>Ga0209373_10000077_pt1 | contig 212317 bp, 163 predicted proteins | sample Higcelweek5metaG_FD_187173 | JGI IMG/M metagenome (GOLD analysis project Ga0209373, IMG submission 187173) | Freshwater pond sediment microbial communities from the University of Edinburgh, under environmental carbon perturbations - High... | ecosystem: Environmental > Aquatic > Freshwater >... | reverse complement strand
TAATTGGCTTATTAACTTTTATAGTTGCTCTTTCTGAAATTGATGTTTCACTTGGTGTTGTTTCTGATACTGTTGTTATTGTTGTTTCGCTTGCTGTGGTATCTGATACTGTCGTTACTGTTGTTTCGCTTGGTGTTGTTTCTGATACTGTTGTTATTGTTGTTTCGCTTGGTGTTGTATCTGATACTGTTGTTATTGTTGTTTCGCTTGGTGTTGTATCTGATACTGTTGTTATTGTTGTTTCGCTTGGTGTTGTTTCTGATACTGTTGTTATTGTTGTTTCGCTTGGTGTTGTATCTGATACTGTAGTTACTGTTGTTTCACTTGGTGTTGTATCTGATACTGTTGTTATTGTTGTTTCGCTTGCTGTGGTATCTGATACTGTCGTTACTGTTGTTTCGCTTGCTGTTGTATCTGATACTGTTGTTATTGTTGTTTCGCTTGCTGTTGTATCTGATACTGTTGTTATTGTTGTTTCGCTTACTGTTGTTTCTGTTGGAGTTAATGCTATAATTTCTATTTCTCCATCTATTAATTGTTTTGGTGTTAAAATAGTGTAGTCTGTACTAACTATATCTTCTTCTCCAAAATTACCAAAAGTAATTGGATATGTACCTGGTGCCATTCCTGCTGGAATACTTATGTTTAAAGTAAACATAGTTCCATTTTCAGAAATATTTTGAACATCACCGTCCATCCAAACCACAGTATTATTCTCACGTGAATTTACAACACCTGACAATATTCCATCTGAAACACTTTCTATTTTCATTCCTTCTGGTAAGTTGAACTTAAATTTAGCTGCTGTCATTCCTGGATTTTGATGAATTATAACTTTTACTGGAACTGTTTGTGCTTCTGGTGATTCATTTACTTTAACTTTTTCAATTTCAAAAGCAAATACTGTGATTTTTGTTGTTATATCTGTTCCTGTTTCTCCTGTATGTAGAGTTGTAGCGCTCCCAGTATCTACACCTTCACTTGTTGTTGTCGTAGTTGTTACATCGCTTGTTACTACCGTTCCTGTTGTTGTAACTGTTGTTATCTCGCTTGTTACTCCACTTGCTGTTGTTGTAACTGTTGTTATGGTTGTTGGCTCTGTGGTACTTGTTGTGGTTGTTATTGGTTGTGTTGTAACTGTTGTTATAGTCGTTGGCTCTGTGGTACTTGTTGTTGTTATTGATTGTGTTGTTACTGTTGTTATAGTTGTTGGTTCTGTGGTACTTGTTGTGGTTGTTATTGGTTGTGTTGTAACTGTTGTTACTGCTGTTCCTGTTGTTGTAGCTGTTGTTTCTTCACTTGTTACGCCTGTTCCTGTTGTTGTAACTGTTGTTTCTTCACTTGTTACGCCTGTTCCTGTTGTAACTTCACTTGTTGTTAGTACATCTATAACCTCTACATGACCATTATTTATTTCAGTTGGTATTTGTACGTTATAGTTTGAATCAACTATAGCTTCTTTTCCTAAAGTCAATTCTATTGGATATACTCCTGGTGCTGTTCCCGCTGGAACTAATACTTCTAGTGTAAATAATACTCCGTCTTGTTTTATGTCGTTATTTCCACTTGGATCCTCTATAAGCCAAATTAAACTTGTATTGTTTCTAGATGCACTTATACCAGAAATCAGTCCATCTTCTATGATTGATTTAATTTCCAATCCTGATGTTTCAAAGTTAAATTTAAATGATGCAAATCCTGGATTATTCTTTATTGAAACTGGTACTTTTACTACTTGATCTACTGTGGAATAATTTACAGTTACTTTTGCAATATCAATAGAAAATTCTTTTGATGTTGGCTCTGTTGTTGTAACTGTTGTTTCTTCACTTGTTACTTCTGTTCCTGTTGTTGTAGCTGTTGTTTCTTCACTTGTTACGCCTGTTCCTGTTGTTGTAACTGTTGTTGTAACTGTTGTTGGTTCTGTGGTACTTGTTGTGGTTGTTATTGGTTGTGTTGTAACTGTTGTTGTAGCTGTTGTTTCTTCACTTGTTACGCCTGTTCCTGTTGTTGTAACTGTTGTTGGTTCTGTGGTACTTGTTGTGGTTGTTATTGGTTGTGTTGTAACTGTTGTTATTCCTGTTCCAGTTGTTGTAACTGTTGTTTCTTCACTTGTTATTACTGTTCCTGTTGTTGTAACTGTAGTTACATCACTTGTTACGCCTGTTCCTGTTGTAACTTCACTTGTTGTTAATACATCTATAACCTCTACATGACCATTATTTATTTCAGTTGGTATTTGTACGTTATAGTTTGAATCAACTATAGCTTCTTTTCCTAAAGTCAATTCTATTGGATATACTCCTGGTGCTGTTCCCGCTGGAACTAATACTTCTAGTGTGAATAATACTCCATCTTGTTTTATGTCGTTATTTCCACTTGGATCTTCTACAACCCAAAGTAAACTTGTATTATTTCTCGATGCATTTATTCCAGTAATTATTCCATCTTCTATGATTGATTTAATTCCCAATCCTGATGTTTCAAAGTTAAATTTAAATGATGCAAATCCTGGATTATTCTTTATTGAAACTGGTACTTTTACTACTTGATCTACTGTTGAATAATTTACAGTTACTTTTGCAATATCAATAGAAAATTCTTTTGATGTTGGCTCTGTTGTTGTAACTGTTGTTTCTTCGCTTGTTACTACTGTTCCTGTTGTTGTAGATGTTGTTTCTTCACTTGTTACTTCTGTTCCAGTTGTTGTAACTGTTGTTTCTTCACTTGTTACTTCTGTCCCTGTTGTTGTAACTGTTGTTACATCACTTGTTACTCCTGTTCCGGTTGTTGTTGTAACTGTTGTTTCTTCACTTGTTATTCCTGTTCCGGTTGTTGTTGTAACTGTTGTTTCTTCACTTGTTATTCCTGTTTCGGTTGTTGTAGATGTTGTTTCTTCACTTGTTACTTCTGTTCCTGTTGTTGTAACTGTTGTTTCTTCACTTGTTGTTAATACATCTATAACCTCTACATGACCATTATTTATTTCAGTTGGTATTTGTACATTATAGTTTGAATCAACTATAGCTTCTTTTCCTAAAGTTAACTCTATTGGATATACTCCTGGTGCTGTTCCTGCTGGAACTAATACTTCTAGTGTGAATAATACTCCATCTTGTTTTATGTCGTTATTTCCACTTGGATCCTCTACAACCCAAAGTAAACTGGTATTATTTCTTGATGCATTTATTCCAGTAATTATCCCATCTTCTATGATTGACTTTATTTCTAACCCTGATGTTTCAAAATTAAATTTAAATGATGCAAATCCTGGATTATTCTTTATTGAAACTGGTACTTTCACTACTTGATCTACTGTTGAATAGTTTACTTCTACTTTAGCTACATCAATAGAAAATTCAGTTGATGCTGGTTCTGTTGTAGTTGTGGTTGTAATTTCATTAGGAATTAATTTTATAGAACCATTTTCAAGATTAAAAGCTATATGATTGAAAACTGCTGTGCTAAATTCAGCTGTATAGTTATCTAAATCAACACTATATGTAGCTTCTTCAAAGTCTTTGTTTGGTATCGCTATTAAAGCAACAGCAATATTTCCAAGTGCTTTAGAATCTCCTGCCGACTCTTTAGTCCATATAATAGTTTGTTTATCCTTACTATATGTCAAAGTAGAACTCTCCAAAGTATCCAAAACATTATTAGTCGCTTTGTAACCTATTATTTCTAAATTTGTATCTAGGATTAATTTGTTTTTACATGTAAACATTCCTGGATTATTTAAAACCTCTATTGGTACTTCAACTACTTTTTTAGTTGAGTCAACTGTAGTTGTTATGTAAGAATAATCCGCAACCGTTTTTAGAGCATCAAATTCTTCTTGTGTATCTATAACTACATCATGAACTTTTATATCTACAGGAGAACCTACTGTAATCACACCAAAAACAGGTTCGTTTTCTGGCAACATTAAATTTCTTTCTGCATCTGAAGCGTCTACATATGTAACTGAAATTTTAAATGTATCACCCTCTTTTAAATTTTCAGGTAATTTTACAGTTATATTTGCAAAAATATTATCTCTTTCAAAAGGGAAATTTTTATTTTGGAATGGATTCCATAAGAATATATTTTCTTCACTATTATATTGAAATCCTTCATTTGAGTATCCATCTACTGCTTTTACATTTGTTATTTCTGCTCCATTATCAACATTAATCTGCACATTTAATGCAGCAATACCACCTAAAGTATCTACTCTAAAAGGAACTTCTACCTCTTCTGTTCCTACATCACATGATTTACTATCAATGTAAAGATTTAATCCACCTTTTACAATGGATATTGAGCCTGTTTTTATTGTTGGAGTAATTAATCCACCTGAAACATTACTCGCATCAATATCTACATTGCCTTGCGAATCGCTCTTAAATCCAATAGGATACTTATCTCCAGCTTTTGCATTTGTTGGGATTTTAAAAACCAACTTTGCAAATTCCTTATTAATATCAAATTTATTTACTTCACTTGTAGAAGAATTAAAGAACACTACATCTTCTTTAATGTTTGACTGAACATCTGAACTCGTGGATTTAACTTCCATAAGTTCTAACTCTTCTGGTATATCCAAATCTAAAACCACTGCTGACAAGTCATTTGCACCTATATATATAGGAACTTCTGCTGTTTCGGTACCCTCTGTAACTTTTTCATCTGCAATTGAAACGAAAAAGTTCGGTGTTACTGCTGCCAACGTACCCATTACATTGCCCACCAATAACATCATAACCATTAATGATGTTAAGACAGATATTATTTTCTTCATAATTCTGACCGTTCCTTTCTGTTTATCTTTTAAAAGACAACATAACTACTGTAATTATTTTATTTATAACAAATATAAAAAATCAAAACAATCATAAACCTAAATTTAAAAAACCAAATTATAACTTCACCTCTACATTAAAACCCGATTATAAATACATTTTCTCCTCCTAACATTATTCAATTTAATTTAAATATGATGACCAAAAATTGATTTTGATTTTTCTATATTTTGCTATAATGCATTTAGTTTAAAGATTAAGTATATTCAATCTTTAAAGCTTAACTAATATAATTATAACTCATTTTATATAATATAATCAATAGTTATTTTAAATTATTTTTATTAATTTTCAATAAATACGTGCTCTTTCTTAATCAAAAATTTGTATTATTATCTTTAAATAAACATAAAAACATTACCTTTATTTTTACATAAAGGTAATGTTTTTATTTGCTATTTTACCAACCAAGTATGTCGTTCCAATGAACATCATCTATATTTGCTGCTAAATTACATGCATTTATATAATTCAGTATAAATACAGCATCTTTTGTATCAACGCCATTTTCACTTTCATCAACATTTGCCAAGAAAATTGAAAAATCATCTGTCAAATCTTCTATGGATATTAACTCTGAAGCCATACTGTATGTTTGTCCTAGGTTAGTCGCATTTATGTAATTTAATACTTCTACTACATCTAAAGTAGTAACATCATGATTTAAGTTTGCATCACCTTTTTGACCTATTATAGCCTTAAATGTTTGTGCAGTTTTCTTAAACTCATCTGCTATAAGCTGATTTGTTCCTTTATATTCAAGTGGAACATCATATACAAATGAAGTCTTATCATATGTGCTTTTTGGTGTTCCTAATGGAGCACAAACTGCTGAAATATTTTCAGTTGTTGTTTCTTGCTCTTTTGTTGTTCCATCTTCAAAAATAGTTACTCTTATTATTATAGCTGTTACATCTAACCCTGTTAAATCAAATTGCTCATCATGTGCAAAATTAAATTTAATTGGCTTATTAACTTTTATAGTTGCTCTTTCTGAAATTGATGTTTCACTTGGTGTTGTTTCTGATACTGTTGTTATTGTTGTTTCGCTTGCTGTGGTATCTGATACTGTCGTTACTGTTGTTTCACTTGGTGTTGTATCTGATACTGTTGTTATTGTTGTTTCGCTTGGTGTTGTATCTGATACTGTTGTTATTGTTGTTTCGCTTGGTGTTGTATCTGATACTGTTGTTATTGTTGTTTCGCTTGCTGTTGTGGTAGCACTTGTACTTACTGTTGTTTCGCTTGCTGTTGTTGTAGCACTTGTACTTACTGTTGTTTCGCTTGCTGTTGTGGTAGCACTTGTACTTACTGTTGTTTCTGTTGGAGTTAGTGCTATAATTTCTATTTTACCATCTACTAACTGTTTAGGATTTAAAATAGTGTAATCTGTACTAACTACATCCTCTTTCCCGAAATCATCAAAAGTAATTGGATATGTCCCTGGTGCCATTCCCGCTGGAATACTTATGTTTAAAGTAAACATTGTTCCATTTTGAGAAATATTCTGAGCATTACCTTCCATCCAAACTACAGTATTATTCTCACGTGAATTTACAACACCTGACAATATTCCATCTGAAACACTTTCTATTTTCATTCCTTCTGGTAAGTTGAAGTGGAATCTGGCAGCTGCCATTCCTGGATTTTGATGAATTATAACTTTTACTGGAACTGTTTGTGCTTCTGGTGATTCATTTACTTTAACTTTTTCAATTTCAAAAGCAAATACTGTAATTACGGTTGTTATATCTGTTCCTGTTTCCCCTGTGTATAGAGTTGTAACACTCCCAGTATCTACACCTTCACTTGTTGTTGTTGGTTCCGTGGTACTTGTTGTCGTTGTTATTGGTTGTGTTGTAACTGTTGTTATAGTTGTTGGTTCTGTGGTACTTGTCGTCGTTGTTATTGGTTGTGTTGTAACTGTTGTTGTAGTTGTTGGTTCTGTGGTACTTGTCGTCGTTGTTATTGGTTGTGTTGTAACTGTTGTTATAGTTGTTGGTTCTGTAGTTGTACTTGTTGTAGTTGTTGGTTCTGTGGTTGTGCTTGTTGTAGTTGTTATTGGTTGTGTTGTGACTGTTGTTATCTCTGTAGTGCTTGTTGTTTCTTCAGCATTTACAATCAATTGTACAAACCCATTTTGAACATCAAACTTAACATCCTCTGCATTTCCATTACTAATTTGAGTTGCACTGGAATCTAAATCAATAATATATTTCGCCTCAACAAACTCTTTGTTTGGTATAACAATCAATGCTGTAGCAATGTCCCCTAATTCAACCGAATTTTGAGCAGTATCTTTTAGCCATAAAATTGTTTTCTTATCCTTGCTAGAAGTTAAGCTAAATTCATTTATAGTTGATAGTTTTCCGTCAACTGCTTTAAATCCTAATATTTCTAATGAGGAATCAAGGATCAACTTAGTTTTTCCACTATACATACCTAAGTTTTGAATTAATTCTATAGGTACTTCTACTATTTTTTTGTCTGGATCAATTGTTGAAGTAATATATGTATAGTCCTTAACTGTTTTTAACGAATCAAATTTTTCTTGAGAATCAATTATTATATCTTTTACTTTAATCTTAACGTCTGCTTCTTTTTCTATTACTGATATAACACCTTCTATAGGTTGATTTTCAGGCGTTAATATTTCAAAAGAAGCATTTGAAGCATCTGAATAAGGCATAGTTATTTTAAACGTATCTCCGGCCTTAGCTGTTGCAGGCAATTTTACTTTTATAATCGCAAAAGCTTTTTCCTTTGTAAATACTGTATCACCAGTTTGGAAAGGACTCCAAAAAACAATTTTTTCTGTATTATTGTACAGGAACCCTAAATCACTATATCCTTGAACAGGTGTAATATCTACTATTTCTGCACCATTATCTATTGCAAACTCTGCATTTAAAGCCGATAAACCTGCTACTCTATCAACTCTAAACGGAACATCTACTTCAGAAATTCCTTCAGAACAATCTACATTGTCAATAAACATATTTAGTCCGCTATTATTTTCTTTAGTAGTTGTTGTAGAAGTTTCTATTGAAATTTCTCCACTTATCAATTGTTTTGGAATAAATAGATCATATTCAGTATTCACTATATCCTCTGCCCCAAAATTTCCAAATGTAATTGGATATGTACCCGAGGATATTCCCGCTGGAACGCTTACTATTATTGTAAACAAAGTTCCATTTTCAGAAATATTTTTTAGATCAGATTCCATCCAAACTACTGTATTATCTGAATATACAGCTCCTTCAAATATCCCGTCTGATATACTTTCTATTTTCATACCTACTGGCAAATTAAATCTAAATTTCGCCCCTGATATTCCAGGATTTTTATCAATCATAACTTTTATAGGAACCATTTGTATTTGAGAGGATTCAGAAATTTTTACTTTTTCAATTTCAAATTTCAAATCATCACTACTAGCTGGAGTTGTTGTCCCTGGAGTTTCTGATTGTGTAGTATTAGAAGTTGTCGATTGTGTTGTAGTTGTTGCTAAAGTTGTGCTTATTGGTTGTGTTGTTGTCGTTGTTACTAAAGTTGTGCTTGTTGGTTGTGTTGTAGTTGTTTGAGATGTTGTAGTTGTAATAGTTGTTGTTGGAGTAGAACTTGAAAGTTTAATAGTTCCCCCTAAACTTGAAACTGTAACATCTGTTGCCCCTGAATTACTAACTTGAGTTGAACTACTGTTTAAATTCAAGTTATATGTTGCCTCAATAAACTCCTTATTAGGCAAGGCAATCAATGCTACTGCTACAGTACCTGACTCCATAGAATTTCCTTGAGTATCCTTCAACCACAAAATTGTTGTTTTATCTTTGCTTGTTGTTAAGCTGAAATCTGGTAATGTATCCAATTTCCCACTAGTAGCTTTGTATCCCAATATTTCTAATGAGTCATTAGCAACTAGTTTGGTTTTACCACTAAAAACACCTACGCTTTGGGTTAAATTTATAGGTACCTCTACTATTTTCTTATCTGGATCAATTGTTGAAGTTATATAATCATATTCTTTAACAGTTTTCAAACTATCAAATTCATCTTTTGAGTCTATTATTACGTCTTGAACTTTTATTTGTGCTTCACTGCTATTATCCTCAATAGCAACTGAACCTACTTTATAAGTTGGTGAAATAATTTGACCTGATGAATTACTTGCATCAATATCAACAACTCCATTTCCAACTGTTTTAAATCCAATAGGATAAACATCTCCCGCTTTTGCAGTTGACATTACTTCAAATACTAATGTCGCAAACACGTTTTTTACATCAAACTTATTTACGTCACTTGTTGAAGAACTATAAAATATAATTGCTTGGTCCTTATTATATTGAACATCTTTAACTGTGGTTTTTATATCCGTTAAATTAAGTCCACTTGGAACTGCTATATCTAGCACTAATGCTGACAAATCATCAGCTCCAACATATATAGGAACCTCAACACTGCTAGTTCCAACTTGAATTTTTGCATCCGCAATATTAACAATAAAATTCTCTGTTATTGCAGCAAATGAAATTAGCGAATTTCCGCATAATACTATTAACATCATAATTGAAGTTAATACTGAACATATTTTTCTCATTAATGACCATCCCTTTCCGTTAAATATTATATTTTTAAATAAACTATATTTTTATTGCTATTAAACCATATATAAAAGGCAGAGATGTTTTACCGAATGTCCAAGGCAATCGGAAAGCCCAGTCGACTCCGCAGGGTCGAAACTCTTGTAAAATCCTAAACTTTACCTTTAGTTGCTAAATAGCAACATATTTTTATTTAAAAATATTAACTATAATCTACATTATACCTCTTTAACACAATTTAATCAATCCTTTATCTAAATATTTTATGTTTTTTTAAGGATTTTGTATAAAACCTTCTAAAATAATAAGTTTGTTTTGTTTTAAAACACAAATAAAAAACCACTTAAATACAGTAAGTGGTTTTTTATCGAATTAACAGTTAATAAACAACAATACTCCCGTTTTTAAGAGTTGCTACTATATCATTCAAGTCTGAAGTTGTAAATTGTGTAAACTGGGTGTCAAATTCCACAGAATAATTTGAAATATCTTCTTTTTCTGTAGGTAATGCTATTAGCAATGTTACAATTTCGCCTTTATCAAGTGAATTTCCAGCTGCTTCTCTGAGCCAAATAAAAGTTTTTAAATTACTGCTTCTAGTAAAAGAGCTTTCTGGAAATGTACTAACAACTGTGTCCTCTTTTTTGTAACCTAAAAATTCCAGATTATCATCTAAGACTAGCTTTCCTTTAAAGGAGAAAAAGCCATCATTTTCTTGTATTTCAATAGGAACTTCAACCACTTTTTTATCTTTATTTTTTTCGTTTACTTGTAAATAATCGTATTCATCAACTGTTTTTAAGTTTTCATAGTCTTCACTAGAAATATACATATCTTTTATTTTTGCAACTACTGAAGTTTTTATCTCTATTTTTGACGGAACTATTTCTTTAGGTGAAACTATCTTTAATTCCTTATCTGAGGAGTCAAAATATATAACAGATAATTCAAAAGAATCTCCAGCTACTTTATTTTTGGGTAGCCTTACTTTTATATTTGCAAAAATATTTTCATTTGTAAAAACTTTATTTTCATTTATAAGAGGACTCCATAAAATAACTTCTTCAACACTATTATATTGGAAACCATCGCCTATGTATTCCTCATTTGGTGTTACACTAACTATCTCAGCACCATCACTTACACTAAACTGTGCATTTATAGCTGTTAATCCCGTTTTAGTTTCTATTCTAAAAGGTACATCTACTTCTATTGCATTTTGGCTACAATTTACACTATCAAGCGAAACGTTTAAGTCGTCGTTTATAACACTTATTTTTCCTTCTTTAAATTCAGGAATTATAATATTTCCTTTATGGTCACTTGCATCTATTTCTTCTATACTGTCTTTTAATCTTATAGAATAAATATCTCCAACTTTACTCTCTTCTGGTAATTCAAATACCAAAGTTGCAAATATTTCTGAAATATCAAACTTCTCCACATCTATAGATGATGAATTGTACAATAAAACTGCTTCATTAATATTTTTTTGAACACCAAATCTATTTGTTTCAATGTCTATCAATTTCAAGTTTTCTGGTACTTCTAAATCAATCACCATTGCGGACAAATCATTTGATAAAACTTTTATAGGGACTTTTGCAACTTTTTCACCCTCAAAAATTTCAATCTCAGATATCTCAACAACAAAAGAATCTGACTCCTCCGCTATAGAAAAAACAATATTTCCTACTAAAAAAGTAATTAACAACAATGACGATAATAATGCAATAATTTTTTTCATTATATACATCCTTTCAAATATAATAACTTTGCAAACACTATTTTAACTTATTATCCTTTTAGATATCATTCCCCCTATAATACCTATCTAAAAAATATCCTCCTCCCAATGTTTTTATTTAATAATATTCTCATAAAAATCATACTAATTATTCTGCTAGTTTTAACTACATATTTCCTTGATATTATTTATAATCCAAAAAAATCAAATAACATGCCGCAAAGCCTTTACTATTATACACCATTAACTATAAAAAAATCAAGTTTATTTTTTACTACTTTTATTTATAACGTTTAAAGAAATCGTTTTTACGTACTTCATTTTTGTTGTTTTTATTTTAAATTGTGAAATTTCTATGTCATTTTATTGGTGAAAGACGTAATTACATTACTTAAAATGATTTTTTCTCCAAAAATAAAATTTCTTTTTTTATTCCCTATTTTATTGAATTAATAATTAATAAACCCAATATAACTTGCATTATATTGGGTTTATTGTATTTATTTAATTACTATACCGCCATTTTCCACCTTTAGTACATTGTCATTAAAATTATATGTGCTATATTGTGCGTCATTAATTTCAATTTCTACATTAAATAACGAAGGAACATACTGTTGACTATCTATTGCTATCAAAGCAGTAGCTATAATTCCTGTATCCTTTGAATTGTCTGTACCCTCTCTACTCCAAATTAAAGTTTGCAAATCAGAGCTTATAGAAATTGAGCTTTTTGGCAATGTAATGATTTGGCCTTTCTTTTCTTTATATCCTACTATTTCAACTCCATTGCTCAAATTTATTTTATTTTTACAAATATACATTCCATTGTTTTTAACTATTTCAATAGGAACTTCTACAACCTTCTTATTCTCATATCCTTCCTTGATCATTAAATAACGATAATCTTTTACCGTCTTTAATGCATCAAATTCTTCTTTACTATTTATAATCACCTCATGTATTTTTACAGTCACTTCTGATTTTAATTTAACTATTCCTTGGGATTTATTCTCAAGGCTTATGGTGTTGAAACTCTTGTCCGATGCATCAAAATAAGTATTTTCAACTATATATTCATCTCCTGCATTTGCAGTTTCTGGTAACTTGATTTTTACCATAACAAAAGGTACTTCTTTTGAAAATGCAATATTTTGAGTTAAAAGAGGACTCCATAAAATCATTTTTTCTTGGTTATTATACTCAAATCCAGCTTTATAGTCTTCATTTACAGGATAAATATCCAGTATTTCCGCACCATTATTAACACTAAATTGTGCGTTTATAGCCATCAACCCTAACTGCGAATCAATTCTTACTGGTACTTCTATTTCTTTTACATCTAAAGCAACATCCATGCTATCAATTGTTAAAGAAACCTTATTTTCAGCCACCACTATAGAACCATTTTTCACAACTGGATCTATTAGATTTAGCTTGCTATCACTTGCGTCTATAACTGATTTTCCGTTTTCATCTGCTTTAACTGATACTTGAAAAACATCACCATTAATAACATTGTCAGGTAATTCAAAAACGAGATTTAAAAATTCATTTTCTAAGTCTAATTTGTTTTTTGAAGATATAAATGAAGTATAGAGTATTAGATTTTCGTTTAAATTTTTTGAAATACCATTTAAATTTGAGTTAACACCTATGAATCTTAATCCTTTTGAAAATTCAAGTTCCATTGTCATTGCTGATAAATCCTGACAACCAACATGTACTGGTAATTCAACTATTTTTGAACTTGGTGATACTACTACATCCCCTATAGTAATATTAAACGTATCTGCCTCCTCTGCTAAAATCCCAATGATATTTCCAATCATTATAATCATAATTATTAACGAACATGACAATGCTATAATTTTTTTCATATAAAAAAACAACCCTTTCGTAAAATATATTTTAATACAAATCTTTACTAGTGTTTTATTTAAAAAAATCCCTCCTTGTTTTTTTATTTAGCAACCGTTAAAATTTGTATTATAAATTTTATTATTTGCTACAATTCAACAACATGTATATAATAAGATGTTTTACCGAAGATCTAGGGCGACTGACCAATGTCGTAAACTTAGTGGAAAAATTAAAGTTTTACTCGATTTTTTTCAAAAAATCGTAGGTTTCCAAAGGGCAACGCCCTTGGTCGCTTTCCGCAGAAAGCGAAACCTTTATGCTTTAAGAGCTTTTTTGCTTCTTTTTGCGATAGAAAAAGAAGCGGAGTATGAGGCAGAGCCTCATAAATTGCCTCAGCAATTTGCTTTTAGTTGACAACATTGGCTGAATGGTACCAATAATTTTAAATAATTTTTTTAGAATTTGTTAAATGAAATTATTCATCTTTTTTATTATATACTATAAATATAAATTTTTCAATATATTTTTATACTATTTTTATTGATTTCTTATATTTTTTTAAATTATTTTTTGTCTTTTTTGTGACTTATGTTTATACTTGTGATAAAGTAATTTAATTATATGTTTTTTTTGCCTTTTACAATCATTTTACACAAAAAAAATAAAACATTGTAATTATAAAAATTACAATGTTTTTTAATAAACAATTCTATTTATTTCAAAATACTATCCCATGTAACTGTTGTAGGGTCTGATGCCAAATTTAAAGCATTTATATAATTAAGTGTTTTAACTGCATCAGTTGTTGATAAACCATCTAAACTTTCATCTACATTCCCCAATACATTAGAAACTTTATCATAGTTTTGCCCCATGTTAGCCATATTTATGTAATTTAACATTTCAACAACATCTGTAGTGCTAACAGTTTGGTCTAAATTTGCATCACCTTTTAAACCAACAACTAATTCACCTTTTTTAACAACAGGATTTAAAACCACAAAATTCTTATCACTAGCATCAACACCCAATTCATCCGTAAATCCTACGCTTATCTTTGTACCATATGGTGTATTTTGAGGTATTTGTACTACCAAACGTAAAAATTCATTTTGAATATCAAATGTATTTACTGCACTTGCAAAAGGAACATAAATAATAGTTCCTTTTGTGGCTGAAGTATCCATTCCACTTATATTTGTTTTTATTTCTTTTATGGTGTAATTGTCCATTTTGAAATTTAAATTCAATCCTGCTAAATCACTGCATCCAACGTATACAGGAACTTCAACTGTTGTTGATGTTGGTGCAACTATTTTATCAGCAACATTTACATTTATATTTGTTGGGACTGCAGAAACGCTTAAAGATAAACCTACTGCAGAAATTATTGAGGTAGCCAAAGCAATTATTTTTTTCATTAAAAACCCTCCATTAAACATTTATATTAAAACCCCCCTATCTAAGGGGGGTTTTATGAATTTTTTGCTTAAGTTGTTTTATATTATTTTTTCTTTCTAACTACAAATGCTGCTACAGCTGCTGCTGCCATTGCTGCCATTGCTGGGATTACGCCCTTAGTAGCATCACCTGTTTTTGGTGAATTTGTTGCAGAAGATTTTGTTGTTGTTGTTGCACGTGCTGTTGTTGTTGTTGCACGTGAAGTTGTTGTTGAACCTGCTGTTGTAATAGCTGTTGTAACGTCTGTAGCTGATGAGCCTGATGCAGGTGTTGTTACAGTACCTGTATCAATTCCTCCGTCAGTTGTTGTTACTGTTGTAGTAGTAGTTGGCTCTGTAGTAGTTGTTGTTGTTACTGTTGTTACCTCTGGAGCTATTTCAATAAATCCACCTGAAGCTACTAAAGCACTAGCAGCAACAGGAATTTCACTTGAACCAAAACTAAATTTAGGAAGTGAAGAAAAGTCTTGGAATGTAATTGGATATCTATCCCCAGCTTTTGCTCCTTCTGGTATTGTAAAATTGATTGTTAATAAAGTAAAATTAGTATCTCTAAATATTTCAGCCGAAGCCGCAGATAAAGCAATTTTTGATTGAGTTGCATCAATAGTACCTGCTGCAACATCAACTGGTGCTCCAAAATCTCTTGCAGCAATTCTAGATGGAACTAACTTTGAATCATGGTCTATTACTAATGACATCAAATTAAATCCTGTACTATCCTTTACATATACATTTACTGGTACAACTCTATTTGTTGGAACAGTTGGTAATGTAACATCCTCAATATCAATACTTACTGCTCCTGCAGATAATACTGTAGTTGCTCCTATTAAAGCCATAGAAGCTATGGTTGCTATTGTAGTTTTTAGTGTTTTTTTCATCATTTTAAATTCCTTCCATTTAATATTCTTGTGCAGATTATTAAAAATCTGCACAAATAATTATTTATTTTCAAGTAAATTAATTACTTAAAATGTCCTTCTATACTTTTTTATATACAAATTTAAATTCATAAAATTATTGTATTTTTATGAATCCACTTGACGAACCTAAATTACTGGCTGATATAGGATTTGCTACTGAACCAAAGCTGAAACTTGCAAGGGTTGAGAAATTTTGGAAACTTATTGGATATACGTCCCCGGATTCAGCATCTTCTGGTAATGTGAATTCAATTGTAAATAATTCAAAATTTCCTGCTGTATAAACACCTGTTCTTGCTCCAGCAACTGCTACTTTGGCAGTAGATGATTGTACTGTAGCCACAGCCGCCATTTGGGTTCTTGAATTAAAGTACACATCATCATTAGAAACATCTAATCTACCATCATAATTTACTACAAATGAGAACATACTTAATCCTGTAGTATTTCCTGACACTAAAACCTTTACAGGAATTTTATCATTTGTTACTTGATTAAGTGTAACATCCTCAACATCAATGCTTACTGCTCCTGCAGATAATACTGTAGTTGCTCCCAACAATAACATTGATACTGTTGTTGCTATTATAGTTTTTAGTGTTTTTTTCATCATTTTAAATTCCTTCCATTTAATATTCTTGTGCAGATTGTTAAAAATCTGCACAAGAATTATTTATTTTCAAGTAAATTAATTATTTAAAATGTCTTCCCATTTTACTGTTGTTGGATCTATAGCTAAATTCAAAGCATTTATATACTTCAATAATTTAACAACATCATTTGTTGCAACGCCATCTCCACTTTCATCTACATTTGCTAAGAACACAGCAAAAGCATTTGTCTTATCTTGATCACCCAATACATCACTTGACATATTGTACTTTTGACCTAGATTTACTGCATTAATATAAGTAAGTTTTGAAACAGCATCAAGTGTACTTACATTATGGTCTAAGTTTGCGTCTCCTCTTTGACCTATAACCACATCTATAGTACCAACTATAACTTCATCGCCAACTTGCTTGCCTATCAATTTAGCTGTAGCAATTCCTTCTAGTGTATCTGGAATAGTTGCTATTATACTTAAAGTATAAGTGAATTTTGTTTTGTCATATACTTGAGATGGAATTTCTTTTATATTACAGAATGGTGTTATATCTCTTGTTGCTGTGTTTGTTTGAACACCATTTGTAAAGATATATCCTGTTGCATTTACTGTAATACCCATATCTGCTAGATTAAACTTATCATCTTCTGCGTATACAAAAATGTCTTCTTTAGCAGTTACTATTGAAGCATCACCACTCACACTTGTTACTTGTGTTGTAGTTGTTTCTGTTGGTGTTGTATCTGATACTGTTGTTGTAGTTGTTTCGCTTGGTGTTGTTACTTTAGTTGTGCTTGTTTCTGTTGGTGTTGTATCTGATACTGTTGTTATTGTTGTTTCACTTGGTGTTGTATCTGATACTGTTGTTTCACTTGCTGTTGTATCTGATACTGTTGTTACTGTTGTTTCACTTGCTGTTGTATCTGATACTGTTGTTGTTGTTGTTGGTACTTCACCTATAATTTCTATAGAACCATTTGCTATGTCAAAAGAATCGTAAATAGTGTAATCAAATGCAACTATAGATTCATCTGGAATCTCTAAATTTACACTGTATTTACCAGGAGTTGTTCCTGCTGGTACTTTAACCATCAATGTAAATAATATACCGTCTTCTGTTACATTAGAATTACCTACCCAAACAACATTTGTTTTACCATATGTTGAACCTGCTAACGCTCCATCTACTAAGCTATCTATTTCCATTCCTGCTTCAAACGTAAATTTAAATTTCGCGCCCATAAATCCTGGATTACCATCAATAGAAACTGGTACTGCTACCACTTGATCTTCTGTTGAATAATCCACTGTTACGTCTGCTACTGACAATTTCAATTCGCTTGAAACTGGTGTTGTAGTTGTTGTTTCTTCTGATGAAGATACTGTTGTTACTGTTGTTTCACTTGGTGTTGTATCTGATACTGTTGTTATTGTTGTTTCACTTGGTGTTGTATCTGATACTGTTGTTATTGTTGTTTCGCTTGGTGTTGTATCTGATACTGTTGTTACTGTTGTTTCACTTGCTGTTGTATCTGATACTGTTGTTATTGTTGTTTCGCTTGGTGTTGTATCTGATACTGTTGTTATTGTTGTTTCGCTTGCTGTTGTATCTGATACTGTTGTTATTGTTGTTTCGCTTGCTGTTGTATCTGATACTGTTGTTGTAGTTGTTATATCTGTTACTATTGGTTTAATTTCTATAGAACCTGCCTCTACCTTTTCAGCTAAAACTGATTGATAGTTTGCATTTGCTAGATCGTCACTACCTATTGTTAAGCCTATTGGATATACTCCAACTGGTGTGTTTGCTGGTACTGTAACTTTTAACGCAAATAATTCGCCATTTGCAGTTATATCGCTACCATTTCCAGCAATCCATAAAACTGAACTATTTCCAACAGTTAGCCCTTTTAATAGACCTTCGTTAATTCCTGCTTCTTTTGCAATGCTCATTCCAGCAGTAAAGTTAAAGTCAAATTTTGCAGCTGCAAATCCAGGATTTCCAGCAACCATAACTGGAACTTCTACTATTTGATCTTCACTTGAGAAATTTGCAACAACTGCGTTTACGTTAAATTCTAAACCTTCTGTAGCTAGTGTAGAAGTTGTTGTTGTTACTGTTGTATCTGATACTGTTGTGTCAGATGTTGTTACTGTTGTATCTGATACTGTTGTGTCAGATGTTGTTACTGTTGTATCTGATACTGTTGTGTCAGATGTTGTGGTAACTTCTGTAGTAGTTGTTGTTATATCTGGTTCGCCAACTTTGATTGTTGAACTCATAAGATTATAAGAAATATCTTGAGCTTGATCTGATGAAAATTGAGAAAAAGCAGAATCAAATGTCAATTCATATTCAGCAGCTTTGTCTGGAACTGCAATTAGAGCTGTTGCCATTGTACCTTCTTCAGTAGAGTTTTGTTTAGTTTCATTTGTCCATACTAAATTTCCTCTATTATTTTTGCCCGCTACCACTGAGCTATTAGGTAAAGTTGTATCTTTATATCCTAAAATCACAGCATCGCCTGTAGTTTTTAAGGAGAATTTTCCTGAAAACATACCCTTGTTCTTCAAAACTTGAATAGGAACTTCAATAACTTTCATATCTTCTGTTCCAGGTATTATTTTTTCTAATTCTACAACTTCTTTTACTGTTTTTAAGTTTCTAAACTCTTCCCAAGTAATATCTTTTTGACCTGGTTTAATAACGACTTTTGCTTCCTCAACAATTATTTTACCCATAACAGGGTCTTTTGCCAATAAAACGGTATCTAAGTCGTTGTTTGCTGCATCTAAATCTGATAATTTTAAGTTAAATACATCCCCAGATTTATACCCCTCAGGTAACTTAACAGTTACTGTTGCAAAAACATCAGCTTTGCTAAATGTTTTATTACCTAGTGTTAAAGGTGCCCATAGGATTTTACCTGTTGCAGGGTTTAACTCAACTGCTTTAGGTGATACAGACATTATTTGTGCACCATTGTCCACTGAAAGATTTGCTATAAATGAAGCAAGGCCTTCTTTAGCAGTATCCAATCTGATAGGAACTTCTACTACGCTTTCAGTCAAATCACAAACAACATCATCAATATAAGCTGTAAATCCGCTTTCTTTTACTGTAACTGTTCCAGTCTTGATTTGAGGAGTAATTGCAAGATATTCTTCAGACGCATCTACATTAGATACTCCTATTTTCCCAGTTTTAGCTCCAGAAGTTACTTTTACCTTTAAAGTTACTACTGCATCTAAAGCTTTAGGTGCACTTTCTGTAGGTGCATAAAGAATTGTTCCTGTTGCAAGGTTAGCTGCAATTGCATTAACAGATGATGTTATACCTACTAACTCCATACCTGCTGGCATATCAAATTTGCATTTCAAGGCAGAAATAGAGGAACTTTGGATAGCTACTGGTACATCAATTGTATTACCAGCATAAACTTCAGTATCTGCTACTGAAATTAAAAAACCCTCTGTAACCTCTCCTGTTAAAGTTGTTGTTGCCTCTATTTCTTCTGCTAACGCAGAAAAAGGAAGCATTGCATTACTTGCCAATAATGACGTTAACATTATTGATGTTACTACTGAAATAATTTTTCTTCTCTTCATTATTCTTTTCCTTTCTGTTTAATCACTGATTATTTATTTTTAGTGAATTTAAACCATACAATAATAATGTTTTTATTTATAACAAATAACATCATTTCATATAAAATAATTATAAATAAAAACATATTAATAAAAAAATATGAATTCAAATTACATTTTAATACATATGCTTTTATTTAGGAAAACAAAATAAGAATTAAGGCAATTATGAATGAATTTAACCTAATTTTAAGTTTAAGATTAAATTCATTCATTGCCTATAATAACTATTTTAAATTTTTATTATGGATTTAGTTTTTTGTAATCGCTAGATGATTTCCAAAGTGCAACTTCTGCTTCTGTATCTGGACCTAATTTTTTGAAGTTGTCAAATACTTTTAAGAAATACTGTTTAAACTTAGATAAGTCATTCATATCCACATTGTTTTTACCATCTTTTAAATCATATTTAACGTTTCCGTTTAGTAATGATTGTTCAGATGCGTCTAAATCACCAAGTAAATATTGTGTCATATAAACGATATCGTTTGTTCTAACAATTCCGTCCAATGTCATATCACCCCAAACAGGCTCTTTTCCTGTTTCACTTGAAACTGTTGTTCCTGAAGTTGTGGTAGTTTCAGAAGTAGTAGTTGAGGTTGTAGTTGTAGTTGTTGTTGTTGTTGTTGTTGTAACAACAACATCATCTATAATTTCAACTTGACCATTTTGAGTTACTTTTGCAGTGTACAAACTATCTTTTTCATTTTCAACATATCCAAAAATAATTTGTTCATTTGTATTACGATTGATTGGAACTATTTCCAAATCATATTTTTCGCCTACTTTTGCATTTGCACTTACTTTACCTTTTACAGTAAAAAATACACCTGAATCGTTTATCCAATATTTAGAGTCTTCTAGACCAGTACACCATATAACAGCTAACAAACCATCATTAGCCATTATATTGTAGTCAAAACAATTATATAATGAATTGCCATTTACCATAACTCTTTCTTCGTTAAAAGTTGGAGACATGTTTACTTCTGCTTCTGTAGCGCCTGTATTTGTAATACTTCCTGCTGTAACACTCTCGATTGTTATTTTTGTAGGATCATATTTAATTGCAAATTCACTACCTGAAAAACCAGTACTTGGTACTGATGTCAAGTTAAAATTCACACTAAAATCCCCTCCAATTTTAGACTGAACTTGTGCTCCTTCTAAAACTACATCTCCAGTTGCAGCAAAAACATTATGTGACATACTTGTTGCGATCACAGCGATTGCAAGTATGCTTGAAATAAGTTTTTTTGCTTTCATTTTTACCCTCCATTAAAATATTTATATAATATATTTATATTTAAAATTATATTATATTATTTATTATTTTGCCCCTAATACTACTTTATCGCCTAAAATATACTGCTTTAATAATGCTAGATCAGCTACATCTACTTCACCACTTGGAACTATATCTGCTGCCTTACTTTGTTCACTGGTTAATGTAATGTCTTTAATTAATGCTCGACACATAGTTACTAAGTCCGTATTATCTACTTTGCCATCACCATTTAAGTCGCCGTATACTACTGATGATGCAGATAAACTAATTGTTCCATTTTTTATGGAATTATTTAATGTAATCAATTGGCTGTTTGCATATGCCGCTAAACCTATCTTAATATTTTGCACTCCATTCACTGTTCTCTTTACAGGAACGATTTCTAAGCTCGTTGATCCAGATGCACCATCTTTTACTGTTCCTGAAATTGTAAAGAATACTCCATCATCTTTAATCCATGTTTCTGGCTTATCTAAAAGACCAGTCATCCACAATATAGAGATTTGATCTGTGCCAATGTTTGAATTAAAACATGAATACTCTGTTTGAGTCCCAACTATCCCTAACTCTGCTTCTGTTGCTCCTGTTTTAGATATTGGGCCCTCTGTAACACTTGCTATAGTTACCTTTGTCGAATCATACTGTACTGCAAAATCAACTCCAACCAAATCGTTTGCTGTAAGGTTTTCCAAGCTAACGTTAGCTACAAATGTTTTATCTGCTTTAACTGCTACATCTTCAACTGAAATAAACACCGTATTTGCTTGAGGCTGAACATCGGCAGCTGAAATAGCGGTTAAACCTAATGAAAACATTGAGCACATTGCTAACGCTATAGTTCCAGACATGACTTTTTTTAACTTCAATTACTATTCCTCCTTAATCATATTTTATTTGAATTTTAAAACTCAAACTTGTTTTAAATAACATCATATACTTTAATCTTTTCTCTAAATATTTGTAGTTCAATACAATTGAATATCAAAAAATAGGAATAATAATTTATCATTCCCCTTAAGCAAACCAACAAATACACAAATTAATACAATAATAATATTTTAATCAAAAATTCATATAAGATTATTATATTTAATGTATTCTACAAAGTCAATAGTTTACATAACTTTTTGTAAATTATTATAAAATGTCAGAAATAAAATTGTTGATTATATGCAATAGGCAATATGAATAAAAATAATCATCATTTTTATATTTATGGTTACAATAATGATTTAATAATTATTCAAATTTTTAATAAATAAAAATTTTGATTGACTACAGTTTTCCCTTTACATTTTAACATATATTTTATATAAAATCAATTGAAAAACATAATTTTTTTATATATATACAAATTTATTTTATAATTCGAGTATATTAATGATAATATAAATGTATAATATCAAATTCTTATACATTTATATTAGTAATGAAACATAGTAATAATTTAAAACTAAAGATTTATTTTAATTTTACATCTTTTTATTAAATAAAGCTTATATGTCTATTGATATAATTAATAAAATATGTTAATATATTTTATAAAACTAATTTTATTTTAATTTTTTGTTTTATTTATGAGAGGAGCTATTTAATGATAAATGTAATTTTAATTATAATATTAATATTTTTTTCAGCTGTATTTTCAAGTGCAGAAACCACTTTTTCAACTGTAAATAAAATTCGTTTAAAACATCATATAAATCAAGGTAATAAGAGGGCAGAAAAAGCTTTGAAGGTTGCAAATACGTTTGAAAATGCACTCACAGCTATTTTAATAGGAAACAATATAGTAAATATAGCCTCCGCTTCTATTGGTACTGTTTTATTTACTGGTATCTTTGGTGAAAAAGGTGTGGGAATTTCTACAGCAGTTATGACCATTGTCGTTTTGATTTTTGGTGAAATTCTACCTAAAGCTATAGCCAAAGAAAACGCTGAGAGTTTTTCGTTTTTTTTAGCCACCCCCATATTATTCTTAATATTTATTTTCAAACCATTTATTTTCTTTTTCAAATCATTAATTCGTCTTGTGTCTTCTATTCTAGGTGCAAACGAAGATCGCCCAAGTGTAACAGAAGATGAATTAAAATATATTATTGAAGAGATAGAGGAACAGGGTGTTTTAGAGGAACAAGAGAGCAATTTGGTTAGGTGTGCCTTGGATTTTGATGATATTAAAGTAAACAACATATTAATTCCTAGAGTAAATGTGGTTGGTATAGAACTAAATACACCAATGGATGAAATTAGAGATATATTTTTTAGCGAGATGTATTCTCGATTACCTGTTTATGAAAAAAATATGGACAATATAATAGGCATAATTACTCAAAAAGATTTCTTTAAAATCCTCCTAGAAGGCAACACTTCAATAAATGGTATTTTACAGGATGCTATTTATATATCAGATTTAAAACACATTAGTGAAGCTTTGCACGAAATGCAAAAACACAAAATACATATGGCTGTTGTTCTAGATCAACATGGCGGAACAAAAGGTATTGTTACCCTTGAAGATATAATAGAGGAGCTAGTAGGGGAAATTTATGACGAAAATGATGAAGTTAATTCAGATATATTAAAAATAAATAACAATACTTATGATATTTCTGCAGATATCAGTATAACAGATTTAATAAATACTATAAATTTAGAAAAAGAAATAATAAAAAGCTCTGCAACATCAATTGGTGGATGGATTACAGAAATTTTAGGTTACATTCCAAAACAAGGTGAAAAAATAGAATATGATATTTTCAAAATTATAATATTAAAATCAGACGAACAAAAAATCACCAAATTACGTATTTCTATATATACATAATAGTGCAGAGATATTTTGCCGAAGGTCCAGGGCGACCGGACAATGTCGTCAACTCAAGTAAATTGCCAAGGTAATTTATGAGTCTCTACCTCAATCTTAGTTTCTTTTTCTATAATAAAAATAACCAAAATGGCTCAAACAAATTAAAAATTTGTTTGAGCCATTAATTTATTATTTAGCTAATCTATTTTCTAGTTTTTCTAATTCTGCTGTCATTTCAGCTGGCAATCTGTCGCCAAATTTATCAAAGAATTCCTTGATACCTTTTGCTTCTTCTTCCCATAAAACTTTATCTACAGTTAACAAGTCAGCCACTACTTCTGTTGTAATATCTAAGCCTTCTATGTTAATGTCTTCTGCTTTTGGTTCATAACCAATTGCAGTTTCAACAGCTTCTGCCTTATCTTCACAACGAGCAATAATCCAATCTAAAACCCTCATGTTATCGCCAAATCCAGGCCAGATAAACTTTCCATCATTGTCTGTTCTAAACCAGTTAACATTAAATATTTTAGGAGCTTTATCGCCCAATTTTTCGCCCATTTCAACCCAATGTGCCCAGTAATCGCCCATGTTGTATCCACAGAAAGGAAGCATAGCCATAGGATCACGACGAACAACTCCAACCGCACCAGCAGCTGCTGCTGTAGTTTCAGAAGCCATAGTAGCACCTATGAATGTTCCATGATTCCAGTCAAATGATTGGTATACCAATGGAGCTGTTTTCGCACGACGACCACCAAATACAATTGCAGAAATAGGAACTCCAGCTGGATTGTCAAATTCCGAACTAATACAAGGACAGTTTATAGCAGGAGCAGTAAATCTTGAGTTTGGATGTGCAAGTTTTTCTCCACTAGCCACATACTCTTTACCATTTACTTTTGCACCCTTCCACTCTGTTGCATTTTCAGGTGGATTTTTATCTAAACCTTCCCACCATACTGTTAAATCGTCATTGTTCAATCCAACATTTGTGAATATAGTGTTCTTTTTACAAGATTCAAGAGCGTTTAAATTTGATTTTTCATTTGTACCAGGAGCAACACCAAAGAATCCATTTTCAGGATTTATAGCATATAGTTGACCATCCTTGCCTTGTTTTAGCCAAGCAATGTCATCTCCTACTGTCCAAACTTTGTATCCTTTTTTAACATATCCTTCTGGAGGAATAAGCATAGCTAAGTTAGTTTTACCACATGCCGAAGGGAATGCAGCTGCAACATATTTTGTCTCACCATCTGGTTTTTCGATTCCAAGAACAAGCATATGTTCTGCCATCCAGCCTTCATTTTTTCCTTGATATGAAGCTATTCTTAAAGCAAAACATTTTTTACTTAATATAACGTTTCCGCCATAACCAGAATTTATAGACCAAATAGTATTATCCTCTGGAAAATGAACAATATATCTCTTTTCAGCATCTATTTCTGCTCTAGCATGTAAGCAACGTACAAAGTCATTTGATGTATCCCCTAGATCATCTAAAGCTTTTTGGCCCATTCTTGTCATTATGTTCATGTTCAATACAACATAAATAGAATCTGTAAGTTCTACACCTATTTTAGACATTGGAGAACTAAATGGTCCCATTGAGAAAGGAACAACATACATAGTTCTACCTTTCATAACGCCATCAAACATAGGAGTTAATTTATCATACATTTCATTTGGTGCACACCAGTTATTTGTAGGGCCTGCATCCTCTTTATCTTTAGAACAAATAAAAGTTCTATCTTCAACACGAGCAACGTCGTTTACAGCTGTTTTATGATATAAACAACCTGGAAGTTTTTCTTGATTTAATTCCATTACCTCGCCAATTGAACAAGCCTCAGCTCTAAGTTTTTCTAACTGATCTACACTTCCATCTATCCATACAACATTGTCTGGCTTAGTAAAAGCGATCATTTCTTCTACCCATTTGATAACATTTTGGTTTTTTGTTAATGCCATTATTACTTTTCCTCCTTGATTTATCATAATATCACTTATTTTGGTGTAAAAAGATGGCAAATCTAAAAAAAAACCATCCTCCCACTTATACAATTATAATATTTATATGTCAATATGTCAATATAAAATCAAACAATAAATAAAAAATAAAGAATTATTGTTTTTTATTTTTTATAATAAAATTTATTATAAATTTTCTATTGATAAAGTTGCCACGGCATTTAAACTTTCATCAGCAATAGTCCCCTTTAAATAATCATAATATCCCTGTACAGCTATCATAATAGCATTATCTCCACATAAGTACAAATCAGGCATATATAATTCCATATTGTTTTCTTTGCACTTTACTTCCATTTCATGTCTTACTCCACTATTTGCAGATACCCCCCCTGCAATTACCACTTTATTCATGTTAAATTTTTTTGCTGCCATTATTGTCTTTTCAACTAAAATTTCTGAAATGTTTTTTTGCAAACTTGCTGCCAAAGCATATTTATCTATTTCTATTTTTTTTTGTTCTGAATTATGAATTATATTTATAACAGCAGTTTTAATACCAGAAAAACTAAAATCAAATTCATTCCCTGATACTCTAGGTTTTGGTAGTACATATTTTGTATGATCACCTTTTTTCGAGGCTTTATCAATATGCACTCCACCAGGATAAGGAAACCCCAATGCACGTGCACACTTATCAAAACATTCCCCAGCAGCATCATCTCTAGTTCTTCCTATGAGTTTGAACTTTGTATAATCCTCGACCTCTATTATATGGCTATGACCACCACTAATAACAAGACAAATATATGGTGGTTTTAATTCAGGATTACAAACATAATTACTCGCTATGTGTCCAGCAATATGATGGACTGGTATAAGTGGTTTTTTTATACTATAAGCTAAACCTTTTGCAAAATTAACACCAACCAGTAAAGACCCTATCAATCCAGGTGCATATGTAACCGCTACAGCATCTATATCATTTAATGTTATATTGGCTTTTGTTATTGCTTCTTCAACTACAGTTAAAATATTTTCACTATGTCTCCTAGATGCCAGTTCCGGAACTACCCCACCAAACTTTTTATGTTCTTCTATTTGAGTTGCAACAATTGAAGAAAGGACCCTTTTCCCATCTTCTACTATTGCAGCTGCCGTTTCATCACAAGAACTCTCTATTCCTAATATAATCATAAATAAACTCCTCATTTAAAATATTTATCAATTTATTATACCTTATTTTTTTTAAATAAATCAACATTTATTTTGTTAATTAAATAATTTATACTATAATAAATCATATGTATAAGGCAAATATTTCACATAATACCCAGGGTGACCAAGGGTGTTGCCCTTTGGAAACCTACGATTTTTTTGAAAAAAATCGAGTAAAACTTTCATTGCTTTTACTAATATTTTTGTTTAAAATCACTATTTTTAAAAACATAAAAAAATCATAATAAAAAGCTTGAAAGTCTATGTTAAATATGCTATAATTAATAAAAACATTTGTTTTATATGTTCTTTTTTCACTATTTTCAATAAAGGAAGTGCATTTTGATGAGGAAATTTACATTATTTTTATTTGCAATTACTTTTATTCTCTTAAACTCAAATAATAATTTAAAATTAAATGCAGAAACAAAAATCGCTCCAACTAAAAATGGATTGATATCTATATCAGATGAAGAATATCAAAGTATAATAAACGACATGCAAGACGCAGATGATATTGGTTTTGATAATATATTTACAGTTACCGAAGATTATAATTTACCAAGCTATAATCCTAATCATTCTTATAAATCCGCTGAAACAACATCTTTCCCTTCAACATTTGATTTAAGAACTTATAATCTAGTAACACCTGTAAGAAGACAGTTAACATATGGTACTTGCTGGGCTTTTTCTGCTTTAGCTTCTGTTGAAACAAATTTAATAAAACGATATAATCAACCACAAAATCTCGACTTATCCGAATGGCATTTAGCTTATTTCACATATACAGGCAACACATCTTTTACTCCTGCAAATACAACAAATATTTTTTATGAAGGTGGTAGCAATAATTATGCTACCACAATACTCTCAAAGTGGATAGGAACTGTTTTTGAGGCGACTGTTCCATACAATTCAGGAACTACCTTTGATGAATCACTAAGATTTAATGCAGATTTTCATATGCAAGATGCATATAATATAAGACCTTGGATTGAAGATCCCTATAGTTACTCAGTAGATGAAATTAAAGATTTATTATTTCAAAAAAACGCACTCTCAATTTCTTACTATAGCAACGAAAACTATTATAATTCACAAACCGCCTCTCATTTTTGTAATGAAGACATAAAACCAGATCACGGTTCAACTATTATTGGATGGGACGATAACTATCCTAAAGAAAACTTTTTATCCAATATGCAACCCCAAAACAATGGTGCATGGTTGGTGAAAAATAGTTGGGGAACTTCATGGGGAAAAGAAGGCTATTTTTGGCTTTCATATGAAGATAAAACATTAAAGAGTATGTCTGCATTTTTTGCTGAACCTAAGAATAATTATTTAAATAATTATTCTTATGATGAGTTTGGATATTATACAACTATATCCGCAGATAGAAATCAAACTAAAACCACATCATATATGTCAAATATATACACAGCAAAAGAAAATGAATATGTTTCTGCTGTTTCTTTTTTCACATTTGAACCAAACACATCATATGAAATACTTGTATACAACAAATTAACAAATAAAGCCGTTCCATCTTCAGGTACAGCTAGTGAAAAAACAATAGGAACAGAAAAGTACAGTGGCTATCATACAATAAAACTTAATACTCCAATTCCAATCTCTACCGGAGAATCTTTTTCTACTGTAGTTAAAATAACAAGTCCTACAACCACTTACTGTATACCTGTTGAAGCATACATGGTAATAGAATTGGATGGCCAAATATACGCAAATATAGACTATAAAAAATACAACGACAACTCAGCATTTGGTCAAAGCTATATCAGTTCTGATGGTTTAAGATGGACGGACATAAACAAATCTTCCTATACATATAAATCAACTTCACATTATAATTTATCTACATCAAACATTTCAATTAAAAATGTTTATTTAGGAAATGTTTGCTTAAAAACATTCACATCAAAAGAAATCACAGAAAACATTTCTGGAGACATAAACAAAGATGGCATAGTATCTTATATAGATTTTATTTTACTTAAAAGTTTCTTACTTATGTCTGACTCGTTGGAACTTGATATAAATGTTGCCGATTTAAACGCAGATGCTAATATAGATGTATTTGATATGATATTATTGAAAAAAATAATCTTACAATCAAATTAAGTTACTATTCAGTCAAATGTATAAATCAGAGATGTTTTACCAAAGATCCAGGGCGACCGTAAATACCGATCGACTCCGCAGAGTCGAAACCCTTGCAAGCCCTAAACTTTACCTTTATGGCTAAATGGTAACCAAAATCAAACCTTTTATAATAATTCTATTGTCCCCTTTAAAGTTGAAACTCAAAAACGTTTTGTTACTTTAAAGGGGATTTTTGCACATAATTTCACTGTAAATTAATAAATATTTTTAATGCTTGGAAAAACAAAAAATAAAACCCAAAGAAAAATTTATTAAATTATTGTAATTATATCTATATAGTTATGCAATTTATACATATTAATTGTATCAAACATGTTTTTTATACACGTAAATGTGTTTTTAGTTGACAATAATTAATTATACATGATATAATTAATTATTCTTAGTCATAAATCATTCGAAAACATTCAACGCATATTGGGGAGTATAGTATGAATACAATTATTAACGATAATATTTCTTCCTTTGAAATATTAAAGCAAATGAAAATAGGCTGGAATCTTGGAAATACTTTTGATTCAAATGCTGATTGGATAGAAAGCGGAAACCCTGTTGATTATGAAACTTCATGGGGTAACCCTTATACCACTCAAGAATTAATCTCAAAAATCAATTCCGCTGGATTTAAAACTATTCGTATTCCTATTACATGGACAAACCACTTTGACTTGAAAACTGGTAAAATAAATACCGAATGGATTAAACGAATTAAAGAGGTTGTCGATTTTGCTATATCAATAAATATGTATGTAATTATAAATATACATCATGAAAAATGGCATAATCCTATATATGTAAATTTAGATAATGCTTCTTCTATATTAAATAAACTTTGGACTCAAATATCTTTATTTTTTCAAAGTTATGATGAGCATCTTCTTTTCGAAGGTTTAAATGAACCCAGAATTGTTGGTTCCGAGCACGAATGGTCTGGGGGTAATCTTGAAACACATGATGTTATAAATAAACTAAATTCGACTTTTATAAAAACAGTGAGAGCGACTGGCGGAAATAACTCTTTTCGTCATTTGATTGTGCCTACACACGCAGCCTCTGCTACTCAAAATGCTATACATGGTTTTGAAATACCTAATGATAATAAAATCATTGTTTCTATACACTCTTACTCACCTTATAATTTTGCACTTAATCCAAACGGAACTACTTCTTGGAATGCATGTGACCCTATAGACACTTTTCCTATTGACGATTTTATTAATAGACTTTATGAAAACTTTATTTCCGAAGGCGTTCCTGTAATTATCGGAGAATTCGGTGCTGTTAATAAAAACAATCTTGAAGAACGTGTTTCATGGGCCGAATACTATGTAAGCCGTGCAACTGAAAAAAATATAGTTTGTATTTGGTGGGATAATGGTTTGTTTGATGGTGATGGTGAAAACTTCGGTCTTATTGACAGAAACAATTTGACATGGGTTTATCCTGAAATAGTTAGTTCAATGATGAAAAGTTTAAAACCTAAAGCATCTATTAATTTATAAATTTATACAAAGGAATGAGACGAAGATGAAAAAAGGGACTAGAATGATAGATATAGCAGAGTCTTTAAATATCAGTGTTGTAACCGTTTCTAACGCCCTAAATAATCGTGGTGGTGTAAGTCCTGAATTACGTGAGATGATAAAAAAAATAGCTGATGAAATAGGATATCAATACGATAATTCAAATTTAAATTCACTTCAAAAATATGAATCCTATAATATAGGGGTAATTTCTTCTGAAATCTCGTCTTTAGAAACAAATACTCATATATGGCATCTTAGCCAAGTCATATCAAATATTGTTATAAAGAAAAATCTCTTTACTATCAACGAAACTATAACACAAAAAATGCAAAAAGAAAACATATTACCAAAAACTGTTTCTGAAAACAAAATATCCGCTTTGATTATATTGGGGAATTTTGAAGAAAGTTACCTTTCAAGACTAACCGATTTAAATATACCATTAGTTTATATAGGTTTTTCCATACCTTCTGTAAAATGCACCTCGATTATAATTGATTTGTTTAATGGTGCATACACGCTTACTAATCATTTAATAAAAAACGGACATAAAAAAATAGGTTTCGTAGGAAATATATCTCCACAAAACAACCCTTACTTTGATGTTTTTTTGGGTTATCAAAAGGCACTTTATACAAATAACTTATATTCAAATGATTCGTTTAACATTGCTGTTAATGACGTAATGGGGAATGACTTAAAAAATATAAACTTTAAAAATATATCTCTGGCTACTGCTTATATTTGTTCAAATGATGATATTGCTTTAAGATTAATTAATTCACTTAAAAAAGCCGGATACAGAACCCCAGAAGATATAAGCGTTGTTGGTTTTGGAAATACAAACGCATCTGAAATTTCCGATCCAATGATTACTACTATTGATTTAAACATGGAATATATAGCCGAACATATTTTAATCTTATTACTAAAAAAATTCGAAAATCATTCTTTTTGTAACTATTTCCAATCTATAATTGGAGAATTACAAACAAAAGAATCTGTAAAAAAAATAACTGCTGAATAAATTCAGCAGTTATTTTTTTTATAATTTATCACCTAATATTATTTGCTTTTCCATTGCTACATCGGCTATGTCAAAATAACCATCTTTATTTAGATCTGCTTTTTTTATTAATTCATCTGATAAATCAACTTCTTTAATTAACACTCTACACATAAAAACTAGATCCTTATTGTCTATTGAATTATCATAATCCAAATCACCCAAAACAATCGTCTGAGATATCTCTTCAGTATATCTTGCTATATTTGACGAATAGTAAATTCCATCACTAATAAACTTATTTGCAAAGGTATACTTTTGCCCTATTTGAGGATTTAACATGTTATATCTGGCTGTTGAAGTGCTCATTGTATATTGAACTCCATTATCGTCCTCAACCAAATAATGTGTTGAACTATAATAATCCCCCTCATCTATAACTTCTATTTCTTTTATTATCCCATTTATAATAATAAAAGAATTCGCTTCATCTAATTTTTTAACAGAAATAACTTTCCCATTTAGATTATGAATCTGAGTATATACTATGTTTCCTGTATACTCAACTTCCAAAGTATCTCCTATTTTTAAATCTTCTAGATTTGAATTTTCAGGTATGGTTATTTGAATTGCACCTGTTCCATCTTCTATCCATCCATCCCCAACATAAACCGCCTTCATAGTTTTAGTTTCTGTTTCTGCTGTTGTTACTCCAGTGGTTACCTCTTCTGTACTTTCTATTTTGTTATCACTATATAAGCTTGCATTCATTAATTCTTCGGCTGTGATAATAGAAGCGACACTTAAATTGACAATAAGCAATAACGATGATATTCCTGCAATAATATATTTCATATGATATTTTCCTTTCGTTTTATAATTTTGCTTTTATATTTATATAACTTTTTAAACTTTAAAAATATCACATGATTTTATTTTTATTTATTTATTTCTATTATACCCCATTTATCGTCTTTTTTCACAAAAGCTTTGCCGTTTTTTACTGGAGCAATATCTTCAAAAACACCCATTTCAACTATAACATTTCCCTTGTTGTCGTAGTATCCACACTGTCCATCTTTAAATACAGCAATTATGCCCTCTGTGCATATAAAAGGATATTCTTTGTCAATTTTATCAGAATACTTAATTAGGTTTCCATAGGCTGTATCAAACTCAAAAGGAAGTATCTGTTCTCCTTTTTCATTTAAATAGCCCCACTTTCCTTCTTTTTCAAAGGCTATACAATTATCTACCAAATCAGTTGCTGAAGTATAGAATTCATTTGTTATCATTTGATTATCTTTAAAAAGGGCAAACTGGCCTATTCCTTCATAAACATCTCCAGACACAATCATTTCAGAAGCATTTGTTGGTGTTATATTTTTTGCATATTCTACTACATATACTTTCCCCGCAATCATTTCCTCATTCCATGCTTCCCCTTCATTTGTCCAATAAATAAAGGGTTTTTTTGTATCAACATCATAATACATATAGCATCCATCTACACTACTACCGTACGTAACTATATCATTATAGTTTACATCTATAGATCTATACTCTTCTCCAATTTTTGTTTCATATCCTCTAACAAAACCATTTGGCCCTCTACGTCCAATACTTATTATATCATCATATATAAGTTCTTGTTTTATGTTTCCATCAATATCTACAAGGCCAAATTTACCGTCTTTTTCTGCTTTAAACGCATCACAATATACCAGAATGTTTTTTCTATATTCAATTACATCAACGATTGGTTCTAAATCATCAAAATAATATACTGGCTGTGTTAGCCAGATGTATTTTTCAACATCTTCGTGATTATCTGTCTGTGTTTCTTCTATTTTCAATGTTTCAGAAATTTTTGTTTCTGATGCACTAGTTACTGTTACTATAGCTTTATCTTCTGTAGCACTTGTAACTATCTCAGTTGTTTTTGATGTTTCTCTTGTAACTGTTGTACTAGTAGTTTCATCTCCAGTCTTATTGTTCGATTTATCCATTCGTGAAAATGCATAAGCCACTCCTCCTACCACACAAACTGCCACTGCAACACTTAAATATGCAATCCATAATTTTTTTTTGCTTATTTTTTCTTTATTTTGTTTTCCCATACCAGTTTCACCATTCCCTTTTAATATAATCCAATCTTAATTACTATCATTATACATCTTTTCAAAACATTTTTCAACGACTGATATGAAAAAAAGATTACAAATAAATAATTTTTGTAATCTTTTTTTTAAAATCATAAGATTGTACATATTGCAGATGAATATTAAATGATTTTGCATTTATGTCCATCTATCAATATGTTATTTATTGTCTTTCTGAACTCTTGTCTTTTTTACACATGTTAAATAATTTTATTTAACCTTTAAAGTAGGATCTCCTAATAAAATCATTTCCTGTCCTGTCCAGTCAACACTATTGTTAGAATTATTTAATGATAAATCAAATATATCTAATAACGCATCTCCAAAGGTACCGTTATTCGCTAATTTAGAAGTGTACGCAGTATCCCATTCTGGCAAATAATACGCTAATGTTGTAGAACCTAAATAAGTTAATCCATTTGCCTCTAGCACACAAGCACCTGCAACATAATCATCATCTTTAAATCTAGCTGTTCCACAAGCATGAGTATTATAGAAAAGAACCGATGGTTTTGTTGTTCTTATGTAGTCTGTGCTCATGCCTGATAGAACATTTGACCAAGAGTGAGCTATTATAGATGCCCATTCATAATTTTTAACTATTTCATTTTTAACCAATGAACTTGTTCCCATACAATCTATACTTGTTGTATTTGGATAAAGAACTCTTAATCCATCTACTTCCTGTGTTACAATCTCATTTTCATATGAGCTCAATGCCCCTGTACATGTCGTTTGGTTAGTTCTATATTCATGATTTCTCCTAAAATAGTCTTTATACATTGCAAGTTCATTTTCCACTGAATCAGCAAGAGTACTTCCATATAATCTTCCGCATGAAATTTCTGGTTTTTTGTCTCCACTACCATTTGTATGCTCCTCAAACGCAGCATCATTATCTTTGTTTATCCAAGAACCATCTAAATCCATATAATACAAATCACTTAGACCATCATATAAATATCCAGGCCAATCATTTGATTCCCAATTGTTTTTTGTTTCGGCATATGGGATATCTCCAATTAGAAACGCTCCTTTAATTTTATTATTTTGTTGATATTTATTTTTCATTATATTTCTTACGTCTGCAGCTGTCCCAGAAGTATATTTAACAACCTCTGCACAATAACCTTCTTTTAACAAATCAGCTCTATATTGATCAAGAGAATCTTGTAATCCATCAAAAACATTTTCATGAACGAAAACCAAAACCTTAGAATAATTCACTGGATTTGTTGTAGTTACACGAACATACAGATCATGCCATCTAGTACCATCATGCCATGTTAAGCTGGCTCTATACTGTCTACCTGGAATTAAATTATTGAAAGTATATGTACCATCTGTTAGATAATTATCTGGTTGTATCCATTGCCAATTACCTGTTGTCAAGTCACATAATTGAAGTCTGTTTCCATATGCGTTTTGATTTGGATAGGTTACGTCAAAAGTAATAGATGTATCTGTTTTTCTATTAAAACAAATTGAATCTTGGCCAGTATAATCAAATGCTGCTGCACTTGCTTTTTGTATATTTTTTTCATTTAAAAATGAGACATTTGCAGAATTTGCAACAAATGTTGTCAACGCTAATGTTACCGCACCTAATAGTGCTATTTTTTTCTTTAAGTTTTTCATATTAATCTCCTAATCATTTTTTATTTTTCTTTTTCTTTTATCATATGCTGTACACTCATATGATTTATATATGCAATCCATGGATTAACAACTTAATTAATTTACAAAAAATATTTAAATACTTTTTGTTTAAAGTTTATGCTTATATTGTACCAAATATTTTTTTAACTGTAAATATGACATTTGTCACGATTTTGAATAAAAATGAAATAACATAATTTATCTTTATATAGTTAAAACTATTTAAAATATAAAAATATCACAAAAAAATTTCTTTGTTTAAAATTTTTTTATTTTAAAAGATTAAATTTATTATTTTTGTTTTTAATTATTTCTTATATAATATATTACGTTAAAAATACTTGTTTTGTGACAAAAAAAGATTACAAATAAATATTTTTTGTAATCTTTTTTGTTTTTTAATTATAAGGGCCCATCTTAACAATAATTTCTCTTGTGTCTATTTTGTTTCATTTATATAGGTACTTATTCTAGTTTGAATTAACTTCGCTACTTCCTCTGCTGTTTTATTGCCATCATAAAATGAATATAATTCTTCCCTAATAATATTTAGTATTTCGCTATCATATTTCTCATAAGAATTTATAGATTTTATTAAATTATTAACTTTTTCAATTCCTTCATCATCTATAAATCCTATTTCCTTATATTCATCTCCTACTTGAAGACCTGATTGAATAAGTGGACTTCCTATATCTTGTGTTGGATTTTTTGTATTTTCTGCTAGTTTTTCTAAAGAAGATTTTTTTATAGGAAATCCACATAAATAGCCCACTCTATTTTGAAAATCCTCTTTTAGAAACATTTTAACAAATTCCCATGCTGCTGCTTTATTTTTTGACTTATCAGAAATCGCAAGAGAAAAATCAATATCCATAGATGCACATCCACCTGTAACTGAAGGAAAGCACTTTAAAGTTATTCCTTCCCCAATATACCCCTTCTCAATCTGATGCATTTGCAAATAACTGTATATATCATCCATGTTAAGCAATGAATTATAAGTGTTATAATTATACTCTTCATTTTGTGATTCTAGCCTATTTTCATCATATTTTTTTATACCTTCAATTAGCTTTATAAAATTTTCATTCTCAAAATTACAGGTTCTCTCTTTATAATTTATATACTCACCAATAGTACTCCTTAGTATTTCTTCTAATAAAGCTTTCCCTCCTGTATTTACATTTACTACTTCTTTGTCTTTATTTTTTTCTAAAAACGCATTGAAATCTTCGATATTCCATCCCTGATTTTCACCTAATTCTGACGTTTTTCCAAACATAGCTTTTATCAAAAAGTTTGGTGATATTTGATATAACTTCCCTTCAGTTTCAAAAACATTAATTATATTTTCTAAATAATCTTCTTTTTTTATATCTAAGTCAGAATTAAAAAAAGTATTCATATCTGTTAAAAAACCTTTATCTATATATGCATCTGTATCCATCATTGTATTAAGTATTAAAACATCTGGAATATTACCATTTAAAATTTCATCATTTAGTTTTTTACTTCCTGCTTCATAATCATCTTCTGTGTTATATTTTGTGTAATCAATTAACTTGACTCTAAACTTATCATTTGATTTATTTAATCTAGTTACCTCAGAAGATAAATACCATGGGATATAACTTCCAGCCAATGTTAATACTTGTTTATCTTGTACTTTTTTCAGTGTTTCAGAATCTACTCTTTTTAAAATGAAATTTGCATTTTTCTGTCCAGATGAAGATACGGTGTCATATATTTTACAAATTATTCTATCTTTATTTACAGGAAAAGCAAATTTCACATACCCTTCAATATCCGAATCTACATAATTTACTATTTCTACAACCGCCTTCTCATCAGAGTTATACCCAAATAAAGACATATTATCAGTTAGAAATAATTCATATTCATCATTTCCACTAATCACTTCATAGTTTTTTCTTTTATCTAAGCCTTCAAATTTATAATCTTTTTCTATTGAGTTGTTTTCAAAATTTACTTTTGCAAAATTATCACAATAGTATAGAATAATATCTCCATTTTCCATTTTAAATATTTTAAATACACTATCCAACTCTTTATCCTCTATTGTAAATAATATCTCGCCACTATTATTGACCTTATATATTATTGTACTTTGCTCACCTGATGTTTGGTTAACAGTAGATACAGCTAAAATAAAATTCCCATCTTTATCTTTTACAAATGGAATTAACATATTCTCAAAAGAAACACTAAGTTCTTTTAATTCTATAGTTGAAATAATGGCACCTGTTATATCCATTGTATGTATATAACTTTGTGTTTTTTCATTAATAGAGGTTTTTTCAATAAATGATATAGTTCCATCTTCATTTATAGTAAAATCATTTATATACCCCTCATTTTGAGGGTTTATAGGTATCTTTGATTCTTCAATACCATCTTCATTCATAATAATTAATACATATGTACTATCTATTTGCATGCCACTTATATCTTGTGCTATTATGTATACTTTCCCATTAACTACGCCATATCCCTTGAAATAGTCATATTTTTCATTTAGTGCTATTTGTTCTGCGATAAAATAATTTTCTATTTTTTGTGAGTAAAAATCATTGCTTTCATTAGTATCATTATTTGCTTCATCTCCAACACTACTGGTCTCACTATCTGTTTGAAAAAAGTCAACTGTAGTTACCATAGTTTCATCTCCAACATTATTGTTTGAGCTATCCATTTTCGAAAATGCAAATGTTGAACCTACTATTATCAAAAATGCTGCTGCAAAACTTATATATTTAATCCACATAGATTTATTCACATCCTTTACTTCTACTTTTTCAATTATAACACTTGATTTTTCTATATTGTTAAATTCTTTTGTCACTTTGTCTGTATTTTCTTCTTTATCTTTATTTAACGAAAGTGTTTTTATTTTTTCCATTACTTTAGCTTGACTTTCATCACTAAAAGTTATATCAGACAATTTTTCGTTCAGATAATTCTGTATATTGTTCTTCATCGAAATACCATCCTTTCAATTGTTTACTTAATATTTCTTTTGCTCTTTTATGTCTTATCAGTACTGTTGGTAACGGAATTGATAGAGCTTCTGATATTTCATTAAACTTTAATTCTTGGTAATAATATAATATCACTATTTCCTTGTATATAGGTTTTAAGTTCATTATAGTATTTAAAACTGTATCATCGCTGTACTTATCTTCATACACTAAACTTTTATCATCTACGCTACTCCTAGTATCAACTCTTCGTATCCATGAACTTTTCATCATGTTTTTACATATATTTATCGCTATTTGTGTTATCCACGTTTTTTCAGAACATTTTTTCTTGAACCTCCCATAGTTTTTATATACCTGTATAAATGTTTCTTGTGTTGCATCTTCTGCTTGATGATGATTTTTCAAATATATAAAACATAATCTCATTATTTGATTTCCGTAATGTTTCATTATTTTTTCAATATCACAATCTTCAATAATATTTTCTAAATCCATTTATATCACTCCCCTTTATAATATTAGACAACTATAAAAATAAAAATATTTCAAAAAAATCTTACAAAATAAAATTTTATTTTGTAAGATTTTTATTTTATTTCTGTTCTACACTACTTAACGAAATTATAGCCTTTAATTTATATTTTTTAAATCAAAAAAAATCTACCCATAGTTTATAGTATATTAACTTTTAAAACATTGAAAATATCACATTTTTATTCATTTTTTTATTCCATATTTATTGTAGTAATTCAAATTTATATCCATATTGTTCTGCATATGCTTTTGCTGTAGAATTTTCATATCCTATCAAGGTTATATTTTCAGCATTAATTTCTTGAAAAATATTCTCACCAAATGTAATATTGGGGTTTTTAAAAATCATTCTTTTTAAATTTACACAACCTTTAAAAGCATAATCATCCACTAACTGTACATTTTCAGGTATTATTATTTCTTCTGCATTTACTCCTGCAAAAGATAGAACCCCTATATACTCTACTCCGCTTCCTATAGTAAGACTTTTTATCCCCGTACAATTTGCAAATGCAGTTTCCTCTATTCTTTTTATATTATTTGGTATATTTAAGCTAGATAAACTTTCACAGTAATCAAAAGTACCCTCCTCTATATTTGTCATGCTCGCTGGAATATTAATCGACGATAGTAATTTACAACTTTTAAATGCTGATTTTCCAATACTACATATACTATCTGATAAATTTATACTTTTGAGTGAACTACAATCTTCAAAAGCAGAATCACCTATTATCTTTATTTTTTCTGGTAAAACAACTTCATTTATTTTTGATATTCCATAAAATGCACCTTCACCTATTTCAATAACTTGCCCGTCTTCTAAACCGCTAGGAATGTTCACTTCTTTTGATTCGTTTTGTCCTATGTATTTGGTTATTTTCACCTCTTCATTTTGTATAATATAATCAAAATCTATAGGGGTAACTTGAAAATCAAAAATCATAGTATTCCCACTTGCTTTAGTAGCTGTCATCCGAGCTTGTCCTACTGATTTTGCAACTATCCATTTCCCTTTACCCATAACAACAGAATCATTACTAGAACTCCAACTTACTATGTAGTCAACTTTCCCTGGTGGTGGCTCTATTAATATTCGCCTCATTTCACCTACTCTCATTGTCTGAAAAATAGGAACGACTTCAACTTCTGATGTTTCAGGATTTTTTGTTTCTAAACCACTTGCTGTTTCAACCTGATTAGTATTTTCTACACTGGTTACTACAGCAGTCTCTTTCACAGTACTAGTTACTACTGCACTAGTTACTATAACTGTCTCTTTTACATTACTCGTTACTATAACGTTATCTTTTTTTATACTTGTAACCACTGATGTTGTTTCTGAAGTCTCACTAGTAACTATAGTTACTGTAGTTTCATCTCCACCCCTATTATTTGATCTGTCCATTTTTGAAAATGCAAATGTGGTTCCTGCTATTACACATATAACTGCTGCAACGCTTAAATATGTATACCATGGTGTTTTTTCACTTGTTTTGATACTGTTTTTATAATCTTTTTCCACATTTTCTTCTTTTGTATGTTCATTATTTTTATTATCTATATTTCTATTTTCTTTATTTTGTTTTCTTATCTCTGCAAAAACTCTCTCTTGCAAATTAGAACTAGGTAAATTAATATTTAATAGCTGTTCTTTTATAAAATTTTCTTTGTTTTTCATATTAATTCCCCCTTCTCTTTTATTTGTACACTTCTACACTTTTCTAATTCAGAAGCCAGTTTGTCTTTTGCTCTTTCATATCTCTTTCTTAATGTTGCTTCTTTTTTATTATGTATTTCTGCTAATTCTGCATAGCTATATTCTGCTACTATTCTACCATATACTATCGCTCTATCTTCTGAAGATAATGTTTGCAGAGCATTTCTAACCATTTCTGACATGTAATTTTTGTTTATTATGCTTTCTTCTGCTTTCTGAAATATATTTTTCTTTCTCTTTCTTATTATATCCACACTTTCTGAATATGCTATTGCATATAAAAATGCCGAAAATGTTTCTTTACTTTTTATACTGTCCCTTCTAAAATAAGCTTTTACAAATACTGCTTGCACTACATCTTCAGCATCTGTAAAGTTAAACAAAATACTATAGCAATAACGAAGCAAAGGCTTTTCGTATTCATCCATAATATTTTTTAACTCTTGTTCACTTCCTTCTTTGAACTTTTCTAAATCATACATATCCATCCCCACCATTCCTTTTTTTTATTTTATCTAGCTATTTATTTTTATTATGCCCCATTTTCCGTCTTTCTTAACAAAAGCTTTACCATCTTTCGCCGGTGTTATATCTTCAAAAACGCCCATTTCAACTATAACATTTCCTTTGTTGTCATAGTATCCACACTGTCCATCTTTAAATGCTGCAATTATACCCTCTGTGCATATAAATGGATATTCTTTATCTATTTTTGTTGAGAATTTCACCAAGTCTCCATAGGCTGTATCAAACTCAAAAGGAAGTATTTGTTCTCCTTTTTCATTTAAATATCCCCATTTTCCGTCTTTTTCAAATGCTACACAGTTATCTGCCAAATCTGTTGCAGAAGAATAAACTTCATTTGTTATTAATTTATTATCTTTACAAAGTGCAAATTGGCCTATTCCTTTGTATCTATCCCATGGAACACCACCATTTTCAAAATCAGTAGATTCAGGAATATATTCAGCAAATTCTACTACATGAACATAATTATCATTGATATCTTTTATATTTACATATGCACCCTCTCCATTTTCCTCTACAACTGCTTTGCTTCTGTTAAAATCCCAATACTCGAACCTCCACATCCAATTACTATATGTTTCCTCAGAAACCTTATAATCATTCTTATCAATACGTATTTTTTCACTTTCTTCTTGATATTCATCTTCATATTTATTTTTATAAGCCCAATAACAAGACTCACCTTTATATATTCCTCCATATATTTTTTCATATATAATTTCTGTCTTTATATCTCCTTCCGAATCTATAAGCCCGCATTTATCACCTTTTTTTACTTTAAATGCATCACAATATTTGATATTATAGTTTAAATATTCACTGAAGTCTAATATTGGCTCTACATCATCAAAATCATATACAGGCTGTTTAAACCAACTGTATTTTTCACCATCTTCATAAATCTTTTGTTGATTGCTAGTTTGTGTTTCTTCTGTTTTCGATATTTCAGAATTTTTGGTTTCTACAACACTTGTTGTTTCTACTTGACTAGTATTTTCTACAGCACTGGTTACTATAACTTTATCTTCTGTCACACTCGTAACCACCGATGTTGTTTCTGAAGTTTCACTAGTAACTGTAGTTAAAGTAGTTACCGTAGTTTCATCTCCACCCCTATTATTTGATCTGTCCATTTTTGAAAATGCAAATGTGGTTCCTGCTATTACACATATAACTGCCGCAACGCTTAAATATGTATACCATGGTGTTTTTTCACTTGTTTTGATACTGTTTTTGTAATCTTTCGCCACATTTTCTTCTTTTGTTTGTTCATTATTTTTATTATCTATATTTTTTTTCTCTCCATTTTGTTTTCTTATCTCTGCAAAAACTCTCTCTTGCAAATTAGAACTAGGTAAATTAATATTTAATAGCTGTTCTTTTATAAAATTTTCTTTGTTTTTCATATTAATTCCCCCTTCTCTTTTATTTGTACACTTCTACACTTTTCTAATTCAGAAGCCAGTTTGTCTTTTGCTCTTTCATATCTCTTTCTTAATGTTGCTTCTTTTTTATTATGTATTTCTGCTAATTCTGCATAGCTATATTCTGCTACTATTCTACCATATACTATCGCTCTATCTTCTGAAGATAATGTTTGCAGAGCATTTCTAACCATTTCTGACATGTAATTTTTGTTTATTATGCTTTCTTCTGCTTTCTGAAATATATTTTTCTTTCTCTTTCTTATTATATCCACACTTTCTGAATATGCTATTGCATATAAAAATGCCGAAAATGTTTCTTTACTTTTTATACTGTCCCTTCTAAAATAAGCTTTTACAAATACTGCTTGCACTACATCTTCAGCATCTGTAAAGTTAAACAAAATACTATAGCAATAACGAAGCAAAGGCTTTTCGTATTCATCCATAATATTTTTTAACTCTTGTTCACTTCCTTCTTTGAACTTTTCTAAATCATACATATCCATCCCCACCATTCCTTTTTTTATTTGCTTTATATAATATATTACGTTAAAAATCTTTATTTTGTGACAAAAAAAGATTACAAATTGATTAATCTTTTTGTAATCTTTTTTATAATTAATTATTCTTCTCTCTGTACGTATAAACTGCTATCTTTTGTTACTAATATATATTTTATTTCTGTTCTACACTAAATGTTTATATTTATTTAATTTGTGTTCCACCCCATTCAACAACTGTAAATCCGTTTCTTTCAAATGGAGTTATTTCAGGCTCTTCTAAATTTTTCATTATGAAATCTGCTTGATTTTTATCAATAGCTTGATATGCCATAAACACTCTTAAAACACTTTCTGGCTTAGGTGATATGTTTAAAACCGCATTATCTGTATATTCTTGATTCTGAAATGTTATATAATTATACTGATTATTTTTCATAATAGGTAACCAAAAAACTATAAAATCATTATACTCCTTTGGTGTAAGCCCCATTTTTGACAATGTGCTCTTTAAAAATGCTGCTGTATCAGCCCCTTTTACTACATATCCCTTTGACATATCCCAGTTTGCATTCATAGGACCTTCCCAAAATAAATAGCTATATTCGGAACCATCCTTACCTATAAGAGTCCCATCTGGATAAGCTTTTACTTCCCATGTATTTTTTTCTTCAACATCAAATTCAGGATAAACACATGATATACTTCCATTTAGGTCAAGTGAAACGGACACATCCGTATCCTCTTCTGGATATAAATATATAACTGGTTTATATGCTATCATATTATCATTTTCTATAATTCTTGTGTCTTGTCCTTCAAAAAGTATATCTCTAGAAACCGATATAAAGCAAATTTCATCATTATAATCGTTCACTTCATAAATATAATCTCTACCATATCCATATAAGCTAATATCCAAATAATCCTTTTCATACTTAACGTTTGTAATATATGGTTGGTACAGTCTGCTGCTAAAAATAATTAATTTATTTGATTCAAAAAATGACTGATCATATTTATTATAAATTAAATTTAAATCACTTTCACTAAACTCTAATTCATTGTTCCCATCTAAGAAACTTTTTAATTCATCATTAGAATCTACCCACTTATCTACAGTACTTATTTTTAGTGGTTCATATATATCTAACTTTACTTTTTCCATTGCGTATTTTGTAATATCTCTGTATTCTATTTTTTCAAACTTATATCTAGAAAAAACAGCTCTTGAAAACTCAAATACTTTTACCATATACCAAGGATAAGGGATAGAATCTGTTTTTTGACTATTTATGTACAAAATATTCCCTTCTATAGAAAAACTTTTAAAAGAACTATCTACACCATAACTTTGAGGAACGTGAACCACTAAAACATTGTCTTTGAAAAATTCGTCTGTATAGTAATCTTCTAAACCTTTTGATGCTTCACCTGCAAAATATTCATAATTATCACTTTTTGGAAATGTCGATTTCAATTCTTCATAACTATTTATAGTCACTGTCTTTCCTGCTTTTGAAGTATCCATTCTCATACTTTTAGTATAATGATTTTTGTAGTTAAGACCTGTTACATCTTGTTCATGTCCCATTTCTTCTAAAGCTTTTTCCTTCAATTTAACTGAATCCAAAATATCAACTTCACCATCTCCATTTACATCAGAATTCAGTACATTTTCAGTATTTTGTGATTTTCTGTCTAATAATATATTTATAATTTCACTTATATCAAATAAACCTATCACTCCATCCTGATTTATATCTTCTTTTAAATACTCAGACACTGCAAAAACTTTTCCACCACTACTTATCAACGTACTATTACCAAATGATAAATTTGATAACAGCAATGCCCCCACAGAAAATAAGCTCACAATTTTCTTCATAAAAAACACTCCTTTAAAATAAATTTAAGATTACAACGCTAACGTATATTAAACACTTTTGATATAATAAAAATATCACACTATTTTAAAATTTTTTTCAAATCTTTTTGATTGATTTCATGCTATCATATTATCATTTTGTATTATTGTGTTATTTTGTTCCTCAAAAATTATTTCCTTAGAAACTGATATAAATAAAATTTTATTTCCTTCTAGAGTTGAATACCTTATATCATCATCCCCAAAACCGGTTATCTTTATGTACAAATAATCTGTATCATATTTTACATCTTCAATAGAAGGAGAATTTAAACTGCTACTTGAAATTAATAACTTATTTTTTTCAAAAAATTCTTCATTGTATTCTCTATAAATTGAATCCAAATCATCCGCACTAAATTTAACATTATCATTTTCATTTAACAACTTATTCAATCCATCAACATCGGCCACCCATTCATCAACAAACGTGATTTTTAGTGGAACAAACACATCAAGGGATACTTTTTCTATGCCACATTTGGTAATATCTCTATATTCTACCTTCTCAAATTTATATTTTGACAAAAGGTCTCTTGATATTTCATACACATTCACCTTCCAAGAAGGTAATGGAATCCATGGAGAAACTCTGTTATCAATATATAGAGCTCCATTTTCCAAAGAAAATTTTAAAAATGTGTTTTCGTCACCATTAGGTCTCGGAATGTAAACTATTAAAATATTATCTTTAAAAAACTCAGCTGTATACTCTTCTTCTAAACTACCTGTATCATAATAATCAAAATATATGCTTTTAGGTAATTTTGAAGTTAATTCATCATAGCTATTTATAAAAAAAGTTTGTCCTTCATAAAAATAGTCGGAATTTATGAACCTAGGATAATTTTTTTTACATTTAATTTTTCCCATATCAGTTTCTTCACCTACTTCTTGTAACGCCTTTTTCTTTACTTTAATTGAATCAATAACATTTGTTTGACCGTTTTCATCAACATCATATTCAAAAGCATTTTCTTTGTTTTGCATTTTATCATGTTGCGATAAATAAAACTCTTTTTTTAATAATTTACTGTTTATACCTCGTATATCAGTTAAGCCTGTTACTCCATCACGATTAATATCCTCTTTTACATAAATGGTTTCAGCATAAATTATTTCATTTTTATTTACCAAAACACTTTTAACTAAAGAAAAATTCGATAAAAATAATCCTCCTATAATCAAAAACCTTATAATTATTTTCATAATCTTAACCCTCCTATAAATTTAAAATTACTACCTAAAAAACATCGTCCAACAAAACAAAATTTAAAGTAATATTTATTTTTCAAATAAAAAAACAGTCACCTTAAAAAGTAACTGTTTTTTATTTAAAAATTCAATTTTTGAGAAAGATTATCTTTTCCCTAGAACTACGTAGTCACCCATGATAAATTGTTTCATTAATGCTAAGTCAGCAACATCGACTTTTCCATCATTTGTAACATCAGCACTTTGTAGATTTGCTCCCGATAGTTGAATATCGCCTACTAAATGTTGACTTATAGTTACCAAGTCTACGTTAGTAACTCTACCATCTCCATTTAAATCACCATAAACAACACTTGGTGCTGTAGTTGTTGTAGCACTTGTAGTTGTAGCTTTTGTAGTAGTGGTGGTTGTTTGTGAAGTTGTAGTTGTAGCAGTTGTTGTTATAGCTGTTACTTGAGGATTAATTTGAGTACATGAATTATATATATTTCCGTTTTTCATTTGTTGCCCTCTTGCTTTAAACAATTGAGAAACCGATACTACCTGCCATCCTTGTTGTTTCAAATATGGCAAAATCTCTTCCATAGCTCCTGCTGTGGTTGAATAAGTTTCATGCATCAATACTATTTGTCCATTTAGTGTTCCGTTTGACATTGCTGTTTTTATAGTATTTACAATTGCATCTTTAGAGGCGTTATCCCAGTCTTTCGAATCTACTCCACAATTGATAAGTGGTGTTGGTATAGCAGATTTTACTGTATCATTTACACTTAAATATGGTGGTCTAAATAAAAATGTAGATAATCCTGTTAAAGATTTTAATATTTCTGATGTTTTGTTATATTCATCTGATATTTGAGATGCACTCATACTTGTTAAGTTTGGATGAGTGTATGTATGATTTCCTATTTCAAATCCTGCATTAAATGCTCTTGTTATTTCAGCGGAATTTGATGAATTAATTTTATTTCCCCAGTAAAAGAATGTAGCATTAAATCCATTTAATTTTAAAGCATCTTGTATGCGTATAGATGTAGCTGAACTAGCTGTTCCAACTGGACCATCATCAAAAGTAAACGCTACCATAGGTTTATTTACATCTATCCATGAAACATCCTGATAACTACTCCATACTCCATTTATCATTTGATTGTCTCCTGTATTGTTAATAGGTAAAGTAACTGTTGTTCCTTCTACCACTTCACCAACTTGAACAGCTTCAACATTATCCACATAAAAATCAATCAAATCTTCTGCGCTTGGTGTTTCTACATATTTGGTATGTGCATATAAAGATATATTTGTTGCACTTGATGGTATAGATATTTCTCCAGCCAATTCTACCCATTTACCACTTGATGTTGTTTGAGAATCTACGTTTTGATATGTAGTTGTTCCCCCATCATCATATTGTACACCAAAAACAAATTCTTGTGATGAATATGTGCTGTTATTATAAGCCATTTGTGCACTTAAATTATATGTGCCCCCCGCTTTAATTTCTGTTTTTGTAGCTGTTGCTCCATGCCACGACTGTGATCTGTTGGTTATATATAATGAGCTATTACTATTTTGTCCAAAGTTTGATGCTACCGCTGCTGAACAGTCTCCTCTTGCAGTCCATCCTGATACTCCACTTTCAAATGTATCAAAGAACAGTGCACTTGCATTTGCTGTTGTTGATGTTGGTGCTTGTGTAACTATAGGTGCTGTGGTAGTTGTTGCACCAGTCGTTGTTGTTGGTGCTTTGTCACTAATTACAAGCTTTGTGATGTCAGCAACACCGCTACTTTGCCAGCCTTCTGCGTTGAGAGCAACTTCGTAGAGGTTACCGATACCCCAGCCCTGAGATTCCCATGCCTTGAAGTGGTCGGAAACTGTTATTGTACCTGATTTTCTCTTCTGCTGACGAACTGAGTAATACTGCTTAAATGTTTCACTACCGCCGTTGATTGTAGGACCTGTGTGATCCATTTGGAAAATCTTATACTGTGCACCGTCAATTGTTACCATCTTACCCTGAGCGTCTGGAACCCAGTCTACCCAGTCCTCGATGATGTAGTACTCAACAAGGGGAACATTGCCTGCGGCACCCTTGTTCTGGAACCAACCATATACGCAAAGACGAGAGTTACCGCTTGCACTGCCTGTCTGACGATAGTCAGCCGCATAGTCAAGAACGATATTCCCAACTTGTGTTGCCTTTGTTGTCGAACCATAATCCTTACCACGACGAGCGAGGAAGTTACCACGGCTTACGTTTGCACTCCATTCTGCCTTGAATGCACCGCCATTACCGAGAGTCATTGAACCGCTACCGCCTGTGGAATCAATCCAAATTTCGTAGCTGTAACCATCGCTGACACCCTTATGCTGAGAAGTGCCGTTACCAACACTAAGTTTGTCACCGGGAGATGCTGCGAATGAAGTTAATGGTACTTGTGGAAGCATCGTGATGCCCATAACTGCAGCAGTTATAACACCAAGGAATTTGCTGAATTTGCCTTTCAAATTCATAAAAAAACCCTCCTTATATACTTTAATATACTATATTCGAATTGATATTTAAGCATTTGAATATCAAGCAATTTAACAAGTTTATATAAATCAACTAATAACATTCAACATAACTAAAATAAAAAATAAAACCCTCAAAAAATATTAAATCAAAAAAAATTATTTAGACCCTAAGTAAAAATCAACATTTTTTCTTTAATACATTAGTTTTATAAAAGAAATATAAAGTTCTTTTACTTTACTTAAATACAATCTATAATTAAATGATACATCAAAATAAATAGTTTGTCAATAAAATAAGCGTGATTTTATATTCACATTTAACAATAACAGTTATAGCTATATAGTTATAACTGTTATTGTTTGAAGTCGATTTAATATTTTCGCAAATAATGAAGTAATAGTAACTATAACAATATCCTTGTTTTTAAATAAATCCATTTGAAAATGTAAAAAACAGTCACCTATAAAAGCAACTGTTTTTTACATTTAAAAATTTAATTTTTGAGAAAGATTATCTTTTTCCTAGAACTACATAGTCACCCATGATAAATTGTTTCATTAATGCTAAGTCAGCAACATCAACTTTTCCATCATTTGTAACGTCAGCACTTTGTAGATTTGCTCCTGATAGTTGAATATCACCTACTAAATGTTGACTTATAGTTACCAAGTCTACGTTAGTAACTCTACCATCTCCACTTAAATCACCATAAACAATGATTGGTAATGTTGTTACTGTAGTAATTGTTGTAGCTTTTGTAGTGGTAGTGGTAGTTGTTGTTGTACCTGAGCTGCCGCTGTCACCAGCTTTGAAAAGATTACGGAAGAAGTTGTAGAAGAGAGGTGTTCCTACACTTGCGTCGTGTCCGCCGCCCTGAACTTCAAACCAGATGTTGTCTGTTCCGTTCTTGTCGAAAAGTTCATGATACTGCTTAGGATATGTGCCTACAACTGAGTCAGCTGTACCGCCGCCTATCATAAGGAGATAAGGGATGTATGGTTCGCTGAACTTGAACTGTGATTCAGTCATGTTGCCCTTGTGAACCATGAATGAGTCCTGTGTAGCAATGATACCAGGAGCAGGAGATGAAGCACAAACATATCCGATTTTGTCGCATGCTTTCATGCCTATATAGATTGATTCTCTGCCGCCCATTGAGAAACCTGCTATAGCAGTGTTCTCTCTGCCTTCTGCAACAGCATAGTGTTCAGACATGTAAGGCATGAGGCTTTCTGTGAGATCATAGAGGAAGTCGTCGTAACGTTCTGTTGCTTCAGGTGTGATTCCTGAAGGTCTGTCAGCTTTAGGGTCTGTGTACATCTGTGTAAATACTATAATAAATGGTTTTACTTCGCCTTTTTCGATGAGGTTTGAAGCCATTTCACGGATGCCCCAGCCAGATGTCATGTCATCTTCGCCACCCATAATACCGTGGTTCATATAAACCACCGGATATGAACCGCTTTCTGAGTAGTTCGGAGGAAGCCATACGTTTGCAGGCTTGTTTTTCTGAGCTTTCTTTGAGTAATATGAAATCTTTGTTAATTTACCCTTGTCACCTGTCTTTACATCAGCAGGTACGTTTGGAGTAAAGTTTGCTTTAGCTGCAGCCATATATTCCTTTGGATTTGAATAGCTTCCCCCTTGTGTCGTTGTTACTGGCTGTGTTGAAACACTTCCACCTTGTGTTGTTGTTGTCTGTGTTGAAACAGAACCAACTTGAACCGCTTCAACATTATCCACGTAAAAATCAATCAAATCTTCTGCACTTGGTGTTTCTACATATTTTGTATGTGCATATAAAGAGATATTTGTTGCACTTGATGGTATAGATATTTCTCCAGATAGTTCTACCCATTTACCACTTGATGTTGTTTGAGAATCCACGTTTTGATATGTGATTGTTCCTCCATCATCATATTGTACCCCAAAAACAAATTCTTGTGATGAATATGTGCTGTTATTATAAGCCATTTGTGCACTTAAATTATATGTGCCACCAGCTTTTAATTGTGTTTTTGTTGCAGTTGCACCATGCCATGACTGTGTTCTACTTGTTACATATATAGAACTTTTGCTATTTTGTCCAAAGTTTGATGCTACCGCTGCTGAACAATCTCCTCTTGCAGCCCATCCTGATACTCCACTTTCAAATGTATCAAAGAAAAGTGCACTTGGATTTGCTGTTGTTGATGTTGGTGCCTGTGTTACTATAGGCGCTGTGGTAGTTGTTGCACCAGTCGTTGTTGTTGGCACTTTGTCACTAATTACAAGCTTTGTGATGTCAGCAACGCCACTGCTCTGCCAGCCTTCTGCGTTGAGAGCAACTTCGTAGAGGTTACCGATACCCCAGCCCTGAGATTCCCATGCCTTGAAGTGGTCGGAAACTGTGATTGTACCTGATTTTCTCTTCTGCTGACGAACTGAGTAATACTGCTTAAATGTTTCACTACCCCCGTTGATTGTAGGGCCTGTGTGATCCATTTGGAAAATCTTATACTGCGCACCGTCAATTGTTACCATCTTGCCCTGAGCGTCTGGAACCCAGTCTACCCAGTCCTCGATGATGTAGTACTCAACAAGGGGAACATTACCTGCGGCACCCTTGTTTTGGAACCAACCATATACGCAAAGACGAGAGTTACCGCTTGCACTGCCTGTCTGACGATAGTCAGCCGCATAGTCAAGAACGATATTTCCAACTTGTGTTGCCTTTGTTGTTGAACCATAATCCTTACCACGACGAGCGAGGAAGTTACCACGACTTACGTTTGCACTCCATTCAGCCTTGAATGCACCGCCATTACCGAGAGTCATTGAACCGCTACCGCCTGTGGAATCAATCCAGATTTCGTAGCTGTAACCATCGCTGACACCCTTATGCTGAGAAGTGCCGTTACCAACACTAAGTTTGTCACCGGGAGATGCTGCGAATGAAGTTAACGATACTTGTGGAAGCATCGTGACACCCATAACTGTAGCAGTTATAACACCAAGGAATTTGCTGAATTTACCTTTCAAATTCATAAAAAAACCCTCCTTATATATTTTAATAAAATCCATCTTCTCTTATTGCATAAGTATTTAGTCCAATTTCGACATCTCTGCTCTATGTTCTCGAGCACACAACCCTCTTTAACGCCCTAAAAATATACAAAATTCAATATAATGTAGTATTTTCATTTAAAATGTTAAATTTTTCAAAGATGTTTGTAAGACTTTTTCTTTATACTTTAATACAATTTATAAGTACATTATACATCATATTATATAGTTTGTCAATATATCAATGAAGGTGTTATGTAAAAAACACAAAAAAATCATTTTTGTTTATAACATATAATATATTTATATATTATTCTATGTTTTTAACATGAAGAAATCTCGTTTTTTCGAGTACAAATGTTTCACGCACACATTTTTTTAATTTATAGCCTTAATTTTACAAATAAATTGAAATATAATGTAATAAATTCAATATGATTCAAAAAAAATAACTACTGAAAATCAGTAGTTATTTTTTATTTATTTAATTTTTGAGAAAGCTTATCTTTTTCCTAGAACTACATAGTCACCCATGATAAATTGTTTCATTAACGCTAAGTCTGCAACGTCAACTTTTCCGTCGTTTGTAACGTCAGCACTTTGTAAATTTGCTCCTGATAGCTGAATATCTCCTACTAAATGTTGGCTTATAGTTACCAAGTCTACGTTAGTAACTCTACCATCTCCATTGAAATCACCATAGACAATACTTGGCGATGTCGTTACTGTAGTGGTGGTTGTAGCTTTTGTAGTGGTCGTTGTAGTAGTTGTAGTGGCAGCAGTGGTGGTTGTAGTGATTACTGGTGTTGCACTTGCAGCAACTTTCATTACTTCGGTATATGCTTGCTTAGGTGTATAGTTAGCACCAAACATTAGTGGGTTGTTTTCACGTCTCCAGCTTATACTGTCATGTGTTCCCCATACTGTAACTGCTTTGATTTGATTTGGATAAGCCATACACATTTTGAATACATCAGCAAATAATTTAGCCTGTGCTGTTGCATCTCCACATGTAATATCTAACTCTGTTACTTGAACTTCAAGTCCTGTACTTAAGAATTTTTCAAGTCCTGTTTTAAATACTTGTGCACTTGGATAACTTACATCAAGATGTGACTGCATACCGATACCGTCAATAAGTCCTTTTTCCTTTAGTTTCATAGCTATATTGTAAATATCGCTTGTTTTTGCAGGTATATATTCATTGTAATCATTTATGAATAGTTTACATCCTGCTGGAGCATATTTTCTTGCATATTCAAATGCTTTGAATATAAATGTATCGTCACCATAAATTCTTGTCCAGTTTGAATTATTTGCAGGACGTAATCCGCCACCATCATTTACAAATAATTCATTACATACGTCATATGAATAAATATTAAGTTTAGGATATTGTGTTTTTAATGCATCGAAAGTATTCTTTATGAAACTTTCAAGACGTTGATTCATTATAGTTGTTGAAACATAAGCTCCACTACTATTAAAGTTTTCTCTAAAGAACCAATCTGGCGTTTGGCTATACCATACAAATGTATGGCCTCTTAAAGCAATTCCGTTATCTTCACAGAATTTTAGAGTTTGACTAGCACGACTTAAAGAAATCTGAGTATTAACGTTATTTCCTTTTTGTTGACATGCACTTTGATCAATAAGCGCATCAGGTTTTAATTCATTTTCAGGAGTTATACTATTAAAATGTTTTTTGATAAACGAAGCACCTGAACTTAATTCATTAGGGCTTACTGATGTACCTACTTTGAAGAAACCACTGAAAGCATCCTTTAATGAATCTGAAGATACTGGTTGTGTACTTCCACCTTGTGTTGTTGTCTGTGTTGAAACAGAACCAACTTGAACAGCTTGAACATTATCTAAGTAGAAATCAATCAAATCTTGTGCACTTGGTGTTTCTACATATTTTGTATGTGCATATAAAGAGATATTTGTTGCACTTGATGGTATAGATATTTCTCCAGATAGTTCTACCCATTTACCACTTGATGTTGTTTGAGAATCCACGTTTTGATATGTGGTTGTTCCTCCATCATCATATTGTACCCCAAAAACAAATTCTTGTGATGAATATGTGCTGTTATTATAAGCCATTTGTGCACTTAAATTATATGTGCCGCCAGCTTTTAGTTGTGTTTTTGTAGCTGTTGCTCCATGCCATGATTGTGTTCTACTTGTTACATATATAGAACTGTTACTATTTTGTCCAAAGTTTGATGCTACAGCTGCTGAACAATCTCCTCTTGCAGCCCAGCCTGATACTCCGCTTTCAAATGTATCAAAGAAAAGTGCACTTGGATTTACTGTTGTTGATGTTGGTGCCTGTGTAACTATAGGTGATGTGGTAGTAGTTGGTGCTGTAGTTATAACTGGACTTATTTGAGTACATGAATTATAAACATTTCCTTTTCTCATTTGTTGTCCTCTTGCTTTAAACAATTGAGAAACAGATACTACTTGCCATCCTTGTTGTTTCATATATGGTAAAATTTCTTCCATAGCTCCTGCTGTGGTTGAATAAGTTTCATGCATCAATACTATTTGACCATTTAAACTTCCATTGCTCATACCACTTTTTATAGTATTTACAATTGCATCTTTGGAAGCGTTATCCCAGTCTTTTGTGTCCACTCCACAATTGATAAGTGGTGTTGGTATAGTAGATTTTACTGTATCATTTACACTTAGATATGGTGGTCTACATAAAAACGTGGATAATCCTGTTATAGATTTCAACAAATCAGATGTTTTATTGTATTCATCTGCTATTTGAGATGAACTCATATTTGTTAAATTTGGATGAGTATATGTATGATTTCCTATTTCAAATCCTGCATTATATGCACTTTTTATTTCAGCAGAATTTGATGAATTAATTTTATTTCCCCAGTAGAAAAATGTTGCATTATAACCACTCTTGGTTAATGCATTTTGTATACGCATAGATGTATCTGAGCTAGCTGTTCCAACTGGACCATCATCAAAAGTAAATGCTACCATAGGTTTAGATACATCTATTTTTGAAATATCCTGATAACTACTCCATATGCCATTTACCATTTGATTGTCACCAGAATTATTTGCTGTTGTACTTGTTGTTGTAGCAGTTGTTATTGCACCAGTCGTTGTTGTTGGTGCTTTGTCACTGATTACAAGCTTTGTGATATCAGCAACGCCACTGCTCTGCCAGCCTTCTGCGTTTAGAGCAACTTCGTAGAGGTTACCAATACCCCAACCTTGAGATTCCCATTCCTTGAAGTGGTCGGAAACTGTGATTGTGCCTGATTTTCTCTTCTGCTGACGAACTGAGTAATACTGCTTAAATGTTTCACTACCGCCGTTGATTGTAGGGCCTGTATGATCCATTTGGAAAATCTTATACTGTGCACCGTCGATTGTTACCATCTTACCCTGAGCGTCAGGAACCCAGTCTACCCAGTCCTCGATGATGTAGTACTCAACAAGGGGAACATTGCCTGCGGCACCCTTGTTTTGGAACCAACCATATACGCAAAGACGAGAGTTACCGCTTGCACTGCCTGTCTGACGATAGTCAGCCGCATAGTCAAGAACGATATTCCCAACTTGTGTTGCCTTTGTTGTTGAACCATAATCCTTACCACGACGAGCGAGGAAGTTACCACGGCTTACGTTTGCACTCCATTCTGCCTTGAATGCACCGCCATTACCGAGAGTCATTGAACCGCTACCGCCTGTGGAATCAATCCAGATTTCGTAGCTGTAGCCATCGCTGACACCCTTATGCTGAGAAGTGCCGTTACCAACACTAAGTTTGTCACCGGGAGATGCTGCGAATGAAGTTAATGATACTTGTGGAAGCATCGTGATGCCCATAACTGTAGCAGTTATAGCACCAAGGAATTTGCTGAATTTGCCTTTCAAATTCATGAAAAAACCCTCCTTATATAAATTAATAAAATCCATCTTCTCTTATTGCATAAGTATTTAGTCTGATTTCGCCATCTCTGTTCTGCGTGCTCGAGCACTTAATTCTCATTAACATGCTAAAAATATACATTAACCAAAAAAAAATATACAAAACTCAATATAATGTAGTATTTTTATTTGCAATGTTAATTTTTCAAAGATGTCTACGTAATCTTTTTCTTTATACTTAAATACAATTTATGAGTTAATCATACATCATATTATATAGTTTGTCAATATATTAATGAAAATTTTATGTGAAAAAACACAAAATATATTATTTTTGTTTATAACGTATAATATATTTATATGTTATTCTATGTTTTTCACATGAAGAAATCTCGTTTTTTCGAGTACAAATGTTTCACGCACACATTTTTTTAATTTATAGCCTTAATTTTACAAAAGAAACATTCCCCAATAACTCTCCATTAAATATTATTCACAAAATTAGCTACTGAATATCAGTAGCTAATTTTGATTTATTTGATTTTCGAAAAAATTTATTCTTTTCCTAGAACTACATGAGCACCCATGATAAATTGTTTAATTAATGCTAAGTCTGCAATATCAACTTTCCCATCATTTGTAACATCTGCATTGTGGAACTGGGTTTCTGATAGCCGAATATCTTCTGTTAAATACTGGCTCATAGTTACCATGTCTGAATTAGTAACTTTACCATCCCCGCTTAAATCACCATAAACTATAGAAGGAATTATAGTAGTTGTTGTTGTTTCTGAAGGATCATTACCTACCGCAATTTTTATTACTTCAAAGTAAGCTGGCCTAGGCGAGTAGTCAGAATTAAACAGCGTTGGGTTTTTTTCAAGTGTCCAGCTTAGTCTATTCCCATATTTTCCCCACAATGTAACCGAACTAACCTTATCTTTATTTTCTAAACAAATTCTAAATACATCAGCAAATAATTTAGCCTGCACTGTTTCACCGATAGTTTCATCATATGTAATATCAAGCTCTGTTACCTGAACATCAAGTCCCGTACTTAAGAATTTTTCAAGTGCTGTTTTAAATACTTGAGCACTTGGATAACTTACATCAAGATGCGACTGCATACCAATACCGTCAATAAGTCCTTTTTCTTTTAGTCTCATAGCCATATTGTAAATATCATTTGTTTTTGCAGGTATATATTCGTTGTAATCATTTATGAATAGTTTACATCCTGTTGGAGCATATTTTCTTGCATATTCAAAAGCTTTGATTACAAATGTGTCATCACCATAAATTTTTGTCCAGTTTGAGTTATTTGAAGAACGTAGTCCTCCGCCATCGTTTAAGAATAGTTCATTACAAACATCATATGCACTTATGTTTAATTTAGGATATTGTGTTTTTAAAGCATCAAAAGTATTCTTTATGAAACTTTCAAGACGTTGATTCATTATAGTTGTTGAAACATAAGTTCCACTACTATTAAAGTTTTCTCTAAAGAACCAATCTGGTGTTTGACTATACCATACAAATGTATGTCCTCTTAACGCAATCCCATTATCTTCACAGAATTTTAGAGTTTGACTTGCACGACTTAAAGATATCTGTGTATTAACGTTATTTCCTCTTTGTTGGCACGCACTTTGGTCAAGAAGTGAATCTGGCTTCAATTCGTTTTCAGGAGTTATACTATTAAATTGTTTTTTTAAAAATGAAGAGCCTGAACTTAATTCATTTGGACTTACTGATGTACCAACTTCGAAGAAACTGCTAAAAGCATCCTTTAATGACTCTGAAAATACTAGTTGTATGCTTCCTCCTTGTTTTGTTGTCGAATTTGTTGTAACGGCATTTACAGGTGATGGTAACGCATGTATCATCACCAGCATCATCGTACATGAAATTACTTTTGTTAGAAAACTTTGTTTTTTTAATCCCATATCAATACTCCTTTACATTAATAAACCACACCTTATATTTTTGCACAGGTAGCTTAGTATAACTTCATAATAATTTCATTTCACGACTTCATAATAAAGTGCTTAACCGAATATTCTAAATTCAAAAATAACTACTGAAAATCAGTAGTTATTTTTTTTATTTATTTAATTTTTGAGAAAGCTTATCTTTTTCCTAGAACTACATAGTCACCCATGATAAATTGTTTCATTAACGCTAAGTCTGCAACGTCAACTTTTCCGTCGTTTGTAACGTCCGCACTTTGTAAATTTGCTCCTGATAGCTGAATATCTCCCACTAAATGTTGGCTTATAGTTACCAAGTCTACGTTAGTAACTCTACCATCTCCATTGAAATCACCATAGACAATACTTGGCAATGTCGTTACTGTAGTGGTGGTTGTAGCTTTTGTAGTGGTCGTTGTAGTAGTTGTAGCGGCAGCAGTGGTGGTTGTAGTGATTACTGGTGTTGCACTTGCAGCAACTTTCATTACTTCGGTATATGCTTGCTTAGGTGTATAGTTAGCACCAAACATTAATGGGTTGTTTTCACGTCTCCAGCTTATGCTGTCATGTGTTCCCCATACTGTAACTGCTTTGATTTGATTTGGATAAGCCATACACATTTTGAATACATCAGCAAATAATTTAGCCTGTGCTGTTGCATCTCCACATGTAATATCTAGTTCTGTTACTTGAACTTCAAGTCCTGTACTTAAGAATTTTTCAAGTCCTGTTTTAAATACTTGTGCACTTGGATAACTTACATCAAGATGTGACTGCATACCGATACCGTCAATAAGTCCTTTTTCCTTTAGTTTCATAGCTATATTGTAAATATCGCTTGTTTTTGCAGGTATATATTCATTGTAATCATTTATGAATAGTTTACATCCTGCTGGAGCATATTTTCTTGCATATTCAAATGCTTTGAATATAAATGTATCGTCACCATAAATTCTTGTCCAGTTTGAATTATTTGCAGGACGTAATCCGCCACCATCATTTACAAATAATTCATTACATACGTCATATGAATAAATATTAAGTTTAGGATATTGTGTTTTTAATGCATCGAAAGTATTCTTTATGAAACTTTCAAGACGTTGATTCATTATAGTTGTTGAAACATAAGCTCCACTACTATTAAAGTTTTCTCTAAAGAACCAATCTGGTGTTTGGCTATACCATACAAATGTATGGCCTCTTAACGCAATTCCGTTATCTTCACAGAATTTTAGAGTTTGACTAGCACGACTTAAAGAAATTTGAGTATTAACGTTATTTCCTTTTTGTTGACATGCACTTTGATCAATAAGTGCATCAGGTTTTAATTCATTTTCAGGAGTTATACTATTAAAATGTTTTTTGATAAATGAAGCACCTGAACTTAATTCATTAGGGCTTACTGATGTACCTACTTTGAAGAAACCACTGAAAGCATCCTTTAATGAATCTGAAGATACTGTTCCTGGTTGTGTTGTTGTTGCTGGTTGAGTTGAAACAGACCCTCCAGAAAGTTTTACGTCATCTAAGAAGAAACCAATTAAATCCTTTGCAGTTGGTGTTTCTACATATGCTGTATGTACATATAAAGAAATGTTTGTCGCACCAGAAGGAATAGAAAAATCGCCCCCTAATTCTGCCCATTGTCCACTACTTGCTGTAGCATCAGATATATTTTCATAACTAGTTGTTCCATTAAGGTCATACTGAACGCCAAATGTAAAATCCGATGAAGAATAGTTAGTGTCATTAAATCCTACATATGAACTAAACGAATAACTGCCTCCTGCTTTTAATTCTGATGTAGATGCTGAAAGACCATTCCATGACTGAGTTCTTCCACCAACATATAATGATTTACTTCCTCCATGTTTAAATGAACTAGTAAGTTTTAATGTCAAATCTTCGCCACGCGCAGTCCAATCAGTACCTGCATTTTCAAAACCGTCAGAAATCCCACTACCAGAACCTGATGGAGCACTACCAGATACCTCTTGTGCCGGTTGTGTTGTTTGTGTCGTTTGCGTTGTTTGGGTTGGTGCTTTGTCACTGATTACAAGCTTTGTGATGTCAGCAACACCACTGCTCTGCCAGCCTTCTGCGTTGAGAGCAACTTCGTAGAGGTTACCGATACCCCAGCCCTGAGATTCCCATGCCTTGAAGTGGTCGGAAACTGTGATTGTACCTGATTTTCTCTTCTGCTGACGAACTGAGTAATACTGCTTAAATGTTTCACTACCCCCGTTGATTGTAGGGCCTGTGTGATCCATTTGGAAAATCTTATACTGTGCACCGTCAATTGTTACCATCTTACCCTGAGCGTCTGGAACCCAGTCTACCCAGTCCTCGATGATGTAGTACTCAACAAGGGGAACATTACCTGCGGCACCCTTGTTCTGGAACCAACCATATACGCAAAGACGAGAGTTACCGCTTGCACTGCCTGTCTGACGATAGTCAGCCGCATAGTCAAGAACGATATTTCCAACTTGTGTTGCCTTTGTTGTTGAACCATAGTCCTTACCACGACGAGCGAGGAAGTTACCACGGCTTACGTTTGCACTCCATTCAGCCTTGAATGCACCGCCACTACCGAGAGTCATTGAACCGCTACCGCCTGTGGAATCAATCCAGATTTCGTAGCTGTAGCCATCGCTGACACCCTTATGCTGAGAAGTGCCGCTACCAACACTAAGTTTGTCACCGGGAGATGCTGCGAATGAAGTTAATGATACTTGTGGAAGCATCGTGATGCCCATAACTGTAGCAGTTATAGCACCAAGGAATTTGCTGAATTTGCCTTTCAAATTCATGAAAAAAACCCTCCTTATATACTTTAATATACTATATTCGAATTGATATTTAAGTATTTGAATATCAGGCAATTTAAAAAGTTTATGTAAATTAACCAATAACATTCAACATAACTCAAATATATTTCATATTTTTATAATACCTCAAATATTTCAATTTGTCAATAGCTTAAATGAAGTTTTTTAATCTGTGCTATTTTTTATCAAAAGATACGTATTTTAGTGCTCTAACGTGCCAAATGGTGCTTATATGTGCTTAATGCTTAATTAATTTCACAAATTAATTAAGCATTAAATTTAATATATATTTAATCAGATGATTTCACTTATTAAATATACTCAATTTTTAATTTTGTTCTTCCTACTTTAATAATTGAGTTTGATTCTATTGAAATCTCACCTTTTAAGACAACTCCATTTATAAATGTTCCATTGGCAGAATTTAAATCCACAATAAAAATTTTTCCTTCTTTCTCATATATTTTAAAATGCTGTTGAGAAATACTAACATCTTCTTTGATAGTCACATCGCTTATTTTGCTATTTCGTCCAATCACAAGTTCTTTGCTAAGAAAACCTTTATATATAGTTAGATTTTTCAAACAATCATTTATTGTAACTTCATAATTTTTACTATTGCTAACACTACCTAAGACTTCTGTTTTTTCATTTAAAGATTCCTCTAAAATACTGGTTATCCTAGATGTATTTTCTTCTATAGTTATTAATCCTTCTTTTTTATGATCTGGTTTTTTCCTCTTAAATATTATTAAAACCAAAATTAATATAAACAACAACACTGCAAAACCAAATATAATATAAATAATATATCTTTTAAACGAAAATTTTCCCTCTATTTTTTTATTTTCATCACTGCCAACTATAATTGTGGATTTTTCTGTTTCTACTGAACTTTCTGATGAAACAAAGATTTCTTTTTCCTTTTTAACTGTAATACTAGTTGTAATATCGTTCTCTATTTTAGGCATAACAAATTTTGTTTCTGCAATTAAAATTTCATCTTTATTATTTGTAATTACTTTTACTTTCTTTTCCTTTCCGTCTAACAGCAATGAGTCACGTGGTAGTATTATATCAACAAATATAGTTTTTTCAGCACCTAAAAGACTTGAAACTGATTGGGAAATAGTTTCTTTATTTTTAATTTCAATAAATTTTGAATCACTTTTTTCAGAAATCTCCTTTAGCCTCTTTATATTTTCTCCATTTGCCTCATCTTTCAAATTTATAACATGAATTTGAAAGGGTGTTTTCTCCAATTGCAAATTGATTTTTGAAATCTCTTCTTCTTCAAATTTTTCATTTTGGGAATCCGTAATCAAAATTATTCTTTTGTACATTCTGTTATTTAAATCATTTAAAAACTCTATTTGATTATATAAATTTTTAAATGTATTTTTTGAAGCATCTGAATATGAAATAGTCTTTATCGACTCTAAAACAATTTCTTTACTATCTGTAAATTCGCATTTAGTTTCTATCTTATTTCCAAATGAAATAACTTTAAATATTTCAGAAGAAGATTTGTCAAGAAGTTCCTCAACAAATGCATTTACATTAGCTTTCTTAACTTCATCATTCATAGATGTTGAATTGTCTACCATTATTAAAGTTTCAACAGACAAATTTGTATTTCTAAATTCATCTATCATATATGGTGTTAACTTTTCATTTCCAATAAAAATTTGCATTTGCAATGGGATTTCTTCGATACCTTTAAAATATAACCTAATAGTATCATCATAATCAATATATTTTTGAATTATCCTAAAATCACTTTCAGCACTCACATCAAATGCAATTATATTAAATAAAATCATAAACATCAATATTTTTTTTATTATTACCTTCACACTACCACCTCTTTTTATATAACTTCTGTATCTTCTAAATCCTCTAATATTTCTGTTTTTTCCGCCGCCAAAAGTGCTTCTGCAAAACTTTGAACAGCATCCATTACTTCCGTTTGCTCAACCTCATATATTGAATCATTTTTCAATCGATTTGAATTATTAATTTTATTTTTTGTCAAATTATTTGTTGAATATATTTTATTATTGTATTTTTTACCTTTGTTTATTTTTGTTAAATAAACAAAGGATTCTGGTATTTTATATTTTACAAATATAATTATTGATATTATTAAGGAAATAAAGCACATTACTATTCCACCATACAGAAAGGCCTCATTCATTTATATATTCTCCACCTTCATAATATTTTTTTCTGTTTTCCATTTCTTCTATCTTATTTTTGATGTCATTTGAATTCTGATTTTTTGAGATTTTTGTCATCAAATCAATTGATGTGTCCAAATAAATCAATACTTTTTTATCTATTTTATAAGCGTACTCCGGATTATCATATAGTTTAAATATATCATAGTATGCATTTGCTTTATACATCAAAAGATCATCCGAAATATTTGCATTAAAAGTTTCTAAATAATCAAACCACATAAATATTTCTTCAATTTTATTCTTATTTTTTTCAACATTTGTATCATTTATCATATGATTTTTACTGCTTTTTCTAACTGCAGTTATCATAAGCCTACAGATAGGTATATATAAGCTACCTATATACGATTCTATGTTTTCAAAATTTTCTGTTGCAATTATAGTTTCTAATGACGAGTTAACTTCTTGTCCTATTTCGTCAATTTTATCATAAGAATTAACAAAATCGGTAGAATAAGTGCTGTACATTTCCAAAACTATATGATGATTTTTTAAACGCTCATTTATAGATGAATTTTTTGATATTTCTATAAGTTTATCTAGTGCAATTTGAACTTCAGAATAATTAACACTTCCACCTGAAAGTTTAGCAGCTATTATTCTATAGCATTCTATTTCTTCCTTATTTATACTCCCGTTTTGATAGTCTTCTGTCAAAACAATATATTCTATAAAATTATATGCAGTTTTTGCATAACTTACTTTATCCCCACTTATATTAGATAAGCAATTTTTCACAAATTCATACATCAAAGTAACGTTATTATACATAGGTGACTTTTCATCACTTATATACATATTAACCTCGTGAATAGCATCTTCAAAATATCTATTGTATGTATCATCTTCATCAGATGTAAGCTCCCTACTTCTCAATAATGCATCAAATAGAAGTGTATAGACTTCTATTTCGTCATTTTTGAATTTGATAGCACTTCTGTATGAATTTACAGCTTCTATATAATTTCCTTCTCTTTTTTCATCTAAAGCTTTTATCATATAAGCTTTATAGTTTTGAGATTTATCATATTTTATTCCTCTATATCCATTTATTATTAACGCAGAAGACGAAAAGCAAATGATAACAGCTAAAAAGAATGATACAAGCCTTTTAAATACTTTTCTTTTATACTCAGTATTCAAAATAGCTATATTTTCCAAATCTTCTTTCAATGCCTTTGAACTACTATATCTATTATCCGGGTTAATTTCCATACACTTTGCTATAATGTAATCTAACCCCTCTGATAAAGATGCATTTATATTTCTAATAGACTTTATACTTTGTGACGGTAATGACGGAACGGAACTAGTAGATAAATAATAAAGTGTTGCACCCAAACTATATATATCTGTTCTTTCATCAAAAATCCCAGAACCACTTTTATACTGTTCTGGTGCAGCAAAACCTTTGGTACCAATATTACCGTTTAATTGAACTTTTCCACGTTCACATTCCATTGAAATCCCAAAATCAATTAATTTAACTCTTCCAGATTGCAGAAGCATTATATTATCAGGCTTTAAATCCCTATACACTATCGGATTTTTCTTAACAGTATGTAAATATGTTAATATATCACATATGTTTTTTGCATATTCCACTACTTTGTCTTCTGAAATAACACCTTCAGCAACTACTTTTTTCCCTAGAGAAGTACCATCTATAAAATCCATAACAACAAAATAATTGTTTTCTATTTCAACTCTATCCACTATTCTTGGAATATCCGAATGTTGCAATGAAGATAATAGTTCCACTTCTTTTTTAAAAGAATCCAAGTCTACACTCTTGTTGTTTTCAACTCTTTTTACCGCCCAAAAAGACCCTAAAGTCTTATCTTTCGCTAGATATACCGTACTCATTCCACCTTTGCCAATTTCGGAAATAAGTTCATACCTATCACTTAAAATCATACCTATAAAAGACAAACAAACACTCCTTTTCTATCAACTACATTTTTCTAATATATAAATAAATAATAACATAATTAGCTCATGTATTCAATAGCTATCCCTTTAACTAAAAAAAATTAATTTACAAAGTTTATTTTATATGATATAATGTTTTGTCAAATAAATTTTTAAGGAGTTTTTTATATGCCATTATTTATTGTTTTATTACTTCTTGGCTTCATACTTTTAATTAAAGGTGCGGATTTTTTTGTAGAAGGTAGCTCTTCAATAGCAAAAACCTTAAAAATCCCAAGCATTATCATCGGTTTAACAATAGTTGCTTTTGGCACAAGTGCTCCTGAGGCTTCAGTTTCTATTATTGCTGGAATCAACAAGCAAAATGACATTGCACTGGGAAATGTCATTGGATCAAATATTTTTAATATACTTGCAGTTTTAGGTATATCAGCTATAATTAAACCTATGAAAATAGAAAAATCAATTATCGCAAAAGAATATCCTTTTTCAATACTCGCAACTATCACTTTACTTATTCTATCCGCTGATAAGTGGCTTAATTTCGGAGATAACCAATTATCTCGTGCAGATGCTATTGTTTTAGTTTTATTTTTTATAGTATTTTTATATGCTTTAATTACTTCTGCTCTTTCTTCAAAAGATAATGTAAAAAACAAAGAAGATGAAGTTAAACCAAAACACAGCCTGTTAAAAAGTATACTTTTAGGTGCCGGTGGTTTGACTGCAATAATTTTAGGAGGACAACTAGTTGTAGACAACGCAACAAAAATCGCTTTAAAATTTGGTATAAGCGAAGCTCTTATAGGATTAACTATAGTAGCCATAGGAACTTCTTTGCCTGAACTTGTTACAAGTATTGTAGCAGCCAAAAAAGGCGAAAGTGATATTGCCATCGGAAATGTTGTTGGGTCAAATATTTTTAACATTTTGTTTATACTCTCCTCATCAGCACTCATAAATCCATTAAATATCAGCATTATAAATATTACCGATTTGATTATTTTAGCTATAATTACAGGTTTAGTTTATTTCTTCTGTATAACAAAACGTCAAATATCTAGGTTAGAAGGGATCATATTATCTTCTCTCTATATTGCATACATGATATTTATTATAAAAAGATAAAAAAAGCCCTTGCACTAGATAAAGTTTTATGATATAATATTTTAGTCATGCCCCCATAGTTAAATGGATATAATAAACCCCTCCTAAGGGTTAGTTACAGGTTCGATTCCCGTTGGGGGTGTACTAAAAAATAAAAAGCCTTAAATTTTAAATAAAATTTAAGGCTTTTTATTTTTATAAAATTGCTGTTTCAAGAGCTATTTCCATCATATTCAAAAAGGTTTTTTCTCTTTCTTCACCAGTTGTAAATTGATTTCTAAGAGGACAATCAGAAATAGTAGCTATACAAAGTGCATTTTTATTGAGTCTCGCTGCATTTGTGTAGAGTGCTGCTGTTTCCATTTCAACAGCCAAAACATTCATCTTGATCCATTTTTCAATGCTATTTGATTCATCATAAAAAACATCACTTGTAAGAATGTTTCCAACATGATATGTTGCCCCTATTTTTTCAGCACATATCACGCTATTCCTAAGCAACTTATATGAAGCTATTGGTGCAAAACTACCAGGTAACTCAAACTGAAATGCATAGTTTGAATTTGTGCATACGCCTTGTGCTATTACTACATCTCTTAAATTTACATTTGGTGAAATAGCTCCGGCAGTGCCCACACGTATTATATTTTCAACCTCATAGTAGTCAAATAACTCATATGAATATATGCCCATTGACGGAACTCCCATTCCACTTCCTTGAACTGATATTTGAACACCTTTATAAAACCCAGTAAAGCCCAGCATGTTTCTTATAGTATTATAGCACGTGTAATTATCCAAAAATTTCTCTGCTATAAACTTCGCTCTCAATGGATCTCCAGGCATCAACACCGTTTTTGCAATATCACCTTTATTTGCGTTATTATGTGGTGTACTCATAAAACCCCTTCTTTAACTCATTTTTTTAACACTTTTTTCATAGTCTCTTCTAACGCTGAAAAATTAATTATAAATATAAACACAAAGAAAATAAGTGAGATAATAAAACTGTAATTAAATTTAAAAATAACATTTATAATCATTACTAAAGTTAAAAACAAATTAACGCCTATTTTATTCCAACTAACACTATACTTCAAGAATCTTTGAGTATCAACTATTCTAACTAAAAAACAAACCAAATAGCTAATCATCGTTGAAAAACATGCCCCCTGTATACCTAACCAAGGTATTAAAATCATATTTAATACAAAGTTCATTACAGCTGCCAAAATGCTTGTGTATAGAGAATTTTTACTGTTTTTAGTTGCGTTATATATACTACTCAAAAACTGTGCAGCGCCCATTAATATAGTTCCTAAAATAAGAAATGGCATATAAAGATAGGCTTCTGAAAATTTCTCATCTAATAATATCAAAGTTAGCAGTTTAGAAAACATAATTAAGCCTGCTGACGCAATAAACATAAGTGATAAATACCCATCAAAAACTTTTGTATAAAAACGCTTCGCTTCTTTACTGTCATATTCATCTATGGCTGATATTTGCCACGCCTGAAAGAAAATAGTAGATACAATCGATAGTAACATCGGTATTTTATAAGCAGCCGAATAAATACCATTCGCTTCTTCTCCTTGCATAATTCTCACCAAATATTTGTCTGAACCCGCTACTGCCCACCACAATATAAATGTCGGAATTAAAGGTATGGCATATTTATACATATTTTTGATTAATGTACGATTTAAAAACCTGCTGACACTTATATCTTTCTTTATATCCGCAAAATACATTATAAAAATATTCGACAACATGTCTGAAATTAATATTGCCATTATATATCCCTTTACACCTAAATCCAATACTTTCAAATTTATAATTGATACAATCACCAAAAGAACTGTTGTAATTATTCCATCCAAAGCAAATAACTTTAAATATCCAGTCGCCCTTATATATTGCTGGTTTAATGTTCTATACGCTGAAAATGCTGTACACAAAAAAGTCAAACCTACTAACCCTTTGAAATCCTTAATTAATCCCAGTATAGGAAACAATAACCCTATCAAAGCCAATCCCACTGTTATTGTAAAAAAACCTACTGAATAAATTGATTTTCTATCCGTTGTTTTATCTAATGAAAACCTTAATACACTTTCTGCAATACAAATAGTCGCAAGAGGTAAAATCAAATAAATTGTTTGTAAAATTATTTCGACCCTAGAAAATTCCGATTCACTAAATATGCTTGAATAGAATCTAATTAAAAAAAGATTCAATACCTTAGCACCAAAAGAGCCTATTGTAAATATCATGGTATTGTTTGCCAGTTTTTTATATTTATCCATTTGCAATTTATCCCTTCAAAATCAAATGATTTATATTGAATTTCAATCTGTTATTACTTAATGAGAAATTATAACTCTAAATTTATTAATTCTATGTTGCTATTCAGCCATATGTATAAGGCAGAGATATTTTACCAAATGTCCAAGGCAACCGGAAAGCTCGGTCGCCTCCGCAGAGTCGAAACCCTTGCAAAACCGTAAACTTTGCCTTTAATGGCTGAATAACAACAATTCTATTATCATATATAATTCATTATAACAAATTTCAAGCAATAATTAAATAGTTTTAATAAATTTTTTTTATTTTATAGTCAAATATAAAATTATGTGCTATAATAAAAATATATTTGCATAAAAAAGAGGAGGAATATTATGAAAAATTTTATAAAAATGTTGTTATTTCTTTTTTCCATAGCGAGCAGTATATTTGTCGCAAAATTACTCTTTGACATTTATGAATCTAAAATAAAAAAAAGCTATATAAAAGTTTAACTTAAAAAAAAATTGCCACAAGGTTACTATTCAGCCGTATTATGAGGAAAGATGTTTTCCCGAAGGTCCAAGGCGACCGGAAAGTCCGGTCGACTCCTCAGAGTCGAAGATTCTACAAAATCGTAAAAATTCACCTTTAATATCCTAGTAGTAACTTTAAAAAAATTTTAGGCAATTAACAAATATATTTTACAGAAAGGCCTTTAATTATGAATGATATCCGATTAGAATTAACATCTTCACCAAAAGAAAAGCCCCATAACGAAAAGGAATTAGGTTTTGGGAAAATTTTCACTGACCATATGTTTATTATGGAGTACGAAACAGGAATGGGCTGGCACAATGCAAGAATTGTTCCATATGACAATATCACTATAAGCCCTGCTGCTATGTGTTTACACTATGCTCAAGAAGTTTTTGAGGGTTTAAAAGCTTATAGGACTAAAGACAATCAAATACAACTTTTTAGACCTGACGAAAATTTTAAAAGAATGAATGTATCTAACAAAAGATTAGTAATACCAGAAATAGATGTGGATTTTTGCATAAAGGCATTAAAAACTCTTGTTGAAATAGATAAAGACTGGGTTCCTTCTTCTGAAGACACTTCCCTATACATAAGACCTTTCGTAATTGCTGTTGACCCTTACATTGGAGTACGACCAGCAGATAAGTATTTATTCATGATAATAATGTCCCCTTCCGGAGCTTACTATGCATCTGGCTTAAATCCCGTAAGTATTTATGTTGAAAAAAACTATGTTCGTTCTGTACAAGGCGGAGTTGGTTACACAAAAACCGGTGGAAATTATGCCGCTTCTTTGATAGGTCAAGATGAAGCACATAAGCAAAACTATTCTCAGGTTCTTTGGTTAGACGGAGTAGAAAAAAAATATATTGAAGAAGTTGGAGCAATGAATATATTTTTTATAATAGACAACGTTATAATAACACCTGAATTACATGGCTCAATTTTATCTGGAATAACTAGAAAATCCGTTATTGAATTATGTAAATCATGGGGACTGGATGTAGTTGAGAAACGAATAACCATTCAAGAGGTCGCTGATGCGTATGACAGTGGGCATTTACAGGAAGTTTTCGGTACTGGTACAGCAGCAGTTATTTCTCCAGTTGGTAATTTAAAATGGGGCGATAAAGTAATGCTTATAAACGACGATAAAATAGGACCAGTTTCACAACGACTATTTGATACACTTACTGGTATTCAATATGGAAAACTAGAAGATGCATTTAACTGGATTTATAAAATATAAACAAAAAAAATGGTTCTTAAAATAAGAACCATTTTTTTGTTTAGTTAATAATTGTTTTTTCTGTTTCTTTATCAAACAAATGCATTTTATTTGCATCTAAAGCAACTTTGATTACATCTTGTGCTCTAGCAGTAGAACGTGGGTCTACTCTTGCAGTAAGTGGAATACCTTCACAATTTAAGTACAAATAAGTTTCCGCACCCATCATTTCAGTAATTTCAACAACACAATCAATAACACCTGTTTTAGCGTTTGTTACTTGGTACTCTTCGTCATGAATTGATTCTGGACGAACACCCAAAGTAACTTCTCTATCTACATAGTTATTTAGTTGTGGTGCAACTTTTTCTTCTGGAATTTCTAGTTCATACTTAACGCCTCTAGATGTTTTTGTATCTGTTGAACCGAATTCAACTACATACTTTCCATCTCTAACTTTTAAAACAGCATCTATAAAGTTCATTTGTGGTGAACCTAAAAATCCAGCTACAAACTTGTTTACAGGCTTTGCGTATAAGTTTTGAGGAGTATCTATTTGTTGTACATAACCATCTTTCATAACAACGATTCTATCACCCATTGTCATAGCTTCTGTTTGGTCATGTGTTACATAAATAAATGTAGTTCCTAATTTTTTGTGTAATTTTGCAATTTCTGTTCTCATCTGTGCACGTAACTTAGCATCTAAGTTTGATAAAGGTTCGTCAAGCAAGAAAACTTGTGGTTGACGAACAATAGCACGTCCTAAAGCAACCCTTTGACGTTGACCACCAGACATAGCTTTTGGTTTTCTTTCTAGAAGATGTGTTAAGTCTAAAATTCGAGCAGCTTCTTCAACTTTTCTTGCTATTTCATCTTTTGGAACTTTTCTTAATTTTAGGCCAAATGCCATATTTTCAAAAACTGTCATATGTGGATACAACGCATAGTTTTGGAAAACCATCGCAATATCTCTGTCCTTTGGTGCAATATCATTCACCAAACGATCTCCAATATATAACTCACCTTCTGAAATTTCTTCTAAACCAGCAATCATTCTAAGTGTAGTAGATTTACCACAACCAGAAGGACCAACTAAGATTACAAATTCCTTATCTCTTATTTCTACATTTACATCCGAAACAGCAATAACACCGCCAGGATATTTTTTGTAAATTCCACGTAACGATAAACTTGCCATATTTGACAGGCCTCCCAAACACAATATTTTGCCAATGAAAATTGACTACATTAATATAATACCAAATTTCAGATATAAAATTCAAGTCTCTATTTACCCAAACTTATATTTTATTGTTTATTAAATATGACGAAAAAACTTTTTCTAGCTCAAAACACACAGCATCATAGTCATATTTGAGTGTTAATTTCGAAACATCTTTGTGCAATAGCTCTAAACACCCTTTTTGTTCCAAATTAACATTTAAAGTCAAACCTCCAATTTGTATCCTTATTAGACGAATTACGTTGTTGCCTACTGCCTTAAACATCCTTTTTACTTGATGGTATTTACCTTCCATCAATTCTATTATGGCGAATTTTTCGTGAAATCTGGATACATTTGCAGGCAAACATATTTCTCCATTTCCTATAATTATTCCAGTTTTAAATTTTTCGATATAAGCATCCTCAAAAGGATTTTCCAATTCCACCACATAATATTTTGGAACATGATTTTTAGGAGATAAAATATTGTGTGCTAGCTCGCCATCGTTTGTCATTAAAACAAATCCTTCTGAGTCTTTATCCAATCTACCAGCAGGAAAAAGATCTTTATTCTTGTACCTTTCAGGTAGTAAATCTATAACTGTCTGAGAAATCTTATCATTTGTCGAGCAAACATAATTCTTAGGCTTATTTAACATCAAATAAATATATTTGCTAAAAGATATTTTCTCATTATTTAATAAAACCTCGTCTATTTCTGTATCAATTTTTAAATCCACCATTTTTGCAACTTTACCATTTACTTTTATTTGGCTTTTAGATACAAGCTTTTTAACCTCAGTTCTGGAGTATTCAGTCTGAGAGGATATAAACTTATCCAACCTAATTATACTTGATTCTTTTAGTTTACTTTTCATATGCTCTTATCCTTAATTCTATATCCATATTTTCAGATATTTTTTTTGCAATTTCAATTTCCTCTTTTGAAATCACATCCACAAGTGTAAATATAACTTTAGGGATGTATTTTTTGCAATCTTCCGCAAATTTCAATAGTGCCTCAAATGATTTTTCACCATAAGATGAGTTTGTAATTTTTAAATAAGTTTCTGCTGTTCCAGCATTTAAACTAATTGAAATTATGTCAACTAAACCCTTAAGTTTCTCCGCAACATCATCATTATAAATCAAATCCGCTAATCCATTTGTATTTATTCTTATTTTTGGAGTATTAATTTTTTTTAAATATTCACAAATATAAATAATAAGTTCTAAACGTTCTAGTGGTTCTCCATAACCACAAAAAACTATTTCATCATATTTATTTAAATCTCTCTTTTCAAATTCTTCTATAATTTCATCTAAGCTAGGCTCTCTTTCTAACCACAAACTATCTGAACCATAAACTCCATCATCATTTTTTCTTATGCAAAACACACATGCACAACCACATTTATTAGTAATATTAACATATAACTTTTTTTCAACTTCATATAAAATAGTCATCATAAAAATGTCCTCCTTTTTTGATTTATCGTTACTATTCAGCTTCTAAAGGTAAAGTTTACGGTTTTGTAAAGGTTTCGACTCTACGGAGTCGACCGGGCTTTCCAGTCGCCCTGGACCTACGGTAAAATATCTCTGCACTATACATATGGCCGATTAGTAACAATTTACCATGTTACTAATCCCCCACTTTGAAATAAAGTGGGGGATTATATAGAATAATTTTAACTATTTGAAACTACTTTTTTCTTGGTTAAATTTTTTATAAATTTCACATTCGCTTTTGTATCTATCAATATAAATAACACAACTAAAGCTGTTCCTATTATACCCAAGAAAATACCTAAAGCCATACCTGCTGGGAAAAATTTCATAGTAACTTTATGTTGTCCTGGAGATAGATCTACGGCCATAAATCCTCCAGCAACTTCTATTGGCTCAACTTTTTTACCATCAACTTTTACAGTCCATCCTTTTTCAAATGGTATTGATGTGAAAAATAGTTGATTTTCTTTAGCAGTAACATCTCCAGTAATATATGTATCAGACCATTTTTGAATATTCCATTGATTTTCTTTTAATTTATCTGCGTATTTTTGGAACACAGCCTCATCTAAGTAATAGAACCATTGGTCTTTCATATATGTATATTCATTACCTACTGTAGCACGCACACTAAATTCTGAACCAGCATCAAATTTTCCAACCCTTAAAATACAGTAGTATTCCGTTTCATAGTAGAAATCCAAAAATGTTGGATAGTTAAATTTTTGCTCGTTTGAATCCCATGAACCCAACCATAAATTTATTTTCTTTTCATATACTGTAGGGAAATATAAATAAACAGTATCGTTTGTTTCTGCCCTAACTGTATAATCTATTGTAGGGTCTCCTGCACCCGCTGTATATCTTGTTTGATCACCAGCTGGTTCAACAGTAATGTTGTTGTAAATAGGGTCCTGAGATAGTTCTAACTTGTTAAAGAATGCAATATTTTCACCTATCATAGCACTCATAAGTCTATTTTGATTTTCAAATGGATTATCAGAAGAGATGTCCGCATCTAAAATGTTTCTATTTACCATGTATCCAATTGACAGTGCATTATTGTTTCTATACAAGTCAATTTTATCATACTCATCTTCTGCTGAGTATGTAGAATGTACATACTCATATGTAGGATCTACACCACCATTGTTTTTATCAAGAACATACTTGATACCAAGTAAAGAATCAGTTAGTCTAGTTGTTCCATTATATCTTGTATAATGTCCTCTGCTTACAAAACCTAACTTGCCTAGAGTATTTATCATTTTAGCATTCATAACAGAACTAGAATGAGTTAATCCTTTAAGCCCCATTGCCATATTATCATTTACTGTACGTCTTATATTTTTTGTTACCTTTTCTGATCTATACAAGGAATCATCTATTTTCTCCATTGCTTTTACAGCTTCTCTTCCATTATGTATATAATCTACATACGAAGAATGCTTACTGTAAGCAACGTCTTTATCAATATCCTTCAACGTTTCAAATGTACTTATTGTTAACTCTCCACATACAAGTATCAAAATAGTTATTGGGATAGCTTTTGATTTTTCTGTAGATTTATAAGAGGAAATAAGTATAGCAAAACATAAAATACATCCTGCTGTAAACCAAATAGCACCTAGAGTGTCTATATTTTCGTATTTCAATGTTTCTGCATACATCAAATAAGCAAGTATTCCAAAAAATGTTCCGCCAACATGAGATGGCTTTATTCCATCAATATTTTCAAAAGCTGTAGCTGCCATAACTAATATTATGTATGAAACGATAAATGAATATCTATATGGAAGCCAGTTTGGAACTTGGAAACCATGCCAAGCCATATCGATAGGTTTAATATACATACTAAAGAACATAGCGGCAAGCAGTAGTGATTGTCCTATTTTATGTTTCATATCAATTTTAGAATTTAAATAGAATAGTGGTAGTAATAAAATAGCTATTGCACCACTATATATTTCTGGTAATCCTTCATTTCTAACTGTATCATAACTTGAAGGAAGAAGCTTAGACAATAAATCTATTGATTGAAATTGCAAGCTTAAAGTAAAATCAGGCTGAGTAAACTCAAATTTTCCTAGTTTCAACGAATAGTAAACTGGTAAAATCATGACAGCCGAACACATTCCTGCAATCACTGAAGAAATGCCAAATCTAACTATAATTTTAAATGTTTCATATGCACTTCTGTCTGTTTTTTCTGCACCTAAAAATACGTAGTACAAGAAATAAAGCACTGTAAACGCCGCTACCATATAACCTATATAGAAGTTCGCAATAAACATGATAGCAAGTGGAATAATATAATTTGCCTTATACTTTTTATCTACTAGATATTCTACGCCTAACATTATAAGAGGCAAAAATACAAGTCCATCTATCCACATAGGATCCATAAGTTGAATTACTGAATATGCACATAATGCAAATAAGGTAGAAAATATCAAGGAGTTTATGGGTTTTACTTTTTTTGATTTTTGTAAATAGTAACTGAACGCAACTCCTATTGCACCTATTTTAACCAATTGCATTATTAGAAGACTTTCTAATAGCATCGTTCTTGGTAAAAGTATAACTATTAGTGTAAATGGACTCGCGAGATAATATCCAATAATACCCATCATTTCCCCTGAAAGATTTCTAGACCAATTGTAAAGCATGCTTTCATCTCCCCAAAAAGCATCTCTTATAGCCTCAAAATAATAAACATATTGACCGTTTAAGTCTAAAACCAATACCGAACCATCCGGTTCCTTTTTGCCAAATAAATACGCTAATGGATAAACATCGAACATGCCATAAGCTATAGCCATAATTATAGCTGGAATAAAAAAAGCATAAATAAAATATCTGTTTTTATATGTCCATGCTTTTAAACGTTCCCAAATCTTTGTATCTCCAGCGATACTTGATTTAACAGGTTTTTTAGTTACTGCTGTATTTGCCATTTTATCCTCCTACAAAAATAATTTTTTTTGTGCATCTACACACAATACGCATATGAATATTATATATTAAATATTTTAATTTGACAAGTAATTTATCATAAATTTATACAAAATATTATATAAAATGTTCTACTTTTTTTAAAACAATAAAAATAATAATGCAACGCAATTATTGTTCACATTTTGTTCATATGTATTAAAATATTTTGTGCTATAATTAGTAAGATTACTTTATTGGAGGTGTACAAAATGATTGAAGCTGCATTGGCTATGGTTGAATGTCTTAAAAAAGAAGGGATAACGACAGTTTTTGGTTATCCTGGTGCTGCAATATGCCCTTTTTATGATCATCTATATCAAAGCTCAATTAAACACATTTTAGTTAGACAAGAACAAAACGGAGGCCACGCTGCAAACGGATATGCTCGTATAACAGGCAAGCCCGCCGTCTGCATAGCTACTTCTGGTCCTGGATCAACAAATCTTATAACCGCAATTGCAACTGCTTATGCGGATTCAATTCCTCTAATAGCCATTACTGGTCAAGTTTCTACAGATCAAATAGGTAAAGATGTTTTTCAAGAAGTTGATATGACTGGTTCTGTTGAACCCTTTGTAAAACACAGTTATTTAGTTAAGGATGCTTCTCAGATACCTAAAATTTTCAAAGAAGCTTTTTATATAGCTGGTAGTGGAAGAAAAGGTCCAGTACTTATAGATGTCCCTTTTGACATACAAAAAGTTAATATAGATTTTAACTATCCTGATTCAGTTGATATACGTGCATATAAGCCTAGTTCAAAAGGCAACTCTATGCAGATAAAAAGAATAGTTCAGGCTATAAAGGAAGCAACAAAACCTTTAATTTGTGCTGGTGGTGGAGTAGTTGCTTCAAATTCATCAAAAGATATAGTAGAATTAGCTTACAAAATTCACGCCCCTATTGTCACTACAATGATGGGCCTTGATATTATTGATGGTAACGATCCGCTAAATCTTGGCATGATAGGCATGCATGGAAACAAAATCTCCAATACTGCTATGCATAATTGTGATGTTTTACTGCTCATGGGTGCAAGAGTTGGCGACAGAGCTGTAACCGCTCCAAATTTAGTCTCAAAATCGACAAAAATTATACATATAGATATAGATCCAGCAGAAATAGGAAAAAACATTCATGTTGATATACCTCTTGTTGGAGATATTGGCATTATAGCACAACAAATGCTCGATGCTCTTCCCGAATTAAAACATGAAGAATGGGTAAATTCTATTTTAGAAACCAAAAAGCCTATTATTTACAAAGAACCTAAGTTAGGCTTTGTAAATCCAAAGCAAGTTTTATCCCTATTATCTCAAAAAGCAAAAGATGATACTATTTTGGTTGCAGATGTTGGGCAAAATCAAATTTGGTGTGCAAATCATTTCAAAGTTAAAAAAGGTCGCCTTTTAGTAAACGGCGGAATGGGGACAATGGGTTATTCTGTTCCAGCAGCTATTGGTGCAAAATTTGCAAGCCCAAACGTTGACGTAATAGCTGTTTGTGGAGACGGTTCTTTCCAAATGAATTTCATGGAACTGGCCACAATAATGCAACACGACGTAAACTTAAAAATAATAGTAATGCGTAACACATATTTAGGAATGGTAAGAGAACTACAAGAAAAAAACTACAATACTCATGAAGTAGCTGTATCACTAAAAGGAAGCCCTGACTTCGTAAAGCTTGCTGAAGCCTATAACATAAAAGCCATAAGAATAAATAGCATGGAAAACATAGATTCTGTTCTTAACGAATTTATTGCTTATCCTGAGCCTATTATTTTAGAATGCATTGTTTCCTCTGACGAGAGTACAATGTAAATTTACAATGGAGAGAATAACATGAAAAAGATAATTTCTATTTTAGTGGAAAATCACGCTGGTGTACTTTCAAGAATATCAGGCCTTTTTTCTAGACGAGGATTTAACATAGACAGTTTGGCTGTGGGTGTAACTGACAACCCTTCTATTTCCAGGATAACCCTTGTTGCTACTGGAAATGAATATACTATTGAACAACTAGAAAAACAATTAAACAAACTTATAGAAGTAATAAAAGTTAGGACTCTTGATAACGATGAGTTACTTGCAAGAGAACTTATGATGGTAAAAATATCAGTCGCTGCTGAAAAACGTTCTGAAGTAATGACTATTGCAGAAATTATGAATGCAAAAGTCATTGATATATCTCTTACTTCTATGACTTTAGAGATTTCAGATACTTTTTTCCACCTTTCAAGATTTGAAGAAATAATTCGCCCTTATGGAATTATTGAAATGGTTAGAACTGGAACTATAGCAATTCAAAAAGGCAACGACACACTAACAGTATAGCAAATTAGAGTTCTTCTGATTTATTTCAGAACCACCCTAAATTATAAACATTTTTTAAATTATGGAGGAAATAAAATGGCTAAAATTTATTATTCACAAGACTGTGACATTAACAAGCTAAATGGCAAAACTGTAGCTATAATAGGATACGGAAGCCAAGGTCATGCTCACGCACTAAATCTTCATGAAAGCGGAGTAAATGTTATAGTTGGTTTATATGAAGGAAGTAAATCTTGGGCTAGAGCTGAAAAAGCCGGATTAAAAGTAATGGTTGCTGCTGATGCTGCAAAAGCTGCAGATTTAATTATGATTTTAATCAACGATGAAAAACAAGCACAACTATACAGAGAAAGTATTGCTCCAAACCTAACTGCTGGAAAAGCTTTGGCTTTTGCTCATGGTTTCAACATTCATTATGGTTGTATTGCCCCACCTGCAGATGTTGACGTAATCATGATAGCTCCTAAAGGCCCTGGTCATACAGTACGTTATGAATATGAAGCAGGAAAAGGTGTTCCTTGCCTAGTTGCTGTTCACCAAGATGCTACTGGAAACGCTCTTGAAACAGCTCTTGCTTATGCTGCTGGAGTTGGCGGTTCACGTGCAGGTGTTTTAACAACAACATTTAAACAAGAGACTGAAACAGATTTATTTGGAGAACAAGCTGTTCTTTGTGGTGGTGTAACCGCTCTTATGAAAGCTGGTTTCGAAACTTTAGTAGAAGCTGGTTACGATCCTCAAAATGCTTATTTTGAATGTATCCATGAAATGAAACTTATTGTTGACTTAATTTATCAAGGTGGTTTCTCAAGAATGAGATATTCCATTTCTGATACTGCTGAATTTGGTGATTACGAAACAGGAAAACGTATAATCACAGACGAAACAAAGAAAGAAATGAAAAAAGTTCTTCATGAAATCCAAGATGGTACATTTGCACAAAAATGGATACTTGAAAATCAATGTGGTCGTCCTCATTTTAACTCATGCAGAAGATTAGGCCAAGAAGATTTACTTGAATCTGTTGGTGCAGAACTAAGAAAACTTTATTCATGGAATAAAGAAATGAACGACTAATTATTATTTATATAAAAATTATCTTTTTAGCGGTTTTTCAAATGAAAAACCGCTAAATTATTTTTAATATTTATAAAAACATTATCCAAGTAGTTACTATTCAGCCATTAAAGGTGAAGTTTGGGATTCGCACGGGTTTCGACTCTTCGGAGTCGACCGGGCTTTCCTGTAGCCCTGACCTTCAGTAAAACATCTCTACCTTATACGTATGGCTGAATAGTAACGCCAAGTAAAAAAAGCAAAAATAAAACGTGAAAATTTTATCAATAATATTGACTTATTGTTTTAAAAGGAATATAATTATATTATGTTGTCTATAATGTAATGCTTTATTTATAAAATATTATTTAGCATTAATTAATGCCTACTTAATAAAACAATACATTATATAGTAGACATTAAATAATATATTCTAACACTTAAATTTTACATATAATTAATGGAGGTTAAAAAAATGAGCAGAGTTTACAATTTTAGTGCCGGTCCAGCAACATTACCAGAAGTTGTTTTAAAAAAAGCAGCAGAAGAAATGATGGAGTACGGAAATTCAGGTCAATCAGTAATGGAAATGTCTCATCGCTCTAAAGAATACCAAGCAATAATAGATGCATGTGAAGCATCATTAAGAAAAGTTATGTCTATACCAGAAAATTATAAGGTATTATTTTTACAAGGTGGGGCTTCCTCTCAGTTTTCAATGATTCCTTTAAATTTATTAAATAAATCCCAAAAAGCAGATTTCGTAATCACAGGTCAATGGGCAAATAAGGCTTATCAGGAAGCATGCAAATACGGAGAATGTAAAGCTGTTGCTTCATCAAAGGATAAAACTTTTTCTTATATTCCTGTACTTGATAAATCAACTTTTACACCTGATGCAGACTATTTTCACATTTGTCAAAACAACACTATTTACGGAACTAAATTCACTACATTACCTGAAGTAGGAAATGTTCCTCTAGTTTCAGATATGTCATCTTGCATTTTATCTGAACCAGTAGATGTTTCTAAATATGGTTTAATATATGCTGGAGCACAAAAAAACATGGGGCCTGCCGGATTAACTGTTGTTATTATAAGAGAAGACTTAATTGGAAATGCTAGAGATTACGCTCCTACTATGTTTGACTATAAAATTCATGCTGAAAATGGTTCAATGTACAATACTCCTCCTACATATGGAATATACATATTAAAGTTAGTTCTAGAATGGATTGAAGAAATTGGCGGTTTAACAGCCATGAAAGCCCATAATGAAAAGAAAGCTGCTATTTTGTATGATTTCTTAGATTCTTCAAAAATGTTTAGTGCTACTGTTGAAGGAGATGATCGTTCACTAATGAATGTACCTTTTGTAACAGGAAACGACGAATTAGACTCAAAATTTGTAAGTGAAGCTAAAAAAGAAGGCTTTATTAATCTAAAGGGACATCGTTCTGTTGGAGGTATGCGTGCTTCCATTTATAATGCAATGCCAATAGAAGGTGTACAAAAACTTGTTGATTTTATGAAAAATTTTGAAGAACAAAATGCTTAGGAGGCTTATTTAAAATGTACAAAATACAAACCTTAAATAAAATATCAAGTATAGGTACTGATATTTTTGATACAAACAAATATCAACTTGCAGATAAGATTGATTCTCCAGATGCTATTATGGTGCGTTCAGCTTCCATGCATGATATGCAATTTGACGAAAATTTATTGGCAATTGCAAGAGCTGGAGCTGGAGTAAATAACATTCCAGTAGATGCTTGTTCCGATCAAGGAATATGTGTATTTAACACTCCTGGTGCAAATGCAAATGCAGTAAAAGAATTAGTTATCGCTGGATTGCTTTTATCATCTAGAAAAATCATAGACGCTATAAATTGGGTTCCTTCCCTAAAAAACGAAGGCGATCAGGTTGGTAAGTTGGTCGAAAAAGGTAAATCAGATTTTACTGGTCCTGAAATAAAAGGTAAGACACTTGGAATTATAGGTTTAGGTGCAATTGGTGTATTAGTTGCAAATGCAGCTATATCGTTAGGAATGGAAGTTATAGGTACAGATCCTTTTCTTTCTGTTGGCACTGCTCTTAAACTATCCCGCCGTGTAACTGTTGTTGGTTCAGTTAAAGAAGTATACGAAAAAAGTGATTATATAACACTCCACATGCCATATAACGCTGAAACAAAAGGTTGTGTAAATTCTGAAACTATATCATCAATGAAAGATGGAGTTAGAATATTGAACTTCGCTAGAGGAGAACTTGTAGATGATTCATCTATAATCAAAGCAATAGAAAGCGGGAAAGTTTCCTCTTATGTAACTGATTTTCCAAATGCAAATACTATAAATGTTCCTGGTATTATTGCAATTCCTCATTTAGGTGCTTCTACCCCTGAAAGCGAAGATAACTGTGCTGTTATGGCCGCAGAGGAACTAATTAAATATATAGAAACAGGAAACATTTTAAACAGCGTTAATCTTCCAGATGCAGAAATGGATGCAGTTGGAACAAAGATTTGTATTATACATAAAAATGTTCCTGAAGTGATTTCAAAAATCACCACTATAATAGGTAATAGCAAATTAAACATTGAAAACATGATTAACAAGAGCAAGAAAAATTATGCTTATACTATGATTGATACAACCGGCGATGAAGTTAGTGATAAAATCATAGAGGACATAAAAGCAAATAAAGATATTATTAAAATAAGAATAATAAAATAATATTTAATATTTTAAATTTAGATAAAGAAAAACCACCTTTTTTTAAGGTGGTTTTATTTTTCGATAGCTTTTACAAATATATATATTTTCTCTACGCCTATATTATAACAGGAATAAAATTAAAGTCAATATATTTTTATTAAATAACATAAATTTTCATATGATAGAACAAATAATCACTGTAAATTTTCAAACTATTAGTAAATTATATATAATCTATTTCGGACCTAAGATTACTTTATCACCCAATGAATATTGCTTAAGAACAGCAACATCTGCAATGTCAATTTTACCATCGCCACTTACATCTGATTTTAATATTTCCTTTTCTGTAAGCTCAATATCCTTAATCATATATTGACATAATTTCACCAAATCAGATAAAGTTACTTTTAAATCATTGTCTAGATCCCCATATATAATTTTATCACTTGTTGTTGTAGTTTCAATTGGTTCTTCATTTTTTATAGGGTATGTGCTGAAATCAGGAAGTTCATCTAGTGTTATACAATAATCACTTTGATAGATTTTTATTAACTCTTCTTTGGGATTTATTTGTTGACTTGTCAAGTAATTATTATACCATGGGCAAAACCACAACCATGCTGCACCATCATTCAACAAATTGTCTAAGGATGGAATGGAGTCGTTTTCAGACATTGTAACCATCTTCTTGCCACCTGTACTTGCCACTAAATTATAAAAAGTTGATGAGATTGAAGATAAGTTTGGAAGACCATCCACAGCATTATATTTATCATATCCTATAATGTCAACATAATCATCTCCTGGATACCAAGCTGGTGATGTTGGAAACGTATATCCAGTCCAAACCCAAATTAAATTATCCAATCCATATACATTTGTTAACTGATCATATAACAAATAATATAGCTCCTTACATGCTTCCGGACCTTCCGCACCCCACCAAAACCATGCTCCCTCTGCTTCATGTAGCGGTCTAAACAAAATGGGCACATTTGCATCTTCAACAATCTGTAATTTTTCTGCCAAGATTTTTATATCTGCCATTATTATTTTATTTTCATCTGTACCTTTTTGTACAGCTTTTTTGATACTAAAAGTTGTCCCATCTGGATATGCATCTGATTTATAATAAAACTTTGTGTCTCCCTTATCGTTTGGAACACCCCAATGATAACATAAGGTTGATATTCCGCCTACCTTACTTCCCCACTCTGCAACTCTTTGAGCGGCATGATCATCCCAAGTTGATGATGAATTATAGCTTAAAAAATCAAATCCTCTTACCGCAACTTGCTTGCCTGTAGTTTCCAATATATATTCAAACTCAGATTCATTATCAACTAACTCACTATCAGAGTAATTATAATTGTGAGAACCACAATATTCCTGTTGGCCGGCCAAAATATTTTTTCCATATATATCACACAGGTAATTATATAATCTTTTTGTTATATCACTGGCATTTTTATTTACCAATTGTCTTGTTGGATTTAGGTTTATAATGCTAGGATCTGCTTCTTTTACAACTAAATAATCTAACAATGTATAACCCCAGTATGCCTTTATTTGTACTGTGTTTTCACCTTTTTTTAACTTAACATAACCCGCTGACATTTCCTCGAATTTTTCACAATAAGGAAAACTTACCTCTCCTTGATTTACACCATTTATATTTAAGTATTGAACTTTTTTTCTTGCATCAAAGGGTTCACAATATCTTACCAATAGTTCATAGAGTCCTTCTTTTTCAACATTTACTGTTAAAGTAACTGAACTTCCCTTTTCTTTTAAGTATCCGAAACCTGTTCCAGACCAGTCAGAAATATCACAGGGATTACCACTAACACCCTCATCTATTACTGTCCAATTTTCGGATTTACAGTTATCAAATACACCGTCTTCAAATTCATATTTTAAATCTGTAGATGCCAAAACATTTAAATTTTGATCTAAAATCATGCTTGAAGAAACCCCAAAAATCATGCTAGATGCTAAAAAAACTCCTATGAGTTTTTTTAATTTTAATTTATTCAAATTAAAAACCTCCTTAAAATAATTAAACGTTCTGTTTGTGTTATAAGTATCTTGAATAATTATATCATATATTTATGTTGATTTCAATATACTTTTCTTGAAAAACAGTTGTTTTTACTAAATTTTAAATTATGCCATTTTAAAAATATATTAGTATTGTTTAATTAAATTTTTCTATATTTAAGTAGATTGTATATTATAAATAAATTATTTTTACATTTAAATTAATTTTTTTAATTATTTTCAAAAATCACTTTCAAAAACAATCATTTAGATAGTTAAAAAAATATTTATTTTACTATTGCAAAACCTACAAAATAGGTATATAATTAATATATACAAGGAAGTTATTTTTCTTCCTTTATATTTTATAAAGATAGAAGGAATTGCTATGAATAAAAAATTTGTTTATGCCGATAACGCTGCTACAACAAAAGTATCTTCAAGTGTTTTAGATGCAATGATGCCTTATTTAACAGAGCATTACGGAAACGCTTCAAGTATATATTCTATAGGACGTAACGCAAAAAAAGCAGTAGAATTGTCTCGTGAAAAAATCTCCAAATGTCTTGGCTGTGAGCCTAGTGAAGTTTATTTTACAAGTGGAGGTTCAGAAGCAGACAATTGGGCTATAAAAAGTGTTTGTGAGAAATTTTCAAAAAAAGGGAAAAATCACATTGTCACTTCTGTTTTTGAACATCATGCAGTATTGCATACTTGTCAATCACTAGAAAAACAAGGTTTTGAAGTCACATATTTACCTATCGATAAAAACGGAATGGTAAATCCTAAAGATGTAGAAAAATCAATAAAAGATACAACCGCACTTGTTACTATTATGTATGCAAACAATGAAATAGGAACTATTCAGCCTATAGAAGAAATAGGTGCTATATGTAAACAAAAAGGTGTTTTGTTTCATACAGATGCAGTTCAAGCTTTCGGAAACGTTAATATAGATGTAAAAAAACAAAATATAGATTTACTTTCTTTATCAGGACATAAAATCCATGCACAAAAAGGAATTGGTGCATTATATATAAAAAGAGGTCTTGTGTTGCCAAATCTAATTCACGGAGGCGGTCAAGAAAGAAATAAACGTGCTGGTACTGAAAACGTACCCGCTATAGTAGGTTTTTCAGTTGCTGCTGAAGAAGCAGTTAAAAATATAGAAGCTAAAGTAGAATATATTACCAAACTCAGAAATAAGTTGATCGATGGAATTTTAACTTTACCCAAAACTAGATTAAATGGTGATAAAGAACTTAGACTTTGTGGCAATTGCAATATTTCTATAGAGGGAATAGAAGGTGAAAGTTTACTTTTAATGTTAGATATGAACGGTGTATGTGCTTCTAGCGGCTCCGCTTGTACATCTGGCTCACTTGACCCTTCACATGTTTTACTCGCTCTAGGTCTTAAACATGAAATTGCCCACGGTTCTTTAAGACTATCAATAAATGAAGAAAATACAGAAGAAGATATAAATTACATATTGGAGGTTCTTCCTCCTATAGTAGAAAGACTTCGTGCTATGTCGCCCCTATGGGAAAAAATAATTGCTGAAAGTAAGTAGAAAGGATGAAATCTTATGTTATATAGTGAAAAAGTAATGGATCATTTTTCAAACCCTAGAAATGTTGGTGAAATAGAAGATGCAAATGGAGTTGGAGAAGTAGGTAACGCCAAATGTGGAGATATAATGAAAATGTATCTAAAAATAGATTCTGGTATTATATCGGATGTAAAATTCAAAACCTTTGGCTGTGGTGCGGCTGTAGCTACTTCTTCTATTGCAACCGAATTAATCAAAGGCAAAACAATAGACGAGGCTTTAAAGCTTACAAATAAAGCTGTTGTAGAAGCTCTTGACGGACTCCCTGCTGTAAAAGTACACTGCTCAGTTTTAGCTGAACAAGCTATAAAATCTGCAATAGGTGATTATTACAAAAGACAAGGGATAGACCCAGAACCTATAGTTGGCAAAATAAACGATTGTGAAGCCTGTCATTTACATTAAAAATCTAACGTACCTGATTATTTCAGGTACGTTTTTTAATTTACAAATTTTAAGTATATATATTTCATCTAGCTAAAATATATATTACTTTCACTCCTTAAATCTAGCATTTACAGTTTTGCAGGGGTTTCGACTCTGCGGAGTCGACCGGGCTTTCTGGTCGCCCTGGACCTTCGGTAAACATATCTCTGCACTATACATATGGCTGAATAGCAACAAATATATACAATTTTTATGTTTTTTAAATATTTTTATGTAAAATAACTATTGATTTTTAAGAAATATATGGTATAATTAATATGTTATACTATTTTTTAATTTTAAGGAGTTTATTTTATGAAGATTTTCAAGAAAAGTGTGTCTATATTTTTAATTGCATTTATGTTCTTTTCATTTTTTAGTTTAATACCTATTGATAAATCATTTGCCGAATCTTTAAACTTAAGTGTTATTTTAGATACTTCTAAAAAACCTAGTGCTTATTGTATGACTCATGGAGGTTCTCCAATAACCTCAAGTTATTCAACAAGTAATTATTTTTGCATTGACAAAAGTCATGATGGAAACATTTCGTTTATGACTTATCAAAATAACCCTGTGTACTGTATAGGTACACATCATCAGCTTATTCCTCAAAACGAAGTTCCTGTAAATTCAGAGGCGGACAAATCCCTTGATTCACAATATGCTAGACTTTATTCAGCTGCAATTACGGGTTTTAGTGATCCTACCACAAACTACAGTAAACTAAATGATGTTGATTTTTATTATGTAACTCAATGTGCTATACGTGCTATTTTATATGACATTCCTTATCAGGCACTTGCGTTTTATAATATTGATGGCACAATAAACAACGCTATGACGGAAGAATTTATAAACATAATGATCAAAAGTAGAACAGCCTTAACAAATTCACCTCAAATATCTGTAAACGAAAATGTAAACAAAGAAATAGTATCAATAGAGAATAATTTTTATTATAAAATTGGTCCATATCAAGCAAGACCAACTTCTGGGCAATTTGAAACATATTCTGTTTTGATAAACGGACACGAAAATTCATTTGCGTCAAAAAACCCATCTTTATCTACAATCGAAAAAGAAACTTTATTTAATTATAATGAATCTTTTTACGTTTACACTCCGGCAAATACAAATACATCTTTAAATGTAGAAATATCATCAAATACTTTTCATAAAATTTATACCCCTACAGTTTTATTAGCTGAAGACACCACTTATCAAAACGTCTTTTATATAAATTACTCACCCAATACATCAAATGTAAAAAACAATTTTAATATTTCTTCTGAAGTTGCTTTAGGAAGTTTAACTATAAATAAAACTTTACTTACAAAAGACGGAATAATTAGTGACGAGGCTTTATATAAACAAATTGCTTTTACTATCAAAAATATTGACAGCCTATATTTAAACTCCACTAGCCTAAATGGGAATTACTCTTTTTCATCTTTTTCGAACTCATCCACTATTTACAATTTAGACGAAAAAGGTTCTATTTTTATCAATAATATTCCTATTGGCGACTATTTTATTTCAGAAATTCAAGGTGCAAGTGGATTTTCTTTTGACAGTAATCCTATCGAAATATCTGTAACTCCAAATAATAATTTTCAAAAAGAAATTGTAAATAACCAAATCACTACTTCATTAAAAATAGCCAAAAATTATGACTCATATTTAACAAACGAACAGTTAATAAAAAATCTTAATAAACAAGTTACTTTTACTGTATTAAACTCGAAAAATGAACCTCTTATGTTCAATGGCGAGGATGGAGTTTATTCATTTTCTAAAAATGGACTAACAAATATTTTAACTTTAGACACTAATGGAAACATAAATCTGTTTGATTTACCGATCATAGAAACTTATAAAGTAGTTGAAAATAGCACTATCAACGGTCTCTATTGTGCAAATAACAATCAATCCATTAACTTAGCTTTTGATAAAGAAAATATATTGAATTTTACAAACAACCTTTACTTTGGAGCGTTAGAGCTAAATAAATTTTCAGAGGATACAAAGAGTGTCGAGAATATAACCTTTAACCTAAAAGGAACTTCGTTAGCTGGAGTAAGCATTGACTTAACTGCAACAACTGATAAAAATGGCAAGGCATATTTCAGTAAACTTCCTATAGGGAATTATGAAATTTTTGAAATAGGAACTTCTGTAAATGATTCTTATTTAACGGCGGATAAACAAAGTGTTACAATAACAGCAAACTCCAATTCAAATATATCATTTTTCAACTATTTAAAAAAAGGTAATTTAAAATTAACTAAAAAAGATTTTTACACTTCAAAAACTTTATCTGATTGTAAAATAAAAGTATATAACGAAGATAAAACTATTATTTATGAAGGATTTACCGATGAAAATGGCGAAATAAAAATAAACGGCTTACCTATAGGCAAGTACACATATCAAGAGGCCGAAGCTCCTAAAAATTATATCCTTGATGATACTATTTATAGCTTTGAAATAAAAGAAAACGGCGAAGAAGCAACCATCATTTTTACCAATAAAAATATTACAAAAGTAAAAGAAGCAAACTCACCAAAAACATCTGATAATTCTTCTGTACTTTATATTTATATTTTATCCGCTATTTCAATAATAGTAGCATCAACATCATATAAAAATAGAAAAGTTAATAAAAATTAAAAAAATGTAATTGACTTGATAAAAAATCATGTTATAATAGTATAGTACGGTGTCTTTTTGACACATTCTATACTATTAATTTATAATGGAGAGATTTATGTTAACGAATATAATGCATGAAGTTAATAGACGAAAAACTTTCGCTATAATTTCACACCCTGACGCAGGCAAAACAACATTAACAGAAAAACTATTGCTTTATGGTGGTGCTATAAGGCTTGCAGGTAGTGTAAAAGGCAGAAAAGCACAAAAGCATGCTTCTTCCGACTGGATGGAAATAGAAAAACAAAGAGGTATTTCTGTTACTTCAAGTGTTATGAACTTTGATTATAACGGATATAGAATAAATATTTTAGATACTCCTGGGCACCAAGATTTTAGTGAGGACACTTACAGAACACTAATGGCCGCAGATAGTGCAGTTATGCTTATAGATGGTGCAAAAGGTGTTGAAGCACAAACTAAAAAGCTATTTCAAGTTTGTCGCATGAGAGGTATTCCTATTTTTACTTTTGTAAATAAGCTTGATAGATACTGCAAATCCCCGTTAGAACTTATGGAAGAAATAGAAACTACTTTAGGTATACGTTCTTGCCCTGTAAACTGGCCTGTTGGATTAGATGGTAACTATATAGGCGTTTACAACAGAAAACTTTCACAAATAGAAATTTTTGAATCTAACACACACGGACAAAAAGCAGTAGAATCTTCTATAATTTCATTTAACGACCCCAATATTAAAAGTATCATAGGCAATGATATATACGAAAAACTTTGCGAGGACATTGAGCTCCTAGATATTGCAGGAGATTCTTTTGACATTGATAAAGTTTTAAACGGCGAACTTACTCCTCTGTTTTTTGGAAGTGCAATGACGAACTTTGGAGTTCAGCCTTTTCTCGAAGAATTTATTCAAATAGCTCCTTCTCCTAAGGAAAGAACTCACAACACTGGTGTTGTTGCTCCATATGACGAGGATTTTTCCGGTTTTGTTTTTAAAATTCAAGCAAACATGGACCCTGCACATAGAGATAGAATAGCCTTTATTCGTGTATGTTCTGGTAAGTTTGAAAAGGGCATGGATGTTAAGCATACACGTACCAAAAGAAATATTCGCCTAGCTCAATCTCAGCAATTTTTAGCCCAAGAACGTGAAGCTGTACAAGAAGCATTTGCAGGAGATATTATTGGTGTTTTTGACTCTGGCAATTTTGCTATTGGGGATACAATATGCAACGGAAAAAACAATTTTAATTTTGATGGTATTCCTATGTTTCCAGCAGAACATTTTGCTGTTGTAGCTGCAAAGGATGCTTCAAAAAGAAAACAATTTATAAAGGGAATTCAACAATTATCTGAAGAAGGTGCAATTCAAGTTTTTAAATCTTCAGAAATAGGACTAGAAACTTTAACTATAGGTGTTGCAGGTGTTCTTCAGTTTGAAGTGCTTGAATATAGAATGAAAAATGAATATAATGTTCAAGTTTCTATACAATCTTCACCATATACTTTGGCTAAATGGGTTATAGCAGATAAAATAGATAAGGATAATTTACGCTATGCTAGTAGCACTTCTGTTGTGGAAGATCAATATGGCCGAACTGTAGTTTTATTAAGAGATCAATGGTCTTTTAATAAAATCCAAGAAAAAAATCCTGATGCTCAATTTCTTGATATAGCACCTCCTATGAGTTGATTTTATAAATAACTAATTTAAAACCAAAACACCACCTTATAAAAGGTGGTGTTTTGGTTTTAATGTAGGGTTTTTATGAAAATACTGCAATAATAAAATTATTGCGGAGGGGAAGCAAAATAATAAAACTTTTATAGTCTCTAAACTTAAATAATTTATACAAAATAATAATTTAAACATACTTATGACTTATATTATATACTCTACTAAAATCAAAGTCAAGTAGCATATTTCACTTTGTATAATATAATAATTATTTAAATTTTATTATCGTTTTTATAGTTAATATCTATATATTTAATTAACTATGATTTTTTTAAAAATTACAAAATATTTTGTTCTTCTTCATTTGTTTCTTCTTTCCATAAAAAATATAGAGGCTTTCGCCTCTATATTTAATTATAACATGTTTTTAAAGTTTGTTCAATATGCGTTTGTATTTTCTATCCGCCAAATAATATAGACCAATCGCTACCCTTTCTTGCTATACCTATGTATTTAAAATAATCTCTATTCAACACTTTATATGAAGCAATACTTGAAATAAAATCAGATCTTGACATCATATCAATACCATAAACTTCACCTCTCGGGAAATAACTTATACCATACTCATCAAAAATAGTTGTAAATTTACTACCATCTGGTCTCAAACTTGTGTATCCCTTTGATATCTCGTCGACTCTAGCATTTGCAACATTACATAATCTTAAATCAACTTCTAGACTAGCAACACCATTTTTATTTCTTATATCATTAACCATTTTAGCTATTTCTTGAATCTCACTAATTGTTAAACTCCAATTTGACGTATCTACAGGTGTTGTTTGCACCGTTGTAGTCACAGGCGGTGCTGTTGTTGTAGTTTGCGGTTTCGTAGTTGTTGTAACATGAGTAGTCGTTGTTATTTTTGTAGTTATAGGTGTTGTGGTGGTTGTGGTTACTGGAGTTGTTACTGTAGTTACATCACTTGACATCGTTGTATCTTCTGTTGTTATCAGACTACTTTCTGATATATTCTCACTTGTAACCTCGGTTACTGTAGTCTCAACGGTTGTTTCTGATATACTTTCACTTTTAACCTCCGTTACTGTAGTCTCAGCACTTGTTTCTGATACTTCAGTTATTGACGTTTCCTCTATAGTTGTTTCACTTACTGTAGTCACTTCTCGTGTTGTTTCTTCACTTTCTAGTAAAGAACCTATAATAGGTATACTATCACCCATTAAATATTGTTTTAACAAAGCTATGTCGCCTACATTTACTTCGCCATCTTTTGTAACGTCAGCTACTTGCAAAGTTTCTTCATTAAATTCAATATCCTTTATTGCATACTGACACATGGTTATCAAGTCCGATAAGTCCACTCTTCCATTTTGATCTACGTCTCCATACATTCTCTTACCTGTTTCTGTTGCTGCATTTACCATTATTGTTGATTATAAAATCGAACCCACTAAGCATACTGCTATTATTTTCTTCTTGTTCTTCATTTATTTCTTCCCTCCATAAAAATACATTTTCCAAGTCCAACCAATATGTTTCTATATTTATTACACGCCAAATAAAATAGCCCATGTTTTGCCATTCGGGTCATATCCTATTCCAAATGCTACATATCTCGTATTTAACAAAACATTACTACTTGAAAAATCATTTATAAACATGCTATAAGAAGAATATCCTTGTCCACTTACATAACCCCTTGTATAGTAATTTGCACCAAACTCTTCATATAAAGTTCTATACGAACTACCGTCTGGTCTTGTATTTGAAAATGAAATATTCAATTCTTTTGCACGTTGATTTGCGGCGGCACATAGTGAATAATCAATTTTCAACTCCCCTGCCCCCTTGTTTGCCCTAATCGAATTTATTAATTTAGCAGAGTCTTCTATTTGTTGAATAGTCAATTTCCATGAAGATGTATCTATAGGTGTTGTTTGTACCGTTGTTGTTACAGGTGGTGGTGCTGTTGTAGTAGTCACTTTAGTTGTAGTTTGTGGTTTCGTGGTTGTTGTAACTGGGGTTGTTGTTATTTTAGTAGTGCTGGTTGTAATTGTTGTAACTGGGGTTGTTACTTTTGTTGTAGTAGTTGTAGTTATATTGTTTTTTATTAATTCATATTTTTTTTGTCTGCATAAATCCAAAACGTTTATTGTTCCATTAGTATTTAAATCATATTTATAATTATAATCATAGCCTTTTGTTAAAACAAACTTTTGAAAGTCCTTACAATTATTTTGACTGGATAATTCAGTATTTGCATTTAAAGTTAATGCGGAAATAAAAGTTGATAAAATAACAGATGTAGATAAAATAGTGATTATTTTCTTCTTCATAAAAAATGCCCCTCCATATTTAATACTATTATATATTATACACAAAAAGCCCTACAAAGTCAATGTTTTCAATAACTTTTAAACCTCAATTTAGTTTTTTTTATACTTATTGCTAAGATTAAAATAAAACCATGTGCTCACGCACATGGTTTTATTTTAATCATTTGAATTATAATATCTGTAAAATTCAAGTTTATCATGACAACGATCTAAGGCTTCTGTTTCTGCAATGATTCCCATTCTAACCATTCTAGCCAATTCCTGATCCAAGCAAACCATTCCAAACTGTCTACCTGTTTGAATAGCAGATTGAATTAAATGAACTTTATTGTCACGTATCATAGCCGAACAAGCATCTGTAACATTTAGTACTTCCAGTGCGGCTATACGTCCTGTACCATCTGCTTTTGGAATAAGGGTTTGAGAGATGATGCCTACCAAAACGTTTGCTAACTGTGTTCTTATTTGTACTTGTTGGTGTTCTGGATAAACGTCAATAATACGGTTTATAGTATCTGCAGCACTAGTTGTATGAAGTGTCGAAAACACCAAATGTCCTGTTTCAGCAGCAGTTACAGCTGAAGAAACTGTTTCTAAGTCACGCATTTCTCCTACTAGAATAACATCAGGGTCCTCACGAAGTGCAGATCTTAAAGCTCCAGCAAAGTCTGGAACGTCTGGTCCAACTTCTCTTTGGTTTACCATACAACGCTTATGCTCGTGAACGTATTCTATTGGGTCTTCTACTGTGATTATATGTGAACTTTTATTTAAATTTATATAGTCTATCATAGCTGCAAGAGTTGTTGATTTACCACTACCAGTGGGTCCTGTAACTAAAACCAATCCTCTAGGTCTCATTGAGAAGTCAACAAGTATTGGTGGTAATAAAAGATCTTCAAGTGTAGGTATATCATTTCTTAGTAATCTTATCGCTACTGCTGTTTTACTTCTTTGTCGATATACGTTTACTCTATGACGATATCCACGTTTTGTGGTATATGAAAAGTCTGTATCTAAATGTGCGTAAAATCTTTTCTTTAGCTCATCTGGCACCATATGTTCGGCAACAGCCATTATAGTTTCTTCGTCCATAAACTCATATGAGCTCAATTTTCTCAGTGCACCATTTAATCTTACAACAGGAGCAATTCCGCTGGTAAAATGCAAGTCAGAACACCCTAAAACTCTAACTTCATCCAGAATTCTATCTACATCAATAACTGCCATATATTTAACCCTCCGTTTATAAATTTAGCAACAATAATACGAAGCTTAGAATTACATCTAAACTGTATATGTAACTCTTACTAATTCATCGATAGTAGTATTACCCTTTTGAACAAGTTCAGAAACGTTATCTCTAAGTAATTTTGTTCCGTTCTTTTTAGCAGCATTCTCAAGTTGTTCTTTTCCTGCTGATTCTGCTATAAGCGTCGATATACCAGATGAACAATGTATAATTTCATGTATAGCAGTTCTTCCTTTATAACCTGTCCCATTACATTCTGGACAACCTACTGCATCAAATATTTGTACTGCTGCATCCACATGCATTAACCTGTTTTCATCATCTGTTGAAAAACGAGGTCTTCTACATTTTGGACATAATACTTTAACCAAACGCTGAGCTATAACACCTATAAGTGAAGTTGCAACCATATATGGAGCTACACCCATATCTATAAGACGGATAATAGTTGATGCTGCATCGTTTGTATGTAGCGTGGATAAAACTAAGTGTCCTGTGATAGCGGCTCTGATAGCTATATCTGCAGTTTCAGAGTCACGCATTTCTCCTATCATTACTATGTCAGGGTCTTGACGAAGTATTGATCTCAAAGCAGCTGAAAAAGTCATTCCTGCTTTTGTATTAACTTGACATTGATTTATACCTTCTATATTTTTTTCTACAGGATCTTCTACTGTAATAACATTTACATGAGGTTTTGCAAGTTCTCCAAGTGCCGCATATAATGTGGTTGTTTTACCACTACCAGTAGGCCCTGTAACCAACATAACTCCATGAGGGCACTTAATCATACTTTCAAACATTTTATAGTTGTAATCACTCATACCTAGGTCTGTTATTTTTCTAAGTGCTATTTGACCTGTGGATAAAATACGTATAACTATCTTTTCACCGTTTACAGTAGGAAGTGATGATACACGGACATCCAACGTTGTTCCGTCAACACCTTGAGTAAAACGACCGTCTTGAGGAACACGCTTTTCAGCTATATTCATTCCACTTATGAGTTTTAAACGAGTTGATAAAGAGTTATGTACCATGTTAGATACATTCATAAGCTCTATTAAATCTCCGTTTACACGAATACGAATTCTTGTAAATGTCTTAAAAGGTTCTATATGTATGTCAGTAGCTTCTGCTCTATAGGCATTTTCTACTATAGTAGTAGCAAGTCTAACTATAGGTGCACTTTCTACTCTTTCTCTTGAAGCGTCATCATCTAAGTTTTCTTCTTCAACAAACTGACTTAAACTATCATTTACACTATCAACATTTTGCATGGTGTAATGTTTACCTATAGCTTTGTTTATAGATGTTCTTGTTGCTAAAACAGGAATTGTATCCATACCTGTTATAACCTTTATATCTTCTAGTATATTAAAGTTTATTGGGTCATCTGTAGCAATAGTAAGTCTTTTTCCTACTACGTTTATAGCAATTACTGTATGACGTTTCGCCAATGCCTCTGGAACTTTACTAACTGCTTCATAATCAACTTCCACATTTGAAAGGTCTACATAAGGTACTTTAAGCTTTCCGGCAAGTGCCTGTGCAAATTTGATTTCAGTTAAAAAACCAAGTTCAACAATAACATCACCAAATCTTTTTTGACCTTGTGAATCTCTTTGAGCAGATAGAACTTTTTCTAGCTGGTCCTGTGTAATCATATTTTGTTCCACAAGATATTGACCTATTGGTACATTTCTCATAAATAGCCTCCGAATCATAAAATATTTTTCTTGTATTTTCTCTGTATCTGTGATAAAATAATGATATAATAAACTAAATATGGGAGGGCTTTATAATGCTCGGACATGGATATCTAGGTTTTCTAAATATCGAAGCATATCTAATTTTTTACACCATTACTTTATTTTTTGGTATTACAATAGGCAGTTTTCTAAACGTATGTATATACCGTATTCCAAAAAATGAATCGCTTTCCAAGCAATCATCTCACTGCCCAAAATGCAATAACAAAATCAAAGCTTACGATCTTATTCCACTTTTTAGTTGGCTTTTTTTAAGAGGTAAATGTCGTTATTGCAAAGAAAAAATCTCCCCTCGCTACCCTATAGTGGAAGGTTTAAACGCTTTGGTATATATAATTGCTTTCAGTTATATCGACATGTTTGAAACTCCTGTACACGGTGTTATAACTGCTTTGTTTTTTTCAATTTTAATAGTCATTGGTTTTATTGACTATGATACTTTGGAAATTGATGTACGCTTGCTTTTTGGCATTTTAATTTTAGGTGTTTTATCCGCTGTTTTTACTGACACTTTACCATTAAAAGAAAGGATTATCGGTGTTTTTTGTATTAGTGTTCCTTTTTTCATCATCGGAGAACTTTCAAGCATATATATCAAGAAAAAAACTGGTGAAAAAATGCGTGGAATAGAACTCGGTGACACTCTCTTAATGTTATGTTCAGGTTTTTTAATAGGATATAGAGCAATAATTGCATCTGCCGCTATAGGCATTCTTATTGCAGCTATCGTTGGTATTATTAATAAATATAAAACCAAAGAGTCAAAGTTTGCCTTTGGTCCATATTTAGCAATGGGGATTTTTGCAGGTTTCTTTTTAGGTGAGAAAATTATAAACTGGTATATAAACTTAATAACCTATAAACCTTAATTTAAAGCAGTTCGGCAGTTATGTCGAACTGCTTTATTTATTTCTATAGTCTTGGTGGTTTTGTAAACACCAAGATAATATCGTTTGTACTTTGTTGACAATCAATTAAGGAATATCTATTGATCTCGGTTATATTTTCCGCACCTGAAGCAGAAAATGTTATTCTTTCTTTTTGATGAGTACCTTGTGGGAATATATTTACTAAAGAAAAAGTTATTACACTATTAACATGAGTATTTTCAAGATCATATGAGCCAGAAGAATTAATTTTATTTTTATATATTTCTAAGGTTATAGCAAAATTTTGCGGTCTAAAATTTTCATACTGATTAAATCCGTCTGAATCTAAGATGGGATTCCCTATAGAATCAGTTATTAATTCGCCTAAATTAGCCACTAATGAATACTCATCATATAATGCCTCATTAGATATTTTTGTTTCACTAGGGAGTGGATTAGGAGTAGGATTCAAAGGATCATATCTATATACTTGATATGTAACTTGACCTCTATTTGTATTATCTAAAACGTAATCATTTAGTTTAAACTTTATAGTTGGATCTTCTCTTTCAGGATTGTCTATATATATAACATACACTTCATCCTCTGCTCTAGAAATTCTAGTTCTAGGATTTCCCGAAAAACTATACGATTCGGTCCCCAACATATATCTACTTCTCATAAGTTCAACTGCATTTATTCCATCACCAGAACTTATGCCGTTTCCATCATCTGCTATCTCGGTTATATTTGCAATTGTAGATAAATCTGTATTTATATCGTTGCAATTTGTTAAAACAATAAGTCTGTTTGCATATTTTACATTATCCTCAACAAATTGTCTAACATTATTTACAGTTGCTCTTGATCCCTCAAAATCAAATGCATCGTTATAAACTCTTCGTATTGGCTGTAATAATGATAATGCACCTGCCATAATAAGACCAAAAAGTGCAACTACTATTATCATTTCTATAAGGGTAAAACCATTAAATTTTTTTTTCATATTAACCCTCCTCTTTAGAGTTCAATATACTAATTAAAATATTTTAAATTACCTGCTGGCTGATTTTCATCTTCTGGAACAACCTCAACTCCATTTATCCCCATATCATAAGAACCTCCACCGTTTGGTAACTTTATATTTATTGAATTAATAGTATTGTTTGCACGGATTTCAGTAACAGTAGGTGTGCTTGGAACCATTTTATCTGCTATAGGTGTTTGATAGCTTAATTTTCTGTTTAACGTTCTTGTATTTCTAATCATTCTATATACTGATATGGCACCTGTAACTAAAATAGTGGCACTTATCGTAAATATAGCCATAGAAACCACTATTTCAGCCAATGTCATTCCTTTTAACTTGGACTTTTTCATTTTTTTCATATGTAAATCATTCCTTTCAGTATATATCTGATTAATAGTTAGAGAAACCGTTTATTGGAGTCCAACTAAAGTTTGGGTCTTGGTCATAGTCTTTTTTAATTCCATCACTAGATACTACAAAAACTGTTGGGTCATTTTGCATTTCCTCTACTTGACCTACAATTGCAGAACCTATTAAAGCTATCTTCGGATTAGAAACAACAGTTTCTTCTGAACCACGCTTATATGTTATGTTTTTGTTTATTTGTAAAGAATTTTTAAATGTAAAAATTGACCTTGGAGCAAATATGCTTCCTGTAAAAATACAAGTATCATTAAAATCTATTTTTGCCTCTCCAAGTGCAAATAGATTTACGTATGGAATAGGTTCAATATCATCAGGTAAACCATCTATTTCAACATTAGTAGGACCTGTTAATAGCTTATTATTATAATAAACAGTGATGATATTTGTTTTATTAAATTCTACTGCATTATTTATTGTTCCAAACTCTGCTTGATATCCGTCTAAATCATTATTTGCTATGTAAAAATTAACTCTAAACTTAGAAATAACTTTCCCATTAGCATCTGTAGAATTCGGTGCATAATCTGTCTCATCTATTATAAACTTAGTACCTGCATGTGTTTTAACATTCACTAAAACAACATCTATTGATTTTATACTACTATCTGATGGTTGTTTGAATGTATATGTATCATTATATATTTCCCCTATAATTGCACAATTACTATCTATAGTTTTTGGGATATTAACATTAGTGTACTTATTCATATTTATATCTGATACAACTGGGAAACTGTCTTTGGTTATATCGCCCTTCAAAGCAGTGGGATTGCATGGGTTTTCATAATATGAATTAAACATATCCTCTTTTGTTTTTATAAATTTATTTGCACCTGGGACATATTTATCTGAAACGCCATCACTATCACTATCTTCTGCTGTCATTTTTGTGATTTCGTCCTTTTGCATCTCATTAGGAAAACTTAGATCTCCTTCAGTTCCATCCCATTTTTTTGGTGTGGTTCCATCCTCACCAACAATATTTACCAAAGGATCCACTCCTGCTCCAAATGATACATTACCATCAACTTTTAAAGTTCCTTTTACTTTTAACTTACCTTTTTCCAAATGTAGATTTCCTTTTACATACATATCTCCAGCTACATAAAAAGGTTGATTTTGATTTTCAATTACAACATCACCTAAAGTATAAAAGTCGCCTCCTACACTATTAGCTAAAGCTCCATTTGTATACCAGTTTAACAAGTTTGACCCATCATTTGCTTTAAAAACTGACACCGCTGCTTGTTTTGTATATTCAGAAAAATTATTTTCTGAAATAAGATTCAAATTTGGTAAATTAGCGAAATCAATTGCACCTATTGATTGATTATATAAATAAACATTAGAAGTTAAATTTAAAGCACTATTTTCAGTTGTAAGTATTCTTCCTGCAAATACATTTACTGGCTTATCTATTGAACCAATTCTAACTCTACTCTTAAAACCTAATGTCCCATCAACGTAAAAATAAGGGGTATTTTTTACATCCAAATTATCCATTGAATCATATGTCGAGTCTACTGTAACACTATCATTTTCTAAACACACCCCACCCCAAATTGATACACCTTTTTTTTGAGGTAAAATAAAGTTTGTTCTTGTATTTATATATAAAGGAGAGTTATAAAATTTCTCATCATATACAGTTCCTTCATTTAATAACTTTTCAATTTGAGTTGATGGTGCAGAAACATTTGCTCCTGCTGGTCCAAATACTTTTATATTTGTAGAAGTAAATCCTGCGTTTCCTCCTAATGCAATAAATCCACTTGAACCTGAAGGCGGATTATCGTCTAGTTTAGCATTATTAACATACTGTGAATATGTTACTGTTTTATTTCCCATTGTAACATGTGCAGTTATTTTAACTATATCTTCCTCTGTTCCCGAAATATAATAGCCAGCTTGGTTATCTACGCCAACTCTTTCAAGAACAACTCTATCTACTGTTCCATATCCACCAGCTAACACTCCATTTTCATCCGAATTAACTTGCAGTTCAACTTGTCCACCATTTGCATCCATATAGTTAAAGATTTCATTTGCCATAACTGCAGAACCCATTGCATCTATTTGCAAAGTTTCAATTGTTTTATTGACAACAGAACGTGCAGTATATGTTGCTTGATTTTTTTGATAATCTGCGTATGCCCTATTGCTTGCATTTGCAGCTAAAGTTAACGTAGCTGTTACAATTATAAGCATAACAAACATTACACATATTACCGTTAATAAAACTGAGCCTTTTACTTTTTTCATGTATCTTATGTTTTTTAATTTCATGTCAAAGCCCACCTTTCATACACAAAGACATTTTAATCGAAAATTGGTTTCTGTACTTTCTGCATTGAATAAAAATTTATAGTTAAAGTAACAACAGAATAATCTAAATTTTCTGGATCAGGTTCTTTTTCTAATTTACCAAAAGTATAATCTGTAACACTGATTTCTACTATTCTTATTCCTTTTGAACTATTTTTGATAGCGTCTATAAAAGTCATTAAATCTTCTTTTTTTACTTTTATATTTGTAACTACTTGTGATATTTCAACATCTTGTGCTTCAATCTTGTTGATAACAAATGCACGTTCCAAAGATTTTGAACGATTTTCATCTATCTCCTTTAATAAACTTCCTGTTGCATTCATTTCAGCTGCTTCTAGTATAGGGTAATTAACAATATGAGGAAGATAATAAGTGTAATTTAAGGCATCGTCTTTAGATAAAGGAACTGAATAAGAACTCACTACCTCTGCCTTGCTTTCATTAAAGAACTGCTGCATATATTGATCTCTTTTATAAGGTTCCATAGATTCTATAAAAATATCTGAAAGTGGTGCAGCTTCTTCATATACATTGGTTATTCTTTTCTCAAGAACTGGTATTTGAGCTATTTTCTTCTCATAATCTTCTTTTATTTCTTTAACTACCTCATATGCTTTTTCATTTGTTTTGATTTTATCCTTAGTAACTTTTATAGGCCATGCAACAAAAACAATAATTATAAGCAATACTACAAATACTAATAATATAATTTTATCTCTATAATTTAATTTCATTTCTTCTTTCCTCCTGCTTTAGTTGCTTCTGAAATTTCTAGAAGATTTGATAAAACTTCATCTGCAAGGTCTTCGCCTTTTACTTTTAAAATCAAATTATATGAAAATTTACGTTCTTTGGCTTGACCATCTTCTTCACTTTCAAAAACATCATAATTTTTATATTCAACATCATAAAAATAATTTGTTTCTTTTAACTTTTGTACAATATAAGCAGGTAATTTGGGTGCCATATCTTCACCAGCAGGAGCTTCCACTAAAACATTTATTCCTTCTTCTATATAAGTAACATTTTTAATTAAAACCTTATCTTCTGATGCACCTAACTCACCAGCTGCATTTTTTATAGTATTCTCCATATTCGTTATCAATTCTGATGAAATATATGGTTTGGATTTTAACGCATTATTTGCAATTAAAGCCCTGTCTCTATATCCCTCTATTTTTTTTGCCAAAAGCTCCCTTGCATCTCTTTTTTCTAATAATGCAATTGTTTTAGGTGATTTTATATATGCATTTGCATCTTTTATATCCTTCTCTAAAGACTTATTCGGAATAAAAAATCCAAATACGAAAATACCACCCATAATCAAAAGCGTTCCAACTGTTGCTATCCCTAAAACAACATAATAAGCATTGTCGGATTGTATTTTTGTATTTATTGCAGAACCGCCACCACCAGCAAAATCTAAGAAGTTAACTTTTTCGGTTTCCTTATTTCTCTTAAACATAGCACCTATAGCATTTGCATAAACTGAAAACTCTAAATTTTGATAACCTGAAACGTTTTTAGGAACAGTAATAACACTAGTGTTTATATCCATTTGCTCTAAGTCTCTAGTTAGTCTTACATACTCCTTTGTGTCTCCATAAAAAACAACGTTCCTGATTGGCTCTTGAGAATTTCTACTTTTTTGGAACTGCATCATACGGAATATATTTTCATTTACAGCTTCATAAACATAGTCAGCTGAATTATCATAGTCAGAAGCATCTATGGATGCAAATCTTGAGAATGATAATTGACCTTTTTCATATAAGTTAAGACTTAAAAAGTTATTGTCTATTTGAACCGCAAGAAGTGGCATTTTAGAAATAATTCTATCGTCTGATAAAAGTACTTTTGTTATACAGTTACATCCAACCATTATAGATTTTAAACCTATACTCAGCATGGAAAAAACCTTTTTATAACAGTCTATAATTTCATATGGGCATGCTGTTGCAAGTATTCTCAACTTATTTCCAGATCCACCAGATGAGCCACCTTTTTTATCAAAATCGCTTTCACCAGTTTCTCCAACTATAGTATAAGAAATACTATAAGTATCATCAATCCCCATGGCTGCTTGCATTTCTGCTTTCACTGATTTTACAAAATCAGTTTCTTTTAGCTTTGGCAAAACCAACTCTTTAAATATGGTTAAGTTTGATGAAATACTTACTATAGCTTCTTTATCAAACATTCTATTTGTTTTTAAACATTGGTTTATTTTTGTTGCTAGTCCAGGGATATCTTTTGCATGACCATTTACTATCAAATCTTCATTTAAGTTAAGTGTTGCAGCAGAGCTTATTTTTATTTTTCCATTGCTTTCTGCACCTCTTATAATACGTATATTTCTATCTGTTATATCAAAAGATAGCATTAATTTTCCACCTCTCCATTTTTAGTGTCTTTTTTTAGTGTATTTAAAAAAAATAATTTTTTTCTCATATTTCTTTAATTTATTAGGTAATTCCTTCAAAAGATTTGTAGATAGCAGGGAATACTCCTCCTAGAACAAGACCTATAACTATACCTAGGAAAATAATCATTATAGGTTCTAGTAATCCAACAAGTCTTTGTACCGCTGACTCTGATTCTTCTTCATAATAGTCTGCTGTTTTTTCTAAAATATCATCCAATGCACCAGACTCTTCTCCAACATAAATAATAGAACAAAACATTGAATCAAAAATTTCTGTTCTTTGAATTGCAGCTGATAGGGGTTCACCCTGCTTTACTTCATCTATAACAGATAAAAACTTTTCGTCTACATGTTTGTTATTTAATATGGCTGAGGATCTTTGCAGGCATTCAACCATAGGTATACCACTAGAATAAAGAGAAGATAATGTACGTGAAAATCTACCTGTATAGATTTTCACTATAAGTGGACCAAACTGAGGTCCTTTTATAAGCATAGTATCAATTTTATATCTTACCTGTGGCTGTTTTAAAGCATATATAGTTCCCATAACTAAGCCTACAACAATCACAACAATTAGATACCATCGCTTTACTAAGAAATCACTTATGGCCATCAATACTGATGCTAAAAATGGCATTTGATTCTCTTCGCTGAACATTCCTTTAAATGTAGGCATAATAAAGGTAAATATAATTATTACAACTGCAATAGTTAATACAAATAAAATTGTTGGATAAATAAGTGCACCTTTTATAGTGTTATTCATTTTATTTTCTTTTGCATAGTGTTCTGATAACCTTTTCATTACAACATCTAAAGAACCACTACTCTCACCAGCATTTACCATACTTGTGAAGAATGGTGGAAAAGCACCACCCTGCATTTCTAATGCAGCAGAGAATGATTCTCCTTTTTGAACCTGCTCATAAATATCTCTCCAGATATTTTTAGCTTTTTCACTTTCCTGTTCTCTACACAAAATGTCAATAGACTTGACAAGAGTCAAACCAGAAGAAAGCATGGCACTTAATTGTCTACTATTAAACGCCAATTCCTTGGTTTTAAATTTGTGTACTGTTTTGTTTTCGTCATCTGAAGCAATTTTCTTGTACTCACTTACAAACAAACCTTTTTCGTGCATTTTTTCATTAAATTCACGGTCATTTTCTGCGATAATTGTTCCTTTTTTGATTTGTCCATTTAAATCTTTCGCACTGTAAGAAAATCTACTCATTTAACCACCTCCGCATATTCATAAAAATTTTAAGAATAAAATCACTAATATGACATACTACTCTAATAATATTATTATAGCATTATCACACAAAAAATGCAATTGTATAAAATACATAAATAGCAGGCTATTATTTATAAATTAATACCAATTTATCTAGTATTTTTATGGTTTTATTTTTCATTAATTTAAAATAGCGTAAAATTAATTTGTTGATTTTGTGTTTTTACATAATTGTCCTAGTTTTTTTAAATACAAAAACACTTCAATATATATATAATCAATCAATTTTTTTTTATTAATTTGTATATATTCTATTAAATTTTTTCATATGTTTATTTAAGGATAAGTATGTAAAATTATAGATTTAAAAATATAATATATCAGAATATTTTTGTAATAAAATAATATTATTGTGTTTTTTAGAAAAATATAGTTGTAGCTTTTCGAAAAATAAAAGACTGAAAATTCAGCCTTTTATTTTTTTTTATGTATTATTTTTTCAGCTTCTTTAAAAGAATCTCTAAGTCCATCCACCATTGAAATAACTTCTTTTATGATTTCAACATCTTTTTTTATATTAGCTTTTACAATGCATCTAACAAAATAATCATATAAAGAGTCTAAATTCCCCGAAATATCATATTTATAATCTAAAGATGCACGCAAATAATTAACTATTTTTTGTGCTCTTTGTAAAGCTTCATTTGCTTTATCATACTTTTTTTCTTCAATATATATAACAGAAAGATTAAGTCGTCTAGAACACTCTTCATATAATCTAACCAGTAATTCACCTTTTGTCATAGTCATTATAGATTGTTCTTTATATTGTTTATAAGGATTGTCAAGCATTTTGATAACCTCCTGTTAATTAGTTTTGACTTAACCATGAACTCTGCGCATTGATTTTTGACAAATTAGTCTCCATATTATCAAATTGATCCCAATATCTTTCTTTTCTTTTTTCATATAGAGAATTAAGCGTAACTAATTTTGCGTTTATAGCTTCCATTTTTTCGAATATCATATTTTGTTTTTCACTACCACGACCTTTAACACCTGCCACTTTAACCAATTCACCTTGAGAACCCGAACTAACATTTGCTGCTTTGTCACAAATATCTGATAATCTTGATGCAAGACCATTTGTACCAGTAAAAACTTCCAATACTCCTGTGATATCTTTATCCAACATATCTGAAAACTTATCTTCATTCAAAACTAGTTTTCCAAATTCTTTCCAGTTAGAACTAGTATCCACACCAGTTTGAGAAAGTACATATGTCTGTCCTTCTTGCTTTGTGTACATAGCCGAACGCATGTCTTGTAAAAAACCAGTTATATCAGCATCATTTCTAAGTAGTCCAGTTTTAGCTTTTTCGTCCCAAAGTTCTACTTCTTTTTCTGTCATCTCTTTTTTTTGCTCTTCTGTTAGTGGAGGATATTTTTTGTAGGTAGATTCTTGATGTGTAAGTTTATTAAGTTTATCTATCATGGTGTTATAATCTTCAACAAACGATTTTATAATACTTAAAACTTCTGTATTGTCCCTTTTTGATGTTATTTTAACCTCTTCTTCATATCCAGCTGCTGTTAAAGTAGTTACCCCATCTTTAACCCTTCCATTTTCAATAGCTGAACTGTAATCACCTGTGAGAGAATTCAAAGTAATATCTACTCCGTTATATACAAAATTATTTGATAAACGTTCAACTATAACTCCATTTACACTTGCTATTGAATTTTTGCCTTGTTCAACGTTTAAGTCAGTACCTGTAAAAGAAAACTTAAACGAATCAAATATTTTTGATACACTATCATCAACATTAATATTAAATCCAGCACCTGTAGAATTTGAAGTTATTGAAAATCTATTGCTCAAATCATTATATGCCATTGTCACACCTGCATCAGCAGTATTGACTTTATTCATAAATGCTCCAATAGTATCATCTTGACTAAAACTTATTGATTTACCGTTTATATCTACTGTTCCGTTTCCATCCACATCGAAAACTATACCTGCAATTGTACTAAGTTTATCAGTTCTTCTTATTTGAGATGAAACTGTTGCCGAATCAGAATTAAAAACAGATTTCATGGTTTCTTTATCACCTGTAATAGAAAGTCTTCTCCCTACACCATCAACTTTTATGTTGTTTCCATCAAAATAAACAGCCGTTCCAAAAGCATTTGCCAATTGGTTTTTAAATGCATCTGAATTTACACTTTCGCCTTCTTTTAATGTAAATGTTTTTTTTACTCCATCAAGTGTAAAATCAAGTTGAGAATTTACAGTATTAATTTTTGAATAGGCAGGATTTGCATATCCTTTTAAAGAACCTTCATCAGAGGAACTTACTGTAGAATTTTGAAATCCCAAAATAGCCATCCCAACTCTAGAACCACTTACAGAAAATTCATTTGCTGAATCAAAAGTTATGTATCCATCATCACCAATAGAAGCTGTTATTCCTGTTCCACCCAATCCTGTATTTAATCTATCCTGTAGTTCTTCTTTAGTCAACGCAGCGTCTGTTGTTCCTGCCAAATCAATATTTACTTCTATTTCATTTACAGTAAACTTTACGTTTCTATCAAAAGACAACGGAGTACCTGTTGTGCTTATCACCATAGAACTAGCCACACCTGATGTTGCTTTTGTAGCTGTTGCTAACTGTGCAACTTGAACATCAAAATCTGTTATTGTAGCACCTGAAGAGCTTGGTTTAACGGAAACAGCATCCGATGTACTTTCAACCTTTGCCTTATTAAATGTTGATGTTAATTTCAAACTATTTTTAGAAACTACATCTAAATATTTATCTTTAAAACTATTTATATCTGAAATAGTATCACGATATAATTCTTGTTTCCATTCTAACACCTGTTTTTGTTGATTTTGCTTATCAATTTTATTTTGAATTCCCGAAAGCATAGTTTTTACTAAATTGTCAGTATCTATGCCTGACATAAGACCAGAAAAACCAGCACTACTATGAGCATCGTTTGTATATGTAGACGAACTGTCAATCTTCATATGTATCACTCCTTATGGTATCTTTACAAATATATTTTTTCCTTCTTGTTCAACAACTTACTAGTACTGATTGATATATTTAATCACTTCATCTTCTTACAATATATATCGACATTCATCCTAAAAAATCAATACTTTTTTAATATAAATTATGTACTTATACTATTTTATTTTTCTTAGGAATGTAGTTGTTTCCATCAATAGCCTGTGATACTGAGTAATATTTTGACGCTTTTGATTCTGGACCTTTATTATTTTTCTTTATTTTTTCAAGTAAAAAATCTTTTTCTATATTTATTCTCTCTATTATTTGAGGTTCCTTAGATAAAATCCTATCTATAATGGAATTTATCAATCTTTGTCTTTCAAAAATATCGTGATATTTCGGATTGATTTCAGATTTATCTATGCTAACTTTTAAAGCTTTGTTTAAATCATCTTTATCAACATGATTTTCAGAGTATTCATGAATTTCTTTTTTTATTTTATCTATTTTTAACCTAACCTTTTCCCTAGCTTCAATTTTTTGATCCACCTCATAAATATTACATTGTAACATTAAATCCGTTACATTTTCATATTCCAAAAACAGGTTATATATTTTTTCTAATTTTTCCGAAACTATCATGTCCATATTGAACTCTCCCTTCTAATGTGTATTTCTTAATGAATTTGTAACAAAAATAAAAAAATTATATGGTTATATATTGTTCATTTATCAATTGATATTTTAAGAAATATATGTTATAATAATTTTTATACATAAAAATATATTATTCACACCTAATAATCTTTTTGTAATTGAGGCTGATATTATGTTTCCAAGTAATTGTAAAGCAATATTAAAAACCGCTGAAAATCAAATTCTTGAATACGGTACTGCTAAAATTTCTGTTAACAATAGATCTGTTGATTTTACAAGTAATTTTGTACCTTTAATGAAAATAGGAACACCATTAAAAATAGTATGCTATGAAGGTAAATCAAGTACTCATGTTATAAGAGGAGAAGTATATCTTTCATCTCCTAAGCTTATGCGTTTAGTCTCTATTAAAATAACAGTTTTACCTGGTGCAGAGCGTTCTTTAACTTTAGAAACTTCCTTTAATGCTAAAATAGCTGTTCCTACTATTAAAACAGGTTTGTTTAACAATAAATCTTTAACAAACTGGACCGATTGTAGAGTTTGCTCTATTTCTGTTGATAAAATAAGTTTTTATACAACGTGGCAAAAAACAGATGAAGAACGAAGTTTAACCATAGAAATATCTGCACCTATATTTAGAAAACCAACTAAAATCTCTTTGAACTTAGAAGGAAAATATATGCTTTTTAACAGCAAGTCAACGTATAACTATTTGATTAAAAATGCAAATCAATCTAAAATCAAAAATGATATTCTTGAATTTATACGCTCTTATAGTATTTTACTTTTAAAAGATACTTTGTCTACAGAATACTAATTTCTAATAATGTCTGGAATAAAATCCAGACATTATTTTTTTTCATCTTGTTTTTTTATTCTATTTATAAAGCTCAATAATTTATTTGGCTCTACTTTAGTCGCAGCTTGCTTATTACTTTCAACAGTTTGACAAAGTTCACTTCTAAGTATTTTTATGTCGTGTGGAGCTTCTATTCCCACTTTTATTTTGTCACCTGAAATCTCAATGATTTTTATTTCAATATTTCCGTTAATTATTATTGCTTCTCCTTCTTTTCTAGATAATACTAACATAGTTCATCTCCTCCTTTTTCCAATTCAAAAATAGGGAAACGAACAGAATAATGATCCTCTAGTATTATCTGAATAGCCACTTTTTTCTCAAAATTTATTATTAATGGACTTTTTAAATTTACAGTGGATTCCTTTAATTCCTCATGTACAACCATCATCAACCAAACTTCATACCCATCTTTACAAATACTTTCTTTTATATGTTCAGGAATAGATGGTGTGTACTCGAAATTAACCATGTTTGGATTTGCAACAATAAAACAAAGTTCAGGCTCATCAACTGATTGAAGCCATGCAATTTGACCCTCAAAATCTTCTTCTATTAAAAAAATAAATTTTTTATATTCCTCAAATCCAAAAATAGGTTCTACAAATGTCAATATATCATCTTCATTTATATCTATTTCACCATAATCTCTAGTATTAATTTTCATGTTTCCTCATCCTTTTTTATTTTTTAAATTAAAAGAAGGACTACATCAATAAGTATTGTTTCATTAAAACCCTACTGATTTTGATGCAATCCTTAAAATACTTATTCATTCTTATCATAGTTCGGATCAGAACTAGCTGGAACATAAGTAAACCCACCCAAATATTCAATTTCCACTTTTGGCATCTCGATAATTTCCAAACGAAATTTATAAGGAATATACTCCATTCTATGTTGCTCCATGGCAATACAATTTTCGTTATCATCTAAACCATTTGAGCATTCGTTAAAAGTGTTTTTAGAATTCGTTTGTTCGTTAGATTGTTCTTCCATTATTTTATTTAAGTCTACTTTGTATAATTGCAAATGATGATCAGTTTGATTTATAACCTTATTTATAGAACTAGAAATCATAGTTTCTTTTTGAAATCTATTGCCCATTTGAACATATTTTTCAATATCTACTTCATTATTATTGGGTGCATTTTTTTCTGTTTCATCCTTTAATAATTGTTGAAAGTTAGGATTTATACTAGACTTGTCAGCTAAAACCTTACTCTGACTTTTGATTTCAGGCTTATAATTTACAGTTTTACTTTTTGTCTCCGATTCTTTTTTTGCAACAAGTGACGCTGGTTCAGTATGGATTTCATATTCTATTGGTGTTGTCGTTATTTTTAACAGCTGCATAAATAACACCTCCTAGAGTAACCATTATGCAAAATATTATTTGACATAATCCATTAACGATTGTGGTATTACACTTCCGCCATATTGTAGGGTTAGCATCCATGTATACTTATATGTGCTTAGATTTATTAGTTCATCTGTATCTTCTACACCTTCTAGTGCTGACTGCATCATAGATAATTGATCCTCTGAATCTTCTTGCTTAGATATATTTGTTTCTAGAAAATTTGTTCTAGTTCCTATATCTGCAACCTGCAATAATAAATTTTCCGTTGAGGTTTTTAAGTGTTCATCTAAAGCCGAAAGTTTATTTATATCCCCTTCACGCATAGATTTAGACATCTCTCCAAGAATTTCAATTATATTGTTCGGAGCTACATAATTTACAGTTTCTTCGTTTCCATTTACATAAGTAAGTGGTGTCATTCCATAACCCAAACAATCCAATCCTGATGCTGAAACTTTAAAAGCCGATTTTTTATCCAATTCCGAACCACTCATGTTTAACTTTAATCCTATATCAAAATAAACATCTGAACTCAAAGGAACAGTTCCTTCAAAAGTACTAAAAACTCCATTTTCATCTTTTGAGATTTCATTTACTTCAGAACCATTGTAAAGTAATCTTCCATCCTCACTTGATGAAAAAGGTGGTGTTTTAATATTAAATCCACCTAAAAGATATTGATCGTTATAGGTGCAATTTGCAAACTGTGTTATTTGATCCTTCATCTTATCAAAAGAATTTGCGTATATTTCAAGTTCTCCAGTATTTGTGCCATTTTGTGCTTTTAAAGACTGTTCTGTAGCGGTATCCAAAACTTCTTTTATAGACTTCAAATTAGTCTCCGTTATTTCTAACGATTCATTTGCGGACTTTGAATTTCTAAGCATCTGTTCATTTTTATACAATCTAGCTCTTAATTTTAAAGCCTTAGAACCATCGGAAACATTTTCAGACATTCTAGTAAATGCTCTTCCAGTTGTAACTTTTTGTTGAGAAGAATTAAGGTAACCTAAATTTTTAGTTAAGTTAGACAAATAATTTCTAGTCAAGCTATTTTGCGTGATTCTCATATTAAAACACCCCCTTATACAGCCATTTGGTTAATTATAACATTTAACAAATCATCCATAACAGTCATCATTCTTGATGCTGCTTGAAATGCTCTATTATAAGTCATCATATTTACAGTTTCTTCACTTTCACTAACACCAGAAATCGAATCCCTATTATTTAATATTTCATTAGAAACATTTTGAGCAGCTTCACTTCTTATTGTTGTATAGCTTAAATCGCCTCCAAGTGAACTCGTATAATCATTTACAAAGTCTGCAAAATTACCTTTAAATCCATTGCCTGTATTTTCAAACTGATATTCATTTGTAGTTAGTCTAGTTATCATTTGTAAAATATACGTATTATCACGACTACTGTCATCTTGTATTAAATAATTTGGGCTGCTACTTAATTCATCACTTAAAGATATATTTGAAGCTGTTACAAGTATTTCGGGAAAAACTTCAAATCCATTTTCCGTTTCAATTTCCGCTCCTAATATTTTCTTATAGCTAACTATATTACCATCATCATCAAATTCATCTGGAATTGTATTATTTGCAACATCTGTTATTTTTGATGCAAATGTGTTGAGTTTATCCATATAATGCAGATATCCTCTTTCGCTACTCTCGTTTCCGTTTGTAACATTCATTCCTCGTCCATTTAATAAATCTGTCATTGCTTTTAAAGATCCATTTTCAAGGTCAGCTCGTTTGCCATCGGAAGTAAAACTAACCGTTACAGTTTGATCGGAGTTTTCTTTATACATTAATCTATCTACATCTTTACCTTTTACAACTGTAGTGCCATTAAAATCAAGATCTATGGTTCCATCTTTTTTGTATTCTACTTTAGTTTTACCAAACGCTGATAATTCATCTACAAGAAGGTTTCTTTTATCCATAAGTTCATTTGGACCATAATCTTTATTATAATTATTGTTCATAGCACTTTTACTTATCGTTTCATTTAACTTTGCTATTTCTTCTATCTTTTCATTTACTTCTGTAACTGCAACATTTAAATCATTTTTATATAAATTTGCAGAATCAGTTAAATCACTAGAAACTTGTCTTAGAGCTAAAGCCATATTTTTAAAAGAAGATGATACTATGTTTGCCTCTGTTGGCGAAGAAGGATTTGCCGAAAAATCTTGCAAAGATGTATACACTTGCTTTAAAGCATAACTTAAACCATATCCATTTCCATCATCACCTATATCTAATTCTTGTAAAACAGATTCAACATCAGAAAGCATTGCTTTTTTTTGTTCGAAATAACCTACATCTGAATACTCTTGTCTAAAAGAATTATCGAGTGCCTTACTTCTTATTTGTGCAACACCATTTATATCTACTCCCATACCAGAATAGTCAGCTTGATTTACTTTAAGCCTTGAATTATAACTTCCTGCATCCTTTGCTACTTGTTCTACTCTTTGACGTGTATACCCTTCTGTGGTCATATTAGATAAATTATGCCCTACTATATCTAATGATTTTTGACTTGAAAAAATTGCAGTCTTACTAGCCTCAAATCCAAAAAATGTCGATCTCATCTTGTATCACCACTTTTCCTTATATTTTCTTGTTTAACATGGATGATTTTATCTTATTTTCTATTGTATTTCCTTTTGCATTATATAAACTAGGATCTGTTACCCCTACAGGATTTAATTCTTCCATAAACTCCAAATTTTCTTTTGCAAAATTCAATGATTTTTCATTGTAATACTTTGCATTTTCTATAGACATTTTAAATCTTCTATATAAAGAAACCAATTCTTCACTATCTTTCATTAATTTTTCCATTAATTCTTTTAATGTTAAATTTTCATATCCCATTTCTTTTTGAATTTTTTCTCTTTTTTGCTCATATATTTCTACTTTTTTTATAATAGATTGGTGTTCAGAAAGGGCATGTTCTATTTTTTCTAGATCATATGAGATCATGGCTCTATATTTTTCTTCTTCTTTTGTTACGACATATTCAAAAAATGTGGTGTATTCATTTATAAATTCAATAAAACTTCTATATAGATCATTCACAACAAGCCCTCCTCCTTCACCACTATTTTTTAAACGCCAAATCTACCTAGAATAGCGTCAGCAACATTTCCACTATTCACAAAATATGTGCCATTTTCAATTTGGCTTTTTAAATCTTGAATTCTTTCTTTAGAATTTTTTGATTCGATTTCCAATGAAATATCCTTTACTTTCTTATCCACTTCTCTCATTGATGTGGATGTGGAGCTAAAAGACATTCTGTCTTGTTTGCTTTCACCTGTTTTAGAAATATTTTTTTGGCTTTTTTCAATTTTTCCAACTAATGAGTTGGAAGAAGCCGCCGAAACACTGTATATTCCATTTGATGAGCCTCCAGTAACTTTCATACATATCCCTCCATTCCAAGCTTAACTTGTTAATCATAAATGTTTACCCTACAAATGAGTAGAGACCACCCAACCGCCCAAATGAAGATTAACACTACTCTTAACATATTAATCGGTTGTTATCCAAAAAAATAAATAGCTTATTATATTAATATTAATTATAAATTTTTAAAAAAATATTGTATAAATCCACAGTATCTGCTATAATTAATTTCATAGGTTTATTTTAAAAAACTTATTTTTTATTTTATGTAATTTAGTATTTGGTTTTATATTTAATTATTTCTAAATATTTTTCACAAAGTCTTATCACCGCAGGGATTTGACTTCATATTTATTGTCTGCGGAGAAAAGAGGTAATAATCAAAATGAGTGTAGTCATATCTGTAATAACACAAAAAGGTGGAGTAGGTAAAACAACTACTGTAAATTCGCTTGCTGCAACATTAAACAAAGTTGGTAAACGAGTATTGACTATAGACATAGACCCACAAAGCAATCTTTCTTTCAGTACTGGTGCAGATGTGAATGCAAGCACTATATACGATGTACTTAAAGGATCGGCAAAAGCCCAAGATGCTATACAACGCAGACCAATGACAGATATTATTCCATCTACTATATTGTTAAGTGGAATAGAACTCGAATTCACAGGCCAAAACAGAGAATTTTTACTAAAAAAAGCCATTAAGCCTATAAAAAATTTGTATGATTACATTTTGATAGATTCTCCTCCCGGTTTAGGTATTTTAACTGTAAATGCTTTAGCCGCTTGTGATTATGTTTTAATACCAATGCTCCCTGATATTTTTAGTTTACAGGGTTTAGCACTTATATATGAAACAATTGAACATATAAGCAAATCATGTAATCCAAGTATCAAATTTGCTGGTATTGTACTAAATAGATATAGTAAACGATCATTATTACATCGTGAAGTTTATGGAACTGCAAAAATGATATCTGAACACTTGGATATCCCGATTTTTAATAGTATTATAAGAAATTGCGTTGCTCTTTCGGAAGCACAATCGTTACAATGCGATATTACTGATTATTCTGGTATAAACACTGGCGCTAAGGATTTTAAGGATTTAGTAAACGAACTGTTTGCAAGAGGTATATGTTAATGTTTAGAAAGGGAGATTTTTGTGAATTTGATAAATAAAGGCACATCAAAAAGAGAAATAAATAAAGAGTTGATGTTCAATAAAATAATGCCTACTCGATTACTTGATAATTTTGATAACTTTGACGATTTCGATGAAGATAGCACAAAAGATTTTTACACCACCTTAACCCAAGACGAAAATAACCAAGTTGACATTATAGATAATAATGCTTCAAATATTTCCGAAATCAAAAAAACAGACAACACCAATCAAATAGTTCTTACAAATATTATCGAAAAAATAGTAATGTCAAAAATAGATAGGGCATTAGAAAAATTCAAAATATGCAAATGTTATTTTTGTAAACAACAAATAATCGCTCGTACTTTAAACGAACTAATGCCAAAGTATGTTTTACTAAAAGAAGACGAAATTGATGAGTTTGTAGCACATGAAGATGATACCGAAGTTGTTTCTATGCTAGTTAAAACAATTATAAATGTAAAATCTAATCCTATACATTAATATATCGTTAATATTTTCTAAAAATAAACACTTAAAATTTATATCTTTAATTTATAAATTTTAATTTTAAGTGTTTATTTTTATTTTTTTGTACCGATATATATTATAAGTTATAATATTTTTTCACAACAAAAAAACATAAACACATACATAAATTTCACCTAAAAGGAGGAATTAATATGGATATAAACAGTGTATCAAACATTCAACAAGCTAATATATCAAAAACACAAAACAAGTCTGTTGAAAATCAAGCAAACCAAAATACAAAGGAAATCCAAAACAATCCTAAAACTGTAGAAGACACTATAGCAATAAACGGAAATCCAGAAACTCAAAATCCAGCTGGAATATATACCAAAGAGGATATCTTGAATAATTTAGAAACCGCTGAAAAAGAAAGAACTCTTGCATTTGTAGATACTTTAAAGAAGATGCTCTTAAATCAAGATGAATATGCAAATATTGCATCTACGGAAAATACGCCACAAGCAAATTTAACTATAATGGGTGAAGATTATTATGTTAGCGAAGAACAAAGTGCTGAGGCTTTAAAAGCAATATCAGAAGGCGGAGAATATTCCATAGGTGCAGTTGCTGACCGTATTATGGAATTTGCTGAGGCAATAGCTGGCGATGATCCTGAAAAAGTAGCTGAAATGCGTAAATCTGTGGAAAAAGGATTTGAGGCAGCTTATGAAACTTTAGGGTTAAAAAAAGATGAAATGCCCCAAATAACACGAGATACTTATGATGAGATAATGAAACGTTTTGACGAATGGGAACAAAAAGTCGCTCCTCAAGATACCCCACCTGAACCTCAAAACGATCAAAATAAAATGAAAAATTCATTTGAAGAATAATAAATTTAACCTCCTTTGTATTACAACAAAGGAGGTTCTTATGTTACTATTCAGACATATGTGTAAGGCAGAGATATTTTACCGAAGGTTAGGGCTACAGAAAAGCCTGGTCAACTCCGCAGAGTCGAAACTCGTGCAAATTACAAACTTTGCCTTTAGTGGCTGAATAGTAGCGTTCTTATTTTAATTAAGTTTAATTTTGTAGAAATATCTTATGGTTATATTATTTTTCTCTAAACCCCAATTTACATCTGCTTGAACTATATAATAACCAGCTGTTCCAACTTCAATATTTAAATAATCTTCATTTTCATACACAATTTCTAAATTCTCATTATAAAGCGTGTACTTTGCGTCCATAAAATGGCTACCTTGAAACGCCATATATGTATCAATTTTTTCTGCTTCAGTTTCAAAAGTTTCTATGGAAGTTGTTTCAGTAGAAACACTTTCTGTAGATATATCTGTGTTTGATGTTGTTATGATGCTAGATGTCACTGAAGTAGCTAAAGCTTCCATTGCTTTGTTTTTTCCATCTATGATTATTATAGAATTTGCTATTTCAGCCAAAAGAGGTGTGTCATATTCTTTACTCTTCTTCTCATAAATGCTCTTTACTTTATATCCTTCAAGTGTAAATGTTTTATCATAAGAATTAATAAATACTTCTCCAATATATTTTTCATATGGTTCTTTTTTAGATAGTACATTATATACTCCAAAAATAAATATAAGAACAAAAACTACTAAAATTATCTTCCCCTTCATAAAAAAATCTCCTTTTAATAAAAATAATAATATTATTATTTTTATTTTTAAACTTTGTATATATATTACTTAAAAAATCACAAACTTAATTCAATAAGGTATTATATACATAATACTATAAAAGTACTCTCCATTTCAAGTCTTTATTTAAGATTTTTTTCAAATTCTTGAAGTTTAAACGCAACTAAGTCTTTCATAGGTTCACAAAGTCTAAGTGCTTCCTTGAGATTTTTAATATAACCTATTTTATCTTCATTTGTCAAGGCACTATTTGCTTTTGACATATAATACCCAAATCTATGTAGAGGGGGTAGGCATTCTACATCCTCATCATTCAACAGTTCTGGATTGTATATGTTAAAAACATAATCTGACAAAGCATTTATAAACAAATCATAAAGAATAATTTTTTGTTCTGTTTTTTCATCATCCCCAACTTTTAAGACAGCCGTTTCCAAAGCTGAAACCATCCATAATAAATCCTTTATAGAACCAACAAAATCTTCTGGCTTACAGTATTCTATTATTATACTTATGTAGTCCTCATAATTTATAGCTAATAAAGGAAAATAGCTTCTTAATCTATCATAACTCATTTTATTTATTGCTAAAGATAAACTAATACCATTTTTTATAGCTAAATATATAACTATCGAATAACCATCTCCAAAATAACTAATGCTATTTAAAAAGCTACTTAATTTAGATGAAAAATTTGATTTTTTTTGTGAATTTAAAAGTTTCATGATTTCTATAAAATCACCTTGAATTTCGGAATAGGCAAAAACATTTGCAAAACTAATTTTATCCTCCGCCTTATAGTAGCATTCTTCTAACAAATACATAACTAAATCCATTTTATCTTTATCATCTTTAAATAAAGTTAAAAAGTTTTCATAAACATTCAATAAATTTGAGTAGTCTTTTGTACTATCAACCAACTCTCTTACTATTGATAAGTATGCTTTGAGATTTAATATATTCATTTTGCTTATATCTATTTCAGCCATTATTTTTAAAGCTTCTATATCTCTTGATAAAAAAATCAAGCATCTTGCTGTATTCATTAGATATTCTTGTCTTTCAGATGGTTGAATAGCCTTTACAGGTCTACATCTTAAATCTATTACATCTAATTTTCCGTTTTTATACTTTTCATATAATTCAAAATATTTCATATACGCATCATATGCTTCTTGATATAACTTTTGATTAAAATAAATATACCCTAACATAGCATATATTTGAATAGCACTAACTGCATTATGCGACGTTTCATATTCAAAAAACTTGACAGATATATCAATCGCCTTTTCATATTCCTCTTTAAATGCATAAAAAGATATTCCTTCTAAAAAAGCATGGTTGCTATATATTTGATTTCTATCTTTTTGAGCTAAATCAAGCCACTCGTTTAAGTATTTTTCTCTATCTTCTTTATCACAAACATCAAATATATGGCATATAGTTCTCATGTTTTTTGGGTTTTTTTCGTATTCATCAAGCAAAGGTTTTAAGTTTCTTTCTGATTTTATTTCCTTTTGTTCATTTTCTTTATACGAATATCCATAATGATGAAATATAGTTCCAAAATAGCCATGCGGAACATACATAGGCAATGATTCATGTATTTTACCTTTAAACCTAACATCATCTGTACGCTTAACCATTCTACTGCCCAAAAAATCCGCAAAATACTTGGCATCTTTCCCTAAATAATTTCTAAGCATATAACTTGCAGAATTATATTTATTATATATTTCAGGATACTTAAAAAAGTCAACCATTTCGCTAATATCTTCATCCAAATATTCATCTGCATCTACAAACATAAACCATAAGCCCTTTGCTTTTTCTAGGCCATAATTTCTTGCTTCTGAAAAGTCACCAGTCCATTCAAAAGTGTACAGTTTGTCTGTATATCTTTTTGCAATTTCTACTGTAGTATCTGTTGAACCAGTATCTACTATTATAAGTTCACTTTTCACCTGTTCCATCAAAGGCTTTAAAGCTTCCAAGCATTTATCAAGGTGTTTTTCTTCATTTTTTACAATCATGCCTATTGATAGTAAAATATTTTCCTCTTCTTTTATATGTGATTTCATGTTATTTAATCCTCTCTATTATATTTTACCTTTTAACTTACTTATAACTCCAATAGTTTTAAAAAATAGTTACTATTCAGCCATATGTATAGGGAAGATATGTTTTGCCGAAGATCCAGGGCGACCAGAAAGCCCGGTCGACTCCGCAGAGTCGAAACCCTTGCAAAACCGTAAACTTTACCTTTAGAGGCTGAACAGTAACAAAAAATATCACTTTTTAATTACTATAATTATATTTTACTATATTATATCACTGTAAAGTTATACAAATCAAGTAATTTATACAATTTTTTTAAATAAATTAAAAGCTAAATTTAATAAAAACCCCCCTTGTAAAGGGGGGCAATATTTTTTTATAAAATAAAAATCAATTATTATTGTAGTAACTGTAATACTTGCTGTGGATTTTGATTTGCTTGAGCAAGCATTGACTGAGCAGCTTGAACAAGTACATTTTGTTGTGTGTACTTCATCATCTCTTTCGCCATATCTGTATCTGTTATACGGCTCTTTGCAGATTGCATGTTTTCTGAAGCTGTTGTCAAGTTATTAACTGTGTATTCTAGTCTGTTTTGTGTAGCTCCCAAGTCAGCACGTTGTGCAGAAACGTCATTTATAACGTTTCTAATAGACTCAGCTGCTTTTGATGCAAAAGCCTGATCACTTATGTTAATAGTAACACCACTTACATAAGCACTGTTTTGACCTGAAGTAATACTAGCTGTTCCAGAAGAAGTTCTTGCGGAAAGTGTAAGTGTTCCGGAATTTGCAGAAGCACCATTGTTAACTAACAAACTAACTCCACCACTTGTTGAACCATCATTTAAGATTACTGAAACACCACTTAGTGATTTAAATAGATTGTCTGTAGTCATACGTTTAATACTTACTGAAAGTTTATCTGCTTTATTACTTGTTTCACCAATTTGAAGAGTTAATGGAGAACCACTTACTCCTGCTATTTGAGTTCCTTTTTCACCAATAACAGTAGAAGCACCATATTCCATGTTACCATTAAATAATTTGTTTCCATTAAAGTTAGCCGTTAAAGCAATACGGTCTATTTCTGCACAAAGTTGATCCATTTCTGCTTGTAGAGCAGCACGGTCAGTACCTGCAAGTGTACCAGTATATTGCTCACCATTTGCTCCTGTTATAGTTCCATATCCATAAGCACTAGCAGCAGTTAATCCTGTATCAGCATTAATACCATTAGCGGATTTTTCAGCTAATTCAACCATACGATTTAACATGTCATGAACTTCAGTCATGTAACCTTCAGCTGTTTGAATTAATGATATACCGTCTTCACAGTTATCAGAAGCAGTATCAAGAGATTTGATTTGAGCTTTCATTTTTTCAGAAATTGCAAGTCCAGATGCGTCATCTGCTGCACGATTAATTTTCAACCCTGAAGCCAATTTTTCAAGTGAGCCAGATAGCCCTTTATTGTTTTTGTTCAATGAGTTGTTGGCATTAATAGCCATATTGTTAGTTTTAACGATCATTCCCATAATGATACCTCCTTGTAATTTTCAAATAGATAACATCCATGCTATCTAATTATTTTAGTTTAGTAAAACTTATTAAAATTAAATCAATATAATCTCGGGCCCTGAAATTAATGTTGTTTTAATTCTTTTGTTTTACGCTTACACCCTATTAATCGTCCACATTTACAAATGTTAAATAGCCAAAATAGCTTAATTTTTTTACTACTTTATGTGCGTTTTGAACAAATTCTGATATCAAGTCATTCTAGATGCTGTTTTTTTATTGCCAAAATGTCATTTAAACCTTTTTTTGCAATATTGCAACTCCATTTATAATTAATAAAAATATATTTTTTTCTATTATATATATATAACAGAACCTTTTATATACCATTAACCTAAAAGAGTACATCATTTTTGTGCAAAATATAAAATATACAAAGCAATATTTAATATGAATTGCTAAATTTTTAATATTGTATAGAATTTTATTAATTAATATGATATAATAAATTAATGTAAAAAATAAATAAAATTGATAAATTGTCGCAAGAAATAATTAATAATTCTTTCAAATCAAAGAGGTGAAAAAAGTGGGCGACGTTCTCTCTCAAAATCAAATAGATGAGCTTTTGAACAGTTTCAATTCTGAAGGTTCAAAAGCTTTTGAAGAAATAGAAGAAGTAATAAATACTAAAAAAATTAAAGTTTACGATTTTAAAACACCAAAAAAATTCACAAAAGACCAAATTAGAATTATAAGTGATATTTATGAGTCATATACAAGGTTACTTTCATCTTATTTAACTAGTATGACTAGGCTTTATTCAAAAGCTAGAGTAATACAAATAGATGAACAAAGATACTTTGAGTTTAGTAACGCACTTCCTGACTACGTTATACTTGGCAATGTTAATTTAGATGCCGATGACGAGGAAATAGTTGAAACTACTTGTGTTATACAAATTTCAAATACTATTACTTTTCTTCTTATAGAAAGACTTCTCGGAGGATTTGGCTCTGCTTTTGATATTTCTAGAGATTTTACTGAAATAGAAACAAGCCTTATGAAGGGTGTTTTAGAAAAAATGGCTGGTTTTCTAAAAGAAGCTTGGATGAATTATTTGGAGATAAATGTATCTCTCGAAGGTATAGATACAAACGCTCGAGTTAGTCAAGCTATTTCTCCAGATGACGTAGTTATAATGGTAACTATAGAAGTTGAAATAAAAGATATAAAAAATATAATTACTATAAGTATTCCAGCGGTGAATATGGAAGCTATAATGTCAAAATTCAATACTCAACATTCTAAAAATGTAAAAAAATTCGATGCTGTAAAAGATGCTGAAAGAAGAGATGAGATTTTAAAAGGACTTAAAAATTCATCTTTAAAGTTAGATATCATACTTGCTGAAACAGAGGTCGAATTATATGATATACTTACACTAAAAGTTAACGATGTAATTCCTTTACAAGTTCCTATAACCCATAATGCTTCGGTGAAAATCAATGACAATTTATGGTTTGATGGAAAATTAGGAACAAAAAATCATAAGAAAGCTATAAAAATTGATAACATATATAAAACTTAAAGGAGAAATATATGCCTAATTCAAATATAGATGAATTTAACGATGTCAAAAGAGATGCCATCGGAGAAGTACAAAATATAATCATGGGTTCAGCAGCTACTGCAGTTTCTACTTTATTAGACGCCAAAGTTTGGATCACTACTCCCCGTGTAAATATATGCAAAGCAAGTGAAGTTTCTTATCCCGATCTTGAACCGTCAATACACGTTAGAATTAAATATATAAAAGGTATTACTGGTGCTTCCCTTCTAGTTTTAAAGCAAAATGACGTTCAACTTATTTTAAATCAACTTATGGGATTACCACTAGAAGTTACAGATGATTTTGAATTTGATGAAATGAATATTTCTGCTGTAAGTGAAGTTATGAACCAAATGATGGGGGCATCTGCCACTGCACTTTCCGATTTAATAAATACTACTATAGATATTTCTACTCCAGAAGCTATAATTTCAAGTTCTCAAAACACGACTGTAGACTTGAAAGATGTGGCACCAGACGACTATGTATGTACTGTAATGTTTAACTTAACTATAGATGGAGTAATAAATAGTGAATTTATTACTATTTTGACTCTTGAACTTGCAAAGGAAATGGCCGATAAAATGCTTGAGGGATATAATACAGCTCTCGACAATTATACAGAAGATCCCATTTCACAAACTAGTACTAAAAATAATACTTCTGTACAACCTCAATCACAGCCTGTTAATCAAGTTCCTGTTCAACAAGAACACCCAAAACAAGAACAAATAACCCAAAAGCAAGCAAGTCCAAATCAGCCTACGCAACAACATGCTCAAAGTTTGGTTCTTCCAGACTTCGGAATATCAAACTACCTTGATACCTCGACTCTTACTGCAGAACAAATTGACAACTTAATGCTTTTAATGAATGTCCCATTGACAGTATCAATTGAAATAGGTTCTGCACGACGTAAAGTCAAAGAAATTCTTGAATTCACCCCTGGAACTATAATAGAGCTAGAAAAACAATCCAGCGAACCCGTTGATGTTATTGTAAATGGCAATCTCATAGCAAGAGGTGATATTGTAGTTATTGATGACAACTTTGCTGTCAGAATAACAGAAATAGTAAAATCTAAATTATTAGATACATTAGGAAATAAGGAGTGACCAATATGGATAAGAAAATTTTACTTGTTGATGATGCCGCATTTATGCGAATGATGTTAAAAAGTTCCCTAGCCAAAAGTGGATACGAAAATATTCTTGAAGCAGCTGATGGCGAAATTGCTTGCACTGTTTATCAAGAAGAAAAACCCGATTTAGTAATTATGGATATAACTATGCCAAACAAGACAGGGATAGAAGCTCTTAGAGATATTAAGGCCATGGATCCTAATGCAAAAATTGTAATGTGTTCTGCTATGGGTCAAGAAGCTTTAGTTGTTGAAGCTATAAAATTAGGTGCTCTTGATTTTATTGTAAAACCTTTTAAACCTGAACGTATTTTACAAACCGTAAGTAAAATTTTAGGTTAACATATATTATTTTTCAAGATGGAGGTGATTACATGAGCCTTAAAAACATCGACGAACTCAATTCACTTCAAATGGACGTACTAACCGAACTTGGTAACATCGGTTCCGGAAACGCTGCTACCTCATTATCTAATCTTGTAGGAAAAGAAATAATTATAAACGTACCAAAAGTAAAAATTCTAGGTTTTAACGAAGCTGTTGATTTTGTGGGTGGTCCTGAAAACTTAGTTGTTGGTGTTTTAATCAAATTACTTGGCGATATAGAGGGATTAATACTCTATATTTTTGAAAAAAATTTCGTTTCAACTATTTTAAACACATTTTTTGGTAAAGACTTTGATATAAACATAAAACTAGATGATATGGATGAATCCACTTTAAAAGAAATAGGAAATATAATGGCTTCATCCTATGTAAATGCTATTGGAAGTATGACAGATCTTTTTATTGATATATCCGTACCCTCTATATGTGTAGATATGGCTGGAGCAATATTAAGCGTTCCTGCTATAGAGTTCGCAAAACTAGGAAATAAGGTTTTGTTTATTGACGACTCTTTTAGCATTGGAGAAGATATAATTAAAAGTAAAATGATTTTAGTTCCTGAAATGGATTCGTTGTATTTGCTTTTCAAAAAGCTGGGAGTTGATGTTTGATATGGCTGAAATAAATAATATTATAAGCGTTGGAATATCGGACTTAAAAGTATCAACTGCTCCTAACATTTTGGCAACATATGCTTTAGGTTCATGTGTTGGCATATGTTTATTAGATGCAAAAAAGCATATAGGCGGTTTAGCACATATAATGCTTCCTTGGAGTGTGGATGCCAAAACCAACAATGAAAATACAAGAAAATATGCTGATACAGGTATAAAAGAACTGATTGATACAATGTTAAAATACGGTGCAGACTCTTCGCATATAAATGCAAAAATAGCTGGTGGAGCACAAATGTTTCAATCGCAGCTTCATGCTTTTAATGTTGGCAAAAGAAATGTTGAAGCAGTAAAAAAAACTTTAGCAACATATAAAATTCGAATAGTTGCAGAAGACACTGGTCTAAATTTTGGAAGAACGGTTTTTTTCGACATAAATACTGGTGTTATGCAAGTTAAATCAGCTACAAATAAAGTTGTTTTGTTTTAATTCTTTAAAAAAATCCAAAAACATACGCCCTCATTCATTGTATTTTAGAGAAAGTGAGGGGATAGTCATGAATGAAAACGATGAAAAAAACAAATTAGAAGATAATGAAGAAAATTTAGAAAAAGAAACGGAGGAAGAACTTATACCTATAGATGCCACTGTTTTCTTGGAGATTAACGCCAATTCAACCGAAGCTTCTATTATAATTTCACCACCAGAAAACAAAGGTAGGCATATAAGTAAAGATAAAATTTATACTGAGCTCCAAACTCATGGGGTAACTTATGGTATAAATGAAAATCTAATTGCAACTATAGTACTTAAACGTCAATATAACATCAAGCATATAATTGCAAAATATTTACCACCAGTAGATGGACAAAATGGAACCATATCTTATTTGTATGATACTAAAAAAGTTATGCGTCCAAAAGAAAATGACGATGGTACTGTAAACTACAAAGACTTAGGGCTTATTAGAAATATAAAAAAGGGTGATATAATAGCAAATATAGCTCCTCCTACAAAAGGTGAGGTAGGTATAAATGTAAAAAAAGAAGAGATCACACCCGTGCCTGGCGAAAAAGCCCACTTTGTTTTAGGTGAAAATACAGCATTAAATGAAGCTACAACATCCATAGTTGCAACTGTTGACGGAAATATAAACTATCATAAAGGTTGTTTCAACATAGAACCCAATGTTATTATTGACAACGACATTGATTCTTCTATTGGAAATATAGACTTCATAGGAGGACTAATCATAAAGGGTGATGTTTTGGAAGGTTTTTCTGTAAAAGCGGATAAAGGTATAACTATTCATGGTACCGTTACTGGTGCGAAATTATTTTCTTTTGGCAATATTGTTGTAAAAAAAGGTTTTTTACACAGTGAACTATCCACTAATGGAAATGCCGCTTTAGGATTTTGTGAAAATTCTAAAATTACTTGTGACGGAAATCTAACTTCCCAAGTTTTTACTTTTTGCGACGTTTACTGCAAAAAGAAATTATCTACCATAGGTAATCAAGGCATTATTGCTGGTGGAAAATATATAGCATTGGAAACAATAGAGGCAAATGTAATTGGATCGAAAGCTTACACAAAAACAGATATAACCCTAGGTGACAACGCAGTTATGTATGCTGAACTTGAAAAATTACGCAGAAAAGTTATTGAAATGGACGAAAACATAAACAAATGTGCTTTAATTGTTAACTTTCTTAACGAGAAAAGAAAACAATTAGGACGAATTCCTCCAGAAAGAGAAGAAATGTTGTCAAACTCTGTAAAAACAAAAATAATACTTCAAAAAGACAAAATAAATCTACAACACAAAATAAGTGAAATAGAAGAGAAATTATCTGTTAAACAACACTTAGAAATTCAATGTCGAAGAGAAGCATATCCAGGAGTAACAATAAAAATAAATGACTATGTTTATCACGTTCAAAGTATAGTCAGCAGATGTAAGTTTTATCTTACTGAGGATGCTACTATAGGTATTAAAAATTTAATTTAATTTAAAATCAAAAAAATTATGGTTTATGAAAAGAAATTATACAAATATATTGATTGTATCAGTTATTTTTATAAAAATAACTGATACATCTATTTAATAAGATTAATTTTGAAAAACTCTCTTTCTATTTTCATATATATTCTTACATAAAATATTTTATATTTTTTATGCTTTTTTAAAGAAGGGAATGTGATTATTATGAAAAGCCTTAAAATCAAAATTACAATGCAATTAATTTTCATTACTACAATAATCCTAATTTCTATTACCTCCGTTTTGGTCTTTTTTAATTACAAAAATACAGTTTCAGCACTTGACAAAACAATGAAGGAAACAGCAAAGATAACCGCTCTTCAAATTGATACTAAGCTCGGAACAATAAGAGCTATTTTATCAGAAATAGGTTCTACTGCAACACTTTCCAGTGATATTACTACAGTAGATGAGAAAAAACAAATTCTAGATTCAAAACGTGATGCACACAAATTAAATAATATTTCTATTGCATTTTCAGATGGTATTGACCTTAATGGAAATGATATTAAAAATACAGATTTTTTCAAAGCCGCTATTAATGGGAATACTTATGTTGCGGATCCTATCGTTTCTGCTGATGCAAAATCAGCTCAGTTTGTTGTCTCTGCCCCATTATGGGATAAAGGATATGCAAATACCCAGGTTGTTGGTGTTGTTTATGCCTTTGTTGATAGCCAATATCTATTTAACATTATTGACAATATTAAAGTTGGTGAAACTGGCTCTGCGTTTATTAATGATGCCACATCTACATTAATTGCACATAAAAATAAAGAACTTGTTTTTATAAAAAGCAATGCTATAAAATCTTCCGAAAAGGATCCTTCTCTAAACGATCTTATTTCTCTCCTAAAAAAAGCGATGAATGGCGAAACAGCATTTGCTTCTTATACCTTTGGTGGAGTTGCTAGGTTTGCTGCTGTTTCACCTATTGCAAATACAAACGGATGGATTGTTGGTATAAATGTAAATTCTGATGAATTTATGCAAGAAACTTATGATTCTATTAAGCTTGCAATTATAACCTGCATTTTTTGCCTTGTTCTTATTTCAATATTCAGTATACTTCTTTCACATTCAATAACAAAACCCATAAGAGAAATAGGTGCAGCTTCTCAAAGCCTTGCTAATGGAGATTTAAATGTTCATATAGAATATAAAAGCAAAAATGAACTTGGCAGACTTTCTGATTCATTTAATTCTACTATATTTAGCTTAAATAATTATATCAAGGATATTTCATATGCCTGTAAGGAAATATCAAAAGGTAATTTTGATATAAAGTTACATGAGGATTTTAAAGGATCATTCAATGAAATCGCAGTTTCTATTGATATTATTATTGAAAATTTAAGTAATACTATAAATCAATTGAGTGAAATGTCAAGTCAAGTTAATTCAGGTGCTACACAAGTTTCTGCTAGTGCTCAAAATCTTGCACAAGGTGCTATCGATCAAGCTGGTGCTACACAAGAACTTTCTGCAACCGTTAATGATATCACTGAACATATTAAGACTAATTCCATAAACACTCAGTTAGCTAATCAAAAAGCAAATATTGCAGGCGTTCAGCTTAAAGATAGTAATTCTTATATGATTGAATTAAAAACAGCAATGAACGAAATCAGCAGCAAATCTGGTGAAATAGGGAAAATAGTTAAAACCATTGAAGATATAGCTTTCCAAACCAATATTCTTGCTTTAAATGCTGCTGTTGAAGCCGCAAGAGCTGGAGCTGCTGGAAAGGGATTTGCCGTTGTTGCTGACGAAGTTAGAAACCTTGCAAGCAAAAGTTCTGAGGCGGCAAAAAACACTACTGTTCTTATAAATGATACATTATTATCTATAAAAACAGGAACTCATATTGCTGAACAAACAGCTGAGGCACTTAATCAATCTGTTAGTGCAACAAAAGAAGCCGTTGAACTAATGAATGAAATCGCATCTGTTACAAAATATCAATCAGAAGCGGTTATTCAAATTTCATTAGGACTTTCTCAAATTTCAAGTGTTGTACAAGTAAATTCTGCTACAGCCGAACAGAGTGCTGCTACAAGTGAAGAACTCAACGGTCAGTCACACGAGCTTCAGAATCTTGTATCAAAATTTAAAACTTCAAATAGATTTGATGAACAAGACTAAATTATATTTAAAATTAAATTCATTGTCATTTTTAACTTAAATTGAATTATTTTAAAACCGTTATTTTCAGCCTTTAAAGGTAAAGTTTATTATTTTTATGAGTTTCGACTCTGCGGAGTCGACCGGGCTTTCCGGTCGCCCTGGACCTTCGGTAAAACATCTCTGCCTTATACATATAGTTGAATAGTAACAAAAAATCCATAAACAAGATTTATAACCTTTGTTTATGGATTTTATTTTATTCTTCAGCTTCTTTTTCTTCTTCATAGTAAGTTTCTTCACCTTGGCTATCTTCTATATGTTCGTATTCTTCAAAAGCCTTTAAATCGTCGTCATTTAGCATTTTTGTTGCATCTAAAATCATGATTATTTTTTTATTTTTCTTACCTACTTTTTCAATATATCGAGTATGCCTATCCGAAGTTATTGCCGGAGCTGCTGAAATGTCTGTATCAAATAGATCTAAAACTTCATCTACGGTATCTACAATAAATCCAACCTCTAATTCACCTATATAAACCACAATTATGCAGGTTTTTTCCGTATACTCTGCTTCTGGCTTATGAAATCTAAGTCTTACATCAATAATAGGTATTATAGTCCCTCTTAAATTAATAACTCCTTTTGAATACTCTGGAAACTCTGGCACTTCTGTTATATCTTGCATTTCTATAATTTCTTTTACTATTTTTATTGGATATGCATAGTATCTTTTATCTATGATAAATGTAAGATATTGATTTAAACTATAATCAACTTCTTCCTCTTCTTCAAATTTATTTAAAAAATCACTCATAATATTCCACTTCCTTACACTTTATAGAGATGTTACATGCTTACATATTGTCTCAGTTATTTTATCAAGAGGCACTTGTAATTTACACGCACCCAACTTGTAAGCTACCATAGGCATACCATATACGATACACGATTCTTTGTCTTGACCTATAGTGTACGCTCCCGTATCATGCATTTTAAGAAGTCCTGCCGCACCATCCGACCCCATACCTGTCATAATAACACCAACGGCATTTTTCCCTGCTGTTCTGGCAACACTTCCAAATAAAACATCTACTGATGGGCAATGTCCAGAAACCTTTTCCCCCTCAAAAATCTTTACATAATACCCATTTTTATCTTTTTCCAATGTCATTTGAAATTCACCTGGTGCCAAAAGTGCACAACCATTTTTCAATCTGTCACCATTTTTCGCCTCTTTAACTTCAATATTGCATATTCTATTTAGTCTCTCAGCAAACATTTTGGTAAATCCAGCAGGCATATGTTGAACTATAACTACAGGAGGGCAATTTAAAGGCATATCAGATAATACAACTTGAAGTGCATCTGTTCCACCAGTAGATGCCCCTAAGGCAATCACTGTTCGTGTGTTTTTCAATACTACAGGTGGATAAGTTGTGCTTTGAGTACTATGTTGAGTTATATTTAATGAAGATTGCCTTACCTTTGCTTTTGCTGCTGTTATAACTTTTGCTTTCAATTCATTTGAAAATTGACGCATATCCTCTTGAGATTTTATCACTGGTTTTTTAACATATTCTACCGCACCTGCATCTAACGCATCAAACGCCATAATTGGTGCTGAAGACACTATAACCGTTGGTATTGGATACTGAGGTATCAACTTTTTCAAAAATTGAATACCATTCATTTTAGGCATTTCAACATCTAAAGTCATAACATCAGGATGTAGTTCAAGTATCTTATCTCTAGCCTCATATGGATCACCAGCTTTTCCAACCACATCTATTATATTACCCTCAGACAAAAATTTTCCTATAGTTTCTCTAAATAATATAGAGTCGTCTACAATTAGGACTTTTATTTTCTTTTCTATCATAGTTTTCACCTCTTATGAAGTATTTATTTATTCTTTTTTTGATATACTGCAGGTTTAACATAAACAAAATTTGACGATTTGCATATATTTTCTGCGTGACCAATAAAAAGATATCCATCATCTTTAATGACATCATAAAACCGTTCTATTAAATTATTCTTTGTCTCCGCATCAAAGTATATCATAACATTTCTACAAAAAATCAAATCAAAAGGTTTTTTTACAACTATCTTATCCATAAGATTAAATTGTCTGTAAATTACTTCTTGTCTTATTTCATCTATCACCCTATATTTGTCATTATCAATCTTTATGAAATATTTCTTTTTCCAATCTGCTGGCAGAGAACTCATTGATTCCTCTGTATATATTCCATCTTTTGCTTTTTTAAGCACATCTGTAGAGATATCCGTTGCTAAAATTTTTAAATCCCAGTCTTTTTTTCTAAGACCAAAATATTCATCAATAATCATAGCTATTGTATATGGTTCTTCTCCAGTAGAAGATGCTGCACACCATATTCTCGCGTCCTTGTCCTTAATGTTTTTTTCTATAAAAGGTAAAACAACTTCTTTCATATATTCAAAATGTGCCGGTTCTCTCATAAAAAAGGTATGATTTGTAGTGAGTTTATTTACCAAAGTAATAATTTCCGCCCCACTCTTGTCAGCAAAAACATTGTCAAGATATTCTGTATAATTACTGAATCCTTTTGATGGTAAAATTCTAGATAATCTGCCTTCTATAAGCACTCTTTTTTTCTCTAAGTTAATTCCATAATTAGTATGAATAAATTCAACTAATCTTTTGAAATCACCTTCCTTAAGTTTCATATCCATAAAATCACTCCAATACCAATTTTTCTATATCCAGAAGTAATTTATTATCACCCTTATTCTCTATAACATTACTTATATAGTTATTTTTACTTGACTTTCTGTAATCCATCATGTGACAAATTTCGCCAATATCAACTGTTAGAACTTCGCTTACCCCATCAACTATCAATCCTACAGAAATATCATTTAACTCTACAACTATAATACATGTTCTTTCATTATATTCTATTTCCTCTAATTGAAATTTTTTTCTAACGCTCATTACAGGGACTACTTTACCTCTTATGTTTATTACGCCCTTTATATATTCGGGGATTTTTGGAATTTGAGTAATTGGTTGCATCCCTATTATTTCTACAACATATTTTATATCTATTGCATACAAAACATCTTCAATGTAAAAAACAAGAACTTCTGTGCCCTCTTTCATAGCCTGTGTAGTTATTTCATTATACATTTCTTCTGTCATATCACCCACACCTCATCTCTAAAAATTACTTATGATGCCACTTACATCTAAGATTATAGTAATACTTCCATCCCCCAAGATAGTACATCCTGCCATGCCATTTTGTTTAACATTATATTTGTTAAGTAATGGTGAAAATGATTTTACTACTACTTGTTGCTCTCCTAGTAGTTCATCTGCAAGTAAACATACCATTTTTCCTTCTGTTTCAACAACTATTATCATTCCATCAAAAGCACTTTTAGAAACTGGCTCTATATCAAAATATTCATATAGTCTTACAAGAGGGAAGCACTCTCCTCTTATTTTTATCATTTCTTTTCCTGCTGTATCTTTTATCAATTGTTTTTTCTCAATTTTTATTGACTCTCTAACTGTATTTATTGGTATGGTAAAAATTGATTTCCCAACCGATATTTCTATTCCATCTACAATAGCAAGTGATAATGGAATTTTAACAATAAATTTTGTACCTTGTCCAAACTTACTATCTACAGAAACAGAACCACCAATTTTTTCGATGTTTTTTCTAACGACATCCATTCCAACGCCTCTACCTGAAAATTCAGTTACTTGCTCATTTGTTGAAAAACCAGGTAACATAATCATATTAAAAATTTCTTTATCCGAATATTCGGATGGAGATTTAGTTAATAATTTATTTTTAACTGCTTTTTCTAATACTTTTTTCGTATTTATTCCTTTTCCATCGTCAGAAACTACTATAATTACCTCTCCAGAAGCATTATAAGCAGAAAGTGTTATGGTCCCTTTTTCAGGTTTTCCTTTTTCTATTCTTTCTTGTGGGTCATCTTCTATACCATGATCCATAGAATTTCTAACCATATGCATAAGAGGATCGTTTAAATTATCTATTATACTTTTATCTACTTCTGTTTCTTCACCCTCAAAAACAAGATTAACATCCCTATTTAATTTAACTTTCATATCCCTTATAATTCTAGTCATTTTATTAAAAGCACCTGAAAGAGGAACCATTCTTATTGACATTACTATATCTTGCAATTCATCAGTTAATTTCCTCAATTGCCTTGCTGCTTTTTGGAAGTTATCTAGTTTCAAATCCTTTAAATCTGGACTTGAAGTAACCATAGCTTCTGTGATAACTATTTCTCCAACCATATCCAAAAGTTGATCCAGTTTGTTTAGGTTTACACTTATCAAACTTTGCTTGCCTTTATTGGCTTGAGACACAGTATCATTTATTTTTTTAACTTCCTCAGTTTGAATTGTAGGCAATTCTTGTTTTGCTGCAACTGTTTCCTCTTGTTTTATAGATTTTTCAACATTATTATCTACTTCTTTAACTTTTTGTGTTATTTTTTCAAAAGATTTAACATTTAAAGCTTCTTCAATTTCATTAAAGATTACACTTTCTGACTTATCTGTTTTAAAACTTATAACAAAACCATTTTCGATTATTTCCTTTGCTGTAGAAGAATCATTTTCGATATTTTCGGGTTTGTAAATAATTTTACTACAATTGTGCTTTAATTTATTCACAAGAAGCAACGCCCTTAAATTTTCCATTCCACAATCATCTTCAAAAAAAACTCTAATAGTTATCATGTCCTGATCAACATTTATTAAGGTTTTTTCTTGTGATTCATGTATACTACTATCAACATGAGCTGCTTCACCCTTTTTTAATATAACAACATAATTTGTTATTTTTGCTATTTCACTACTAAAATCCGTGTTCTCATAATCATCGTTTTGAACTATTTCTATTTCTGCTTTTAATAAATCCGAAGCTAAGAAAACCAGTTCATAAAGACTTTCTACAGAAGTCATTTTGGGTTTTTCTTCTCTAATTATAAAAAACATATCCTCTAAACTATGAGCTAGTTTCGCCATATTATCAAGACCCATCATAGCAGAACTACCCTTTATAGTATGCATTATACGAAATATTTCGTTTATATCTTCTTCATCAAAATTTTTCTTAGCTTCAGTTCTCATTAATATTTGATCTAACTGTTCCAAAAGCGTGGTTGTTTCAAATATATACATGTCAACCATGCTTTCCATTCCTGCTTCAAATTTACCCATAACCTCCACCTACCTATTTTTTAATTTATAAATGTATAATTAAATAAAATCAAAAATATATAAATAAGACTAATAATATATATTTTAATCTATTCTTTTACTTCATTATACACAATCATAATGAATTTTTCAAGTTTATTATACAAAAATAACTTTTTAAAAAAATTCTTCTCCTACATTTTCACTATTTTTTAATTTTATTTTTGAAATCATTTCTTCTAACATATGTGCTTGACTTGATAATTCTTCACTAGCTGCTGCACTTTCCTCTGCTGTTGCGGAATTTGTCTGAACAACCACTGATATTTGTTCCACGCCTTGGGTAACTTGTTTTAAGGAAAATGCTTGTTGTTCTGAAGAATTATCTATTTGCTCTATTAGTTCCGAGATTTCTTCAACACTATCTACAATTATATCTAAAGAGTTTGCTGTGACATTTGCAATCTTTGTACCATCTACTACTTTACTAATTGAATCTTCTATTAGTAAAGTAGTATCTCTAGCAGCATTTGCACTTTTAGCAGCAAGATTTCTAACTTCATCAGCAACAACTGCAAAACCTTTTCCTGCTGCTCCTGCTCTTGCTGCTTCTACTGCCGCATTTAAAGCAAGTATATTTGTTTGAAATGCTATAGAATCAATTATTTTAATGATTTTAGATATCTCTGTAGAAGCAGTATTTATTTCATTCATCGCCATTATCATTTGCTTCATTTGTATATTACCATTTTCAACTTCCTTAGCAGTTTTGGATATATACGTTTTTACCTTAGAAGTATTATCAGCATTATCTTTTACTTGTGAAGATATGTCCTCTATAGTAGCTGCTAGCTCTTCTATAGAGCTTGCTTGTTCCGTTGCACCAGAAGAGAAAGTGATTGAGCACTCGCTGATAATTGTCCTGCACCACTATTCACTTGAACTGCTGCTGCATTAAATGTTTTAAACGTATTTTCTAAATCAATTAAGGTTTTTACAAGAGAATGCCCCATCACATCATATTCAGACAAAGGTTTATGTTCAATAGTAAGATCTCCTTTTGAAATAGACACCACAACGTCGGCTTGATTTTTTATACTTCTCACCATTTCATTAAATGAATCCATCAATTCCCCTATTTCATCTTTTGTATCTACTGATAAATCAATATTAATCTTTCCTTTTGCAAGTGATTTAGCAGCATCAACAACTACTTTGATTTTTTTGGAAATATTCATATTTAAATATTTCAATATGAATATTTGAATAATTAAAACAAGAATTATTATGACTAAACTTAAACTAAATATTATCTTGAAATTTTTTTGAGATGCCATCAAAGCCTCAGATGCATATTTATCATTCAAAATCGTTATTTCATTAAAATAATTTACTAAATTGGTGTTTATAGGTGCAGCAATATTCATTCTTTCCTTAGCACCTACTATATCATTTTTACTTGTGAATTCAAACATCTCTAACTTATATATATTATAATCACCATTATATAATTCCTCTATTTTCGCAAATAATTCCTCATCTTCTTTAACTATTATTGTATTTCTATATGCCAAAAAATATTTATTCATTTCGTCATTACAAAGTTTTAGTCTATTTAATGAATTTGTGTAAGTATCTGTTGTACTTTCAAACAACATTATACTTCTCATCATTGCTCTTTCTTCTTGAAACATCTCACTCATTTGCCCAACTAATCCAATCCCAATTAGATTATCATTATATAATCTTTTTATTTTCATATTACTATTCACGAATCCAAAAGTAACCATTGAAATGCATATTAAAAACATTATGCAAACAGATATAAAACAAAAAGTAAGTTTCTTTCCTATACTAAAATTTTTCATAAATCTTTTTCTCCATATTTTATTTAATACTTATCTTCAAAATCATCCAGTTCTATTTCAAAGCCTTTTATATCATCTTCATTTGTGTTTAACCCTTCCTTTTCAATCTTTTTATCCGCTTCATCTTTTAGCTTTATTTTAGCTATAAGTTCAAGTAACATATGTGCTTGACTTGATAATTCTTCACTAGCAGCTGCACTTTCTTCAGCTGTGGCAGAGTTTGTCTGTACAACAGTTGCTATTTGGTCTATTCCTTGTGTAACTTGAACTATAGATACTGATTGCTGTTCTGAAGCTGTATCTATTTGTTTTACTATATCTGCAATTTGATCAACACTTTGAACTATAACCCCCAAAGAATTTGCTGTAGAGTTGGCTATTTTAGTTCCTTCCGAAACTTTATTTATGGATTCTTGTATTAGTTCTGTTGTGTTTCTTGCTGCCTCTGCACTTTTACCCGCTAAATTTCTAACTTCTCCTGCAACTACAGCAAATCCTTTTCCTGCTGCACCTGCTCTTGCTGCTTCTACCGCTGCATTTAGAGCAAGGATATTTGTTTGAAATGCTATAGAATCTATTACTTTTATAATCTTTGAAATCTTTTTAGATGATATGTTTATATCCTGCATAGCTTCTATCATTTTAGTCATTTTTTCGTTACCTTTAGAAACCTCTTCGCCTGCCTTTGAAACCAATCCTCTTACTTCTGATGTACTGCCTGCATTTTCTTTAGCCTGCTTTGATATATCTTCTACCGTTGCAGCTAGTTCTTCTACTGCACTTGCTTGCTCCGTTGCTCCAGAAGATAGTTGTTGTGAGCCTCCTGCAACTTGTTCTGCACCAAGATTTACTTGACTGGCCGCCACCCTAAAAGTCGCAAAAATATTATCTAAACCATTTATGGTTTTTACCAAGGCATTTCCCAAAATGTCCTTTTCTGAATGAGGCGTATATTTTACTGACAAATCACCATCGGCTATTGCCAACGCAACTTTTGCTTGTTCTTTTATACTGGATATCATTTTTGAAAAAGCACTAGCAAGCTGTCCTACTTCATCTGTACTTTCAGATTTCACATCCACTTCTATATTTCCAAGTGAAAGTTCCTCAGCTACACCTGCTATTTGTTTTATTTTTTTAGATATGTTTTTATTTAAATATCTTAACATAAAAAGACAATAACTTATAGCCAAAACTATAAACAGCAAACTAACAGTTAGTAAAACGCTAAAATTTTCTTCCAGTTTTGTTACTGATTTTTCTGCTAATTGTAGTTTTAAAGTATTTAAATCATTAAAATACGTTGACATTTGAGTAAGGTTTTTTCCTGAACTTATAAGTTTATTTCTACCATCATATTCTTTATCATCGGCTGATAAATCTATTAGATTTTGTCTATCTTTATAATATTTGTTATAATAGAAATCTTTTGTTTCTAAAAAAAGCTTTTCTTCATCTTTATTTGTTATGAGCTTTTCATATGTTAAAAACCCTTCATCTATTTCTGCACCACATTCGTTTAATCTTTTTAAAAAGTTTTTATATGTAATAGTAGAAGATGGGTTCAGTACCATATTGCTTATTTTTACTAACTCCTCTTGGTATAATTTATTTATATTACTTATTGTGCTGACTCCTATAAGATTTTTATCATACATATTTCTAAGCTCTTGGTTACTTTTTATCATACCATTTAGCGTTACTCCAAAAGCAATTAAAAAACTGGCTCCTATTGAAGCAAAACATACTATAAGCTTCTTCCCAATTTCAAAGTTTTTCATAAAGTCTAAATTTAGTTTTATTTTTTTTGGTATTTGGATTTTTTTCATAAAGAACACCTCTTTCTACTATACAAAATCATTTTTTATAAACCATAATTTAATATTTATTAAATTCATCTAATACTATATTAAATTCTTTTTGTAAACCCTTTTCTTTTTTATGTTCATATTTTCTTTCTTCTTTTAATTTAATTTTAGCTATAAGCTCTAGTAACATTTGAGCTTGACTCGATAACTCTTCACTAGCAGCTGCACTTTCTTCTGCTGTTGCGGAGTTTGTCTGAACAACAGTTGATATTTGATCAATTCCTTGTGTAACTTGAGTTATAGAAACTGATTGTTGATCAGAAGATATGTCTATTTGCTCCACTATATTGGCGATTTTATCTATACTTTGAACTATAGCCCCTAGAGAATCCGCTGTAGAATTTGCTATTTTAGTTCCCTCTGAAACTTTATTTATTGACTCTTGTATAAGGTCAGTTGTATCTTTTGCCGCCTCTGCACTTTTTCCTGCTAAATTTCTAACTTCTCCAGCTACTACTGCAAATCCTTTTCCTGCTGCTCCTGCTCTTGCAGCTTCTACTGCTGCATTTAAAGCAAGTATATTTGTTTGAAACGCTATAGAGTCTATTACTTTTATAATTTTAGAAATCTTTTTAGAAGAGGAATCTATTCCTTCCATTGCTTCTATCATTCTATTCATCTTTTCATTTCCATTTTTCACTTCTGCAATTGCCTTTAATACTAAGTCTTTTACTTGTGAAGTTCCTAATGCATTATCTTTAGCTTGCTTTGATATATCTTCAACTGTAGATGCAAGTTCTTCTATTGCACTAGCTTGCTCTGTAGCACCTAAAGAGAGCTGTTGTGCTCCGCTAGAAACTTGATTTGCACCTAAATTAACTTGACCTGCAGCCACTCTAAATGTATCAAAAATACTATCCAAACCATCTATGGTTTTTACTAAAGCATTGCCCAATTTATTTTTCTCTGATTTTGGGGCATATTCTATAGACAAGTTTCCTTCTGCAATTGCCAATGCAACTTTCGCCTGTTCTTTTATTCCATCTATCATTTTAGAAAAAGAATTTGCAAGCTGTCCAACTTCATCTTTGCTTTCAACTTCTAATTCAACATCAATGTTTCCTATTGCCAATTCTTCAGCGATAACTGCAATTTTAATTATTTTTTGAGAAATATGCTTGTTTAAATATCTTATCATAATCAAAGAATAAGCTATAGCTAAAATAATAAATGCTAAACTAATATTCACCAAAATAAAAAAACTATCTTCTAATTTTAAGACTGATTTTTCAGCAAGTTCCAGTTTATGATCATTTAATTCCCTAAACTTAACGGCCATGTCTTCAATATTTTTTTGAGCACGAATCAACCTATTTTCGCCATCCGATTCTCTATCCGCCTTGGCAAAAACCAGTAGTTCTTCCTTATCTATATAATATGTATTATAATAAAAATCTTTTGCATCTAAAAATAATTTTTTTTCAACTGAATCAGTGATTAGATTTTCATAGATCAAAAAACTGGCATCTATTTCTTCTCCACAAGATATCAATCTTTCATAAATTTTTTTATAAGTAATTGTAGTTGAACTATATCCAAATATAGAATTTAATTTGACTATCTCTTCTTGATATAATTTGCTCATATTGCTTATGGTACTTACTCCTATTAGATTTTTATCATACATATTTCTAAGTTCTTTATTGCTCTTTACCATTCCACTTAAAGCAATGCCAAAAGCCAATAAAAAACTCAACCCTATAGAAGTAAAACAAATTATCAACTTATTACCTATTTTTAAGTCTTTCATAAAATCTAATTTTCGACCAATTTTTCTTATAATATTTACCTTTTTCATATAATCCACCTGCTTTCTGTTGAAATGTTACTATTCAGCCAATTGTACTGCATAGATGTTTCCCCGAAGGTCCAGGGCGACCGGAAAGCCCGGTCGACTCCGCAGAGTCGAAACCCCTACAAAATTGTAAACTTTACCTTTAGCCCCTGAATAGTAACGTTGAAATAACCAGAAAATACGTGTTAAGAACAAATCTTAATTCGCTCTTAATATTTTGATGGAGTATCCAAATCAATCTTTGTTGGTTTTTTTGAATCTTTTGATTTAGTTACTTTTCCATCAACTTTTCTTGAAACTATTACTTCTCTTGTTTTAATCTTTGCAATCAAATCAGCTAGCATATTTGCTTGACCTGAAAGTTGCTCACTAGCTGCTGCACTTTCCTCTGCTGTTGCTGAATTTGCCTGTACTATATTTGAAATTTGCTCTATTCCATGAGTTACTTCAACTACTGAAGATGATTGTTGTTCAGATGCTTCGTCTATCTTTTCTACTAAATCAGATATTTCGTTTATACTCTGAACTATCACACCCAAAGATTCCGCTGTATCATTTGCTATTTTTGTGCCTTCCTTTACTTTATTTATAGAATTTTCTATTAATGAAGTTGTGTTTTTGGCTGCCTGTGCACTCTTTCCAGCAAGATTTCTAACCTCATCAGCAACTACTGCAAAACCTTTTCCAGCAGCCCCTGCTCTTGCTGCTTCTACAGCCGCATTTAGTGCAAGTATATTTGTTTGAAATGCTATATCGTCTATAACTTTTATAATCTTAGATATTTCACTTGAGGAATTGTCTATTTCACTCATAGCATTTATCATCATGTCCATTTGATTGTTACCATTTTGTACTTCTTTATTTGCCTTTAAAACTAAATCTTTAGCTTTTGATGTACTAGATGCATTTTCTTTAACTTGTTCCAAAATATTATCTATTGTTGATGCAAGTTGTTCTATTGAACTTGCCTGATCAGTTGCCCCCTTTGATAAAGTCATAGAACTATCTGACAACTGACTTGCCCCCTTATTAACTTGCTCTGCTGCTGAACGAAATGCAGATATCATGTTATTTAAATCATGAACAGATTTTATAAGAGCATTGCCCATAACATCTTTTTCTGATACTGGAGTATATTCTACTGTCAAATCACCTTTTGAGATTGCTAGTGCTACATCTGCTTGTTGTTTTATACTATGTATCATTTTATTAAAAGCTTTTGATAGCTGGCCCATTTCATTGCAGACATCTACTTTTACCTCTGTATTTATATTTCCTGCTGATATTTCTTCTGCTGCATTTAACACTTTTTGCAATGGAGATTTTATTTTTTTCTTTATATTTAAACTTGTTATAATTCTGCTTATAATAACAGCAAATAACGCCATCAATATAACTAAGAAAAGAATAAGTTTTTTTGACTTATCACTTGGCGTCATATCAGTTCCTGTTCCAATAGCTCCCGTAACCACACCATTTTTTGATATGATAGGAATATATGCTGCTATATATTTTTTACCAGATACTGTAGTTCTTGAATTAAATATCTCCTTTTTCTCAAAAACAGTTTTCACAACCTCAGGACTAAGTTTAGAACCAAGTGCTCTTTCGCCCTTATCATTTAAAACTGTTGTATTTATTCTTTCATCACCTAGAAAAACAGAATAATCACTACCTATAACTGCTTTCATTTCATCCAAAAACTCTGGATTTTCAAGGTTATGCCCTACTGTCACTGCACCTATTATATTTCCTGCTTCATTTTTTACTGGAGCCCCTACTCTAGCAACATATGCAGTTAAAGTACCACTTTCTACTTCAAAACTTATCTCTCCTGCAAGTGCAGTTTTAACATTTGATTGATTTGAAATATCATCGCCAAACTTTTCAGGAGCATGTGAACGTGCTATAACTACGCCTTTTGAATCTGTTACTGACAACAAGTCTAGCTTTAAAGCTTGTGCATAAGAAGTTATTTCTTTTTGTATTGTTTCCCTATCATTTGCTCCAACTGCATTTATAATTATGTTGTTTAATGAAACTGTTTGTGCTGCCATCCTTAAATTATCTTCCTTGTTTTTCATTTCTTTTGTAATAAGATTTAATGATGCTTCTGCACTTTTTTGTATTCCCTTATCTATCATAACGTTAGAGGAAATCATAGTTACCATTGTAACCACTAGTACAGCAACTATTATTGAAATTGTGTTTGCAGTCTGTATAGTTTTTGATATACTTTTGAATTTTTCTGTACCTTTCTTTTTGATCGTTTTACCTGTTTTAGCCATAATAAATCCTCCTCTTTTAGATAAATGTACTTTTCATATAATTTAACATAGTATATATTATATTAAATCGTCAGTTCTAACAATTATTAAATACAACAATCAAATTAATTTAATAAGCACAAATACAGTTTAACTATATTCTGTATTTGTGCTTATTTTTTAGTATTTATAATTATTATGCATATCTAAATCAATTTTTTTACTCTTTAATTTTTTTATTTCTTGTGCATCAGAATCATCATACTCTTTATTTAATTTTATTTTTGCAATTAATTCACCTAACATTGTTGCTTGACCAGATAATTCTTCGCTAGCGGCTGCACTTTCTTCGGCTGTAGCGGAATTTGTCTGAACAACAGTGGAAATTTGTTCTATACCCAAAGTAACTTCTTGTATAGATGAAGATTGTTGCTCCGATGCTTTGTCTATAGAAACAATCAAGTTAGATATTTCGTCTACACTCTTAACTATTTCATTTAAAGAATTTGCTGTAGAGTTTGCAATTACTGTACCTTCTTGAACTTTAATTATTGAATCTTCTATAAGTTCCGTTGTATTTTTAGCTGCCTGTGCACTCTTACCTGCAAGATTTCTTACCTCGTCCGCAACCACTGCGAAACCTTTTCCAGCGGCCCCTGCTCTTGCTGCTTCTACCGCTGCGTTAAGTGCAAGTATATTTGTTTGAAATGCTATGTCGTCTATAACTTTTATTATTTTAGATATTTCACTTGATGAGTTGTTTATATCATTCATAGCTTTTAGCATCTCTGCCATTTGTTTGTTTCCGTTTGAAACTTCACTGCTTGTATCAGTAATCAAATTTTTAACTTTTGAGGTACTCTCTGCATTTTTCTTTACCTGTCCTGCAATATGTTCAATAGTCGACGCAAGCTCCTCAATAGCACTAGCCTGTTGTGTAGCACCTTGGGATAAAGATTGTGCACTAACTGATACTTGATCCGCACCCATATTTACCTGTCTAGATGCTGTGTTAAAAGCACTAAACATAATATTTAAATCTTTTAATGTTTTTTCTAAAGCGGTACCCATAACATCTTTTTCGGAATGTGGTTTATATTCTTGAGTTAAATCACCTTCTGCTATAGCAAGTGATGTTTTTGCTTGTTCTTTTATGGTGTCTATCATTTTATTAAAAGCACTGGCGAGTTTCCCCATCTCATCTTCGCTATTTACCTTTACATCCACTTCTATATCACCCTTTGACAGCCTAGATGAGACCTCTACCATGTTTTCAAGTGGTAATTTTATATTTTTCTTTATAAATCTACTAACTAAATATAAACTAGAAACTATAAGTATTATAGAAATTGCAATTATGGCTATTATTGAATTGTTTAATCTTCTCAAAATGCTTTTCATTAATTTTGCAGAAGATACAACTCCTGTTATTGTTGAACCATCATTTGAAAAAATGGGCTTATATGCTACAGTATATGTTTCTCCAAATAACTTCGCTTTTCCAGTATACTCTTTCTTTTGTTTTATAACTATATCTGCTATCTTAGGATCTAACTTAGTTCCTAAAACTCTCTCACCTTTATCCATTATGGTTGTGTTTAATCTTTCATCACCAAAAAATATCGTATACTCGTCTCCTGTACTCTCTTTTAAAGCATCTAAAAACTCAGGATGATCAAGCTGATATCCTAATGTAAATGCCCCTATAATTTGTCCTGCTTCATCCTTTATTGGAATTCCTGCTTTTACCGCATATTTTACAGTGGTTCCTACTTCTATTTCAAAAGATGATGTCCCCTGTATTGCATTTTTTACATTTTGTTGTCCTGCCAAATTATCTCCTTTTTTATCCGGATTATGAACACGCATTAAAACATCGCCTTTTGTGTCAACTATGGTAGCAGTTTCTAAGTTCAGTGCACTTTTATATTGGGTTAGCTGTGCTAGTAAAACATCTGCCTTGCCCTCTTTAATTCCATTTATGAGTTCTTGACTGGTACCCATAACCGTACCTTTCATAACTAAGCTTTCACCTATTGCATTCATTTCTTTTGACAAGAAACCCAATGAGCCTTCTGCAATTTCTATTGACGTTTCATTTACCAAAATTGTAGAAGTAACTAAAGCAAAGACTGAAGCAATAGTAACTGTTACAGCAATAGAAATTACGTTTATCCTTTGAATTTTTAAACTTAAACTTTTAGCGTTAAAAAAACTTTTTAGATTTTTCATAAATATGCACCTCTAATCTTTTTAATAAAATTTTATATACAGTTTCTATATTTTATACATATCGGCATATAATTTGTTTTTTTAAATAAAAAAAAATATAAAAACAAAAAATAATTTTTATGTTTTTATATTTTTTTATTATTATTCTATATTTCGGAAATACTTTTTTATCTTGTATCGAGATTTTTCGTTTTTTTTTGTATTTGTTCACGTTGCATTTGAAATAGATAAGAACACAAAACATCATTATCATGATCATCATATAATATGAACTCACATCCATAATAATAGTCATCCTCTATTTGTTTTTCAAGCCTAACAACTCTGCACTGATATCTATGAACTTTACCTTTAATTATAATTTCAACTAATAAAACCGTGCCTCTCTCAAAAGTTATTTTGCTTTGAATCCTAGTTCCACTTAAACTCAAATCACGAAGTATAACAGGTATTCTTTCATAGTCAGGGCTTGCTTTTGAATCTTTTATAAGTATAACACTTGTCTGCATATCTACTAAAACCCTAAAAAAATTTCTTCTTTCAGATTCTATTAAAGTTATATAATCAACTACTTTTATGTCTTTATGTGTAGACGTAAATACTTGACCTATCAAAACTCTAAATCCAAGCCTTGTATTAAATATATTTACTTTTATTTCCGTGCCACAACCTATCAAAGGCATATCACTAGACTTATAAGCTATTTTTATGTATTCTGATTCTATTTCAATTATATTTCCCGATGAGATAAACTCGTTTTCCTTTGTTTTTATTTCACAAATCGAATTTATGTATTCTACCGGTAGTACTGTATTCACTATGCATCACCCCATTAATTTTTTATCGTTCTCTTCTAGAATTTTTCAGCATTTCTTGAACGGTTTTGGTTGTTGTCTTTTCCATAGAGTTATTATTACCTTTGTTTTTGATTTCAGAAGAAATCTTTAAAAGCTGACAATAAATTGCTGCTACAACCTGATATAATTCTTCAGGAATATTGTTTCCAACTTCTAGCATGCAAAGCAAAGAAGCAGCACTGTCATCTCTGAATACTGGTATACCATTTTTTTCAGCTATATCAATTATTTTATCTGCTATATCACCATATCCAGAAGCAATAACAACTGGAGCCATATCTGATTCTGCATTATATTTTAAAGCAACTGCTTTATTTTCTTTAGATTTTGACATTTATACCAGTCCTTTTGTAAGGCAATGTCTTAAAAACTTGTACAAGCGAACGTGATTTTTCAAGTTTGCCTATTTTTATTTCTTTTATACTATATTCAGAAAACTTAACACATTCTCTAAAACTTGAAGAGGCCTCCATAAAAATATCTGTATAATTTTCAGGGCAAAGCAATGATAATTCTAAATTTTTATCTCTTGAAAAAATCTCTAGTTCAAATTGTCCAACTGTTTCTATATCAAAAACCAGCAACATATGTATATTTTCTCTATACTCCCCTTGTTTTTTACTAGTTTCTTCTTCATTTGGGTTTATCCATATTTCTGCAAAAGACTTTATATCCATATATTCGACCGGAATTATAAAATGTAAAAGGGGAGTAAAGTTACAAGGTGAAGATAAGAGACTATGTATTATTTTGTCTATATTTTCAGAATTAAGCATCTTTAACTCTTTGTCTTCTGTATTTTTACTTATTATTTCTGCCAACGCATTCATAACCTGTGAGGTCTCAGTTTTTTTTAAATTATCCCCATGTAAATCAGCTATAAAAGCCTGTACAAACTTCAAAAACTTACCTTTTTCAGATTTTCCACCTATAAATCTAAGCATATTGGCAGTAGCATCTGGTAAAAAGTCTTTGTTTGAATTATATCTAGAAAGATTATATTTTACTATGGAAATGATTTTTGATAATTTATCCGAAAATAATATACTTGACTCTACATCACCCAAAATATTTAACACTTGTGATTTTAAGTTGTTAAATTCGTTTTCTGCTGTATCTAATTTAAACTTTTCAGATAAAGCCCATATACTTTCGGCTATATTTTTACTTGGCGATAAAGCATCTGCTAGATAGCTTAAACTATTTGATAGAGAAAGTAATATTTCTCCTCTGTTTGATTCTGAATTCATTGCTTTTAAAAGTGTTGCTACTGCCTGTTTGGCGTCATTCCCTTTTTGCTCGTTTAAAACATCTCTTAAAAAATTAAATAATTCACCTTTAAAAGATGTAGAAGAATTTTCTTGACGTATCATTTCTTTTTCTATATCTTCCGGTTTTACCAATAAGGCATTAAATAAATTTTCTATTTCCTCTGTTATAGGTTGATTGTTTAGAGGTAATAAACTTACTATCTCTTGCAATAAAAATATATTCTTCAAAAAACTAACTGTTACTGATGGATCTTTCAGTAAATCCATAAGTAGTGTTGGTGCAGTATCTTTATCTATATTCCCATTATTTTGTTTTAATAACTCTGAGTCTGCTGTTGTCTTTATAATTTTCGATGTATCCTGCATGTCAAATGGAAGTGTATTTGAGTCAACATGCTCTTTTGTCGGCTGAACAACATTTTTATTTGTTATTGGAGTCGTAATTCTAAGCATATCTGCCACAAAAATCACCACCATTTTATTTAAAATTATTTTCTAAGACTATTTGCTACTTGCTCCACCTCATCTGCAACACTAACAACTCTTGCACAAAATTGATATGACCTTTGATATATTATTACGTCAGACATTTCCTTTGCTAGGTTTATGTTAGAGGCTTCTAAAGTTTTTTCATAAATATCATATGTCCCTACATTTGACAAAACAGGTACACCTGACTTATCTGTAGGCAAAAATCTTGTATCGTTAATTCTCAATAACCCATATGGATTTTGTACGTTAAAAACTCCAAGAACATTTTTTAAATTTTTCGTATCAAAAGCTTGCTCTTCTTCATTAAAAGGCACTACAATTCTTTGTCTATTTTTATCCAAAATATAAGAGCCATCATCAGATGAGACCAAATAACCGCCATTTTGTTCAATACTTACATCAAAATTTCCGTTTTTAGTATATTCGATTTGTCCGCCATTATCTACAGCAAATAAACCGTCTCCCACTATTGCAAAATCATAATCATATCCAGTATTTTGTAAGTTGCCTTGACTATATATCAGGTCACTACCATGTAATTTTACACCATGACCCGAAGCAATTATTTCTTCATCTGTAGCTTCCAAATTGTATTTTACATCCATTTTGTTGTATAACAATTCTTTAAATTCTGCTTTTGTAACTTTATAACCAGTTGTATTTGAATTTGAAATGTTGTGAGAAATAATATCTATTCCATGTTGATATGCCATTACACCAGATGCTCCAGTATAAAACGCATTATTCATAACTTTCACCTACCATTCTTAAGAAATACTTGATAGCGTTGCCGCCTTTGCATTTATAGTATCTACAATTTGAAGTGCGTTACTACAAGCTTGTAAAGCTCTTTGTGCTTCTATTAATCTTGTATATTCTTGATTCATATCTATGTTTGAACGTTCAAGTGCATATTGTACAACTTGAGGATTTTGAACTACCTGAGTTTCTTCTGCAATAAACATTCCACTGTTAAATTTAGTAACCTCTGTACCTTCTGCAGGTATAGTTATTAGCAATTTCCCAAAATAAATATTATAATCTTCTGAAAAAACATCCCCATTTTCCATAACTTCGAAATCAGAAGTTCCAATTCTAATAGGACCATTTTGCCCCAAAACTCTTCCCACACCCTCTAAAACCAAATAGCCCTCATTATCTACATCAAAATTTCCATTTCTAGTCATATAGGTTTTATCTTGTCCTGCAATATTAAAGTAACCCTCATCTATTAACGTAATATCAAATGGTCTATCAGTTTCTTCTACCGATGAATCCAAAAGATTTACGGGAACTTCATCCACAAAACTTACTGGTGATTCTGAACCAATAATAGCTTTATTTCTATTTTCAATTCTCTCTACCAATTGACTAAATGTAGACGTCACAACCCTATCCGTTTTAAAGCCTGGTGTTTGTGAATTTGCTATGTTATTACCTATAACATTTATATTTCTTTGCTGCACAAAAATCCCTGATGCCGCAGTATAAAATCCCTTCATCATTTTTACCAACTCCTTTACTATGCATTAATATTCATCCATATGTTTAAGGCAGAGATATTTTTCCGAAGGTCTAGGGCGACCGAAAAGCCCAGTCGACTCCGCAGAGTCGAAACTCCTAAAAAATCATAAACTTTACCTTTAGCTGTTGAATAGTAACTACTATGCATTTATATAATCACTCATGTTAGATCTAAGTTTCATTATTGCTTTTGAGTTTATTTGCGATACTCTTTGTAAACTTACGTTTAAAACCTCTGCTATTTCAGAAAGAGTCAATTCTTCATAATAATACAAAGTTACAACAAGTCTTTCACGCTCACTCAAAACATCTATTGATTTTTTTAGCATTTCACGTAATTCAGTTTTAATTACTTTTTTTTCTGGTGTTAAATCTTCGCTTAAAGTACTTTCTAGGACGTCACCCATTTGAGACATATTTTGAATTAACTCTTCAAACGAAAATGCGACTGCATTTGATATTTCACTGTTATAATGATCTAATTTATTTACAGATATATTCATTTTTTCAGCTATTTCTTCTTTTGTTGGTTCTCTTTGTAATTCATGACATAAAGAATTATACACACTTGATATTTCTTTTGAATTCATTCTTACCCTTCTAGGGACCCAATCTTGCTTTCTAACCAAATCTATAATACTACCTCTTACTCTCATAAATGCATATGCTTCAAACTTTATTCCTTTTGAAAAGTCAAATTTATCTATACAATCTATCAAAGTAATCATTCCCTGATTAACCATATCTTCAACCTGTGCATAACTTGCAGTTAATCCCCTCAATTGCATTGCGGCCGTTTTAGGTATTGAGGCAAAATTCATAACTAGCTTATTTCTAAGACTTATATTTCCCGTTTCTTTATACTGTTTATGTATAATTTCAAATTCTTCATCTGTCATTTTTGAATTATCTAAATTACTCATTTCTCTCTCCTTTAAATAGATATATTTCCCAATGATTGAATCTGAACATCTGTATCAATTTCATTAAAAGATAGAACAGTAACATTTGGATAAAATTGATCTAATAATTTTTTAAAATATATTCTAACTATAGGTGAAGTAAGTACTATTGGCAAAGAAACGATGTCCTTTACCTTGTCTAACTGTGATGTAGTAGAAGTAATTATTTTTTGTATAGATTGTTGATCTAGAGCAAGATAGGAACCTCCATCCATCTTTTTAACAGCCGCCATAATCTTACTTTCTATTTCAGAATCTAAACTTATAACTTTCATTTGACCAGCTTCTGTAAACTTACGTGAAATGGTCCTCTTCAGTGATTGTCTCACATATTCAGTTAGCATATCAATGTCTTTGACTTTCGCACCGTAATCCCCTAAAGTTTCCAGTATGGTTTCAAGATCTTTTATAGGAACATTTTCTTGTAATAATCTACACAAAACCTTTTGTAAATCGCTTACATTTATTACATTTGGTATTACATCATTTACTATATTTTCATTTGTTTTTCTTAAATTATCTAAAATATTATTTGTTTCTTGTCTATTTAAAAGCTCATATGCATGTACTTTTATTATTTCTGAGAAATGAGTTATAATAACTGATACAGGGTCTATCAAGGTATAACCCATAAGTTCTGCCTTTACCTTTTTATCCTCACTTATCCATTTTGCTTTTATTCCAAAAGCAGGTTCTACAGTTTCTATACCATCTATTGTATCTTCATCTTCACTAGGTGCTAGTGCAAGGTAATGGTCTACTAAAATATCTCCAATAGCAACCTCTTCGCCTCTTAAACATACAGCATACTGGTTTGGGTTTAATTTTACACTATCTTTTAATTGAACTGGTGGAATAACAAAGCCCATTTCTGCAGCATATTGTTTTCTGAACATTACTACTCTATCCAAGAAATTTCCACCACTGGATTCATCAACAATAGGAATTAAACTATATCCAAAGTCAATTCTAACTTGTTCAACTGATAATAATCCATATAAATTTTCTATTTTTCTATAATAGTCAGCTTCACTTGTAATTTCTTCTTGAGGTACCAATCCATGATCTCCAGCATGTTCTGCTCCAGATAACACAACATTGGTTTTTCTCTTTAAAATTATACCTAACCCTACTAGTGTAACAGATAAAATCATAACTTGAAGTGGAGGAAATCCAATTAACGTGAGTGAAGCAAGTGTAATTCCTGAAATAATCAAAACCATTGGTTGAGAAGTAAATTGCTTTAACATATCTTCATTTAAGTCTGCTTCAGAAGCAGAACGGGTAACCATCATACCAGTAGCAACAGATATAAGCAATGCTGGAATTTGAGACATAAGTCCATCTCCAACTGTTGCAATGCTATATATGTTCATGATCTCTGGTACAGTACCTTCTTTATTTAATATTCCAATTATTATACCACCAACTAAATTTATAACAGTAACTACAATAGACATTATAGAGTCACCCTTAACAAACTTAGAAGCACCATCCATTGAACCAAAAAAGTCCGCTTCTCTTTGTATTTTTAGTCTTCTGATTCTTGCGGTTGGTTCATCTATAAGTCCAGAACTTAAATCCGCATCTATAGCCATTTGCTTTCCCGGCATAGCATCTAGTGTAAATCTTGCTGAAACCTCTGCAACACGCTCAGAACCTTTTGTAATAACTAAAAACTGAACCAAAACTATGATTAAAAATATAACTAAACCAACAACTACTTGACCACGTATAACAAACTCTCCAAACGTCTTAACTACCTCTCCTGCATATCCAGAATTAGTTAATATAGAACGTGTAGACGAAATATTTAAACCTAACCTAAATAGTGTCGTTATCAATAAAAGCGTGGGGAAAATAGAAAACTCTAGCGTTTCTTTTATATACATAGAAGTAAGTAAAATAACTAATGATAAGCCCAACTGAAAAATAAAAAGAAAGTCAAGTATTTGTGTTGGTAGTGGTATAATTAATAAAAATACTATTAATATTACAAAAGCAGATATTGAGTTGCTTAAAATTTTTAGAAATTTTTTCACTTTATTTCAATTCCTTCTTTTTTATTCTGTAAACAACTGCCAAAATTTCAGCAACTGCTTGATAATAGTCTACAGGTATTTCCCTATCCAAATCCACCATAGCATAAAGAGCACGTGCCAAAGGTTTGTTTTCAATAACAGCAATATTATGTTGCTCCGCCAGCTCTATTATTTTCAACGCCATGTAGTCTTCACCTTTTGCAACAACTATAGGTGCTCTATTTGCCTCTGTATCATACTTTAATGCTATCGCATAATGTGTAGGGTTTCTTATAATGACATCTGCCTCTGGAACAGCCTGCATCATACGCCTTCTAGACATTTCAGTTTGTTTTTGTTTGATTTTACCCTTTATTTTAGGGTCACCCTCTGTGTTTTTATATTCATCTTTAACTTCTTGTTTTGACATTTTGAGGTTTTTTTCATATTCCCATCTTTGATACATGTAATCAAAAACAGCTATAACTAAAAATGCAATGCAAGCATTTTTAACTATGTCCATTATTATATCACCTGTATACTTAATTATACTATCTGCTTTTATATCAAAAAACTTTGGAAATTCATTTATCCTCTTTTTAATTGTATTATAAATTACTGCTAAAAGCAAGATAATTTTTAACATTGATTTCAAAAGTTCTACAAATCCCTTTAAAGAAAACATTTTTTGTATTCCTTTTATAGGATTCATAGCACTAAATTTAGGCTTTAAGGATTTAAATGTGACTAATCCTTTGGTTTGTGCAATAGTAGGAATTATTATGGTTATCCCAGCAATGATTAACATGGGTATAGATACTATTGCATAAGCTAAAGCACCGTCTATAAATAATTGTGAAATATCGTTATGATTTATTTGATTTTTTTCTCCTAATAAATCTAAATATTTTTTTATGGTATTTTCCATGGTAGAAATCATAAATGGTAATAATGAATTAAAAGAAAAAAAGGTAACTAACAAAGAAAAAACCGTAACTATTTCTTTACTTTGAAATATATTCCCCTCTTTCCGAGCATCTTTACGCTTTTTACTCGTGGGTTGCTCGGTTTTGTCACTATTATCAGGCATTTATAAATCCCCCCTATTTTCAAATAGTGCATATCTTTTATATACTATATAAATTTTATGATTGCTTGCTAATTTCATCAGGAAAATACCCATTACTTTTATAAAAAGAAAGGATTTTCCCTGTGATTACAGCCGATAAAAAGCTATTTTTTTCTCCTTCTAGCGGCTCTAACTCTTCCCATTTTGAGCCATCTAGCATTATTTTAATTTTCCCTATTAAACTATTCGGATTTTTACCATAGAGATACACTACAAAATTCTTGTTTTCTTCAATTTTTTTTGATTTTACATAGATAGCCATTTATGTCTCCTTAATTTTTACTAAGTTCATCAATTAATTTATCCCAATCAAAAAATTTACTCGTAAGTTCATGTGCCTGCCTTTGTGTGCAATTTGTGGTCTGATGAAAAAAATTATAGTAAGTTGATTCATATAATTCATGTTTTAGTAGTAGAATATCAGATGTATAATATTTATTGTCTATTAACCTCTGCCACGCTACAGCAATTTCATAATCTGAATCCAACACTCTTAACCCATCATCTAACAACAATTCATTTTTGAAGAGATGATTTTTTACCAGTGTAATATCATCCACACTCCACCCTATATTTTGAGAAATTTTAGCTATATCTTCATTTGTATTTCTAAATAATACATACATATCATCTGCTGTTTGGTTCATTTTTATCAGTTTGTCTACAGGTGCTTTTGAAGTATACTCTGGTTTATATGTACCCGTTTTATACTATGGAGTATCATAATGCATGATATCATCAGAATATTTTGTGGCAATATCATCAAGTGAGGTGTATACATCTATTGCTTTCTCAACACCTTTTGTACCACTCGCATCATCAATCTTCGTTATATCGTTAGCCACACTACTGCCATGTTTATTAATCAAATAGGTCAACAGTTCAGTATATTTAGGGCTAATACTGTTTAGAATGTCAACTGCTTGAGTATAGCCACCTGGAGTGTTTGAAAATGCGTTAGAAACTAGACGCCCTACTTTTTCTTCAAGATGAATTTTATTAGCAAGACTACTTATAGGTTTTGCAAGTAATTTACCACCAAAATGACCAACTGCCACAAAACCAACATGCCATGCAGTTTTTGTTTTAAGTTTTTCTCCTGCAATCATATCTCCATCAATATAAGCACCCATCAACTCTGTTGATTCATATAAACGATCACCAATATTTTTTAAATAAAATCCTCCGCCTACAATTAATCCTAACCCTATAGTTATTCCTAATAATGCTATACCAACTGGACCTGATAGTAAAATTAATCCCGCTCCTAAAATTGTTGCTCCAAGCATAATTAACTCAAAAGCCCAAGAGCATTCTACAACGCTAACTAATACGTCACTTAAAAATGATATTCCTACCCATGAGCATAATTGTCCTCCATATAAATTGGTATTTATAATATATTCATTTAGATCAGTTGTTGGATTATAAACAATATAACCTGTACCTTTCCAATCACTTATAGTAATTTCTTCATTTGGAACAGTTACATAATTACCCTTGTTAACTAATTCTATAATATCTGTTTTGTTTTTTTCACTCAACTTTGAATTATTTAATTCAGATATATTTGCTGAGGATATGTATAAAATATTAATTCCTTTTTCATATGAATAATTTAAAACTTCGGCAGTGGAAACTGCTTGAAGTCCAGTAAACTGTTTAATCACCTCACTTTCATAAAACGATGATAAAAAGCCTGTAGAATGGCGTGTTTTAGATTCATTTTGATTATTATTTTCACGACTTATAAAATTCGTTTGATTACCAATGACATCAATTCCTATTTTCCCTTGCTTATTTAATTTGTTTTCATTTAAGTTTGAATATATATCTGGAGTAAAATCTACAACTGCTACACTTATAAATCGTTCATAGTATATATCGGAAATTTCGGATATAATTTCATTTTGTGTATCAATTTGTGAAAAATAAGATTTTCCAATCAAAGTCAATGTATCCATTAACCAGGCTGAACCAAAAATATTTGATTGATTGATTTTAGATTGCTCATCAATATTTTTTGGAAGCTTTGAGTAATTTGCAGCAATATCATGCGGTGAAATCATTTGATAATCAAAAACTACACTATAAAGACCACCATAAGTCAATTCCTTTTTAAAATCAAAAACAGAATTGGCACTTTTCACATTTATTCTCATATCTTCTTTTGAACCTAATAGGTTTGATTTTCCATTAGCTATTTTTTTACCATCAATCTTAACAACTGCATATATCTGTGCTAAATTTTTATTTGCACCCAAATTTTTCGTCAATTCCATTATGTTATTGATTCCAAAAGTATCGCTAAAATAAGACTTTCCACCAAATAATTCTTGATATTCTTCATCAACAATTAACTCATATTCAATTGTCAAGTTTTTATTGTACAAATATGCTGAACGGTATGCAAAAACCTGAAAATCATCAATAAAAAGATTTATTATGTCCGCCTTATTTTCAGGAACTGCTTTATATATCATTACATTTTCACTTGAAATTTTATAAGGCAAGCTTAGTGGAAGCTCCATTAAATTTTGATCCACTATTTTATATTTTGATGATAAACTAGTGATATCTTTTTCATTTAAATTATTCTCTATAATTTGTGAAATATTTTTTAAACTTGTTTTTTCATTAGTTAAATTATAATTTAATTCAAAATCTTCAATTTCTGATTTAATGTCTGTATTATATTCATTTAACTTATAATATTTGAAACTAGGATCTAACGGATATAATTTACCGTCAACTTCCAGCGAAACCATGACTCTCTCTGTTTTATAATTACCTAAACCATCACTCTCAATTGTTCTTCCTTGAGACGTGAATATTCTCTTTGCAGCATCAATATTTGAGGTTGCTGTAATATTATATAAATCATTATCATTAATAATAATTTCAGCTATTGCATAATTAGCTGTATAGCCCATATATCTAAGCATTGAAATTAAAAGGCTTGCCTGATCAAAATCATTTCCTCCATTTTGTTCGTATGTAGCAATTGCTCCTTTTCTTGAACCATAATAAAATTCTGTTTCGACATTATTTAAAACGTACTTATAAATCTCAATTGGTGAGTTGAGTTTTTTTGCAATTTCAGCCATTTCAAAAGTCAACTGCGTTTCAACACCAGTAATATTTTGATTATTTATATTTTTTGTAACAATAGATCTATCTATAGATTTTAGCGATTTTTTTACATCAACAGAAAACTTATTAATTTTAGTAAGCATATAATCTTGAAATTCATTTAAATCTTTTAAATTTACAACACCGTCAAAGTTTAAGTCTGAATTCTCCATGTTGAAATTTTTTTTATTTAAGAATTTATTCTTAAATATCATCAAATCAAATACATCTATTTCCGTATCGTTATTTAAATCTCCACTTACACTAGAGTTTCCAAAGTCAATTTCTTCAGCAAATACCTTAATTTCATCAAAAACAGTTTTTACCGTTGCCGAATAAGAACTAATAACAAAAGCAATAAATATAATAAAACTAATCAAACTATTTTTAAACTCTCTCATTTTAATCCCCTTTTTATTTAAATTAACTTCTATTTTCACCCTCCAGATACCACAAAAATTGACTTGCGTATATTTTCAAACATAATAATTATATAATTATCTATAAAAACCGTCATGGGATAAGCAAGCACCAAAAGTAAAAGCATTGCTATTAAAATCTTTGACTGAAGATTTATTACAAATATATGTATTTGAGGTATAAGTTTCATTAATATACCCATGCATACTTCAAGGATAAATTCAGCTATTATATATGGAAAAGTCAATCTTATGACTAAAGAAAACGATGATACAAATATTTCAAATACAAATTTTGCAGTCGCTTCAAAATCTATGTATGGAACTCCAACTGGAATAACTCCATAAGTATACGCAACCATTTTTATAAGAACTAAGTGACTATCTGTAATAAAAAAGTATAATATAAAAAGCATGTTTACTATATTTCCACTTACAGCAGTTTGAATGTTGGTTCCTGGATCCATAACCTTAGCCATAGAAAAACCAAACTGCGTATCTAGTAAATCTCCTGCAACAGCTAGCATATAGTAAAAGAGATAAAATACAAAGCTAAAAATAAAACTAATAAAAAGTTCTTTTCCTATACACAACAATAAATCTATTGCTGTAGGGTCAAAGTTTTCATCCAACTTTACAACTGGTGCAATAATCAAAGTTGAGCCTAAAATAAGTGCAACTTTTACTTTTGCTATTACATTTTGTCTTTGGAAAATAGGATTAAATAATATTATCCCTGCCATACGCACAAAGACAAGAATGTATAAATATATATTGTCAAAAAAAATGCTTATATCAATAAAAATCACACCTTTAAATATTTGCTATTTTATCAAAAATCAGTATAAAAAACTCATTCATCATGGAAATCATCCACGACCCTAGCACAAATAGTAATAAAGTCATAACGAGTAATTTAGGAACAAAAGTCAATGTTTGTTCATGTATTTGTGTTGCAGCTTGAAAAATAGCAACTACCAAACCTATAAGTATACTTGATATTAACAAAGGGCCTGCCAACTTAAATGCTATAAGCATTGCACTTTGAAATATTTCTAAAACTTCACCTTGATCCACAAAAACACTCCCAAACGTATTTATAAAATGTATTAATGAAAACTTACTATCAATGATTGTATTAGTAAATTCCAACCATCAACTAAAATAAACAGCAAAAGTTTAAACGGTAAAGAAATCATAGCCGGTGGTAACATCATCATACCCATTGACATAAGTGTACTGGAAACAACCAAGTCCAATATTAAGAATGGAATGTATATTAAAAACCCTATTATAAATGCTCTCTTTAATTCACTAGTTATAAATGATGGTATTATAACTACTAAACTAAGTTCTGTAAGCTTTTCTTTGTCTGTATAGTCATTTTCGTTTAACATTTCTCTCTCATCTGCAAGTGACAAAAACAACTGCAAATCTTTGTCATATATTTGCTTCAACATAAAAACCTTAAGTGGCTTTATGCCATTATCTATTGCCTCTTCTTGAGTTATTTTTGCCTCTTTATATGGCATATATGCAGTATCTTTTATTTCAATAAATACAGGTAACATAATAAATATAGTCATAAATAAAGAGAGTCCTACTATAACTTGATTTGGAGGAGAGCTTTGTGTACCTATAGCATTCCTTAAAAAAGAAAGAGATATTACTATTCTTGTAAAACTAGTCATAACTAGTAAAAGAGATGGTATTATAGCTAAAAAAGCCAATAAAAACAACATATCTAAAACACTAGACACATTATCAGCCTCTCCAGAGCTTATGTCAACATTTATAGAACTTGCACTTACCTTTGAAGAAGATGTCAAAAAAACAATTGTAATAAATAAAATTAAACTTACTATAAAAATTATTGAGTTTTTCATAAGTGTATGTTTGGCTTTTGCTTCACTTTTTATCATTTTTTACATCCTTTTTTGTAGTTTTATCTATTATTTTTTTAAATATATCAGAAAAATCAGGCTGAATATTCTGCTCCAATGATATGTCTAAATTTTCAGGATTTATTTCTTGTAAAACAGAAATATTTTGAGAAGTCACCCCTAGTAAAAGGTATTTATCTGTAGCTTTTACTATTATTATACACTTATCTTGGCCCAATGTCAAAGTCTCTATTAATTTTATATTTTTGGATTTACTATTTTTAAAATTATATTTTTTACCTATAAATCTAGTTGTATATAGTGCCAAAAAGATAACAACAACAATCCCCAAAAACGCCATTATCAAAGAAATTCCTTGATTTAACGGCGATTGACCACCTGTCATAAAAATAATTTGACTCAATTTTTGGTTCCTCCGCTTATATTAATTTATTTGTTATACTCTTTGTATTTATTATTTCAGAAATTCTAACGGCAAAATTATCATTTATAACCATTACATCTCCCTTGGCAACCAAATTTCCATTTGCAATAATATCTACTGGTGCTCCTGCTTGTTTTTCTAAATTTATAATTGTACCTGGTGCAAAACTAAGTATTTCTCTCATTTTTCTCCTCGTTTTTCCTATCTCTACATCTATTTTTAATGAAATATCCATTAAAAGATCCACATGGTTTTCTTTTTCTGCATTTTCAAAACTAGATGGTTGATCGGAAAAATCAGGGAATTCACTTTCAGAGATATTTACATATGTAAAGTTCTTCTTGGTCCTTAAACTACCTATATCAATTGGTTTTCCATATTTTATAGTTTCAGCAGATCTATTCTCATTTGTTTTAACTGGTTCATCTTTAGATTGATTTCTGTTTTTTAACAAATCTCTTTCTATTTCTCTATTTATTTTTCTTGCGTTTTTTTCATTCATCTTTTTTAAAATTAGTTCAGATAAATCCAAAGAATACAAAACCATAAACCTACCACTAAGTATATCTTTTATGTTTAAAATACAGCTTGAAACTACAGTTTCTTTTATCTCTGATTTAGCAATAACTTGAGAAATCTCATTTGCATTTTCAAAAAGTTTTACTTCTTCTAATGAAACAGTAACTTCCTCTTCAAAAAACGCAGTTAATTGCATTGAAATAGCACCATAAATCTGATTAAACACTTCTTTTATTGTAGCTATATTTATTTCATCTAGTTCTAAAGCCTCAAGAGAATTCAAATCTTTATTCATTAATATGCCTAAAATTGTATTTACCTCATTTGTGGAAATAAATAGAATAGCTTTACCTTTTAAACACCCTGTATAATTTAAAGATATAATTAAAGCAGGCTTATATAACCCAAAACTTATTTTCTCTATCTCTTTTACTTCAGTTTTAAACGAAGTTATTTCAGTTTCACTACTTACTAAAGTTTCTACTGCTTCTGAAGCAGCCTTTAGTTCATCATCAAGCATCTGTGCTATTAATTCTAACTCAATATCATTTATTTTAGAAGCCATGCTCATTAAAATAAAATCTCCTCTCTATTATAACATTTCTCCAAAAAATAAAATTAGAGAAAAATACTTTCTAAACTTATTTTAACATAAAAAATAAAAATTTAATATACTTTTTTAAAATTTTCTATTTAACAAATATAAACGCTCCTAATTTTACTTAAGATAGCGTTTATATTAATTTATTCAGATATCATTTCATCAATAGCTCCTGTTTTTGTATTAAAAGCGGCTCCAATTACACTTAACAATTCTTCGTTCTGACCTATAGCACTTTTTTTACTTATAATAACTATTTCTACTCTTCGATTTTGAAGACGCCCTTCCTCTGTATCGTTTGTAGCTATAGGGTAATCTCCACCCAATCCAAGAGCAACTAATTTATTTGAAGGAATAGTAAAATTTCTTTCAAAATAATTAGAAATATTGCTAGCTCTTTCTGACGATAATATTCTAGAATCTTTATCCGAATAAGAACTTATTGCTGTATGTCCTTTAACAACAATCAGTGCTATTTGTTCTTCAACACTTTTTAGTCCCTCTCCTAAAAACTCCATTGTAGGCAAACTTTCGGGTCGTATTTCTCCCATATCTGGTAAAAAAATTATATTGTTTTTAAACTGTATATATATGTTTTTATCTGCAGTTTCTATGTCAGTCACACTATTCTCAACAGCACTTTGTTTGACTTCTATATTTTCCTGCATATTATTTTCTTCAATATAAGACTGTATATAATAAAACAATTCATTAAAGTCTATATCAAACGTAATTTCTTCCTCTGGCTTACCCTCAGTTTCCCCAGAGCCTGTGCCTTGATTATTTAAAGCATCTTCACCTTCACCCTCTGGCGTAAAGACTATTTGCTCAACTTCCACTGGACCTTCAGTATTAAATGCCCTGACCAATTTCGCCCATTTATCTTGCTCAATAGTGGACATACTATACAAAAGCACAAAAAATGTCAGCAAAAGTGTTACCATATCACCATAAGTATCCATCCAGTTTCCGCCACTCTCTTCGTCACGTTTTTTTGCCACTTTTACCACCATCCTTTGTGTTTTTTTAATTTACTTAGTTGGCTGTTCTTTTGGTATATATTTTATATTTGATGGGAGAAGTCTTGCCAATTTTTCTTGAATAAATGTAGGATTATCACCATCTTGAATTGATTGAACACCTTCGCTAATTATCATTTTACATAAATACTCTTCTTCATGTCGTTTTTTTAGTTTATTTGCAACAGGTTTAAAAAATAAATTTGACAGTAAAACTCCATATAGTGTTGTAATAAGTGCAACTGCCATATTTACAGCTAGTGATTCTGCATCGTCTAAGTTCCCCAAAAGATTAATAAGACCTATAAGTGTTCCTACCATTCCAAAAGCAGGGGCATAATCAGAACCTTTTAAATAAAAAGCCATTGACTCTGAATGCCTTTCATCTAAATATTCCAGTTCAGTATCCAATAGTGTTTTTACTTTTTTGGGGTCTACTGAGTCAACTACCAAAAGTAATGAATTTTTTAAGAACTTATCCTCAACTTGATTTAGCTTATCTTCCAGTGCAAGCAAACCATTTATTCTAGCTTCTTTTGCAAAACTTACTATTTGCTCAATAAAATCTGTTGGCTTATATTTAGTTGGCTTCACCATTATCTTCATATGTTTGGGTATTTTTTTAAAAGACTGTGGTGCAAAAGAAACCATCAAAGCTGAAAATGTTCCACCAAAAACTATCAACACACTATTAGGATCCCAAAACCCTTTTAGTTGCGAAATTATTATAGTTTGAGCTCCAGTTTCAGGATCTTTCCCAAGTATTATACTGAAAACCATTAATGCTGCTGCTATAATCCATCCCAACAAAGATAATAAATCCATGTATATCCCACCTTTATATTGTTTTCTCTCTATCTATTTTTTAATCAATATCTTCCCTAGAATTATTTATTATGTCTTTAAATATTTTTTTTCTATAACTAATAGTTTTTTCTATAACTTCTTGCATAGGTTCCTCAACAATATAAACATTTCCGTTAGACAATCTTATAATAGTATCGGGTGTTTCCTGTATAGTTTCTATTAAATCACAATTTAATGTAAACTGCTCTCCATTTAATTTAGTCAAAATAAGCATAATAGCTCCTTTTATTGTGATTATTTTTAAAATGTGTATATATTTTGTTAACACAAAGAGCAAAGCTCTTTGTGTTAACTTATTAATTATATTATCATTTTAATTATTACAATCCAGCTACATTCATAACTCAAAGATATATGCCTCGAAGGTCTAGGGGGACCTGAAATCCACGCCGACTCCGCAGAGTCAAAACTCCTACAAAACTGTAAACTTTACCTTTAATGGCTGAATAGTAACTCGCAAATTTTACTTTTGCGGCTGAAGAGTAACTTTTAATTATCGTTTTAAGTTTATTAACTCTTCAAGCATTGTATCAGAAACCGTTATAAGCCTTGAACAAGCTTGGAATCCACGTTGAGTTGTAATCATATTTGCAAATTCATTTGAAAGATCAACGTTTGAAGCTTCTAACGTACCTGCTGCAAGTGCTCCTGTTCCGTTTACTCCTGGTTGAGTTAATAAAGGATCTCCTGAGTTTGCAGAAACTGCAAAGTATGTATTTCCTACTTGTAATAATCCAGATGGGTTTTGAAATGTTGCCAAGTCTATTCTTCCTATTTCTATTTGCCCCATACTTGGATGAATAGCTGATATAATTCCATTTTGACCTATTCCTATCCCTGTTAAGTTAGCTATAGTTTGTGCTCCACCCTCTGTTCCATCCTTCAGCGAAAAATTCATTGAGGATAATCCAAGCTGTTTAGATGGTTCACTTGGTTCCATAGTAGCTGCACCAGTCAAAGCTGTTAAATTATATGCATTTATTGTATTTAAACTGGGATATGATATTATAAAGGCATCTGCATTATCTGTTCCATTTCTCTTTAAAACTACTGAACCTGCTGTTTCTAGTTGTGATTCTGTAACTATTGCAGAATATGGACCTACATTTATAGTTAGGTTATTATTTGCATCTAAAGCCAAAGACATATTTGCATTTGGATCATTTCCTGTAAAAGCATCATTTACAGAACTGACTGAAAAATAAGAAGATAATCCTGGAGGAACAGTAACTGAACCTGGTTGAACCCCAAAGTTTGACCCAACTATTTCTAAGCCTGACAATCCATTTACAAATTTCGCTGGATCATTCATCGTGATCAACAAATCGCCTGCTGGGTGTTCTGTTCCGCCGTTTGCTCTTGTAACAGCATCATTTACAGCGTTTTGAAAATCTTGCATTGATGTAAAGTTTTCATTGGGATTTACTTTAATCAAAACTGAGTTACTTGCAACTGTTGCTTCTGCCCTTTGACCTACTGGCAAAGCCGTACTAACAGTAAATGCTACATTTAAATTTCCATATGTATTTGTTTCTGAAGATTTTATTGTAAAATCTATACCATTTATTCTATTTTCCGCACTAGAAGTAGATGGATTTAAAAAAGGTAAATTTATTTTTATTTTATTGGATGCAGGTTCTTGACCTGTAGGATTACCACTTACACCTAAAACAAAATTACCATTTGCATCAACAAAATTTCCTTCTGCGTCTATATCTAAGAGGCCTGCTTTTGTATAAAAAACATTTCCGTCTGGATCCATTACTTGAATATATCCTTCACCAGTTATAGCAACGTCCATAGAATAGCCTGTGGTTGACATTATAGATTGTGCATGATTTACGTCTACACTAGCTAATTTTGAACCATATCCTATTTGTGTTGCATTTTGTCCTCCAGATTGAGCTGTTGCACCTGATGCATTTGTTGTTGTTTGATAATACACATCTCTAAAAGTAGCTCTACTTGATTTATAACCATATGTACTTACGTTGGCTATATTATTACCTATAACGTCCATTTTTGTTTGATGTGTTGTCATTCCTGCTACTCCAGCATATAAAGATCTTACCATAATAATTACTCCTCTCATTAATAAGAGACCGTAAACCTATCTGTCATTCTAGGCTTTGTTAGCTTCCTCAAGAGGTCCGGCTAAATTATAACAGTCCCTTCAATATTTGTGAATACATTTCCCTTTAACTCTTCATTATTCACAGTAGTAATAACGGTATTGTTTTTAACACTTACAATAAAAGCAGCTGAATCTACCAAGATTAAAGTATCGTCCAGTCCCTTTTCCTTTGCTAATTTAACACCGTCATTTAACCGCTCCAAATCTGAATTAGTTAAATTAATATTGCGTTGAATTACCCTGTTTATAGCATGTTTTGAAAAATTAACTTCATTGTCTTTGCCCTTTAATTTTTCTAGCAAAACATCTTGAAACGAACCTTCCTTGGTTTTGTTTGATGTATCTATAGTTTGTGCCTGTGGTATCCCTGTAATTATAGGCAAGGAAACCCTTTTTAATAAGATATCATCCATAGCTAATCGACTCCTTTCACATTAGCTCAATTATAACTGTTTTCCATTTATCATTTCTGTAATCATTTTTTCTTCATCTGCAATTTGCTTTGATGTATAAAGTTGTTTTATTTGATCAGGAGAAAATGGTTTCCCTTTTACAAATATTCTGTATTCTCCTTTTTCAATGGAAATTTTCTCAACGTAACCTTCTGTTATTTCCTGTGTTCCACCAACTTTGTTTTCTCCTGCAACTGCATATTTACCCATCATGGACATAATATAATTTTGCTTAGAATATTCTCCCAATTCCATCATCTGTTGCATAGAAGCAAACTGTGCAAGCTGAGATAAATATTGAGTATCATCTACAGGCTTCATAAAGTCTTGATTGGTAAGTTGTGCAAGCATAAGATTGAAGAAATCCTCTACCTTGAGTCCATCTTTTTCCTTATCTGAAAAAACCGCATTATTATAATCAGCGTTTGTATTTGAAACTTTGGGATTAGAATTATTTTGGTTATTCCCATACAGTTTATCATAATTTCTTTTTGGAATTGAATCTATTGGCATTTTAACTCACCTCTTTCACATATCTAATTCAGCCCATTCTTCAGATTTTTCATCAATATATTCTTCAAGGTTGAAAACTTTTTTATGATTTTGATCTTCTTTTTGTTTTTCACTTTCAGAATTTTGATTTTCTGATTGTTCTTCATAACCTTTATAGTTTGATTGATCTGGAGTTTTTTCAACATTAAAACTGTTCAATGTTGCATTTAAAGCTTTTAGAGAATTTTCCAGATTTAAAAATTCACCATTTAAAAGCTGCATTGTTTTTTCTGAACTAAATGATAAACTTATACTCATTTCACCATTTTCAAGCTTACTCATCTTAACTAAAATTTCTCCTAATCCCGCTGGACGTAACTTTATAGAAAAATCTTCTTTACCTAGTTTTATGTTTTGCTCTATCATTTCAACAGTTTTGTTTTCTAAATGTTTAATATCCTGCTCCGAAAGTTTTTCCGAATTAAATTTAATAGTATTTTCAACATTTTTGTTATTCATTTGAAAATTATTTATTTCCCCATTTTCATTTACATTTTCCTTTTCAGAAATTATACTTTTTACATTTCTTATTGCTTTATAGTATTCTATTTCCTCTTTTGAAAAATTATTTTCGATTGTTGAAACATTTTTTAAAACTTCATAATCAACTTTTACATCTGAATTTAGATTTATAGATTTTTGAGAAACCTCATTTAAAGATGTTTTTTCACCTACAAAATTTGCAAATTTAAAATCAATGTTATTTAAAACTTGTTTACCTGAAACAGATAATTTTTCTGGTTCAGTTAAAAGATTTAAGTTTTTATAGCTTACAACTTCTTTTAAATCCATAATATTTAAGGTTTTTAAAATTTCTTCAAACTTTATTGGACTTACTTCATTTTGATTTAAAATAGCATATAACTTCTGAACATCACTTTGAGAAAATAACGAAGACAAATCAACTTGTTTATTTAAATCTAAATTTTCAAGTGCTTCTGTTGATGAAGTATTTTCATTTTCTACAACAAAATTATTAAGATTAAAATTCTGGTCAATTCCTATCATTGCAAAAATTTCAGCCAAAACATCGTCTGTTATTTTTTTATTATTGTTTACAACAATCGGATTTTCTGAAATAACCTCTGGAGCTTGTTGTATATTTGACATTACATCCATAAAGCTCTTCGTTTCAGATTTTTTTTCTGATTTTGAGTTTTCCTTTTTGGGCTCGGGAATTTTAACAGCTACTATTTCCATTTTTATCACCTCCATTCTGTTTAGAATGTTATTACTCAGCCATATGTGTAAGGCAAAGATATTTTACCGAAGGTCCAGGACGACCCGAAAGCCTGGTCGACTCCACAGAGTCGAAACTCTACAAAATTAGAAACTTTACCTTTATCGGCTGAATGGTAACTTTAGAATAGGTTTTTAAAACTATTCTTATGCATTATTGGTGGCAAGTTTAAAAGAAATTAATTCTTCTATTAAAAGTTCACTTTCTTTCAGTTCTTGCTTGCGATATTCCTCAAGCTGTTTTTCTTCAAGTTTATCCAAAGTTGCAACATCTTGCAGAAGATTAACCACATGTTTCCTTTGTCTTTCAATATTTGACTCTAAGACTTGTAAATGTGTTTTAACTTCCTCTATCTCATGAATAATGCACTCTCTACAATATTCGGTTGCTTTTATTTTTTTTAAAGTGGTTCCAATTTTACATTCTTCATTTATATGATTTACTAGCCTAATTTTTTCTATTTCTAAACACTTGCATTTTTCTTCAATTTGATTGTACTCTGCTCTAAGTTTAGCTAAAACAGTTTTTTCTTTTTCCAGAAATTGTTTTTTGTAGTCTCTCGTTTTTTGTAGTGTAAATTTAAATTTAACCATTCCCATCACAATCCTTTCTAGAAAAACAAAACAATAAATTATGCTAAAATCTCTTCCATTATACTTATTGTTTCTTCTACGGTAAATCTTTCGGATACTTTTTGCTGTAAAAATGAATTTATTTTATTTATCTTACCAATAGCATAATCCAAATCTGGATTACTACCATTTTTATAAGCTCCAATAGTTATCAAATCTTGATTTTCTTGATATAAAGACATCAGCCTTTTCATCTCTCCAACTAAGTTTTTTTGATCTTCATCAACTATTTCATTCATAAGTCTGCTTATACTTGCTAAAATATCAATAGCCGGATAATGATTTTTCATAGCTACCTTTCTAGATAACATTATATGTCCATCTATAATACTTCTTACAGTATCTGATATAGGTTCATTTGCATCATCACCCTCAACTAAAACCGTATATATTCCAGTTATAGATCCAGTTTCAAAGTTACCTGCTCTTTCAAGAAGTTTTGGTAAAGTCGCATATATAGATGGTGTATATCCTCTGGCAACTGGTGGCTCTCCTATACTTAATCCTATTTCTCTTTGTGCCATACAAAATCTTGTCAAGGAGTCCATCATAAGTAAAACATCTTTGCCCTTATCTTTAAAATATTCAGCAATTGCAGTAGCAGTAAGTGCACATTTGGAGCGTATCATAGCAGGTTGATCAGATGTAGCAACAACTAAAACAGATCTTTTTAAACCCTCTTCACCTAAATCTCTATTAATAAATTCTAAAACTTCTCTTCCACGCTCGCCCACTAGAGCAATTACATTTACATCTGCACTTATGTTTCGGGCTATCATACCCATTAAGGTACTTTTGCCTACACCACTTCCTGCAAATATTCCCATTCTTTGCCCTTTTCCTATTGTAAGCATTCCATCAATAGCTTTTATTCCAAACTCCAAAGGCATAAATATAGGTGGTCTTAACATAGGATTTGAAGGTTCACCATTTATAGGATAATAATCACCTTCTTTAATTTCGCCTTTTCCATCTATTGGCTCACCTAAAGCATTTACAGTTCTTCCTATTAAACTATCGCTCATTTTTACCTTTAATTTTTGATCGGTATTTTTTACATAGCTTCCATATCCTATACCCTCAATATCTTCATAAGGCATCAATAAAACTTTATCGTTTTTAAAGCCAACTACCTCAGAAAGAACATCTTTTCTTCCACTAATTGAGATATTACATACATCTCCTATGTTGCAAGATATCCCTGAGGCTTCAACCGTAGTTCCAACTATTTGTTCTATTTTACCTAAACAGGTATAAAAGTCATTCATTCTTATATATCTTTTAAATTCAGATTGATCAAGTGTTATATTTTTCATTTAAAGTTTCTCCTAAAGAATCTTTAATATTATGAATTTGAGTTTTAACAGATGCATCTATTAGTCTATCTGGCGACTGAATTACTACAGTTCCTTCATCATAGTCTTCTAGCAAATGAATCTCTAATTTTTTTGCCAAATCACCTTTTAGCATTTCTTTTTCAAGTGATTTCGCTAATTCAGGCAATTTACTAGATATTTCAATTGTTACCCATTTTGCATCTTTTATCATTTTCATTGTAGTTTTAACTAAGTTGTTTAAAACTAATTCATTTTCTGATATTTTGCTATAAATTACTTTTTCAGCTATTTCAATAGATAATGATTTTAACTCATTTGCATATTTTTCAAAATAGTTTTTTTCAGATATATACAATTCCTTTATTTTTTTTTCTATATCTGAAATAATCTTGTCAACAGCTTCGCTTTTTTGAGTTATTCCCTCTTGAATACCTTCCAAGTATGCTGTATCTCTAATAGAAATAGCTTCTAATTTAGCTTTTTCAATAATTGAATTTGCCTCTGATTCTGCAGAATTTTTAATTTGTATAGCATCCTCTTTTGCATCGCTTATTATAGCGTGTCTTTTGGTTTCCAACAAGCTAGAAGTTGATTCAAATATTCTATCTGCTTCCTCTTGGGCTTCTTCTATTATAGAATCAAACAACTTCTTGGCTTCTTCAGAATTACACTCTACATCTACATTAACCTTTGCTTTTTTTTGTGGTTCAATTTTTTTGTCGGGAATGCTAATCTTTTTTTCAATTTCTTTTATCTCATTAGATTTAAATATTTTATACAATTATTTCATCCTTTCCTCCCTTGGAAATGACGATTTCTCCAGCTTCTTCAAGCTTTCTAATAACACCAACAATTCTTTGCTGTGCTTCTTCAACATCCCTTAAACGGATGTTATGTAAATACTGTATATCAGTCTTAATAGTATCTTGTTGACGTTGAGACATATTTTTGTAAATAACTTCCGAAACCTCTTCATTTGAAGCCTTAAGAGCAATAGTGAGGTCTTTGACGTCACATTCTCTAATAAATAATTGAACTTCAAGATCATCAAGATAAATAATATCTTCAAACGTAAACATTTTTTCCTTGATTTCCTCTGCAAGATCTGGTTCTGTTTTCTTAAGCTCATCAAATATATGTTTTTCTGTATGTCTATCAACTCTGTTCATTATTTCAGCAATATAATTCACTCCACCAAATTCCATAATACTTACAGAAGCAATTGAAGATGCTTTCTTAGACAGTACATCCTCAACAACCCTCAATATTTCAGGTGAGGCTCTATCCAAAGAGGATATTCTTTTAATTACATCTACTTGAATTTCTGGCTCAAGTTCTGAAATGATTTGTGCTGCTTGATCTGATGTTGCATATGATAAAACTATCGCTATAGTTTGTGGATGTTCATTATGAATCATCATAAGCAAGTTTTTATAGTCTATTTTTCTTATAAATTCAAAAGATCTTTGTCGTCCAGCCTTTGAAACTCTTTCCCATAGGTAAGCTGAACGCTGTGCACCAAAAGCTTTTTCCAATACTTGTCTTGCATATATTTCTCCACCTTCGGTTATTACTTTTTGTGCAACGCACAAATCATAAAATTCTTCAACTATTGCATTTATCTCCTCTGCTGAAAGTTTTTCGATCTGTGCTATTGCTGTTGCAATTTCTTCTATCTCGTCATCTCTAAGGTGTTTAAATACTTCTGACGCACTTTCTGTTCCAAGAGCGATCAATATGGCAGCTACTTTTGTAACTGATTTTATTCTAGGTTTTGATGGTGCCGCCATTTATAATTCATCCTCCTTTAACATAGATCTAATAATTGCAGCAGTTATTTCAGGATTTTTCTTTACAAATGTTCTTACTTCATTTGCCACATCTTTTTCCTGTTTATGATGCATCTCTGCTGCTTCTGATATACTTACAACTTGACTGTCATCTATAGCTTGCTGTAAAGTGCGTATAGCTTCATCACTTTGTTGTTTTTGAATTCGCAATTTTCTTTTATTTACTTTATGCATTACGAAAATTATTAGTAAAATTATAATTAATATCACTGCTAAAGCCAGTCCTAAAATTATATATAATTTTTCTCTATTCAATGCATTCAATTCCTTTTCTGTGTCTTCAGGAACTTCTGGAACTATTTCAGCAAGTTTTTGCTGTAAGTAAACAGTTATATTTTCATTTGGTATATTTGTTGCATTTCTAACCAAATTCATGACTTGTTCTTCAGGTATATTTAGTTCAACACCTTCACCTGCGTTTACTATTACAGATATGGTAGCGTTACTCAAAACCCCTGGTGCTCTTTCTGTTTGAGTAAGTATTTCTCCTATCGCCCATTCAGTGTCTCTTTTGTAATGAGTAGCATCTTCGTTTGTTATTTCATCTTCAGGATTTTCATAAGTTATTACTTCATCAGTATTATCTTCTTCACCAACTATTCCATTTGGGTCTATAAGTTCGTCTTCTGTTTTGTATTCTATTTGTTGGTTTTTCTTTACCCCTTCACCATCTTCGTTGGTAATGAGTTCTTTAGCCTCTTTAATAACCTTATCCCAATCTATTTTTACTGTAGCCACAGCTACTACGTTTACTTCATCTTCTTCATCAAATAAACCTTCTAATAATTTTTGTGCATTTTCTTCGAGTTGCTTTTTTAGTCTTTCTTCATATTTAACCTTATCTTCAACATTTATACTGTCTTCTGTTTCAAGTTCCTCCTCTGAAAAAAGTTCTTTTCCTGTAGATGTATCTGAAACAGTTACATTTTCAAATTCAACTAACTGAGCACTATATGATACAAGTTTTTTTATAGCTGAAACATTTTCAGCAGTAAACTTTTCAGGCTCATATAGGCTTAACAAAACACTAGCCGAAGCCTTTTCCTTTGTATCCTGCCATACATAATCACTTTTTTTAGGAAAACTTATGGTTACTATAGCCGATTTTACTCCATTTATTCTAGATATGGTTGTTTGTAATCTATCTTGCAATTCAAATCTAAGCGTTTGCTCTTTTTCAAACTCTGTCATTGTCATACTAATATTTTCAAAAAACATACTATATGAAGGTGTAGACTGAGGATAGCCCAATTGAGCTAACTCAAAAACAAGATTATCCCATTCTGTTTCTAGTACTTCAATTTCTCCATTAGAATTAATTCTAGCAGCAACATTTTTTGACATGAGTTCTAAATAAACTTCCGTAGTTTCTGCACTTGACATACCTGGGAAAAGCACAATATACCCATCAGACTTATTTAAAAGTAATGTAACCGCAACTGCTGCTATTATTAAAACAGCAATAATAGAAATAATCAATATTTTCATTTTTTTTGAGAACTTACCCCAAAAAACTTTTAATTTATCAAAAAACTCTTTTAACTTAATCTTTATATTATTCATAATTTACTTAATACCAATACTATTTTATTTTTATACTTGCATTTGCATTATTTCTTTGTACGCATTTATAGCACGAGTTGTAATCTGGACTGTCGTTTCTATTGCTGTTGAAGCTTTTGTAGTTTGTATCATTATAGCATCTACATCATCTCTAGCACCTATTGATAAATCATATGCAGCTTTTTGAGATTCAACTTCCATTTCCTTTACTCCAGCAATTTTGCTTTTTAAAATTTCAGCAAAAGATTCTACTTGATTATTTAAATCACCTTGATTTTCTGTTTTAAACATTGATTCTAAGGGTTTTATTTTGGAAATAGCATCTATATTCATGGTGTATAATTCCTTTCAAAATTTATTATCTTCCTATTTCAAGTGCTTTAGTTGCCATTGCCTTTACAACTGATAGTGCACTTACATTTGCCTCATAAGCTCTTGAGGCCTCCATAAGATCAACTTGCTCTTCAGCATTGTTTACATTTGGATAAAAAACATAGCCTTCTTCATTTGCATCGGGATGATTTGGGTCATAAACTGGAATAAATTCATTTTCATTTTCCACTACCTCTTTAACCCTTACCCCACCATTTTGTGCTTTATCTAATACTTCAGAAAAAGATTGTTCCCTTGTTTCAAAAACAACTTGCTTTCTTCTATATGGTCCACCATCTTCAGTTCGAGTTGTATTTTGATTTGCTATGTTTTGCAAAACTATATTCATTCTAAATCTTTCTGCTGTCAATGCAGACCCAACTATATTTAAAGAGTTCATAAAAGCCATAAATTCACCTTCTAAAAATTATTTGAAGTTTGATTGTGTTAAAACATATCTATAATCTGCAAACTGAGCATTTATTTTTTGAATTACTGCAGAAGACTGAACAAAAGTACTATATAGTTCAAGTGACTCTTTATCAATGTCAACACTATTTCCATCTACTAATATAGAGTTTTTATCATTATATATATTTGATTGAAAAGAATATTTAACCTTTCCATCTTTAGCTTTTTCATTTTCTAGTACATTTTTAAATGAATATTCCTTCGCTTTATAATCAGGAGTATCTATATTTGCTATATTCTGAGTATGCACTTTTTGTTTTATATTTAAAGCAGCCAAGCCACTTTCCATTGATTTAAAACTAATTGAATCATAATACAAAGTTATCACTCCCTCATAAATTTTATTTATTGTTTTTATTATTAATTATAACTTATTTTATATAAAAAATCAATAAAAAAGTACTTTTTTAGTGTATTATTTTACGTTATGTCTAAAATACAGTATTTGATTTCATACATTATAACCATTCTTTTCTTTAGAAAAAAGATAAATTTATATCAAAATTAAAATAGTTATTAATAACTTATTTTTAAGCAATTAATTAATGGTTATATAATCTTTTAAAGAGAAAAATAGGTTTCTATAAACAAAATAATAAACTAATATATTTATAAGGTTTTTGAATGTTCAAAAACCTTATATTTTATTTTTTTAAATCTTTTTACCTAATGTAAAGTAATAGTTTGGATTTTTATATGGAAAGTTATAAAAAAAATGAGCAGAAAAATTCAATATATTCTGCTCATTATTTTAATTACTTAATTAGATTAGTTTTTGTTTTAAATTATTTGTCTAATTTTATATTAGATTCGTCCTTTGTTGGTTCAACTTCTGTAGCAACTGTTTCTACAATATCTTCTTGTTTTGTTCCAACAGTCGATGCTTCTACTTCAAGTGCAGCTAAGTCAACATTTATTTTTTCTACGTTTTTATTTGAAGCTATAATAGAGCTAACTATTTCTTCAAATTCAGCAGAAGGATTTTCACTATGTAGTTCAAAATATTTTTTTCCTAAATTACTATATTGTTTTGTAATATTTGCTTGCTCCGCATTTAACTGCGATTTTAATCTTGACTTTTCAGCTAAAATTTTAGATTTATCAGCAATTCCAGTTGCTGCCTTCGCTGCTTTTTCTCCTACTTTTTCGCCAAAAGTTCCTAGTTTATCGAAAAATCCCATGAAAATCACCATCCTTTTTATATTTTTAATTTAAAACATTATCTATAGAAGCTATAGGTAAATCTTTTTGTTTAAATGCACTAAATCCCAAAAATAACAATAATGCATATCGTACTAAACTTAATAACGATTCAATAATATTGATAAAGTTAAATGGAATTACTATAGCTTTCATTTTGCCGTTAGTAAGTGTGGAAGGTAAAGATAATATAGAATCGAAAAGACCTAATAACTCTACAAACACATAGTAAGCTAAGAATATGGCTAAGGCCTTAAACACAGCTTTTTTTAACCACTGATTTTCTTCCTTAAGTAAAACATAAGCCACCGCCACTAATAAAAAAATCATGGCATTGTAACCACCTATAACTGCAACAAAATAAATAATTGCTGCAAAGACACCAACTGGTATACCTAATTTAGTCTTTTCCAAAATATCACTCCCTATTTATTCTTTACTTAATTTTATCTTTTTTTTTATGTAATGTCAATATATTTTCTATATTTTTATTAAAAAAATATATTTATGTTACTATTTCGGCATATGTATGTTTTACCGAAGGTCCAGGACGACCGGAAAGCACGGTCGCCTCCGCAAAGTCGAAACCCTTACAAACCCGTAAACTTTACCTTTAATGGCTGAATAGTAACATTTATACATTAATAAATTAGTTTTATTGCTAAAATATAGTTTTTTATATTGTATCCAAAATGATTTTTTTTGGATACACACTATCTTTGCCAATCAAAATAATATTTTGCATCCTTTTAGATAAAATATCAAAATCATTCATAACAGAAGAGTGTAGCGTTGCTAATAACTCACCTTTTTTTACTTCATCGCCTATACTTTTATTTAGCACAATTCCTGCTGAATAGTCTATTTTATCTTCTTTAGTTTTTCTACCTGCACCTAATTCCAAGGCAATTAATCCTATTTGTTCACTATCTATTTTTGATATAAATCCATTATACAGAGAATAAACTTCATGTTTTTGACTTGCTTCAGGCAATAATTTATAATCATTTATAATATTAACGTCTCCGCCTTGTAATCTTATTGTTTCCTCTAAACATTTTAAAGCACTGCCATTTTTTATAGAGTTTTCAGCCATTTCTCTACATTCCAACAAAGATCCCTTTCCTGATAAATTCAGCATGTGTGTAGATATCTCTAAAGATAAATCAAATAATTCACCCTTTATATTACCTTTTAAAATTTCAATGCATTCTATAACCTCAAGTGAATTGCCTATATTTTTACCAAGAGGAAAATCCATATTCGTAATAATAGCTCTGCATTTTTTTTCTGCATTTTCGCCTATTTTAACCATAGTTTCAGCCAGTACTTTTGCATCTTCTAAATTTTTCATAAATGCCCCGCTGCCCATTTTTACATCCAACAATATACAATCCGCACCCATAGCAAGCTTTTTACTCATAATACTGGAACATATGAGTGGTATACTGTCAACTGTAGCCGTAACATCTCTTAAGGCATACATCTTTTTATCAGCTAAAACCATGTCATTACTTTGCGATATGATTGAAAATTTATTTTTTAATAATATATTTTTAAAATCTTCAAACTCTAATTCTGTTTTAAATCCAGGTATGCTTTCCAATTTATCTATAGTTCCTCCTGTATGCCCTAATCCTTTACCAGACATTTTAGGGACACATACTCCACAAGAAGCAACAATAGGACCGATTATCAAGCTTGTTTTATCCCCTACACCGCCTGTGCTATGCTTATCAACTGTAACTCCATCTATAAAGTCAAATTTCATTTTATAACCTGTATCTCTCATAGCAAGTGTCAACTCGGTAGTTTCATCTACAGTAAGAGAGTTTAAACATACTGCCATAAGCCAAGCCGAAACTTGGTAATCAGGAATAAGCCCTTTTGTATAATTATTTACCAAAAAAACTATTTCTTCGTTATTAAGTTTTATTTTGTTTTTTGTTTTTTTTATTATTTCATACATCAGCATTTTCTATTCCTCCAAAATCCTATAACTATAAATTAATAAAGAGCTAATCTAAAACATTTGTTTTGAAAAGCTCTTTTAATGTTACTATTCCGCCATTAAAGGTAAAGTTTACGTATTTGTAAGGTTTTCGACTCTGAGGAGTCGACCAGACTTTTCCGGTCGCCCTGGACCTTCGGTAAAACAACTCAACCTTATATATGACTAAATAGTAACCTTTTAATTAAATACTTATTAAGAATATAAAAAGTCAAAGTTTCCAGACTTTAGCCCTATAGATACTGCAAACTGATATCCTTTAACCTCTTTTTGATTGTCAATTATAACTGTTTTAATATATCCACCATCACCTTCAACAACTTGAATCCAATTTGAATAATCAGCAGATAATGTTAATCCATATTTCCTTTCAAGTATCGCCTTTAAATCACTACTTGTAATAGCCTTAGAGTAACCATAATTAGGGTCACAGTTTTGATCGTATTCACAAGGTACACTTCTCAAGTAAGGCAAGTCTTCCCAATTAACATCTTTATTGGAAGCAGTAGCACCACCACTGGATGCACTAAATTGTGTCAATGCATATTTACCTTGATAATATACTGTTTGACCAAGTACTGCATTTACAGCATCAATTATTTTTTGATCTGGATATGGTTTTACAGCCATACCATTTGTCTTTCCACCAAGATATTTTACATATGTATATGCTGCAACTGCCTGTGCTTTAATTGCTTCAGGGTTAAAAGAAGAACCTACTTCCGCATTACATACTTGGGATATAACATCCAATGCACTGCCTGAAACACCACTCACTGTGATAGTCTCTGTAGCTACATTTTGGTTATAAACCAATTCAGTTCCTGGATAGTAGTGTTGTAAAATCTGAATATAATCATATCCTGCATATGTTGCATAGTGATTTGCTCCATTTTGACTTAATCCAACACCATGACCATAACCATAACTAGTGAAATAAAACATACCTGCCTGTTGCATATCAGGAACTGCTACTTCTCTTTGTGGAGGAGGCTGTAGCATAGTCGCTTCATTTGCATTTACAGGTGGCTGATTGTTTACTGGAACAGCTGCAGTTTCTATTGTGGCTACTGTTGTTAATTGTGTTGTAGCTTCTGTAATTGTCTCGGTAATAGGTGGAGTTGTTGTTTCTATAGTAGTTTGTATTGATTCTAATGCAAGTTTTTCGTTGTAGTCAAATATATTTGCCTTCCACCAGCTTGTAACTTCATATTCATTATGATTGACTTCTGTTACTGAAGCATATGCTCCTGTGTGATAATACTGACCTTCATTATAAATAACCTTTGTTTCCGCCATATTTTTTGAAGTGTCACCATTAGCTACATCAGCAACTGTAATAGTTAGTATTGCTATCAATGTAGACAACAATCCTAAACCCATGCGTTTCAGTGGTAATTGTTCCTTCATGTAAAATACTCCATTCGTGCCGTTACGGCTAAATTTCAGAAACTTTTGTTTCTGCATTATATTAAAACATCTGTTTATTTTCTTACACTACCTGCAACCCCTGATAATAAATCTTCCCCAGGACGTACTCTTCTTGCAAGTACTACAAAACGAGTATCATCATAAAGATCACCGTTGTTACATGTAGATAAGGCAATAAATTTGTCTCCAAATTTTACATCAACATTTGTTTTAACTAATGATTTATCGTTAATCTTTGCAATGTATTCATCAAAACATTCTTCTGCAGTTTGTTTTTTATAATCTCTAGGGAAATTTATATAATTCCAAAATTCGAAATCAGACCCCTTTGCACCATTACAAAGCATAAACGCAAAAATTTTATACTGAAAATCTTCATACAATGAACTAACTTCTACTATAGGGTTTTGCTCGTAAAAAGAAGGATCATCAGCATATTTTTTCAATGCACTAAACATAGAACCGTCATACATATTGTGTCCATACATAAGCATATTATCGGATTGTAATTTAATTTCTTTTTCAAAATCACATCTATAATCCATAAATACATACCCAGCATCAGAAGGTTTTTTATTTATATCATGATTAATATAAAAATCATTATCCTTCGCTCTAAGAACAGCATAATCTATAACTGTATTACTAATTCTAATCCAACCAACTGTTTCAGAATTTATATTTTTTGCTTCATTTGCTTTTAAACTTAATCCATTTACAAAAGGTGGATAAGTTGTAGTCGCTTCTGTTACTATTTCTGTTGGGATGGTTGATACACTAGTAGTTGTTGTCTCAGTTTTAATTTCTTTAGGTTTATAATTATTTAAATTCAATAATATAATTAAACCTATGAAAATAATTATCACAACAGCTATAATAGGAATTAGTTTTTTTTTACTCATAAAAACACCTCTAAAAGATTATCCATAAGGAATAAATTCGGCATTGGAATCATATGAACCACCGGATATTCTATAATATACATCAGGCATTAAAGGGTTAGGATTTCTTGAACTTCCTGTAATTCCTAACATATTATCTTCATCAGGTCTGATGCGTCTACCTACAACAACAAATCTTGAGTTGTCAAATTCTGATGAGCATGTTGAAAGAGCAACCAATTTATCACCATATTTTACATCAACGTTTGTTAAAATAAGCGACCGTCTCTTTATTCCATTTACATACTCGTAAAACTCTTCTTGTGAATTAAAATTAATATGGTTATAATACTCAAAAACATCACCGACTCTAAAATCAGCATTTGCTATAAAAAACCCAAATATTTTATACATATGTCTATCATAATTAGAATCTATTTGAATAAAAGGATATTTTTCGTAATACGAATAATCTTCTTTATATTTTCTTAGCGTTCCAAACATCGCTCCATCTTTCATATCATGTCCATAAACAATCATTTGATCTGATTGTTGAGAAAGACCTATCTTATTTCGCCAGTCCAAAAATATTGTACCTGCTTTATTTGGCTCACCTAAGAAACTTTTATCTAAATAGAACTCTTTTTCATGTTCTTTTGTTTTTTGAACAATGGGATAATCTATTTTATCATATTCACCCTGTTGGTTTATTACTCTAATATATCCTACAGTATCTGGATTTTGATCTATAAGATATTGCTGAGACGGCATTATAGATGCATCTTCGTCACTAGGTGGAATAATTATTTCTTCCATTGACATAGCTAAAGGCATTTTATCTCTTAGTTCACTATAAATCTTATCATTTTTATAGTTTTGATAATAATAATCAAAAATAAAAAAAGCACAAACACCAAAAACAAATATCGCAACTAAAAAAACAACTTTTCTAACTACTTCTATTACTCCATCACCTTTCCAAGGTAACAATCCTTTCCATACATCTGCATAAGAAAACTTTTTTCTTTTTATTATTTTTTTTTGCTTTGATTTTACAGCAGTTGATTTACTCATTTTCTAAATCCTCCATCAGTATTTGCTCTAAAATGTCAAAAACATACCAAGCAGTACATTTCCTAACTTCTAAGCGACTTTTAGATACTTCACAAAGATTTAATAATCTAACAAAATGTACATCCTCAAAAATAAACCCTATATAAACAGTACCTACAGGTTTTTCATTAGTTCCTCCTGTTGGACCTGCAATACCAGTTACAGATACACATATATTTGCCCCTGATATTTTTTTTAAACCTCTAACCATTGATGAAGCAACCTGCTTACTAACTGCTCCATATGTTTTTAATTCTTCATAGGGTACATTTAGAAATTTTTGTTTCATTTCATTTGAATATGTACAAACGCCTAATTCAAAAATCTTTGAAGAACCAGACACTGATGTAATTAATTCAGATAATAGTCCTCCTGTACAACTTTCTGCTGTTGCCACTAATTTATTACTTAGTGATAACAATTCTACCACTCTTGTAACCTTTTTGTCAAGATTTTTGAATGTAACTTCATTAGAATATACTATTTCACCAAAGATATCATATGTTTTTTTCATAACAATCACCAAAACTTTTTAACAAATTATTAACGTACTATTTCTAAATAATGAACTAATCCTTCATTTTGATTGTAATTTTTTCCACCAATTCTACCGCTTTATTTACCATTTCTGAAAAATCAAGTGAATTATGCACGTTTTGAACCTCATCTAAATTTGGTTTGGTTTTTGGATGTTTTGGAGTTAAAACAGTGCAACAATCTTCAAAAGGTTGTATAGAAATGTCGAAAGTTTCTATTTTTCTAGAAATATTAACTATCTCTGTTTTATCCATTCCTATTACAGGTCTTAATACAGGCATCGTGCATACTGCATCTGTACATGCAATTGCCTTTAATGTTTGACTCGCAACTTGACCAACACTCTCTCCAGTTATTAGGGCAAGTGAACCGTCATTTTCGGCTATTATCTGAGATATTTGCATCATTATTCTTCTCATAATTATTGTAAAATATTCTTCTGGACATTTTCTTTTTATATTCTCTTGAATTTCAGTAAATGGAACACAATAAAAAGTTATATCTCCACAGTATTCAGTTAATCTTTCACAAAGACTTTCAACTTTTAATCTAGCTCGTTCAGAAGTATATGGTGGACTTATAAAATGAACAGCTGATATACTTATTCCTCTTTTGGCCATCATATATCCCGCTACAGGGCTATCTATACCGCCTGAAATAAGTAACATCGCTTTACCACTACTTCCTACAGGCAATCCTCCTGCAGCTTCTACTTTCGACGAATACACATACGCATTTGTATCACGAACTTCTATGGTTACAGTTATTTCCGGATTATATACATCAACATTAAGGTTTGGATAATTCGATATGAGTATTCCACCTATTTCCCTGCATATTTCAGGCGATTTAAGTGGAAATGCCTTATCGGCTCTTTTGGCTTGTACTTTAAATGTTTTTGCATAAGGTAATACATCTTTTAAATACTCCACACTTTTTTGTGCTATATCATCAAAATCCTTTTTTAAAACCGCCGCTTTGCATATAGCCGCAATACCAAAAATCTTCGATAATCTATTTAAAGCTTCGTCTAAATCAACTTCTGAATTTTCAGGTACAATATATATAGTGGATTGTAACTTTGTATATTTAAAATACCCCAATGATTTAAGCTTTTTTCTTATGTTTTTAAGTAATATATCTTCAAAAGTATGTTTATTTAAACCCTTTAAAGCTATTTCTCCGTATTTGGCAAGTATTATTTCATTCATTAAAAATATTCCTCCATAAAAATTTTATTTTAATTTTATTAGTTTTTCATATCCTTCATTTATCCCAAACAAGAGTGTATCCATCTCATTTTTTGTATTTTCACTGTTAAAACTTATTCTCAATGCTGTATCTATAAGATTATCTTCTACACCAAAAGCCTTTAACACTTCGCTTTTTTTACCTTTTGAACAAGCTGATCCTGTCGAAATATAAATATTTTTTTCCTCCAAAAAATGAAGCATTATTTCTGATTTTATATTTAAAACCGAAATGTTTATTATATAAGGAGATGTGTCCACTTTACTATTTACGCTTATATAATCAATATTTTTTATTTTGTCCAAGAAATATGTTTTTAATTCATATACATAACTATATCGAGTTTTTATTGTATTTTCTAACTCCTCAACGGCAGCACCAAAACTAACTATATTTTGAACTGCTTCTGTACCTGCTCTTAATCCATTTTCTTGTCCTCCACCCAAATTTGAAGGAGATACCCTAATACCTTTTTTTATATATATAGCACCTGTTCCCTTTAAAGCATGAATTTTATGTGCACTTATAGAAACTATATCTGCAGCAAATTCTTTTACATTGAAAGGCATTTTCATATATGCTTGTACTGCATCACAATGAAAAATTATGTTTGGATTTATTTTTTTTGCAATTTTTATTGTTTCCTTAATAGGCAACAAGTATCCTGTTTCATTATTTACTGCCATCATAGATATCAAAAAAGTATTTTCATCTATTTTTTCAATTATATCATTTACATCGATTATTCCATTTGAATTAGGATGAATTTTAACTATTTCATAACCCATAGTTTCAAGTTTTTTTAAAACAGTGTTTACAGAAGCATGTTCTATTGAGGTGCTTATTATCCTCTTTTTTCTTTTTCCGTACATTTCCGCTGCACCAAACAAAGCTATGTTATTACTTTCTGTCGCCCCTGATGTAAAATAAATATTTGAACTTTCACATTTTAAAGATTTTGCTATAATACTTCTAGATTTGTCAATTAATTTTTGTGAACTTAAGCCAAGTTTATGCAAAGATGATGGATTTCCAAATTCATTAGTTAAGTAATTAACAACACTATCCAACACATTTTTGGTCGGTTTAGTAGTTGCTGCATTGTCTAAATATACCAAAAGGTTCAACTCCTGATTAAAATAATTCACTTACAAAATAAGTTACTATTCAGCCATATGTATAGGGGAGAGATGTTTTGCCGAAGGTCCAGGGCGACCGGAAAACCCAGTCGACTCCGCAGAGTCGAAATCCTTGTAAAACCGTAAACTTTACCTTTAATGGCTGAATAGTAACCAAAATAAGTAACCTTGCATTTACGCAATATAATTTGATTATAACACAACTATTATTTAATTTCTACTATAAAATTAAACAAATTTTTTCACAACATTAGTTACTATGCTTTCACGTTACTATTCAGCCTTACGTATAAGGCTGAGATGTTTTGCCGAAGGTCCAAGGCGACCGGAAAGCCTGGTCGCCTCCGCAGAGTCGAAATTCCTGTAATTTTATCAACCTACCTGTTATGATTAAATATTGACCCACTAATATCTATATTTAACTACATTCAAAAAACAAAATGCATTGTTTAAAAACAATGCATTTTGTTTTTTATCTTATTTTTGCACCACAAGGTACTTCAGCATCTAAGAAATTAACCTTGACTGAACCATCAGGCATTTCTGAACAACATATCATACCATTACTCATAACGCCTCTTAGTTTAACAGGCTTTAAATTCGCAACTATTGTAACAGTTTTACCAACTAAATCATCTGGTTTATACCATTGTGCTATTCCTGATACAACTTGTCTTCCACCCATTCCATCATCTAACTGTAAACAAAGTAGTTTGTCTGATTTTTTTACAGGTTCACAAGATATAACTTTTGCAGCACGTAATTCTATTTTCATAAAATCATCAATAGATATTTCAGGCTGTAATTCTATTTTTTCTTCTTCTGCAACATTGTTTTTTTGTATTTCTTCCATTAATTTTTCTGCATCGATTCTATTAAAGAGAGGTTTTGCTGGATTTAGCTTTTCATTTACATTCAACGCACCAAAGGAATTTATAGACTCATACGTTGTTTCAGTTGTATTTAATTGTCTAAAAATTTCTGTTGATGTATCTGGTAAAAAGGGTGAAAGCAATACTGCAATAAATCTTATAGACTCAAGTAAATTATATAACACAGTTGCAAGTCTCTCTTTTTTATCTTCATCTTTCGCCAAAATCCATGGTGTAGTTTCATCTATGTACTTATTACTTCTTCTAGCTAAATTAAGTATTGCATATAAAGAATCACTTATTTTGAACTCTTTCATCAATTCTTCAACATTAAATACAGTTTTAATTGCCGTCTCTATTAACTCCTTGTCTATATCCTCTTCTGCATCCGGAGATAAAATTATACCATCAAAATACTTATAGGACATTGATATAGTTCTGTTAACTAGATTTCCTAAATTATTTGCAAGATCCGAATTATATCTTTCAAACACAGTTTCATAAGTTATTGATCCATCACTCGCATATGGCATTTCTGACAACAAATAATATCTGACTGCATCCACACCAATTAATTTTATTAAATCATCTGCATATATTACATTTCCTTTTGATTTTGACATTTTATCATTTCCAAAAAGAAGCCATGGATGACCAAAAATTTGTTTTGGCAATGGTTCTTCAAGTGCCATAAGCATACAAGGCCAATATATAGTATGAAATCTTAAAATATCTTTTCCAATAATATGTGCATCTGCTGGCCAATATTTATTATAAGTTTCTGAAGAACCGTCAGGATCATAACCCAAACCAGTTATATAATTTGAAAGTGCATCAATCCAAACATAAACCACATGTTTATCATCAAAATCCACAGGAATTCCCCATTTAAATGATGTTCTAGAAACACATAAATCTTGAAGACCTGGCTTGATAAAATTATTTACCATTTCTTTTTTACGACTTTCAGGATATATGAAATTCGGGTTTTCTTCTATAAATTTTTCTAATTTTTCTTGATATTTTGAAAGTTTAAAAAAGTATGCTTCTTCTTTTGTTTTAACCACTTCTCTACCGCAGTCAGGACATTTTCCATCCACTAGCTGTGTATCAGTAAAAAAGCTCTCACAAGGAACACAATATAAACCCTCATACTCACTCTTATATATATCGCCTTTTTCATATAACTTTTTAAATATTTTCTGAACTGTTTTTTCATGATCATCGTCAGTAGTTCTAATAAATTTATCATAAGTGGTATTTAACATATCACATATTTCTTTTATTTGTGCAGCAATATTGTCTACATATTCTTTAGGTGTAACACCAAAATCTTTCGCATTCTCTTCTATTTTTTGACCATGTTCATCTGTACCTGTCAAGAAGAAAACATCATATCCCTGCATTCTTTTATACCTCGCAATAGCATCAGTCATAACTATTTCATAGCTATTTCCTATATGCGGTTTACGTGAAGTATAGGCAATTGCAGTTGTTATATAGTATTTTTTATTTTCCATTTATTTTTCTCCTCTTATTTTTAAAATTAATGTATCCAAGGCTATAAAGGTTACTATTCAGCCTCTAAAGGTAAAGTTTACGGCTTCGCAAGGGTTTCGACTCTGCGGAGTCGACTGGGCTTTCCGGTCGCCCTGGACCTTCGGTAAAATATCTCTGCCTTATATATGGCTGAATAGTAACCTATAAAGTCTATTTAATATTATACTTTAATTTTTTATGTTTGTCAAAAAAAATTAGGTGTGTAAAGTACACACCTAATTTTAATTTAATTATCGATTATTAAGCTTCAACACTATAAAGTTTTGATAATCTTAATAAATGTTCATATCTATCTGCCGCACTTGCAGTAGCAGAATTAAATAACATTTCTGCTCTTTCTGGATTTTGACGAGCCAATGAATTATATCTTACTTCACTCATTAAGAAGTTCTTAAATTCATCAATGTTTGGAGCTTTTGAATCTAGAATAAATGGATTTTTTCCTTCTAGTTTTAAAGTTGGATTAAATCTAAATAAATGCCAGTAACCAGCAGCTACAGCTTTCTTTTCTTCTGTTTGAGCTAAAGCCATACCGCCTTTAATTCCATGGTTGATACATGGTGCATATGCTATTATTAATGAAGGGCCATCATAAGCTTCTGCTTCAGCAATAGCCTTGATACATTGGTTATAATCTGCACCCATAGCAATATGAGCAACATATACATAACCATAACTCATAGCAATACCAGCCAGGTCTTTCTTTTTAACTTCTTTACCAGCAGCTGCAAATTGTGCAATAGCTCCTGTTGGAGTTGATTTTGAAGATTGACCGCCTGTATTTGAATAAACTTCTGTATCAAATACAAAAATATTTACATTTTCACCAGAAGCTATTACATGGTCAAGACCACTAAATCCGATATCATAAGCCCAACCGTCTCCACCAAATACCCACATGGATTTTTTGCTTAGATAGTCTTTATATGCCAAGATATCTTTTGCTTCTGCACAATCACAAGCTTGTAATAAAGCAACTAATTTTGCTGTAGCATCTGAATTTAAGTTTCCATCATCTGCTGTAGCTAGATAGTTATCGATTGCTTCTTTTATATCTGTCTTATCTGTTTTATCTTTTAAAGCTGTAACTTTACCCATTACTCTTTCACGAAGAGTTTTTTGAGCTAGATACATACCATATCCATATTCAGCATTATCTTCAAATAGAGAGTTCGCCCAAGCAGGACCTTTTCCAACTTTGTTTGTTGTATATGGAGTTGAAGGTGCAGAACCACCCCAAATAGATGAACATCCAGTTGCATTTGCAATGTACATTCTATCTCCAAACAACTGAGTAACAAGTTTTGCATAAGGAGTTTCTCCACAACCTGCACAAGCACCGGAGAATTCTAGCAATGGTTGTTTAAATTGAGAACCTTTAACTGTTGTAGGTTTAAACTTCTCAAGAACTTCTGGTTTTTCGTCTATTTTTTCCAAATACTTAAATGGTTCTTGTTGTGACAATTGGGAATCCAATGGTTTCATAACAAGTGCTTTATTTTTAGCTGGACAAATATTTGCACAAGAACCACAACCAGCACAATCTAGAGGAGAAATAGTTAGAGAGAACTTTAGATTATTTAAAGCTGGTTTAAAGTCAACTACTTTTGTACCTTCAGGTGCATTTGCAGCTTCTTCTTCTGTTAGTGCAAATGGACGAATTACAGCATGAGGACAAACATAAGAACATTGATTACATTGAATACAATTTTCTGGTTGCCATTCTGGAACGTTTACTGCTATACCACGTTTTTCAAAAGCAGCTGAACCTTGTGGGAATGTACCATCAGCCATGTCTTCAAAAGTTGAAACAGGAAGTAAATCGCCCTTTTGAGCATTACAAGGAATTTGAATGTTGTTAACAAAGTCTGTTAAAGTTTTGTTACTTCCAGTCGCATTTCCCATACCCATTTGAGTATCGTCAGCATTTGCCCACTCAGCAGGAATTTTAATTTCAACTATATGATTACAGCCAGCGTCAATAGCATCATGATTCATTTTTACTATTGCATCACCTTTACTAGCATATGAAGCTGTTGCTGCATCTTTCATATATTTGATAGCATCTTCAATAGGAATAATATTTGCAAGTTTAAAGAAAGCAGATTGAAGAATAGTGTTTATTCTGCTACCCAAACCTATTTCTTCGCCTATTTTTACACCATCTATTGTATAGAATTTAACATTGTTTGTAGCAAGATATCTTTTAACTTGACCTGGAAGATGCTTTTCTAGAGCTTCCATATCCCAGATTGTATTTAATAAGAAAGTACCGCCTGGTTTAATATCTGAAACCATATCATATTTGTCAATGTATGATTGATTATGACATGCAACAAAATCAGCTCTGTTCACTAAATATGTAGATTTAATTGGAGATGTACCAAATCTTAAGTGAGATACTGTAACACCACCAGATTTTTTGGAATCATAAGCAAAATATGCTTGTGCATACATGTCGGTGTGATCACCAATGATTTTGATGGAGTTTTTATTTGCACCAACAGTACCGTCAGCACCTAAGCCCCAGAATTTACAAGCAGTTGTACCAACAGCAGCTGTGTCTAGATTTTCACCAGCTGGAAGTGATAAATAAGTAACGTCATCTGTGATACCTATTGTAAATCTTGCTTTTGCATCTGATTTACTAACAACATTTTCATATACAGATTTAACTTGAGCTGGAGTTGTATCTTTTGAACCTAGACCATATCTTCCGCTAAAGATTTTTAAACTGTCAAATTTTGTACCTTTTAATGAAGCTACAACATCTAAGTATAATGGCTCGCCCAATGAACCTGGTTCTTTAGTTCTATCTAAAACAGTAATTTGTTTTGTTGAATCTGGAATAGCTTCAACTAGTTTATCTGCACAGAAAGGTCTATATAGTCTTACTTTTACTAAACCATATTTTCCACCTTGAGCATTTAAGAAATCTATAGTTTCTTCAATTGTATCATTTATTGAACCCATAGCTATAATAACATGTTCTGCGTCTGGTGCACCATAGTAGTTGAATAATTTATAGTCTGTGCCGATTATAGAGTTAACTTTACTCATATACTCTTCTACAATTGCAGGCAAAGCATCATAATACTTGTTACAAGCTTCACGTGCTTGGAAGAATATATCCGGGTTTTGTGCTGTTCCTCTTAATACAGGATGTTCTGGACTTAAAGCTCTTTCTCTAAAAGCTTGTGCTGCGTCCATATCAATCATTCCAGCAAGAGTTTCTTTATCCCAAACTTCGATTTTTTGGATTTCGTGTGAAGTACGGAAACCATCAAAGAAGTGTAAAAATGGAACTCTGCCCTTTATTGCTGTTAAATGTGCAACAGCTCCTAAATCCATTACTTCTTGAGGATTTGTAGATGCTAGCATAGCATAACCTGTTTGACGACAAGCATATACGTCAGAATGATCTCCAAAAATGTTTAATGCATGTGAAGCCACACAACGAGCTGAAACATGAATTACGGAAGGTAATAATTCTCCAGCCATTTTGTACATATTTGGTATCATTAAAAGTAACCCTTGTGAAGCTGTATATGTTGTTGTTAAAGCACCAGCAGATAAGGAGCCATGTACTGTACCAGCAGCACCAGCTTCAGATTGCATTTCTGTTACTTTAACAGGTTGTCCAAATATATTTGTTTGTCCTTTCGCAGACCATTGGTCTGTTACTTCTGCCATAACGGAAGAAGGTGTGATAGGGTAAATAGCGGCAACGTCTGTAAATGGATATGAGACCCAAGCAGCAGCGTTATTACCGTCCATTGTTTTCATTTTTCTAGACATTGATAATAATCCTCCTAATATAATAAATGTGCGTTATGATATTTACACATAAACGTCAACTATTATAATATCATAAGTCATATTGTTTGTAAAGAGGGTTAATGTAAAAAACGAGTATAAATTGACGAAAAAATAACAAGAACTTAATAAAATAATTTTCAGATGTATTTTTTTGTTGTTTTTTAATGATTTAACTAATTTATCGATATAAATATTGGTTATTTATCTAAAAAAAATTAATTAAAAAAAAATATCTAAAATAAGTGTTGACGTTTTTGTTTTTTTATATTATAATAATGACAGTGTTAAGTTAATATTTTTTATTAAGGTTAACACTCGTTTTGTTGTCTCCTTTCTTTTGTTCTACACATATTTATTTATCTCTTTTTATTTTTAAAGCAGAGCACCGTTTGCTCTGCTTTTTTTTGTTTATTTATTGGGGTATTATTCCGTTTTTGAAAGAAAATATAATCAACTGTGTTCTATCCGCTGTTTCTGTTAGTGAAAGCATTTTAGAAATTCTGTTTTTTATTGTTCCTTCTGAATAATTTATACTTTCCGCTATTTCTGAGTTGTTTTTCCCTTTGGATATAAGCTTGAGTATTGATAAATCTATTGAGTCTAATCCCAAACTTTGGACTCTTGATTTTGAATTAGTACTATTAACGCTCTTGCTACCAGTATTATTTAACAAAACATTTTTTAAAGAATTATTTACAACAAAAAAATTATTATATATACACTTTATTAGGTTTATCACCATATCCGGCTCTGTATCTTTAGAAAGATAGCCATCTGCACCATTACTAAAAGATAAATGCATTTCTGATTCATTTTTTAAGTTTGTTAAAATAACTACTTTTATTGATTTAAAATGCTTTTTGATGTAATTTAAAGTTTTTATACCTGTTTTATTTGAAATGTTTAAATCCAGCAATAAAATATCCGTTTTATTGTTTTGGCAAATATCAATTATACCTTCATTTGTATTTGACTTTCCAACTACAGTAAACGTATCCTCTTGTTCTAGTATAGTTGCTAGCATACTGCTGTATAATTTATATTCATCTGCGATAACAATATTTATCATATTATCCCCCTTGACTGATTACTTTTTATTAAAAATAATTTATTACACATATAATTTTATCATTTCGCTTCAACTAAAACAAGTATAAAAACAAAAAACCTTAAAAGAAAATTTTTCTTTTAAGGTTTAAAAGTTTAAATAAAATTTTATAACTATTTAATTATAGTTATATTTAATTTATCTAATAAAGGTAGTGGTTTTGTTTTTCCAGTAAATCCATTAATAAGACCTATTAATTCTAAAATACCTACTGCAAAAAGAGCAAGCGTAGGTAGGATTCCTCCGATTATTGGCAATATTGCATTGAATATAGTGTTTAAAATCATTAACCCAACCACACCTATTTGAAGTATCAACGCTTGATTTGCATTAAATTTTGCATATTGGGAATTTGGAGCCATAAGAAGTGGAATAAAAAACAAAATATAAGCCAAACCAGCTGCTGTTTTATTTGCTTCTACGTCTGCAGGATCAAATTCTATTAGGGAATTTTTATTCTCATCCATAATTAAAACCTCTCTTTTTTAAATTTTTTTATAAAAACTCACTATGAGTTTCATAGTCAAATAAATATTTAATATCTATAAGTTTAACTTATAAATCCCATATAGTCTAGTGTCAATAGTCATATATTGATAATTACTATTGGCTAAAAAAAGTTGCAATTATCCTTAAGTCACTGTTTATAAAAGTTAAAAAAATCAAAAATCTATTGCAAAAAATCCATTTATATTTTATAATGATAATATATTTAGTTTTTAAATATATTATCATTATAAAATATAAATTTACTTGGAGGTATCATGCCTAGGTTTTTTGTCAATAATATAAATGAAAACAATGTAATTATAGAAGGTAACGATGCACTACACATAAGAAAATCACTTAGAATGAACGTTGGGGATGTCTTAACCGTTTGTTGCAATGGCATTGATTATTCTTGTGAAATAAGCGAAATTAATACAGAAAAAATTTTATTAAAGGTTTTATTCTTTAATAAAAGCGAATCTGAACCGAATATTAATTTAACTCTATATCAAGCGATACCTAAATCAGACAAATTGGAACTTATAATACAAAAAGCAGTGGAACTAGGTGTAACCCAAATAGTCCCTGTGTTAACTAGACGTTGCATTTCTCGTCCTTCTGAAAAAGATTTTCAAAAAAAACTTTTAAGGTATAATAAAATAGCCGAATCTGCATCTAAGCAAGCTGGACGTGCAATAATACCTGAAGTTTTACCTATGATAAACTATAGTAATGCGATTGAAGCTATGAAAAAAGATGATGTTTCAATTGTTTTTTACGAAAGCGGTGGACTAAGGCTGAACGAAATGAATTTTTCGGATAAAAAAAACATTTCGATAATGATAGGTAGCGAAGGTGGTTTTGACGATTTAGAAATATCGGAAGCACAGAAAAATGGAATAGAAACCGTTTGGTTGGGAAATAGAATCTTAAGGTGTGAAACCGCTCCCATAACAGCAATATCTTTATTAATGCATTTAACCGGAAATTTATAAATGATTGATAAATGATGACATTTAATAATTCATCATTTACATATATATTTAAACTGTATCCGTAAGAGCAGTTTAAACTTAAAAATAAAAAGTCTTGCGGAGAACGGAGATTATTATGAAGAGTTCATTTTTAAGTGTAATGGCAGCTATAGTTTCAGTAAGTGCAGCGGTAATAGCTGTTATGGCATTAAAGAAAAAGTATGATTTAAATTGTTCTTGTGGTTGTGATTGCGATTGTGACGAAGACGCAAATGTAGATTGCAACTGTGAAGACGAATATGAAGATGATTTTGACTATGTTGAGGATGACACAATGTATGATGAATCTAGCAAAGAGGAAGCTGAGGAAGTTTCCGAAGAAACAACTGAAGACAAAAAAGAAGATTAATAATTTTATCCCTGCTTAAATTAAGTAGGGATAAAGTCTTGATAAAATAAATATAAATTTAAATGGAGGCTAAAAAATGGCTAAAGAAATAAAGAAAAAACCGCAATTCCAATCACATACTTCTTCTGATGAGAAGAAAAAGGCTTTGGAAAACGCTATCGCTCAAATTGAAAAAACGTATGGTGCTGGTGCCGTTATGAAACTTGGTCAAACTAAAAAGCTGGATATTGGAGTTATTCCTACCGGTTCTATGACTTTAGACATGGCTTTGGGTATAGGCGGAATTCCAAAAGGCAGAATAGTTGAAATATACGGACCAGAAAGTTCTGGTAAAACAACTGTTGCACTTCATATGATTGCTGAAGCACAAAAAGCTGGTGGCGAAGTTGCATTTATTGACGTTGAACATGCTTTAGATCCTATATACGCAAGTGCTTTAGGGGTAAATATAGACGATTTGTTAGTATCACAACCAGATAGCGGAGAGCAAGCTTTAGAAATAGCTGAGGCTCTTGTTCGTTCAGGAGCTATTGACGCTATAGTTATAGACTCTGTAGCGGCTATGGTAACAAAAGCAGAAATAGACGGCGAAATGGGCGAAGCTCATGTAGGACAACTTGCAAGACTTATGTCTCAAGCCATGAGAAAACTTACTGCTGTTATCTCAAAATCAAATTGTGTAGCTCTTTTCATAAACCAAGTACGTGAAAAAATAGGTGTTATGTACGGAAATCCAGAAGTCACTCCTGGTGGAAGAGCATTGAAATTCTATTCTTCTGTAAGAATAGAAGTAAGAAAAGGTGAAGCAATAAAAAATGGCACAGAAATAGTAGGCACAAGAACAAGATGTAAAGTAGTAAAAAATAAAGTAGCACCTCCATTTAAAGACTGTGAATTTGACATAATGTATGGAAAAGGAATTTCTAGAGTTGGTGAAGTTTTGGATTTGGCAGTAGAATTAGATATTGTTAAAAAAGGTGGCTCATGGTTTAGTTACAACGACCAAAAACTTGGCCAAGGAAGAGATAATTCAAAAGATACTTTACTAAACAACCCTGAAATGATGCTTGAAATAGAAAATAAAATTAAGGAGAAAATGAACGCTGCAACTCCTTCATCAAAAAAAGTTCAAAAAGACGCTAAACTAAATGAAGCTATAATTAAAGCTTCAACTGATGCTGAAAAAAATACTGTTGATACTAAAATAAATGCTGATGATGATTTTGAAGAATTTAATCCTGCTGAGGATATTTAATCATGTTAATAACTCAAATAGAAAAGTATAAAGGTAGTACTTATTCCATAACTTTTGACCACGATAAAACTATATATATACATAGTGATGTTATTTATAAGTTTTCTTTAAGGATCAACATGGATTTAAGTGAAGATTTTTTAAATGAAATAATATACTTTTCTGAAAAGAGAAAAGCAAAAGAACGTGCTTTATATCTATTAGACTATAGGGACCATTCGTATAAAGAATTATTTGTGAAATTATCAAAAAATTATTCTGATGAAATTTGCTATGAAATTGTAAATCATTTTGTTTCTATCGGAATTATAAATGATAAACGCTATGCTGAAAATTTAGCCAAAAAATATATTGAAATAAAAAAATATGGTTTTTATAAAGCTAAACAGGAAATGTACTTAAAAGGCATAGACAAGTATACTGTTGAAGATGCCTTAGAAATTTATAAGGATAATGTCGAATTGAGAATTTTAGAATTAATAAATAAAAAGTACAAAAAATATTTAAATTCGGAAGATGAAAATTCAAAATACAAATTAAAAAATGCACTTGTAAGACAAGGATATACGTATGATGAAGTAAATCGTGCAATAAGCATGATGGATTCTACTGATTAATTATGAGGATGGATATTTAATGCCGATTAAAATAGGAATGGTATCTTTAGGCTGTTCAAAAAATTTAGTGGATAGCGAAAGAATGCTACATAAAATTAAAAAAAGAAATTATATATTGACTACAGATTCCGGAATGGCTGATATTGTTGTTGTAAACACCTGTGGTTTTATACAATCTGCAAAAGAAGAAGCCATCGAGACCATTTTAGAGTTATGTACACTTAAAGCTGAAGGTCAAATAAAAAAAATAATAATAACTGGTTGTTTAACTGAACGTTATAAAGAAGAGGCTGCAGAACTTTTTCCTGAGGTAGATGCTGTTATTGGTATAGGTTCAAATGAGGATATAGTAGATATTATAGATAGGGTTCTCTCAAACGAAAGAGTTGTTGAGTTTAAAGAAAAAAGCAGACTCCCCTTAAATGGCGGAAGAATAATATCAACACTACCTTTCTTTGCCTATCTAAAAATAGCAGAAGGTTGTAGTAATTGTTGCACTTATTGTGCTATTCCATCTATAAGAGGCCCATTTAGAAGTGTTTCTATGGAAGACGTTCTTAAAGAGGCAACATGGCTTTCTGAAAATGGAGTTACTGAGCTTATAGTTATAGCACAAGACTCTACAAAGTATGGATTTGACATATATAAGGAGAGTAAATTGCCAGAATTACTAAATAAACTTTGTGAAATTGACTCTCTAAAATGGATAAGAGTGCTATACTGTTACCCAGAAAGAATAACTGACGAACTTATAGATGTTATTTCCAAACAAGAAAAAATAGTTAAATATATGGATATCCCTATTCAACATAGTGATGAAAATATATTGAAATCTATGAATAGAAGCGGAAGTGCATTAGAACTAAAAAATCTAATAAATAAAATTCGCTCAAAAATACCCACTGTAACCATTAGGACAACCGTTATAACTGGTTTCCCTGGTGAAACCGAAGAACAATTTAATTCCATGGCAGAATTTATTAAGGAAATGCAATTTGACAGACTGGGTGCCTTTGCTTATTCTGAAGAAGAAGGTACAAAAGCTGCTACATTTGAAAATCAAATAGATGAAGAAATAAGAGCACATCGTGCCGACATCATTATGCAACAACAGCAACTTATAAGCGAGAACAAAAACCAAAAGAAAATAGGGGAAACTTTGGAGTCTGTTGTTGAAGGCTTTGACAAATGGGGGGAATGTTATTTTGGTAGAACTCAATCTGATGCCCCAGATATTGATGGGAAAATATTTTTTACTTCAGATAGAAAACTGGAAATAGGTCAGTATGTAAAGGTTAAAATAACTGATTCTCTTGATTATGATTTGATAGGAGAAGTTATATAATGAATTTACCAAATAAATTAACATTATTAAGGGTTTTCTTAGTCCCTATTTTTCTTTTGTTTTTCTACATCGAAAAATTACCACATAACTATACATTTGCTCTAGTTATATTTGCAATTGCTTCTATAACAGATGCTCTAGATGGTTATATAGCAAGAAAACAAAATTTAATAACTAACTTTGGAAAGTTTTTAGATCCGCTTGCGGATAAAGTTTTAGTAGTAGCTGCTTTATGTTGTTTTGTTGAGAAAAACTTGATAAGTGCCATTCCTTTAATTATTATAGTTACAAGAGAATTTACCGTTTCTGGGCTTAGATTAGTTGTTGCCAATGATGGTGTTGTGGTACCTGCATCTATTTCAGGCAAATTAAAAACAGCATTTACAATGGTTACAATTGTATTTGTCCTTGTACTTAAGTTACTCAGTGTAAATCTGAATATTATAAGTTTTGAAAATAGTTATCAAAATATTTTCTATTTAATTACACAAATTTTAATTTGGATTTCTACAATTTTGACTATCTTTTCTGGAATGGTTTATTTAAAGGCATATTGGAAATACATAGACTCAAGTAAATAATATTACTATTCAGCCACAATTTTATAGGAGTTTCGACTCTGCGGAGTCGACCGGGCTTTCTGGTCGCCCTGGACCTTCGGTAAAACACTCCCCCTTGCACAATGGCTAGGTTGTAACTATTTAAGTTATAATGTAAGATTTTTTTTAAATAAATTGGTGAAAATCATTAATAAATTTTAATTAACATAAAATCTATTGACAAATTTCAAGCAATACGATATTATAAAAAGTGTCAAAATATATTTGGAGGTTATAAATATGGAAAACATTATAAGCATTAGATTAAAAACATTACACGATATTAACGACTTTGTTGCAAAAGCAAATAAAGTAAATGGAAAGATTTATGCACTACAATTTGAATACTGTGTAAATGCAAAATCAAATTTAGGTGTTATGTCTCTAGACCCTGCTTCTACAATAAATGTAAAGTTTATTGATTGTAGTGAATCAGAAATAGAAGAATTCAAAAAATGGGAAGTTTAAATAAGCACTTTTATTAAATTTAATTAAACATAAATTAATTAAAGTTTATCAGCACTTTGGTATTATAAAATTATTATGATTTTACGATATCAAAGTGCTTTTTATTTTTTTATATTTAAGTTCTAATTTAATTGATTTATGAACATAAATATGGTATAATTATAATACAAAAATATATAAATTCAATAAATCTAAGGTGGTTTTTTTATGAAAAAAGAATTGACAAAAAAGCAAATTCAAGATGCTTTAGGTAATATAAAAGCTGATTTTGCTTTTGAAGGACTAAATTTAACCAGCAAAGAAATAGAAATAACGGAAAAAATTTTAAATGGTACTATTACAGCAGAAGAAGCAATAAAAAATTACATCAAAGCTGCAGGATTTCAGTATGGAACATGATAATATATATTGTTATGAGGGTACAGATGTACTTATAAATAAATATGCTATTAAAGATTCAAGTATATTAAATATGTTTGAAAGACAAATTACATCTAGTAGAAGAGCCGAACTTGAAATAAATCCTGTAGAAGGTCCATTTGATTTTAATCATTTAAAAACTATTCACCAACGTTTATTTTCTGATATTTATGATTGGGCAGGACAAATAAGACGAGTAAATATAGCAAAAAGCAATCTTTTTTGCAGATATCAGTTTATCGATTCTATGGCAACAAATATTTTTGATTCAATAAAAAAGGATAATTTCCTTAAGAATTTATCAAAAGAACAGTTTGTAAAAAAACTTTCATTTTACATGGGTGAAATAAATGCCCTACATCCATTTAGAGAAGGTAACGGGAGAACACAACGTACTTTTTTTATTCAACTATCCGAAAAAGCAGGTTATTGTTTATCTTTAACCCATATATCTGGAGAAAAATTACTTGAAGCGGATATAGACGCTATGAAGGGCCATTATGAAAAACTAGAGCAAATACTCATGGCAAATATTTATTCCCCCCAAGGCGGTAAGTGCTCATCTAAATGCAACAAATCACTTCAATAATTGGTAAATGCTTTTTTATTTTTAGCATTTATCAATTATTTTATAAAATAATTTACCATTCAGCCACAAAGGTAAAGTTTGCAATTTTGTAGAAGTTTCGACTCTGCGGAGTCGACCAGGCTCCCTGGACCTTCGGTAAAACAACACATATGGCTGAATAGTAACTAAAATAAGGAGGACAAAATGAAAAGACATATATTTATTTTACTAGCTTTACTAATCTTTTTTTCAAATTTTAATTTATTAAATTTATCTACAGTTAAAGCAGAAGAAAATTGGTCACTTTATTGGTCAGATGAATTTGATGAAGAAAATATAAACCTTGAAAAATGGTCATTTGACAATGGGAATTGGATGTTTGATGAAAAAGGGAATTATATAACATCGGGTTGGGGGAATAGCGAAAAGCAATTTTATAGAACTGAAAATTCAACTATACAAAATGGAACTTTGAAAATCGAGGCAAGAAAAGAAAACTATAGTGATCCCATACAAGGCGATTATGAATACACATCTAGCAAACTCATAACAAAAGGCAAGTTCTCAACTTGCTATGGAAAAATAGACGTACGTGCTAAAGTAGATGCTGGTGCTTCTCTATGGCCTGCTATATGGATGCTACCTGAAAAAAATGTATATGGTGATTGGGCATCCTCCGGTGAAATTGATATTATGGAGGGTTACGGAAGCAAGCCTGAACAAATTTGCGGAACAATTCACTATGGTGGGGTTTGGCCAAACAATACTTATTCTACAGAAGAATATTTTTTTAAAGACAATAAAACAATATCTGACTGGCATATATACACCATCGAATGGGATGCAAAAGAAATAAGTTGGTACGTTGACGGAGAATTATTCAGTGTCAAAAATGATTGGTTTTCAACGGGGCGTGAGTTTCCTGCCCCATTTAATCAGGACTTTTATATCATACTTAATCTTGCTGTAGGTGGTCATTTTGATGGAGTTGGTGACGGAACACAGGCAGACCCAACAATTTTTTCAGCTGGACCAAAAGCTATGGAGATAGACTATGTTAGAGTTTACAAACAAAACGGAGTAACTACAAATCCAACTCCAATTAAAAATATGTATTTGAAACCTTACATTATGGAAAATGGATCGGGAAATATAACCTGCACTGAAGAAAAAACCGAAGTAAATGTAATCAACAAAGGTGATAAGCCTTATAGTATTTTAGGTACAAACGAACTTATTAAAGTAGAATCAGGCAAAAAATACTTTTTGGATTTTACAGTAAACTCAACAATTTCAAGAGATATTGAAGTTACTATTGAAGACCAAAAATATAATAGGTTTTTTGAAAAGACAATACATATAGAGCCGACTTCTCAAAACCACAAATTTGAAATAGTTTTTGAAAATAGTGGTTATGTCGACTTGAAATTTTTAATGGGCAATGTAAATTCTCAAGTCACCAGTATAAACCATCTAATCACATTGAATAATTTACAATTTTATGAGCAACAAAATATTGATATAATTTATGGTGATATTGACAACAATAAAAACATAGATCTTTCCGACTTGGTTTATTTGTCAAGATATCTTATTAAAGAAATTGAATTTAATAAAGATGAACTAATAATTTCGGATGTCACAAATGATGGTGTTGTAGATGTAAGTGACTTAGCTTTAATGAAGCAATATTTGATGGGTGATAAAGTTGTTTTAGGATTAAAATAGTATTATGTTTTAAATCGTCGTTTTTACTAAAATAAAAACTTTTTCAAATACAATAATCACTAGTATTGACAAATAAGAATAATTATTATATAATATTTAAATAATAATATTTCTACAATATCTAACAACAACACAGATTATTATTTAATTTATATATATTTATCACTTTAATCTTTATTTTGTTGTTATAATAAAATTATTTAGTTATATTTAACCAGAAAGGAGGATTTATTGAGAATTGATCTCAATAAAAATTATTATGAGAAAATACAATATTATTACTATAGGTAGGCAATATGCTAGTGGTGGTCGTGAAATAGGGGAAATTGTGTCTAAACAACTTGGTATCCCTCTTTACAATAAGGAAATTTTAAACCTAGCAGCCGAGAGGCTTGACGTAAATCCAGATGACATTGAATATGTCGACGAAGTAGCCGCAAGTAGCTTGCTATACAGTATTTCTATGATGACTGGATTAAGTACAAATAATAACCTTCCTTTAAACGACAAACTTTTTATTGAGGAAAGGGATATCATTAAAAATCTCGCATCAAAAGGATCTTGTATTATAGTTGGAAGATGTGCGGATAATGTTTTAGGTGCAATAAGAAATGACTGTCTAAAAATCTTTATTTATTCAGATCAAAAATCCAGAGAAAAAAGAGCTGTAGAAAAGTATGGCATAGATTCCAAAGAGGTTAGAAGCGTTATCAAAAAACATGATAAAAAACGTTTTACATACTACAATTTAAACACTGGTGAACGTTGGGGTGCAAAGGAAAATTATGATTTATGTATAAACAGCGATGCAATAGGAATAGAGTTAACAGCTGAGCTTATTGTAAAAATTTATAATTCAAAATCATCTTAAAACATTCTATTTTAAGATGCTATTCAGTCTCTAAAGATAAAGGTAGGAAATGTTTTACCGAAGGTCCAGGGCGACCGGAAAGCCCGGTCGACTCCGCAGAGTCGAAACCCCTTGCAAAACCTTAAACTTTACATATGGCTGAATAGTAACCTATTTAATTTTAAAAAACTGCACTCTTTTCAAATGAAATGAGTGCAGTTTTTTTTAAAATTGTTCTATTATTCGTTGTTTCCTTAATTCGCGTCTTTTTAATCCGGCTTCCCACTCTATTCTTTCTTCATCTGTTTCAAGAATTAGTCCTGGTACCGAAGTTGGCTTTTCTTTTTCATCCATTGCTACCATAACAAGATAAGCTTTGTTTATAAGTTTTTTTTCACCATTTAGCTTTTCAACAAAAGTATCTACTTTTACTTCCATAGATGTATTACCAACATAAGTGATTTTACCATGTAAAACAACAGTGCTATTTACATATGCCGCAGCCTTAAATTGAAGATTATCTATAATTATGGTTGTAACATTTTTATTTGAATGTCTTCTTGCAACTACAGCAGCAACTATATCTATCCATTCAACAAGCTTACCACCAAATAGTCTTTTTTCACCATTTATATGTTCAGGCATTAATATTTGAACTTGTTCAGTTTGAGAATCTATTACTTTTTTAAATTCTGTTTTTTCCATAGAATTTATCCTTATTATTTCTTCCTTGATTTAGCTCTCATAGTATTACTTAAAATTCTTTTTCTAATACGGATACTTTTAGGTGTAACCTCTAAAAGTTCATCGTCTGCAATAAACTCCAAACTATCTTCTAGGCTTAACTTTCTAGGTGGAACTAGTCTTAATGCGTCATCACTTCCACTAGCTCTAGTATTTGTAAGCTGTTTTCTTTTACATACATTCACTACTAAATCTTCAGCTTTTGGGGATGAACCAACGATCATTCCTTCATATACTGGTGTACCGGCATCTATAAACAATGAGCCTCTTTCTTGTGCATTATATAATCCATAAGTAACAGCATCACCTGATTCAAAAGAAATAAGAGAACCAGTATTACGTCTAGGGATCTCACCTTTATACTTTTCATAACCATCAAATATACTGCTCATTATACCTTCGCCTTTTGTATCCGTTAAAAACTCACTTTTATATCCAAAAAGGCCTCTTGCTGGGATAGAAAATTCCATTTTCATTCTAGAACCCTGTGGATTCATGGATATAATTTCGCCTTTTCTGGTCCCCATTTTTTCCATTACATTGCCCACAGATTCTTCTGGAACGTCAATCACTAGTCTTTCCATTGGTTCTGATTTTTCACCATCTATTTCTTTAAACAAAACTCTTGGAGTAGAAACTGATAACTCATATCCTTCACGTCTCATATTTTCAATAAGAATTGAAAGATGCATTTCTCCACGTCCACATACTCTAAATGAATCTGTATTTTCTGTTTCTAAAACTCGCAAAGAAACATCTTTTAATAATTCTTTAAATAATCTCTCACGAAGTTGTCTTGAAGTAACGAATTTTCCCTCTCTGCCTGCAAAAGGACTATCATTTATCGAAAATGTCATTTCAACTGTTGGCTCACTTATTTTTACAAATGGCAAAGCTTCAAAACATGAAGAATCACAGATAGTATCGCCAATAGTTATATTTTCTATACCACTTATCCAAACTATATCGCCTACGCTAGCTTCTTGAACTGGTGTACGTTTTAATCCTTGTATTTGTAGAACGCTAACCAATTTTGAATTATAAGGCTTTTTAGTATTGTGAAAATCGCCAATAGTTACTTGTTGATTTACTTTAAGTGAACCTCTTTCTATTCTTCCGATACCTATTCTTCCTACATATTCGTTATAATCTATAGAAGAAACAAGCATTTTTAATGGTGCTTTTTCATCACCATTTGGTGGGTCAATATAACTAATTATCGTATCAAACAAAGGAGTTAAATCCGTACCTTCTTCATACTGGCTTATAGATGCTGTTCCTGTTCTTCCTGAACAGAATAAAATCGGACTTTCAAGTTGATGCTCATGTGCATCTAAATCTAATAATAATTCCAACACTTCATCACCTATTTGATCAAGTCTTGCATCTGGTTTATCTATTTTATTTACAACTATAATTATTTTTTGGCCCATTTCTAAAGCCTTTGATAAAACAAATCTAGTTTGAGGCATAGGACCTTCTGCTGCATCTACTAAAAGAAGAACACCGTCAACCATATTAAGAACACGCTCTACTTCTCCACCAAAATCCGCATGCCCTGGTGTGTCAATAATATTAATTTTAATGTCGTTATAAATAACTGAAGTATTTTTTGCTAAAATAGTTATACCACGCTCTTTTTCTAAATCGTTACTATCCATAACTCTTTCTTCAACGTTTTGGTTTTCACGAAATGCACCGCCTTGCTTAAGCATTTCATCAACTAAAGTTGTCTTACCGTGGTCAACGTGTGCTATAATTGCAATGTTTCTTAAATCTTCTCTTATCATTGTGTCCCCCTAAAAATATGAATGGTTTACGTTTGTTTATATATAAAATAATTTTACACATAAAAAAATCCTACATCAAAACATGTAGGACAGAAATTTTGGTGGGAGAGGATGGATTCGAACCATCGAAGCTGAAAGCAACAGATTTACAGTCTGCCCCCTTTGGCCGCTCGGGAACTCTCCCAATATAACTTGAAGCTGGTGAACGGACTTGAACCCCCGACCTGCTGATTACAAATCAGCTGCTCTACCAACTGAGCTACACCAGCACAGTAATAAAATTATAACACACATTTTTTAAAATGTCAAGAACTTTTTTAAAAAAATTAAAGCTGGTGAACGGACTTGAACCCCCGACCTGCTGATTACAAATCAGCTGCTCTACCAACTGAGCTACACCAGCATAAAAGCCTTGTCAACAATTGTGTTATAAAATCGAGGCGACAGGACTCGAACCTGCGGCATCTTGGTCCCAAACCAAGCACTCTACCAAACTGAGCTACGCCTCGTTGTTGACGAATAGTGTACATCAAATTCCTTCACGATATACACAGTAAAAAATAGCAAAATTCTTTTACTTTGTGTTTGCGTCATCAAACAGCTTTATTATTATACAATACATTTTTATATTTGTCAATACTTTTTTATAAAAATTTTTAAATATTTTTTAGTCGAAAATTTTCAAAGTAAACGCAACTTATTAAATATTTACATTTAAATTTATAGCAACAATATTTTTACTTAATATTGAATAATTTTATTTTTTATTCACTTCCAAATGGATTTTCTTCAGTATAATATACTTGCATTTCATTAAACTGTTCAACAAGAGCATACTCGTTCTTTATGTTTTTTGGTAAATTACTGAATTCATCTATATTTAAAACTAAAATATTTCTATTTCCCAAATTACTCTTATTCCATAAATCATAATAATAATCCATAACAATAGGTGTGAAATCTTCAGTTAGAGCAAATATAATTCTTTCAACATCTAAAGTTCTCATTACGTGTGCAACTGTTGCTTCTTTGTATGTCAATATAGTTTGCACTTTGTATTTTTCTGCCACCTCTAATATTTTGCTAGAATACTCATAATTACGTTTAGAGACCATCTTTATTTTTTCATATCCTTTTATATTTGACAAACAAATAAAAGCAACAAAAAATGAAATTATAACGAAGTTAAGATACTTATTTTTGCATATGCCAATGAAATAATATAAGCATAGTGCACATGAAATCATAATCGGAATAATCCATAGAATATGATACCTATATTCAAAAACAGGTGAACCATAAGTAGTAGATGTAATCATTAATACAAACAAATTCAATAATGCCATTGTAAAAGATATTTGAAACAAATTCGATTTCTCATACATTTTGTGTTTTGTTGCAATTATAGGATTTGCAAAAATTAAAATACTAACAAAAATGAACTTAAATATACGCAAAATCCCCTCGACTGACATTATTGGAATCTCCGTTTGATACATCGCCGCACCAATAAGCATATAAATACCAATAATGCAACTGGAAATATTTGAATGTAAATCTTGTGCAACAACAAGATTTAAACTACTACGCCCTGTATCACCAACATAATGATGTCGAATAATTAATGCTACTATAGAAACAATAATACATAAAATCAAAAAAATCAGTGAATGTTTTTCCGATGTTAATTTCTGGTTCTTTATAACATCTACCCCTTTACTCAACGCAATGGGAAATAATCCCATAAGAAAAACATAATTACCACTAGATATAGATGTTAAACAAAGAAACATCAAACAAATTAATATTAGAATTTTAGACTTTAAACTTGAATAGTCTGATTTTAACATTAAGTTAATTAAAAGCAAAACTGTTATTAATCTAAATTGGTATTGTCCTACTGAAATAAAAAGCATGTTAAAGTAATCTAGCTGGCCAAAAAAATAAGGGGTCATAACAAAGAGTGTTGCAACTGCACCACACCATAATTTTGTTTTTAATGTTTTAAAAATATCCATAATAATAAATATTGTGAAAGCACCAAATATAATATGAACCAAACCAAAAGACAAAGAAATATTCCCTGTCCTCAAATAAATTGGTGCAGCAAAAAAAGATGCACAATCAATTTCTAGAGAAGAAACATAGATAAAATTATTAAAAAAAATAGATTTATTTTTCCACATTTCAATTCCATGTCTAAATGCCAATGCAGAGTCAAAATCAAGAAAATACTCACTTCGAGTAAAGTTCATATAACATGTCGCAATAAATTGTATCACTAATAAAGAAACAAAAAAAACCGAAAGTTTACATTTGCTTTCATTAAAAATTTTATTTAATTTCATAATTTTCCTCCCTATAGTTAAAACTCATCTATAAAATAATACTATAAAGATAAAAAATTGTCAAGAAACAAACACTCTTTTAATCAATATTTGTTACTATTCAGCCTCTAAAGGTAAATCTTACGATTTTACAGGAGTTTAGACTCTGCCGAGTCGACCCTGGCTTTACGGCCGCCCTAGACCTTCGGTAAAACATCTCTACCCTATACATATGGCTAAATAGTAACAATCAATATTTTGTATTCTGGATCAAAACCACTTGACAAATTCTAAAATATAGTGTATTATCAGATACATAACACTAAACACGCAGGAGGACGCAACAATATGTTCAAAAAATTAACCCCTTTTATAAGATGGATATCAAACAAAAATTTTAAAATATTAATTTTTTTGTTTTTCACAATTTTTTCAATCTCAATAAACACTATTGCATTATCTATTTTCAAACTCTATAGTATAGATTCTAGAGTAGATGGTATATTTAACAAGCATAGTATCGTTTTTCGCATAAAAGGAATTAAATATATTGATTTTAGTTTTCTAACAAAAAACGAGATCCCAAAAGACGTAAGTTTTCTCATAACCCCTAGGGAAAGCGGACTATATATTTATGAGGCACTTTTGCTGAGCAATGATTTTGAATTTTTATATGGAGAAAACTTCAAAATATCATCTAATGAAAAAAACAAAGCAATTATAGGTTATGAGCTTAATTATGAAAATAATAAGCTGTATATAAATGGTGCTGATTATGATGTTATAGGAAAACTAAAGAAGGATGAAAATATATCATTAAAAAATCAACTTACTTATTACACTACAAATGACATAAATTCTAGACTTGTGAATGGAGAAGTATTTATAGTAGATGGTTCAAATAAAAAAAATATTAAAAAAACTTTTGATATTATAAAAAATAATGCATTAGAACAAGGAGCAGAACTTGTAGAAGTTATTTCGGTCGAAAAATTTTCTTTGGCTTCATTTTTTAATTATAACAAATTTGTATATTTTTTAGGTGCGTTTTCTTTTATTATAACTATTCTAGTTGTAAATATTTCTATTTTATATTTTTTGTATAAAGTCAAAAAGGAAATTGCCGTATCACTTTTGTTTGGAATAAAGCATTATTTTAACAAAATTATATTTAGTTTTTTTAGTATTTTTGTTTTCTCACAGATATTTTCTTTTATAATCACCAATATCAAATATGGCTTTGACTATTTTTACATCCCCATACTTGTATCATCCTCTCTATTTATCATACTTTTTATAAACTTCTTTTTACTTTTATATATTAACAAAAACAAAAATATCTATGAGATGATGGAGAACGATTATGAGTAAATTATTAAAAGAAATCAAATGGAATATATTAAACACCCCTATAATGTCTTCAGTATTCGTATTTATGTTGACCATAGGTTTTTTGTTGAGTAATATTACTTTTTCAATGACATCATCCTTGTTTAAACAAGCAAAAAAATATGAAGAAAATAATGCTTCACAAAATTATTATCAAATTACAGATCCCTTTTCCAGCGGAGAATCTGATAATGAAAACACCTCTGGAAGATTAACCAAAGTTTTTACTCTATATGAAAAGATTAAAAGCTGTACTGATTTTTCTTACTATGAAATTTCTTCTCATGAAATTGAATTTCCTCACGAAAATTTACCAAATGAATTTATAAATAATGATTCAAATTTATTAACATCCACATTTCTAAGTAAAAATGTGTTTGAAGATTTTAATCTCCAACTTCATGAAGGTAGATTTTTTACGGAAGAAGAGTATATGTTTGATTTGGCCACTAAAGATAAAGAAATTACACTGCCTATTATCTTAGGCTATAAATATAAGGAGTTTTTTAAATTAAATCAAGAAATAGACATGGGGAACAGGACGCCCTTTCTTCCATCGAAATTTAAGTATAAATATAAAATAATAGGTTTTTTAAATCACAACGCTTATATACAAAAAAACAGAGGGGTTTTATATAGTTTAGAAAAGGATATAATAATCCCTTCTTATAACTTCAAATCATTTATGAATAAAAACTATACGGATGACTCACATTTGTATACTATTTGGGGAATGATAAAAACCAATGGAATAATTAAAACCTCTATGTCCGAAGACCAAGTTCAATCTATTGTTAGTAATTATTCAAACGACTTAGATATAGTACCAAATTATATAGTTTTATATGCAAACTACAAACGTCTAGTAAACACTAAGCACATTGATGATATACTAAGCATATTTAAAATAACAACCTTAGCAATAATCATATTCTCGATATTTTTGGTAGTTATTTTTACGTCTATAAATGTACAAAAAAACTTAAAGTATTATGCAATACTCTCAATAACAGGATTTAGACATACTGATATATTAAAAATAATATTTTTTCAACCCTTATTACTCATGCTGACTTCCTATCTTATAAGCTTAATATTTACGTTTATATTTATTTATATACTAAATATAGAATTTGTTTTAACTCCATATATAATTTGTTTTTTCTTTGGAATAATCATAACTATTGTAGCAGGAATTTATGCTTATAAAAAAAATATAACTGAAGATTTATCTGTTTACTTGAAAAAACGTTAAACAAGAAAGGTGTATTAAATGATTAACTTAAAAAATATTTCAAAAGATTATGTTATAGGAAAAAATAAAAACAGGGTACTGGATAATGTAAATCTATTTGTAAGAAAAGGCGAAATGATTTCCATTATGGGTAAAAGCGGGTGTGGAAAATCCACCTTAATTAACATTATAGGTGCAATAACTGAAATGACAGAGGGCGAATATTTTTTTAATGAAAATAAAGTTGAATTTAAAAGAAAAATAAAACTAGCAGATTTTAGATATAAAAATATTGGCTATATCGTTCAAAACTTTGCACTTATTAATACTAAAACAGCTTATGAAAACATTGCTTTACCACTATATTTACAAGAAAAAAGAACAACAGATAATTTAGTAAATCATTACGCATCATTAATGGAGATATCAGATAAACTATCAAACTATCCCTATGAAATGTCTGGAGGAGAGTGTCAAAGAGTTGCAATTGCAAGAGCACTAATTAAAAAGCCAAAAGTTCTACTCGCCGATGAACCAACAGGTTCACTAGACTCCTATAATGAAAAAATAATCATAAATTATTTACGACAAATAGCCAATGAGGGAACAACAGTTATTATAGTAACTCATGACCATAGTGTTGCAAATGTTTCAGATAAAATTGTGCATATGAAAGATGGAAAAATAACAAATTAGAATTGGAGAAAATAAGATGAGGAATTTTTTAATTACACTGGTGCTATTGGTTGTTTTTTCAGTGAGCTCGTGTAATGGAATTGATAAAGCAACAAACGAAAATAAATCAAATAAAAAAATAGTGAATTACTTTAAAGAAGGCGAAAAATCCATAGACGAAATATATGAAGCTAATTATATGCATAGCATAAATAACAAAAACTATATTATAGGCTTATCCATGGAAGATATATCAGACAATGATATAATCAACATATACAACCAAACAACAGAGGAAAATAAGGAGTTAAAAATCCCAAAAGAGCTTATAAATGCAACTGTCGTAGACAAAATAAATGAAAAAATTTATATTAGGGCACTTTCTTTAGACGATAAATCACAATTGTTTGAAGTGAATGACAAAGGAGAGTTTAAAAAAATATTAGAAAAAAAGATGGGTGTAGATTCTTTTTCTTGTTTTGATGTAAACTCTTATGGTGAATTTTTTTGCATAAGTCAAAATCACGGAGAAAATAGCTGTTATTTAGAAGAATATAATGCAGATGGTGAAAACCTAAATTCAATTTCCTTAAACGAAAAAATATCAGAGATGAATAATGACTACATCTCTTTTATTAAGTTTTCAAAAGAAGGTAATTTGTATTTATTTAAGCAAACAGTAAATACCACAAACGAAACTGAATATTCAGAAATTTATATTTTAGATAGTAATTTCAATTACAAAGGCAAAGTGGAAGACACATTTATCAAAGGTATTCAAAATGTTATATCGTCAAAAAATGGAATATATATAGTTTCAAAAACAGAAGATAATATTTTTTTAATTGATAAATTAGACACCGTAACTAATCAAATAACTGAAAGTCATGAACTAGAAAATGTTGAAAGCATCTATAAGGGTGACGAAAATTATGATTGTATGTATATAAAAGATAACACTCTATATGGATACATATTTAATACTATGGAAGAATTTAAGATACATAATATAGATTTCTTAGATTCATATATTTCTTTTATAGGCTTGAGTGGTGAAAACATCATTTATTCTTACAAAAAAAGCATGGCAATGAACAGCAAAACATGTTTCGTTTTAAATGAAAATAATGAAATGATAAATAGTTTTGCATTAAACTCAATTCAAGGCGGAAATATAAGCAATTACATGGTTAATGCGGATAGTACAATTTCTTATCTAGAATATTTTGATTCATATAGTGTGTATGTAAATACCGTTACAGAAAATGGTGAACTCCTTTCATCCATAAAGTTAAATGACATATCAAGTGATATGATAGGTATTGACGATATAAACAGAGATGAAAAAGATAATATAATACTAAGTATAAACATTAAGAGTATTAATTCTGAAGAAAGTTCTACACAAGTGTGTGCTTTCGATCAAAAAGGTGAACTTTTATCTAAAATAGAAGATCCAACTATAAAAAAAGCAAACTCAATTATAAAGTTAAAAAACAATGATATTTGTGTATTTTTTGAATCAGGAATCGGTCTTGCTTATGCAAAAGTTGATTTCGAATCAAGCACAATAAATAAAAGTTATAAAATTGAAGGTTTTATAACAAAGGATTATTTTGAAGTTATTCGAGGAAATGGAATTTATGATTTTTTTATATCGGGATATGATGAATTATATGGTTATAATCTTGAAAATAAAAAGACAACAAGTATAGTAAACTATAAGGAATCGGATATAGATGGACGAATATCAGATTTCTCAGTTATAAATAACGACAACATACTTTTCAAAATATTTAAACCAGAATATTCTACAGAAAAAATACGCCAATACAAAAGAGTAGACGAAGAAACTTTAAAGAAAATTCAAAACAAAATAGAAATAACTATTAGTGGAAATGTAAGTATTGAGGATGATATAGCGGAATTTAATAAATCAAATGATAAGTATAAAATAAAAATAATAGAAAATAATTATTTTGATAATCTAAATAATTATGATAACATAGATAAAATGTTATCATCCACAAGTATCCCAGATATTGTTTGTGTTACTCCAGAAATAAATATGAACAGATATATTGAAAAAAATTTATTTATCGATTTATATGAGTTTATAAACACAGATGACGAATTTAAAAAAGATGATTACATTAAAAATATATTTGAATTGTTTGAAAAAGAAAAAAAATTATATCAACTAACACCTATGGTGTCATTCTCCACAATCGTAGGAAGGTCTTCAGATGTTGGAAATGATTTGGGTTGGAATATTGATGAGTTCCAAAAATTTGAACAAAAATATTCAAACGAAAATATTTTTGGAGAAATTACAAAAGAAAATTTATTAGATAGTTTATTATCTCTATCTTTAAACTATTTTGTAAATTACGATAAGGGAGAATGTTATTTTGAAAAACCTGAATTTATTGAACTTATAGAAGTGGTTAAAAACTATGGTGTTGACGATATCGCTTATAGTGATTATAATGTTGATAATAAAGATTATACACAACAACTGTTATTTATTGAGAAAATATACAGATATGATTTGTTTCACTCTTTAGAAAAAGGTATTTTAGGCGAGGAATTAACTTTCAAGGGGTATCCTTCCGAATCTAAAAACCTCTCTGCAATGGATTATTATTTTTCTTTTTGTATATCAAAAAAATCAAATAAAAAACAAGAATCATGGGAATTTATAAAAACATTTTTTAATGAAGATTATCAATATAATATCATTAAAGATATTAACTATATGCCGGTAAAAAAAACATCCCTAGAAAAAATGGCAGGTATTTGTAAAAACCCAATGGCAAACATTGATTGTTGGGATGTTATCCATGCTTCTATTTCACCTAACTTTCAAAATACGAATGGTGAGTTCATATTTATTGATTATATAGATGATGTAGGTATAGAAAAAATGAATAGTTTAATTGAAAATACAAAAAGTATTGTAAATAATGATTTTTACATTAACAAAATTATAAAAGAAGAATTAATGCAATTTTATTCTGATGATAAAACTGCAAAAGAAGTATCTAAGATTATTCAAAATAGAGTTTCAACTTATATTAATGAATAAAAAATAATCTCTCTCGTAAACTTTATATCCCCTCTTTCCAAAGCAACCATACATCCTAACTTTCATATTTATCACAATTAAATCGGATTTGTTTATTTAATTAAACAAATCCGATTTAAATTTATTTTATAATATACTAACTATATACATTTTCATGAAAATTAATTAATTTAATATATTTTATTAAATTATCAACTTAAAAAATAATAAAAACCTCAAAATTAATATAAATTTGCACTTGAAATGCGTATGTTAATGTGATATACTATAAATATATTAATTTTGATAATTAAATCTTAAGTTAAAATTTAATTTATTATTACAAGGAGGAAGATTAATGTTAAATAAAACATTAAAAAAAATTAGTTGTTCTATACTTGCTTTAGCAATTGCAGGTGCATGTGTAACAGATATGCCAAAATTTTCGTCAGTAAATGCTTTAAGTAACAAGTATGAAATGGAGGATGCTGTTTTGGTGGGAACAGGTGGTTCCTCAGTAGTTCTTGATTCTTCAACCAGTGGTACAGGCTATGTATTTTTGAAAAATGCTAACGATACCATTACCTTTGATTGTGAAGTAGCTGAAACAGGAATGTACGAATTGATATTTGGATATTCTCAAAACTTTGACAAAAACGGTAAACTTCAAAATTTATATGTAAATGGACAAAATCAAGGCCAAGTTGGATTTGCCTATACAGAAAAAGATCAATTTATAGAAATGTCTTCCGGTGTTATAAAATTGAACAAAGGTACAAATACTATAAAAATAGAAAGTAGTTGGGGCTGGACCTTAATTGATTATGCTATAATTAAAAATGCAGCACTAGTTGAATTAAAAGGTTCAAATCAACTTTCAAATACAAAGTCTACTCCTGAAACACAGTCTTTAATGAATTATTTATCTTCTATATATGGTAAAAATATTTTATCAGGTCAACAAGAACTATACGGTCAAGCCGGCGAAAAAGAATTTGAATATATTTATAACACTACTGGAAAATATCCAGCTATACGCGGTTTCGACTATATGAATTATTCCCAAGCGGTAAACTGGGACGATGGAACAAATTCAAGAATAAAAAAATGGGTTAAAGAGAGAGACGGCGTAGCTACTTTATGCTGGCATTGGTTTGTACCTAAAGATATGAGCACATATACAGATACTACAAAATTAACATATGAAATGAGTTCTTTTTACAGTGACACTACAAGCTTTGATGCAAGCAAAGCTGTTATCCCAGGTACTGCCGAAAATAAATTTATCATGAAAGACATATCAATGATAGCAGATGATTTATTGGCTTTACAAGCAGAAGGAATTCCTGTTCTATGGCGTCCTTTACATGAAGCTGAAGGTAGTAGCAATACAGATGGTTCTGGTGCATGGTTCTGGTGGGGTGCTGCTGGCGCAGAAACATACGTTAAATTATGGAGATTATTATATGATACATTAACAAAAGAATATGGAATAAATAATTTAATTTGGGTATTTAACGCATATGATTATAGTACTTCTTCTGCATGGTATCCTGGAGATGACTATGTTGATATAGTAGGTTATGATAAATATAATGCAAAAAACTGGACTACTGGCACAGTCGCACCAAATGAGAGTGCAATAACAAGCACTTTCTATAACCTAGTTAATTATACAAACGGAAGCAAAATGGTTGCTATGACTGAAAATGATACTATACCATCAGTAGAAAATCTAACAGTTGAAAAAGCTGGTTGGCTATGGTTCTGCCCTTGGTATGATTATTTCATTACAGATTCATCCTACAATAATCCTACAACATTAAAATCCATATATACAAGTGACTATTGCTTAACATTAGACGAACTTCCAGCGAACTTATATTCATTTGAAGCAGGTGAAACAGCTGTAACAACAAAACCAACCACAACAGTTACAACTAAACCAACTACAACTACCACAACAACTTCTACATCTATTCCAAGTGGCGATTTTAGTTTTACAAAAACAAAGGATGTAAAAGCTGGTGTTTTAGAATTAACAGTGAAAGTTCCAGAATATGATACAGCAGACATGTTTATAAATCCTTATTATCAAGATGGCGTGGATTGGTCTTGGAATGCTGCTTCTTTGTATGCGGGACTTGATGGCAGTAAGACAATAACTGTAACTTGGGATATGTCAGATATAGAAGCGGCAGACGAAACAACAGTGGGCAAAATAGGATTTCAACTTGGAAACTGTATATCTGAAGGAGAAGCTTTTGACGTTGAAGTAGTAAAAGCTTCAATAAAAATTGGCTCTAAAGAATATTCCTTAGTTGATTTAGTAGGCACACACTCAGTTTCTGCAAGAGATGATGGTTATGGAAATGTAGCTTCAATAGAAATCATGGCTTCTTCAGGAAAGTTTAAAACAGCTATTGTTGAAACAGAAACTACTACTACTACTACTATATCTTCAACAACTTCTACAGTTACAGAAGTTTTATATGGAGATATTAACTCTGACGGGAAAATAGATAATGCCGATTTAGTAAGCTTAAGTCAACATTTAATTGGAGAAGCAGTTTTAGAAGGAAAAGCGTTAACTGCTGCAGATGTTGCTTTAAGTGGTGCTGTGGATATTGCAGATTTAGCCTTATTAAAACAACACATAATGGGAGATAAAGTTAAACTAGGATAATTACTAATAAGATAGACTCTCACACAATAAAAGACTAACGTTAATGCTTAACCATTAACGTTAGTCTTTTATATTTTTATATTTCTTTAGTTTTAAACTTACTTACAATGTTATTTGTTATATTCGCTTGTTTACTTAATTCTTCACTAGCTGATGCACTTTCCTCTGCTGTAGCAGAGGTTTTTTGAACACTTTCAGACATACTTTCAATACCTAGTGTTATTTGAGAAATAGACGATGTTTGTAAATTTGTAGATTTGGCTATTTCAGACATAAATTCATTTACCTTTACGAAAATATCAGTTATAGTGTTTATTGCATCTGAAGTCTTTTTCGCATTTTCGGTGCCTTCTCTTATATTTAAAATAGAAGATTCTATTAAGTTTGTTGTTTCCTTTGCCGCATTTGCACTTTTGGCTGCTAGATTTCTGGTAATGTCCTAAATTAAATTAAATTAAATGGTAGATCTCTGCCAAATAATCGAAAATTTATAATCAAACCAATAACAATACGATGCATTTGATGCGATTTTGAAAAACGAATACCTTTTCTGACTAATCTGCTGCACCAAGTACGTAATGACAGATGTTTACGTTCGATACGCT
>Ga0209373_10000076_pt1 | contig 213218 bp, 190 predicted proteins | sample Higcelweek5metaG_FD_187173 | JGI IMG/M metagenome (GOLD analysis project Ga0209373, IMG submission 187173) | Freshwater pond sediment microbial communities from the University of Edinburgh, under environmental carbon perturbations - High... | ecosystem: Environmental > Aquatic > Freshwater >... | reverse complement strand
TCGCCAGATCCAAACCAATCGTGCCAACCTCGGTCATGGGCGGCCCCCGTCTTCAAGGGGTGTGTTTCAACGACCACTTTGGCGCATTGCGACGCCGGTGAGCAGGGGCCGTCCACCCCATCAGGTTAAGAAAGGGATGATAGCGGCGAAGTGTCCGGCCATGCTTGCCTTGTTTGCTGTAGCAGGTTCAAGGAACACAGATGAACACAAATAAGGAAAAGACATCTGTGTTTATCTGAGTTCATCTGTGATCCATTGAATCACTGTCGAGCGATGTAAACAAGATGATGCCGCCCCGAAATTTAACCGTCCAGAAGTGGGCTTGACCCGGCATCCATCGTAGTGCACCGGGCACGGCCCCCGGATCGCGCAAGCGCGTCCGGGGTGGCGCAACAGGTGGTTTCCATGAAATGACAGGTCACCCGGCTTTGCCGCAGCCTGCTAATACACGCCCTTCGAATTGAGGAAGTGGCTGTAGCGCCGGTCGTCGGTGCAAATATGGTTGACCAGCCAGTCCTTGAGGAACAACAGCACCTGATTGCTGTCGGCCCCACCCGCGTCCTGCATCAGCTCGCGTTGGTCGGCCAACAAATCCATCAGGCGGGCGTGGCGGGCGCGGTGGCTTTCCGTCTCGGGATAGGTATGGCGCAGCATCAGCGCCTCTTCCTCGCCGAAATGGTAGCGGGCGTATTCCGCCATGGCATCCATCAGCGACAGCACCTCAGGCAGGTCGCGCCCGGCATCCACCGCGTCCAGAATGGCATTGGCCTGTTCGAACAGGCGGCGGTGCTGGGTATCCAGGCGCAACACATCGACGCGGTATTCCTCATGCCATTGCAGCATGACGCGGCCCATGTGCTCGCCCTCGAAGATCGAGGTCATGCGCTTGCCCGAAGTCTCGAACAGCTTCCACCGCACCGACGGAATCCCCGCCAGCAGCGACGCGGGCACCAGGAAGACATCGGTGGTTTCCACCGGCCGCAGGCGGAACATGCTGGGCGTCCAGAAGATCGCCAGCTCCTCGCCGAAGAAATCGCCCGGCCCCAGCAATTCGACCACATGGTCGCCCAGGATACGGGCCACCGAACCGGCCACCACCAGCGCCACCGCCTCGGGTCCGATGTCGATGGTCTCGCCCACCTCGAACCGGCGCAGGGTCATGTCCTTGGCGATGCGGTTCAGGGTGCGGGTGGACACCACCTCGCCGAACAGCCAGGTGCGTTGCAGGAAGTCGCGGTTCTCGAAAATACGGGTGATTTCCGAGGACAAATTGTTGCGGCGCACGAACTCGCCATACAGCGAGCACGGGATTTCCAGCGCCTTGACAAAGCCGATGGCGCGATAGGTTTCCGACACCGCCGAACCGAACAGCGCCGACAGCTCGCCGATCAACGCGCCCGCCGACAGCACGGAACGGCCGCCGCCGGTCATGTGGATGGCCTCGACGCTGCCCGACAGCAGCAGGAAGATGGACGGCGCGGGCTGGCGTTCCTTCACCAGGATGGTACCGGGATTGAACGTCACCACCGGATTGTTCAGCAGCACGCGGATCTGGTGATGGGCGATATCGGGGAAATAGCCCATCAGCAATTCATAGGCGGCGCGCCAGATGAAATCGTGATTGGACGGAATCAGCACGTCGATGGTGCCGAACGACGCCGTGGACCCGATGGCCTTTTGCGCGATGGTATTGCGCGCCGCCGAATGGGCCAGGATGATCTTGCCCGAGGTGTCGTTGCGGAAATCGTAGGCATCGCCGTGGATCATGCCGCCGCCCACATCCACCTTCTTGATGTCCACCGGGGCGGCGTAATCCTCGACCACGCGCTGGTACAGCGCCTTTGAGATACCGGGCTTGTCCTCGTCCTCGGTGATGAAGCCCTTCAACACCTCCAGGCGACAGATGTCCGCCAGATGGGCATAGGTGCGGAAACCGCCCTCCCACAGGGCGCGGAACAGGAACACCGTGGTTTCCACCGGATGGGGCGAAAACAGCGGTTTGACCTCCAGCCCCTCGATGTCGTTCCAGCAATCCTCAACCAGATCGTGGCATTCGAAGTAATCGGCGAAGGCACCGGGTTCGATGGACAGCAACGCCGCCATCTTACGCGCCACCGAGGCGCGGACCAGCGGCGAAGCGTAGTACTTGATGCGGTGATCGGCACGGATCAGCGTGGTCAGACCGGCGAAATGATCGTCGTGCGAATGGGTGTGGAAGATGCCTTCGATCTCGTTCACGCCGATGCCCAAGGCATCCAGCGTGTGCAAAATGTTCGGCCCGGCGTCGATCAGATAAACCTTGCCCTGGAACATCAGCACGGCGCCCATGGAGGCGCGGTTGATGTCCCAGCCGTCGCCTTCGCCGGAATGCACCACCGCGAAATATTCGCGCGGCATGTGATAGAAGCCCAGCGGATAGGGGCATTCGTAGGTTTCAAAGGGCTGCAGGTTCAAATCCACGGTGACCGAATCGTCGCCATACAGGAATTCGAACACGTTCAGGCGCAGACGGCGCACGCGCAGGCCATTGCGCACCTCCACCGCGTCGCCTTCCACCGCCAGGGTGTCGATCAGCTCGGACGGGTGACAGATGCGGCCAAAGGCGAATTTCAGTTTCAGGCGGATACGCTCGCGCGCCTGTTCGGGGGTGGCGCCCGCGTCGATCAGCTCTTCCTCGCTGATCAGGCCGTAATTGCCGCGATAGATATACTGCATCTGCGCCAGCACCTGCTCGGGCGAACCGATGATCAGCGGCTTCACCCCGGTATTGCCGGGGTGGCCGGGAATGATCATGCCCTGGCGGTACAGCATCTGCAGCACCGGGAACTCGCCCAGATTGGCGAAGGTGCCGTTCTGCACCATGACGTCGGACAACAGGATGACGTTGGGGCCGGTCTCGAAGGTCACGCCGCCCGCTTCGGTCGGTGTGATCAGGCCGCGTTTCATCAGATGCTTGACCGCATCGGCGGGGCACCCGCATAGAACACGGATATCGGCCGCAGGTACTTCGACCCACCAAACCCCCGTGCTCACTTCGATTTTGCGAATCGACTGCATTCCGACGATTGAACCCCCCGTAGTCAAGCATGCTAGGGCTTCGCTTTGTGCACATCAACCGTAACAGTTGGTTGAAGTGTTTTTTTCCTGTGCTTTCTTGAAGCATGCCGCACCGCAAAAGCGCCCGATGGGGCTCTCCTTTGGCTGCGTTAATGTTCCAAGCCATGCGTCCCACGCATACTTGCCTGTGCACAGCTTCCTTGACGCCGGGCGGGAAGATGGGGTTATCTGCCGCCCAATCCTACCCGTGCGTGCAGGAACACCCTGCCCGAAGTCCTTGACTCCGCGCTGCGGTGCACATATACAAACGGTTAGATTTTTATACCTTAGGGTTAAGAAGCGATGAAGGAAGCCCTCGATACTCCGGCGCCGCGCGCCACGCGCGAGACCATCCTGCGGGTGGTTGTGCTGGGCAGCATCTATGCCGCCGCCATTGGGTTCGTCATCGCCCTGTCGCCGTCGGCCGGGTTCTTCACCCCCCATCCGGTGGGCGAGGTCGGCCGCGTCGCCGCCACGCCGGAACCAGCCCAGCGCTAAGCACGCCCCCGCTGCGCCGACTTGCAAAGCCCACCCGGATACGGTGGGCTTTTTTCGTATCTCCGCCTTGCGTCGCACACATGAATTTGCGACCGATTTGCACTTGCACAGTGTGAAAAAAACGTGGTTATTGCAAGGGACTCTCATTTGAAGCCGAGGTCCCTTCCATGTCGCTTCGCCGTTTCCTGTTTGCCCTGGCGCTGATCGCCGCGCCGTTGCTGACCGCCCCCATCACGGCCCAGGCCGCTGGCGGCCACTGGCAGACCAAGGCCGAGGACGTCGGCAAGGCGGTGACCGCCGCCGAAACCACCTTTTTCAAGGGCGATGTGGACGGCGCCAAGCGCGCGGTGACCGAGGCCTATTTCGGCCATTTCGAGGAAACCAAGCTGGAAGGCGCCATGCGCAAGCATATCGGCGCCAAGCGCGCCGCCGAGGTGGAGAAGATGTTCGCCACCCTGCGCAAGGCCATGGCCGCCAACGACGCCGCCCAGGTCAAGGCGGTAGCCCAGGGCCTGCGCGACGCCATGAATACCGACGCCAAAATTCTGGACGATGCCAAGGTGTCGCCCGACGTGTACGAGGTGAACCAATGATCCGCGCGTTCCTGCGCCTGCTGGCGCTGACCGCCTTCCTGCTGCCGGTGGCGGCGCACGCCCAGGACGGCAAGCTGGACCACCGCGCCGTGGCCGCCCGCATCGTCGCCGAGGGCAACGCCCTGATGGCGGCCTATGATCCGGCCAAGGGCGGCGACACCGCCGACGGCTTCTCGGACCTGTATTTCGGGGTGTTCGAGGAAACCGGCATGGAAACCGACATCGGCGCCGCCGATCCGTCGGCCAAGACCGAGATCGAATCGAAATTCGCGGCGGTGATCGGCCTCGCCAATTCCTCGGCCGACACGGCCAAGGTGGAAAAGGCGTGGCGCGCCCTGGAATCCCAGGTGGTCGAGGTCGCCAACGCCCGCGCCGAGGCCTCGGGCGCCGGATGGATCGGCGCCTTCCTGCAATCGCTGCTGATCCTGCTGCGCGAGGGCTTCGAGGCCATGCTGGTGGTCACCGCCCTGGTCGCCTATCTCAAGCGCCTGGGCGCCGAGGACAAGGTGCGGGTGGTGTGGTGGTCGGTGGCCCTGGCCCTGGTGGCCAGCGCCGCCACCGCCTGGGTGCTGAACGTGGTGGTGGCGTTGTCCGGCGCCGGTCAGGAAGCGGTCGAGGGCGTCACCATGCTGATCGCCGCCGTGGTCCTGGCCTATGTCAGCCATTGGCTGTTCGCCCGGCGCGAGGCCCAACGCTGGCAGGGCTACATCAAGGATCAGGTCAACAAGGCGCTGTCGGGCGGCCAGATGTTCTCGCTGGGCTTCGCCGCTTTCCTGTCGGTCTACCGAGAAGGCGCCGAGACCGTGCTGTTCTATCAGGCGCTGATGGGCAGCGCGCAAGGCCATGGCAGCGCCATCGCCCTGGGCTTCGCCGCCGCACTCGTTGCCCTGGCCGTGGTCTATGTGATCATGCGCCGCGCCTCCATGAAGCTGCCGCTGGGGCCGTTCTTCGCCGGAACCGCTGTGTTGCTGTACGCCCTGGCGGTGATGTTCGCCGGTAACGCCATGCTGGAACTGCAGGAAGCCCGCCTGATCGGCGTCACCCCGCTGACCTTCATGCCGTCCGTCCCGGCCATCGGCCTGTTCCCCACCCTGGAATCGGTGGCGGCGCAGGGCGTGCTGCTGCTGGCCCTGGTGCCGGTGCTGGGCGGTCTGCTCCTCAAGCGGGTCAAGGCCGCGTCATGATGCCGCGCCAGGTTCCGGCCGACGAGGCGAAGCGTTGGTCGGCCCGCATCGCCGGGCCGGTCGAGGCCTTCTTCGTGCGCAACATCCGCTGGCTGCCCTGGGTGCATGCGGTGATGTTCGTGGCCTTCGTCGGCCTGCTCCTGGTGCCCGCCCTGCTGCCCAACCCGCCCGAGGACGCCACCGCGCTCGACAATCTGACGGTGGCCGCCAACCTGATCCTGTGGGGGGTGTGGTTCCCGCTGCTGCTGCTGTCGGTGCTAGCCACCGGGCGGTCGTGGTGCGGCATCCTGTGCCCCATGGGCGCCGCCTCGGAATATGCCTCGAAGCACGGCTTCAAGCTGGCGCCGCCGCGCTGGCTGACCTGGCCCGGCACGCCGGTGTTGTCGTTCATCGTGGTTACCGTCCTGGGCCAGACCACCGGGGTGCGCACCCACCCCGAGGCCGCCGCCGAGATTTTCGGCGGCACCATGGCCGCCGCCATCATCCTGGGCTGGCTGTTCGCGCCGGGCAAACGGCCGTGGTGCCGCCACGCCTGCCCCATCGGCCTGCTGCTGGGGGTGTTCAACCGCCTGGGCGTGGTCGAGTTCTCGCCCAAGCGGCCCGAGGATGGCGGCGACCGCTGGACCGACAAGGGCGCCTGCCCGACCATGATCGACCTGCGGCGCAAGACCGAAACGCGCCATTGCATCGAATGCTTCCGCTGCGTCAGCCCGCCCGCCCAGGGCGGTCTGTTCCTGCGCTTGCGCCGCCCCGGCGAGGAAATCGAGCAGATCGCCGGGCGCAATCCCAACCTGTCGGAAATCCTGTTCCTGTTCCTGGGCGGCGGCGTCGCCCTGGGCGGCTTCCTGTGGCTGGTGCTGCCGCAATTCATCACCGCCCGCGATGCCCTGGGCGAATGGGCCATCAACAACGACATCATGTGGTTGCTGGAAAGCGGCCCGTCCTGGCTGATGAGCGTCCATCCCGATCGCCGCGAGGTGTTCCTGTGGCTGGATTTCGTCATGATCAGCGGCTTCATGGCCGCGACCATGCTGGTGTTCACCCTCGGCCTGTCGGGGCTGACCCTGATCAGCGCGTGGCTGTCGGGCAAGCTGGGCGGCAGCCGCAGCCTGGGCGCCCGCTTCCTGGAACTGGGCTACCAGTTCACCCCCATCGCCATGGTGTCGCTGCTGCTGGGCCTGGGCGGCGGGCTGTTCACCTCGCTCAAAGCGCTGGGCCTGCCGCCCGAGGCGGTGTCGGCCCTGAAGATCGCCCTGTTCGTCGGCGGTATCGTCTGGAGCCTGTGGCTGGCCGACCGCATCCTGGGAGCCCAGGGCGTGCGCGGTCTGCGCGCCCTGCCCGCCCTGATCCCCGGCCTGATCGGCACGGCGGCCATCGCCCTGGCGTGGTGGCCCGCTTTGTTCTAACTTTTCCCGTCATCGGGGGAAAAGCATGAGCGGACAGGAATCCTACACACCGGCGTGCTTCAACGTAGACAATGCCGAAGAGGCCCGTGCCATCATCCTGACACCCCAGGATTCCACCACCGACGACCGTTGGGCGGTTGAAACCCCTTATCAGGTCGCCCTCGCCGCAGAGCATCTTCCACTTGGCGAGGATACGGTCATCCTGGATTATGGCTGCGGCATCGGCCGTCTGGCGCGTGAGTTGATCACCGAATTCGGCTGTCGGGTGATCGGCGTCGACATCAGCGCCAGCATGCGAGCCCTGGCGGAACAATACGTCGGATCAGATCGTTTCCGGGCCGTGTCCCCCGAGGAACTGGACGGCATGATCGCCGACGGTCTGGCCTGCGACGCGGCCTACAGCGTGTGGGTTCTTCAGCATTGCCAGGAACCCGACACGGACATCGACCGCATTCACCGCGCCCTCAAGCCAAACGGCTCGATTCTGGTGATCAACAACCTCACCCGCTCGGTCCCGGTCAGTGGCGGTTTCGTCAATGACGGCATCGACGTCCGCATGTTGCTGGATGCGCGGTTCAGCACGACCGCCGCCGGACAGCCGGACGCCACCTTCACGCCCGAGCGGCTAGCTCGCTCGTCGTTTTGGGTCAGCGGCCAGCGGCGCTGACCAATCCGGCCAGACCGGCGAAGGCCGGTTGCGGGTGGACGATCAGCCATGCCGGGATGGGGGCAAGGTAGTCGCGGAAGCGGCCCTTGTCCTCGAACCGGCGGCGGAAGGCCGATTGCGCGAAAGCGTCGCGCATGCGCGGCAGGATGCCGCCCGCCAGATAGACGCCACCGCGCGCCCCCAGGGTCAGCGCCAGATTGCCCGCCACCGTACCCAGCATGGCGAAGAACAGCTCCAGCGTCTCCCGGCACAACGGGTCGGACCCGTCCAGCGCCCGCTGCGACACCGCGTCGGGGGCGGTGTAGACGGCAGACACGCCGTGCACATCGGCCAGCGCCTCGTACAAATTGACCAGACCGGCCCCGGCCAGCACCCGCTCGGCCGAGACATGACCGAAGCGGCGGCGCAGACGCTCCAGCACCGCGTCCTCGCGCGCGTCGGTGGCGGCCAGGGTGACGTGGCCGCCCTCGGTCGCCAGCGCAACCCATTGCCCGGAACTGTCGGGCACCAACGCCGACACGCCCAGACCGGTACCCGGCCCCAGCACGGCGATGGGCGCGCCGTCGACGGCGTTGCCGCCGCCAACCTTCAGCAGATGCTCAGGCCCGACCTGACGCACCGACAAAGCGACGGCGGTGAAATCGTTGATCACCTGCAACCGTTCCAGTCCCAGGGCGCCCCGCACCTGCTCGATGGAAAAATGCCACGCCGAATTGGTCAGGTTGACCACGTCGCCGGTCACCGGACAAGCGACGCAAAAGGCGCCGCGCACCGGCTGTTCGCTGATGCCGTGCGCGCTCAGGACGGCCCGCGCCGCCTCGGCCGGACCGGCGAACTCGGCGCAACGGACGGCCATGGGCTCGCCCACCCGCCCCTCTTCGTCCACCAGGGCGAAACGGGCGTTGGTGCCGCCGATATCGGCGATCAGGGACGCGGCCATACCTCAGGCCTTGCCCGGAACCAGCGAACGGTAGAGATCAATATAGCGTTCCGCCGAGCGGTCCCAGGTGAAGTTCTGGGCGACGCAGGCGGCCTGCACCTTGCGCCACTGGTCGGGCTGGCGGTACATGCCCAACGCCCGTTCGATGGTCCACTGGAAGGCGCCCGCATTGGCGTGCTCGAAGGCAAAGCCGGTGGCGGTGCCGGTCATCAGGCTGTCGTAAGTAGCGTCAACCACCGTGTCGGCCAGACCGCCGGTGACGTGCACCAGCGGCACGGTGCCATAGCGCATGGCATAGAACTGGGTCAGGCCGCAGGGCTCGAACCGCGACGGCATCACCAGCATGTCGCCCGCCGCCATCAGCTTGTGCGCCAGCGGTTCGGAATAGCCGATATTGACCGCCACCTGTCCGGGGTTGGCATCGGCCACCGCCTTGAACCCATCTTCGAGCGCGCGGTCACCGGTACCGACCACCGCCAGCTGGGCGCCTTCGCGCAGGATGGACGGCAGCACCGCCAGCACCAGATCCATGCCCTTGAGGTCATTGAGGCGACTGACGATGACCATCAGCGGCGCATCGGCCTTTTGCTCCAGCCCCAGTTCCGCCTGCAATGCCGCCTTGTTGGCCGCCTTGCCCGCCACGAAGTCGGCGGAAGCGTAACGCTGGCTCAGGTACTGGTCGCTGTCCGGGCTCCAGATGCCGTAATCGGCACCGTTCAGGATACCCGACAGATCGGCGGCGCGGGCGGCCAGCAACCCTTCCAGGCCGCAGCCATGCGGCGACGCCTGGATTTCGCGGGCATAGCGCGGGCTGACCGTGGTCAGGCGGTCGCTATAGACCAGACCGGCTTTCAGGAACGACAGGTTGTTCCAATATTCCAGCCCGTCCATGCCGTAGAAATCCCAGGGCAGGCCCAGGCGCGGCACCATCTCGGACGGGAACAGTCCCTGATAGGCGATGTTGTGGATGGTGAACACCGTCGCCGGGCGGTCCACCACGTTCCACGCCTTCAGATAGGCGGGCGCCAGACCGGTCTGCCAGTCGTGGCAATGCAGCACGTCGGGCCACCACGGCACCGGCGAGCCGCCGGTGCACAGATGGGCGGCGGCCCAGGACAGCAGGCCGAAGCGCAGGGCATTGTCGGCATGGTCGGCGCCGGTGGCGTCCTGATAGGGACCGCCATCGCGGTGATACAGCGCCGGACAGTCGATCAGCCACACCGGTACGCCCGAACCGGGCAGGCGCCCCTCGACCAGCGACGCCTCGGCGCCGACACCCAACGGATCGCCCAGGCTGCCGATGGTCTTCTTGTCCTCGGTCTTGGCCATGGCGGCGGCATAGCCGGGCAACAGCACCCGCACATCCTGTCCCGCCTGGGCCAGCGCCTGCGGCAGCGCGCCCGAAACGTCGGCCAGTCCGCCGGTTTTCACCAGCGGAAACACTTCGGACGAAGCGAACAACACGCGCATGGGGCCTCCCGTCGGACATACCTCTCGTTGACCAACAAGCCTAGCCCATGACGGCCCCAGGCGAAAGCGCTTGGGCGTCAGTATTACCCCTGAGTTAAGGAAGTCTCCCCTGCTCGGGCGGCGGTTGTCGCGGGCGGAGAAGTGTGGCACCGTCTTTCATCGGCTCCGGGGGGACGGTGCCTAAGATCACGAAACATCTTGGAGAGACGTGCTGATGACGGAGCCTCTGGATCGGGTGAGCCACGACATGGAAGTCAATTTGCGCCTGCGCCGCACCCTGGCGCTGGTGTTGGCGGGCGGCCGCGGCTCGCGCCTCAAGGCGCTGACCGACTGGCATGCCAAGCCGGGCATTCCCTTCGCCGGCAAGTTCCGCATCATCGACTTCACCCTGTCCAACTGCATCAATTCCGGCATCCGCCGCATCGGGGTGCTGACCCAGTACAAGGCCCATTCCCTGCTGCAGCACATCCAGCGCGGCTGGGGCTTCCTGCGCGGCGAATTCAACGAATTCATCGAGCTGCTGCCCGCCCAGCAGCGCACCGAGGGCGAGAACTGGTACAAGGGCACTGCCGACGCCGTGTACCAGAACCTGGACATCATCCGCGAGCATAGCCCGGAATTCGTGCTGATCCTGGCGGGCGACCACATCTACAAGATGGATTACGGCAAGATGCTGGCCCACCATCTGGCCCGCAACGCCGACGTTACCGTCGCCTGCCTGGAAGTGCCGATCGAGGATGCCAAGGGCTTCGGCGTCATGGCGGTGGATGACGAAGACAACATCACCCGTTTCGATGAAAAGCCCGACAATCCCCAGCCTGCCCCCGGCAAACCGGACAAGGCGCTGGCCAGCATGGGCATCTACATCTTCAATGCCCAATTCCTGTACGAACGCCTGAACCTGGAAGCCGAGGAACCGGGCACCGAGCACGATTTCGGCAAGAACATCATCCCCAAGCTGATCGGCACCCACAAGGTCATCGCCCATCCGTTCCAGGATTCCTGCGTCATGCATGACGGCGCCAAGGAACATTACTGGCGCGACGTCGGCACCATCGACGCCTATTGGGAAGCCAATATCGACCTGACCACGGTAACCCCGGCGCTGAATTTGTACGACACCAACTGGCCGATCTGGACCTATCAGGCCCAGTTGCCGCCCGCCAAATTCGTGTTCGACAACGACACCCGCCGCGGCATGTCGGTGGATTCGCTGGTATCGGGCGGCTGCATCATCTCGGGCGCGGTGGTCCGCCGCTCCATGCTGTTTTCCAACGTGCGCGTCAATTCGTACTCGCTGGTGGAAGACACGGTGGTGCTGCCCAATTGCGACATCGGCCGCCACGCCAAGCTGAAGAAGTGCATCGTCGATCAGGGCTGCGTCATCCCGCCGGGACTGGTGGTGGGCGAAGACCCCAAGCTGGACGCCAAGCGCTTCGACCGCACCGAAAAGGGCGTGACCCTGATCACCGCCGAGATGCTGAAAAAGCTGGAAGGCTGACGCTTTTCAGAATGTCCCAGGCAAAGCCCGCCGCGCCCGACGCGGCGGGCTTTTTGTTTTCCACGCCGCCGTGCGAAACAAAAAGCCCCCGCCTTGCGGCGGGGGCCTGACGCTTGCGCGTTGCGGCGGAAAGATTATTCCACGGCTTCCTTGCGGGCCTTGGAATAGCCGATCTCCTGCAACGATTCGTCGATTTCTTCCAGGATCGACGGATCGTCGATGGTCGCGGGCATCTTGTAATCCTGGTTGTCGGCGATCTTCTGCATGGTGCCGCGCAGGATCTTGCCCGAGCGGGTCTTGGGCAGACGCTTGACGATGGTGCAGCTCTTGAAGGCGGCGACCGGGCCGATGGTCTCGCGGACCAGGGCGACGATTTCCTTCAGGATCTGGGCATCCGGCTTGGTGACACCGGCCTTGAGGCAGACGAAACCCAGCGGCAACTGCCCCTTGAGCTGGTCGGCGACGCCGATCACCGCGCATTCGGCCACGTCGGGGTGGCTGGCCAGCACTTCTTCCATCTGGCCGGTGGACAGACGGTGACCGGCGACGTTGATGATGTCGTCGGTACGGCTCATGACGTAGGCGTAGCCGTCCTCGTCGATCATGCCGGCGTCGGCGGTCTTGTAGTAGCCAGGGTATTCGCCCAGGTAGCTGTCGAAGAAGCGCTGCTCGGCGTTCCACAGGGTGTAGAAGGTGCCGGGCGGCAGCGGCAGCTTGACCACCAGCGAGCCGGTCTGACCGGGCTTGCACTGATGATGACCTTCGTCCAGGACCTGGAGGTCCCAACCCGGGGCGGCCTTGGTCGGCGAGCCGGGCTTGACCGGGAATTCATGCAGGCCCAGGCAGTTGGCGGCGATGGCCCAGCCGGTTTCGGTCTGCCACCAGTGATCGACCACCGGAACCTTCAGATTGGTCTGCGCCCACTTGATGGTGTCGGGGTCGGACCGTTCGCCCGCCAGGAACAGCGCCTTCAGGCTGCTCATGTCGTACTTCTTCAGCAGCTCGGCATTGGGGTCCTCGCGCTTGATGGCGCGGAAGGCGGTCGGCGCGGTGAACAGCGCGGTGATCTTGTGCTCGCTGATCATGCGCCAGAAGGCACCGGCGTCGGGGGTGCCGACCGGCTTGCCCTCGTACACCACGGTGGTGGCGCCATGGAACAGCGGGGCGTAGCAGATGTAGGAGTGGCCGACCACCCAACCCACGTCGGACGCAGCCCAGAACACCTGGCCCGGTTCGATGTTGTAGATGTTCTTCATGGTCCACTTCAGCGCCACCAGATGGCCGCCGTTGTCGCGGACCACGCCCTTGGGCTGGCCGGTGGTGCCCGAGGTGTACAGGATGTACAGCGGATCGGTGGCGGCGACCTTCACGCACTCGGCCGGAGTGGCCTTGGCGGTGATCTCGGCCCAATCGTGGTCATAGCCGGGCTTCAGCTCGGCATCGGCCTGGGCGCGCTTCAGGATGATGGTGCCCAGCGGCTTGTGCTCGGCCAGCTCGATGGCATGGTCCAGCAGCGGCTTGTAGGGAATGACCTTGGTGGTCTCGATGCCGCAGCTGGCAGAGACGATCACCTTGGGCTGGGCGTCGTTGATGCGGGTCGCCAGCTCGTTCGAGGCGAAGCCGCCGAACACCACCGAATGCACCGCGCCCAGACGGGCACAGGCCAGCATGGCGACCACCGCTTCCGGCACCATGGGCATGTAGACGATGACGCGATCGCCCTTGTCCACGCCCAGACCACGCAGCGCGCCCGCGAACTTGGACACTTCGTCCTGCAGTTCGGCATAGGTGATGGTGCGCTTGGAATTGGTCACCGGGCTGTCATAGATGATGGCCGCCTGGGCGCCACGGCCGCCTTCGACATGGCGGTCGACGGCGTTGTAGCAGGTATTGACCTCGGCACCGCTGAACCAGCGATAGAACGGCTTGCGCGAATCGTCCAGGACCTTGTCCCAGGTCTTGTACCAGCTGATTTCCTTGGCCGCCTCGGCCCAGAAAGCCTGCGGATCGTTCAGCGACGCTTCATACGCCTGTTGATATGCGTTGGTCATGTGCGGCCGTTCCCTCTGCTAACAGCGATTCTCCTGGGGGTTGGGTTTCCCTCCCCCTTATGGCGGAGGCCAAGATGCAACAAGCTGGAAATTTTTGCAAAGGGCCAATCATTGCAAACGAAACTTTTCTCCGCTTGACAGTACCCTGACGCCAGGAAGTGTCTTTCCCACAAACATTTCGGGGCCGTCGGCACAGGGCGACCGGGCGCCTTTGGCGCTCCATGGTTGCCCCGGCGGACGGCCCCGATGGGCTGCCGGTCGGCTTATCTAGAGCGCCGAGCGTCAAACCTGACGCACGGCGCTCCAGCGGCCATTGCGGCCGCGGCCAAGCGCGCAGATGCGCGCGCCCGGCGAGGGACAATACGTGATGCAGGTTTTCTGCATCACGGTCTAATGCGTAAGCGGGGGACCAAGCCGCGTCAGTTCGTCCTTGATCGCCAGTTTCTGGCGTTTCAGCAGCGATATCTGCGGCTCGTTGGGATAGGGGCGCCGGGCTTCCATGGAGATGGCATCATCCAAAGCGGCATGCTTGGCTTTCAAAGACTCGATCCGGTCCTGAAGGCTCATTACTATCCTCCCTGCACAATGGGGTGAGGCCCCGAGTGTATGCTGGTGCGGGGCACCCTGTCAGCAGAGAAAATCGGCTTATATGTCTTATTGCGGTCGCGAAGACAATCCCCTTTCGGCGAAAATCCGCATTTTTCAGGAGTTTGCAACATGAACGCAGCCCCTCGTCGGCTGGTGGTGGGTATCAGCGGCGCCTCGGGCGTGGTCTACGGCATCCGCGTGCTGGAAGCATTGCAGCCCTTGGGCATCGAGACCCACCTGGTGATGAGCAAGGCGGCCGAGATCACCCTGGCCCACGAAACCCGCATGAAGCTGGCCGAGGTGCGCGAGCTTGCCACCGCCTGGTACAAGGCCGAGGATATCGGCGCCGCCCCGGCCTCGGGGTCGTACCGCACGCTGGGCATGATCGTGGCGCCGTGTTCCGTGCGTTCCATGAGCGAGATCGCCAGCGGCGTGACCACCAGCCTGCTGACCCGCGCCGCCGACGTCTGCCTCAAGGAACGGCGACGGCTGGTGCTGATGGTGCGCGAGACGCCACTGCACACCGGCCATCTGCGCACCATGCTGCAATTGTCGGAAATGGGTGCCGTGGTGGCGCCGCCGGTCCCCGCCTTCTACGCCCAGCCCGACAGCCTGAACGACATGATCAACCACAGCGTCGGCCGCATGCTGGACCTGTTCGGCATCGAGACCGATCTGGTGCGACGCTGGGGGGAATGAAAAAAGGCCCCCTCTGCCGAGGGGGCCTTTTCTGGACTCAACCGGTCAGACGGCGCAGGAATTCATCTCGCCGATATAGATGCCCAGGCCGCGCGCGGTGTGGGCCAGGGTGCCGTAGGGATCGACGGCGCGGGTGATGCCCGCGATCTCGGACAACGGCACATCCACCACCGAGCCGTGCTGCCACGCCACCATGCGATCCATCTTGCCCTGGGCGATCAGGTCCACGGCGTGGACACCGAAGGCCGAGGCGATCAGGCGGTCACGCATGTTGGGGGTTCCGCCACGCTGGACGTGGCCCAGCACGGTGACGCGGGTTTCGGCATCGACCATGGGGGCCAGCTTGGCCGCCAGATATTGGCCGATACCGCCATAGCGCATCTCGCCGCCGGTCTGCATCTGCGAGACGGGCTTGCCGCACTCGGTCTTGCAGCCTTCGGCGACCACCACCAGGGCATGGTTGCGGCCTTCGTTGCGCACTTCCTCGATCTTGGCGGCGATGCCGTCCAGCGAGTACGGGATTTCCGGGATCAGCACCACGTCGGCGCCGCCGCCGATGCCGGACGACAGGGCGATGTGGCCGACGTCACGGCCCATGACCTCCAGGATCATGACGCGGTGATGGCTGGCCGCCGTAGGGGCCAGACGGTCGATGGCCTCGGTCGCCACGCCCAGCGCGGTGACATAGCCAATGGCGTAGTCGGTGTGGGCGACGTCGTTGTCGATGGTCTTGGGAATGCCGACCATGGGCACGCAGCCCATCTTGCACAGCTTGTTCAGGATGCGCATGGAGCCATCGCCGCCGATGACGATCAGCGCATCCAGCTCCAGCTCGCGGAAGCCCTCGACGAAATCCTGCGAACGGTCCTTCTTGCTGCCGTCGGGCATGGGATAGGCGAAGGGATCGCCCTTGTTGATGGTGCCCAGGATGGTGCCGCCCTGGCGCAGCATCTCGCCCGAGGCGATGGACAGGTCGAACTCGACATATCCGAGGGGACGGTTCATCAGACCCAGGCTGCCGTCGCGGATCCCGAACACCCGCCACCCGTAACCCCGGATGGCGCGATGGACCACCGCACGCAGGGCGGCATTCAAGCCCGCGCAGTCGCCGCCACTGGTCAAAATGCCGATACGCTTCTCAGCCATAAGTCCTCCTCCTGCCGAATGACCTTACCCATACCGTTTCCGCCCGCGTTCTGCTACTGTCAACCCGGATCACCATTCCAAGTGTCTTTTCTCCGTCATGATCGACGAAACATTCGAAGAAATTCGCCGGAAGCTGGCGGAACTGACAACAGAGCACCGAGATCTGGACGACGTCATCGCGCGGTCAGCCGCCGATCCGTTCATGGATCAGTTGCGCCTGCAACGCCTCAAGAAGCGCAAGCTCATGCTTAAAGACCAGATCGCGTCGCTTGAGAACCAGCTTGTTCCGGACATCATTGCCTGAACGCTTGCCGGATCGGGCAACACGTCCTTGATGGAACTCGGGGAATCACCGTCATTCCCGCGAAAGCGCATATGCGCTTGCGCGGGTGTGACGCCAGGAGATGAGGCCGACACCCCCCACTCAGTCCCATTGCTGCTGATAGGAAAAGGTCGGCAGGCCCCAGCCGCGCCAGATGGCCAGCAGGCGCAGGGCGAACCCGGCGGCGAAGGCCGACAGGGTGACGGTGTCGTGGTCCAGGCCCAGATGGCGCAGCACCAGATACAGGCCGCACACCACCAGCGACACGCTGGCATAGATTTCCTTGCGAAACACCAGCGGCACCCGGTTACACAGCACGTCGCGCACGATGCCGCCGGAAATGCCGGTGACCATGCCCGCCATGACCACGATGGCGGTGGCATAGCCCATGGACAGTGCCACCTCGCAGCCGATCAGCGAGAACGCCACCAGCCCCATGGCGTCCAGCACCAGGAACACCAGCCGCAGCTTGTGCATGAAACGGGCGACGATGGTGGTCAGCAGGCCGCAGCCCACCACCAGATAGACGTATTCGGGATGCTGGGTCCAGCCGATGGGGAAATGGCCCAGCATCAGGTCGCGGATGGTGCCGCCGCCCAAAGCCGTGACAAAGGCGATGACGGCGACGCCGAACACATCCAGGTTGCGGCGGCCGGCGGCCAGGGCGCCGGACATGGCTTCGGCGGCGATGGCGATCAGATAGATGGTATGCAGCACGTTCGGGGACTCCCACAGGCACGGCGATCCCTTCGCGGACGCCGTGTCGCCCCTCCCCCTGTCCTCTTTACCTGAGAGTTCGACCCGTGTTGGCGGGCCTGCCCCTTCGGTGGGCCGCGCGTGGCGGCCGCTCTCCAGTCGGCGTTATGGTCCCGCAGTTCCTGGTGCCTGAGCGATTATGGGAGTTTGCGCCTTCGGCGGGGGCCAAACGGCCCCTCTCTCCTGCGGGAGGCCGGATCATGTCGAAGCCGCCCCGACCGGTCAAGTGCGGTTATCCCCAGGCAGGGCGTTCAACCCCCGGCGGTCGCGGTCGGCGGCGGCGATGGCCGCTTCGGCACTGTCACCCGCCACCAGTTCGTACACACCCAAGGCGGGCTGCAACGGCACCCGGTGGCCCAGCCAGGTAAAGGGCGGATCGGGAATGCGGGCGCAAATCTCGGCCATCTTGTGCCGGGCCTGGTCGGGCGGCGTGCCGGGCAACAGCACCGCGAAATCGGCACCGCCCAGACAGCCGACCACGTCGCTGGTCCGCAACCCGCCCAGCACCACGGCGGCGCAATGGCGCAGCGCGCCCTCGCCCGCCGCCAACCCGTGAATCTGGCGCAGGGCCTCGACCCCCGCCACCTGGATCAGCGCCACGCTGCCGCGCGCCTCGCCGCCGCTCAGAAAGGAGTCCAGTTCGCGCACGAAGGCGCGCCGCGTCAGGCACGGCACCACGGAATGACGGTCGCTCTGGCGTTCCAGCCACAGGGCGCGGCGCTCAGCCTGCTCGGCCGTCCAATGCAGGCGGTCCACCTCGGCCAGCAGCGGCGTCACCGCCGCCAACAAAGCAGGCGTCACCGCCTCGGCCGCCAGCCCCAACACCGAGGCGACATCGTCCACATCGGGCGGCGGGCGCGGCGCGGCGGGCTGTTCATAGGCATGGGGCGGCAGGTGGCGGCGCGGCGGACCATCATGGTTCGGCGCGTGTTCCTGGACCCGAAACGCCGGTTCGACACGTTCTGTGCGATAGTCACTGGCCATGGAATTCTTCCTTCCGGACCTTACGCACAATAACACACATCACGGGGCACTTGCACGACGCCCCGCGATTTCTATAATCCGCGCTTTGCTCTAAGCCCCCGATGCGGGGGAGGGCTCTAGACCCCCGACGCGGGGGAGGACAGACGAGATGACGAACGCCGCTCCGCTGGTTGGCATCATCATGGGCAGCCAGTCCGACTGGGAAACCATGCGCCACGCCGCGCAAGTCCTGGCCGATCTGGGTGTGCCCTATGAAACCCGCGTGGTTTCCGCGCACCGCACCCCCAAGCGTCTGGTGGATTACGCCACCTCGGCCAAGGGCCGCGGGCTCAAGGTCATCGTGGCCGGAGCAGGCGGCGCCGCCCACCTGCCGGGCATGGCGGCGTCCATGACCGCGCTGCCGGTACTGGGCGTGCCGGTGGAAAGCCGCACCATGAAGGGCATCGATTCGCTGTATTCCATCGTCCAGATGCCGGGCGGCGTGCCGGTCGGCACCCTGGCCATCGGCAAGGCGGGCGCCACCAATGCCGGTCTGCTGGCCGCCTCGATCCTGGCGCTGGCCGACACCGCCCTGGCCGAACGGCTGGAAGCGTGGCGCGCCCGCCAGACCGACTCGGTGGCGGAAAAGCCGGTCGATCCCGAGAATCCCGACCTGATCGTCTGAGGTCCCAAAGCCATGATCCCCCAGCTCGCCTCGCTGCCTCCGGGCTCCACCATTGGCATCATCGGCGGCGGCCAGCTGGGCCGCATGGCCGCGCTGGCGGCGGCCCGCCTGGGCTACCGCGTCCACGTCTTCTGTCCCGAGACCGACAGCCCCACCGAACAGGTGACGGCGGCGGCCACGGTGGCGGAATACACCGATCTGACGGCGCTGGAGGCCTTTGCCCGCGCCGTGGACGTCGTCACCTTCGAGTTCGAGAACATCCCGGCGGAAAGCGTGCGGGTGCTGTCCGGGCTGGTCCCGGTGCGCCCCGGCTGGAAGGTGCTGGAGGTGGCGCAGGACCGCATCGCCGAGAAGACCTTCTTCAATTCCATCGGCATCGAGACCGCGCCCTGGGCCAAGGTCACCAGCGCCGCCGAACTGGCCGACGCCGTGGCGAAGCTGGGCCGCCCGTCGTCGGCGGAGCCGACAAATCAAGAAGCCGCGGCCGAACGGCCGCTGGGCGTGCTGAAGACCACTCGCTTCGGCTATGACGGCAAGGGTCAGGTCAAGATCGCCGCCGACACCGATCTGGGCGAAGCCTGGGCGTCGCTGAACGCCGATGAAGCCATCCTGGAAGGCTTCATCGATTTCGCGGGCGAAATCTCGGTGATCGTGGCCCGCGGCCTGGACGGCACCTCGGCCACCTTCGACCCGGCCTGGAACGTCCACACCAACCATATCCTGGACACCACCACCATCCCCGCACCGATCCCGCGCAGCCAGGCCGAGGCGGCCATGCAGGCCGCCCACAAGGTGGCCGACGCGCTGGAACTGGTCGGCCTGCTGGCGGTCGAGATGTTCGTGACCAAGGACGGCCATCTGCTGGCCAACGAAATGGCGCCGCGCCCGCACAATTCCGGCCACTGGACCATCGACGCCTGCGTCACCGACCAGTTCGAGCAATTCGTGCGCGCCGTCTGCGGCCTGCCGCTGGGCAGCCCCGAGCGCCATTCCGACGCCATCATGAAGAATTTGATCGGCGACGACGTGCACGACTGGCCCAACATCCTCAAGGACCCGGTGGCCAAGCTGCACCTGTACGGCAAGGCTGAGGCCCGCTCGGGCCGCAAGATGGGCCATGTCACCCATCTGAGCCCGCGCAAGCTGTAAACCTGTTACCATTCCGTGAGGGCGGCGATTGGGCATTGACGCACACCCCGCCGTACGGGATTGTCCTTTGGTATGAGGCGGAACACACCTTTCTGCATGGCCAAGCTTGAAAAGCGATGCTCGTTGACCGAGATCATCGCCGGGCGCCCGGCAAGCGGCTATAAGGGTGCCCGAGCATCATCGAACGGTTCGGAGCGGGCAGGTCATCCTTGGAAGAGTTGATCCTTCGGCTTATCGCCGAGTACCATTATCTGACCTATCCGCTGGTGCTGGTGGCCACCTTCGTCGAAGGCGAGACCATCGTCATCCTGCTGGGCGCGGCGAAATCCGCAGGTGAGCTGCCCATCAACGTCGAATTGCTGGCCCTGGCCGCCTTTGCCGGCAGCTTCTGCGGCGACCAGCTTTATTACCTGATCGGCAGGCGCTACGGCGCGCCGCTGCTGAACCGCTGGCCCACCCTGGGCCACAAGATCGAGTGGGCCTTCCAACTGGTGAAGGACCATCCCACCCTATTCATCCTGTCGTTCCGCTTCATCTACGGCATCCGCAACATCGCCCCCTTCGTCATCGGTATTTCGGGGGTGTCGCGCCTGCGCTATCTGGTGTTGAACTTCATCGCCGCCATGGTGTGGGCACACAGCTTCGCCTGGGGCGGCTATTGGCTGGGCAAGGCGCTGGAACACTGGCTGGGCAGCAACAAGTGGTATGCCCTGCTGGGCTTCTTCGCCCTGGCGCTGGTGGTCGGCGGCATCGGCTACATGAAGCAGAAGCGCAAGCTGAAGGCGCTGGAAGCCAAGGAACAGGCCGAAGGCGTCTGCGCCGCCCCCTCCTCCACCGCCCAGGACTGACGCGGGGTCAAACCCCGCGCGGCATCCGCACGCTCTTTGCGCAATCGCCCAGCCACGCCTGAGCACGCTTGCGCAGGCTGGTGACGCGGCCGACATCGGCCAGACGGCGGCGCAGGAAGGCCTGGGTGTCGGCGCAATCCTCGGATTCATCATCCAACCAGAACAGCATGGCCGCCGAATAGACGGCGCCCAGGGTGGCGCGACGGGTGTACCACGTGAAATCGGCGGAATTGTCCCCGGCCAGCCGCCATACCGTATCAACGGTGCGGGCGGTGGCGCGGGCGGCGGTCAGCGGATTGAGGGCCAGGATCGCCAGGGCGCGGCGGATGGCCTCGCGGTGCGGCGCCCAACGGCGGAAACGGGCGTCCAACAGGGCGAAGACGCGGTCAGGCATCCGCATGGCCGCCAGGTCCAGACCGGCCACGTCCTGTTCCATCAGGCGGTCGGACAGATCGACGAAATGCTCGACAGCCGCCGACGGCCCGGCCATGAAGGCGCGCTCGGCCAGGGTGGGGTCCAACCCCAATTCCACGGCGGCGCCCTCCAGGGTTTGCCGGGTCCAACCCTCGAACACCGCATGCGGCAGGGCCGCCAGCACCAGACGGTCGCGAATGTCGTGGAAATCCATCTGCCCTTACTCCTGTTCCATTCCGCGCCGCACTTCCTCGACAAAGCCGAACCGGCTCAGATCGGGCATACGCTGCGGATACAGCATTCCGTCCAGATGGTCGCATTCATGCTGAACCACCCGCGCGTGAAAGCCCTCGGCCTCCCGCTCCACCGCCTGCCCGTGGCGATCCAGCCCCGTGTACCGGATACGGCGCCAGCGCGGCACCGCCCCGGTCAGGCCGGGCAACGACAGGCAGCCTTCGTAACCCACTTGGCTGTCAGCGTCGAGAGGCTGGATGACCGGATTGATCAACACCGTCAACGGCACCGCCGCATCGCCGGTCCGCGCCGCCGGGGCATGGAAGACCACCAGCCGCAGCGGCACATGCACCTGCGGCGCAGCCAGACCGGCGCCGCCCGCGTCCCGCATGGTCTCGATCATGTCGTCGATCAGCCGCTGAATCTCGGGCGCCGCCACGTCCGCCACCGGCTCGGCGATTCGAGCCAAAACCGGGTGCCCCATACGGGCAATTTTCAAAATCGCCATCTTTTGCGATGAGTCCTCTTGAGCTGCGCGCCGGGCTGTGCTACGTAACCAGCCTTCCCGGACGGCATCCGTGCCGTGCGTCGGGGTTCTATTCAGCGTAGAGGAGCTGAGACACAACGTGCAAGTTCTCGTTCGTGACAACAACGTCGACCAGGCCCTGAAGGCGCTCAAGAAGAAGATGCAGCGCGAGGGCGTGTTCCGTGAGATGAAGCTGCGCCGCAACTACGAGAAGCCCTCGGAGCGCCGCGCCCGCGAGAAGGCCGAGGCCGTGCGCCGCGCCCGTAAGCTGGAGCGCAAGCGCCTGGAGCGTGAGGGCTTCTAAGGCGACAGCCGCCCGCGATTGTCGGCGGCCCTTGGCAAGACTCCTCTACCCTCCTCGGCCAGGATGAAAATTCTTGGCGGATGAGCGACAAGAGCTGACCAAAGTCAATTGCGCAAGAGCGCCGCGGTGGCAACATCGCGGCGCTCTTGGCGTTTGGCACCCTGTTTGGCTCGGGCATCTCCCCCTGTCCCCGTCCCCCCGATCAGCGGGGCGCCAACGCCAAGAGACCCGATACGCAATGCCCAAATAACAGGCACAAAGTATCATTCTTATGGCATGCCTGTTTGACGGGCAGCCATGCGCCATCCGCAATGGACCCTATACGCACAGCCCTCTATACGGTAAGTAACCGACCGTTACTTGACCCGTGAGAGGTCCCATGGCTTCCGTCGCCCATCTTCTGGAAATCACTAATACAGTCGCGGTCGAGACCGATCAGAAGATCGACCGCATCCACGGCATCACCCGCCGTTCGCGCATGCTGGCGCTGAATGCGTCCATCGAGGCACAGCGCGTCGGACAATTGGGGCGCGGCTTCGCCGTGGTCGCCGACGAGGTCAAGGCCATCTCGGCCGAGATTTCCCAGGTCACCGATTCCCTGCGCGGCGAACTCAAGGGCAAGCTGGCGACCTTGTCCGATTTCGGCCGCTCGCTGGCCGCCGAGGTCGAGCGGGTGCGTGGCGAGCGTCTGGCCGATCTGGCGCACAACGCCGTCGAGATCGCCGACCGCAACCTGTATGAGCGTTCGTGCGACGTGCGCTGGTGGGCGACCGATCAGGCGGTGGTGGATTGCGCCGCCAATCCCGACGATCAGAACCACGCCCGTCACGCCGCCAAGCGGCTGGGAGTGATCCTGGCGTCCTACACCGTCTACCTGGATTTGTGGGTGGCCGATGCCTCGGGCCGGGTCATCGCCAACGGCCGCCCCGGCCGCTATCCCAACGTGATCGGCACCGACGTCTCGGAGCAGCAATGGTTCAAGGACGCCATGGCAACCCGCGACGGCGGCGAATTTTCGGTGGCCGACATCACCCACAACCGCACCCTGGACAACGCAGTGGTCGCCACCTACGCCACCGCCATCCGCGCCGACGGCGAAAATAACGGCGAGCCCATCGGCGCGCTGGGCATCTTCTTCGACTGGCAGGCCCAGGGCCGCTCCATCGTCGAGGGCGTGCGCCTGGCGCCCGAGGAGCGGGCCAAGAGCCGCTGCCTGATCATCGACCGCAATCACCGCATCATCGCCGATTCGGCGGGCTCCAGCGACCTGAACGAAACCTTCCGCCTAGACACGCGCGGCGGCGAGCGCGGCTATTACGTGGACGGCTACGGCAACACCGTCGGCTACGCCCTGACCCCCGGCTACGAAACCTACGAAGGCCTGGGCTGGTACGGCGTGATCCTTCAGGGCGAATAGCCTTCCCCCATTACGAAAAGAGCCCCCTTCGTGACACGCAGGGGGCTCTTTTCGTTTGGGACTATTTCCGGCAGGTCTTGTGCACGGCGATGCAGCTTTTGCCGCACGGCTTACCCTTGGTGCAATTCTTGGCCAAGGCCGGAGAAACCAGCGACAATGCCAGCACGACAGCAACGAAAAGCTTCATGTGCCACCTCCCGCAATGCAATTTTACATAGCATTTTGAATCGGCAGTCACAATGAAAACGGGCCACACCCGAGGGTGCGGCCCGCCTATTTTTTAGTCAGCCTTGAAATGCCTCAGCCCAGGGCCGAGACGATTTCCTCGGTGACCTTCTTCGCATCGCCAAACAACATCATGGTGTTGGGACGGAAGAACAATTCGTTGTCCACACCGGCATAACCGGACGCCATGGACCGCTTGATGAACAGCACGGTCTTGGCCTTTTCCACATCCAGGATGGGCATGCCGAAGATCGGGCTGGTCGGGTCGGTCTTGGCCGCCGGGTTGGTGACGTCGTTGGCGCCGATCACGAAGGCCACGTCGGCGGTGCCGAATTCGTGGTTGATCTCTTCCAGCTCGAACACCTCGTCATAGGGCACGTTGGCTTCGGCCAGCAGCACGTTCATGTGGCCGGGCATACGGCCCGCGACGGGGTGGATGGCGTAGCGCACGTCCACGCCTTCCTTCTTCAGCATGTCGGCCATTTCACGCAGGGCGTGCTGGGCCTGGGCCACCGCCATGCCGTAGCCCGGCACGATGATGACCTTGGACGAGTTCTTCATGATGAAGGCCGCGTCGTCGGCCGAACCGGCCTTGACCGCCTTGTCGCCACCAGCGCCGCCCGGACCGGCCGCCGCCGAGGTCTCGCCACCGAAGCCGCCCAGGATAACGTTGAAGATCGAGCGGTTCATGCCCTTGCACATGATGTAGGACAGAATGGCGCCCGACGAGCCCACCAGCGCGCCGACGATGATCAGCAGCGGGTTGTGCAGGGTGAAGCCGATACCGGCCGCCGCCCAACCCGAATACGAGTTGAGCATGGACACCACCACCGGCATGTCGGCACCACCGATCGGCAGGATCAGCAGGAAGCCCAGGGCCAGGGCGATGACGGTGACCGCCACGAACAGCGGCACCGAATCGGCGCCCAGCGAGAACAGGCCGATCAGCACCACCATCAGGATGCCGAGACCGGCATTCAGCGGATGCTGGAGCGGGAACACCAGCGGGCGGCCGGACACCAGGCCCTGCAACTTGCCGAAGGCGACCAGCGAGCCGGTAAAGGTGATGGCGCCGATGGCGACACCCAGGCTCATCTCGATCTTCGAGGCGATCTTGATGGTGCCTTCCGGCGACAGGATGCCATAGGCCTCGGGCGCCGCCAGGGCGGCACCGGCCACGAACACCGCGGCCAGACCGACCAGCGAGTGGAACGCCGCCACCAATTGCGGCAGGGCGGTCATCTCGATCTTCTTGGCGACCACATAGCCGATGCCGCCGCCGATGGCGATGCCTAGCGGGATCAGCAGCCACGAGGTGTGCGGCGAGATCAGGGTGGTGGCGATGGCGATGGCCATACCGGCCATGCCCCAGCGGTTACCGCCCTGCGAGGTTTCCGGGCTGGACAGGCCGCGCAGCGCCATGATCATGCAGACGCCGGCGACCAGATACGCGAATTGCGTGAGATTCTCAGACATGTCGCCGTTCCCTTACTTCTGCTTCTTCTTGAACATGGCCAGCATGCGCTGGGTGACCAGGAAGCCGCCGAAGATGTTGATGGAGGCCAGGATCACGGCCAGGAAGCCCAACAGCTTGGAGGCGAACACGTCGGTCGAGGCGGCGATCAGCGCGCCGACGATGATCACCGACGACACCGCGTTGGTGACCGCCATCAGCGGCGAATGCAGGGCAGGAGTGACCCGCCACACCACGTAATAGCCGACGAAGCAGGCCAGCACGAACACGGTGAACAGGCCCATGAAGCCCATTCCGTGCTCGGCGCCCACCGCCAGTTGGGTGGTCTGGTTGGCCAGCAAAGCGGCCTTGGCAGCCACGGCCTGGGCCTCGGTCGCCAATTGCGCGGCGGCCTCGACGATATCCTTGGGGTCCATTGTCGTTACCTCCTCAGCCGACCAGCGCGGGGTGGACGATCTGACCGTCACGGGTCACGCACGACCCCTTCAGGATTTCGTCTTCCCAGTTGAACTTCAGGGTGCTGCTTTCCTTGTCCACCAGCGGGCTGATGAAGTTCAGCAGGTTCTTGGCGAACAGGGTCGAGGCATCGACGGCCAGGCGGGCGGGCACGTTGCCGTGGCCGACCAGGGTCACGCCATGCTTGACCACCACCTTGTCGAATTCGGACAACGGGCAATTGCCACCCGCTTCCACCGCCAGATCGACGATGACCGAGCCGGGACGCATGCCCTTGACCATGTCCTCGGTGATCAGCACCGGGGCGGGCTTGCCGGGGATCAGCGCGGTACAGATGGCGATGTCGGTCTTCGCCAGCACCTCGGCGATCTTGGCCGCCTGCTTGCGCTTGTAATCCTCGCCCATTTCCTTGGCGTAGCCGCCCTTGGTCTCGGCGTCCTTGGTCGCCTCGGGATCGACCTCGACGAACTTGCCGCCCAGGCTCTCCACCTGTTCCTTGACAGCGGGACGCACGTCGAAGGCATGGACCACGCCGCCCAGGCGCTTGGCGGTGGCGATGGCCTGCAGACCGGCCACACCGGCGCCCAGGATCAGGAAGCGGGCGGGCGCCACCGTGCCGGCGGCGGTCATCATCATGGGCACGCCGCGCTTGAATTCGTGCACGGCATCCAGCACGGCCTTGTAGCCCGCCAGATTGGCCTGGGACGACAGGATGTCCATGGATTGCGCGCGGGTGATGCGCGGCACCAGCTCCATGGCGAAGGCGGTGACCTTACGGTCGGCCAGCTTCTGCACCATGTCCTTGTTGGTCAGGGCGGCCAGACCGGCGATCAGCACGGCGCCTTCCTTGAACAGGGCGATTTCCTCGTCGGTCGGGCGCTGGATCTTCAACACCACATCGGCGCCAAAGGCCCCGGCCGCGTCGGCGGCGATGGTGGCGCCAGCGTCCTGATAGATGGAATCGGCGATGGACGCGCCCTCACCGGCGCCGGTCTCCACCACCACTTCGAACCCCATCTGGACGTACTTCTTGACCGTGTCGGGCGAGGCGGCGACCCGCGCCTCGCCGGCGCGACGCTCCTTCGGTATGGCAATCTTCATTATGCTTATCCCCTAATCGAGAGACGGGCTGCCTTTTTCATGGACAGATGGGCGCTGGCGCAATTTTACATCACTCCAGAGCCGTTCACCTATCGTTTTGTTTCGTCACTTCGGCATGCTTCACCCTGTCCGGCGGCTGTTGTGCAGCGCACCATCCCACCCGATTACACCAGTTCGGGACCCGAGGCGAGGGGATCATGCAGACTATGCCCTCTGGGTAGTTGACATAGGATGAACACCACCCGCCCCAAGGGGTGGGGCGTCTGCAAGGTCACACCGAGCGGCAGGATTGGCGGACCACCAGTTCCACCGGCAACACCACACAGCCGTCATGGTTGCCCCCACCGGCCATCCGACGCAACAGCAAACGTGCCGCCTGTTCCCCCATTCCGACAAGATTTACCCGCACGGTGGTTAAGGCGGGAGAAATCAGATCCATGTTGGGCAAATCCATGAAGCCGGTCAGCGACACATCGTCCGGGCAGCGCAGGCTGCGTTCGGCAAAGACATCCAGACATCCCAGGGCCAGCAGATCGTTCCCCGCGACGATGGCGGTCACCCCGTCGCGGCTTCCCGGCGGGAAACGATCCAACAGATCGCGGCAGGCGGCATGCGCGCCGGGACGGTCATAGGCGGCAGCGGCAGCAATCATCTCGGCAACACCGCCATGGGCAAGGAAAGCCTGTTGCCGGGCACGCCCGGTCCGTGTCACCGCTGGCCCGGCCAGATGGGCGACCCGGCGGTGTCCCAGCCCATGCAGGTATTCCATGACCGCCGTCATGCCCTGCGCCTCATCCACAATCACCGAGGGATACGAGCCCGCCGGATCGGCGGCATTGATGGCGACCATGGGGCGGTCATCAGCCAGGGCCGCCGCGATGAACGGGTCGTCGGCCTGGGCGGTGGCGACGATCATGCCGTCCAATTGCCGCGACCGCATTTGCCGCAACAGGGCGGGCGCCCGGCGGAAATCATGCTCGACGCTCATCACCAGCAACACATAACCCGCAGGCCCCAGAACCGCCTCGGCGCCGCGCAGGATGGCCGGAAAGGCGGGATGGGTCATATCGGGCACCACCAGCCCCACCGCCCCCGACCGCGCGGTACGCAAGGCCGCCGCCATGGCGTTGGGGCAATAGCCCATGCCCTCGGCCACGGCACGCACCCGCTCGGCTACCTCGGGACTGAGCAGGCGGGCGGTTTCGGCATTGAGGGCACGCGACACCGTGGACACATGCACCCCGGCGGCATCGGCCACATCGCGCAGGCTGGGTTTACGGCGCATGGCGGCAGTGTAACGGCGGCGGATTGACAAGCCAACACCGATGCAGGAGCACCATGCAAACGATTGCATAAATATCGAGGAAACGTCGCCCACCTCGGACGACCAGGGATTCACACCATGCAATGGAAGAACACTCCCACCCATTTCGGCGCCCTGACCGGCCTATATCACTGGCTTTGCGCGGCCATGTTCATCGCCGCCTATCCGGTCGTGTATTACGTGGTCTGGTTCATCCTGCCGGATAAGAAGAACCCGCTGTTCCTGCCGATCCTGAACATTCATTGGGTTCTGGGCATCACCGTCGGCGTTCTGGTGCTGCCCCGGCTGATCTGGCGCATGGTCAACCGCCAGCCCGACCCGCCGCCCGGCAGCCACGCCGAGCACGTCCTGGCCCATCTGGCCCATTGGGCGCTGTATGCGCTGATGATCGTCATGCCGCTGACCGGCTATATCGGCACCGGACGCGGCACCGATTTCGGCCTGTTCACCATCCCCAGCTTCCGCGACACCGCGCTGTTCCAATGGCTGGGGCTGAACTGGGCGACCTTCGAGCCGCCGGTGGACGCTGTGCACCATTTCGTCGGCAAGTGGCTGGCCTGGCTGATGGTCTTGGCCCATATCGCGGCAGCGTTCTATCACCAGTTCGTCCGCCATGACGGCGTGCTGGCCCGCATGTTGCCGGAACGTCCGAATACCCCATAAAAGGACAACGCCTCCCCCGGCCGGAACCGGGGGAGGCGTATTGCCTACATGGCCTCCAGCTCGTCGATGAAGCCCAGCACCACGTCCAGGCCCTGACGCCAGAAGGCCGGGTCGGAAGCGTCGAGGCCGAAGGGGGACAGGAGTTCCTTGTGGCGGTGGACGCCGCCCGCCCGCAGCATCTCCAGATACTTGGCCGGGAAGTCCTTTACCGCGCCGCTGCGGTGGACCGAGTACAGCGAGTTCACCAGGCAATCGCCGAACGCGTAGGCGTAGACGTAGAACGGCGAATGGATGAAGTGCGGGATATAGGTCCAGAACCAGCGGTATTCGTCGTCGAAGCGCAGGGCCGGGCCGAGGGAATCGGTCTGCACCGACATCCACAGCTCGGCGATGCGTTCGGCGGGCAATTCGCCGCGGCGACGTTCGTCGTGCACCAGACATTCGAACTGGTAGAAGGCGATCTGCCGCACCACGGTGTTCAGCATGTCCTCGACCTTGCCCGCCAGCATGGCCTTGCGCCGCGCCGGATCGGTCTCGGCCGCCAACATGGACTGGAAGGTCAGCATCTCGCCGAACACCGAGGCGGTTTCCGCCAGGGTCAGCGGCGCACCCGACATCAGGCCACCCTGCCCCGCCGCCAGCACCTGATGCACGCCGTGGCCCAGTTCATGGGCCAGGGTCATGATGTCGCGGGTCTTGCCCTGGAAATTGACCAGCAGATAGGGATGCACGGTGGTCACGGTGGGATGGGCGAAGGCGCCGGGGCTCTTGCCCGGCCGCACCGGGGCGTCGATCCAGTTGCTGTCGAAGAAACGCTTACCCACCGTCGCCATGTCGGGGCTGAAAGAACCATAGGCGCCCAGCACGGTATCGCGGGCCTGTTCCCAGGTATAGGTGCGGTCGCTGTCGGTGGGCAGCGGCGCGTTGCGGTCCCAGTAATCCAGCTTTTCGACGCCGAACCACTTGGCCTTGAGCGCGTAATAACGGTGGCTGAGCTGGCTGTAGCAGCCCTTGACCGCCGCCGCCAGGGCGTCCACCACCTCGTCCTCGACCTGATTGGACAGGTTGCGGAAGGATTGCGGGCGCGGGTATTTGCGCCACTTGTCCTCGATCTCCTTGGACTTGGCCAGGGTGTTGGTGATCAACGCGAACAGCGGCGCGTTGTCGCCCAGCACCTTACCCAGGGTCTGGGCCGCCGCCTTGCGGGTGGCGGGGTCGCGGTCGCTCATCAGATGCAGCGCCTCGGCCGAGGTCAGCGACTTGTCACCCAGCGGAAAGCGCAGCCGCGCCATGGTCTCGTCGAACAGGCGGCTCCAGGCGGCATGGCCGGTGACCGATTGCTCGTGCAGCAATTGCTCGACCTCGTCGGACAATTGGTGCGGACGGTACATGCGCACGTCGCGCAGCCACGGCCCGTAATGCTTGGCCTTGGGCGAGGACAGCTTGGCCGCCAGCACGTCGTCGTCCAGCCGGTTCAGTTCCAGCGTGAAGAACAGGGTGTGGCTGGAAATATCGGTCACCCGCTCCTGGATGCCCTGAAAGAACCGGCCGCGTTCGGGGTCGGTCTGGTTGCCCGCGTACAGCAACTGGGCATAGCTGGCGGCGCGATACATGACTTCGCCCATGCGCTCGTATTCAGCGATGGCGTCGCCCAGGGTATCGCCGTCCATCTCGGCCAGATGCCCGGCATAGGTGACCTGGAAGTCACGGGCGGCCTTCTCCAGCGCCGCCAGATCGGCTTCCAGTTGCGGCGAATCGGGCGCCGGGTAAAGATCGGAAAGGTCCCATTCCGGAAGGGTGCCGAGGTTCTCGATGACGGTCATGCAGTGACTCCTGGTCCGGGACGGGATATGGGTATGGTTGCCGAAAAGGCCAAACAACGACCTGTGCTATCAAACGGCGCATGGATCGCGTAATCAAGTTTCAGGGATTTGTCCAGGGAGCGGGTATGCCCATCGATTCCGACATTTGCCATAACGTCCCCAACCTGTTCATGGCCCAGGCCGAGGCCAAGGGGGATGCTCCCTTCCTGTGGGCCAAGCTGGACGGCGCCTGGGTGCCGAAATCCTGGGCCGAGACGCGGGCCGACGTGCTGGATCTGGCCGCCGGACTGCACGCTTTGGGCCTACAGCCGGGCGACCGCGTCATGCTGGTGTCGGAAAACCGGCCGGAATGGGCCATCGCCGATCTGGCGGTGATGTGCGCGGGCGGCGTGACCGTGCCCGCCTATACCACCAACACCCCGGCCGACCATCTGCACATCCTGAACAATTCCGGGGCGCGCTTCGTCGTCACCTCGACCCGCGCCCTGGCGGAAAAGGTCATGGCCGCCGCGTGGCAGGCCAGCGTGCCGCCGACGGTGATCGCCATCCAACCGCCCGAGGTCAAGCAATCCAGCGGCGGCGGGCTGATTTCCTGGGCCGACGTGCTGGTGCTGGGCCGCGCGGGTCAGGCCGGGCTGGCCGCCAGCATGGAAGCGGCCAAGCGCAGCGATGCCGCCTGCATCATCTACACTTCGGGCACCGGCGGCGCGCCGCGCGGCGTGGTGCTGTCGCATGGCGCGCTGTTGTCCAACGCCAAGGGCGCGCGGCGGCTGGTAGAAAGCATCACCGACGGCGACGACGTCTTCCTGTCGTTCCTGCCGCTGTCGCATGCCTATGAACACACGGCGGGGCTGATCCTGCCGATCGTGATCGGCGCCCAAATCTATTACGCCGAAAGCATCGAGGCGTTGGTGCCCAACATGGCCGAGGCCCGGCCGACCATCATGACCGCCGTGCCCCGCCTGTACGAGATGATGCGGGTACGCATCCTGCACAATCTGCGCCGCCAAAGCGCCGTCAAGCGCATGCTGTTCGAGGCGACGGTGGCCCTGGGCAGCAAGCGCTACCACCAGGGCAGGCTTGGCCCCATCGATGCGCTGGTGGACCGGGTGCTGGACCGGCTGGTGCGGTCCAAGGTGCGCGACCGCTTCGGCGGCCGTCTGGCGGCCATGGTATCGGGCGGCGCGCCGCTGGCCTTCGACATCGGGCTGTTCTTCACCGCGCTGGGCGTGCGCATCCTGCAAGGCTATGGCCAGACCGAGGCGGCACCGGTGATCTGTGCCAACCATCCGCACAAGATCAAGATCGACACCGTCGGCCCCGCCCTGGAAGGGGTCGAGGTGCGCATCGCCCAGGACGGCGAAATCCTGGTGCGCGGCGAGAACGTCATGCTGGGCTATTGGAACGACCCGGCGGGCACCGCCCAGGTGCTGCGCGACGGCTGGCTGCACACCGGCGACATCGGCGAGTTGGATTCCGAGGGCTATCTGAAGATCACCGACCGCAAGAAGGACATCATCGTCAATTCCGGCGGCGACAACGTCTCGCCGCAGCGGGTCGAGGGCTTCCTGACCCTGGCCCCCGAAATCGCCCAGGCCATGGCCCACGGTGACCGCCGCCCCCATCTGGTGGCGCTGGTGGTGCCCGATGCCGATTGGGCGGCGGGTTGGGCGCGCGATCACGGCAAGCCCGGCGATCTGGCCGCCCTGGCCGAGGATGCGGACTTCCGTCAGGCCATGCAGCAGGCGGTGGAACGGGTCAACAAGGGCCTGTCCACCATCGAGAAAGTGCGCAAGATCGTGGTGAGCACCGAGGGCTTCACCACCGACAACGGCATGCTGACGCCGACCATGAAAATCCGCCGCCACGTCATCCGCAAGGTTTACGGCGAGCGGCTGGAGGCGTTGTACGGGTAAGCCCGGTCAGTGCCGGACGTCGGACAGGCGCACCAGCACCAGATTCATGCTTTCACGGATGGCCGGGAAATCCCGGCGCAGGTCGCTGGCCAGATGGCGGGCGGTGTCACGGTCGAATTCCTCGCCGCGCACTTCGGCGTCCAGCAAGGTGGTCAAGGCTTCCAGCTTGGACAGATCGAGATCCATGCTTGCTCCTCCGTGCTTCCAAGCCCCCGGAAAGCATCATGCGCCCAGGTCCCAAAGGCCACAATCGGGCGAAAGCCCGAGCGGGCCTCATACCCGCAGGGGCTGAACCTCGGCGCGGCTTTCGCCGTCCACCGCCACCAACAGGATTTCGCCGTCCTGATCCGCCGGAAGCTGGGGCCGCAGCGGCGTGCGACAGTGGCGGATACCGGCGTGGGACAACTCGTCGCGCAGCAGAATGTCCGACCACGAAGCAGCTTTGCGTCGCAGAACCATCGTCAGCCTCCACATCCTGGGTTGCACAGAATGCAAAGCAAGATGCGGGCCACATGCTGCATCGCGAAAAAACGCCAAAGGCCGCCCCACGCAGGACGGCCTTTGCTCTGTTTTTGATCAATCTGCGCGCGAAACAGGCAGCGTCACACCTTGTGATATTGCTTGAACCACTCGATGAACTTGGGCACGCCCTCCGAAATCGGCGTGGTCGGCGCATAGCCGACATCGCGGGAGATGGCGTCGATGTCGGCGAAGGTTTCCTTGACGTCGCCCGGCTGCATGGGCTCGAACTTGTATTCGGCCTTGATGCCCAGATTGCTTTCCACCAGCCCGACGAAATCCATCAGCCGTTCGGAACGGTTGTTGCCGATGTTGTAGACGCGGGCCGGGGGGGGCGAGCCGTCATCGGCCATGGGATTGTCATGCACGCCGACGATACCCGAGACGATATCGTCCACGAAGGTGAAGTCGCGGCGCATGTCGCCATTGTTGAAGATGGTGATGGGCTGACCGGCCAGAATCGCCTTGGCGAACAGATAGGCCGCCATGTCCGGGCGTCCCCACGGGCCGTAGACGGTGAAGAAACGCAGGCCGGTGGTGGGGATGCGGTACAGGTGGGAATAGCAATGGCTCATCAGCTCGCCCGCGCGCTTGGTGGCGGCGTACAGCGAGATCGGCTGGTCCACCCGGTCCTCGACCGAGAACGGCAGCTTGGTGTTGGCGCCATAGACCGAGGACGAGCTGGCATAGACGAAGTGCTGGCACTTGTCGTTGGCCCGCGCCAGTTCCAGCATGACCAGATGCCCCTCGATGTTCGAGTGGGTGTAGTCGTGCGGCGCCTTCAGCGAATGGCGGACACCGGCCTGGGCTGCCAGATTGATATAGCTGGTGATGTCGGGATGGGCCGCCGCCACCTCGGCCATGGCGGCACGATCGGCGATGTCGGCACGGCAGAAGGTGAAGCCGGGATGGGAAACCAACTGCGCCAGACGGGCCTCTTTCAGCGCCGGGTCGTAATAGGCGTTCATGTTATCGACGCCCACCACCTTCTCTCCCCGCGCCAGCAGGCGCAGCGAGGTGTGGAAGCCGATGAAGCCTGCGGCACCGGTAACGAGGACAGTCATGGAGCAATCCCGAAAAACGAAAGGCGGCCCTGATATAGCCCGAACCGATCAAAGAATCACCCCCGGAAACGGCGTCCTCAGATCACGCCGACGGAATTGGCCGAAGACAACGCGCTCGTGGTGGTGTCGGCAACAGTCGCGATCTGATAGGACTGGCCGCTGTCCGTGACGTAGTACAAATCCACCGCGCCATTGTTATCGACACCGATGATCTGGGTGGTGTGGGATGCCAGCGCCGAGGCCAGATCGGTGCCATAATTGACGGTCGAGGCACCTGTGAAGACATCGCTGTCGATCTGGATGGCATCAGTTCCGACTTCGAAACCGGTGATGGTGTCATGACCGGCGGACGAGGCGCTGGCCCCGGTGAGCCGCACTGCGTCACTCTCGCCATCGGAGGACAGATTGATCTGGTCGTCGCCATCGCCGCCGATCAGAATATCCGCACCGCTCCCATCGTTCAGCGTATCGTTGCCGCCGCCACCCGACAATTGGTCGTTGCCCTGCAACCCGGACAGGATGTTGTCGTTGTCATCGCCGGTGATGATGTCGGCATTGCCGCTGCCGGTCACGTCCTCGATTCCGGTGACAAAGCCGACATTGCCCCAGCCGTCATTGCTGACCAGGCCGGTGGACAGGTTGATGTTGACGCCGTGGCTGACCGCGAAAGCGAAAGACAACAGATCATGGGTACCGGCGTCATCAACGATGACGTCGATACCGTCGCTTTCGATATAGGTATCGCTGCCGCCACCGCCGATCAGCGTATCAGCGCCGTCAGATCCTGTCAGAGTGTCGTCGTAGTTGGTTCCGATGGCGACTTCGAAATCATGAATGTGATCGATGCCGTAACCGGCGGTGGCGGTTCCCGCCGCCAGATCGATCACATATTTATGCGTGGAATCCGCATAGGAAATGGTGTCGGTGCCATCACCACCATAAAAGGTGTCCGATACCTCGTCGGACTGGGCAAACACCGTGTCGTCGCCCGCCCCGGCATAGACGGTATCCACGCCGCCCTCGGGGAAGATGAAATCGCGGCCATCGGTGCCATACAGCACCTCACTGCTGGAGGTGCCGAACACCCAATTGGTGTTGCGGATTTCTTCCAGGATATCGTCGGGCAGATCGAAATCCTTGAGATCGTCCAATCCCGCCAGGAAGTCCAAAAAGGCCAGTTCGGCCACCGCCATGTCCAGCAGCAAACCGCCGAACTGTATTTCCTGGCTGATGACATCATTGTTCACCGAGCGGCTGATTTCCTGCAGATCGGTCAGGATGTTGTTCTCAACCTCCTTTTCGCGTTCCTTATCCCCCTCGACCGCGGCAGCGATCATGCCCGCCACATTGATGAACTTGGGCGCGTTGGGATCGGCAACCACCGGGGCCTGTTGGGGCGGCGCGGCGTTGCCGGTATTGCCACTGGGCGCGGGCGGGGCCGACGGCGGCGCCGGATTGGCGGGCGGCGGCGCCGGGGGAACCGGCTGGGCCGACAGCGCCGAACCATAAAGCTGCTGGATTTGCGCCGCCGACAACGCCACCGGCGGCGGCGGCGGCTGGATGAAGCTGCTGAGTTGCAGGCTATGGGATTCGCCGGACAGAACCTGGGTGCCGCCCGCGTTACTGATGCTGACCTGCCCCAGGGTGCCGCTGCCGTCACGCATCAGGGTGACGGTGTTCTGGCTGCCTTCGGCCGCGGCCATGCCGGCAACGGTGGTGCCGCGCACGCCGATAGTCATGACCGGGGTCTTGATGTGCATGGCGCCGGGCGCCGTCTTGGCGATATCACCGGACACGGCGGTAAAGGCGCCTTGCATCGCCGCCACGGTGGAATGACCGTCGGCGGGAGCGGCCGGATCGTAGACCAGCTCGTCCAATTGCATGGCGCCTTTCGGCCCCAGCGAAAAGGCGGATTTGTCGTTCAGGGTGATACCGACCGCGCCGTCAGCGCCGGTCTGGACCTGATCCCCCTGATAGACGGCATTGCCCACATGCAACTCGCCGTTGGTGCCGTCCGGATGACGGACGGAAACCGTCCCGGCGGATTTGGTCACACTGCCGATCTGCAACATTTCCCCAGGCATCGTTCATTCCCCGGTTTGTCCCCGCCACTTCCATACCACAACCGGCACAGAGGCGCCATCCGGGGAGGCCCTGAGGCATCCGCCATTCCGCTTTGCGCTTGACCCCTCGCAATCGGCGCGGTTGACTTGGCCCTGGCGGGGGCGCGATCGGCAAAATGGGGAGGCCGCTTATGGGAGTGCAGGACGATCGCGGGGCGATGGCGCCGCAAGATGGTCCCGACGCCACCTTGGCTTTGGCCCTGGCGGCCCGCGCCGATGGCGATTACGCCCGCGCCCTGTCTCTCTACGACGCGGTTCTGTCCATTTATCCCGGCGGGGCCGCCGCCCTGGCGGGACGGGGCGCCTGTCTGCGCGCCCTGGGCCGCCCAGGCGAGGCGCTGGTGGCGCTGCTGGAATCCCTGAGTGCCGCCCCCGAGGATGCCGCCACCCGGCTGGAACTGGCCCTGGCCCTGCGTGAATCCGGCCGCCGGGCCGAGGCCCGCACCCTGTATGGCCTGTTGCTGCGCGACGCCGCCGCCCCGGCGCGGGCGTGGCACGGACTTGCCCTGCTCTGCCAATCCGAAGGCCAAAACGCCGCCGCCGAAACCTGTCTGCGCCGCGCCGTCGCCCTGGCGCCGGGCGATATCGGCGCCCGCCTGGATTTGGCCGACCATCTGGCACGCCGCGATTCCCTGGCCGAGGCCGCCGACCTGTTCCACGGCGTGTTGGCGATCCGCCCCGGCACCGCTGCCGCCCACGCCGGATTGGGGCAGGCGCTGATCGGCCTGGGACGGCTGGAGGAGGCCGAGGACCAGTTGGAACGCGCCCTGGTGATGGAGACCGGCAACGTGGTCGCCCATCTGGCCCGCGCCCGCCTGCACCTGCTGGAGGGCAACCTGCCCGCCGCCTGGGACGATCTGGATTATCGCTGGTCGGCCCCCGGCCGCCGCCGTCCCGAACCGCCGGGCCTGTCGTGGGACGGCAATGCCGATCTGCATGGCCATACCATCCTGCTGTGGGCCGAGCCGGGACTGGCGGAAACCATCCATCTGCTGCGCTGGGTGCCGCTGGTGGCCGATCGCGGCGGCCATGTGCTGCTGGGGGTGCCCGCCACCCTGGCGCCGCTGGTGCAGGGGCTGCGCGGCGTCGAGCGGGTGCTGGCCTCGGGCGCACCGCTGCCCGAGGACGTGAATGTGGATTTCAACGCCTCGCTGGCCGATTTGCCGCGCCTGTTCGGCTCGACCCTCGGCCAATTGCCGCCCGAACCCACTCTGTCGGTGCCCGAGGACCGGCGGCTGCCGTTGCGCGCCCCCGCCACCGCCCTGCTCAAGGTGGGCATCGCCTGGGCAGGCGACCGCGAGGATCACGCGGTCCCGCTGCCGCAGATGATGCCGCTGCTGGGATTGCCCGGCATCGCCGCCTACAGCCTGCAAACCGGCCCCCATGCGCGCGAGGCCGGGCTGCTGACCCACCCGTCGCTGCTGGCCGATCTGTCGCAATCCCTGGCCGATTTCGCCGATCTGGCCGCCCGCATCGCCGAAATGGACGTGGTGGTGGCCGCCGATGGTGCCATCGCCCATCTGGCCGGTGCCCTGGGCGTGCCGGTGATGGTGCTGGTGCCCAAGGTACCCGACTGGCGTTGGATGCTGGAGCGCGAGGATTCGCCGTGGTACGCCTCGGCCCGGCTGTTCCGCCAGACCCGCGCCGACAATTGGAACCGCCCGGTGCAGGAAATCTACGCCGAACTGCGCCGCCGCATGGCCGCCAGCCGCACCGAGCGCGAAGCCCGCGCCGCCGCCCTGTCCGGCCGCCGCGAGGCCGAGCGCGCCTTCCTTGCCACCCATCTGCATGCGGGCGATCTGGTGCTGGACGTGGGCGCGGGCGACGGCACCCTGGCACTGGATGCCGCCGCGCACCCGGCCGAGGATCTGCGCGTTCTCGCCATCGAGGCCCGGCCCGGCGAGGCCGCCATCCTGGCCGACACCATTGCCATCTCGGGCGCGGAAGAGGTGGTCGAGGTCATCGCCGCCGCCCTGGCCGCCACCCCCGGTCCGGCGGTGGTGGCCGCGCGACCGCGCGGCGGCCGCAGCGTCTTCCCCCTGCCCGCCTGGGTGCGTGGCGGCACCGCCACCACCACCCTGGATGCCCTGCTGGCCGAGCGTCCGGCCCTGGCCGGACGGCGCATCGTGCTGCGCCTGGGGGCGCGCGGCACCGAAGCCGACATCCTGGCGGGCCTGTCCGCCGATCCGGCGGTGGTGATCTTCGATCATCGCGACGGTGACGGTGTGGCCGATACCCTGGCCGGACGCGGCTATTCGCTGTGGCGCTTCGCCGACGGCGCCGCCGCCGGGCCGGTGTCAGCCTTCGCCCATCAGCCGGGGCCGGTGCTGGCCCTGGCCGCCGGGCTGCAACCGGCGGCGCTGTACGGCGACGTCGCCGACCCCACCTCGCCCGCCGCCATGGTGCGCGCCGCGCTGGACGCCCGTACCCTGGCCGCCCAAGGCACTGCCGCCCTGGTCAAGGGCGACCTCAACGGCGCCGGAAATCTGTACGGCCGCGCCCTGGCCACCGACACCGACAACGTCGAGGCCCTGGTCAATCTGGGCAGCCTGCTGCGCCGCATCGGCCACGCCGACGCCGCCGGGACCTGCTGGGGGCGCGCCCAGGCCAACGGCGCCGGGGCGCAGGTCCTTGCCAATCTCGGCAACGTCATGCGCGAATTGGGATACCTGTTCGCGTCCGAGCAATATCTCGCCGAAGCCCTGGCCGCCGAGCCCGCCAACCCGTCCTTCCTGTACGGCATGGGCCTGCTGGAACACGAGCGCGGCCGCGCCCGCGAGGCGGTAGCACTGTTCGAACGGGCCGAGCAGGTTAAGCCCGCCACGGTACCGCGCATCGCCCTGGCTGCCGCCCTGCTGAAATCAGGCAATCTGGCGCGTGGCATGGCCGAGATGGCCCACCGCCCGCCGCCGCCGCTGGAACCGGTGGACGCCCCCGCCTGGGATGGCGGCCGCCTGGACGCCCGCACCATTTTGGTGCGCGACGAAGGTGGCGCCGTCGATACCCTGATGCTGGCCCGTTTCATCCCGCAGGTCGCCCGCCAGGGCGGTCTGGTGGTGGTGGAATGCGTGCCCGATTGTGCCCGCCTGCTGGCCGGTCTGCCCGGTGTCGAACAGGTGGTGCCGCGCGGTCAGCCCTTGCCGCCGGTGGATGTGGTCACCCACCTGCCCGACGTGCCGCGCCTGATCGGCACCACATCGCGCGGGATTCCGCCGCGCGACGTGCCCTATCTGCATCTGCCCGACGGCACCGCGCCACACGTGTTCGCCGACGAACGCCGCCTGCGGATCGGTATCGCCTGGAGCAGCCGTCCCAGCGACCGGTCAGTCCCCCTGCATCACCTGCTGCGGCTGGCCGCCGACCCGCGCATCGTGCTGGTCAGCCTGCAACGCGGCCCGCGCGCCGCCGATCTGGCGGCGGTGGGGGCAACACCGTTCATCGAAGATTTGGGCGGCACCTGCACCGATCTGGCCGACAGCGCCGCCATCATCGCCGGACTGGATCTGGTCATCGCCGCCGACACCGCCGAGGCCCATATCGCCGGTGCCCTGGGCAAGCCGGTCTGGGTGCTGCTGCCCACCACCTGCGACTGGCGCTGGGTGGACAACCGCGACGACAGCGTCTGGTACCCCACCATGCGGGTGTTCCGCCAAGGTCTGGACGGATCGTGGCACACCGCCCTATCCCGCGTGGCCGAGGCCGCCAGCGCCATGGCGGCGGGGAAGGGTTAGCGCCGCCGCCACCGCCGCCGCCCCGCCCAGGGCCAGCACGGCGAAGGACCACGCCCAGGTGCCGGTATGGTCCAGCACGGCACCGAACACCACCGGCGCCACCGCGCCTGTGCCGAAGCCCAGCAGCGAACGCACCGCCAAGACCGTTCCCAAATGACGCGGCGCCACCGATTCGGTCATGGCGGTGGACAGCACGCCGGAATCGCCATAGGCGGCAAAACTGGCGGCGGCGGCCAGCAGCAGCGCCAGCCATGGCGCCCAATCGGCGCTGAGGCCGACCAGAGCGGTCAGAACGCCGCTGCACAGGGCGGCACCGATCAGCACATTGCGGCGGCCCAGCCGGTCCGAAACCACGCCGGTGGTCAGGGTGGCGGCAATCCCCGCCAGATGCACCGCCGACGCCACCAGCAATCCCATGCCCACCGCCCCCAACCCACTATCGCCCAAGGCGTGGGTCAGGAAAGCGGGCAGCCACGCCCACAGCCCCAGCAATTCCCAGGTATGGGCCACATAGCCCAGGGTCAGCAGCAGCGAGGCAGGCGCCACCAACGCCGCCCAGACACCACCGCTCCCCTGCTGACGATGGGTCGCCGGGCGGTCGGGGTGACCGCGCAGCGCCAAACTTCCCACCACCGCGCCGAGCAACGGCCCCACCGCGCACAGGGCGAAGCCCCAGCGGTAATCCATCAGGGCCGAGGCCCCCAGCGCCCCCGACACCGACAGCCAGTAGCCGAACGAGCCCGAAGCCAGCAGCGCCCCCATGGCGGTACCCCGGCGGGCGGGCGGCACCAGTTCCGCCACCAGCATCAACGCCGGGGTATAGGCGCCGCCCTGGGTGATACCGACCAGCGCCACCAGCGGCAGGGCCGAAATCTGCGACCGCGCGAGCAAGGCCATGGCCACGGCGGCGACGGCGGCGGCCCAGGACGACACCACGAACACCCGCCGCGCCCCGATGCGCCCGGCCAGCCACGACGCCACCAGCAGGGCTAGGGCAACACTGAAATTGTAGGCCGATTGCACCGATCCGGCGGTGGCGGCATCCATGTCCCAGGCGGTACGCAGGAACGGCAGCGCCCCGGCATAGGCCATGGCGGCGGTACAGGTGGCGGCGCGCGACAGGCAAAGCAGGCGCAGACGGTGGGTGTTGTCCATGGCTGAACGGTAGAACCCCGCCCCGCCCCCGTGCAAACGAGTTTCCCGCCGGGAATGGTTGAGATAAACTCAACCGAATGCACAAGCTGCCACCGCTCAATGCCCTGCGCACCTTCGACTCCGCCGCCCGCCACGGCAGCTTTACCCTGGCCGCCGAGGAATTGTGCGTCACCCCCGGCGCTGTCAGCCGCCAGATCCGGGCGCTGGAGGAGCATTTCGGCCAGCCCCTGTTCCACCGGGCCAACCGCGCCGTTACCCTGACCGAGGCGGGACAACGCTATTTCGCCGCCATCACCGGGCCGCTGGCGGACCTGGCCCGCGCCGGGGCGGTGTTGAACCAGCGCCGGGTGGTGGTGGATTGCGTGCCGACCCTGGCCATGCACTGGCTGCTGCAACGCCTGCCTGGCTTCCGCGCCATCCACCCCGGCATCGAGGTGGATTTGCGCACCGCCACCGGACCGGTGGATTCCCGCCAGCCCTTCGACCTTGCCATCCGCCGCGACTCCACCCATTTCGCCGGATTGGCCGCCGAGCCGCTGATGACCGAGATCAGCCTGCCGGTGTGCTCGGCCGAATTCGCCCGCCGCCACGCCGTGACCTCGCCCGCCGACCTGAGCCGGATACCTGTGCTGCACATCCGCGCCCGCGCCGATCTGTGGCCGTGCTGGTGCCGGGTGCAATCCCTGCCCATCAGCGCACTCGGGCCGCGCCAGGACGTGGACCACACCTTCGTCGCCATGCAGGCGGCCGAGGACGGTCTGGGGATCGCCGTAGTGCCACTGATCTTTGCCCGCCGCCTGCTGGAGGCCGGGCGCCTGACCTGTCCGTTAGCCGGGGCGGAAGCGGTCACCGGCACCTATTCCCTGTTGCGCCCTGCCGCCCCGGCCAAAGCCGAGGCAGAAACCTTCGCCCGCTGGCTGGCCGGAGAATGCGCCGCGGCTTGACGGACCGCATCTCATGTAACATTATAAGTTACATGAAACAGTCCTCCCGCCTGTCCGGTGTCCTCCATGTCCTGCTGCACATGGCCCAGCGCGACACCCCAACCCCATCGGAAGACCTGGCCCGGATGATGGACACCAACCCGGTGGTCATCCGCCGCATCATGTCGGGCCTGCGCGATCAAGGTTACGTCCGCTCGGCCAAGGGGCATGGCGGCGGCTGGGTCCTGGCCTGCGACCCGGCGACGGTGACATTGCGCGACATCCATGCCGGATTGGGGGCGCCGCCACTGTTCGCCTTTGGCAACCGTTCGGAAAATCCGGTCTGTCTGGTGGAACAGGCGGTCAATGCCGCGCTGGGAACCGCCTTGGCCGAAGCCGAGGACATGCTGTTGCGGCGCTTCGGGGAAGTAACCCTGGCGGCGCTGATCGCCGATTTCCACCATCGCCTAGGCCAACACGGAGCCGCGCCATGAGCGACCTTCAAGCCCATTTCTCCGACCCCCAAGCGGTGGCCCGTTATACCGAGGGACCGCCGCGCTATGTCCCCGGTTTGCATGACCTGCATCGCATGACGGCGATCCTGCTGGCCGAGCAAACCCCCGAGGCGGCACGGATTCTGGTCCTTGGCGCCGGTGGCGGCATGGAAATGCGGGCCATGGCCGATGCCTGCCCGCAATGGCGCTTCGATGGCGTCGATCCGTCCGTTCAGATGCTTGACCTGGCGCGACAGACGCTTGGCCCACATGCCGGGCGGGCCGACCTGCACACAGGATATATCGAAGATGCCCCCGAAGGGCCGTTCGACGCGGCGACCTGTCTGCTGACCCTGCATTTCCTTACCCCCGATGAACGCCGCCGCACGCTGACAGAGCTTCGCCGCCGCCTGCGCCCCGGTGCGCCTTTGGTCGTCGCCCATTCCAGCTTTCCCCAGGATGACCGCACCCGCTGGCTGTCGCGTTATGCTGCCTTTGCCCTGGCATCGGGGGCACCGCCCGATCAGGTCGCCAATGCCCATGCAGCAGTGACGGCCAACCTGCAAACCCTGTCGCCGGATCACGACGAAGCCATCCTGCGCGATGCCGGATTTTCCACCCCGACCCTGTTCTACGCCGCCTTCACATGGCGCGGCTGGATCACCGCCGCCTGACAGGCGCAGCTTGACCGTTGATCTGTGGACGATAGTCTGGATCGCATCACGCCGCCTTGGGGGAAGCCATGAGTCTGAGTGCATTGCTGGACGAACGCGCCGCCGCCGGGCAACCAATTCGGGTCGGCCTGATCGGCGCGGGCAAATTCGGCACCCTGTTCCTGGCCCAGGCGCGGCGCATGCCCGGCCTGCATGTGGCGGCGGTGGCCGACACTGATGCCGAACGCGGCCCCACCGCCCTGGCCCTGGCGCAATGGCCGCCCGCCAAGGCGGTGGCGCGCTCGCTGGCCGACGCCCTGGCGGGGGGCGGCACCTGGGTCACCACCGACCCGCTGGCCCTGTTCGAGCATCCCGGCCTGGACGTGGTGGTGGAAGCCACCGGCGGCGCTGCCCAAGGCATCCGCCACGCTTTGGCGGCCATCGATCGCGGTCTGCATGTGGTCATGGTCAATCTGGCCGCCGATTCCCTGGCCGGACCGCTGCTGGCTGCGCGGGCACGGGACAAGGGGCTGATCTATTCCCTGGCCTATGGCGATCTGCCCGCCCTGATCTGCGAATTGGTGGATTGGGCGCGGGCCTGCGGCCTGGAGGTGGCGGCGGCCGGGCGCGGCGTGCGCTGGTTGCCCGGCTACCAGACCGCCACACCGGAGACCGTCTGGCAATATTGGGGCACCACCCCCGAGCGGGCCAAGGCGGCGGGATTGAACCCGCGCGTCTTCACCGCCTCGGTGGATGGCAGCCGCACCGCCCTGCAACTGGCGGCGGTCGCCAACGCCACCGGCCTGCGCGCCCCCGCCGCCGGTCTAGCCGCCGCCGCCTGCGGTGCGCACGATCTGGCGCGTGTCCTGAAACCCCATTGGGACGGCGGACGGCTGGCGGATATGGGGCTGGTGGAAACGGTGTCGTCGCTGGAACCCGATGGCCGCGCTGTGTTCAACGATTTGCGCTGGGGCGCCTTCGTCACCTTCCGCAGCCCGGCGGAATATGCCTCGCAATGCTTTGGCGAGTACGGCCTGCCCGTCGATGGTGACGGCGGCTACGCCGCCCGCTGGCGTTCGCACCATATGGCGGGTATGGAGGCCGGGATATCGGTCGCCTCGGCGGCATTGCTGGCGGTGCCCACCGGCTGCCCGGTCACCTTCGCCGCCGACGTGGTGGCGGTGGCCAAGAACGATCTGGCCGCCGGGACCGAGCTGGACGGCGTCGGCGGCTTCGCCGTATACGGCCGCCTGCTGCCCGCCGAGGATTCCGTGCGCCAGGGCTTCCTGCCGCTGGCCCTGGCCCAGGGCGTCCCCCTGATGCGCCCGGTCCCCGCCGGACAGACCCTGACCTGGGCCGACGTGGCCCTGGCCGAGGACGACCCGTTGCTGGCCCTGCGCCGGGAATTGGAACAATGGCTGCGGGTGTGAGATAGCGCATGTTGTGCCCCTGGCAAAATGGGGCACAACATACACGACCACCCATTACCAGTATGCGGACAGATGACACCCCCCTGCTAATAGTGCTTGAATGCGCTGCACTATCCGCGTATAACCACCTCTAGACGCATAACGCACGTGCCCATGGCCCTTGCGGCGATTTGCCGCGTAACCTGTGGGTGGCCGAAAAATTTCCCGGCCAAAGGGTCAAGCAACGACGGACGCGTCCTTTTCGGTGGAGAGTCGGTCTGGTGGGCCGACAGCCCCTTAAGGGAGGTGGACATGGTCGTTACGACCCACGGGACGAACCCGATCCTTATTTGCATTTCCAGTACCTGACGGCAGCCGGGTGGCGCGTTTTCTTCGCGTCCACGCCGCGCTGTCGCTACCGCCGGGACGTGCCCTTGGGACATGACATCCCTGGGGAGCGCGCTCTGTGGCTGTTTCGCCGTCGCGAGGGGGATCTGGTCTTGAAGCGTCCGTTTTTTCCGTAATTTTGGTGTTCCCGTCACCGTCCGCGGTCGGAATCCCCGGCCAGGGTGACGTGGAACGTACGGTATGAACAAGAGCGGCCGGCGCGGGAGCCCGGCGCAAAAGGGTTTGAAGAGGGGAGTTCGAGGAAATGAGCAAGCATGCCACCTTCGCCGGCCGTCTGGTCATCGTTGGCTTCGGCAGCATCGGTCAGGGATCACTGCCCCTGATCTTGCGGCATTTCGACATGGATCCGGCGCGGATTTCCATCATCACCGCCGATGATCGCGGCCGCGACGTGGCGGAAAAATATGGTGTTTCCTTCACCATCAATCCGCTGACGCCCGAGAACTACCGCCAGATCCTGACGCCCTTGCTGGGCGCGGGCGATTTCCTGCTGAACGTGTCGGTGGACGTGTCGTCGCTGGCGCTGATCGAATTCTGCTGGGAACGTGGCGCGCTGTACCTGGACACCTGCATCGAGCCGTGGGCGGGCGGCTATACCGACCCCACGCTGTCGCCGTCGCTGCGGACCAATTACGCCCTGCGCGAACAGGCCCTGGCGCTGCGCGCCCGCGCGCCCCAGGGGGCGTCCACCGCCGTCATCACCCATGGCGCCAATCCTGGCCTCGTCAGCCATTTCATCAAGGTCGGCCTGCTGAACATCGCCCGCGACAGCGGCCTGGACGTGGCGCCCCCGGCCAGCCGCGAAGAATGGGCGGCGCTGGCCCAGCGCCTGGACGTCAAAGTCATGCATGTGGCCGAGCGCGACACCCAGGTGGCCAACGTCCCCAAGAAGGTGGGCGAATTCGTCAACACCTGGTCCATCGACGGCTTCGTCGGCGAGGGCTGCCAGCCCGCCGAACTGGGCTGGGGCAGCCATGAACGCCATTGGCCCCAGGACGGCATGCGCCACGATTTCGGCTGCGACGCCGCCATCTACCTGATGCGGCCGGGCGCCAGCACCAAGGTGCGCACCTGGACGCCCCAGGAAGGGCCGTTCCACGGCTACCTGATCACCCACAACGAATCCATCTCGACCGCCGATTTCTACTCGGTCAAGGATGGCGGCACGGTCAGCTACCGCCCCACCGTCCATTACGCCTATCACCCGTGCGACGACGCGGTGAATTCGCTGCACGAGCTGGCGGGCAAGAACTGGCAAATGCAGCCGGAAACCCGGCTGATGGGCGCCGAGATCGTGGACGGCATCGACGAATTGGGCGTGCTGCTGGCCGGTCACGGCAAGGGCGCCTATTGGTATGGATCGCAATTGTCCATCGGCGAGGCCCGCTCGCTGGCGCCGCACAACAGCGCTACCAGCCTGCAAGTGACCTCGGCGGTGCTGGGGGCCATGGTGTGGGCGCTAGAGAACCCGGCGCGCGGCATGGTCGAACCCGAAGAGGTGGATTACCGCCGTGTGCTCGACATCGCCCACCCCTATCTGGGGCCGGTGGTCGGCGCCTATACCGGCTGGACGCCGCTGGACGGGCGCGGGCAATTGTTTCCCGAGGACCTGGACCACGGCGATCCCTGGCAATTCAAGAACATCCGGGTCGTCTGACCCAAAACCGGACCGGGCGGCCAATGGCCGCCCGTCCTTTTTCCGGTATCAGCGCAGGCCGATTTCAGCGCAGGAAAGCATCCAGCGCCTTGTCCACCAGTTCCACGTTGCGCGGATGGTGCAAGGTGACTTCGCCGCCATCGGCCTCGACCGTCACCCAGGCATTATGACCCTCGGCCTTCACCATCACCGAGATGATGGTATAGGGCGTGTCGTGCCGGGTCACCAGCATGGACATGCCGTCGGAATGGTACCGCCGCTCGCCCTCTGAAGGCACGGCCTTCAGCAGACGGCGGAACATGGGCTTGGTGCGCATGGCGCAGCCTCGAATTATTGAGAATGCAAGAATCATAGTCCCACGCCGCCATTGCGCAGCAATTATCGTTTCGCATAGCGGTATGCGCGCCACGCGCGCGGAGTGGCACGCCAGCGGATAACACCTGAAAATATAAGGATGATTACGTAACGCCGAATGGCTCATCATGGAAGCGGACGGCCCCGCCGTCACCCATAAGAAACACGAGGAACGCCCTATGATCTTCCGTGCCGCCGCCGTTCTGGCGGGCCTGCTGCTGGCCGCTCCGGCCCTGGCCGACACCGCTCCCATCGTCATCAAGTTCAGCCACGTCGCCGCCACCGACACCCCCAAGGGCATGGCCGCCGACATGTTCAAGAAGCTGGCCGAGGAACGGACCAAGGGCCGCGTCCGGGTGGACGTGTTCCACAACAGCCAGCTTTACAAGGACAAGGAGGAGCTTGAAGCCCTGCAACTGGGCGCGGTGCAGATGCTGGCGCCGGGCATCACCAAGCTGTCGACCCTGGGCATCAAGGAAGCCGAAGCCTTCGACCTGCCGTTCCTGTTCCCCGATTACGCCGCCGTGCACGCGGTGACCGAGGGACCGGTGGGTCGCCGCATCTTCAAGCAACTGGAAATGCGCGGCCTGCTGGGCCTGACCTATTGGGATAACGGCTTCAAGCTTTACACCGCCAACAAGCCGCTGAACACGGTCGAGGCTTTCCGGGGCCTCAAGCTGCGCATCCACCAGTCCAAGGTGGCGGATTCCCAGGTGCGCGCCCTGGGTGGCCTGCCGCAGGTGCTGGCGTTCTCGGAAGTCTATCAGGCGTTGCAGACCGGCGTCATCGATGGCCAGGACAACCCGGCGGAAAACATCCTGACCCAGAAGTTCTTCGAGGTGCAGAAGTACCTGACCGTGTCCAATCACGGCTATCAGGGCTATGCCATCATCACCAACAAGAAGTTTTGGGAAGGCCTGCCCGACAACATCCGCGCCACCCTGGAAGGCTGTCTGAACGAGACCACCCGCTACGAAATCGCCATCACCGAAAGCCGCAACGCCGAGGCGCTGGAGAAGATCAAGGCCACCGGCCGCATCACGGTCATCGACCTCAAGCCCGAGGAACGGGCCAAGATGGTCGAGGCCTTGCAGCCGGTCTATCGCGACGCCGCCGCCCGCACCGGCCAGGCGATCATCGACCAGATCATGGATGCGGTGAAGAACGCCCCCAAGGCGAAGTGACCCAAAACGGCCCGTCACGCCATGCGTGGCGGGCCTATTCCAAGCGGTCCAGCCGCACGCGGTGGCGCCCGTCCATCAGGCGGCGGGCGCCCGACAGCACCGCCACCACGGCGCCCAGGCCCGAGCCTCCGGCGATCAGGAACATCACCAGGATCTGGTATTTCACCGCCTCGACCGGCTCGACCCCGCCCAAAATCTGGCCGGTCATCATGCCGGGCAGGCTAACGACGCCGGTCGCCGCCATGGAATTGACCACCGGGGTCAAGGCGGTAGACAGGGCCTGACGCACCAGCGGCGCCATGGCCAGCTTGCGGTCGTCGCCCAGCGCCAGCCGCGCCTCGATGGCCGAACGGCGCAGGCGCACCGCATGGGTCAGGGTGTTGAGGCCCAGGGCGATGCCGGTCATGGTGTTGCCCAGAACCATACCCAACAGCGGAATGGCATAACGCGGGTCGTACCACGGATCGGGGCGCAATTGGGTGGTCAGGCCGAACACCGTCACCACCCCCGCCGCCAGCAGCATGCAGCCGGTGCCCAGGCCATAACCCCACCAGCCGGTCAGGCGGCGATCCTGGCGGCCCCGGATTTCGTATCCGGCGAACAGCACCATGACCAGGGCGATACCCAGGGTCAGCCACGGCGACATGGTGGAAAACAGCCAGGTCAGGATCAGGCCGACCAGCAGCAATTGCACCACCATGCGCGCCGCCGCCACCAGCATCTTGCGGGCGATGCCCAGGCCCAGCGCCACCGACAGGGCACCGTTGAGCAGTACCAGCCCACCAGCCATCAGAATGTCGATCAGGTCGAGACGGATATAATTCATGCCCCCGCCTCCTCGCGCACGCAGCCGCGTTCCACCATCAGCGTTCGGGTGGCGACGCGCGGCGCCTGGGACGGGTCGTGACTGACCCACAGCACCGCCATGCCAGTCTCGGTGCGGATTTCCGCCAGAATAGCCTCAGCCTCCAGGGTCGAGGCCGGGTCCAGCGCCGAGGTCGGTTCGTCCAGCAACAGCACACGCGGCCGTCGCTCCAACGCCCGCAACAGGGCAAGGCGCTGGCGCTCGCCGGTGGATAGCCGCGTCACCGCATCGTCACCGATATCGGGGCGAAGCCCCAACCGCTGAACCAGCGGCACCAGGGAATGCCAATCCAGGAAATGCTCGCGGGTGGTCTCGGCCCACCAGCCGGGCTCGGCCGGGACGTAGCCGACCAGAGCGCGCCAGTGCGGCGCGGGCATGGACTCGCGCGCGGTGCCGTCCAAGGTGACGCGGCCCTCGGACGGGTCCAGATCGGCCAAGGCGCGCAACAGCAACGATTTACCCGCCCCAGATGGGCCACGCACCACCATGCATTCGCCGGGACGAAGGGTCAGGGAGACCGGTTGAAGGCCGGAACGGCAGAGATTTTCGACATGCAGCATCCCTAAAGGGTAGCGCAGGCCCGAACCCGCCGCACCAGCAGAATGAAGGCGATGGCGCTGACGTTCATCACCAGGGCATAGACGATGCTGGGAACCATCATGGCCTGCGAGCCCAAAAGAGTGGCGGCGACGAAGATGCCGAGCGCACCATTCTGCAAGCCGGTTTCCAAGGTCACGGCGATGGTTTCCCGCCGCTCCAGCCCGCCCAGGCGGCTCAGAACCACCGCCACCACCATGCATCCGGCGTTCAGCAGCAAGGCGGGCGGCAGCACCTCGGCGGCGTTGTCCCACATGATGCGGGCCTGACTGACAAAGGCACCGACCACGATCAGCGCGAACACCAGGGTCGCCAACGGCCGCGCCACCCGCTCGATGCGCGCCGCCAGGGCCGGGCGCCAGCGGTTCAACGCCATGCCCAGCAGCAACGGCAGGGTGGCGACGGCGAACAGTCCCGCCGACATGCGGCCGATGGGCAGGGCCACCGCCTCTTGCTGCCCGGCGAAGACATGCAGCGCCAGATTGACCACGAACGGCACGGTGATGGTATCGACCACACTGGTGAAGGCGGTCAGCGACACCGCCAGCGCGGTTGCGCCTCCGGCCAGATGGGTCAGCAGATTGGCGGTGATGCCGCCGGGACAGGCGGCCAGGATGATCAGGCCGACGGCGAATTCCGGGCGCGGCCGGAACAGCGCCACCAGGGCGAAGGCCAGCAGCGGCAACACCACCATCTTGCACAGCAGTCCCACCGCCACGGCGCGCGGGCGGCTGAACACCAGCCGGAAATCGCCCCAGGTCAGAGTCAGCCCCATGGCGAACATGATCACCGCCAGACCGGCGGGAATGGCCACCTGGGTGATCACAGCAGACAGCCCAGGGCCGACAGCGCCGACAGCACCAGCTGGAACTTGGCGGTGTCGCCCAGAATCTTGTTGAAGGCCGGACCGCGCGGGGTCGCGGCAAAGGCCAGCACCAGCTTGACCGCCAGCGGCGCCGCCAACAGGGTCAGCCAGCCGCCCGAGGGCGCGGCGGGCGACATCAGCACGGCGAAGGGCGCCAGCACCATCCCGGCATAGGCGGCGCGCGAGCCGTCCACCCCCAGGCGGATGGCCAGGGTGCGGCGGCCGACCAGCCGGTCGGCCTCAAGGTCGCGGTAATTGTTGGCCATCAGCACGGCGCAGGCGGGCAGACCGATGGCAAGGCCCAGCATCAGCGTCTGCGCCCCCAACGTCCCGGTTTGCAGCCACACCGTGCCACCCACCGCACCCAGGCCGAAGAAGGCCAGCACGAACAACTCGCCGGTAGCGGTATAGGCGATGGGACGCGGCCCGCCGGAATAGGCCCAGCCCGCCACCAGCGACGCCAGTCCCAGCGCCACGATGGGCCAGCCGCCGACCCAGGCCAGATACAGGCCGACCAATCCGGCCAGGGCAAAGCTGATCAGCGCCGCGCCGCGCACCCGGCCAGGCGTGACCCAGCCCAAGGCGGTGACGCGCGGCGGTCCCTGGCGCATGGGCTGGTCGCCGCCGCGTTCGGCGTCGCCCACGTCATTCCACAGGTTGGTGCCCGCCTGGATCAGCACCGCCCCCAGCAGCGAGGCAACCAGCGGCAGCAGGTCCAACGATTGCCGCATCCCCCACACCAGACCCGCCGCCGCCACCACCGGGGCCACGGCAATGGTCAGGGTGCGCGGCCGCACCGCCATCAGCCACAACCGCAGGCCGGTGGGCGGTTCAGCCGCCAGACTGGCGGGCTGGCCGCTGGTGGGGGCGTGGCGCCCGGTCTTGCCGGGATCGACCCTCATGCCTTCACTCCATGATGCAGGCAGGCGATGCCGAAACTGTAATCGCGCCAGCCTACCCCGTCGAATCCGGCCTCGGTCATGGCGGCGGCCAGGGTTTTCTGGTCGGGGAAGCGGCGGATGGATTCCACCAGATACTCATAGGCCGCCGGTTCCCCCGCCACCGCCGCGCCCAGACGCGGGATGACCAGAAACGACCATGCATCGTAGAACGGCCGGACCGGTGCCCACGGACGCGAGAATTCCAGACACAGAAAGCGCCCGCCCGGCTTCAGCACCCGGCGGATTTCCGTCAGGGCGGCGGCAAGGCTGGTGACGTTGCGCAGGCCGAAGGCGATGGTCAGAACGTCCACGGAATTATCGGCGAAGGGCATGGCCTCGGCGGTGCCCTCGACAAAGCGCACGCCCGAGGGGCAACGCTGCCGCCCCACGTCCATCATGGCCTGCGACGGATCGCACACCACCACGTCCCGCCCCTGCCCGGCCAGCAGCCGGGCGATGTCGCCGGTACCGCCCGCCAGATCGACCACAGTCTCACCGGCGCGCGGCGCCACGGCACTGGCCATGGCGCGTTTCCACAGGCGGTGAATGCCCATGGACATGATGTCGTTCATCAGGTCGTAGCGCCCGGCCACCGCCTGGAACACGGCACGGATGCGCCGTTCGCGTTCGTCGGGGGCAACGTGCTGATACCCGAAAGTCCCCGACAGCTCCTCGCTCACGGCAAATCCCCACGCTTGAACAGACGATATCCCAGACCGGCGGCGCCGGTGCCCAGCAGCAACGGCCACGCCAGGGCCACGGCCAGATAGCCGTTCTGGCCCAAGGTGTCGAGGATGACATAGGCCGCCGGTCCCAGCACCACCATTTGCGGATCGAACAGCAGGATGGCGGCGGTACGGAAGCTTTGCAGCGGATTGACCAGGGCGATGGCGACTACGGCCTCCAGCGGCAGTTGCTCGCGGACCATGACACCCAGCAGGATCAAATCCAGGAACAGCAGCAGTACCAGCCACAGCAGGAAAGCGCCGGTCTGCGCCACGTCGGGCGAGCGCGCCAGGGTGGAAATCAGCATGCCGAAGCCCAGGAACGACCACGCCAGCGACACCAGCAGCGCGGTGTAGATGGCGAACAAATCCCAGGCGACGCCGATCTCGCGGTACTCGGCATAGGCCGCGGCGGCGGCCATGGCCAGGAACACCGGCAGGAAGATGACGGTGAAGCGGCCGATCATCTTGCCCCAATACCATGCCGCCAGCCCCACCGGCAGCGACAGCATGTATTCGAACACGCCCGCATCGCGGTCGCCCGCCACGCTGCGCACGGTGGTGATCAGCACGAAGATGGGCAGGATGGCGACGCAAAGCTGAATGTAGGTGACCAGCAGGCGCGACAGGCCGGTGAAGCCCAGGATGCGCGATTCGGTCAGGCCGAACACGAACAGCAGCACCACCACGCCGCCGAACACCAGCGAGTAGAACAGGAACCAGCGGGCGCGCAGGGATTCAGTGATGTCCAGCCAGGCGGCACGGAGAAAGGCATTCATGGCGGAACTTCCCTAGGCCGGGGTTTCACAGCGGCTGTTGATGCCCGAGGCGATCACCAGCTTGCGCATGTCGGCGAAATTGACGGTGCCGTCCCGCTGGTCGGGCACGGCGCCCAGGCCGTGGCCCATGGGCGACTTCATGCCGCGCCGGTACCACGCGGTACGGCCGTCGATCCAGGTGCCCTTCTCCACGTCGCCGACCCAGAATTCCAGGGCCGGGCTTTCGGCGAAGCCTTGCTTTGCCAGCCACAGCACTGCGTCGCCCAGATCATCGAACTTAAAGGCCTTGCTGCCCGCCTTTTCGCGGATTTGTGCGGCAAAGCGGGGATCGTCGACGATCATGCCGCAATAATCGCAATATTCCTTGCCCCAGCGGATGGCGGTGGGGCCGGTTCCCTTGTCGTTGCAGGCGCCGAGCGACAGGGCCAGGACGGCCCCCGGCATCAGGCCCAACACTGTGCGGCGGCTCAAACCTCGGTTGCACATGGCGCCACCTCCCTTCCCTCGGCCATCTCCAGCCCGGCGATCAGCCCGGCATAGCGCGACAGCATGCACATGAAGCGCAGGCGGTCGGGACCGTTGACCATGCCCGACCAGCTTTGGCCCGAACCCTTGAAGCCCCATTCGCCGATGGTGCGGGCGAAGGCGTCGTCGGCGCGCACCAAAGTCAGGGTGCAGGCCATGCGGCTGGTCATGTCCACCGCGTCGGCGACGCGGTCGTCCAGCACCACCCGGCCCATGTCCATCTCGACCACGCGGTTGACCAGCGACGCCACCTCGTCCAGGCGGTGGCTGGTGATCAGCATGACGCAATCGTCCTTCCGCTCGGCCAGCAGACGGAAGAAGATATGCCGGGCCTCGGGGTCCAGATTGGCGGCGGGCTCGTCCATGATCAGCACGTCGCTGGGACGGCCCAGGGCGACGCCGATCAGCGTCTTCTGCTTCATGCCGCCCGACAGCTTGACGAAGGGCAGACGGCGGATACGGTCGAAATCCAGGCCCAGGCTCTCGATCACCTCGACCATGCGGCGGGGATCGGATTTGCAGACGCTGGCGGCGAAGCCCAGCAACTCGCCCACCGGCATCTTCAGCGGCGGCGGAATCTGCGGCACGAAGCCCATGCGGGCCAGCACCTGGGCGCGGTGCAGGCGCGGCGCCAGCCCGCCCACCAGCACGTCGCCGTCATGGACGTATTCGCCCAGCAGGCAGCGGATCAGCGTGGTCTTGCCCGCACCGTTGGAGCCGACCAGGGCGATACGCTCGCCCTTGCCGATCTCCAGGTTGACAGCCTCCAGCACGCGGGCCTTGCGGAAGGTCTTGGACACATTGGTGAAGGTGATCATTTGGGGCGCGTCTCCTTCACTCACAGCAGCTTGTCGAGGCCCTTGACCTCGAATTTAAGGGCACCGGTCGGGCAGACGTCGACACACAGACCGCAGCGGGTGCAATCGGCGCCGATGCCCACATGAACGTCGATGGCGAAGCCCTTCTTGGTGCAATCCAGCACGTGCGGCACCAAGCATACCTTGCGGCAGGCGCCTTCGTGGTGACAATCCAGCGGACGATAGGCGACCCGGAGCGGGCTGACGGCGCCGACCACCGCATAGGTGATGCCGATCGGGCACATGTAGCGGCACCACATGCGCCGGGAATAGGCCACTTCCAGCGCCAGCAGCAACGCCACGATGCCCAGCGCCATGGTCGGACCGTAGATCAGGGCGCGGCTGACGATACCGGTGGGCGAGATGCTTTCGTACACCGTATAGCCCGAGGCCAGGGCCAGGACCGCGAACACCACGTACAGCACAGTGCGCAGGCGGCGGTCCAGGGCGTGGTCCTTGACCACCCCCTTGGCGGCCAGCTTCAGGTGCAGCTTTTCCGCCAGCTCGGCCAGCAGGTGATAGGGGCACACCCAGGAACAGAAGGTGCGGCCGCCCAACAGCCACCACATGGCCAGCACGGTCGAGGTGCCGATGACCAGATTGATCAGTACCGTCTTGAACGCCAGCATGACCTGCAACGCCGAATTCAGATCGGCGAAGTGGAAGCCGATGACGCGCGACGCGGTCAGCGCGCCCTCGATCAACTGCACGTCGAAGCGATAGGACAGCACGAACAGCAGGTTCACCACGATCAGGGTGATCCAGCGGCGGTTACGCCACTTATGCACCTTGGCCGATTCGTGGATGGCGTGCTGCACGGCGGCGTTGGCTTCGCGCGTGCGCTTGTTGGCGCGCTTGGCCTCGTGCAGGGCGCAAGCGGCTTCGGAATAGTCGCAGGCCGGGGGCTTGACCGGCTCGCGGCCCAGCATGATGGCCAGGGATTGCAACAGGCTCATGCCGCCCTCCATTCCTTGCCGGCGTCGATGACGATGGCGGCGGGTTCGGTCGGGCAGATCATCTCGCACATGCCGCAGCCGACGCAGGCCTTGTTGACCTGGGGCGTGCGGCGCGTGTCGTTGGGATCGTCGCTCAGCGGGACCAGTTGAATGGCGCCCTCGATCGGGCATTCGCGCACACAGAGGTCGCACAGCTCCAGATCATAGGGATGGTCGGCGATGGGAATCGGCTTCCAGCGGTCGATCTCGGCATAGCGGTGAATGCCCTTCTGCCGCGCAGTCCCCTTGAAGCCCGCGCCCTGGCGGGCCAGGCAGATTTCCGGCTTGTCCAGCCGGGCGACGCCCATGCGCACCTCTTCCTTCTTGGACAGGGTGTGAGTCAGGGCGCCGGTCGGGCAGGCCAGGATGCATTGCACGGCATCGCACGAGAAATCGCAGGCCTGTTCGCGCGCGTCGATATGCGGCGCGCCCATGCCGAAGCCTTCGTCGATGTCCGACAGCTTGATGGCCTTGACCGGGCAGACCTGCACGCACTGGCCGCACTTGATGCACGACGCCAGAAACTGATCCTCGACCAGGGCGCCGGGCGGGCGCAGACGCAGGTCGTGGGCGCGCAGCACCGGCACCCAGCCGGCCAGCGACGCCGCCACGACACCACCGCCCAGCAGCACCGAGCGCAGGAAGCGCCGACGCGCCTCTTCCGCACGCGGAGACGGGGTCATGACTTTTTCTCCTTTTGACGGATCTTCGGATGGGCGTCCTCGAGCATCATGGTGGGCTCGCTGAACGGCGCCAGCCGGTCCAGGAAATCCAGCACCTCCAGCACGGCGGTGCCCTTGAAGAAACGGGTATTGGGGACGTCCATCCACACCCGGCCGGCATAGCCCCATTCCCGGTGCGGCGTGTCGCCGACGCCGTCATGGTCGCGGTCGAAGCCTTCGTAGGAATCCCACGAATTGCCGTCCCAGACGTTGCGCTTGGCCGAGCCGCCGCCGAACACCGCCACTTCGGTAATGTTGCTTTCCAGACGGTTACGGCGGAATTCGTTGCCCTGCCAGTCGTTCAGGAACGAGATGGCGATGTCGTTGAAGGCGATGCGGTTGTCCTCGACCACATTCACCGTGTCCGGCTGGAACGGCGACACGTCGAAGAACAGGCCGTTGGCGCAATACAGGATCTCGTTGCCGACGATGGTCACCGCACTGGCTTCCTTCATGGAAATGCAGGTGCCGGTGGCGCCGACCGAATGCGAGATGATGTTGTTCCGCACCACGTCGCCCTGGTCGTACATCATGGAGATGCCGACCGAGTTGTTCTCGAACCGGTTGTTCTCGACGATATTGTCCATGGAGAACATGAAATGCATGCCGTAGCGGCCGCCGGTATGGATGGTGCCGGTGACGCGGTTGCGCTTGGCATACCACAGCACGAAATCGCGGCTGTTGCGGATTTCGTTGTCTTCCAACAGGTTGTCGTCGGAATACCACAGCCGGATGGAATCGCCGCGCATGCCCAATTCCAGCTTCTTCGAGCTGATGAAATTGCGGCGGATGACGTTGTGATAGGATTGCTGAAGGTCGATGCCGAACAGCGCATCCTCGATGCGGTTGTCCTTGACGACGTTGTTGTCGCCGCGCACCTGGATGCCCGCATCCTCGCCGTTATGGTCCTCGCCGGTACCGATCAGATGCAGATTGCGCACGGTGGCGTTGTTGGTGCGGACCAGCAGCACCGAGCCCTTGCCGCCCGCGTCGATGGTCACCTTTCCGGCACCATCCAGCACCACCGGCTTGGTCACCTGCACATGGCCCACGTAACGGCCAGGGGGCGGCGTCACCACCGCCCCGTCCTCGGCCGCGTCCAGCAACGCCTGAATCTCGGCGGCATCGCGGGGTGCGGGCTCGGCCGGAGTGCGGGCGGCCCACACCCCGGCGGGCACCACCAGACAGGCCAGCAACAGGGCGACCCGCCGGCCCATGGCTCAGCCCTCCCGCAATTGCTTGCGGCGGATCAGCGCGGCCAGGACCAGGCAGGCGGCGCCCGCCAGCAGCAGACCGAAGCCGTAATGGGGGTAAGAGTAGGTGGAGAACTGCGCCACCTTGCCTTCGCCGAACACGGTCGGCATGAACGGCTTGACGGTGAAGGCGCCCCACGGGTGCAGATTGTGGCCGAACCACCACAGCCAGGCGGAATAATCGATGACGAAGGCCACCGGGATCACGATGCCGGACAGCGGCAGAATCCACCAGAAGCGGCCGCCATAGAACAGGAAGGCGGTCAGCATCAGCCCCACCAGCCCGAACAGATAGGGCGAGGCGGCGATCTCGTGGCGGGCACCCTTCGCGATGGGTTCCATGCCGATGTAGTGATTGATGACGTCCATCTCGTGGACGCAATCCAGGGCCTCGTCCTCGTAGATCTCGTCAGAGGCATCGCGCATCTTGCAGCCGTTCTTGACGCCATCCATGTGGAAATGGATGCGGACACCATCGGGGAAGGTGTGCGGCGGATATTGCGGCGCCTTGAGCGACACCCACCAGATGGGGGAGAAGAAGGCCAAGGCGATCAACACCATGGCGATGATTGTCAGACCACGGAAGGCGAGCGCGGCGCGGCCCCTGTCCTGGCTTTTCATGATAAACCTCGCTGGCACGAGAGTTTCTAGGAAAAGCGGGCCGCCCGCGTAGGAGCGAACGGGCGGCCCGGCGACGGACTTGCTTACTTGAAGTCCGGGTTCTGCCAGCCCTTCGGGCCGATCTTGTCAGCCGGGGGCTTGATGCGCGAGACATAGTCCAGCACGGCGCTGGTGTCACGCTCGGTGAAGCCCTGGATCTGCTTCACCATGTCCGGGTTGGCGTTGCGGCGCTTGCCTTCCTTGATCCACTGGTACTGACGGATCAGGTAGTTGTAGTGCTGGCCCTCCAGACGCGGATAGTACTTGGCGTTGTCGCCTTCACCGTGCTGGCCGTGGCAGCGCACGCAATTATCCTGGTACAGCTTCTTGCCGTGCTCCAGGTCGGTGCCCGGACCGACGCCCGGCTCGGGGTTCATCTTCAGGGTCTGGATATAGGCCGCCACGTCGGCGATGGATTGCGGGCCGCCGATCTGGTCAGGCAGCGCGAAGGGATACATGGTCGGGTTGTCGCGGTTCAGGGCGCGGATGTCGGCCAGCTGCTTGATGATCACCTTGGGGTGCTGACCGGCCAGCTGCGGGAAGGTGCCGTCGGTCTGGCCCCAGCCTTCCGGCAGGTGGCAGGCGGAGCAGACTTCGTAAACCTCGCGGCCGTTCTTCAGGTCGGGCTTCAGGTGCTCGGCCTCATCCTTCTCGCCGCCATTGGCGTTCCAGGTGTAGTCCTTGTCACCCAGCGACTTGCCCTGCTTGGGCTTGTCCAGGGGACCGGCAAGGGCGGTACCAGCGGCCGCCATGGCGACGATGGTCACGGCCATGGCCTTGAAAATGGTCTTCATATCGCGCTCTCCAGACTTCGGTTCTTTAGACAAAACTTATCTCCCCCCGACGCCCCCTCACTTGACGTTGGCTAAGAAATCGGCGATGGCCTCCAACTCCTGGTCGCTGACCAGGTGCATGACGGGCTGCATGGCGTTGGAACCGCCGTTCTTGCGGGTGGCGGACTGGATGTCCTTGGCCTGACCGATCAGGTACGCCTTGTCCTGGCCCCCCAGCACGGGATAGGTCTTCATGATCGGCTTGAGACCGTCCTTGCCGTGGCAGGCGGTGCAGGTCTTGGTGGTGTAGAGCCTTTTGCCCGGATGGTCCGTCGGAATGGTCGTGGCGCGCGGCAGCGTGCCGAGAAAGTCGGCCAGGGCGCGCATATCGCCCTCCTCCAAATCCTCGACCATGGGCTTCATGGTGTCGGCGGTCAGGCCGTTGGCCCGGGCGCCGCTCTTGATATCCTTGAGCTGGTTGAACAGGTAATCGGCGTTCTGCCCGGCCAGACGGGGATAGCCTTCCTGCAACGGCGTGGCGGCATCCTCGCCGTGACAGGCGGTGCAGCCCTTGTCGGCGAACAATTGCTTGCCATCGGCGGCCAGGGCCGGAGCAGCGGCCAGGGTGCACAGCACCGTCACCGCGGCCAACGCGCGGCGCGTCATGTTGATATTCATCAAGTCCTCCTGGGGTCTTTGACAAACGGGGGGCGGATTTCTCCGCCCCCCGCCATCACGCGTTGGTCAATGCGACCGTTTTGGTTACTGCACCTTCTTGGCGCCGTGCTGCTCCAGGTAGGTCTTGGCACGCAGGCCGATATCGGCCGCCTTGACCTGATACTGGAACCACTGCTCGGCCCACAGCATGGCGTTCTGCCAATCGGCCTTCTTGGCGAAGTCTTCCGACTTCTCCTTGGCGCCCTTGGCGAAGTTCAGCTGATCGGTGGCGTCTTCCACCAGGGCAACCACGGGAGCGAAGTCCTTGTAGTTGACGCTGGTGATGTAGCCGACCACGCTGTCGATCACCTTTTGGGTGTCGTTGTTGGCCTTGACGCGGGCGTCGTAGTCCTTCTGGGTGTACGCTACGCCTTCCTTGGCCTTCGCGGCATCCGCGGCCTTGTAATTGGCGGGCTGAACCAGCAGGTAGCCTTCCATTTCAAGGTGCAGGGCCGAGCAGAACTCGGTGCAGTAGTACGGGTACACGCCAGCCTTGGTGGCCTTGAAGGTGGCGGACGCGGTCTTGCCGGGTTCGAGCGACAGGTTCACGTTGTGCTTCGACACCGCGAAGCCGTGGGTTTCGTCCTGCGCGCGTTCCAGGTTGGTCAGGTGCACGGTGACTTCGTCGCCCTCGGTCACCTCGATGATCTCGGGGGTGATGTGCGAGCGGATCACCGAACCGAACACTTCGACCTTGCCGGGCTTCTTCTCGATGCGCTCGGAACCGGCACGGACGGCCGCCGGATGCTTCTCCTCGGTGCGGGAGTCGGTACCGTGCGGGTAACGGATATGCGGCTTCAGCTTGTCGGCGGCGATGGCCACGGCGTAGTGGGGCTCGCCCAGCGGCAGCGGCATATCGTACAGCAACTGCAGCTTGTCGCCCGAGGCGTCGATCAGCTGGTGGTTCTGCGGATGCAGCGGGCCGACCGGATTGAAGCGGTCGATGGCCAGCTTGTTCAGCGCCACCACGTACTTGCCCTGCGGATGGGCCGAGTCGCCTTCCATGGCCATCAGGTGGCCGATGTTGTAGTGGATCGACACCTTGTCGATGACCTTGCCTTCGCAATAGTCCCACTTGGCCAGCATCGAGTCGACGTACAGCGAGGTGTAGGCGATACAGGGCTTGGAATCGTACTGGGTGTGAAGCGGGCCGAGGCCCAGTTCCACCTGCTTGTGGGTCACCGACGCCATGTCGATGATCGGCACGCCGTATTCATCCGTACCGGTGAACTTGCCAGCCTTGATCTGAGCCTGGATCTTCTCGAACGAGTAGACGGTGGTGTGGCTGTCCAGCTTGCCCGAGACGGTGATCAGCTTGCCGTCGGGGGTGACGTCCACGCCATGCGGCGACTTGGGCTCGGGGATCAGGAACAGCACGCCTTCCTTGGCGGCGGTGGCCAGGTCGATCACGGGATGGCCGTTGATCTTCTTGGTCTTGCCGGTCTTGAAGAGCTCTTCCGCCTTCTTCCAGTTCACGACGTGCAGGAAGTCGGTGTCCTTGGCCGAGCAGCCCGCTTCGAACGGCGGACGGCCGCGCTCGATACCGCCGACATAGCGTTCGGCGCAGAACGAGTTGGTGAACGACCAGCCATCCGACGGGCCTTTGCCGAAGTCGGACAGGTCCTGGCTATAGGGCGGCAGTTCGACCGAGAACGAGTTTTCCGGCTCGATGCGACCCTTCTCGCGGTTGAAGTGCCAATAGGTCACGGCACCGCGATACTTCTCGTTGAACTGCTCCAGCGGGACGAACTCGTCCTCCAGCGGGGCCGGATACTGGGCGGCTTCGATGATGTAGTCGGTGTTCGGCGAAACGAAGGTACCGCCGTGCTCGGACTTCAGGATCGGGTTCTTGACGATCTGCTTGGTCTCGAAGTCCTTCAGATCGATGACGGCGATGCGCGGGAAGTTCTTGTCGTTGATGAACAGGAACTGGCCGTCATAATCGCCGTTGGTCTCAGAGATGGCCGGATGGTGGGTGTCACCAAACAGCACCTTGCGGCCATCGACCGTGGAGCCTTCGTCCAGGATACGCTTGGACTCGTCGTCATAGCCGTAGCCCTGCCAGGGCTCGGGCGTGAAGACGCCGATGTACTTCAGGATGCGCATGGACGGGATGCCGTACACGATCACCTGACCGCTTTGACCACCCGAGGAGAACACGACGAATTCGTCGCGCTTGCCGGAGGGCGTATAGGTCTTGGCCGCGGCGAGGATGTCCTTCTCGTTCAGCCCGCGACGCTTCATCACGTCCTGCAGGCTTTCGGCCGACCAGGCGCTCGCAGCCGCGAGAACGCCAAAGCTCGCCGTGGCGAGCAGGGTCGCCAGCTTCATGCTCTTTTTCATCTTCCCCACCTTCGAACTGTTAAATGAAAATCGAAGAGGAACTCCAACACTTCGCCGGGAAGGATGAACTTTTGGTCATGTGCCAGCCGTGACCTTGGTCAATTCGTGATAGGGGCGACGGTGGTGTAATGACGCCAGTTCGGAAAACCACCACCAAGGGGGACAGCATGTGGAAAGCTTTCGCGGCCCTTGCGGCCCTGCTGATGCTGGCGGCACCAGTGACCGCCGCCGAGGTTACCGGCCGCTTCGCCCTGATCAACGCCGACGGCGTCCCGGTCACCCAGGCCAACTATGACGGCAAGGTGCGGGTGATGACCTTCGGCTACACCTTCTGCCCCGATATCTGCCCGACCACCCTGAACACCATGGCGGGCGCCATGGATTTGTTGGGGGCCAAGGCGGCGCAGGTGGTACCCATCTTCATTTCCGTCGATCCGCGCCGCGACAAACCGGCCCATCTAAAGGACTATATGACGGCGTTCGGCCCGGAATTCGTCGGCCTGACCGGCGATCAGGCGGCGGTGGACGAGGCGGCCAAGGCGTTCAAGGTGCGCTATGTGCTGAACCCGCCGCAGGACGGCAATGACCCCGACACCTATTTCGTGGATCATTCCGCCGGGATTTTCATCATGGACCGCCAGGGGCGGTTCGTGGCCAAACTGGGCCACCGCTCGGACCCCGACGAGCTGGCCGCCCGACTGACCGAGGTGATCGACCGATGAAGCGCCGTTCCTTTCTAGCCGCCGCCCTGGCCGCGAGCACGCCCCTGCCCTTCGCCGCACGGGCGGCGAAGGTGGAACAGGGATTGTTCGTGCACGCCGAACCACGCCCGTTGCCGCAGATCGACATCCGCGACAACGAGTCCCGTCCGGCCGGGCTGGACACCCTGCGCGGGCGGCCGGTCCTGATGAATCTGTGGGCCAGTTGGTGCCTTCCCTGCGTCGCCGAATTGCCCGCCCTCGACCGCCTGCGTCCGGTCATCGAACCGGAAGGCGTGGCGGTGATGGCGTTGTGCCTGGACCGTTCGGGTGCCGTCGGCGCGGTGAACACCTATGCCCGGCTGGGCATCCGCAATCTGGCGGTGCACGTGGACCACCAGCGCAAGGCGGGGGAAGCGCTGGGGGTGCCGGTGCTGCCGACCACATTGTTGATCGACGCGCAAGGGCGCGAGGTGGCCCGCTTTGTCGGGGGCGCCGCCTGGGACGGCCCGGAAGCGCTGGCGCTACTGCGCGCGCTCAAGGCCGGCAAGGTGTTGGACGCCAGCATGGCGCCGCCCTTGGTCAAACCGACAAGCAATCCGTAGGGAACAGAGAGGCAGGGAGATCAGGCGAGCGGGGGCGCGCGGGCCTGGGCATGGCGGGACGCCGTGCCTTCGCGCCGATCCTGGGCGCTCGCCGACAAACGGATGGCTGCCGCGCTCTCGGTGGGGAGAGTGAAGTGTTGGGGCGGCACTGCCCCGTTGGCCAACTGCGCCGCCTGGCAAACCAGACAGCATTCGTCGCTGGGGCCGGACGTTTCGCCCGGCAGAGAGGCCTTGCCCCCCTGCGCATGACAGACGTAAACGCCAAGGAAGCCGCCGACGGCAAGGGATTGCCCGGCGGCATTGACCAACGCCAGTCCCGGCGTGGTCACAGTGAAGAGGAAGCCGAACAGCGCCAGCAGAGACGCGAACCGTGCCAGCGGTTCCCGTTCAAAAATCTGCCGTGTCGCCCATGGACTGCGCATAGAAGGCACTCCTCCCTGCGGCCAGGATGACGGCGAAAAGGAGGTGAGTCTTTAACCTTGGTCAAGAAAAGGGGGCGGTCCCGCGTGGAACCGCCCCCTTTCCAACATCCCGGCACAGGCCTATGGCGTCAGCCGCCCTCGATCTCGCCCATGGCCGTTTGCAGGTAATTGGGCAAGCCCATATCCTTGATCAGGCCCTGCTGGGTCTCCAGCCAATCGATGTATTCCTCGACCTCTTCCAGGATTTCCGCCAGCTCGTTGCGGGTCTGGTAATCCTGCTTGGTTTCCGCCAGGGCAATGGCGGCGACCAGTTCGGTCCGCTCGGCGCTTTCGGCGGCCAGATCGGCGGCGATGATTTCCGGCACGTTCTCGCCGATCTGCAGCTTGCCCAGATCCTGCAGATTGGGCAGGCCTTCCAGGAACAGGATGCGTTCGATCAGCTCGTCGGCCGACTTCATCTTCTCGATGGAGGCCTTGTAGATGGCCTTGCCCAGGTCGCGCAGGCCCCAGTTCTTCAGCATGCGGGCATGCAGGAAATACTGATTGATGGTGGTCAGCTCGATCTTGAGCAGGCCGTTCAGGGCGGCGATGACGTCCTTGTCACCCTTCATGGTCGATCCCCTTGCGTCAGATGCCGGCAGCGGCCGATTGGGCGTAATTGTTCAGGCCCATGGCGTTGATCAGGAACAATTGCTGTTCCAGCCAATGGGTGTGATCGTTCTCGGTATCGTCCAGCAGCTCACCCAGCAGGCGGCGGGTGTCGTAATCCTGAGCCTGTTCGCAATGGGCGATGGCTTCCTTGAGGGCGGCGACCACCTGAAGCTCATAGGCCAGATCGTTCTTGATCATGGACGGCACGTCAGACCCGATGGCCAGCGGCGCCCGCGACGCCACGTCCGGCACGCCTTCCAGGAACAGGATGCGCTGGATCAGCTTGGCGGCATGCTCCAATTCCTCGACGCGCTCGTGCTCCAGACGCTCGTACAGCTTCTGGAAGCCCCAGTTCTGGTACATGCGGGAGTGGATGAAATACTGGTCGGCGGCGGTCAATTCGCCGGTGAGCAGCTTGTTGAGACGGTCGATGACCGATTGGACGCCCTTCATGGCAGACACCTGCTGGCAACGGAAGATGGTCGCCAGTCTGGCGCGGAGTGCCAGGGCCTTTCAAGCTAAGTTTTTGAAAGCCATTACGATTTTAAACGTTTAAGAACCATTCTCAAAAGTGTTACGCCTTGATTCTCCTGACCCTGACGATGACATCCGTGCGCACCAGTTCGACATCGCGAGGCAGTTCCAGGGCGCCTTCCAGCCGGAACGTCTCGACCGGAATGTCGCTCAGTTCCGACGTCGCCTCGTCGAACATGTGATGGTGGTCGGCCTGATTAGTGCAGAACCATGTGCGCTCGCCCACATCCACCCGCCGCAGCAGGCCCGAGGCGGTGAACAGGTTCAGCGCGTTGTAGACGGTGGCCAGCGACAGCCTCAGACCGCTGTCGCTGGCCTCGCGGAACAGATGCTCGGCCGCCATGTGCCGCACCCCGCCGCGCCGGATCAGCCCCAGCAGCGCCAGACGCTGACGGGTCGGGCGGATGCCCGCTTGATGCAGTTCGGCGGTCAACGGCGGCAGCGGCACGGCCATTCCTTTAATTAAGACGCATTCGCATTCTTAACTGAAAGAAGCAGGCCGAGCAAGACACCAACAATCAGGCGGTGGTGATGGCGACAGCGACGTCCTTGGGCGGCGCCAGATAGGGCGCGGTAGACACCAGGATATGGGCACCCGCCGCAGCATAGGCGGCGGCGTTGGCGGCGGTGACGCCCCCGGCGGCGGCCACCCGTACAGACGGGGCCGTTTCGGCCAGAAGGGCAACCACCCCCGCCACCGCGTCAGGAGAGAATTTCTCCAATTGCACCACGTCGGCGCCGCAGCGGGCGGCGTGTTCGGCCTCTGCCGCCGAATTGACCTCGACCACCAGCTTCTTTTCCGGGCATCCGGCGCGCAGGCGGGCCAGCGCGCCCTCCAGCCCGTCCTCGCCCAGGAAGACACGATGTTCGGGAAACACCAGGATGGTTTCGGAGAGCCCCAGGCGATGGGGCACGGCGCCGCCCGCCTGGATGGCCGCCACCGCCACGGCACGGGTGCCGGGGAAGTTCTTGCGGGTGCAGGCCACCACCACCGCCGGATTGACGGCACGAGCGGCCTCCACCAGGGCGCGGGCACCGCTGGCGATGCCCGACGCCATTTCCATCAGGGTTTGCGCCACCTTCCACGACGCCAGCAGCGCCGAAGCCGGTCCCTCGGCCCACAGCAAGACCTCTCCCGCCGCCACGGCGCTGCCCGAGGGCAGGATGTCGGACACCGCCGCGCCGGTCCGGGCGATCAGCCGCGCCGCGTCCTCGGCGGCGGCGACCACCATGCCAGCACGGGCACGGAACACCATGCGGCCCGGCCGGGTGCCGATCCCCAGGGAAAGCGTGGTCAGGTCGCCATAGGGCACGTCTTCCGCCAGCAGGCGGTCCAGTTCGGCATCAGAAAGCACGGGATCACTCCTCCGGCCCGAAACACAGGTTCAGATCGGAACAGGTATCGCAGACCGGCGACTTGCACACCAGGATGCCTTCATCCTCGCACAGGGTGCGGTAAAAGAACTTCTTCCATTTCATGTCGCGCACGTTGCGCAGGGCCAAGGGCTGGAAGTGGCGGTTCAGCAACCCGGACAGGTCGGCACGGCCGGTCAATCCCATGTCCTGCCACAAATGGCCCGGCCGCAACGACCGCCGTGCCACCATGGCCGCCAGCCATTGCGCCGCCGGGTCGCCCGGCCGAGTGGCGTTGTCGCAAAGCAGACAACGCAAATCCGGTTCCTCCAGCGCGTCCTCGCCGCTGTCGCCGCCGCTCAATTCCAACAGCCAGCGGGATTCGGGGAAATAGGTGCGGCGCAACCGTTCCATCTCGACCGCGTCCAGTCCCACCGCATGGGCCAAGGGGCGCGGCGCCTCGGACAGGCCCTTGGCGATGATGCAGGCGAAAAGGTGGCGGTCGAAGCCATCGCCGCCGCCGGGTGAAGCCATCAGCCGTTGATAGGTTTCCGACATCAGAACCCCCGTCGCGGTGTATTTTCCCCTTCCCTCGCAAGCCGCGGGCCAGTTTTCAGCATCCCAATGGTTGCACCCTGCACGCGACAAGAAACCCTGCGTCCAGAAAACACAGAAAAGCCTCTAGATAAGGCCATCACCGCATTGTTCCGACACCCCCACCTGCACTAAGGTCTTGCCGCCCGCTTGTGCGGATTTTGGGGGATTGTTTTTTATGGCCGGCAACATCACGGAAGACGCGGCGCCCGCCCGGCGCTCGTTCGCGGCGCATATCTTCGCGCCCATCAAGATCACCTGGGAACAGTTCATCGACCTGCTGGTGCCGTTCCGGCACTCGGCGCATATCCGCCGCCATGCCGCCAGCGTCACCATTTCCCGCGTGCAACTGGTGGCGGCGCTGTTCGCCGTGCTGGTGCCGGTGTGCTCCATCCTGGACTGGTTCGTGTTCCCGTGGCCGGAATGGGCGCAGATGACCGCCATGCGCTTCGCCTCGTCGGCGGTGTTCATCGCCCTGGCCTGGCCGTGGGAAAGCACCAAGTCGCGTTTTCAGGCCGATCTGATGCTGGTGGCGCTGCTGCTGGTGCCGCCGGTGTTTTATCTGATGTCGGTGCGCATCATCTCGGGCCTGCAACTGGACCCGTTCGCGCTGCTGGCGACCAAGCTGTACGCCCTGATGCCCAACATCGTGCTGGCCGGTCTGGCGATCTTTCCGCTCACCGCGCTGGAAGTGCTGCTGTTTTCCATCCCCGCCTTCGCCTTCGCCATCATCGGCTATGGCATGAACGGCGAAAGCCTGTCGCTGGTGGTGCACGGCCCGGAATTGTGGCTGATGGTGCTGGTGATGGGCGTAGCCATGTTCTCGGGCATGAGCCAATTGCATTACATGGCGGCGCTGGTCAACCGCGCCATGATCGACCCGCTGACCGGTGCCTATACCCGCCGTTCGGGCGGCGAGACGCTGGACCTGCTGTTCCGGCTGTCGGCGTTGCAGAATGCCCCCATGGCACTGGCCTTCTTCGACCTGGACAAGTTCAAGTCCATCAACGACACCTACGGCCATGACGAGGGCGACAAGGCCCTGAAAGAGCTGTCGGAAAGGCTGAGGAACGGCCTGCGCAAGGGCGACGTGCTGGTGCGCTGGGGCGGCGAGGAATTCGTCGCCATCCTGAACAACACCGATGCCGAGGGCGCCCGCATCGTGGTGCAGCGCCTGCGCGAGGCCGGATTCGGCACCCGCCCCGACGGCTCGCCGCTGACCGCCTCAATCGGCGTGGCCGAGCGTATCGCCGACAACGCCCGCGACTGGCCGGAACTGGTGGAGGCCGCCGATCAGCGCATGTATCAGGCCAAGCGCACCGGCCGCGACCGCGCCCTGTTGCCGGGCGACGTCACCCTGGTGTTCGGTCCGCCCATCGGCTGACCCCCTACACCCTCGCCATCACCGACAACGGCTGCGGACGGCCGTACAGATAGCCCTGGACCTGATCGCAGCGCCGCGCCCGCAGGAAATCCGCCTGCTGTTCGGTTTCCACGCCCTCGGCGATGACTTCCAGCCCCAGGCCGTGCGCCATGGCGATGATGGTTTCCACCAGCCGCCCGGCGCTGCGGCTGTGCGGCGCCTGCGACACGAACGAGCGGTCGATCTTGAGCGTGTGGAAGGGATAGCGCTGGAGATAGCCCAACGACGAATAGCCGGTGCCGAAATCGTCGATGGACAGGCGGATACCCATCTCGCACAGCATGTCCAGATTGGCGGTGGTTTCCCGCGTGTCGTCCATCAACACGCTTTCGGTGATTTCCAGTTCCAGATGGTCGGGAGCCAGCCGGTTCTGCTCCAGCAATTGCGCGACCATGGGGCCGAAAGCCTCATCCTGTAACTGGTAGGGCGAGACGTTGACCGCCACCCGCCCCGGCCCGTGCGGCGCCCGCAGCAGATCGGACAATTCGTCGCAGGCGGTGCGCACCACCCATTGCCCCAATGGGCCGATCAACCCCACCTCTTCCGCCACCGCGATGAATTCACCGGGCATGCGCAATTGCTGACCCGGCACCTGCCAGCGCAGCAGCGCCTCCATGCCCACCGCGATGCCGCTGTCCAAATGCACGATGGGCTGGTAATGCAGCAACAATTCGCGCCGCCGCGCCGCGCCGCGCAACTCGCCCTCCAGGGCCAGACGCTGTTGCAGGCGGTGATTGAATTCGGCAGTGAAGAAACGGTAGCGGTTCCGCCCCGCCTCCTTGGCCTTGTACATGGCCAGATCGGCGTTCTTCAGCAGGACCTGCCGATCCTCGCCATCGTCGGGATAAAGCGTGATGCCGGTGCTGACGGTCACGAAATGCTCGCGTCCGGCCACAATCAGCGGCCGCGCCATGACGCCCATGATCCGTTCCGCCACATGGCGGGCGGCATCCGCATCGGCCACGGCAGGCAAGATCATGACGAATTCATCGCCGCCCATGCGCGCCAGGGAATCGCCGTCACGCATGCACGACGCCAGCCGTTCCGCCACCGCCCGGATCAGACGGTCGCCGGTTTCATGCCCCAGGCTGTCGTTGATGTCCTTGAAACGGTCGATGTCGATGCACAGCAGGGCGGTGCATTCACCGCTGCGATTGGCGGCGGCCAACGCCTGGTCCAGGCGGTCCAGCATCAGCACCCGGTTGGGCAGACCGGTGAGGTCATCGTAATTGGCCTGCCGCAGCAGCTTTTCCTCGTAGCTGCGGCGCAGGGTGATGTCTTCCTTGACCGCCAGGAAACCGTCCAGCGCCCCCACCGCGTCCAGCAGCGGCGAGACAGTGACGTTCTCCCACATCAGCGAGCCGTCACGGCGGCGGCAGCAGAACTCGCCCCGCCATTCCGCCCCCTGGCGCACCCGACTCCACAACTCGCGGAAAGTATCGGTTGGCGTGTCGTCGCGGGCCATGAAATCCAGGTCGCGGCCGATGACGTCGATGGTCTCGTACCCGGTGGATTCCAGGAAACGCGGGTTGACGTACTGAATCAGGCCGTCGCGGTCGGTGATCACCACCGCCACCGGGCTTTGCTCCACCGCCTGCGACAACACCCGCACCCGTTCCTCGGCATGGCGGCGCAGGGCGCGTTCCTGGGCCTCGCGCACTTCGCGCGCGATGGCGGGCACCAGCCGCGCCAGGGAATCCTTGCGCACGAAATCATGAGCGCCGCATTTCATCAGCGCCACGGTGTCGTCTGCCTCGACCGCGCCCGACAAGATCAGGAACGGCGTGTCGCAGCCGATGGCGTGCAGCAGCGCCAACGCCCCTTCGGCGCTGAAATGCGGCATGTTGTAATCGGACAACACCACATCCCAATCATGTTCCAGCGCCGCCAGCATGGCCGCCGCCGTATCGACGCGATGAATGGCCGGGGCGAAATCGCCGCGCCGCAACTCCATCTCGATCAGTTCGGCGTCGTCTGGCGAATCCTCGACCAGCAACACCTTCAACGTCCGGGCCATGCCGCCTCCACGCTATTCTGCTGACCATCGGCCTCGGGCGGCGGCGGATCGGGGCGGTCCCAGGTTCCCGCCCCATCCCAACAGGTGAACAGGATGGTGGCGCCCTGCCCCGGATTTCCCTCGGCCCACACCCGCCCGCCATGACGGGCGACGATGCGCTGCACGGTGGCAAGGCCGATACCGCAGCCTTCGTATTGCTCGCTGGGATGCAGACGGTTGAACGGCCGGAACAGGCGCGAGGCAAAGGCCGGATCGAAACCGATGCCGTTGTCGCGCACGAAAAACGCCGTGCGCCCGTCCACTGCCAGCCGCCCGACCCGCACCGCCGGATTGGCGGCCTCGCGCGTGTATTTCCAGGCATTGTCCAACAGATTGGTCAGCGCTGCCTTGAGCAGACGGCGGTCGCCGCGCACCGACAGGCCGGGCTCGACACTCAGCACCACCTTACGGTCGGGCTCTCGCTCGGCCAGATCGGCCGCCACCTCGCGCGCCAGGGCCGACAGATCCACCGGTTCCGGCGCCATTTCGCCCCGGCTGGCGCGGGCCAGTTCCAGAAAGGCATCGACCATGTCGCCCATCTCGGCGACACCGGCGCGGATGCGTTCCAGATAATGGCCGCCGTTGTCGCCCAGGGCTGCCCGGTATTCCTCGGCCAGGGCGCGCCCGAAGCCCTCGATCCGGCGCAGGGGTGCCCGCAAATCGTGAGACACCGAATGGGTGAAGGCCGCCAATTCGTTGTTGGCCGCCTCCAGTTCGGCGGTGCGCTGATGCACCCGCTGCTCCAGCACGGCGTTGAGGCGCACGATCTCGGCCTCAGCAGCGCGGCGGTCCTCGATGTCGCGTTCCAGCGCCACATTGGCGTCGCGCAGATCGGCATAGGCCCGTTGCAGGCTGACGCACAGGCCGTTGAAGGCCGCAACCACCCGGTCCAGTTCGTCACCACCCGAACGGGCGCGGCGTCTCAGGCGCAATTCCGGCAACGCGCGGCGCACGTCATAGGCATCCAGGAACGCCGCCATGGCGATCAGATGGCGGGTGACCAGACGCCAGACGATGAACAGGGTGAACAGCGACACCAGGAAGACCTTGACCCCCTGGGTCGCCAGAATGACCAGCCCGGAATACAGAAGGCGGTCGTAAACCGCATCCAGCCCGACCTCGACGAACAGGGTGCCGATGGGGCGGGTGGGGCCGCGTTCGGGATGGATGATGGGATATTCGCGGGCGATGACCGCACCGCTGCCGCGATGCCCCACCGTCACCACCATGGGCGCCGACAGGCCGGTATAGGTCTCGCGCACCTCCAGCGCCCGCATGTCGGGCAGATGCAGCAAACCTTCCAGTTGCAGCCGCAATTGTACGCCGTCCAGCCGCCACAGGCTGCCCGCCAGACTGGCCAGGGTGGTGCTGCGGATTTCCTCGAGCCGGGTTTCGATGGCCGTCATGTCACGGCGGTATTCCAGAGCCAATTGCACGGCGGTGGAAGCCAGGGTCACCAGGACGCTGAACAGCAGGATATAAACCAGCAGCCGGACGGCGATCCGCCGCCGTACCGACACCGCCCGCGTCGCCGCCGTTTGCTGGGTCATGCTGTTTTCGGCTTCCAGGGTTTCGCCGTCCATCCCGCCCCCTTTTTTCGCGTTACAGCTTACACTGCAGGACGCAATCCCTCCAGAGGCGAACTTGATAAGTAACAGCAATCATTGCGCGTGTGTACATTCCCAGGATGCGCTTCCCCTGGCGGCCCGGAATGGTGTATGGCCTGCCCATGGGCTGCGAACAAGAAATCGGCGTTTCCCGCGAAGGGCTGGAGCAAGGCGAACTGCGCCGCATGATCGCCCAATCGGGATGGGGCCACCTGCTGCTGAGTGACGACCAGTTGGACCAGTCCCTGACGGCGGTGCGGCCGCCGGACGATGCCTGCTGGGTGTTCGCCTACGGCTCGTTACTGTGGAACCCGGTCTTCGCGCCGGTCGCGCAACGTCCAGCCCACCTGCCGGGCTATCACCGCCGATTCTGTTTCTGGATTCATGCCGGACGCGCCTCACCCAAGGCGCCGGGACTGATGATGGGTCTGATGCCCGGCGGGTCGTGCCGGGGCATGGTGCTGCGCATCGCCGCAGATCAGGCCGAAGCCGAATTGCCGCTGCTGTGGCGGCGCGAGATGGTGACCGGCGCCTATATTCCCCGCCTGCTGCCGGTGGCGACGCCGCAGGGAACGGTACGCGCCCTCACCTTCACCGCCAATCCGCGCCATCCCACCTTCGCCGGGTCGCTGTCCCCGGACGTCGTGGCTGCCGCCATCGCTGGCGCCAGCGGGCCGCTGGGCAGCAACCGCGAATACCTGTCCCGGACCCTCGACACCCTGCGCCGCCTGGGCATTCCCGACCGGGGCCTGGAGCGGCTGGATCGGGCGTTGACCCAGGCCGATGCCGCCGCTATGGTGCGCCCCGTCATTGGGGAGTAGCCGCCCTCGGGTTCAGAGGGGGAAGCGTCAACAGACTTGGGTTTCGGCCCATGGCGTTTCCGGCCGTAAGACGGCTTGGCGAGACCTTTGGCTTTGACCGCTTTCCCGGGGGGCCGGGCGGGCGGCAAGCCATTGGTCCGTCCGTCCGGCCCCCTTTTGGTATTTCCATGGAAGCCCTGCTTACCTCTACCGCCGTGGTCGCCATCGCCGAGATCGGCGACAAGACACAATTGCTGGCGCTCATGCTGGCCGCCCGGTTCCGTAAGCCGGTGCCGATCATCCTGGGCATTCTGGTGGCGACCCTGGCCAACCATGCCCTGGCCGCCGCCGCCGGATCGCTGGTCGCCGCCTGGGTCGGCCCCGAGATCATGCGCTGGGTTCTGGGCCTGTCGTTCCTGGCCATGGCCGCCTGGGTGCTGGTGCCCGACAAAGCCGACGAAGACGACGCCCCCAAGGCGGGTGCCAGCGCCTTCGTCGCGACCGTCATCGCCTTTTTCCTGCTGGAGATGGGTGACAAGACCCAGATCGCCACGGTCGCCCTGGCCGCGCGTTACCAATCGCTGCTGTGGGTCACCGCCGGAACCACCCTGGGCATGATGCTGTCCAACGTCCCCGCCGTGCTGCTGGGCGAGGTGGCGGCCACCAAGATTCCCTTGCGTCTGGTGCACATGGCAGCGGCATTGTTGTTCGCCGTTTTGGGCGTACTGGTGCTGGCCAATGTGGGGGGCGATCTGACTGCGGGCTGAGCAGTATCCGACCAAAGGATGACGTCTCTCAGACTTGAGCAACTGGAAATAGTAGAGATATACAGTTTCCAGCCGAGGAGACATCGCCATGACCTATCAGCCCCCGATCCCCCAGACCATCGTCGACATGGTGCAGGAAGCCCATTTGCGTCTTGCCGTGCTGCTGGACCTGATCGACGACGAGATGGCGGCGGGGCTGTCGGTGGCGCCGCGTCTGGCGCAGTTGCGCATGGAATACGACCGCCACGCCTTGGGGCAGGAGCAAGTGCTGAACCTGCACCTGCCCCATCTGCTGGACCAGCATCGGCGCGGCCATGACCGCATGCGCGCCCTGCTGGCGCGCATGAGCACCGAATACGCCTCGGGCGGCGACATCCGTCCGATCCGCGATCAGGTGCTGGCGCTGTTCACCGACCAGCTGATGCCGGACGATCTGGTTTTCAAAGGGATGATGTCGGCGGCGCCGATGCCTTCAGCGCGGATTTGAAGGCCCGGTCCTTCTTGACCGCCGCCTCGCGCCGCAGGGCGTCGCCATGGGGCAAGGGGCCTTCACGGTGCAGCACCCGCCACGGTCCGCGCCCGCGGGTGAAGCGGGCGCCGGTGCCACGATTGTGGCTGTCCAGCCGGGCATCCACATCCTTGGCGATGCCGGTATAGGTGATCCCGGCATCGTTGATCAGAACATAGACGAAGTAATCGCACATCAATAATGCGGCGGCGGCTTGTCGTCCTGGGGCGAGCGGTCCCAGCCCGCCTCGACCTCACGCAAGCGTCCGGTCAGGCGCCGCACCCGCTCGGTCAACAGATCGATGGTGCGGCCCTGGTCGGCGATGACCGAGGACAAGTCCTCGGTCATACGCTCGTAATAGGCGACGCGGGTTTCCAGCTCGATCAGCCGTTCTTCCAACGCCTCATCCATGACGGATTGCCTTACTTACCCGCCTGGGCGGTCCGGGGACCACGGCTGGCGTGACCGCCCTGGGCATGCCCCTGGCCGTGACCGGCAGCAGGACGGCCACCCCACTTCTTGCCCGGCACGCCGCCATCGGGACGGAAGCGCTTGGGACCTTGGGGACGGCCCGCCGGAGCGGCGGACAGCGGACGGCGGGGCTCCAGGCCCGGCACCACGTGCACTTCCATGGTGGCCTTAGTGTAACGCTCGATGCGGAACAGCGCCTCGCGGTCCACCTTGCCAGCGAACGAGATGGCGACACCCTCGGCGCCGGCGCGACCGGTGCGGCCGATGCGGTGCACGTAATCCTCGGGCTGACGCGGCAGGTCGAAATTGATGACGTGGGTCACGTCCTTGATGTCGATACCGCGCGCGGCGACGTCGGTCGCCACCAGCAGACGGATACGGCCACTGCGCAGCTGTTCGATGGTGCGATTGCGCTGCGTCTGGTTCATGTCGCCGTGCAGGGCACCGGCGGCGTGACCGGCCTCCCACAGATCGCGGGCCAGGGTGTCGGCGTCACGCTTGGTGGCGGTGAAGACGATAGCCTTCTCCACCTCGGGCAGGCCGACGAAGTGGTTGAGCAGCTTGCGCTTGTGCTCCAGGTCGTCGGCGTGGTGCAGACGCTGCTCGATCTTGGCGGCGTTCTCGGTGGTGTGGGCCACCTCGACACGGACCGGGTTCTGCAACAGACCCTCGGCCAGCTTGGCCATGCGGCGGTCCAGGGTAGCGGTGAACAGCAGGGTCTGGCGCGACCGGGCGCAGGCGGCGGCGATCTTCTCGACGTCCTCCAGGAAGCCCATGTCCAGCATGCGGTCGGCTTCGTCCAGGATCAGCACCTCGACCTCGGACAGGTTCAGGCGCTGGCGCTCGATATGGTCGATCAGACGGCCGGGGGTGGCGACCACGATGTCAACCGGACGCGACAGCATGCGCAGCTGCTCGCGGTAGGGCAGGCCGCCCACCAGTTCGACGGTGTTCAGACGCAGGAACTTGCCGTACTTGCGGGCAGATTGCAGCACCTGGCGGGCCAGTTCGCGGGTCGGGGCCAGCACCAGCACACGGGGGGTGGCGGCATCGCGGCGCGGCGCCGGGGGATTGGCGGCCAGGCGGGTCAGCGTCGGCAGCAGGAAAGCGGCGGTCTTGCCGGTACCGGTCTGGGCGGTGGCCAGCACGTCGCGGCCGTCCAGGGCCGGGGGAATGGCATCGGCCTGGACCGGGGTCGGCTGGTCGTAACCGCCTTCGACCAGGGCATTGAGAACGAGCGGATGGAGAGCGAGTTCAGAGAACGACAATGGACTTCCTTATGACAATGACGATGCGGCCCGGGCCGGAATCCGGACCAAGCGGCAGCATGAAAAGGTGCGGGAGGAGGTCAAGAGGAAGAAGCGTCCTCGCGGGGGGCGGCGCTCAAGGCCACCCCAACCCATGTCAGCGTCTCTCTCATAGAGACGCGTGAGCCTCCAGCGAATGAGCGCCGGGACCATAGACGCTTTAATGGGCACAAGGGAAGAGAATTCGATGCATCCCCGCCCCGCGTTGACGCAGGGCGGGGAAAACCGCATCACACCGCGCGGAAATTGGGCGGGCGGCGTTCGAAGAAAGCGGCGACCGCCTCTTTCAGTTCCGGCGAAGCCAGGCATTCCGAGAAGGCGGCGAATTCGGTGCCCAGCCGGGCGGCGGCGCTGTCGCCCTCGGTCTTCATCAGCGCCTTGGTCAGGCGCAGGGCGGTGGCGGGTTTGTCGGCCAGCTTGGTAGCGAGATCGGTGGCAACCGCTTCCACGGCGGCGGCAGGAGCCACCCGGTTGACCAGACCGATCTCGCGTCCGAATTGCGCGTCGAACGGTTCACCCAGCATCAGCAGTTCGGCGGCGCGGTGATGACCCGCCAGACGCGGCAACAGCAGGGACGATGCCGCCTCGGGCACCAGCGCCAGATTGATGAACGGCAATTGCAGCCGCGCATCCTCGGCCGCCACCACCAGATCGCAATGCATCAGCATGGTGACGCCGATACCGATGGCGGCGCCGTTGACCGCCGCCACCACCGGCTTGGCGGCGCAGGACAACAGCCGCAGAAAATCCGCCGCCGGGCTAGACGCGATATCGCCGACCTTGAGGAAATCGGCCAGATCGTTGCCGGCGGTGAACACGTCGCCGGTGCCGGTCAGCACGAACACCCGCACCGCATCGTCGCCCTCGCCGTCCTTGATGGCCTCGGCCAGGGCGGCATACATGGCCTGGGTCAGGGCGTTCTTTTTTTCCGGCCGCTCGATGCGGATGGTGCGGATACCGTTATCGGTGCTGACCTTGATGTGCTCGCTCATGAAGTCCCCGCAATCATTGTCGCTGATTTACTGTACCGGCCATTTCCGTCATGGCCGGGCTTGACCCGGCCATCCACGTTTGTCCGTCCCCCTTTAATTGGAAACGATGAACCAGGCGTCAACGCGTGGATGCCCGTGTCAGGCACGGGCATGACGGAAGAATTTCTCAATCTCCCCCGTCACATATTGGGATAGCCGGGTCCGCCGCCGCCTTCGGGTACCACCCAGTTGATGTTCTGGGTCGGGTCCTTGATGTCGCAGGTCTTGCAGTGCAGGCAGTTCTGGGCGTTGATCTGCAACTTCGGGCCTTCGACGATCTCGTAGACGCCCGCCGGGCAATAGCGTTGCTCCGGCGCGTCGTAGAGCGCCAGATTGACGCGGATGGCCGCGTCCGCGTCGGCCAGTTTCAGGTGGATCGGCTGGTTTTCCTCGTGGTTGGTGTTCGAGATGAACACCGAGCTGAGGCGGTCGAAGCTGACCACGCCGTCGGGCTTGGGATACTCGATGCGCGGCGCGTCCGACGCCTTCAGCAATTGCTCGTGATCGGGCTTGTGGTGGAAAGTCCACGGCGCCTTGCCACGCAGCACATAGGTATCCAGCGCAGAATAGGCGATGGCGGCGTACAGCCCCCATTTGAACGACGGCTTGATGTTGCGCACCGCGTGCAATTCTGTCCACAGCCAGGATTTGCGCAAGGCCTTCGGGTAATCGGTGGCGATGCTGCCCTCGCCCGCCAGCAGCGCGGCGATGGCTTCCGCCGCCACCATGCCCGATTTCAGCGCGGTGTGGCTGCCCTTGATCTTGGGCACATTGAGGAACCCGGCACTGTCGCCGACGATGACGCCGCCGGGGAACACCAGTTGCGGGATGGACTGGAAGCCGCCCGCCGAGATGGCCCGCGCGCCATAGGCGATGCGGCGGCCGCCCTCGAACAGCGGGCGGATGGCGGGATGGGTCTTGAAGCGTTGGAATTCATCGAACGGCGACAGATGCGGATTGCTGTAGCCCAGCCCGACCACGAAGCCCACCACCACCTGATTGTCTTCCAGGTGATAGAGGAACGAACCGCCATAGGTCTTGCTGTCCAGCGGCCAGCCGACGCTGTGGAGGATGGTGCCGGGCTTGTGCTTGGCGGGATCCACCTGCCACAGCTCCTTCATGCCCAGGCCGAAGGTCTGCGGGTCGCAATCGCGGCGCAGGTCGAAGCGGTCGAACAGAATCTTGGTCAGCGAACCGCGCACACCCTCGGCGAATACCGTCTGGCGGGCGTGCAGTTCCACGCCCGGCGTGTGGTTGGCGGTGGGCTGGCCGTCGCGGCCGATGCCCATGTCGCCGGTCGCCACGCCCTTCACGCTGCCGTCATCGTGGTACAGCACCTCGGACGCCGCGAAGCCGGGGAAAATCTCGACGCCCAATTCCTCGGCCTGCGCCGCCAGCCAGCGGCACAGATTGCCCAAACTGATGATGTAATTGCCGTGATTGTGCATCTGCGGCGGCGTCGGCAGCCGGATCGCCCGTGTCTCGGTCAGGAACAGGAAACGGTCATCCGTTGCTTTGGTCAGCAGCGGCGCCTCGCGTTCCTGCCAGTCGGGGAACAGCTCGGCCAGGGCATGCGGCTCGAACACCGCGCCCGACAGGATATGGGCGCCGACCTCGGAGCCCTTTTCCAGCACGCACACCGACAGATCGGCATTCACCTGCTTGAGCCGGATCGCCGCCGCCAGACCGCTCGGCCCGGCACCGACAACCACAACGTCGAATTCCATGCTTTCGCGGTCAGAGCTCATCGCGGCACCTGTAGTTTGAAAAAGAGAGGGGGCGGGCGGTGGTTGCCATCGGGAGAGTGCCCGCCCCCTCCAAGGTGCGGCCTCAGGGAGAAGGGAGGGCCGCGGAAAGCTTGGGCAATTCGGTGAACAAATCGCCTACCAGACCATAATCGGCCACCTGGAAGATGGGGGCCTCTTCGTCCTTGTTGATGGCGACGATCACCTTGCTGTCCTTCATGCCCGCCAGATGCTGGATGGCGCCCGAGATGCCGATGGCGATGTACAGGTCGGGGGCGACGATCTTGCCGGTCTGGCCGACCTGAAGATCGTTGGACACGAACCCGGCATCCACCGCCGCGCGGGACGCGCCGATGGCGGCGCCCAGCTTGTCGGCCACCGGTTCCAGCAGGCGGAAATTGTCGCCGTTCTGCATGCCGCGCCCGCCCGAGATGACCACGCGGGCGGCGGTCAGTTCGGGGCGCTCCGACACCGCCAGTTCCTGGCCGACGAAGGCGGAAGTCCCCGCCGCCGCCTGCGCCGCCACGGCGGCGATTTCCGCCGCGCCACCATTCGCCGGGGCGGGGTCGAAGGCGGTGCCGCGCACGGTGATGATTTTGACCGCGTCCTTGGACTGCACCGTCGCCAGGGCGTTACCGGCATAGATTGGGCGCACGAAGGTGTCGGCGGACAGCACGGCGGTGATTTCCGAAATCTGCTGCACGTCCAAAAGCGCGGCGACGCGCGGCAACACGTTCTTGCCCGAGGTGGTGGCGGGGGCCAGCACCGAATCGTACCCGGCGGCCAGCGACACCACCAGCGGCGCCAGGTTTTCCGCCAGGGCATGGGCATAGGCGGCATCGTCGGCCACCAGCACCTTGGCGACACCCGCCACCTGGGCGGCGGCTTGGGCCACGGCGGCGATGTCGTGACCGGCGACCAGCAGATGCACCGGACCACCCAGCTTGGCGGCGGCGGTAACGGCGTTCAGGGTGGCCGCCTTGAGCGCGCGGCCATCGTGTTCGGCAATGACAAGACTGGTCATGTTTCCTCCGTGCGTTCCCTTCTCCCTACCCGCGTCACCCCCGCGCAGGCGGGGGTCCATGGAGCCGCCTGTCGCGGCGTCGGACATGGATTCCCGCTTGCGCGGGAATGACTGAATGGGGAGATCAGATCACCTTCGCTTCGTTCTTGAGCTTGTCCACCAGGGCGGCGACGTCGGCCACCTTGATCCCGGCCTTGCGCTTGGCCGGTTCCTCGACCTTCAGCGTCACCAGGCGCGGGGCCACATCCACCCCGGTATCGGCCACCGGCAGCACGGCCAGCGGCTTCTTCTTGGCCTTCATGATGTTGGGCAGCGAGGCGTAACGCGGCTCGTTCAGGCGCAGATCGGTAGTGACCACGGCGGGCAGGGTCAGCGAGACGGTTTGCAGACCGCCATCGATCTCGCGCGTCACGCTGGCCTTGCCGTCGGCGATCACCAGCTTCGAGGCGAAAGTACCCTGGGGCCACCCCATCAGCGCCGCCAGCATCTGGCCGGTCTGGTTGGAATCGTCGTCGATGGCCTGCTTGCCCAGGATCACCAGATCGGGCTTTTCGGTCTCGGCCAGATGCCGCAGGATCTTGGCGACCGCCAGCGGCTGCACGTCATCGTCGGTCTGCACCAGGATGGCGCGGTCGGCACCGATAGCCAGCGCCGTGCGCAGGGTTTCCTGGGCCGCCGCCGGGCCGACCGACACCGCCACCACTTCCGCGACGATGCCCGCTTCCTTCAGGCGCACCGCCTCTTCCACCGCGATCTCGTCGAACGGGTTGGCGGAATACTTCACGTTGGCGGTTTCCACGCCGGTATTGTCGGCCTTGACGCGGATCTTGACGTTGTAGTCAACCACCCGCTTGATCGCCACCAGGGCTTTCATGTCGTCTCTCCTCAATCCACGAACAGATCGGTCAGCGGCTCGCCGCCCGACACCACCAGATAGCCGGACAGATCGGTCATCCCTTCCTCGGCCAGCACCTGCTCGTCGATGAAGAAATTGCCGGTGCAGTCGCGCGACGGGCGGGTCAGGATGGCGTGGGCGGCATCGGCCACGATCTCGGGGGTGCGGCAATGGCTGGGCTTGATGGCGCCGCCCAGCATGGCCAGGGCGGCGGTATCGATCACCGTGCGCGGCCACAGGGCGTTGGCGGCGATGCCGATGTCCTTGAACTCGCCCGCCCAGCCCAGCACGCACAGGCTCATGCCCATCTTGCTGATGGTGTAGGCGACGTGGCCCGCGAACCATTTGGGGTCCAGCGACGGCGGCGGCGACAGGGTCAGGATGTGCGGGTTGGCCGACTTCTTCAGATAGGGCAAGCAGGCCTGGGTGGTGGCGAAGGTGCCGCGCACGTTGACCGACATCATCAGGTCATAGCGCTTCATGGCGGTGTCGGCGGTGCCGGTCAGGTTGATGGCGCTGGCGTTGTTGATGACGATGTCGATGCCGCCGAACGCCTCGGCCGCCTGGGCGGCGGCGTCGGCCAGATTGGCCTCGTCACGCACGTCCACCACCAGCGGCAACGCCTTGCCGCCCAGCGCCTCGATCTCATCGGCGGCGGTATAGATGGTGCCGGGCAGCTTGGGATGGCTTTCCACCGTCTTGGCGGCGACGACGATGTTGGCGCCGTCGCGGGCGGCCCGCAGCGCAATGGCCTTGCCGATGCCGCGGCTGGCGCCGGTAATGAACAGGGTCTTGCCGTTCAGCGAACGCATGTCGAGTCCTCCCCGCCGTGACCGGGCACGGCCTTTGTGTTTTGTTTATTCGGCGGCGCGCAGCGGCGCCGGTTCGTCGAAAATGGTGTCGTCCACGTCCCGCCATTGTCCGGCCCAGGCCGGAACCGGCGGTACCGGGCCGGAAAAGCCCAATTCCTCGGCCACCCGCACCGGCGGCACGATGCCGCCCTGATCCAGAAAGGCCGCCCGCACCACCGCCAGACAGGCGGGCACGCCGCCTTCGGCCTCGATGCGGTGTTCGATGTAGATCCAGCGTTCGTCCCAACACAGCATGCGCGAGCGCAGGGTGAAGCTCTGGAACGGCTTGAGCGAGCGGCGATAGCGCACCAGCGCGCCGCCGATCACCGCCTGCCAGCCCTTGCGGGCCATGGGCCGCCATAGGCCGCCGCGCAGGATCAGGTCGAACCGCCCCAAATCCATCAACGCCAGATACCGGGCGTTGTTCATGTGGACATTGATGTCCAGATCGTTGGGCCACACCCGAAAGCGCAGCACCGATTGGTCCGTCATGGACAGACGCCGCCGCAACACGGCGCAGATCAGGACCTTGAGCAGACGGAACCACAGATTCATTGGTGATGCCCCCACCCTGCCCCTCCCCCGGCCGGAACCGGGGGAGGACCGGGATGCGTCAGAACGCCGCTTCGTCGAAGGCCATGATGGACTTGCCGCCCGCCATGATCTGCGCGAACAGCGCATTGGTCTGCGGCAGGACGCGCTCCATGTAGAAGCGGGCGGTGTTCACCTTGGCGGTGTAGAAGCCGTCCGTATCTTCGGAACCACCAGCCTTGGGCAGGCTGATTTCCGCCATCTTGGCCCACAGATAGGCCAAGGCGGTCAGACCCAGCAGCCGCAGGTAATCGGTGGCGGCAGCCCCGGCCTCGTCCGGGTTGGCCATGCCCGCGCGGGCCACCTGGGCGGTGGCCTGTTGCAGGCGGACGAAAGCCTTGGCCAGCGGCTGCGCGAACTCGCCCATGGTTTCGTCTTCCATGCGGCTCTCGATGTACTCGGACACCGGATGGAAGAAACGCCGCAGGTTGCGCCCGGCATTGGCGGGCAGCTTGCGCCCCACCAGATCCAGCGCCTGGATGCCGTTGGTGCCTTCGTAAATCTGGGCGATACGGCAGTCGCGCACCAATTGCTCCATACCGTGTTCACGGATGAAGCCATGGCCGCCGAACACCTGGACACCCAGGTTGGTGGCCTCGAAGCCCAAATCGGTCATCAGCGCCTTGATCACCGGGGTGATCAGGGCGACAAATTCCTCGGCCTCCTGGCGGGTCTGTGCGTCGGGATGGTGCTTCTGGAGGTCCAGGCTCTTGGCGGCCCAGGCGCCCAGGGCACGGCAGCCCTCCACATAAGCGCGCTGAGTCAGCAGCATACGGCGCACGTCGGGATGGACGATGATCGGATCGGCGGCCTTGTCCGGGTGCTTGATTCCGGTCAGCGAGCGGCCCTGGATGCGTTCGCGGGCATAGGTGACGGCACCCTGATACGAAGCCTCGGCCAGACCCAGCCCCTGGATGCCCACCGACAGACGCTCGGTGTTCATCATGGCAAACATGGCCTGCATGCCCTTGTTGGCCTGACCGATCAGCCAGCCGGTGGCGTCGTCGAAATTCATGACGCAGGTGGACGAGGCCTTGATGCCCATCTTGTGCTCGATGGAACCGCAGGCGACACCGTTGCGGGCACCGGGATTGCCGTTGGCATCGGGCAGGAACTTGGGCACCAGGAACAGGCTGATGCCCTTGACACCCTTGGGCGCGTCGGGCAGGCGGGCCAGCACCAGATGGATGATATTCTCGGTCAGGTCATGCTCGCCGGCCGAGATGAAAATCTTGGTGCCGGTGATCTTGTAGGAGCCGTCGCCCTGCGGCACCGCCTTGGTGCGCAGCATACCCAGATCGGTGCCGCAATGGGGCTCGGTCAGGCACATGGTGCCGGACCAGGTACCGTCCACCATCTTGGGCAGATAGGCGTCCTTCAGTTCGTCCGAACCATAGCCGTGCAGCGACACATAGGCGCCGTGCGACAGGCCGGGATACATGCCGAAGGACAGATTGGCCGAGCAGATCATCTCTTCGACCAGGGTGTTGACGGCCTTGGGCATGCCCTGGCCGCCATAGGCCGGATCACAGCCGATGGAGGTCCAGCCGCCCTCGCGGAAGGTCTTATAGGCCTCGATGAAGCCCTTGGGGGTGCGGACCACGCCGTTCTCGAAGGCGCAGCCTTCCTCGTCGCCGGAGCGGTTCAGCGGGTGCAGCACGCCCTCGCAGACCTTGGCCGCCTCTTCCAGCACCGGGTCGATGAGGTCGCGGGTAAAATCCTCGTAACCGGGGAGCGTGGCGAGATCGTCGCCGCCCATCAGCTCGAAGAGAACGAAGCGCATGTCGCGCAGGGGAGCCTTGTAGCTGGCCATGTTCAGTATCCTATCTTCTTTGCCCCCCTCTTCCTCGTCATGCCCGGGCTTGACCCGGGCATCCACGCCACCCTGGGTGGCCCCATGGATCGCCGGGTCAAGCCCGGCGATGACGCAAGAAAAGGAAAGCGCGGGATCAGTTGCGAAGCGGCTTGCCGGTCAGCAGCATGTGCTCGACGCGGGCCAGGGTGCCGGGATGGCGCACCAGCCGCATGAACGCCTCGCGCTCCAGATCGTAGAGGGCATCCTCGTCCACCAGCTTGATGACGTCGGTATCGCCGCCGCTGAGAACGTGGGCGACCTCGCCCGAGACCACACCGTCATGCACCGTGGCCTTGCCCAGACGTTGGAAGCCGGACACCGCCATCTCCAGCGCCACCTTGCCCGACGGGCCCGGCAGGGCCAGCGGCGCCGGAGGCTCCGGCACCTGATAGCCGTCCACCATGGACAACGCCTTGGCCTTGGCATCGGCCAGCAGGCGATAGCGGTTCATGGTGATGCCGTCGGCCGGACGCAGGAACAGGTTTTCCTTGGCCTCGGCCGCCGACTTGGCGACGGTGGCGGTGCTGATCAGCTCGAACGCCTTGCCGATGGCGGGCATCGGCCCCTTGGGCAGCAGGCCCGACGACGCCCAGCGGGTCAGCATTTCCTTGCAGCCGCCCCAGCCCGGCAACAGGCCGACGCCCACTTCCACCAGCCCCATATAGGTCTCGGCATGGGCCTGCACCGCGCCGCAATGCAGCAGGATTTCACAGCCGCCGCCCAGCGCCATGCCCGACGGCGCGCCGACCACCGGGAACGGCGCGTATTTCAGCGCCTTGTAGGCCTGCTGACCGGCCCCGACCAGGGAGTCGATCTCGGTCCAGGCGGCGATGTTGGCGGCGAAGATCGCCAGGCCCAAATTGGCGCCGACCGAGAAATTGCTGCCTTCGTTGTAGATGACCAGCGCCTTGAAATCCTTCTTCACCCGGCGGATGGACTTGGTCAGCAAATCCATGATGTCGGGGTCGAGGGCGTTCATCTTGCTGGTGAATTCGAAGCAGGCCACGCCGTCGCCGATATCCCACAGCGCCGCCGAGCCGTTCTTCAGCACCGGCTGGCTCTTCAGCTTGATATCCGACAGCATGATCACGCCATCGGGACGGATCAGGTCACGATACTGGCCGTCCAGGCCCAGCACCTGACGGGTGCCGTTCTCGACGCGGTAGAAGGTCTTGCCTTGGGCGGTCTTCAGGATAGCCGGAACCGGCAGGCCGGTAGCCTCCAGCTTGGCGGCCAGCCAATCGACGCCGATCTGGTCGATCAGCTCGAACGGGCCGAACTTCCAGTTGTAGCCAAGGCGCATGGCCTCATCGATGGACTCGATCTCGTCGGCGGCATCGCCCACCAGGGCGGCGGCATAGGACAGGGTTTGGCCCAGCACCCGCCACGCATAGCGGCCATGGTCGCTGTCATGGTCCAAAAGCTTGGTCAGTTTACGGCCCATGGACTTGACCGCCTCGACACTGGCGCGCTTGGTGGCGCGGTATTCGCCGGTGCGCAGGTCGATGCTTTCCTTGGCCTTGTTCTTCTCGCGGTTGACACGATAGAAACCGCCCTTGCCCTTACGGCCGGTATAGCCGTCGGCGATCATCTTCTCGACCAGCGGCAACGGCCGGTTCAGGCCGTGGAACATGTCGCCCTGGGGCAGCGCCGCCGCCAGCGAGGCATTGACGTGCGGCATCAGGTCGAGGCCGACCAGATCCAGCAGGCCGAACACGCCGGTCTTGGGCACGCCCATGGGCTTGCCGATGATGGCGTCCACGTCCTCGATGTCCAGGCCCGCGTCCACCGCCTCGACCACGGCGGCCTGCAGCCAGGTGACGCCCAGACGGTTGGCGATGAAGCCGGGACGGTCCTTGCAGCGCACCACCGACTTGCCGAGACGGACATCGGCGAAATGCGACACCGCCTCCAGCGCCTCGGGCCGCGACTTCTCACCGCCGACCACTTCCAGCAGCCGCATGTAGCGCGGCGGGTTGAAGAAGTGGGTGATGACGAAATCCTGGGCGAAGGCATCGGACAGACCGCCGACCAGGGTCGCCAGCGGAATGGTCGAGGTGTTGGACGACACCACCGAGCCGGGCTTACGCACCGCGTCGATCTTGGCATACAGCGCCTGCTTGATGTCCAGGCGCTCGATGACCGCTTCGACGATCCAGTCGCAATCGGCCAGCAGTTCCAGATGGTCCTCGATATTGCCGGTGGTCACCAGCTTGGCCGCCGCCTTGCCCATGAAGGGCGCCGGATCGGCCTTGAGCATCCTGGCCACCGCACCTTCGGCGATGGCGTTGCGATTCTCGGCGCCCTGCGGAACGATGTCGAGCAGAACGACGGGGAATCCAGCGTTGGCGACATGGGCGGCGATACCCGCGCCCATGACACCCGCGCCGATCACCGCGACTTTCTTAATCTCCGCCATGTCACACGGCCTCCAGGATGGTGGCGATGCCCTGGCCGCCGCCAATGCACTGGGTGGCGAGGGCGAACTGGCCGCCCTGGCGCTTCAGCAGGCTGGCGGCCTTGCCGACGATGCGGGCACCGGTGGCGCCCAGCGGATGGCCGATGGCGATGGCACCGCCATCGATATTGACCTTGTCGATGTCCAGACCCAGATCACGGACACAGGCGATGGACTGGCTGGCGAAGGCTTCGTTCAGTTCGATGACGTCCAGATCCTGGGCCTTGATGCCCGCCCGCGACAGCGCCTTGAGGCTGGACCCCACCGGACCGATGCCCATGATTTCCGGGTCGCAGCCGCACACGGCGACCGAGCGGATGGCGGCCAGGATGTCCAGATTGTGGGCCTTGGCGTAATCTTCCGAGCACACCAGAACGGCGGCGGCGCCGTCGGTCAGCGGCGACGAGGTTCCGGCGGTAACCACGCCCTGGGCGTTGAAGCAGGGCTTCAGATCGGCCAGGCTTTCGGCAGTGGTTTCGGCGCGGATGCAGCCGTCCACCGAGATGGTGCCCTTGCGGCCGGTGATGGCGACGATTTCATCGTTGAACTTACCGGCGGCCTGGGCGGCACTGGCGCGCTGATGCGAGCGGACAGCGAATTCTTCCTGCTCGCGGCGGGTGATTTCCCACTTGGCCGCCACGTTCTCGGCAGTGTCGCCCATGCCCATATAGGCGCCGGGCATCTCCTTGGCGAATTGCGGATGCGGCAGCGGGTTGAAGCCCATCATCGGCACCCGGGTCATGCTTTCCACACCGGCGCAGATGAAGGCGTCGCCCGCACCCATCTGGATGGACCCGGCGGCGATATGCACCGACGACATGGACGAGCCGCAGAAGCGGTTGACGGTCATGGCGCCCAGCGAGCGCGGCAGACCGGCCATCAGGCTGACCAGACGGGAGACGTTGAAGCCCTGCTCGCCCTCGGGGAAGGCGCAGCCGAGGATCAGATCCTCGATGTCATCGGCCGGGATGCCGGACTTGGCGACCAGCGCGCGCACCACCTGCGCGGCCAGTTCATCGGGACGGACGGAAGCCAGTTCACCCTTCTTGGCCGGGGTAAACGGCGAGCGCGCGTAACCGGCGACAACCACCTTCTTCATCGACGATTCTCCGAGTTCTTGTTTTGACTGGAGGCCGTCGGGAAGGTGGCGTTGCCATTTGCCTTCCCTAGGCCGAATTGACGTCCACACCCTTGCGCTTGAGCGAATCGAGGCTCATGCGCTCGATCTCGCGCAATTCGTCCAGGCTGGTCTGCACCGCCTGAAGCTGGTCCTCGAGCTGGGTGACGCGCCCGCGAACCTTGGTAACCAACACCCGCAATTGCTCGACCTGCGTGGTGTCCACCACGTAGAGGTCGAGAAACTCCTTGATGTCCTTGAGCGAGAACCCCAGCCGCTTGCCCCGCAGGATGAGAATCATCCGTGCCCGGTCGCGATGGGTGTAAACCCGCGTGGTGCCCGCACGCTGCGGCAGGATCAGCCCCTGATCCTCGTAGAACCGGATGGTTCGCGGCGTGACACCCAAATCCTTCGCCAACTCGGTGACGGAGTAGATCTTTTCCATGTCCAGCTTCGTTCTCCAGGGCCAACAAGTTACGCGCAGGGGCATAAGTTGCCCTGCACGTCACCTTCATACCATGGAAAATCGTCGCGGTCATGACCGTCATCTCTCGTTGGCTTAATTGTTACGAAGCTTGACGGGTGGCGTCGGCGCCACCTTCGGCCGCCTTGGCCTTTTCCTCGGCAACCAGTTCCTTCTTGGACAGCTTGCCGATCATGGTCTTGGGCAGTTCGTCGCGGATTTCGATGCTTTTCGGCATCTCGATGCGCGAAATCTGGGTGGCGAGGAACGCCTTGATCTCTTCCGGCTCGGCGGTGGCGCCGTCGCGCAGCCGCACGAAGGCCTTGGGCGCTTGGCCGCGATACTGGTCGGGGACACCGATCACCACCGCCTCGGCCACCGCCGGATGCAGGTACAGGGCTTCCTCGATGACGCGGGGATAGACGTTGAAACCGCCCGCCAGGATCACGTCCTTGATACGGTCCACCAGGAACAGATAGCCGTCCTCGTCGCGGTAGCCCACATCACCGGTGCGCAGGGCACCGTCGATGAACACCTGTTCGGTATCCGCCGGACGCTGCCAATAGCCCAGCATGACCTGGGGACCGCGCACGCAGATTTCGCCGTTCTCACCCAGGCCCAGAATCTGGGTGGGGTCAGTGGTCGAGCGGATTTCCACCACCGTCTCATCCAGCGGCACGCCGATGGAGGCGGTCTTGATCAGACCGCTGATGGGGTTACAGGTGACCACCGGCGAGGATTCCGACAGGCCGTAGCCTTCCACCAGACGGCAGCCGGTCAGCTCCTCGAAGCGGGTGCGGACCTCGACCGGCAGCGGCGCGCCGCCCGAGATGCAGTAGCGGATGGACGACAGGTCGAACCCGCCCTGGGCCGCCGCGCCGTTCAGCGCGGTGTAGATGGTCGGCACGCCGGGGAACAAGGTGGGACGGCGTTTGGTGATCAGCTTCAGCACCTGTTGCAGGTCGAAGCGCGGCACCAGGATCAGCTCGGCACCGATGGTGATGCCCAAGTTCATCACCACGGTCATGGCGAAGACGTGGAACAGCGGCAACACGCCCAGCACCCGTTCCTGACCGGCCAGAATTTCCGGCATCCAGCGCCGGATCTGCTCGGCATTAGCGGTCAGGTTGGCGTGGGTCAGCATGGCGCCCTTGGGCACACCGGTGGTGCCGCCGGTATATTGCAGCACCGCGATGTCCTTGACCGGGTCGATCTCGACCGGACGCGGTTTGCCTTGGGTGGCCACCAGCCGCTCGAACGGCACATGGTGCAGATCGTCGGGAACCTCGGCCATCTCGGAGCGCTTGAGCACCGAGAACAGCACGCTTTTCACCGCCGGCAAGATGTCGGCCATGGAGCAGACCACCACCCGTTCCAGGCAGGTCTCCTCCAACATGGCGGCGACCTTGGGATATATCTGCTTGAGGTCGAGCGTCACCATGATGGTGGTGCCCGAATCGTTGATCTGGTGCTTCAGTTCGCGTTCGACGTAAAGCGGGTTGTAGTTCACAACCACGCCGCCCGCCTTCAGCACCGCGAAATAACAGATGACGAAGTACGGAGTGTTGGGCAGGCACAGGCCCACCCGCACACCCTTGCGCACTCCGAGTTGCTGGAAGCCACGCGCCGCGCGCTCCACCAAATCGCCCAATTCGCCATAGGTGGTCCGCTTGCCCAGGAAATCGACGGCGACCTGCCCGGGAAAGCTGGCCACCGCGCGGTCCAGGATGGCCGAGACCGGCATGGCCGGGATGGGGCCGTTCGACGTTTGCATGACGTTGCTCACGATCGCATGTCCTCCAGCACCCGGCCCTTAGAACTTCATCACGAAACTGGCGCTGACGATGTTCACATGGGCATCGTAGCTGCCGACCAGAGTGCCGCCCCGACTGGTGCTGTCCTCATTGATGTCGGCACCCGCACCCCAGATATAGGTGTAGCCGATGTTGGTTTGCAGACTGGGACTGAAGTCGTAGCTGTAGCCCAGCGACAGCCAATAACGATCCGAATCCGGGATACGGGCGGTACGATGCTGGTCATCCACCGCCGACTGGTCATAGGCGACGCCGAAATGGAATTTGCTCTTCTCGTCCATGGTGTAAGTGGTACCCAACGAGAAGAACCAAGTGTCGTTCCAGCTTTCATCCACCACGGTATCATCGCGCCCGCTGTCGTAGCTGACGCGCAGTTCCTTGAAGTTGGACCACTTCGTCCATTGCACGTCCGACATCACAGCCCATTGCGGCGAGATCTCGTGGTAAACGCCAAGGGTCACGGTGTCTGGGGTGGTCAGGTTGGCCGAGGCGCCGGTATTGCGCAGATTCACACCCAGCGCGTTCTTCTGCGCGGTGGTGGCGGTGAAATTGGCATCGCCGGACAACTCGTGCTTGATCTGCGAACGATAGTTCAGGCCGACACGGGTCTGCGGCGTGAATTCGTACAGAAAACCGAGATCGCCACCGAAGCCGATATCGTCGCCTTCGATGGTGGCACGGCCATCAGGTTGCCCCGCACCCATGAACGCAGCCATGTTGATATCGTTGGTCAGGCGCGCCTTGACATACGAGACCTGCACACCGCCGCCGATGGACAGCTTGTCGGTCAGGCGATAGGCCACGGACGGAGTGACGTTGATGTTGGTGATCGAGCTTTCCACCGCGTGGTAGCGACCAACCCAACCATCCTCGTATTCCGAACGCAGGCCGAACGGCGCGGTGATTGCGACACCGAACTTCAGATCGGGGCGATAATCCCACATGGCATAGGCAGCACCGACCGCCGCATCCTTGATGGCGTCGCCGCCCAGGTTACCGCTGGTGCGGGTGCCGCTGACGGTATTACTGCCCTCGAACTTGGCGACAGGCGCAATCCAGGTGACCGAACCCGCAGTCTGATCACCCTCCAGCCGGGTCATGCCCGCCGGATTGTAGTAGATGGTCGAAAGGTTATAGGCCTTGGCGGTCGAACCGGCGAAGGCGTTGCCCAGACCTTCCGAGCTTTGTTCGCGCAGTTGGAAGCCGGCGGCTCCCGCCTCGCCCGCCGCGCACAGAACCGTCATCAAGCCAAGGGCGCTGGTCAGCACCTTGCTGCGATTGGTGATCGACATCCCTGTTTCCTCCGTTGGCGAACTTTTGCCGCCATTTGATGTGAAGCCTAAACACCGCCAAACTTTACGTCAAGGGATTTCCCTTTACGTTAACGTTAACTTGATCTCCCAAAAACAGGCCAACCCACGATCACGGCCGGCGTTCGGTACGCACCACTTCGATGGGGTAACCGGAACGCTGGAACGCCGCCTTCAGCAGATAGCCATCGGCGCCATACCACAGGTCGCGCTCCACATCGCCGGTGATGCGGAAATGATCGGCCTGCAGAACCTTGCCATCCACGCTCACCGATTCACTGCCCAGCGACGCCACCTGCACCCGGTAGGGCTTGGCGTCGATGATGCTGAACAATTCCTTGCGATCCAGGATCGCCCGTCCCCACAGGGTCAAAGGCAATGGATCGCCCGCCCGCTCGGCAGTCTGGCCGTTGACAGTCATGGTCCAGCCAGCATCGCCGCGCACGGCCTCAAATTTGGATTTGGTGCCGTCATCATCGGTATCGGCAACCATGCGCACCAGCTTGCCGCCATGCCATTCCTCGCGGCGGCTGTGCTCGTAATGGAATTCCAGGAACAGAACCTTGGCGCGGGTGGTGGTCCGCACCTCGACCAGGGCGGCATCGCCATCCCGGTTGATGGTCACCCGTTCCTGACCGATGGGCTCACCTTCCTTGCGGATGGAATAGCCCAGGGCCACGCTGTCCGCCCACGCAGGAACGGAGCACAGCAAAGCCGCCGCCAGGGCGGCTCCTGCCAGCATGGCGCGCGCCGGGGCAAGCATCACCGCCCGCTCAACCGATCGCGCCGACCAGTTTCATGGCAACGCCCATGGAACCGGACACTTTGATTTTACCCAGCGTATAGCCAAGCATGGGATCAAGCTTGCCATCCATCAGCTTGATCAGATTCTCGCCGGTGATCTTGATGGTGCAGGCGGCGTCGGCATCGCCGCCATCATCCTCGCTCAGCGTCGGGCTGTTGGCACTGGCGTCCACCAGCCAGGCACCATCCTTGCCCAAATCGAAACGAACCACCGCACCAAGCCGCGACAGCTTGGGCAGGGCGTCCCGCAGACGATCCTCCACATCGGTCATCGTAACCGCCTTTCTCCGAAGCGCTTTATGGGAGATCAGGTATACCCTTACGTTTACGTCAACGTAACTATAAATTTACACATCGATAAATGCTGATACATGTGATTTTTTTCCTTATCAATCATTCATTAGAGTCGCAGATTTCTGCGATATCTCGGCAATGCAGCAAAAATGCTGCATTGCACAGAGCCTGGAAAATGAAGGCACCCTGCACCAACCTATATTCTTTTATTCCTACGCACCATACGATAGTGCATTTACCTATACGTGATATGACCTTGGTTGGAGCCCCATCTACACCCCTTATCCGACATATTTGCTAAGGCAATGATCCACCCATCGCCGCCCTTTCGTTGACAGGGCAGACCCAAGGTGCGAGTTTTGGCGCAAATCAACGCCTTGGGAGATATGAAATGCCCGGTCTGTTGCAGGGAATCGTCCTGTTTCTGGTGGGATGCGTGGTGGTGTACGGCCTGATCGCCTCCCTCAAGCCCAAAGCGGCGGAAGAAGGCCATGGACACGGCGGCCACGGCCACCACTAACCCCGCAGGCCCGCTCCGGCGGGCCTCGCCTTTCCCGGCTATGGCATCGCATGTCGATTCTCGACACCTTCTCCGCCAAGGGCTCCACCTCCCAAGCCAACTTCATCGGCGCCGCCGAACAGGCCTTTTGGGTCCGCGCGCGCCGCAATCACCTGTTGGCAGACTGGGCCTGCGATCTGACGGACGAAAACAATCAGGCCTATCTGCGCCTGCTGCTGGACGCTGACTTCGCCAAGGTGGAGACCAAGGCCGAGGAAGGCTTCCTGATGCTCAAGATCCGCAATGACCTGATGGGCTTCGGCATTTTCCTGTCGGCCGAGGAGCTCAAGGACGTCTGCCGCCGTTTCGAACGCCAGGCCTGGCTGGAACGCCAGGGCTGACCCGCCCCCCATCATCCGAGACACGCCATGGACCAGAACACCGCCGACCGGCTGTTCCAGCACATCTATGATTCCCTGGACCAGGACAACGCCGCCGACCTGGAAACCTTTGCCCAGGCCTTCCTGCAAAATGGCGAGATGTGGGACACCCTGGCCGACCTGTTCCCCACCGCCAAGGCGTCGGAATTGCGCGCCATCATGATGCGCGCCTTCGACCAGTGGAGCCGCGAGCATGGCGGCAGCGGCGTGCGCACCTGATCCTTTTTATTTTTTTGCGCAGGAACCGGCCTGCCCGTGCGTATAAGCCAGTGTGAAGCCTGAACGTACCCTTTTGGCCAGACTGGAGACCACCGCGCAGACCATGGACGATGAAAGTCTGCTTCTGGCCATCGGCCGCGGGGACCATCAGGCCTTCGCCGCACTGATGCAACGCCACGGAGCCTTCGCCATGACGCTGGCAATCCGAATGACCGGCAATGCCCAGGACGCCGAAGAGGTCGCCCAGGAAGCCTTTCTGCGCGTCTGGTCGGCGGCCGAACGCTGGCAGCCCGGCGGGGCGCGCTTTACCACTTGGTTGTACCGGGTGGTGATGAACCTATGTCTGGACCGCAAGCGCCGCGCGCCCATGCTGCCCATGGACGATGTGGCCGAGCCTGCCGACCCGGCCCCCGGCGGCTTGGATATGTGTGCCGAGGACCAGGCCCGCGATCTGGTGCAGGACGCGCTTGCCTCGCTGCCTGACCGTCAGCGGGCGGCCGTGTCCTTATGCTATTACGGCGATGTCAGTTGCCAAGAGGCGGCCGACACGCTGGACGTATCGCTGTCCGCGCTGGAATCGCTGCTTGTGCGAGGCCGACGGGGATTACGAGATTTCTTCGCCCGCCGAGGATTGGAGAAAATGGGAGACGTGCTATGACGTTGGACCAATTCACCGCCCTGCTGGATCGCCACGGCAGTCGCCGCGACCAATGGCCGGAACACCAGCGCGCCGCCGCCCTGTCCCTGGTGGCGCGGGATGCCGCCGCCGCCGCCGCGCTGGCCGAGATCGAGCGCATGGACACCCTGATGGCCGGATTCGACCCCGCCCGCCAGATCGGCCCCGATGCCCTGGTCCGGCTGCAAAATTCGGTTCTGGCGCAAATTCCCGCCCGACGCCCATCGCGCCGTCCGCTGTGGCGGACCGCGTTGGACCATCTCGGCACCGCGCTTGGCGCTGGCCGCGAATGGGGACCGCGCCTTGCCGCGTCAGTGGCGGGTGCGGCCATGCTGGGCCTGGTGGCTGGCGGCCTTCTGCCCACCGCAACCACTCAGGAAATGTCAGCGGTTGAACTGCTGGCCATGACGAACGCCTATACCCCGCTGGACGCACGATGACCAATACGAAACCCTGGATGTGGCTTCTGGTCGCCTCGCTGGCCCTGAACGTTTTTCTGGGCGTTACGGTCGGCACGCACTTCTTCCGCGGGCCGCCGAAGGGTCCCCCTCCGCGGCCAGGGATGTTCCTTCTGGACATGGCTGAAAACCTGCCCGAGGACGATGCGCGCATTCTGCGCCAGGCATTCGAGGCCCATAAGGGAGAATTCCCTGGGGATATGGGACCGCCGCTGCGCGACGCGCTGGTGGCGGACCCCTTCAATCTCGAAGCATTCCTGCGCATGGAAAGCGAATTCCGTGCCAGTCGCGAGCGCGAAGGCGCGGTGATCGGCGCGATCCTGGCCGAGGCCCTGCCCAAGATGTCGCCGGAAGGGCGCAAACGCTTGGCCCTCCATCCGCCGCGCCCGCCTAAGCCCCGTTGACGATACCGGCCGCCGTCCCCACGGCGGCCTTTCTTTTGCCCGCCAACCCGGCAAGTTTTTCCCACCTACCCGGCAATTCCTGCCCGCCACGGGGCAGTTTTTACCCAGCTAACCATTTGATTTTCTTTTACAATTTTGCGCCTGCTTCTCTGTACTGCCGCGTATAAGGAAGTAACGGGCGCTCCTATCGCCCCCACCGGAACCGAACGGAACCAGCGCGATGATGCCTCAAACCTCGCTGCACAGCCGCCCCACCGCCGCCCTGGCCACGGAACTCGACGACGACGCTCTGCTGGAGCGCATGAAGGCCGATGATTCCGAAGCCTACCGAATCCTGGTGGAGCGGCATGTGGACCGCGCCTACGCGCTGGCCCTGCGCACCTTGCGCAATTCGGCCGACGCCGAGGATGTGGCGCAGGAAGCCCTGGTCAAGGCCTGGACCCACCGCCATTCCTGGCAGCCGGGCAAGGCCAAGTTCTCGACCTGGCTGTATCGCGTGGTGTTCAACCGCTGCATCGACCTGAAGCGCATGCCGTCCAGCGCATGCCTGGACGATGTGGCCGAGCCCGAGGACGATTGCCCCGATTCGGTGGATTCCATCCATCGCCGCCAGGTCTATAGCCGCCTGGAGGATGCGCTGGCGACCATGCCCGAGCAACAGCGTGCCGCGCTGACGCTGGCCTATTTCGACGACATGGGCAATTCCGAGATCGCCGCCGTTCTGGGCACCACCGTCCAGGCGGTCGAGAGCCTGCTCAAGCGCGGCCGCCAGGGCCTGCGCGAGCGTCTGCGCCGTTCCGAGCGTGATATCCGCCACATTTTCGCCGAGGGCTGAAAAAACACCGCCTGATCGGGCCAGACGATCCGTTCCAACCATGAAGGCCCTCCGAGGATGGCCAGCCCCGCCAAGCGGGACAAATTGGATCAAGTCCCGCCAAGCGGGGCGGAATGGATCAGAAGGAGACATTGTCATGCCCGTCATCGCCACGAACACCGCCGCCAACTCGGCCCTTCGCTACCTGAACCTGAATTCGGACACCGAATCCAGCATCACCTCCAAGCTGGCCTCTGGTTCGCGTATCACCAAGGCTTCGGACGACGCGTCGGGCCTGGCCATCGGTACCCGCATCCAGTCCGACGTCACCGTGCTGGGTCAGGCGGCGACCAACGCCAGCCAGGCGACCGCTATCCTGCAGACCGCCGACGGCGGCCTGGCCCGCATCAGCGACATCCTTCAGCGCATGAAGTCCCTGGCCACCCAGTCCTATTCCGGTTCGGTGACCGACAACGAGCGCGCCTACATTACGTCGGAATACTCCGAGCTGATGAAGGAAATCGACGGTATCGCCAGCTCCACCCGCTACAACGGCGTGTCGTTGCTGGACGGTACCGGCGTCTACGCCTCGGGCGTCGATTTCATGGTTGGCACCTCGACCTCGGACGTCATCCAGGTGAAGATCGCCGATGTCGATTCCACCGCGCTGGGCATCAACTCGTCCGCGGTCGGCACCAGCGCCACCGCGTCGTCCGCCGCGACGGCGCTGGACACCGCCATCGGCAAGATTTCCTCGGCCCGCGCTTCGGTTGGTGCGTCCATGTCGCGCTTCGACTTCCGGTCGCAGACCATCGCCACTTCCGAGGAAAACCTCAGTTCCGCCCAATCGGCGGTGATGGATGCCGACGTGGCCTCGGAAAAGTCCAAGCTGGCGTCGGCCGACGTTAAGGCCCAGGCGGCCATCGCCGCCCTGACCCAGGCCAATTCCATGCCCCAGAACCTCCTGAGCCTGCTCAAGAGCTAAGGCGATCCCCCATACCCTCACGGGAGGTTCATGAGGCGGCGGGCGGAACGGCTTAAAACCCCGTTCCGCCCGTCAACTTCAAGGAGGCGGCCCCATGAGCAGCGTCAGCAGCACAAGCAGCTCCAGCTCCACCTCGACCACGTCGACAAGCACGACCACGTCGAGCACCACCAATTACGACGATTTCGACACCGCGTCCCTGGTCGAGGCCAAGCTGGAATCCCGGTACAACCGGATCGACAGCATGTCGTCCGAGGTGACCGCCAACGAAACCAAAATCGCGGCTTACGAAGACCTGCAAGGCATGTTGCAGGATCTGACCGACAATCTGACGGCCCTGCGCGGCGATCCCAGCAGCACCGGCAAGTCCAGCGACGTCTTCCGCGACCGCACCGCCTATCTGACCTCTTCCACCTCGACCACGGCCAGCACGTACATGTCGGCGACCGTCGAGGAAGGCACCGATCTCGATACCCACACCATCACCATCACCCAGGTGGCCACGGCCAACATCCTGGGCAGCTCGACACAGAGTTCGCGCTATACCGCACTTGGGGTCAGCGGCACATTCACGCTTGGCACCTCGGGCGGCGGCAGCGCCAGCATCACCGTGGATGAGGACATGTCGCTGGGCGACATCGTCGATGCCATCAACACGGAAAAAAGCACGACCGGCGTGAAAGCGTCGGTGATGAAGGTGTCGGATACCAGCTACCAGTTGGTCCTGACCAGCGTATCGACCGGCGAGACCATCACCGCCAGCGACACCAGCGGCACCGTGCTGACCAGCACGCTGGGCCTGCTCACGTCATCGGGCGCCATCAACAGCAGCAACGTGCTGCAAAGCGCACAGATGGCCATTTTCAGCGTGGACGGCGTGACCATCACCCGGTCCAGCAACGACATCGACGACGTGTTGGACGGCGTAACCCTGCATCTGTACTCGGCGCCCAGCACCGACACCACGCTGACGCTGGAGGTCTCCAACGACCTGACCGCCATTCAGGACGCCATCACCGCGCTGGTGGACACCTACAACACCCTGCGTGATTTCGTCGTCACCAATCAGACCACAACGTCCAGCGGCACCGCCGACGACAGCGCCACCCTGTACGGCGATTCCACCCTGCGCTCCATCGCCACCACCCTGCAAAGCATCCTGAGTTCCAGCATCAGCGACACCAGTCTGGCGACGTTGGGCATCACCTTCGACGACGATAACAAGCTGGAAGTGAACGACACCACCCTGGGAAACGCCTTGCTGAACAACCTGGACGATATCCAGGCGCTGTTCAGCTACACGATGACGTCGTCATCGGGCGATTTGAGCATGGTCCGCCACCCCAATGCCGCTTTCGATTTCACCCTGAAGGTCGAGGTGGACAGCAGCGGCGCCCTGACCAGCGCCAGTGTCGGCGGCGATTCGTCGCTGTTCACGGTCAGCGGCAGCACGATCAAGGGGGCGACCGGTTCCATCTACGAAGGTTTGACCCTGGTTTATACCGGCAGCACCAGCAAATCCATCACCGTCAACCTGACGCAAGGGATCGCCGATCAGATGTATTACGCATCCGACGCGGTCGGCAATTCGGACGACGGCACCCTGGTGAGTGTCATCAAATCATTGAACAACAACAACGACACGCTGAACGACAAAATCGACACCCTGACGTCGTCCACCCAGACCTACGCCAGCTATCTCTACAGTTTGTACGCCGGCATGGCTTCGAAGATTTCCGAGGCCGAAACCACCGTCAAACTCTTGAAGGCGCTGCTGAACGCCAACACCGACTAGGAGGAGCCGCCATGACCCCCAGCTACGCCCTGTCCGCCTATCAGAACGCCATCCAGACCACCCCGCCTTTGCAAGCCGTGGTCTTGCTGTACGACGGCATCCTGACCCGCCTGCGCAATGCCTCGGACGCCGCCGGGCGCGGCGATTTCGGCGAGCAGTTCAACCAGATCCTGCGCGCCACAGACATCCTGCGTGGCCTGCTGGCGGCCCTGGATCAGGGCCAGGGCGGCGAGTTGGCCAACAAGCTGCGCGACACCTATGAAGCCAACATGCGCGCCATGATGGCTTCGGTCGGCCGCGCCAATGCCCAGGATTGCCTGCGCCGCATCGCCGACGGCCTGCGCGAGCTGCGCAACGCCTGGAGCGAGATCGCCGGCATGCCGCTGTTGGAGGCCAACGCCGAAGCACGCTGAAAACAAGGCTGAGCGCCGCTTCACGCTGTATTTTTACAACCAGTTCCGCTAGTGTCATGACGCCCGGCAAAGCCCGGGCGTTCAATAGCCCACGAAGAAATCGAGGCGCCATGACTGCATCCACCCTCACGCTCGAGGGGTTCAGGGATTTGCTCGACCGTTTCGGCGGCGACCTGACCTCTTGGCCTGCCCGCGAACGCATCGCGGCCGATGCCCTTCTTGCCATTTCCGCCGACGCCAAAGCCCTGCTGGCCGAGACCGCAGCGGTCGACCGTGTTCTGGCCACGTCTGCCAAGGCTCCTGCCGGACTGGCCGACCGCATCGTCGCGGCGGCCCTGGAGCAATCCCCCAGCCGCAAGAACTGAGGCCGCGTCTCTCCCGCATCGTGCAAACGATTCCGGGAGAGACGGCGTGCCCGTTTTTCCGCGCCTGACTTTCTTTTCCCATCCGTATCAGCATTGAACACACGGCCTTGACCGGGTGCGCTTTTGCATGCCAACAAAAGCAATAGAAACACATTGTAAAAATATTCCGACCGATTGAGCCAATCGCTCCGTAGAAGCCAATAGAAGGGATGAGGCCGCAAGCCGATGAAATCCCGAAAGTCTTCTCGGAGTTTGCTGCCATGGTCAGCTCGGTCTCTTCGTCCAGCTCGTCGACCTCGTCGACCACCAGCTCGTCCAGCTCCAACAGCCTGTCGGCCAGCTACGAGATGTTTCTGACACTGCTGACCACGCAGTTGCAGACGCAGAACCCGCTGGACCCGGTGGACAGCACCGAATTCACCTCGCAGCTGGCGACCTACGCCCAGCTTGAGCAGCAGATTTCCACCAACGATAAACTGGACACGGTTCTCAGCTCCATCGACTCGCTCTCGTTCTCCAGCGGCGTCGGCTACATCGGCATGACCGTGGAAGCCGAGGGCGACACCCTGGCGGTGGACGATGGCGGCTCGGTGGACGGGTCGTGGAAATACTCGCTCGACGGCGAAGCCAAGGACGTGACCCTCGAGATCGTCGATTCGGACGGCAACGTGGTGTGGAGCGGCAGCGGCGACACCGCCTCGGGTTCGCACGACTTCACCTGGGACGGCAAAGACAGCAAGGGCAATGCCGTCACCGCCGGGCAATACACCCTCCAGGTCACCGCCACCGACAGCGCGGGCAAGACTGTCGACAGCTCCATCTACGTCACCGGCACCGTCACCGCCGTCGATTCGTCCAGCGGATCGACCGTGCTGGAGATCGGCGACACCGAAGTCGACCTGAGCGACATCACCCGCCTGGCCGCCTGAACGGGAGAGATATCATGACCCTTTCCAGCGCCATGACCACCGCCGTGTCGGCCCTGAAATCCCAGAGCCAGGCCCTGTCGGCGATTTCCAACAACCTGGCCAATTCCAGCACCACCGGCTACAAATCGGTGACCACCAGCTTCAAATCCATGGTCACCCAGGCCTTTTCCGGCACCGCCTATACCGGCGCGGGCGTCACCTCGTCGGTGCGCCAGAACGTTGATGCCCAGGGCAACATCGAAGCCACCAGCAACGTGACCGACATGGCCATCAGCGGCAGCGGCATGTTCGTGGTCAGCGACAGCTCGGGCACCACCTACTACAGCCGCAACGGCGAATTCGACACCGACGACGACGGCTATCTGTACAACAACGCCGGAACCAAGGTTTACCTGATGGGGTGGGCCACCGACTCGACGGGCAAGATCGCGGGCAATGGCACGGCCAGCGAGCTGGAAAAGATCAACGTCACCAATCAGGTCTATTCGGCCAAGGCCACCAGCACGCTGAGCCTGGATGCCTCGCTGGGGGCCGATACCGACGTCTCCGCCTCGGCCAATTACGAAAAAACGTTCGAGGTGTACGACGCCCTGGGCAACACCCATGTGGTGACCGCCACCTTCACCCATACCGCCGCCGACACCACCGCCAACACCAATACCTGGACGGTGTCGTTCGCCAGCGACGACGGCACCACCTCGTCGCCGGGCACCCTGACCATGACCTTCGACGGCGACGGCAAGCTGTCGACCGTCAAGAATTCGTCGGGCACCACGGTCGATCCTGCGACTCTGTCCATGAAATTCGACTGGAACAACGCCGCCAGCGACAGCTCGATCACCCTGGACCTGTCCAGCCTGGACATGACCGGCGCCACCGACGGCGTCACCCTGACCAAGGTGACCAATGATGGCTACGAAACCGGCAAGCTGAGCGGCATCTCCATTGCCACCGACGGCACTGTCACCGCGTCTTACAGCAACGGCCAGAAGCTGCCGATCTACAAGATCGCCGTCGCCACCTTCGCCAATTACGACGGGCTCGAGGCGCTGAGCGGCACCCTGTACCAGCAAACCGCCAATTCGGGCATCGCCACGCTGGGCACGGCGGAATCCGGTTCCGCCGGGTCGATCAGCGCCAGCGCCCTGGAATCCTCGACCGTCGACACCGCCGACGAATTCACCCGCATGATCGTGGCGCAGCAGGCCTATTCGGCGGCGTCGCAAGTGGTGACTACCGCCAAGGACATGTACGAAACCCTGATCAGCGCCGTCCGCTGAGCCGCCTGAGGAGAACCGCCATGACCCGCAAGAACGCCCGCGCCTTGGACGACAAGCTGTCCGCCGTGGTCGAACTGGCCGAAGTGCGCGCCCAGCGCACCATGGCCGCCACCCAGGCCCGCCTGCTGCCCGAGGAAACCGCCCATCTGGAGGCCGAGGAACTGGCCCGCCGCGTCGCCGCCCAATTGTCCAGCCTGCCCCAGGACGACCGCCGCCTGCTGCGCCGGGAAATCCTGGTCAGCGTGCACGACCTGGAAGGGCTGATCGACTCCTTGCAGGCGCAGATGAACGAACTGTCCCGCGAATTGCGCAAGGTGTCGTCGCACACCTCCGCCGCGACCGCCTACGGCCGCGCCGCCCATCCCGGCACGCACCGCTAACCCCCGGAGCAACGCCGTGAGCGAGGAGAATATCATGCTGCCCAACGCCACCATGATGCATGCCCTGCACGAAGGCCACACCGAACTGCCGGGCCGCCTGTTGTCCGTGGTCGCCGAGCTGACCGAGGTGATGCAGGAGGAAAACGACGCCCTGGCCCAGGGCCTGCCCGCCTCGCTGTCGGCCGGGATCGACCGTAAGCTGGAACTGTCGGATTGCTACGAGGAACTGTACGCCGAGCTGGCCGACACCCAGCCCGAACTGCTGGCCGCCGATCCGGCTTTCGCCCACAAGCTGATGGACGCCGTCCTGATGCTGCGCGAAGTCACCGCCGAGAACCTGACCCGCCTGGAAGCCGCCATGAACGCGTCCAAGCGCCGGGTCGAGGCGGTGATGGCCGCCGTGCGCTCGGAAGTGCGCGACAACGGTCCCTACAACGCCAAGGGCGATGTGCCGCTGAACGCGCGCCTTGCCGCCTTCGGCAAGGATTACCACGCCTGAACCCCGCGCCGCCGCGCCACGGGAGGCTGCCGCCATGACCCTGTCTGCCGCACTCAGTACCGCAACCTCGTCGTTGCGCGCCATCCAGACCAAGATCTCGGTGGCGTCCAACAACATCGCCAACGCGGACGACGTCAACTACACCGCCAAGACCGCCAGCCAGACCAGCGTGGTCAATGGCGGAATCGGCGGCGGCGTGTCGATCACCTCCATCGGCAGCAAGGTCGATTCCTATCTGGTCTCCAACATCGTCGAGGCCACCGCCAAGAACGGCGCGGCGCAGGTGTTGTACGAATACCTTCAGACCCTGAGCAATTCGCTGGGCACCATTTCCAGCGACGGCGCGGGCGACACCCTCAGCACCCAATTGTCCGACCTGGAATCGGCGCTGGATGAATTGGCCACCACCCCGGAAAGCACCAGCCTGAAAAATCAGGTTGTCACCGATCTGGACGACGCCATCTCCAGCTTGCGCGACACCTCGGACGAGGTGCAGGAATTGCGGGCCAAGGCCGATGCCGGCATCGCGGACGCGGTGGACGAGGTCAACGATGCGCTGCACGAAATCGATTCGCTGAACGACGCCATCACCCTGGCCAAGGCGCAGGGACAGCCGACCTCGGACCTCGAGGACCAGCGCAACGCCGCCTTGCAGAGCGTTGCCGAACAGATCGGCGTCACCAGCTATGTGGATTCCAGCGGCGCCATGAAGGTCTACACCGAAGCCGGCCAGGTTCTGGTGGGATCGTCGGTGCACGAACTCGACTTCACCGCCGCCAGCACAGTCAACGCCAGCAATTCCTATCCCGGCACACTGTCGGGCATCACCGTGGACGGCAAGGACATCACCGCCGGGCTGTCGTCGGGCGCCATCGGCGGCCTGATCCAGATGCGCGACACCACCCTGCCCGCCGTGCAGGAAGAGCTGGACACCCAGGCCGTCACCCTGCGCGACACCATCAACGCCATCGCCAACAACGGCAGCGCCGCACCGCCGCCCAACACCCTGACCGGCTCGGAAAGCGTTTCTGGAACCGACACCTTGTCGGCCAGCGGCACCCTGCGGGTGGCAGTGACCGATTCCAAAGGCAACGTGGTCTCGACGGCGGATTTCAACCTGTCATCCTATGCCACCGTCGATGACATGGTCACGGCGCTGAACACCGTTTCCGGCCTGTCGGCCAGCATCGATTCCTCGGGCCATCTGGTGATCGCCGCCAGTTCGTCGTCCAACGGCGTGGCGGTCGCGGGCGGCACCATCGGCAGCGAGAATTTCTCGGGCTATTTCGGCCTCAACGACGTGTTGGTCGGCGACGACGCCACCAACATGAAGGTCAAATCCGACCTGGCCGCCGACACCACCCGCTTTCCGGTGGGCACCATGTCCACCTCGGGCACGCTGGCGGTGGGCGACAGCGCGGTCAGCGCCGGGTCCGGCACCCAGGCGACGCAACTGGCCGACGCCCTGCGCAACGCCGGGGTCACCGACAGCGCGGCCGATCTGGTCAGCGGCGTCGCCACCCTGCTGTCCAGCGCCAAGAGCCGCGCCAGTTCGACCGAAACCACGCTGAGCACGCTGGTGGACACCTTCTCGTCGCAATACGGCGTCAACACCGACGAGGAAACCGCCCGCATCAGCGACTTGCAGAACGCCTATGCCGCCTCGGCCCAAGTGCTGAGCGCCGTCAAGGCGATGTTCGAAGACCTGTTGACCGCGGTGAGGTAAGCCATGATCGGACGCGTCTCCTCTTTCGGTCTGGGCGAGACCATGTTGCGGTCGTCCCTGGCCGTGCAATCCAAATACGCCACCGCCTCGACCCAGCAGGCGTCGGGCCTGACCTCGACCACCTATGGCGGCCTGGGTTCCAAATCGTCGTCGCTGATGTCCACCGAGACGGCGACCGCGCAACTGACCACATGGTCGGCCAATACCAGCGTCGCCAACGACCGGGTGCAGTCCATGGTATCCGCCGTCGGCGACATGATCGACGCCTTGACCAGTTTTCGCAGCACCTTGAGCGCGGCAAAATCCAGCACGTCCAACGATACCCTGGACGACACCGGCAGCGACCTGCTGGAGGACCTGACCGATTTGATGAACCTGAAAATGGATGGCCGCTATCTGTTCGCCGGCAGCAACACCGACACCGCACCGGTAGACGTTTCGGCCCTGACGGCACCAGCGTCGCCCTCGACCGCCGACACCTCGTACTATACCGGCGATTCAGAGCAATCCTCGGTGCGGGTATCCAGCCAGCAGACCATTTCCTACGGTGTCAGCGGCAATAATACCGGTTTCGAAAAGGCGCTCCGCACCGCCAACATCGTCGCCAATATCACCACTTCGCCGCTGGACACCGATTCGGTGAACGAAGCCTATGATCTGGCGACCGAGGCGCTGGACGCCCTGATCGCCATCCAAAGCACCCTGGGCAACACCCAGGCCCGGCTGGAGACGGCGGTCAACCGGCAGGAAGCCGCGCTGGAGCAGATGGACACCATCGCCAGTAACCTCAAGGAAGTGGACACCGCCAAGGTCGCGGTGCAGATTTCCCAGTACAAGACCCAGTTGGAGGCATCCTATTCCGCCCTGGGCAATGTCGGTCAGCTCAGTCTGGTGAAGTACCTCTAAGATGTTCAGCAGCGCCACCGATCTGGTCTCGTTCGACATTTTCGACACCATTCTGCTGCGCCGCTGCACCACGCCCGACGGCGTCTTCGAGCGCACCTTCGCCATCGCCCACCCGCCGGTCGACCGCACCATGGCGGAAGTGTTCGTCCAGCATCGCCAGTTGGCCGAAAGCAGCGCCCGCCACGCCGCACATCGGCAGGGCCACGGCGTCGAAGTCACCATCGAAACCATCTACGACCATTTCCCGATGGCGATCTTCGGACTGGACGCCGCCGACCGCCCCCGCCTGGCGGAAGCCGAGTTGGCAGCCGAGCGGGAATTGTGCTTCGCCAATCCGCTGGTGCTGGAGATGGTGCGCCAGGCCCGCGCCGCCGGGGCACGGATCGGATTCGTCTCCGACACCTATTGGAGCAGCGGGCAATTGTCCGGTCTTCTGCGCGGCGCAGCGCCGGACCTGACCTGGGATTTCCTGTACGCCTCTTGCGAACACGGCCGGGGCAAAAGCGAGGGTCTGCTGGAACGGATGCTGGCCGAACAGGGCATTCCCGCCAACCGCGCCATGCATCTGGGCGACAATCCCGCCGCCGATATCCAGGCCGCCAGCAAGGCCGGGATGCGCAGCGTGCACCTGCCGCAAGCCGAGCCCGCCTTGTCGGCGGTGTTCCAGCGGGAAAGCGCATTATTGCCCCATTTCTGCGGCTGGACCGGCGTGTCGCCCCGGCTGGACGGCGGTGCCCGCACCGCACGGCGTCTGGTGGCCCTGGGAGCCACCGGCGATAACGCCTTCGATTACGGTCTGAATGTGCTGGGGCCGGTACTGGCCGCCTTCGACCGTTTCGTCGCCGACCGCGTGGCACGGCTGGAGCAGGACGGCCGCCGGGTGGCGGTGGCGTTCCTCAGCCGTGACGGCTTGGCCTCGCTGGAAGTCTGGCGCGCCTGCCGCCACACGCCCGCCGCTTATATGGAGGTCAACCGCCGCGTCGCCATCCTGGCCGCCGCCCGCGCCCCCCAGGATTTGGCCGCCTTCTTCAGCAAGGTTCCGATGGTCGATCACAAGGTCGCCACCGGCTTTCTGGGCACCGATACCGCACGCCTGCACGCCGCCTTTCGCGACGGCCCGCTTAAGGGCGATGCCTTTGCCTGCGCCCTGCCCGAACTGATCTCCACCCGCGATCTGACACCGGTCACCGATCGGGTGCGCACCGGATTGTTCAACCACCTGCGCCGCGAGATCGCCGATTTCGACCAGGTCACCGATCTGGTGCTGGTGGATCTGGGATATTCGGGAACAGTACAGAAGGGACTGCGCGGCCTGTTCAGCGCGGAAAACCTGCCCCATCGCCTGCATGGCCTCTATCTGGTCAGCGTGGACGAGAAATTGTCCGGCCTGCCGGACGGCGACAGCGCCGAGGGGTTGGTTTCCGATGCGATTCTGCTGCCGCACAGCAAGCGGGCTCTGCTGTCCAACATCGGCATCCTGGAACAGATGTGCGGCGCCGCCACCGGCTCGGTGCGAGGCCACGCCCCGGACGGTAGCCCCCACCACGAACCCGATCCCCGCCCGCAAGACCAGCTGATGCTGTGTGCCCGCATCCGCCAGGGGGCCATCGCCCATGCCCGCGCCGTGGGCGGCCAACCGGCTGCCGACGCCGCCTGGGCGACAACGATCCTGGCCCGAGCCCTGCTGCTGCCCACTGGGGAAGAACTGGCGCTGCTGACCGGGCTGAAACACGACGTCAACCTGGGGTCGCAGGTCCTGGTCCCGCTGGCCGACGGCGCACGCACCGCCGCGCTGATGGGCGCCATGGCCCTGCCCCAGGCCTTCGCCCCGCGCGAGGTCCCCGCCTGGATGGCGGCTGGAGCCGCCTTGCAATCGCCGCTGCATGGCTATCTCTATGCCATGGCCGCCGCCCATGGCCTGCCCGGCGATATCGCAGGAGACGCGGCCTGCGGCAAGGTCGAGATGGTGCTGTCCGGCAATGGCCCCGCCCGGACTCTGGCCGTCACCTGCTTGCGGAACGGCACTGGCGATCTGCGCCTGCGGCTGCCACTACGCCGGGCCGATGCCATCCGCAAGGTGGAAATCGCCACGTCGTCCCTGCCCGACCGGGGCCTGATCCGCAGCCTGACGCTGCAATCCGGCCCCACCGCAGCCAAAGCCATGGCCAGCGGCACCGCGCGCACATTGGACAATATCGAAGCCTCGGGCACGAGCCTGGATCGCGGCCTGTTCCACGCCGCCCCGGGCGGACGCCTGATCCTGTATCCGCCATTGCCCGACGATGCCATCGGCATCCTGACCCTGACCATCACCCCGCTGGACTGATAGCAAATCCCGGTGAGTGAAACTCACTGGGATTTGGTTAGGCCCAAGGGGCCGCGCGGCTTATGCCGCGCCCACGGCCTCACCCTTGTGGGGCGCGGGCGATCACCAGGATTTCCGCCAGGCTTTCGTCATCCTGGGCACGCGGCCCCTGGGCATGCAACAGACGGAAGCGGCGGCGGATATTGCGCCAGGCCAATGCCGGATCGCGGTCGATTCCCCACTCCCGTTCCAGCCGCAGGGTTTCGTCGCGCCGCTCCAGATCGGTCAGGGTGTTGGCGTTCCAGCGGTCATGGAAGCTGACGTTTTCCAACTGGAAGCCCCGCCGATAGAGCAGACGGCAGAGCGCCGCCGGGGTGAAATGCGAAACGTGCAGCAGCGGCCCCTGGAACCAATGCCAGTCGGGCCCCAGACGGCCATACCCCACTCCTGCCGCGTTGGGCACCGCCAGGATCAGCCGCCCGCCGGGATTCAGCAGGGCGGTGATGCGGTCCAGCACCTCGGACGGCACCGGAGCATGCTCCAGCACATGCAGGCAGAAGATGGTGTCCCAGCGCCGGGACAGGATTCCAGGATCGGGCGTTCCGCAATAGGGATCGTAGACCGCCGCCTCCAGCCCCTGCCGCCGCGCCGCCTGGGCCAGATAGCCGTTGCCGCCGCCATAATCCAGCACCGAGGCCCCCAGGAACGGCGCCGCCTCGCACAGGCGGCGCTTGGCGTCGGCATAGATGCCCGCCCGATGGGCGCGATACCAGCCGTAATCGAAACTGTCGGCGTACAGCCGTTCCAGCATCTGCGGCGTCGGCATGGGATTGGTACCGCGCCAGCCGCATTCCCGGCACAGCGCCAGCCCATAATGTTGCCCATTCACATTCCAGCGGGGCGCCGTTTCCACCGACACGGCGCCGTCAGCTCCGCAAGCCGGGCAGCAGGCCGGAGCCATATCACCATTATTGCGCGCCAAATCCGCGGCCACCTGGGCGCACAATGCGGTAATTCCGGCACGGACATCATCGGACAGCCGCCGTTCCGGTTCTTTCAGGCGAATCTGCCGGGCCCGCACCAGATAGCGGCCCCAGGCGATGGCGTCCCGGGTTTCGCGCAACAGGGCGTCGGCCGCCTGGGTGGTCGGCTCGATCTGGCTGCGATTGCGCCAGCCGTTCCACGATTCCACAAAGATCGCCCGTTCACCGTCGGGGAACAGATCCTGGACCACGTCGATGGCCTTGCGCAGGAACATGCCGTATAGCGCGGGTGTGGTATTGGTCAGCACGACCGCGCCGCCATCTGGATGATCGGGCCAATTGGCAAAGGCGGGCAGCACGCGGGGCAGCACCTTGCCGCGCCGGGATCGGTTGACCATGCGGCTGGCGGTAAAGGGCAAACAATTCAGATTCTGATCAGACAGGGTGACCGGATCGCTCTGCCCTGTCCGGGCCAAAAGCTGGGCATAGCCGTCGTCGCGTTTCGGACTCCCGCACGAGACCCAATCGGCGGGATCGGGGTCCAGGAAGGCGTCAAATCCCGCCTGACCCAAGGCTCCCGAGGCTTCGGCGGCATTGGCGATCAGGTACAGACCGGGCAAGCCCTGGGCCGTCGCCTCACGCCGCAGCATGGCAACGACCAACGCCGGATCGGGCAGCACGCGCGGGCGGCGGACGATCAGCACCGGACGGCCGCCCAGCAGGGCGTGGCACCAAGGCTGCAGCGCCGCCACCACGGCGGCGCAGGCACGGTGCAGGCGGTCCCAGTCGCCGCCTGCATCGCCGTTATCCCACTGGAAGGCCAGACTGAAGCCGTCGCCGCAATGGGGCTCCAGCATCTCGGCGCCGCAGACATAGCCGCCGTTCCACGGCAACAGATCAAGGACGAAACCGCCCAGGCCAGCGCCACGCGCCGCCGCCACGACCCCCGCTGCCTGATCGGGACGGGACAGATCATAGGTGCCCAATGCCGACGGCGTCATGAGCGGCGGGTGAAAGGAATGCCGCGGACGCGACTCGAGGCTGAAACGCCAATGATCACCGCATCCCGCCGCATCCCAGACCGGACCGGAGGTACAGAAGCGGGTGTCGAAAAAGGCCAGAACCTGTGTCGTGCTCATGCCACCTGCTCCGCTGCGTCGGCCCCGTACATTTCTGCCGCCACTTCAAAAACCGAGGCGACGATGGCATCGGGGGACGGATAGTTGCTGCAATATTCCTGACCGGTCAGCGGACAATGCCGGTACGACAGACAACCGCCGCACGGCAATTGCGGCAACGGCAGGCGATAGCCCCGGCCACGCGGCGCGTCTGAATTGGACGGTGCGGTAACCCCGAACAGCGCCACCGTGGGATGGCCGACGATCTGGCTGGCGTAATGCAGCGGGAAGGAATCGACGCTGACCAGCACATGGTGCTCATCCAACAGGGCCCGCAAGCGTTGGGTACTGCCCGCCCGCTCGACCCGGGCGCCGTCGCGGGCGGCATCTTCGAGGTCCAATACGGTGACCTCGCAACCCAGGGCGCGCAGAGCCCGCACCAGAACCCGGCGGTCCGCCTCGGGATAGGTCTTCAGCGGCCAGCCGCCGTTCAGTTGCAGCAGGACCCGCAAGGGCGACACCGGCCGCAGGCAGCGGCTGCTGACCGTCGGCGCACGGAAATACCATGTCTCCTCGAACGACGTCAGCGACTCGCCCAGGGCAAAACGGGCATGGTCGAACAGGCTGAACGGCGTCAGCGCGTAGTACTTGCTGGCCCGGGAGAACACCAGAAAATGATTGTCGTGCACCGCTTGCGGCAGATGCGGCAGGCTGTCGATGAAATAATCCGCATCCGATACCCGCCCGTCGTGGTGCGGGGGCGGCATGTCCAGCACGATGGGATCAAGGCTGCTGCCGCATTCCTCGACGATATCCTGATAGGCGCGGCAGATCACCTGGGCGCCGAAATCCAACCGCGTGCCCCCCCGCGAGGCCATGCTGAAGAACAGGACATCGCCGGCGAAACCGGGATGATGGGCGGCAAGCGGCAGCTTCTCCCAATCGGGCCGCCGCTCCATCAACGCCACCGCATTGGCGCATTGCACACCCCAAACCCTGGGATTTTCGTTGAAAACGAAGCCTTGCGGCGAGTCGAGCATCGTCGAAGCCCGCAGCATGACGGCCTTGAGCGCGGTGTTGGCTTGCGCCACGTCTTGCCCGGTCAGATGTGCCAACAGACGGCTGTCCACCCTGCGCCTGATGGCCGACAGCAGATTGAGGAAACGGTCGCGGCCGTTCTCGAACAGTGCGCGGGGCAAGGCGTAGGCAATGGGGAAACTGGCTTCGTCGCAGATCACCGCCGGAACCGGCAGATTACCGCCCGCCAGCACCAGATCGGCCAGCACCGCGCCGGTCATGGGCAGAATGGGATTGCTGATCACCACCGCATCGCAATCGGGCCTTGCCCGCACGGTGCGCCGCCCGACCTCCAGCACGTAACGGCCGGGGGGCGACATGGCGGAATCCAGAATGGCATTGGCGGAAAACGTGCCCTTGGACAGGTGGAAATCGAACGCATCCACCTGACCGCCGGTGATGGCAAGACTGCCGAACATCCCCCTGCCCCCTTTTCCGCTGCTGACAATGGAACGCGGCAGCGGGGAAAAGCAGGCGATGAAAGTTTCTTACGGCTGACAGACCACGCGGATACCGATGTTGTAGCTGCCCTGGCCCGGCTGATTGCGGGCGCGGGCGCGGCTGGTGGCATTGGCCGAGTAATAATACCATGACCCGCCCTTGATCACCCGTTGCGGGCACTGGGCCGCATCGGGCTGCCAGCAATCGGCGGTCCATTCCCAGACATTGCCGTTCATGTCGGACAGCCCCCAGGGATTGGCGGGAAAGCTGCCCGCCGGAGTGCTGCCGTAGATGGGTTGCGGGTTGCAGTCGCGGCAATTGGCCATGCCGTGGCGGGGGCTGTCGCCCCACCAGAACGCCGTCGCGAACCCGGCGGCGGCGGCCTCTTGCCATTCCGCCTCGGTCGGCAGGCGGCAGACGGCGCCCAGAACTCCGGACAGCCACGCCGCATAGGCCTGGGCATCGTCCCAACTGACATTGATCACCGGCCGCGATCCACGCCCCCAACCGTGGTCATCCTGCCCGCCACGGCAGGCCCCGGCCGCCACACAGGCCTGCCATTGGTCGAAGGTGATCTCGGTGCGGGTGAACCGCAACACACCCGTTTGCAGCGGAACATCAACCAGAGAAGGGCAGTTGTGACATTGCGCAGCAGCCGATGCCGCAATTGCCGGAACCAGCAGAAAAACAGCGAAAAAAAGCCGGGCGTACAGCATTGCGCTGATTCCCCAATCCCTATCGAATGGAGTAATTTGATACACTTCTACAAAGTGCCTTACATCAGGTTTCTTGCAGACACACGCTGGGGCGCGGCGTTTTCCGGGGATAGCGGGTATGGCGAAAGTCGTAGGCAACAATGCGGACCAGGGTGAAGGCGCGTTCGCGGCGGTGGTTCAGGCACCGGCGGGCGGGCATGTCACCATCGCCAGCGCCGAATTCCTGCAGTCGGCAGAATATCACCGGGCCGGGCCGGACCTGATCCTGGAAGGCCCTGACGGCACCCGCATCCTCATCAAGGATTTCTTCAGCCAGCATCCGATTCCCAGCCTGGTTTCCGCCGACGGCGCCGCCACCATCGACGGCGATCTGGCCAACACCCTGGCCGGATCCATGGCGCCAGGCCAATACGCCCAGGCGGCAGGCTCGGCGGCACAGCACCCCATCGGCACGGTGTCGGTGCAGAACGGCTCGGTGACGGTCAAGCACGCCGATGGCAGCCGCACCGTGCTGCATAAGGGCGACCCGGTGTTCCCCGACGACGTCATCGAGACCGGCCAGGGCGGCGCAATCGGCGTGACGCTTGAGGACGGCACCACCTTTTCGCTGGGTTCGGGCGGCCGCATGGTGCTGGACGATCTGGTCTATGACGCGGCCAGCCACACCGGCAGCGGCAACATCGCCGTGCTCAAGGGCTCGTTCACCTTCGTCTCGGGCCAGATCCCCAAAACCGCGCCCGACGCGCTGACCGTCAAGACCCCGGCCATGACAGTCGGTATCCGCGGCACCGCCGGCGCGGGCAACACCCAAACCGTGGTGTTGATGGCCGAAGCCGGGGGCGTGGCGGGCGAACTGGTCATCACCACGCCATCGGGCCAGACCCTGACGATCAACGTTCCCGGTCTGGCCGCCAGCGTGTCGGCCAGCGGTTCCCTGCTGAGCGTGCAGATGTCGCCCGCCCAGGTGCAGGCGCTGGCTGGAAACTCGCTGAACGCTCTGCCCAACCCCAATTCCCTGGCGCCTGCCTATAACCCCGGCAACAACAATAACCAGGACCGGCCGATCCAGCCACCGCCGCAGAGCACCATCCAGCAGCAGACCCAGGCGGTGCAGAACGCCGTCGAACAGGCGCTGGCCTTGCAAAAGTCGGTCAAGGACGCCGCCGACGCCCAACGCGACATCAAGACCCTGATCGATGTCATCGACCCCAAGATCGAACAGGTGCGCGAAGACACCATCAAGAAGCTGGACGAAGCCGACGCCGCGCGTGCACGGGAAGAGGCCGCCGCCGTGGCCGAGGTGCAACGCATCACGGACCTGATCCGGGCCAAGCAGGTCATCGCCCATGCCGCCTATGTGGTGTCGGAATCGGCCCTGACCACCAGTGTCATCGACGACCAGATCAGCATCATCCAGAACGCCCTGGACGACAGCAATCCGGCCACGGACGAAATCGCCTCGCTGTATGCCCTGGCCCAGGCAGCGACCAAGAATTTCAGCGCCGCCGTCAATGCCCTCAGCGTCGCAACCAGCCTGAAAACCTCGGTGCAGACCGATCTGGCGCTGGCGCAATTGCACCGCGACGCCCTGGCCGACCCCACCAACACCGCCGCCGCCAATGCGTGGCGCGACAACAGCGCCATCACCGACAAGCTGGCGAAGGTTTCGGCCTCGGAAATCGCCCAGAACGACCTGGAAAGCAAGCGTCTGGCCTCGGATCAGGCCGCCGCCGATGCCGCCACCGCCCGCAGTGCCGCCCGCCCCGCGCTGATCCAGGAAGCCGCCGCCGCCGCCGCGCGCGACATCCAGTTACAGACACTGGCCGCGTCGCGCGTCGGTCTGGTCAAGGCCATCGACGATTACGTGGCGTCCTATGGTCAATCCTCGCACGCCTCCGACTGGTACAGCATCGACGGCGCCGTCACCACGGCGCTGAGCGATTATAAGGACGCCCTGACGACCTATCTGACCACCCATCCCGGCGCGACCGCCAAGGATGCGGTGGTGGACACCTCCGACACCACCGTCGCCGCCAAGCTGACGGCGTTGCTGGCGGTGGTCAACAACACCTCGGTCACCACCGACATCGCCGACAACGACTACGCCCAGGCGGTCCAGGCGTGGATCAGCACCGAGGCTTCGGTCAAAACCGATTACGACAACGCTGTCGCCGCCTATACCGCCGCGCATACCGCCGCGGACACCGCGCGCGGCACCATGACTTCGACCGCCAGCGCCGCCAGCACCGCCGCCGGGAATTACACCCAGGCGTTGACCGACGCTTCCACCGCCGCCGTCGATGCTGCCGTCGCCGTCAAAACGGAAATGTATGACGCCACCGCTGCCCAGATGCAGGTGGAATCCATGATGAGCGCGGCGCTGCAATCGGTGTTGGCCGACATGGGCAGCAGCAGCGACACCACCACTGGCACCGTGCTGGGCGACGTGGCCGTGGCCGCGCAAAAGGCCGCCGCCGCCTTGGCCGCCGCCACCGAAACCAATGCCAATTCCACTACCGCCGACACTGCCCGTGATCTGGTGCAGGCGGCGGTCAACGACATCACCCAGCGCCTGACTGAAATCAACGCCGCCATCGGCCAGTCGGGCAGCCCAAGCGCCTTCACCGCCTACAATGCCAAAGACCTGTCGGACGACCTGCCCGCCAGCTTGAGTCAGGCCGATGCCACCGCCCAGGCCATCGCCCGTCAGGTCATGGCTAAAGCCGCCGCCGATTACGACAAGCTGTTGGCCATCCGCGCCGACCTGCTGCAACAGCAGGCTCTGGCCAATTCCTATCTGGAACAGGCCAATCAGGCGGTGGACAAAGCCACGGCCTATGAAACCCTGGCCCATGCCGCCGACGCGGCGGCGGCGGTCAGCGCCGCCACCACCGCCAAGGCCAATGCCGACACCGCCAGCACCGCCGCCACTGCCGCCGCCCGCCAGTTGGACGGCAATTCCGGCAATGACGGCAGCGCCGCCGACGTGGCCGCCGCCATCGCCGCCCGTGTCGCGGCCCTGACCACCGGCAGCAAGCCGCTGGACGCCATGAACACCAATCTGGGCACCGCCCAGACCGCGTTCGACGCCATCGCGGGCAGCCTGGGCAACAGCGTGCTGGCCGCCAAAATCAGCGCCGCGCAATCGGCGCTGAGCACCGCCGCGACCCAGATGAATTCGGCCAATTCCCTGGTAACCGGCGCCGCCGCCCAGGTCGCGGCCAAATCCGCTACCGCCGCCACCGCCGCCCAGGCAGCAGCCGATGCCGATGCCGCCGCGTTGACCGCCAAGAACGCGGCCATCACCGCCCAGGCGGCCAGCGATGCCACCGCCGCCACCAACGCCGCCAAGACCGCCCTGGCCCAGGCGAGCATCGCCGCCGAAAAGGCGGCACTGGCGGCACAACAGGTGCAGGCGCTGGCCACCTATCAGAACAGCATGGACAGCGCGGTCGCCACCGCCACCAATGCCGTCAAGACCGCCATCGAGACGGTGAACTGGGCCAAGGCGCTGTATGGCGCGTTGTCGTCACGCGACACCGCCGTCACGGCGGTGAATTCCAGCGCCAGCAGCACCGACGCCTCGGACAACAAGGCGGCGATCACCGGCGACCTTGCCACCCTGACCGCCGCGTCGGGCAAGTGGACGCAATTGGCGGGTTGGAACGCCACCTACGCCAGCAACACCGCCGACAAGGAAGCCGCCGCCGCCATCGCCGCCGCCTATGACCGCGCCCTGGCAGCCAAGAACAGCATGGGTTCGGCGTCCAGCGACGCCAATACCCAGACCAACTCCGCGCTAAGCCAGTTGGAGCTGGCGCAGAGCAAGACCGCCGCCGCCCTGGCCGCCACCACCCTGAGCGACGCCCTGCGGCTGTCGTCCGAGGCACAGAATGCCGCCGCCGAGGCGCAACGTCTGGCCGCCATCGTCACCAACGACAAGAGCCAGTCCGACACCGCCAAGGCGATCATCGAACAGGCCTTCACCGAGGCCCAGGCGGCAGTGGCGACCCTGGCCGTCGCCACCCAGATGCAGAGCTATGCCAGCACGGCGCAGGCCAAGCTGGCGCTGGTGCAGACGGACCATGCCACGCTGGTGCAGGATCTGGCCACCGCCCAGACCAAGGCCACGGCCATCACCACCCAGATGAATGCCGGAACGCCGGACCTGACCGTGGCGCTGGCGGCGAAGAATGCCGCCCAAGCGGCGGCCAGCGACGCGGCCACCCAGAAAGCGGCGGCGCAAAGCGCCTATGATCTGGCGAAGGCGGCGGCGGACAGCGCCACCTCTTACTTCAATTCCCTGACCACCGCACAAAAGAGTTCGGTGGTCACCGCCTATTACAATCAGGCGGTGAAGGCGGCGGCCGATTCCAAGACACTGCTGGACGACGCCACCCTGAAACTGACGGCGACACAAAGTGCCGCCACTACCGCCACCGCCGATTACACCACCCTGGTGGCCTATCAGGGCGAGCTGAACACCCTGCGCGTCGCCACCATCGACGCTGCCGCCGCCAAGGCGCTGGACGCCAAGGCGGTGGCCGAAGCCCGTGCCACCGAGGCCGCCGCCCTTTACACCGCCACCAGCACCTCGGTGACCGCCAGTCTGGGCGCCGCCACGACGCTGGGCAGCGACCTGACCGCCTATCTGGCCAAGGGCGCCAATGCCAGCGTTTCGGCGTTGCAAACGTCGCTGAATGACCTGACCAGCTCGATCAACAGCGCCGTCAGCAAGTTGTCGTCGCTGAAGAGTTCGATCGACAGCGCCAAGACCGACGCCACCGCCGCCTATAACGACGTCCACACCAATCTGGACCCGCTGGCCACCCCCAGCTCGGGCAATGTCACCACCGCCCAGAACGATGCCGAACTGGCGAGTGCCAAGGCCAATCTCGCGGACAGCCTGCGCACCGCCATGGATCAGCAGATCGCGCTGATCAACGACAAGCTGGCCCAGGTGGCGCAACTACGCGCCCAGTTCCAGGCCCTGGCCAATGATGCGCCGGTCCTGACCAGCACCGCCACCATCGCCCTGGCCGCCATCACCGAGGATATCGGCGACGGCTCCGCCAATGCCGGATTCACCATCGGCAGCCTGATCGCCAGCCGCGCCACCGACGCTGAAAGCGCCAGCGCCAGCCTGGGCATGGCGTTGACCGGCCTCAGCGCTGCCAGTGGCGGCAAGTGGCAATACACCAACGGCACCACCTGGACCGACATCCCCGCCAATCTGGACAGCGCCCATGCCCTGTTGCTGAAGGCGACGGATCAGTTGCGTTTCGTCCCCAATGCCGATTGGAACAGCCAGCAGGGCGGCCACAGCGCACCGACCATCACCTTCCGCGCCTGGGACGGCACCGAGGGCACCGCCTATGGTCAGGTCGATCTGAGCGGCGGCTCGGCCACCGGCGGCTTCACCGCCTTCAGCACCGCCACCGCCACCGCCTCGCTGACAGTCAGCGCCGTCAACGACGTGCCGGTGCTCAGCGGCAATGTCGAGAAAAGCGTGGCCGAGGATGGGGTGGTGACGTTCACCGCCTCGGATTTCTCCGCCCGCTACAGCGATGTGGAAACCGCCCTTCCCGCCAGCATCAAGCTTCTGACCCTGCCGACCAACGGCACGCTCAAGCTGGACGGCGTCGCGGTCACCGCCAACCAGACCGTCGCCTATGCGGATCTGGTCAAGCTGACTTTCGTGCCCAATGCCGATTGGAACGGCAGCACCACCTTCCAATGGGTGGCCTCGGACGGCACCACGTTCTCCACCACCTCTTCCGGCGTTTCCATCACGGTGACCCCGGAAAACGACGCCCCGGTTCTGTCGGGCACCGCCCCGGCCCTGACCACCATCGCCGAGGATGTGGTCAGCGGCGCCAATGTGGGCTCGACCGTGGCCTCGCTGCTGAGCGGTCACGCCACCGACGTGGACAGCACCGGCCTGGGCATGCGCATCACCGCGCTGAACGACCAGAGCGGCGGCGTGTGGCAGTACAAGACCGTAGCGGGCGACTGGACCGCCATGGGCACCCTGCCGCACACCCTGGCGTCCACGGATTCCGTGCGCTTCGTGCCCAACGCCAATTGGAACAGCCAGGAAGGCGGCCACAGCGCCCCCACCTTCACCTTCCAGGCCTGGGACGGCGCCGCCGCCTCCAGCGCCAGCCTGACCGCGTCGGTGACTGTGTCCGCCGTCAACGACGCGCCGACCATCACCTTGCCGGGCAGCGGCCTACAGGTGAGCGGCGGTACCTACGCCACCATTCCCCATTCCGCAGCGTTGAACGTCGAAAGCGCCTACACCATCGAGATGTGGGTGAAGCTGAGCGACGTCACCCACGAAACCATTCTGTTCGAAAAGGGCTCGTGGCAAAACGACCTGTTCCTGTTCACCAAGCCCCATAACGGCAACGTGGTGTTCACCCTGGCCGGTCCCTCGCTGAATTTTCCCAGCAGCGGCAGCGTGGAGCAATTCACCTCCACCGCCCTTCAGGCCGACACCTGGTATCATCTGGCCGCCACCTGGGACGGCACCACCTCGAAGCTGTATGTCAACGGCGTGCTGGAATCCAGCGAGGCGCCCACCGGCACCTTCACCACCACCAACGGCGATATTCATATCGGCTCGCGGCCTAACGGCAGCTATCCGGCGTCGGGCGTCATCGATGACGTGCGCCTCTGGAACACGCCGCGCGACGCCACCCAAATTCTTGCCGACAAGAACAGTACCGCTGTTGCCGCCGATTCCAGTCTGGTGGCCCATTGGACCTTCAATGAAGGCACCGGCACCACCGCCGCCGACAACAGCGGCAACGGCCACGACGCCACCCTGGTGGGCGCCGGTTGGGCCAGCGGCATCAGCGGCAACGGCAACGGCACCGTCACCGCCGCCTATACCGAGAACGGTGCAGCCGTGGTCGTGGCCGGGCAATTGGACCTGGGCGATGTGGACAACACCCCCCTGAGCGGCGCCACGATCACCATCGGTGCGGGCAAGGCCAGCGGCGACCTGCTGGCCTTCACCGCCCAGAACGGCATCACCGGCAGCTACAACGCCACCACCGGCGTGCTGACCCTGAGCGGCACCGCCAGCGTCTCCGATTACGCCACCGCGCTGCGTTCGGTCACCTTCTCGTCGGCCAACGACAATCCCGGCACCAGCCGCACCATTTCGTTCCGCGTCAACGACGGGACCTCGTCCAGTTCGCCGTTCAACGCCACCGTCACCGTGACACCGGTCAACGACGCCCCGGTGGTCAGCGGTCTGGGCAGTTCCGTCATCGTGACCTCTGACGGCGGCAGCATAGCGGCCTTCGCCGAGACCGCCGCGGTCACCGATCCCGATTCCACCGGTTTCACCGCGCTGACCATCACCCTGGGCGGTGGCAAGGCGGGCGACCTTTTGGACCTGCAACCTTTCCCCGGTTGCAGCTTCGGTCTGGAGCGGACCAGCCTTTACTACGACGATGCCAATGGAAGTTGGGGTGAGCACGGCTCCAATGTGTCCATCATGGGCGACACCATCACCATTACGTTCCAGACGGGCAGCGAACCGCCGGTAACGCTGATCAACGACCTGATCAAAGGCATCGAGTTCTCCAGCTTTTCGGCCGAGGGCGGCACCCGCACCCTGACGGTGACGGTGACCGACGATGCGGGCGCCACCTCGACCGCCGTCAGCCGCGACATCGTCGTCAACACGCCGCCGAAACTCTTTGTCGCGGCCGCCGATCTGAACGACGGCGTCGAATTCGGCCAGACCGGGTATGCCGCCTCGGCCCAGGACACCTTTGTAAACACCCGTACCGACGACCTGACGGTAGAACTGCGCTTCAAGTGGAGCGGCGCCAACACCGGACGGGATCAGGTGCTGTTCTATAACGGCGATTCCGGGATGAATGGCTATGGCCTGACCATCTCGAATGGGCAGTTCGTCTTGTTGGCAGGCAACGTCGAGGCGGTTGCCACCGGCGTCAGCGTTCCCTCGGACGGATGGCACCATGTTGCGCTGGTACGCGACGGCGGCGAGTGGAGCCTGTATCTGGACGGTGTCGATACCAACTTCACCTCGTCCATCACCCCAAACGCCATCACCAGCGGCCAAACCATCATCGGCAACGCCACCGAGCTGAGCTACGGTTTCAGCGGCACCATCGATGACGTGGCGGTGTGGAGCGAGGCGCGCAGTGCCGCCGAAATCGCCGTGGACCAATACGGCATCGTCGACACCCGTAACCTCGACGGCCACTGGGGCGGCAGCATCACCGGCGGCAGCATCACCGACCTGACTGCCAGCGGTCTGGACCTGACGGTGGGCAGTTCCGTCACCATGACCCCGGTCCCGGCCGCCACCGCCATCGACGGCCTGACCGTCGAGATCACGTTCTCGTGGAACGGCCGCAATGTCGGCCAGTCGCTGTTCTTCAATGGTGATTCCGGAATCGGCGGCTATGGCCTGTCGATCGTGAACGGGACCTTCACCATCACCACCGATGGTCCCTCCCAATCCGATACCGGCGTCGCCGTGCCGCTCGGCGGCACGCACAACGTCGCCCTGGTGCGCGACGGCGGCATCTGGAAGCTGTATCTGGACGGCGTCGATCAGAATATCACCGTCACCGACATCCCCTCGGACATCGAGGGCGGCTTCACGGTCATCGGCAACAACGATCTGCTGATGTCGGCATTCCAGGGCACCATCACCAGCGTCGCCCTGTGGAACGGTGCCCGCAGCGCCAGCGACATCACTGCCGACATCGCTTCGATCAACCCCTCGGCCAGCGGTCTGGTCGCCCATTGGACCGGCAATTCCCAGGCCGGTCCCATGCAGGACAGCTCGATCCACGCCGTCGAGGTGGCCGCCACAGCGCCGTTCGAAACCCTGGTCGGCCTGACCGCAACCAAGGGCACGGCCAGCACCTTCACGCTGACCACCTCGGAAGATCCGTCGGCCACCATCACCATCATCGACCAGCCCGATCACGGCACCATCACGGTGACGGGGCACACTTACACCTACACCCCCGCCGCCGGGTACGTGGGCACCGACACCTTCACCGTACGTACCTTGGACAGCCAGGGTGCCAGCCAGACCTACGGCCTGGAAGTACAGGTGCACGACAGCAATGCCGCCCCGACCTCAAGCGCGGTGCCGTCCATCGCGGCAGGCGTGGCGACCCCGGTGGATATCAGCCTGAGCAGCTATTTCCACGATTCCGACGCGACCGATTCCCTGGTCTACAGCGCCTCCAACGGCATGCCGAACTGGCTGCACCTGGATTCCGCGACCGGGCAGCTCAGCGGCACTCCGCCCGCCGCCGACAACGCGGCGACCTTCACCGTCACCGCCACCGACCGCGGCGGTCTGAGCACCAGCCAGACCGTCACGCTGACCATGCCGGAAATCAGCGTGGCAGGCGTCAACACGCCCGGATCGTCGCTGTTTTTCGACGGCAATGGCACCGCCCAGACCAAGATCAACACCATGTCCTCGGCGGCAGGCACCCTCGAATTGTGGGTGCAGATGGCCGATTGGCAGCCGGGGGCCGAACAGTTCATCATCGGCAACGGCATCGCCCAGGGCGACACCGACGCCATCGCCCTGGGGGTCGGCGCCTCGGGCCTGGTGGTGCATTACGGCGGCAGCAGTCAGCCCAACACCCTGACCCTGACCAGCCTGACCAGCGGCTTCGCCGACGGTTCCTGGCACCATGTCGCCTTCAGTTGGGAGGCCGTGGGCAACCTGACCGAGCTGAAGCTGTACGTGGACGGCGTCCTGCAGGACACCGACACCACCAACCTGAATATCGGCTTGCAAAGCCTGGGCGACTGGCGCGTGGGCAGCAGCGCGGCCGGGACGGACGCCCTGGCGGGCATGGTCGGCGCGGTGGATAATGTCCGGGTGTGGAGCGACACCCGTACAGCAGGCGAGATCAACGGCAATTTCCCGGTCAAGACCGCCATCAGCGGCGATCATCTGGTCGCCGACTGGCGCATGGACAGCCTGACGGAAGACGGTGGCATCGGCGATTCCTCGGGCAATGAGAACATTCTCAACCTCAGCGACGCCACCCGCCTGAACCCGCCCGGACAGGTGCTGAACCTGAACGGCGGCTATGTGCAACTGCAAGGCGCCATGGTCACCACCCAGATGACCATCGAAGCCTGGGTCAAGCCCAACCAGTTGCAGCCCGGCGACAGCGGTTTCAATACCGGCACCGATTTCTCGCCCATCTATTCCGTGGGGACCCCGGGCAGCCCGGGATACATGGCCCTCGGCTACAGCGACGAGGGTCTGCTGACCCTGCGCTATTACAACAGCGACCAAAGCCAGACCCTGGACATCCAGCAGGGTACGGGCCATCTGACCGCCGACATGTGGAACCATGTGGCCGTGGTCATCGCCCCCAGCGAGGTCGGTAGCTCCGCCACGCTGTACGTCAATGGCACCCAGGTGGGCGGCAGCGAGCTGCCCGACCCCGTGGCCGCGTCGGTCGGCACCGCCTTTGTCGGCCATACGCCGGGCGGGAACTCGCTGGATGGCGGCGTCGCCGATGTCCGCGTCTACGGCACCTCCCGGACCCAGGACGACGTGGCCCTGGACATGAACACCCGCCTGACCGGTGACGAATACGGCCTGTTGCTGGGATTGTCGCTGGACCGCACCTATTCCGACGGGTCCAATGTCTGGTTCAACACCGAACACAGCGGTGACGATCCGGCTTTCACCGGCGCCTGGCTGCAAGGCAGCGGCAGCATCGGCGGCAGCAAGGAGGCGTCCTACAGCACGACCCTGACGGTGCGCGAGGATACCGCCGTCACCACCAAGATCCTGGCGGTGGACAGCTCCAGCCACGCCCTCAGCTATTCCGTCGCCAGCAACGGCCAGCCCAGCCACGGTTCGGTGGAGATCAAGAGCGACGGGACCCTGACCTACAAACCCGACGAGAATTACGTCGGCACCGACGCTTTCACGCTGCGGGTGACCGACAACCACGGCACCACGGTCAACAAGGTGATTTCCGTCACCGTCACCTCGGTCGATGATCCCGTCAGCGCGCAACCGCCCTCGGCAGTGGATTTCGGGGCGCTGTCGCTACACGGCAATAGCTCGGTGGCCGTCGCGGGCGGCCTGAACACCGGCAACTCCGCCGTCACCTACGAAGCCTGGATGCGGTACGATCCCGGCGTCACCGGCACCCAGACCCTGCTGGCGGCGGGCAGCGGCGCCAATGCCGTCGCGCTGACGGTGGACAACAGCGGCGCGCTGACCTTCAGCGTCGGCGGCCATCCGGTTTCCGCGACGTTGCCGGGCAATTGGGGCGCCTGGCACCACGTTGCCGCCACCGCCCAGACCGACGGCGCCGGAATCACCTCCCTGGTGCTGTATGTGGACGGACAGGCGGTTGCCAACACCAGCGGCGCCTTCACCTACACGGTCAGCGGCGGCGGCGCCACCCTGGGCGCCAGCCAGAGCGCCACCGATTACCTGCACGGCAAACTGTCGGATGTCCGCGTCTATAACGACGCCCTGAGCCAAAACGAAATTCAGACCGACATGGCGGGCCCGGTCGGCGACGCCGCCCATCTGGTCGCCCGCTGGCAGTTCAGCGAAACCAACGGCACGACCGTGGCGGACAGCAGCGCCGGGGCCTCGCACACCGGGACCATCACCGGCAGCAATCACGACTGGGACAATCGCGTTGTCGGCGTGACCACCAGTGGCGGCACCCTGAATATCAGTGGTCTGACCCTGTACGATCCCGATACCGCATCGGGCCAGAGCAACACCCCTGAGACAATCCACGTCACCCTGAAGGCCAGCCACGGCACCATCGGCCTGGATAATGTTGCCGGGCTGAGCTATTCCGACGGCGTCGGCGGCAAGAACGTCATGCTGATGGGGTCGCTGGCCGCCCTCAATGCCGCGCTGGCCCAGGTAACCTATACCCCCGACAGCGGCTTTGCCGGTAACGACAGCGTCACGGTGGTGATCGACGAAATGGTGGGCCAACTGACCCGCATGGATGGCGGCACCGTGCCGGTCTTCGTCCTGGCGGCCCCCACCTCGGGCGACGACACCCTGACCGGGTCGCCCGGTGCCGATACCATCGACGGGTTGGCGGGCAACGATGTCATCTATGGCCGCGACGGCAATGACACATTGATCGGCGGCGACGGCAACGATCAGCTTTACGGCGAGAACGGCAACGACACGCTGATCGGCGGTGACGGTGTCGATTCCCTGGTCGGCGGCGCGGGCAACGACACGCTGGACGGCGGCACGGGCCACGACAACATCGACCTGAGCGGCGGCGGCGCCGATGTGGTGGTCTACCGCGCGGCCAGTGAAGGCGCCGACACCATCACCAATTTCCATTCCGGTGCGGCCATCCGGTTCGAGGGCATGACGGGCATCACCTATGATCCCGCCTACACCCTGGCCGATATCGCCGCCAATCCGCCCGGCGACCTGTCTGGATGCCTGTCGTTCATCGACACGCAAGGACCGGCCAACCGCCTGTATTTCTTCACCGCCGACGGCAGCGGCTACCTCTACGTCAAGGGCGGCAGCTATAACGGCATGCTGGTCCAATTGGCCGGAATCAGCACCGCCCCGACCGCCGCGCAGATCATCATGGCCAGCATCGTGACCGGCACCGAGGGCAACGACGTCCTGACCGGCACCACGGCCATCGACATCATGGTCGGTCTGGGCGGCGACGACGTCATCAGCGGCGGCGCCGGAGCGGACCAGATTTACGGCAACATCGGTGCCGACACCCTGACCGGCGGCGCGGGCGCCGATAGCTTCAAATACGCCACCGCCTCGGATTCGACCGCCTCGGCCATGGACCGGATCACCGATTTCACCGCTGGCGACGGCGATGTCATCGACATGGCGGCGGCCTATGGCATGAACTACACCGCGACCGCCTACGGCGCGGTGCAGGGAACGGTCAGCGCCACCATCAGCACCATTCTGGCCGATAACGCCACCGCGGATCAGGTGGTCTACTTCACCCAGAGCGGCAACGGCTATCTGGTTTTCCACGGCATCGACAACCATGCCCAGGCCAACGGCACCGTCATCCGTCTAGACGGCGTGACCACACCGCCGCCGCGCAGCGCCCTGGTCAACATGATGACCCTGTCGGGCACCGGCACTCCGGATGTCCTGACCGGTACCGCCGACATCGACTTCATCGGCGGCGGCGGCGGACGCGACACCATCAACGGCGGTGACGGCAACGACGTCATCATCGGCGGCGGCGACGGCGACATGCTGACCGGCAGTGCCGGAAACGACGCCTTCACCTACACCGCCGCCAACCAATCCAGCGCGGCCGACCCGGACACCATCACCGATTTCGTCAGCGGCACGGACCAGATCGTGTTCAGCGGCATCGGCAGCGTCACCTATGATGCCAGCGCCTATGCGGCGGTGGAATCGACGCTGGGCGCCACCATCGCCACCATCCAGGCCGACCAGGGCGTCACCGACCGCATCGTGTTCTTCACCTTGGCGGGGGACGGTTACCTGTATGTCAAGGCGTCGGGCAACACCTATGACGGCACCTTGGTCCGGCTGTCCCAGACCACCGAGCCGCCGACGCTGCAAGACCTGCCGGGCGTCACCAATTCGGCAGAGGTCACCATCAACGGCAGCGGCAATTCGCCGCTAACCGGCAGCTCGCACGCCGACACTCTGACCGGCGCCACCAATCAGACGGTGTTCGGTCTGGCGGGCAACGACACCATCGTCGGCGGCACCAACGGCACGGTGGTCGGCGGCGAAGGCCAGGACGTGCTGAGCGGCGGCACCGGCACCGCCTATCTTTACACGTCACACGATCAATCCAGCCGGGCGACGGAATACGACATCGTCACCCTGCAGGCGGGACAGAAGATCGTCTTCCAGGGTATGGACGGCATCGCCTATGACACCAGCTATGGCAGCGCCGCCAGCCTGGACGCGGCCATCGCGGACATCACCGGCAACAGCAGCTTCGACAACAAGGCGGTGTTCTTCACCTCGGGCGGCGACGGCTATCTGTACGTCAGGGGTAACGGCAGCGGCACCGGTTTCGACGGCTTCACCGTCAAGCTGGTCAGCCAAAGCACGCCACCCGACGTTTCCGCCCTGGCCGGCGTCTCGCCGGACACCATCAGCCTGGACAGCACCGACAACAGCGAAAGCCTGACCGGCGATCAGGTCCAAATCATCGACGGCGGCCTGGGCAATGACACCCTGGACACCTGGGGCGGCAACGACACCCTGATCGGCGGCGATGGCGCCGACAAGCTGACCGGCGGCAGCGGCCGCGACGTCTTCGTCTACACGTCCAAGTCCGAATCCACTCTGTCCACCATGGACCGGATCGTGGATTTCGACGGGAATTACGACCGCATCCAGTTCAGCGGCATGTCCGGCATGACCTATTCCGGTACGGCGACCGCGGTCGGCAACGCCGCCGATCTGAACATCGCAATCGCCATCATCACCGGCAACGACCAAGTGGTGTTCTTCACCTTCCAGGGTGACGGCTATATCTACGTCAAGGGCACGGGCAGCGGCGCCGATTTCGACGGTACGTTGATCCGGCTGGTGGGCGTCACCACCCCACCGGCCCTGGGCAGCATCCTGACCGGCAATGATCTGGTAGTCGGCAACGACCTGTCCAACACCCTGATCGGTACCGATGCCGCGAATACCCTGATCGGACAGGACGGCGCCGACACGTTGATCGGCGCGGCTGGCGACGACACGCTGATCGGCGGCACGGGCGATGATTACATGGACGGCGGCGCGGGCAACGACGTCTACATCGCCGGAACCGATTCCGATGTCATCGTCACCGGCGGCGGCCTGGACAGCCTGATCATCGAGCCGGACAACATCGTCAACGACGTCTACCGCGACGGTGATGATCTGGTGTTCGAATCCGTCAACGGCACCACCACCATCCGCGGCCAGTTCTCCAGCGGCGGCATCACCTCGGCCACCCTGAATCTGGTCGGCCATTACGGCGGCCAGGACACCTACACGCTGGGCGCCACCTCCGCGGCCAGCGACCTGATCGTCGGCGCCGAGACCAGCGATACCCTGACTGGCGGCAACGGCAGCGACATCCTGATCGGCGCGGCGGGCAACGATACCCTGCTCGGCGGCGCGGGCATGGACTACCTGCGCGGCGACGCGGGCAGCGACACCCTGGTCGGCGGCATGGAGGGCGACATGATGACCGGCGGGGCCGGAGCGGACGTGTTCCGCTTCCTCAGCGCCGCCGATTCCAGCTTGGGCGAATGGGACAAGATCACCGACTTCACCCCCGGTGTCGACCGCCTGGATCTGGTCGGCCTGGGCGGGTTGTCCGGGCTGAACCTGCGGACCCTGACCGGCTTCGCCCCCAACGAAACCAACATCGCGTCGCAGATCGTCGGCAACGCCGCCATCCCCGCCAACAGCATCTGCACCTGGGTGTGGGAGGGCAGCACCTATGTCTGGGTCAAGGCCCCGGGCACGCCCATGGACATGCTGCTCGTCCAGTTGCGCGGCACCACCACGGCGCTGACCAGCACCGACATCCTGCAATTGCAGACCGTCACCGCCGACGGCACCGCCACGACGTGGGATGAAGGCGGCGGCGGCGACCATTCGTGGACGCTGGCGGCCAATTGGGGCGCGGACACCCTGCCCGGCTCCAGTTCCGACGTGAGCATCAACAGCGCCTCGGTGACCTATGACTCGACCGATCCGGCCTATATCCGCAGCCTGACGGCGGCCAGCACCACGCTGAACATCAGCAATGGCGGCCTGTACCTGTCCAAGGCCAGCACCCTGGACGGCGCCAGCACCCTGCAACTGACCGGCGTCGGCGTTCTGGGCGGCAACGGCAAGGTGACGCTGGCTGGCAATCTGGTGTGGGGCGGCGGCAGCATCCTCAGCGGCCAGGGCGTCTGGGTGGCGGGAGCCACCACCATCAGCGACAGCACCACCCACGCCCTGGACACCATTCTGGCGTTGGGCGGCACCACCACCCTCAGCAACACCACCATCACCGGCAATGGCGAGTTGCTGAACGGCGGCGACATGAGCGTGGTCAGTTCGTCCAATGTCCTGACCGCCTTGGCCAATAGCGGCCAGCTCAACATCGTCAGCAACGCCAGCTTCACCAGCGTCAACCTGACCACGGCTGGCGACCTGATGAACACCGGCACCATCACCCTGGACGCCCGCGACGGCAGCTCGGACGTGGTGTCGCTGACCATGGCCGACGGTTCGTCGCTGTTCCTGGGTGAAGGCAGCACACTGGCGGCTGCCGCCGACAACGGCGCCAACCACCGGGTGGAAGGCCGCATCGATCTGGTGGGCGGCACCATCGCCGCCCATGACGGCCTGATGATCGATACCCAGGGCGACGATCTGTTCGTGTCCAGCGGCACCCTGTGGACCGACGCAGCCAAGGTCATGACCATCGACCTGACCGATGGCGGCAAGATCGATTTGGATGGTGCGCTGAACATCGACGGCAGCGGCCATGTCTCGGTCCAAGGTTTCAACGACGCCGCCTGGTCGGATGGATCGCTGTTCATCAAGAACAACGCTGCCCTGGACCTGGACAGCGGCCTGACCCTGGGCGACAGCTTCGACCTCAGCATGTCGGTGGGCAACAACGGCACCGGCCACCTCAGCCTGTCGGGCGTCCTGGCCTCGGGAGGCACCTTCACCGCCGTGCAGAATGGCACGATCACCAGCGGCACCGCCTATAACGTCATGGATTACACCGGCTTCGCGGGGCATTTTTCCGAATTGGTCGGGTTGGACAATGTGGGGTCCGATATCCTGTTGGACCCGATCTTCGGCGGCGGCGGCTTCAGCCTTGTCGGCCGGGCGGTCAGCAACAATTCGACCACCAGCGGCGACGATTCCTTCACCGGCAACATGGCCTCGGCCGATTACCTGTTGCTGGGCGCTGGCAATGACGTGGTGCAGGTCGGCCATGGCCAGGACGTGGTGTTCGGACAGGCGGGCAACGACACCATCGGTATCGACAGCAATGACTTCCACATGCTGGATGGCGGCAGCGGCACCGACACCCTGCGTTTCGACGGAGCGGAAGGCGCCACCCTGGACCTCAGCTCTCTGTCCGGCATCCTGCAAAATTTCGAGAAGATCAGCCTGGAGACCACCGGCAATCAGAACCTGTTGATCAGCCGCGACACCGTCCTGGGCATGACCGGCACCGGCACCAACGCCCTGACCAACAGCGAACACACCATGGTGATCACCGGCAATTCCGGCGACAACCTGGGGCTGAGCGGCGGAAGCTGGAGCCAAACCGCGTCGAACGCCAGCATCGGCGACGGCAACAGTTATAGCGTCTACACCTCGCACGATGGCGACAAGACGGTCACCGTCTACGTGGACAACCACATCAGCACCAGCCAGGCATAAGCAGGACGCGCTTCGTCAGACCGTGATGTCCAGAACCTGACCTCACGGTCGCGAGCGAGCAGGACAGGCATGAACATCGATAGGGACCAAAAACGACAAAGGCCGCCGGAAGGCGGCCTTAACCGCCTCGAACAGGTGACGGGCAAGAAGCCCATTGGGATGATCACCAAGAACGATGTGGTCGAGTTCTACGACCTGTTCAGCCAGTGCCCGCAGAAATACCGGACGCACCTTGCCGCGTAAACTCAGGCGTTGCGCCATGGCCGCTCCATTATGGAGTGGCCTGATGAACGACTTTCACACGTCAGACGGAACCCCGTCCCTCTACGAACTCACTGAGGACCAGGCTACCGGATACCTCAAGGCTGCTATATGGGCTGACCTGAGACCGAATTTCCCTCCGGCTATGGGTGGAGTCCCGTGTGGTTTTGATGCCCGAAGCGGGCGGTGATGGCAAGCAGGGCTGGGGCATGCCCCAGCCCTGCTTGCGTCGCGGCCTTGGCGGCGGCTTCGGCCGGGGTGAGGCCGCCGAGACCGGAAATGGGGCCGCGCATGGTTGTAATCGTCCCGCCAGTCAGCCAGGACGCGACGGGCATGGGGCAGTGAGGCAAACAGCGCCTCGTTGAGGCACTCATCGCGGAGCCTGCCGTTGAAGCTCTCGACGAAGCCGTTCTGCATGGGCTTGCCCGGCGCGATGTAGTGCCAGTCTACCTGGTGGTCCTGACTCCAGCACAGCATGGCCATGCTGGTGAACTCGGTGCCGTTGTCGCTGACGATCATCAGCGGCTTGCCGCGCCGGGCGAGCAAACCATCCAGTTCACGGGCGACGCGGGCGCCGGAGAGCGGGGTGTCGGCCACCAGCGCCAGGCATTCGCGGGTGAAGTCGTCCACCACGGTCAGGATGCGGAACCGCCGCCCGTCGATGAAGGCGTCGGCAACGAAATCCAGCGACCAGCGCTGGTTCGGTCCCTGCGGGATCGTCATCGGCGCCCGCGTGCCCAGGGCACGTTTGCGCCCGCCTCGGCGGCGCACCTGGAGCTTCTCTTCTGCATACAACCGGCGCAGCTTCTTCTGATGGGGTGGACGGCCCCTGCTCAGCGGCATCGAAGTGCCTTACCGTGGTCGTCGGAAAGATCGCCACAACCGAGGGAGCCGTCCGATGGAAGTTTGCATTGTCGGTCTTGACCTTGCCAAGAGCGTGTTTCAGGTCCACGGCACCGATGCCGAAGGGCGCGTTGTGATCCGCCGACAGTTGCGTCGCGGCGCGGTCGGGAAGTTCTTCAGCGAATTGCCGCCGTGCATTGTGGGGATGGAAGCGTGTGCGACCTCTCATCACTGGGCGCGGATAGTGTCCGGTTTCGGCCATGAGGTGCGCTTGCTGCCACCGGCGCAGGTAAAGCCTTATGTCAAACGCGGCAAGAAGAACGACGCGGCGGATGCGGCCGCCATCGCCGAGGCGGTGACGCGCCCGAGGATGCCGGAAAGGTATTGGGCGCCGCTGGTCCGTATCTGCCCGCCTTTGCGCATGATGGCCGTCTCCAGCACCGCCAGCGCGGCGGTCAGGCCGAAGCGCCGCCGCCAGCCGCGCCATACCTGCGGCCACAAGGTCGGGGCGTAGGTGAGCTGCAAGCGGTCGGCCAGCGCCATGAGGTCGGAAGCGGTTTCCGGCAACGCCTCGGCCGGGGCGATCTCGGGGAGGAAAGTCCGCGCCAGGTCCAGCGCCAGGTCTTCGTCGATCTGCTCCGCTTCCGCCTGCTCTTGCGCCGGACGGCGAGAACGGGACGGCCCCGCCTTCTCGTCCCTGCCGAGCAACCTACATACCTCCCCTGATTGGGGGGAGGTCGGCGCCCGCAGGGCGTCGGGAGGGCGCCGGTCAGGCGTCCGCTTAGCCTTTTCGGGCGCTGATGTAGGAGATGTATGGGAGGGTTGATTCTCAACACCTCCGGAGGGTGCGCTAAGTTCTGTACCCTCCCCCCGCCGCAGCCACAACATGCGGGCGGTTTCTTTCAAAACCCCATTCAACTTATAGGTGTTAGCCTCGTTGCGGGCGTAGCTGCGGCGATTTTCGACCACGTCGAGAAGGCCAAGCTCCTGGAGTTTGGCCTCGGCCGCCCTCTGCGTGGACGGGCGGATACCGGCGCGGTTCTCCAGTTCGGCGCGGTAGGCGTCGAACGTGCCGCTTTCGCCGCCGAGATAGAGCAAGGCGTCGATCAGGCACGCCTCGGCATCGGTCCAGGCCCATTGCGTTTGCAGCTTCCACGGCCACCGCGCCCTCGCGTGCGCCGCCCGGCGCTGCTGGATCATGCGCCGCGACGAAGCACGGCGGCGCATAGATGCGGCCACCGAGGGAAGCTCGGCTGCCTTTACGCGTGCGGCGCGCTCGTGCTGAAGGCGCGACCGTTCTTCAATCTCGGCCCATTCAGCCGCAGTAACTGGCTTGGCGCGAGCAGCTTGATCCGCGTGAAATTTCGCACACTGAGCCGCCAGCGCAGCCCGCATTTGCTCGCGCGTGCCCATCTTAGCAAACAACATCGCCCCTCCAGAGGAGGGCGTGGATCAGGTCACGACAGGAGGAAAAAAGGACGAGCTAACCCGTTCGGAAAACTCATGGTTCTCCGTTGACAGTGCGGCCTGTGATTGCTAAGAAGGTCGCTGCCAAGCAAACGTTCTTAGCCGGAAACGGCACAGGTCGCTGATCCTCTGGATTAGCGACCTTTTTGCTTATGCCATGGGAATAACCACGCCTTTCCTTCGCAAGGTATCCTTGCGGGACGCCATTTGGCTGTGTATAATAACCAACGGATTCGGCGGTGGTGGAAGTTGGCGTAGCAAAGGGAACCGCCAACCAACCCTCTTACCGGAATATCAAGAAGTTATGGATGCCTCTGGCCGCCGAACATGGGCGTCCAGTGTCAACAACCAGCCCAAGGTCGTATTCATCACTCGGATCGTGGCGGCTTGCACACAGTGATGTCTGCCATAGTCGCCCGCGACCGACCTCTGCCCCATGGATACTTCACCACGGCCCAGGTTGATAATCAGGCCGTATACCCGGTGTCCATTTTTCTGAGCGAAGGTCAACGGTGACGCCATTCGCCGTTATGGAAGTGAGCGAACTAGGGTGACGATCTCGGCAATGCCCGGTTCTGTCGCGTCGGCGAAGCGGCGGATGATCTCGGCAAACACCGCGTCAGCCTCGTCTCCGCGGGAGAGGTTGCGGAGTACACGTCCCTTGTTGATCAAGGCCTTCGCAACTTTATCGCGTATAGCTGTTTCTGTTGCGTCGCCGAAGCGCGTGACTACCTCGTCGTAGGCGGCCATCTCCTCTCCGTTTCGGCCGAGCTTTCCCAATGCGATGCCCTTGTTCATGATGGCCCTGGCCGTCTCTTCGCGCAGCGCCGGTTCGGCAGCCGTGCCAAAACGCGCCACCACTTCATCGTAGGCGACGACAGCATCCTCCCCGCGGCCCTGGGCAGCTAGTGCCACGCCCTTGTTGACGAGTGCTCCACCCACATCCTCGCGTAGCGCTGTGTCGGCGGCGGCGCCGAAGCGCGCTACAATCTCGTCGTAGGCAGCCACCGCCTCCTCTCCGCGGCCCAGCCCGGCGAGCGTGAAGCCCTTATTGTACAGGGAGCGGGCCACCAACCTGCACAGTGCCAGATCGCTGGCAGCACCGAAGCGTGTCACGATCTCGTCGTAGACGACAATTTCTTCTCGGCTATGGCCGCGTTCGCCCAGCGCGACAGCCTTATTAAAAAGGTCTCTCAGTTGGACGGCATTTGCCGCCTCCGCTTTCACCTCGCAAGTTTCCATTTCCTGCGACGGTTGGACCGGATAGCCCTGCACGAAATTGCCAACAGCATGGATAGTTCCCAAGCCGTAGCCGTCTTCGTCCTGATCGTTCGCCCTCCATTTCTCGGCAAGAGTGGTAAGCTTTTCGGCCAACTCCCGACTATACGCGGAAGGGGAAAGGTCGAGCGACGTGGTGCGAATGCAGCGGAATATCTCCCAGGCCGCCAGCATCTCGATCTCGCCGATGGAGTCCCAATAGTCGGGATTGAACATCTTGTCGTCGGCAATCTTCTCCTGCCGTTCCAGTTCCCTCATCACGCTGTCGCGGACGATCTCGGCGCGCCCGTGGCCCAAGCGGTGGCGGAGCCGGGTGACTGCCTGCCCAACGGCCTTGCGCACCCCCATCCAACGGAACCGCAGTGGAACCCCTCTCCGGGAATGTTCCCCCACAGCAATCAAGGCGTAGCCAGTATTCTCCATAGCCTGCCGGGTTTCAGGATGGTCGGCGCCAAGAGTGGAGGCGAAGCCCAGAGTCGCCAAGTGAAGAATGCCCCTTGCGGTCTGCAGGTCACCATCGCTCAGCAGAGCAATCCCAGTGTTGCACATGCATTTCAGTGTATTGGGATGGGTGGGACCCAGGACGCGAATGAAGTCGTCCAGCAACGGCTCCAGCATTGTGCGAGCATCCATCCATCGCTTCCTGGCCATGGGAACGTTGGCCAGGTTGAAGCGCGCGGTCAGCGTGTCCGGATGGTCTTCGCCCAGGACGGCGTGGCGGGAAACCACCACCGACTGCTTCACCGCCGCCGCCGCATCGACGTCGCCGTCAGCCTGCAAGACGGCCGCGAGATTGTTGAGCGTCTCCAGGAAGGCGGGATGCCGATCACCCAGGATGCGGCGGCGGACATCCAGCACGTCCTCGATCATCGCCTTCGCTTCGGTACGGAGGCCCAGCCCCCCCAGGACATTGGCGAGGTTGGCCTTGATGGTCAGGGTGTCCGGGTGCTCAGCGCCGAACGAGGAGCCCCGGCCCTTCAGCGCGGCTTCCAGCAACAATCTGGCCTCCGCCAACTCACCGCAGGCATAGCGGGCGCTGGCCAAACCCACGAAGTGCCAAAGGGGGTCGCGGCGCCCATCCGTCCCGCACCCGTCATGGGCGGTGGACACCGATTCCAACAGCGCCTTGGCTCTATTCAGCTCTCCACGAGCCAGCAGGGTCAGGCCAAGGCGGCTGACGGCTGGCCGCATCTGGGGAAGTACCTCCTCAATCCTGCGCCGCTTCGATCCGCCCGCACGGCGCAGATCCGCGAGAGCGCCTTCGCCATCGGAAGCAATGGCGAGAAGCAGGGTTTCTTTTGCCGAAAAACTATCTTTGCCGAATAGGCGGATACGGGCCTCGACCTGCGATTCCAGCGGCGCCTCCCCGTCGGGCGGCGTAGCCGGATACATCAGCAGGTACAATTCGAGGAGGCATTCCAGACGGTCCTGCGCCTCCTCCAAGTCCCCCTTTCGATAATAAGTGTCGGCGGTCGCCAGGTAGGCGCTGAGGGCCAGGGGGTGTTCTTCGCCTTCGCTGAGAACAACGGCATTCCGCAGAGCTACCTGAAGGGAAAGGGCTGCATCAAAATTGCCGAGGCGTTCGGTAATCCATCCCGACAATAGAGAAACTCCCGCCCCCCAACGCTCTATATCGCAGGCGATCAGTTCGGCGACCTGAACGCACCAACCGTTTGTCAGTTGCGCCACTTCCTCGTCTGACAGACGGCGCATTGCGCGGTAGAATACCTCCTGCTCACCAGCAAGAACGCAGATCGCCACCATCAAAGGCGCCAAGTCTTCCCGGAGATGAGCGAGAGCGAAGCCTTTGCTCAGGTTGCCCTGAGCCAGTTCCGTCAGTTGATGGATCGCCTCGATCGCCCCTCGCCGCCCGTCGGGCATGTTGGCCGACAGATATCCCTTGCGGAAGTAGGCGTACAGGCGCTCTCGCATCGGTTCGAGCCCGACATGCCTGCATGCCGCCTCGCCCAGGCCGCGATGCATCAAGGTGCGGTTGTCCGCGTTGTCGAGAAGAAATGGCCCGAAACTGTTCAGCAGGCGTGAAAGATGAACCTGCGGGAGCCGCGGGGCAGCAGAGTCTTGGGCGAAGGGATCGTCCGGCAGAGCCAGGAGGTCGGCGAGTTCGCCTTCGGCCAGTCCCGCTCGCGACGCCCCCAGTAGGGCAACAAACGTGATCGCTAGGTCGAGTTGCCGGGGACGCGAATGGGCCGGGTCGAGGGCAAAGCCCTTGAGGAAAAGCTCCTCGGCGGTGCTGACGGTCAGAATGTCGCCCACCAGCGCAGACATGGCTTTATGCTGGGCATTGAGACGCAGATTTTCGATAGCCAGGGTCAGAAACAGCGGATTGCGGCTCTGAGGACTCTCGATTAGGCGGGTGCTTTGGTCGTCGGGCAGCGTCTTACCATATCGAGCCAGCGCTGACCGGACGATTTGAGCCGCGAGCGTGTTGTCGAGCGGCGGCGTCACGATGCGGTGGAAAGGCCCAGCCCGGTCGGATACCGGCGAGCCATCCACGGCGCTGACCACCACGATAGCGTCGGGGCCGAGCGCCGCCTCGCCGATCAGGTGGAGGTCGCTCCCCCCGTCCTCCAGTTGGTCGAGTGCATCGATCACCAGGACGAAGCGGACTTGGCTGGCCAGCCCCTGCTCGATGAGTCGGTGTTCGGCCCTGCGGGCTGCTAGGCTGATCCAGGTGGAAAGGACAGAGCGACGCTCATCAATCGACTTGGGAACCGCCTCGGCCAGATCGCTGATGTCAGGGAGAAGCGCACCCAGGACACGGCTGCACCAGCCATCGAGAGTGTTGACTCCGTTCGCGCCGACATAGTGGTCAATCACCCGTAGGTGCAGCCCGGCTTGGTCGGGGTGCTCGTCCAGTTGGCGAGCGAGATCAGCAAGGATTGTGCTTTTACCCTGCCCGGATGGGCCGGACAGCAGGATTGGCGAAGGGGACGTCCGTCCGCACTCTTCGATGACGGCACCAAGGATTGCAGCTTGAACGTCCGGCCGCGGGACAAGGGTCCGCAACCGGTGCCAGCGGAAGGTCCGTTGGGCGAAATCAGCATGGCAGCTAGCATCTGGCACGTCAGCGAGAGGAAAATAGCGATCAAGCGCCATCTGGAAATGATCTTCGACGGCACGCCCAAACTCGTCGAGGCTGCCGTAGCCATCAATCCCTGCCAAGCCGCTGTCCCGGATGCGATCCTTCAGATGGTTCAGTTTGCCGCCGCCATCGTCGAAAAAATCGCCGTCCCTCGCCCCTTGCTCCTCTGCGTAAAGAGCGGCGGTCAGGTCCGGAGATCGCAGCAAGAACAGGACTCGGTCGGACAGGTCCGCAGGCCGGTCTGCTGCCGAGGTATCGCCCCGCCCCAAGACGGCCAAGTCCATCTCAAGTTCCATCACGCTGTAGCCGCGCACTACGGCCTCGCGGATTTTGGCAGCATACTCCGTATCACCGCGTTCCGTCCAATAGGTGGCAAGTTCATCGGCCGACGGCACCCACCCGTACCGTTCGCCAAGAAACCCTATGAAAAACGGTGGAAAATCACGGCAACGGTCAATTTCCTGCAAGCAGATTTCCACCGTCGCGCCGTTCTTGGCGTCCTCTTCCGTAATGCCCCAACGGAGGTCGACCTCGGTGAACCCGACCAGACGGCGACCGCATTCCAACCGGATCTTGGGAAAGACGACTTTTGCCAGATGGTTCCGCTCCGCCTCCATGTCCAGAAAGGTACTGGACAGGAAGACGCGAATTTCCCGCGAGATTGGCTGGTCCACTGAAATCCCCTTCCAAGTTCATCCATGGCCAACGGACCATCGCCCCGCCCTGACCGCGATATCTCCACCTGTCACACCCTCCTATTGGGGGACCTGGGTGACTTAGCCGCCGCTCAGCAGCTATTCAAACTTTGACGAGGCGGCGATGGGTCCGAACCATCTCACCGTGGCTCCCGACCTCAACAACCTCGCCTCCGTGCTGTAGGACCGGGGGGAGTTCGCCACCGCCCGCCGGTTTCTCTAGCGGGCGGTAACCATCGCGAGGGACTCTCTCGGGCTCAATCATCCCTGGATTAAAGTAATCCAGGCCAATTGCGCTCCTCCTCACAGGCCCACCACCTCCTTCACCACCGATAGTGAATCAGCGTCGAACCGGATAGAACCTTCCGATGCTTCCCTTTGGGGGCTGATGTAGATCATGTTCTTGTTGGTCAGGAAGAAGCGGAAATAGATGTCATCCATGTGGCTGCGCAAGAATAGGTCGACCATCATCGTGCCGTCGTCGCGTTCACTGGGGCGATACCAAGCGATGCGGTCGGCCATCTGCTCAAGGAAGCCGAAGTCGATGATCCGGCTGGCCCGACTGTTGGTGGCGCAGGACTTCAGGAAGGTGGCAAGGCGATCCACTTCGTCCAAGCCGGAGAATCCGAACAATTTGGACAACTGACCAGCGATGGCGATCTTGTCCTTGGTGTTCTGGTCGATCCGGATGCGATCGAGTGGCACCTGGGTCAGCGCTTTGTCCAGCGTCTCCGTGCCCTCGGGATAGAGAGCGATCATCGGGCAGAAAAACGAGGTGCCCCAGGTTTCCATCACCGCATCGGAACACTCGATATATTCGGTGATAGTGGCATAGCCGCTGAAGTAGTTCTGGGTGACGATCGGCATGAAGTAGTAGGAGCAGAACACCCCGTCGAAGAAACGCATTTCCCAGATCGGGTCTTCCGGCAGTACGTCGACGTCGATCCAGAACACCTTCAGCCCGTGCTTCTCGAACGTCTCGTGGAAGCTGCGCACGTCGCCCAAATCCTGGCGGGAATAGCTGATGGCTACGTCGAAGGTCATGCCCTGGTGGACATCAATAGGAACAGCGTCGGACGTATTGACCCAGCGGTAGGCCAGTTCGTGACCATGGTCGTACAGGTAGATACCCTTCATCATTCCCTTGGCGAGGATGGCCAAATTGGGCTCGGTCATGGCCAGAGACAGCAGCGAAGCCTCGGCATGGTCGTACCCCTGTTCCTCCAACAGCAACTGGCCGCGGGGTTCCCGCGAGAACCAGCGGCCATCGTTCTCCTTGGCATGGCTCATGCCATACAGCAGGGCCGGCATGCCCACCGGCATGAACATTCCCCTGCTGTCCGAAGGTGCGGCGGTCATGCGCTGTTCGTCGGTCAGCAGCGATGCAGCCCCGGCCTCGTCGCCGACGACGGACTCCTTCCCGTCCGGCGCTGTCGCCACGCAACTCAGGCCATTGGGGAACGACAGGAGCGTGGGCTGGGCAGCTTCGGCTTTGACGCTCCAGACCCGCAGCCCGGCCTGGAGTTTGCTAGCATGAGACACGGCGATGTGGTCGTTGCCGTACCACCAAGCATGGCCAATCCCGAAAGACGGCATGTCGGGATTGGGCGGAGGAACCGCAATCCGCTGTACGACGCCTCCGGGCTCCGGATCGGCAATGGAAACGGTATCGCCGTGGGCGAACAGGATGCGACTGCCGTCGGGCGACCATGCCGCAGCTGAAACCGGAGCGTCTGTGTCAAAGACGGCAACCATCTTGCCGTCCCGCCCCCAGATCCGACAGCCCGGAACCTTCCTGCCTGCGGCGGTGACGAAGCGTCGGTTGTCGGGGGCCCAGACCTGGACCCAGTCCTCACCGACATGACTGCCGGACAGGAAGGTCATGGGATTTTCGCCGTTGGTGAAATCCCAGCACGACCCCTCCTCGTCTCCCAGGGTGACCGCGGCGAACATGCCTGACCCATCGGGGGCAACGTGGATGGATGACACGTCGCCCCCGTGGTCGACATTGGCCAGAAGACTTGCGTCGGACACGTCCCAAACGCGGAGTGCGGCGTCATTGCCTCCACTGACCACGACGTTCGGCCCCATGGAAGCCAACCGGCGAAGGCAGCGCCCTGCCTTGTCGTGGGCGGAGAAAGTCCGCTCAGGCCTATCGGAAGCGAGCGACAGAACGGCGATCATTCCGTCACGGGTCAGGCCGACGATGGTCGAGGAATCGAGCAGCCAGTCCAGGGCGACGATCCATCCAAGACCCTGATACTTCTTAACCTCGCGGCCAGTGTGTCGTTCGACCACGACCAGGACGCCATCCTCGAACGCGGCGGCGATCCTTTGCGAGTCGGCCGAGTAGGCCAGCGCCGAACACTTTCCTCCACCGTAACAAAGAGGTTTGATCTCCGAGGTCATTCCTCACCCTCCGCCCTAGCGTAAGCTGCATTGTCCCATTAGACTACAGCATAAGAGTAGCAGCTTGCTGGGTGCTGGCAAAGTGCGGCTGTTCCGATTCTTCATCAGTTCGACTTTCACCGAGTTCGATGGCGAACGCGGTGCGTTGCAGCGCGAGATCTTTCCTCGCCTGACCGAATTCGGTCGCCACAAAGGGGTGTTGGTTCAGCCCATCGACCTGCGCTGGGGTATTTCCGAGGCAGCGGCACGGGAGCGGCGGACGGTGGATATCTGCCTGGAAGAGATCCGCCGTTGCCGCCGCTTGTCCCCCGGTTTCCATTTCCTCGCCCTGGTGGGCACCCGCATCGGCTGGCGTCCCCCGCCCGCAGAATTGAGTCCCGAAGCAGTCCAGGCCGCCGGACTGGAACAGTGGTACCGGCGTGACGACAACGCCGTGCCGGCGCAAGCGGTGCTGGATCCTTCGGCCCCGGACGAGGTAGTCACGGCTGCCCTGGAGGCGGCCGACCTGTGTCCGCCCCCGATCACTCACTTGGAAATCGCCGAGGGCATTCTGTCCCAGGCCGATGGCAGGCACGCCCTGATCTATTGCCGCGACGAGGACTGCGTCGATACCGAGACGACAGCCCTCAGGGACCGCTTGCACAGCCATCCCGGCCTGGCGGTGCGGTCGTGGAGCGCCGATATCCTGGCGCGCATCGAAGCCGATCTGACCGAACGGATCGACGCGCTGTCCACGACGCCACCGTTGCCGGCCTCTGTGGCCATGCCGATGGTGGGACGCGAGGCCGATCGCGACCGCCTGACCCATCACCTGGACCACGGTGGCGGGTCGCCCGTCCTGCTGGTGACCGGCCGTGGCGGCATCGGCAAGACCACGTTGCTGGCGGCTGCGGCCGACCGGGTGGGACAACGTGCTCATCTGCTCGGTACCGCTCAAGCGGCAGAAAGCTTGGCTGAGATGCTGCGCGTAATCCACTCCGGCTTGGGCGTCGAGCCGGGACCGGAAGCGGAGCGGCAGCAATTGGTTCTTCCCTCCACCTGCGCCGGGGCAATGGTGATCGACAACCTGGACGCCCTGGGAGAGGAAGCGACCTCGCTGCGGTGGCTCCCCGATTCCCTGCCCGATGGTGTTCGGCTGGTTCTGTCGCAGCGGCAGCTGCCGGAGCCGATGCCGCCAGGGGTGGAACACCTGGCATTGGACCGCTTGGCAGAGGATGCCACCCTGTTGTCGGGCTGGCTGGACGGCGTCGGGCGCACCCTGACCGCCTCACAGCGCCAGGCGGTCCTGGACGCGGCCGGTGGGGTGCCGCTGCATCTTCAACTGCTGTTCGACCAGGCTCGCCATTGGCGGTCGTTCGATCCCGCCGAGCCGTTGGCGCCGAGCATGGAGGCCACCCTGCGCCACCGGCTGGACCAACTGGTCCACGAGCACGGCCGGCAATTCGCCACGGTCGCCCTCGGCCTGATTGCCGCCGGCCGTTTCGGCACCACCGAGGCCGAGATTGTCGCCGGGCTGGGCGACCATGCCGGAGTGATGACGGAGATGCGGGAACGCTACCCCCATTTCCCCTGGCATGGCGACGAGCCGCCGCCGGTGCTGTGGTCGCGCCTGCGTCTCGATCTGGAAGGGCTGCTGACCGAGACGACGGTGGAGGGCGTGCCGGTGCTGCGGGCCTTCCATGCGGTCCTGGCCGAAGTCCTGGCGCCGCTGGCCACGCCCGACTGCCATCGCCTGTTGGCGGCTCAGCAGGAGCGGACCACCGCGACCCGGCTGCTGGAAGACGTGCTGGCGGACGACGGGGTAGCCCGGCGGCTGACCCGCGAGTTGCCCCGGCATCTGCTGCAGGGCGGTCAAACGGAGCTGGCCCGGGAATGCCTGCACGATTTCGCCTTCGCCCTGGCCAAATGCGCCGCCGGTCACAGCGACGATCTGGTGGAGGACCATCGCCTTCTGGATGGGAGTTCGGCCTGGTCCGGCTTCCTCGAGGCCAACGCCGCGATCCTGCGGCGGGGCGATTCCGGCTGGCCGGCTCACAAGATCCTGCTGCAACGGGCGGCGGAGGCTCCCCATGACCACCCCGTCCGCGCCGCCGCCGAAGCCTGGCTGGCGGCGCCGGGCCCCCGCTGGCCGTGGCTGCGCCGTGTCGGCGAGGCGCCGGAACATGGTCTCGGCAGCATGGTGCTGGAGGGCCATGAGGGCAAGATCGCCGGCTGTTTCCCCCTGTCCGGCAACCGCCTGCTGTCGTGGGGCGGCTACGGACAGATCCGGCTGTGGAACCTGGTCGACGGCACCTCGGCTCCCCCCATCATCCTCTCGGGTGGTGACGATATCGCTCGGCTCCTGATGCTGAGAGATGGCCGGGGGCTGGCCTGGACCACTGATGGAGACATAGCCGAGATCCTTCCCGCCGCAAGGAGGATCGTGTGGCGTTCGGATGATGCCCAACCGACGATCCCGCTGGCCGAGCTGCTGCCGGGGCAAACCCTGCGGGCCGGCCCCTATCAGCGCCTGCAGGTCCAGTTCGTCACTGACGACGGCCGGCCCGGGCTGCGCCTGTGCCGTGACGACTACGACGAGGTCGCCGCCCACCCCGATCGCTTTCCCGATCGGTTGTTCGGATTGACGGTGCTGGAGGATGGCGGCCTGTTGGCCTGGTCGTGGAATGCCGTGTCCCTGTGGACGACGGGCGGTGTCCTGCGGCACCGGCTTGAGGCGCCTTTGGGAGTGATCACCAAGGTGCGGCTGCTGGACGATGGCGGGCTGATTTGTGCCGCCGAGGGAGAGGCCGGATTCGGCCGTGCCGGAACCGTGACGATATGGGATTGGACCGGCACCCGGCCGCGCCTTCCCGCCATCGTTGCGTATGATGCGATGGCCGTTCAGGGGCGGTTGGTCTCCTGGGGCGAGTCCGGCGATATCGAAGTGCGCAGCCTGTTCGATGGCGACCTGCTGGGAACGCTGGACCTCCACCGTCCGGCCCAGGTGATGGGAGTTCTGCCGCTGGACGACACCCTGGTCGCCAGTTGGGATACCGACGGCACCATCGCCACATGGGACGCAGCTACCGGGGAGGTTACGGCGGTGCATCGCCTGCACAGCGGCGTGGTCCGCGGGCTTCGCTGGCTGGCGGATGGTCGCCTGCTGTCCTGGGGCGACGACGGGCTGCTGAGGGCCTGGGAACCAGGCCAGACCATCGAGGCCGAGCCGCGGCCTCGGATCAAGGGCCGCCTTCTGTGGCCGGACGGCCGGCTGCTGTTGTGGAGCGGTGGCGGAACCGTCGAAGGCTGGGACTGTCGGGCCGCTCGTCCAATCCTGAAGATTGAGGGGGCCGGCGAGGTGGAGGGAGCGGTCTGGCTGGACTGCGGCCGGGTGGTGTCGTGGGGATTCCACGGCGACGTCCGGCTGTGGTCGGCCGACGGGGCGTCGCTGTGGCGGGCCGAGCCGTTCTGGCATCCGGTCAATGGCGTCTTCGCCTCGTCCCCCGGCCGGCTGGCGGCGTGGTCCGACGACCATGATTACGCCGTGCTGCTGGATGAGGGCTCCGGGGCGGTCGTGGGACGATTGCGCCACGAGCGGCGGCTCTGGGGCCTGGCTCCCGCCGATGACGGCCGCCTGATCAGTTGGAGCGATGATGGCACCGTGCGCCTGTGGGATGGGCGCGACGGCCGAGCGGGCTCTGTCTACCGCGGCGGCAACACCCTGATGATCAATACGATCCAGTTGATCGGGGGCGGGCGGGTGCTGGCGGTGCCCCTCCAGGGCGAGTTCCTCCAGGTGTGGGGTCCGGGCGGTATCGAGGCCTATCGCCCGATAGCCGATTCCCTTGGCTGGGGCTGGCGAGGCGCGACCGAGGCCGGCGGGTGTCTGTTCGCCTGGTCGAGTGCCGGCGACTTGTGTTGCTGGGAGCCCGGGCGCACGGATCCCCTCTGGCATTGCCGCCCCTCGCCCGAGGCGTTGTCGGGGGTTGTGATAGGGGATGGAGCGGTGGTGGCGTGGTCGCATGCGGCGGGGTTGCGATGGCGGCTTGATCCCGACGATGGCCGCGTCTGCGACGAGGAAGACTTGGCCTCGCCTCCCGAGACGGAGCCGCCAACCGACAGCCGGTGCGGCTGGCGGCTGGAGACATGGAACCGGGTGGCTTTTATGCATCATCCAAGGAAGGGGACGTTACGCTGGCATGGGACGGGGAAGCTGGAAACGGTGGGGGTGGTAGGTGAGAGAATGGTGGCGCGAAGTGAAACAGAGATCTTCAAGGCAAATATAATTTGGCCACATCTGTAGCATCAGCGCCAATCTGGTTTTACGGAGGGAGACATGGTTGGGCAACCGTCCGAGATGAGCATATTTATAAGCTGTACGAGCCGCGATCTTTCATCGTATCGAGCCCATCTGTTTGGGGAGCCGATACTTGCGAGCCATGTAAGATACGTACAGGAAGGTATCGGCGCCAGGCCAAATGAGCCGACAGCCGTATGCCTTGAATTGGTCCGACGATGTGATGTGTTTATCGGACTATACGGGTTCCGGTACGGCAGCCTTGTTCCAGGCAAGTCGCAGTCTATTACCGAGGCGGAGTTCGATGAGGCATTGAATCATGGCAAGCGCTGTCTAATTTACTTCGCTGATGAATGTATTAAGGGTGCGCTTCTTTCATCATGTGAGAAAGAAAGTCCGGATCAATTGGTCCGGCTCGACCGTTTCAAGGCCAGCCTCCAGCAGCACGGACTGGTAATAGACACCTTCAAGTCTCCTCAGGAACTAGCCTACAAGGTATTCAACGGCATCTACAACCTGTCCAACCCAACGGGATTGGCGCCGGATCATGTTAACCGGAAGTGGCTGGACTGGCTGCGTAATGTCGTCGTCTATCGCCGTCCGCTTGCTCAGCCCAACATCGAATCTTCGCTTCGTAAACAGTGGGGAAAATTCATTGTCCAAACCGACTGGAAGACAGAACGTCGGGAGGAACTGACATGCATGGTGAACGCTGCCCAACCCCGGCGACAAGCACGCAAACTCGATGAACTGGCAAAGGCAGTGGAGTGGCGCGGATCGTGCAAGCTGGTGAGAGAGCAACTGGAGAGGATGGTGCGACCGGCCGCTGAAGCATGCGGGGAAAGCCTGAAAAGCTACGGCCGTAATGAAGAGGGGAGTCCCGACGGGGAGGAGAAGGCCCGTCGGTTCGCCAAGGCATTGAACCATTTCCGACGATGCGTCTCTGCCCCTCGGTACAGCACGGCATTTCTGCTGACGGGAGATGCCGGATCTGGCTGCACCCACTTCGTCACGTCGTTGCTGGTCGCCGAAGTTGAAGCTGTTCCGCCATCCGGCGCCGTCGATGGCAGCAAGAAAGGTCAACGGCGGCCGCTGTTTCTCCCACTGGAGCTCCCCGGGGCAGGCCAGTTGACACTTGAGCAGATCCTCTTGGCTCGCTTGAGCGAGGCTGGCGGTGGGGTGCGCTGGCAAGACATCGATGAGTTTCACCGCTTTTTGGGACGACTTGGCGGCACTCTTGTAGTGGTTGTCGAGGACCTTCATCTCTGGAAGATGACAAGGCCAGAGGCAATTTCTGATCTCGTCGCGCTGATCGGTAAACTTGATCGCCTGGAAAATCTGCGGTGGCTGATCACGGTTAACATCAAGCGATTTCATGAGGTGACCGCGTTTGGAGCGCTGTGGCGAAGCTACGGCTATTCGCCGTCTCATCCGTCGGAAGGGGATACCGTCGGTGGATGGCTTTCTCTCGACGACGCCAATGAGGTCGATAAAATTGGCATTAAGATAATCCAGAACAAATTCGCCAATATTCGCTTTGCCGATTTTGAGATGGATGTTAGTGGGGCCACCCGGCACCTTATCAACCCATTGATAGCCCACATATTTATCGAGTGCGGAATCGGAGCGCCCCGCAACCTCGTGTACATCGATTTTGTTAAGCGATTGTGGGACAACCGTAGCATGCGCCTGAGCGACATTGCCAACTCAGATCGCGAAATCTCCTACCCGCAACCACGCGACGTGGAGGCAATCAACGCCGTTGTTGCAACGATCACCGATGCCTGGCTGGCAACGGGAAAATATCTGGCGCCCCGGTTGGATGTCGGACGCGAATTCGAGGAGCGCGCCAAGATTGATGGCATTTCATGGTCGTTCAACCTGGCCGCTGCTCTGCTTATACAAGGGGGGCTTATTGATGAGAAAAAAATTGTTGAGGAAGCGTTTGGTGTGCGCACAACTATCATGTGTCGGTTCCACCCCGAACTTATTTGGCAGTATCATATCGCGAGCGAGTTGATTGTCGGAAATATATATTCAGATATGCGGGATGTTGTAGGCGCATTTGAGAGCAGCGGGGCGCCGCCAGAAGTAAAAGAAGGCGTGGTCGAATTTATTCTTCTTGCTCTTATTAAAAAGGAGAGCGAAGGGGGTGTAGCGCCCGGGTCATTTATGGAATATTGTGATGATGCTCTGTGCGGACGTCTCCCGCTAACGGCATTGTTCTATGCTGGCGGCAAGGCCGAGAGTGCGGTCCAGGCAATGATCTTCGGCAAATTGGCCGATCTCCCCCCCTTGACCGATCGCCTTGAACTGTTTGCATTTCTAATGTTCATGCGCAACCTGACCGACGATGCGGCGGGGGCTGTTGCGCAACTCAAGAAGCTACAGGGGCAACTGCCACGGATAGCAAAAGAAGGATTTGGCTACTATTACATTTATATGGTTGGCCGGGTTCTGAAACGAGTGCGAAATAGGGATGAACTCTGTGGATGCCTGGAGGCGTTGCAAGGATGCGAGGAATTCGATGGTGAATTTTCCGAGCGCCCACGCACAATCACGAATGAACTAGCGGGAATGTGCCATGATGCAGTGAAGGCTATGACACATAACGCCGCGGATGCGACTGATTTCATTATGCTGTGGCTGTGCCATTACGTCGATGGCGCTCGCGTCAAGCGAATGCGAGAGGAGTATCGCGGCAAAAGATGGAACAGATACTTCCTTCATGAATGGATTTTACGTCACTTCTGTCACTATGTGACACGAGACCATGATGCGTTAAAGCTACACCCGTATGAATTTTTGCGGCATATGGGATGGTATCAGTATGGCCGGAAAAGCACAATTTCAGATGTTCTTCGGTTTGACATGGTACGCGAGGCTGGCATAGCCATCGGATGGAGCTTTGTTCATTTGTCTGACAAGGACCGGTCCCGTTTTATCGCATTGATGAACCAGTTGGCGGAAGACAGAGATGAGCGTTTGGGTGAGCACGCATTTTTCATGATTTTGCATTCATCACAGGGGTGGGAGGGGCGTGACGACGTGGAAATAGACAAGGATCTTCACCCGGCATTACGGCAAATCTGGCAGCGTGGATCAAGAAGCGCTACAGGCCATCTGGCAAAAATTATCAAGAAACACAGCGCAACGTTTACAACAAATATCCCTCAATTAATGCGCGATCAAGCTCACAAACGTAAAAAACGATGAGACGTTTCTTATGGCTGAGAAAGTAGAGAGCGCCATGCCGCAGAAATCCACTCCGCCTTTTCTCCCCGTCCCATCCGCACCTCGCGGATCAGCCCGATATTACGCGCCGTCGTCTTCGGCTCCCACGGCTCCCGCACTGCCGCCAAGGCGTCGGCCAGGGCAGCCTCGGCCCCGTCATGATCCCGCGCCAGCACCGCCAGTTCCAGCAAGGTGGCGTGGTCCCAATAGTCTGGCGTCTTGCCCACCAGCCGCCGCTTGACTGCATAGCGCACCACCGGCAGCAGCTCGGCCTGGCGGGAATCGACTGGGTCGGTCATCTCCATCAGGGTGACGGCATTGATGCCGGGATAGGCGTCGCGCCAGTCGGCCTCGAATCCGGCGAGGTAGGTGTCGATGGCTTTCTTCAGATAGCCCTTGGCCCGCACCGTATCGCCGGCGGCCTTGGCCTCGTCCCAGCGATCCTTGTAGACGCGCCCGAGGATGCCGTTGGTTTCACTGCTGGGGCCGTGCTCGGCGATCACGCGGGTCAGCACCGCCTCGGCCTCGTCGCGGCGCCTCAGGCGATTGAGGGCGAAGCCCAACTGCTCCTGCACCATCACCGTGTTGGCCACCAGCGGCGGCAAGCGAGGCACCAAATCGGCCATGCGGTCAAACGCCTCGACGGCGCGGTAGGACAGGAACAGGTCGATCAGGATGGCGGGATCGGTGTCACGTAAGTTCAAGCCGGCCTCTACCGCAGCCACGGACTCGGCTCCTTCGCGGCGGGCCACGTCAAGGGTGCGCTTCATCGCGTTGGAATAAGTCACCAGTTCGCGGAAGCGATCGGTCTTGAGCCGGGCGATATCGGGGGCTTTGTACTCCGAAACCAGTTGGAACAGCGGACTATCGTGCTCCGGCTCGCGCGCTGATTCCAGGCGAGCGGCCAATGCGTCGCGATCCGTTTCGGGATCCTCCGGACAGCCGCAGGCATCCAGGCGATAGGGCAGACCACGCAAGGGGGCGACGTCGAATGGCAACCGGGTACCCTGGCCGAAGATCAGCACCGTGCTGTGGGGGCGGATGCCGTGGCGGATGCCCAGTTCGTAGAAGACGTTGGCGTTGGCGGTGGTGAGGTCGGCCACCGCGTAGTCGCACAGCATCAGGCGTTCGAACATGGCCTTGTGGATGATACCGCCGCCGGTCTCCTGGTCTGCGCGAATCGGCTCCATGCCGGCGGCGCGGATGGCCGGTTCGATGATGGCGGTGTAGACCCGGCCGAAGTCGATCCGCCGACCGGACTCGTCGGGCTTGGTGCCGAAGGGCATCAGGACGAAGCAGAAGGGTTTCATGACCGCCACCACCCCTTGAACTCGTTCCAGACCGAAAGCAGCGTCCCGACCATCTTGCCATGGAGGGGCTGCAAAGCACGCAGATAGTCGGGAGTAGGCGCCGCGGCCAATTCGGCGACGTCAGTGAAGCTCCAGGTGTGACCGGTCGCGGAGGTATCAGCCAGATCGTGGCTGAGCGCGGCTCCCTGCAGTTCGCGACCACTCAGCACATAGCCCGCATACATCAGCGAGCGGGCCAAGGTCTCGGGAAAGACGTCGAGATCGGTGCGGGTGGCGGCCAGGGTCTGCTGCACGTCGGGATGAATCCCAGGACAGCCGCCGGGCGGTGCCGGCGGAAGCGGGCCGCCGTACCAGGGAACGTCGGCTTCCTCGATCCCCTTCTTCATATGGATGTAGATTCGCTCGCGCAGGCTGTTTCCCCAGCGCCGTGCGTCTGCCAGTTGGAACAGCGCCCGCCGGCCAGCCTGCATCAGGATGTCGTTGGAGCGCCAGAACACCTTGGGGAGGAAGCCCGACGGCGAGGTTTCCGTCTGCAACTGGCCGGAGCCGTCCGACACGATCATCACGGCGCAGCCCTGCTCGTCCAGGCTGAACAGTCCCTGATTATCGTGCAGCCCGCCATCGGCCAGGCGGACATCGTGGCCGGGATACAGCCTCCCCAGGCGAAGGGGCGGAAACAGCGGAATGCAGGCCGAGGCCGCCACCGCCTGCCCCAACGACAGGGGCGCGGCGCGGGTGGGCGCGGTCGGGTCCTTGAGGTAGAAGCGGCGCAGGCGGCCCGAGGCGTCGACCCGGGTGTCGATGCAGGCCGGTGGCTCGCCCGTCCAACTGGCGGTGAATTGCCAATTGTGGCCGGTGTTCAGGGTGGTAGCGTTGATAACCAGCATGGGGACGCGGTCACGCCGTCGCCAATTGTGCAGGCGGGGATGGAAGTCGTCGCCGACCGGGTCGTCCTTGGGATGAACCAGGAGCCCGGTGAGGGGAATGGGCTGGCCCGAGGCGGTGCCGGCGGCCGGGTGGTACAGCGAGGATTCCAGTAGCCGGCCGATCTGTTCGGTCAAGCTTCCCCGACAAGGAACCAGGCTGTGCAACAGCGCACGGGTGCGCAGGTCGAAGCTGGCGGTGACACCGACCAGCAGCCGCGCCACGGTCTCGACGCAATCGATGTAGTCCTGCCGGTCTAGGGTCGGTTTGGCTTCGAGCGCCCCGCGCATCACCAGATAATACAAGGCCCCGGTGATGGAGCCGCCCGAGACGCAGGACAAGGTATCGACCCAGCGCAGCAGGTCCAGCTCGGCCAGCCGGGCCAGCACGCCGACATGGTAGAGCGAGGCCCGATAGCCGCCGCCCGACAGCGCCAGCCCCACCTTGCCCATGGGCAAAGCCTTGGCGACAAGTGGATCGACGAGGCGGGCCAGCACCGCCTGGGCTTGGGCGTAATCGCGCCCGGCAAAGCGACTGCCCCGATGCAATTCGACCAGCGCCGCCAACTGTCGGGCGGTGCTTTCCCGCTCCCAGTCGTCGGCCCCGGCCTTCATCGCGTCCGTTAGACTCTCTGCGGCCTTGTCGTAGTGGCTCAGTCCTACTTGCGCTTCGGCCAGGGTGGCCCAGCCCCACCAATGACCGCCAGCCTTCTCCAGCAGCGCGTCGGAGGCGTCGAGAACCTGCTGGCGGTATTCCAAAGCCTTCAGCCGCAGCGCATCAGCAGCGACCCGCAAGCCGAGGGCATCGAGCCCGACCGGATCATCCCCATCGTCCATGTCCTTGGCCAGCAAATCGAGCACGAACGCGGCATTGATCGCCGCATAGGTCCAGCCCCCCACGTCGCTCGCCGCCTTGCCGGCCTGGATGGCGTGGTCATACAGCCGCCCCGCCTGCTCCAGGGTGCGCCGCTGGCCGGTGATCTCCCACCGCCGCTTGTGGATGGCCCCGGCAAGGGACAGGGTTTCGGCATCCCAGTCGGGATCTGCCAGCGTCCCATTCGGCCCCAGCAGCACCGCCAGCGCCTCGGCCAGTCGCTCCTCGGCCGCCAGTTCCTCGTCCTTGTAGGTGCACAGCGCCTGCTGCTGGCGCAGCCAGCGCTCGTTGTCGGGCCAGCGGGCGGAGGCCAGGGCGATGGCGGCCACCTGACGGGCGAGGGAGAATTGCTTGAGGGATTTGAGGCTGGTGATCAGGGATTTGAGGGAGGGCCAATCGCTCCCAGGGTCACGGCTGGAGATGACGTTATCGGCGTGTGACTTCGTGAGAAACATGCGGTTATCACCATGACTTGAAATTTAAAATGCCATTCAATGGTTTGCGATGAAATAGAAAAGAGACTTCACTTTAACGGATTTTTCTCGGTCTATTTTTTCCTGTTAACTTATTAAAATCGCCTACTAACATCACATCCTTATCATTACATCTGGCGACACGGGCACGAAGTTCTGCCGACGCAGAGGGGTGGTATGCTACGGCCTGGCGCACAAAGTAGGCTTCGTCCTCTGCAAGGCGGGAGAGGGTTTCGGGTGAGGCAGAGGGATGCCGCGCCACGGCTAGGCGCACTTCATTATCCCCCCCGCGTGCAAGGCGGGCGAGGATGCGGGGAGGTGTAGAGCGATGCTGCGCCACGGCTTGAAGCACTTCACGATCTAGGTCGTCTGCAAGGCGGGCGAGGATGTGGGGAGGTGTAGAGCGATGCCACGCCACGGCCCGGCGTACTTCACGATCCCGGTCGTCTGCAAGGCGGGCGAGGATGTGGGGGGGGGAAGAGGGATGCCGTGCCACGGCCCGGAGCACACCTTTGTCCTCATCCCCGACGAGATCGGCGAGGATGTTGGGAGGTGTGGAGAAGTGCCGCGCCACGGCCCGGCGCACCTCATGGTCCCCGTCGTCTGCAAGGCGGGCGAGGATGTGGGGAGGGGTAGAGGGATGCCTCGCCACGGCTCGGAGCACTTCATAATCCCCGTCGTCTGCAAGATGAACGAGGATGTGAGGATGGGTAGAAGGATGCCGCGCCACAGCCCGGCGCACTTCATGATCCCCGTCGTCTGCAAGGCGGGCGAGGATGTGGGGAGGGGCAGAGGGGTGCCTCGCCACGGCCCAGCGCACATCAGCACTCTTGTCGTCTGCAAGGCTGGCGAGGATTTCGGGTGATACAGAGGGGAGTTGCGCCACGGCTTGGCGCACTTCTTTGTCCTCATCTTCGGCGAGGCAGGCGAGGATATGGAGGGAGGTAGAGGGGTGCTGCGCCACGGCCCGGCGCACTGCAGATTGTCCATCTTCGGCGAGAGTCGCGAGAATTTTAGGCTGTGTGGACGGGTTCAGCGCTATAGCCCAGCGGACATCAATATCTTCATCGTCAGCAAGCTGGGCGAGAATGTCTGGCTGTGTATAGGGGTAGCTTGCCGTATAACGACGCTTATACAACCCCTCTAAATCTTGGCCCCCTTCGATTAGTGTGATCGGGGTTTTTATACGCCTCAACACTTCGATAATTGGCTCAGAGTTGCTAACATCCGCAGAATAGGGCGTAACTCCCCCACCTGCATCAACAATATATGCGCCGACAAATAGCGCGCCCTCGATCTTAGCTCGACTGAAGTCGCAACCGGTCAGATCCGCCCCGGTGAAATCGAACCCGCTCAAGTCGCTGGGGCCGAAATCGATCCCCCGCAGACTCTTGCCGCGAAAGCTGGTGGCGGGGTCAAACCCCGCAGCCAGAGCCATGGCGCGGAAATCGAGAACTTCCACCGACAGCAGGGCGTCGAGGCGTTGGCGCACGGCCTCCGGAAGCACCAGTGCCGTCACCTGCCGCTCCGGCGGAAAGGGTTTCCGGGGGCTCATATTGCGCACCCGGCCAGTTCAAATTCCTTGAAATGAGCTTCCAGGATCATCCGGGCGAGTTCCTTTCGCATCGACTTCAATGCCTTTGCGTCTGCGGTAGCCAGATCAGCCGGATCATTCAGCTCCGACAATTCCTCGTCGATCAGGATGTCGCCGTTCCGTAATTCGACTTTGCCATTGACCGTGGCCTTGCCCGTAGCAGGAACTTTGGCCTCGACCACCGGAAGGGAGTACTCGTGGCTGTGGATGACATTGCCATCTAAGATGCCATTCCGTGCGACAATCCTGTACTCAATCTTGGCCTTGCTGACATACTCGTGAACGCCAATACGCGACGGCCTATGGTCGGTCTCGAACTCATGGTGGGGCAGTATTTCAGTCCCGTCGGCGAAAATGATCAATGTTGCGGACTGAGCGCCGAACACCAGCGTTCCCTTTTCCGTCTCCACTTCGCCCCATCCCCGAAACGCGAGGTACAAATTGACCAGTGCGGAATTGTTCACCACACCTCCCTGGCTGGGCACCTCGAGCCGCCCACTGGCAAGCCTTCGCTGGTCGCTCAATGGCGTCGGTGCGCAAGACGGCAAGGATGAGGACGGCGCCGAGGGGAGCGGTGCTGAGGCCAGGGCCTCGATTTGTGCCACCACTTCGTGCCCCGCCTTCTGGCAAGCCCTCACGCGCGCGTCCTCGTCGGCGGTCAGCAGCGATTCCCAGTCGTCCTTGCACTGAAGGTGACGCAGCTCCGCCAGAATCTGGCGATGATCACTTTGTTGCTTCGGGTTGATGGGTTGAATCTGGGCAACGAAGACCCGTTTTCCGCCAAGACCGTTCTGACGGTCGCGGAACGTCTCCAGTTCCCGGCGGCATACTTTGGAGTTCAGCCAACCGGGTGACAAGAAGACGAAGAACAGTTCAGAGGCGGCGATCGCTCGCTCCAGTTCATCGGACCACTGGTCCGCCCACCGGAGCCGCTCCTGGTCCACCCATTTGGTGAACCGATCAACCCCTTCCACCGCTCTTACCTCGCATTCGATCTGATCGAACAGGTGGCCAAGAATATTAGGGATCGGGCCGTGTCGCTTAGCCACCTTCCAGTCGCAATGCGAATAACTGAAGAACGCCTGAATCGTGCCCTCGACCACCACCGCTCCTCCTCCCCTAAAGGAGTAAATCTTGCAACAGGAAGCGGTGACTCACAAGTAGATGCTCAACCATCCGAGCCGAGAAGCATCTCACAACTCCCCATCCAGATCCTTCCACTTCACCACCTTGATCCCATGCTCCTTCACCGCCGCCGGCACGACGCGCGGCGCCGTGTCGCCCTTGTGAACAGCGATTACCCGCTTTCCCATCTCCAGGCTCTTGCGGATTTCCCAGTCCACCCACTTGCTGGTGGCGGCATGGGGCGACAGGTAGACTACCGTGGTGGAGCACTGGTCGATCTTCTCGCGGATGCAGCGTTTGATGTAGTCGGCGTTCTTGCTGTCGATCGCTTCCTTGACCGAGCAGTCCTTGAACTCGATGGGCGACTTTTCGTTCTTGGCGCTGCCGCGCAGCAAGTTGACTTCGTCCATGTCTTCGTTGGCGAAGCTGATGAAGACATTGCGGATGGCGGCGGCGGCCGGACGGATCCGCTCACGTGCCTTCTGGTCCAGTTGTTTGGTGCTGCGCAGGTTCGAACTGTAGCCGCCGCCTCCACCCATGATCAGGCCTCCTCGAAATTGAATTCACGGCAGGAAATGCAGGTGCCGCACGGGGTGTCCCCTCCGCTGTGGCAGGAGTAGGTGCCGGTGATGCCGCGGCTTTCCGCCAGCCGGACCACCTCGGCCTTACTGAACGACATCAGGGGCGTCAGCAGGCGCATTGGACGATCCAGGACGAAGGACAGCAGGGACTGGGCGCGGCGGACGAACGACCGGCTCTGGTCGGGAAACAGGCGAGCATCCTCGTGCAACAGGCCCAAGGCCACCGAGTCGGCGCCGCGGCGGCAGGCATAGGCGGCCCCGGTCAGGGCGAACAGCAGGTTGCGTCCCGGCAGGAAGGCGTCCACGAACACGTCCTGGCTTTCGTCGGTCAGTCCGCAAGGAACCAAACGTCCATAGCCGGCCAGATCGGCCACCTCCGGCTCGGGAAGGCCCAGCCGGGCCATGGCGGCGCGGCAGGCTGCCAGTTCCCGGTCCCGTGCCCGCTGGTGATAGTCGACGAACAGGGGAAACTGCTCGATCCCCTCGTCCTTGATCAGCGCTGCCACCAGGGTTGAATCCAGCCCGCCGGATACCAGGGTCACCACGCTCATAGCAACTTCTCCTCCCGGGCGACCCGCATGGTGACCCACACGGCGCGATCGACGCAGCCGACGCTGTAGCCGAGCCGCTGGGCGAACTGGGCGAAGATGTCCTCGCGCCGGACATATTCGGCGAACCGGATCCCCCGCCCACTCGGCAGGGGGGCAAGGCCGAGGCGGTCCATAAACACCAGGACGTGGCGGTCGAGCACGGCCAGATTCATGGATCGACCGGCATCGCGCAGGAACATGCTGGCCTGCTTCGGTCCCAGTCCATCCACCAGGGACATCAGGGTCTGGCGCAGAGTGCGATCGGGCAAGGGCTTCATCGGCAAGGCGCTGGTGTTGGTCAATCTGGCAACGAAGGACGACGACCATGCCGCCGCCCATGCGTTCCAGGGCGGGCCAATTGGCATCGGCGGCCCGCTGAAGGGCCGGGTCGGGCCAAAGTTCCCCGAAGATCATCACAGCCTCGCTAAACGTTTAGACCTTAATAGTCTAAACAGTTAGACTTGCCCGATCAACGGGAAACCAATAGGCTTGGGTCATGACTGAAACGACTAAACCGAAGCGCACCCGTCCCGATCTTGTGACCGGGCGCACCGTGCCGTGGGGCACCAAGCTCTCCCCCGATTGGATCGAGCGCATCCGCGACATTTGCCACCGGGACCGGATCAAGGCGAACGACCTGATCGAGCGTGCGGTGGGGGCTTACGAGGTGGAACAGGGCGGCGGGCAGTTCATGGCCCGCCTGGAACTGCTATTGACCCAGGCCACCCCGGAGCAACGCAAAGCAGCACGGGCGATCATTGACCGGCTTGAAACAGGAAATCCCCCGGCGCTCAAAGAAAGCGTCTAGGGGGATTCGGTCACAAAGGCGGGAAATGAAGAAACCCAACCCATGGTCAATGGATTGGGAAAGGAAGAAGAATAACTAAACACACCGGAACCGACATAGCCCCCCCAACCCCCCACGCCATTTCTCGGCTTGGAGGGTTGGGGAAGCGTTGGTTCCGAACGCCATCAGGCGCACCGTCTACCGAGCGATGTAAGGCCCTTACCGCATTGCGGTAGCCGGGTTGGTCAGTCCCAGCATACGGACCCGCGCCCCCGCCGACGAAGGCACCACGCCAATCAGCTAACATCGCCGACCGATTGGACTTGAGATGGAAGTTTGGGGCGCTGGGCTTGGCGATATCCACGCGGTGGACAAGATCGCACGGTGACGCGCTGGAAGCCTTGGCGATACCCGCAAGCGGGCCGGATCGCACGGTGGCAATATGCTAAAGATGCCCGCCCCCCCTGTCAAGAGGCCACCGCCCTCTCTAAGGCGCCCGCCAAGTCGCGAGCGAGGCCCTCAGTAAGCCCGCGTCGGTGATAATCGTAGCCCCATCCGACCCTGTTATTCTTCGGCACCCGCAGCGTTACCGTGAGCGAGAAGCCACGCCCTTGACGGCAAAATTCCACTCCGGGGGTATCCCCCTCATCACACCACCACCCGGCCCCCTTGCCACCTTCCCCCACAGTAGCGGCAACACCTTTAGCTAAAGACGCCGCTTGCGCCTGGGTCAGCTCGACACTGGGCAGGCTATCCACAGTCAGCCGCAGCCTATTTCCATCGATGGGCGTAACAGCCACCAAGTCGTTGACGATACCAAGGGCGGCAGCTTCCCGAGCGATCATGTCGTCAAGGAAGTCGGTGATCTTCGCGAAGCCCCGCCGGGCCGCGATTTCACGAAGCTGCCGGTGCCGTTCGGCGGGGAGGTGGATGGTGGTGCGCTTGTCCATGCCCCCATTGTAGCGACTGCCAACGACGACTAATAGGGTCCTATTCATTAGCCGGGCGAAAAGCCACCTCGGATGTGACTAATAGATTGCTCGTTGAAGTTAACTCGCAGAAGGACGAGCATCATGAGCCACATCTCGAACAAGAAGCCAACGCTCTTCGCCAATAATGATGAAGATGCTTCGCTCTCTGCATATTGGGAGCTGAAGATTACCGAAGGGGGGATTGCCACTCTCTTCAGTCATTTTAAGCGTCTTGCCATGTGGCACCTTCCCCCAGCCATCGGAAGCGCGTGATTCGCAGTGCGACCATTGACCGGATCGCCATGCGTCTTGCCAGCGAGTGCAAAACGCGCCTCGAAGACCGGATTTCCGACGCGGTTGCCGACTTGGGTATGACCGAACCGAGCGACGCCTTGGCGTTCTATGCGCCCGAGATCATGGCAGCATTCGAGGCCGAGGTTTTCGAGGCCAATGAAGACGGGCGCCCCTCCCGGTTTCTTGAGTGGTTGGGCCGCGAAGCGCCCACCCATAGCGAGGAAAAGTAAAGTCAGGACTGACTTAACTACTTGATTTAAATCACTTTTTCCCTTGCATTGCTGATGCCCGAATGGTTAGCGTTCGGGCATCGGCACATGACCGACCATCAACCAGAGAGGGGATTGACTATGACCATGACCAAGATCAGCCTTGACCAGTTCTGCGAGGTCTTCGGCGACCTGATCAACGTCGAGACGGTGGACATGGGGCCGGGCATCGCCCATCGCGGCGAACACCCGACCGAAGGCGAGACGTTCCTGATCCAGTGCGACAACCATGCCGTCATGATCAGCGAAGGCGTCCGCTTCCTCTGAGGCGACCATGATGAAGAAGCCCACCATGAACAGCACCCGCACCAGCGTTATCGCCCTCGTGGTGGGCTTCCTCGCCGCCCTGCCGTCGGCCCATGCCGACGATTGGACCGTCCATGACGGCAGCGGGCGGCGCGTCGAGAGCATCGAAGAGGATGGGCACGGCAGCTATACCCGCCGGGACGCCTCCGGGCGGCGCCTGGGCACCGTTGAGCAAGGCCCTGGGGGCTATGTGCTGCGGGACAACTCAGGCCACCGCACGGGCACCGTAGAAGCTGGTCCGGGCGGCTACGTCCAGCGAGACACCAGCGGGCGCCGCACCGGCACCACGGAGCAGGACACTATCGGGCAGTGGATCACGCGCGATCCCGCCGGGCGGCGGGTGGGGACTATTGAACGGCGCTGAACCCGCACCCTTGCCGCGTAAACTCAGGCGTTGCACCATGGCCGCTCCATTATGGAGTGGCCCGATGAACGACTTTCACACGTCAGACGGAACCCCGTCCCTCTACGAACTCACTGAGGACCAAGCTACCGGATACCTCAAGGCTGCTATATGGGCGATTGACGGTCAGTTCGGGAAAGGGTTTGCGAAAGAAAACCCCGCTCTCATCGGGACTTTCATGCAAACGTGCGCCCAGGATTTCCACACGCGGACCATGAGGATTGCAGCGCAGGATCTACGCATCGCTTTAGGAGCCCTGAACGATGTCGCGATGGCGATAGAGGCATTCGCCGCGAAGGGCTAACCGTGGCAGCTAGAAGCGGTGAAGGGGCGGGCCTCGGCTCGCCTTTTTACTTCCCGTTAACCGCGGGAAAGTTCCCACAACGGTTCCCACAGAAACCGCTAAGTCATTGATTTTTCAGGAAAAAAATCGCGTGGCGTCCCCACGGGGATTCGAACCCCGGTTGCCGCCGTGAGAGGGCGGTGTCCTAGGCCTCTAGACGATGGGGACGTCTTCGGCGCGAGGCCCGCTTTATGCCGAAATCTCGGGGGTCGCGCAAGCACTTTTTTTCGGGTTTTTCGGAATTCGGATCGGGACCGGGCGAAAGGCACCGCGACGCTCGTCCAGGCGGTGGGCCTGGGTCAGGACGGCCTGACCTTCGGTCACGCCGATGATCACCCAAGCCAGCTCGGGCTCATGGGCCGAGGCGCGGTCGGTGGCCGAGGGGTCGGTGGTGCCGTCGGTGTGGGAATGGTAATGACCGACGATGCGGTCCTTGGTGCCGGTTTCGCGCAGTTCCTTCTCCACCTGGATGCGGACCGCCGGGTCCAGCTCGAAACGGTCGCCGGTTCCGGCCAGCAGGTTGGGAGCGGGAACCACGCGGGTGACGCGGATCAGCTGGCCCTTGCCACGGCCGATGATCAGGCCGCAGGCCTCGGCGGGATAGGCGGCCTCGGCGGCGTCGATCATGGCCTTCATCAGGGCGGCGTCGGTTTGCAGGATCATGATCAGCGCCCCGCCGGAGCTTCGGGGGTCAGCACGAACGACCCGGCGACCGAGCCGCTCAGCGGATCGAGCACCAGCAGGCGCTCGGCACCGCCGGACAGGCGCAACACCAGACGGTCACCGACCACCAGAGTCTGCTCGATGCGGCTGCCAGCAGGAACCAGGACGTTGACGGCACCGAAATCGGCCCCGCTGGCGACCGTTGCCGCCGGGCGCGGCTTGCCCGCCTTTCCGGCGGTATTGGACAGCCCCCAACCCAGCACGGCCAGTCCGGCCACCAAAAGAACGCCCATGAATGCAACCAGAGCCTTGATCGCCTTGATGCCTTGCACTTCAATCCCCACACGGAAATTCAACGAGAGCGCCGATGCCCGCCGAAACCACCTTGCTGTCCCCCGCCCCCGTCCTTCCCGAGGAAGCGGGGCAGCGTCTGGACAAATGGCTGTCGGCACGCCTGCCCGACCTGTCGCGCACCCGCATCAAGTCATTGATCGAGCAAGGGCTGGTCATGTCGGCGGGTGTGACCATAGCCGACGCCTCGGCCAAGGTCAAAGCCGGGCAGGATGTCACCGTCACCGTGCCCCCCGACGCCCCGGCCGAACCCGAGGCCCAGGATATCGCCCTGGCGGTAGTGTACGAGGATGAGGATTTGATCGTCATCGACAAACCGGCAGGCATGGTGGTGCACCCCGCCCCCGGCAGCCCCGACCAGACCCTGGTCAACGCGCTGCTGGCCCATTGCGGCGACTCGCTGTCGGGCATCGGCGGCGTGCGCCGCCCCGGCATCGTCCACCGCATCGACAAGGATACCAGCGGCTTGCTGGTGGTCGCCAAGAACGACCGCGCCCACCACGCGCTGTCCGAACAATTCGCCGCCCACAACCTGGAGCGTGCCTATAAGGCGCTGGTGTGGGGCATGCCCAATCCGACCCAGGGCGACATTGAGGGCGATATCGGCCGGTCCCCCCAAGACCGCAAGAAAATGGCCATCGTCAGCCATGGCGGCAAACACGCCCATACCCGGTACAAGGTGATCAGGCCGTTCGCGGGCGGCACCGCATCCTTGGTGGAATGCCGCCTGTCCACCGGCCGCACCCATCAAATCCGGGTGCACATGACCTCCATCGGCCACCCGCTGGTCGGCGACCAAACCTATGGCCGCTCGCGCGGCGCCAAGCTGAAGGCCCTGCCGGATCAGGCGCGGAGCGCACTTGCGACCTTTCCCCGCCAAGCGTTGCACGCCTACCTACTAGGGTTTACCCACCCTACTACCGGAGAATTAGTCCGGTTCGAAAGTGAAATTTCAAGCGATATCATTGAGCTGATCTCTATTTTAGAGGGAGTTTAAAAAAGCCCTATACTTGAGTGCCGCGCTATGCCATTCTCAATCCGATCTTAATGTGATACTGAATCACAAGGGCGGTTCTGGCTCGGAACCTCCCTCGCGCGGGGTGCCCCCCTTCATCCTCCGCGCAAAGAGAGGAGATTGTGAGATGACGGCGATATCTCCCACCCTGTCCCTGGCTCCCGAGGGCAATCTCTCGCGGTATCTTCAGGAAATCCGCAAATTCCCCATGCTGGCACCCGAAGAAGAGTACCTGCTGGCCAAGCGCTATCAGGAACACGACGATACGACTGCCGCCAACCGCCTGATCACCAGCCATCTGCGTCTGGTCGCCAAGATCGCCATGGGCTATCGCGGCTATGGCCTGCCGCTGGGTGAGCTGATTTCCGAAGGCAATGTCGGCATGTTGCAGGCGGTGCGCCGCTTCGACCCCGATCGCGGTTTCCGGCTGGCCACCTACGCCATGTGGTGGATTCGCGCCTCGATCCAGGAATACATCCTGCATTCGTGGTCGCTGGTGAAGATGGGCACCACCGCCGCCCAGAAGAAGCTGTTCTTCAACCTGCGCAAGCTGAAGGGTCAGATGCAGGCCATCGAGGAAGGCGATCTGAGCCCCGAGAACGTGCGCATCATCGCCGAGAAGCTGTCGGTGCCCGAGGAAGACGTTGTCAACATGAACCGCCGTCTGTCCAGCCCCGACCACAGCCTGAACGCCCCGGTGCGTATCGATGGCGAAGGCGAGTGGCAGGATTGGCTGGTGGACGACAGCGAGGACCAGGAAACCGAACTGGCCGAACGCCAGGAACTGGGCCGCCGCCGCAATATGCTGACCTCGGCCCTGGAATCGCTGAACGACCGCGAGCGCCACATCCTGACCCAGCGCCGCTTGCAGGAAAACCCGGTGACGCTGGAGGATCTCTCGCAGCAATACGGCATCAGCCGCGAACGCGTGCGCCAGATCGAAGTCCGCGCCTTCGAGAAGCTGCAAAAGTCCATCAAGACCGCCGGGGAATAATCCCCAGCCTACCGAAATACCAAGGGCGCCCCACCGGGCGCCCTTTTCTTTCATCTTACGCCGCCCCCTGCCCACCCCCGACGGATGGCGACAAGCGCGCACACAGGAAATCGACGAAAGCACGAACCTTTGGCGAGGGATGCTTGCTGGCGGGCCACAGCACATGGAAGACGCCGCTGCGTTCCACATAATCGGCAAGGACAGTACACAAGCGCCCATCCGCCAGTGGCTCCCTGATCGAGAATTCCGGCAGATAGGCAATCCCCAATCCCTGTAGGGCAAAGCACACCCGCGTCTCGATGTTGTTGCAGATCATCGAGGTCGGCAAAGGCAAGTCGGGTTCGGCGGCCGTTCGGCGCAATGCCCATGGTTCCAGCTTGCCGCTATTGGGAACGCGGTAGTGCAGACAGGTGTGCTGCAGCAGATCGGCAGGTATCTGCGGCGTGCCACGCCGTGCCAGATAATCGGGCGAAGCCACCAGCATGGAGCGGAAGGCCCCCAGCCGCCGCGCGGACAGACGCGAATCGGCGGGCACGCCGGTCCTGACCACGGCATCGAACCCTTCCTCAATCACATCGACCAGCCGGTCGGTGAAATCCAGGTCCAGTTCGATGGCCGGATAGGCGCGCATGAATTCGCCCAGCACCGGCAGCACCAGCGAACTGACCAGGGGCAGACTGACCCGCAGGCGGCCACGCGGCGCGGCCGTGGCCTGCGACAATTCCAGCTCCGCCGCCTCGATCTCGGCAAGGATGCGGCGGCTGCGTTCCAGGAAAAGCGTGCCTTCGGCGGTCAACGCGACGCTGCGCGTGCTGCGATGGAACAGACGCACCCCAAGCCGTTCTTCCAGCCGCGCCACGCTTTTGCCGACGGCGGATGCCGATACGCCCAACAACCGCCCGGCCGCGACGAAACTTCGCGTCTCTGCGACCTGCACAAACACCACAACGCTGTTCAGGCTGTCCATCACGCCCCCAATTACGGACAAAAATATCCGCTAAGTTCGGAACTCTACCCTACTTTTTCTCTAATCGCAGACTTTCTATCGTGGCGGGCATGGTCTTTGACGGAAGGAATTCCCCCATGACGATCCCCGCATTTCCGCTGCGGACAGACAACCCGGCCACCGCGCTGTCCACCCGCATTCAGGCCGCGATTCAACGGGCGCTGGACGAGCAACGCCTGATTGGCGCCGTAATCCTGGTGGCCCGCGACGGCGCACTGATCCATCGTCAGGCCGCCGGATGGGCCGACCGCGAGAGCCGCCGGACGATGAATGTGGATACGGCTTTCCGCCTGGCGTCGGCAAGCAAGCCCATCGTGTCAGCGGCGGCGATGGTGTTAGTGGCGCAAGGCCGCCTTGGCCTGGACGACGGCATTGAAGGCTGGCTGCCCGGGTTCCGGCCGATACTGGCCGATGGCCGACCGGCGCGTATCACCGTACGGCAATTGCTCAGCCACACCGCGGGGCTGGGCTACCGCTTCTTCGAGACTGAGGCGGACGGCCCTTATGCGCGCGCCGGAGTGTCGGACGGCATGGACGCATCCGGCATCAGCCTGACGGAGAACCTGCGCCGGATCGCCACCGTGCCGCTGCTGTACGAACCGGGGACGGGCTGGGGCTATTCGCTGGCTACCGACGTGCTGGGCGCCGTGATCGAACAGGTCCATGGCCTGCCGCTGGGCGCGGCAGTGCGCCACCTTGTGACCGGCCCACTGGGCATGGGCGATACCGGCTTTACCGCACCGGATGCACAACGCGTGGCAACCGCCTATGTGAATGGCCTGCCCGCCCCGCATCCGCTGGCGGAAGGGGAAACCGTCGCCCCCTTCGAGGGGACTGTGGGTATTCCCTTTAGCCCCGCGCGCATCTTCGATCCGCAGGCCTTTCCTTCGGGCGGCGCGGGTATGGCGGGAACAGCCGGGGATTTCCTGCGCCTGCTGGAAGCCTTGCGCCACGGCGGCAGCACATTGCTGCCCAACGAGTTGATCGCCGAAATGGCGCGCGATCAGACGGCGGGTCTGGACCTGCCCAATGCGCCCGGTTTCGGCTTCGGCTTGGGGTTCTCGGTCTTGCGCGACCCGGTCCTGGCCGCGTCGCCAGAATCCGTCGGCACCTGGCGGTGGGGCGGCGCCTATGGCCATTCCTGGTTCGTGGACCGGGTCCGGCGGCTCAGCGTCGTCGCGTTCACCAACACCCTGTACGAAGGCATGTCGGGCCGCTTCGTCACCGACCTGCGCGACGCCGTATACGGCGCGCTGGAGGTGCGCTGATGAAGACGATCCCCGCCCGCATGGCCGCCATCGCGTTTCGCCGCGGTTCCACACTGGATGATCCGGATGGTCTGATCGACATCGAGACCGAATATCCCGAGCCGGGCCCGCACGACCTGAGGGTGGCGGTGCGCGCCGTCTCGGTCAATCCGGTGGATACCAAGATCAGGGCAGGGCTGATCGCTGCGCCCGATTCCGTTCGGTCCTTGGGATGGGATGCGGCAGGGATCGTCGAAACCGTCGGTGAGGCCGTCACGCTGTTCCGCCCGGGAGAGGCCGTCTACTACGCCGGCTCCTTCGACCGGAGTGGCAGCAATGCCCAGTTCCATCTGGTGGACGAGCGTATCGTCGGCCGCATGCCTCGAAGTTTGAGCTTCGCCGAGGCCGCAGCGCTACCGCTGGCCTCACTGACTTCTTGGCAATTACTGTTCGATCGTCTGGGTGTGCGCCCCGGCAAACCGGCTAACGCCGGTAGCCTGCTGGTTTTAGGCGGCGCGGGTGGCGTCGGCTCGATGCTGATTCAGCTCGCCCGGCGGCTGACCGGCTTGACGGTGATCGCCACGGCCTCTCGCGGAGAAAGCCGCGACTGGTGCCTCGCCTTGGGCGCCCACCACGTCATCGACCATCGACAGCCGTTATCGGCACAGACCAGCGCGCTGCCGGTGCCGCCTGTCACACATGTGGCGGCGCTGTCGAACACGGCCGAGCACTGGACCGAATTGGCGGATTTGATCGCACCACAAGGACGGCTGGCCATCATTACTGATCACGACACACTGGACGCGGTGCCGTTCAAGGGCAAGAGCGTGTCGCTGCATTGGGAGATGGTGTTCACCCGCCCGCTGTTCGGCACGCCGGACATGATCGCGCAACACAGGATTCTCGGCGAAGTGGCCGATCTGGTCGACGCGGGCATGCTGCGTTCGACCGTCAAAACCGTGCTGCATCCACTCGATGCTGGCCGACTGCGCCAGGCGCATCACCTAGTGGAAAGCGGCGGACGGACCGGCAAGGTGGTGGTGGCCCGCTCCGCACAGGATGCACAATGGCAAGATGCAAAGGAGGCACTGCCATCAGCGCCAACCGCAAACACCTTCCGCTGACATCGCTGCTGGTGGCGTGGTCGGCCCGGCATCATGGCTTTCCCGCGTCGGCGGAATAAGACACACCGCGCTCACGTCTCTTTTCTGGTCACCTCGTCGCCCCATTCCTCCACCAGCCGCTTCTGCGCGGCCTTGAGGGCGGCGACGCGGCGGTCGGTGGTGAAGGACAGCCAGGACGACACCATGGGCGGCATGCTCATGTACATCAGCCAGCCGATGCCCGAAGCGCCATAGGCCCACAGCAGCACACTGGCCTCGGACAGCAGGTTGAAGGCTTCGTCCAAGGTGTGGACGCCGAACCACAGATCGAACAAAAATTTGATGACGCCCGCGAAGTTCAGGCCGCCGACACACAGCCAAGCGTACTTGCCCGAGCCCTTCTCGCTGGCCCACGCCGCCAGGGTCGGCAGCATGGTGAAGAACAGCAGCACCACGGTAGGCAGCGAAAACGGCACCAGCGCCGCCAGGACCATCAGCACGACGACCTTGTTCATGCCGCCGCCACCAGCGCCGCCGCCCTTCTTGCCCTTCGCCACCGGCATCGGTTTCTTTTTCGCCATGGCCTACCACACCTTCAGGATGACGACGATGGTCGTGGTGATCAGGGCGACCAGGATGCCGGTCACCGCCGCCGTCTGCTTGCCGATGCGAGTGGCCTCGGACTGGCGGTCTTCTTCATTGTTCTGGACGCGCTTGATCTCGTCATCGGCGGCCTGATACTGCGCCTGCGCCCAGGCGAAATCGTTCTCGTCCTTGTCGCGCTCGCCGGGGTTTTCCAGCAGGTTGTAGATTTCCACCACCGAACCGCGCCGTACCAGCTTGCCCAGTTCCTTTTCCAGCTCCTTGCGCTTGTCGCGCGAATGGTACCCGGCGATGGCGGAACTGGCCAAACTGCCGATCCAGGCGGCCAGCGCGGTCAATTGTTCCGGCCCCAGACGGTATTGGAACACGGCGAACAAATTCAACAATGCCAGGAACGACTTGCCCTGGTCGGGATCGCTCAGCGCCAGCAGGTTGCGGTCGATATCCGAGCGGGCACGCGCCCCCATGAACGCCGCCACATGGCGGTCCACCGGCCATTGCTTGGAACCGCCCATCTTGGCGGCAGAGGCATTGAGCGCGGGCAGCAGCTCTTTCAGCTCGGTGATGTATTCCTCGCCGATCAACGGGCTTTGGCACGGCAGCGCGTCGTTCATCTCGTACAGACAGCGTTCCAGACCGAAGCCCATGCCGGTCTGGGTCAGATAGCCCTTGAGCTCGCGGAAATTCCCTTCCATCAGCGAGTTGTCGGGGGAATAGAACTTGCGCGCCTCGAACCACAGCTTGGGCACTTCACGCAGGATGACCTCGGCCACCAGACGCGTGTCGCTTTTCTGCGCCATGACGGCGGCCAATGCGGTGCCGACGCCATCCGGCATGGCGTTGAAGCCCTTGTAGCGGATGGGGGCGGTGGGGTCCAACAGCATCAGGACCTTGCACAGCATCTGGTCGGTGACGGCGCGGCGTTCGCCGCCGCCATTCAGCACCATGCGCACCATGTCGGACACCGCCTGGGCGCGTTCCTTGTCCTCGACCGCGCGGCGCAGCCACAGCTCCAGCTTGCCTTCCAGCACCGGTGGGATGGCGGCGTCCCAATTGCGCGCCATGGCCGCCGCCAGTTCACGGCCGTTGAAATATTCCTTGCCGTTAAACGGGAAACCACGCGCCGCGCGCTTTTCGTGGCGCGGCTGCAACGGCGACAGACGGCGGCCCGACAGCCACAAATCCAGAGCCTCGATGTCCCAGCGCTGTTCGGCATCGTCGCACATCAGGCCACGCAGCAATTCGACGAAGGCCAACGGCAGCCGTTCGTCGCCCACCAGGGTGTTATAGCTGCCCTGCTGGATCTTCATCTTCAGGATGGTCTCGTCGTCCATGTTGGCGACGGGATTGCGTCCCAGCAGCAGGAAGACCAGGGTCACGCCCAGCGAGTACAGATCGTCGGCATAGGTGCCAGAGCCGCGCGCCACGTTGTTGGCCATGCCCGCTTCGATGGTTTCGAACACCAGCGGCTGGTCGAAGGCGGGCGGCGCTGTGACGCAATCGCCCAACGCGATGCGGTCGCCGCTTTCATCCATGTAAAACAGATTGGTGGTGCGGATGGCACGATGGGTGATGCCGCGGCCGGTCAGTTCGCGGATGGCCGACACCAACGGTTCCACCACCTTGGCGGTGATGAGGTATTCGTCGATGCGGCGGCATTCACTGCGCAGATTGGCCATCAGGCGCTTGCCGGTGGGCCGTTCGTAAACCACCGTCATGCACTGGCGCCCGGCGGGCGGCCAGTTCATCGGCCCCCATTCCACCAATTGCATCTGCCCGGCGCCCTGCATGCCTTTCAGGGCGCGCATGACGTTGACGCGGACCGGCAGATCGGGACGGCAGATCAGGGCGAACAACGCCCGCTTGGGGTCGCGCTTGTCGGCGGCCACGAAAGCTTCGGCGTTGGGCGTGGACATGTCGGCCAGCGGCTCGTTCGAGCGAATGGTATAGCGGTCCCTCAGCACCCCAGGGGGGCCGGCGGGGATTACCGCTTCCTGCTGCTCGCTTGCCTGTTCCGCCATTCTCGCGCCGTTCCTGTGCGTGCCGCTTTCTCCGGCCTTTATACGTTGTACGAGGCCACGGGCGTGCGCTCAAGCGTCAAAGATGCGAAAGGCCGGTTCCTTGCGGAACCGGCCCTTGCTTTACAGGCCCCGGAGTTACGACGCGAAGGGGTCGTGCACCAGGATGGTGTCGTCGCGCTCGGGGCTGGTGGACAGCAACGCCACCGGAGCGTCGATCAGTTCCTCGATGCGGCGCACATACTTGATGGCGGTGGCGGGCAGATCGACCCACGAGCGGGCGCCGCGGGTGGATTCCTTCCAGCCCTCGATGGTCTCGTAGATGGGCTCGACCTCGGCCTGGGCGCTCTGATTGGCGGGCAGATGGTTGATGATCTCGCCCTTGTACTTGTAGCCGGTGCAGATTTTCAGCTCGTCGAAGCCGTCCAGCACGTCCAGCTTGGTCAGCGCGATACCGGTGATGCCGCCGACCTTGACGGCCTGGCGCACCAGCACCGCGTCGAACCAGCCGCAGCGGCGGCGGCGACCGGTGACGGTGCCGAATTCATGGCCGCGATCGCCGATCAGATGGCCGATGTCGTTGTCCAGCTCGGTCGGGAACGGACCGGCACCGACGCGGGTGGTGTAGGCCTTGCAGATGCCCAACACATAGCCCACCTGCCCCGGACCGACGCCCGAGCCGGTACCGGCATTGCCCGACACGGTCGAGGACGAGGTGACGAAGGGATAGGTGCCGTGATCGACGTCGAGCATGGCGCCCTGGGCACCCTCGAACAGCACGCGCTTGCGGGTGTGGCGGATTTCGTCCAGACGCTGCCAGACCACGTCGGCGTACGGCAGAATCTTGGGGGCGACCTCCTTGATCTGCTTCAGCATCTCGGCGCCATCCACCGGCGCGGCGCCCAAACCGGCCAGCAGGGCATTGTGGTGCTTGAGCAGCTTCTCGACCTTGGCTTCCAGCAGGGTTTCGTCAGCCAGATCACAGACGCGGATGGCACGGCGGCCGACGCGGTCCTCATAGGCCGGGCCGATGCCGCGTCCGGTGGTGCCGATCTTGGCGGCGCCCGAGGCTTCCTCGCGCGCACGGTCCAGATGGCCGTGCACCGGCAGGATCAGACAGGCGTTCTCGGCGATCTTCAGCACGTCGGGGCCGATCTTCAGACCCTGGGCCTGCACACGCTCGATCTCGGCCAGCAGCGCCCACGGGTCAACCACCACACCGTTGCCGATGATGCTCAGCTTGCCGCGCACCACGCCCGACGGCAGCAGCGACAGCTTGTAGACCACGCCATTGATCACCAGGGTGTGGCCGGCATTGTGGCCGCCCTGGAAGCGCACGACCACATCGGCGCGCTCGCTCAGCCAGTCGACGACCTTGCCCTTGCCTTCGTCGCCCCACTGGGCGCCGACCACCGCAACATTAGCCATCTCTCAGGTCCCTTATTCAGAAACAGTCTTGATGCCATCGGCCGACAGCACGTGGCCGCAGCCCAGACGCCGCGCTTCGGCGTCCCAATCCTTCACACTCTCCAGCGACGCCACGGTCACCCAGCCCTGGGCGCGCAGCGCCTGGGCCCAGGCGCGCGGCGTCCCCACCGGCACCAGCACGCGGCCGGGCGGGTTGGCGGCGGGCAGCACCGCCAGGACGGTGTCCATGAACAGCGTGGCGCCCGTGGCGGGTTCGACGCCACCGGCCAGATAACGGCCGCCGCGTCCCAACTCGCCCGACACATTGCGGCCGAACAGGGTGAAGGCGATGCCGGTATGATATTCGAAGCCGCGGTTTTCCACCGGGTCGATGGTCAGGGTCAGGTCCGGCGCGGCGGCGCGGATCAGCTCGACCACCTGGGCCAGCCGGTCGCGCACGGCGGCGGCGGCGGGCGGCAGCGGCAGCGCGGCCAGGATGGGCAGCGCGCGCTCGGCCGGGCCGACGGCGGTCAGCAGCGCCGACAGGATGGGGGCAGCAACGCCACCCAGAGCGGCCACACCGGCGGCATCCTTGTGATCCAGGCTGCCGCGCAGGGAATCCTCGGCCGACAGCTTCAGTTCCGACAGCAGGGTCGGCACCAGGGTCGGCAACGACAGGTCGATGGAGACACCGGCCACACCCAGCTCGACCAGGGCCTCGCCAGCCAGCACGGCGACCTCGGCATCGGCGGCGGCGGAATCATGGCCAATCAGCTCGATCCCCGCCTGTCCGAACTGGCGTTCAGGGCGCAACTGCGAGCCCTTCACCCGCAGCACCTGACCGGCATAGGACAGGCGCAACGGACGCGCCCCCCCGGCCAGACGGGTGGTGGCGATGCGGGCCACCTGCGGCGTCATGTCGGCACGCACGCCCATCATCTTCTGGCTGTGCGGGTCCATGACGCGGAAACACTGGGACGCGGTGGCGGCACCGGCACCGGACAGCAGGGTTTCCTCGAACTCGATCAGCGGTGGCTTGACCCGTTCATAGCCCTGCGCGGAGAAATGCGCCATCAGGCGCGAGACCACGCTGGCCTCGTGTTCGGCGTCAAGGGGAAGGATGTCGCGCAGGCCCGCGGGAAGCAGTGCCCGGTTGGCAAATTCGTTCATGAGAAGACGTCTGGACCGTATCTGAGCGTGACCCCGCCGGGAGGGCGGGACGGCAACAGCCCGGTTTATCGCGTTTGCCCGTCACGGGCAAACGGAATGTTCGGAATGCTGCCGCGACCAGTTAGAAGCGGCCGCGCTCGCCCAGGGCTTCCAGCGCGCTCAGCACCCCCTTGGACGCCTCGCCCGCCTTGGTGACGCAATCCACCGCCCCGGCCATGTCGCCGTCCTTGTAACGCTTGGCTGCCTCGATGCCGAATTGGTGGACCAGGCGGTGCGGCTCTTCCATGGCCTTGAAGGCCGGGTGGTTCAGGATGGTCGGGTCGGTCAGTGTCCCGCACCACTTGCCCAGTCGGCACGAGGTATGGTCGGCCAGTTCCGACGGGTTGAGGCTGGTCCGCCCCACCAGCATGTCGGCCAGACGCTTGCGCCAGATCACGTGGTCGGACTTGGCAACGTGGATGGTCACGTCGGGGATGTCCAGCTTGACCATCTCTTGCAGCACATTGGCGATGCCGCCGCACGAATCGTCCATGATGTCGGCGATACGGGAAATGGCGGCGACGTTGCGGGTGGACATCTGGGCGATGACCGACACGCCCTCGGCCACTTCGGACGACGCGGCGGTCTGCTGATGCAGGATGGCGGCGATATCGCCCATCTTCTGGGTGACGTGCGCCACCTGATCGGCCACCTGCCGCATGGTGTCGCCGGTGGACAGCACCACGTCCTGGCCCTTTTCCACGGCGCGGGCGCCTTCCTCCATGCTCTGGACGATGGTGCTCATTTCCTGGCGCAGGCCGTCGATGCGGCCACGGATATCCACGGTGGCCCGCGCGGTCTGATTGGCCAGCCCCTTGACCTCGTGCGCAACCACCGCGAACCCCTTGCCCGCTTCACCCGCACGGGCCGCCTCGATGGTGGCGTTCAGGGCCAGCAGGTTGGTCTGCTTGGCGATGGCTTCGATCTGATTGACAATACCGCCGATCTGAGCCGAGGCCTGGGCCAGCGCCTCGACCTTGACCATGGAATCCTGCACGGCGGCGGCGATGGTGGTCATGGAGGCCACCGCCTGATCGGCGGCGTGTTGGCCGGTCACCGCCGCCTCGTGGGCGGAACGGGCGTCGGAGGCGGCGCTGTTGGAGCTGCTGGAAATCTCGTTGACGCTGTGCACCAGCTGCTCGGACGCGGCGGCGATGGTCTGGCTGCGGCGGTCCACCTCGCCAATATCGCGCATCATGGCGGCAGTCTCGGTGACCGCCTCGTTGATGTTCACCGACATGGAAACGTTCTGCTTGAGCAGGCCCAGCGCCTGGGCCTCCAATTGGTTGGCCATGTCCTTGAGCTTGCGGCTCAGACGGCACTGCCCATCGGGAACCGAGTGGTAACGACCGGCCAGGATCAGGTCGATCATTTGCTCCAGATAGCCCAGGCGCTCGGCCAGCAGCTCATCCTCGGCACAATTTTCGCTCACCACCGGCTTACGCGCCAGCCCGTCCACCACGGCCATGATCCAGCTCCCTCGACAAACCCCGACGATCCTCCGTCGGGCGGATACCTTAGACCTAAAGTATTAACATTTACCCCCCTTCAAATACAATCTGGCGACAACATTTCCATCACAAAAAAGGGGGCCTTTCGGCCCCCTTGGGTAAGATTTTGACGTTTTTGCAATCTTTAGAAGGACAGCGCCTTCGCCTGGACAACCTGAGGCAACGAACGCACTTCCTCGATGATAGCTTCGGTCAGCGGCTGATCCACCTGGGTCAACAGAATGGCATCGCCGCCCGCCAGGGCGCGGCCCAGGTGGAAGGTGGCGATGTTGACGCCGTGCTTGCCCAGCAGCGAGCCCAGGGCGCCGATGAAGCCCGGCTTGTCCTGGTTGGTGACGTACAGCACATGCGGGCCCAGTTCGGCCTCGATCGGAATGCCCTTGATCTCGACCACGCGCGGCTTGTCGCCGCCGAACAGCGTGCCCGCCACCGACCGCGCCCGCACCTCGGTGGTGACGGTGACGCGGATCAGAGTGTGGTAATCGCCCTCGCGCGCGTTCTTGGTCTCGGACACGTCGATATTGCGTTCCTTGGCGATCACCGGCGCGTTGACCATGTTGACCGATTCCACCATGGGCTTCAGCAGCCCTTCCAGGATGATGGCGGTCAGCGGCTTGGTGTTCAGACCGGCGACGCCGCCCACATACTCGATGGAGACGCTTTGCAGCGCGTGCTCGGTCAGTTGCCCGGCGAAGCTGCCCAATTGCCCGGCCAGCTTCATGTAGGGGCGCAACTTGGGCGCGTCCTCGGCCGACACCGACGGCATGTTCAGCGCGTTGACCACGGCGCCGTTCAGCAGGTAATCGGCCATCTGCTCGGCCACCTGCAACGCCACGTTCTCCTGCGCTTCCGAGGTCGAGGCGCCCAGATGCGGGGTGCACACCACCTTGTCATTGCCGAACAGGATGTTTTCCTTGGCCGGTTCGGTCTTGAACACGTCCAGGGCGGCACCCGCCACCTGGCCGGATTCGATGGCCGCCTTCAAATCTTCCTCGACCACCAGGCCGCCACGGGCGCAGTTGATGATGCGCACACCCTTCTTCATCTTGGCGATGGCGGCGGCGTTGATGACGTTCTTGGTCGCCTCGGTCAGCGGCGTGTGCAGGGTGATGAAATCGGCCCGCGCGAACAGGGTGTCCAGATCCACCTTCTCGATGGTCAGGTCCTTGGCGCGCTCCACCGACAGGAAGGGGTCATAGGCCACCACCTTCATGCGCAGGCCCAGGGCGCGGTCGGCGACGATGGCGCCGATATTGCCGCAGCCGACGATGCCCAGGGTCTTGCCGGTCAGCTCGACGCCCATGAACTTGGACTTTTCCCACTTGCCCGCATGGGTCGAGGCGTTGGCCTGGGGAATGTCGCGGGCCAGGGCGAACATCATGGCGACGGCGTGTTCGGCGGTGGTCACCGAATTGCCGAACGGGGTGTTCATGACGACGATGCCGCGCGCGGTGGCGGCGGGCACGTCCACGTTGTCGACGCCGATACCGGCGCGGCCGACCACCTTGAGATTCCCGGCGGCGGCCAGGATGTCGGCGGTGACCTTGGTGTTGGAACGGATGGCGAGGCCGTCGTACTGGCCGATGATGGCCTTCAGCTCGTCGGGGGCGAGGCCGGTCTTGACGTCGGTTTCAATGCCACGGTCCTTGAAGATCTGGACGGCGGCGGGGCTCAGTTTATCGCTGATCAGAACCTTGGGCATGACTTCTCCTTCCCCCGTGGGAGCGCGGGCGTCGGCCGCGAAAGCCGACGCCCTGTCCCGGATGGTATGTTTGTCTTACTGAACCTTGGCTTCGAACTCGGCCTTGACCTGGGCAAAGGCCCAGTCCAGCCAGGGCGTCAGCGCCTGGATGTCCGAGGTCTCGACCGTGGCGCCGCCCCACACGCGCAGGCCCGAGGGGGCATCGCGGTAGGCGCCGATGTCATAGGCCACGCCTTCCTTGTCCAGCAGCGAGACGATCTTCTTGGCCGCAGCCGCCTGATCATCGGCGGAAAGCTTGGCGAAGAACGGCGCCTTGATCACCAGACAGATGGAGGTGCAGGACCGGATGGCCGGATCCTTGGTCAAATTGGCCGCCCAGTCGGACGCATCCACCCAGGCCTGAAGCGCGGCCAGATTGGCCTCGGACCGCTTGATCAGGGCGGGCAGGCCGCCGATGGATTCGGACCATTTCAGCCCGTCGATCTGGTCTTCGACGGCGATCATCGACGGCGTGTTGATGGTTTCGCCCTTGAAGATGCCTTCGATCAGCTTGCCGCCCTTGGTCATGCGGAAGATCTTGGGCAGCGGCCACGCCGGCTTGTAGCTTTCCAGGCGCTCGACCGCGCGCGGCGACAGCACCAGCATGCCGTGCGCACCCTCGCCGCCCAGCACCTTCTGCCAGGACCAGGTGACCACGTCCAGCTTGTCCCACGGCATGTCCATGGCGAACACCGCCGAGGTGGCGTCGCAGATGGTCAGGCCCTGACGGTCGGACTTGATCCAGTCGCCATTGGGCACGCGGACGCCGCCGGTGGTGCCGTTCCAGGTAAAGACCACGTCACGGTCGCAATCCACCTGGGACAGATCGGGCAATTCGCCATAGGCACTCTTGAAGACGCGCACGTCTTCGAGCTTCAGTTGCTTGGTGACGTCGGTCACCCAGCCCTCGCCGAAGCTTTCCCACGCCAGCATGTCGATGCCACGGGCGCCCAGCAGGGACCACATGGCCATTTCCACGGCGCCGGTGTCGGAAGCGGGCACGATGCCGATGCGGTAATCGGCGGGGATGCCCAGCACGGAGCGGGTGCGGTTGATCACCTCCTCCAGCTTGGCCTTGCCGATCTTGGCACGGTGCGAACGGCCCACGGGCGTATCGGACAGGGCCTGGACGGACCAGCCGGGACGCTTGGCGCAAGGACCGGAAGAAAAATTGGGATTGGCGGGCCGAACATTCGGCCGCTGAAGCTCACTCATAAGGAAACCCTCCCTCGCAGAAGGGACGCGGCCCGTTGGGGGGCCGTGGCCCGGGCGCGAGTGTAGCAGGGCCAAGGGGGCACGCAAGCGCGGTCTTTGAGAGCGCTTCCAAGGTCGAAAGCCCCCTCGCCGCGATCACCCCGTGGTGGTACTCTGCGCCCCCATGACCACCACCGAATTCTCCGCCCTGTCCGCCCTGCGCGCCCCCGCCAAGGCCCCGCCGCCGCCGCCGTTGGAACAGGCGGCATTCGACGCCGCCCGCTCGGCCGTGGATGCCGCCCTTCCCCACGGCGCCGAGGCGTTGCTGGATGCGGCGATCAAGGCGTGGGAACGCGCCGACCGGCTGTGGCAGACCATCCGCGCCACCCCGGCCTTCGCCCTGGGCACCCGCCCCGCCGCCTGCCGCAAGGGCTGCGGCTGGTGCTGCCATCAGCGGGTGGGCGCGGCGGCAATCGAAGTTCTGGCCATGGCCCGTGCCCTGCGCGACCGGCCCGAGGCCCTGGCCGCCCTGGCGGCATGGCAGGCGGGACAGCCCTGCGCCTTCCTGAAGGACGGTGCCTGCTCGGTCTATGACGTGCGGCCGCTGAAATGCCGGTCGCTGTGGCATGTGGATGAACGCCACTGCATGGGCAAATACGCTGGCCTGCCCGCTTTCGGCCCGGCCCCGTCGCCCGATTTCCAGCTTGAACCCAAGATGATCTATGAAGGCGCGCTGAAGGGGCTGGCGTTGCCGCTGATCCGCGCCGGACGCGATTGCCCCGGCCTGGAGCTGATCCCCGCCCTGCGTGCGGTGATCGACACCCCCGATTCCGCTCAGGCCTGGGCGGCGGGAGAAACGATATTCCCACCGGAAACCCGGCTGGACTGGTTTCCCGCCCCGGTCAGGGCGAAGGGCAAGCAGCGGCGGCGCTGATGTCGAAGACATCGAAATTTAGCTGACGTCTGACGCGTTATTAGGGCTGAGCGCCAGCGGCGGCAGGCAGGCCAAGGCGCGCAGCCGGTCCTGGGACAGCGCCCAATTGATCATGCCGTCCAGCGCCGCCACCCGCACCTGTCGGCGCAGGGTGTGCTGACGCACGGAGCACGCCGAGGACAACGGAAAGCACGCCTGCAACAGCCGCCGCGCGCCTGCGGGCGTCACTCCATAGGCGATGGTGCCCCAGACCGACAAGGCGCGGTGCAAGGCGGGATGGGGACGGCGGGAACCGTTGGCGGCGAAGACAGCGAAGCGGTCATGGGCCACCGGTTGCACCACGAAATAGGTCTCGGTCGCCAACCCGTCGGGCATCACCAAGGCCAGCGGCGCATCGGTGTTGTAGCCAAGAAACAGCAGATCGGCCCCGGCCAGCGCCCGTTCCAGCAACGGCATCTGGCGCCCGATGTCGCCGCGCAAACAGGCATCGTCCTCGCAGATCAGGCGCGGCTGGCCGTCGGCGATGCAGTCCAGCCATTGCCCGCGATGGGACAGGGCATTGCCCAAGGCGCCGTCGGTGAACTGGCCGTGCTCGGGGTCCAGAATGCCTTCGGCCGCCAGCGCGGCCCGGTCCACATTGCGGCCATCCACCGCCGTCGCCACCTGGAAATCCAGGTCGTGGCGGGCGTTCCAACCCAGGAAACGCTCCAGCCGTTCGGGACGATGGGGCAGGCTGATGACGACAGCCCTCACCGCAGCAATTGCCCCTGGACAAAGGGCCGCACCCTGCCGCCGATCAGCACCCGCTCGCCCTGATTTTCCAGCCACAGCGTGCCGCCGCGCCGCGACAATTGCCGAGCAACCAGTGCCGTCTTGCCCAGACGCTTGGCCCAGAACGGCGTCAGCACGCAATGGGCCGAGCCGGTCACCGGGTCCTCGATCACCCCCTTGCGCGGCGCGAAGAAGCGCGAGACGAAATCGACGCCGTCAGTACCCGGCGCCGTGACGATCAGCGCCCATTTGTTCAATTGCGCCACCCCGGCCATGTCGGGCACCAGGGCCGCCACGACGTCGGCGCTGTCCAGCACGCAGACCAGATGATCCTTGGTCGCCAACACCTCGCGCACCGGCTTGGCCAGGATGTGCTCGATGCCTTCGGGGAACATGGTGGCGCGTGGCGGGTTGGCGGGAAAATCCAGCACCAGCCGCTCGCCGTCGCGGGTCACAATCAGCGGCCCGCTTTTCGAGGCGAACACCACGCGCTCGCCCGGTTCCACATGGTTCAGCACCACCCAGGCCGAGGCCAGGGTGGCGTGGCCGCACAGATCGACCTCGACCTTGGGAGTGAACCAGCGGATGCGCCAGCCGTCAGCCTCCTTGACCAGGAAGGCGGTTTCCGACAGGGCATTCTGCCCCGCCACCGCCTGCATCCAGGCATCCTCGGCCCAGTCAGGCAACACCACCACCGCCGCCGGATTGCCGGTGAACGGCGTATCGTCGGCAAAGGCATCCACATGCCAGAACGGAAGCGTGCTCATGCCCGGAACTCCGACACCGTGTGCAGATGGTTGAGCGGGCCGTGACCATGACCCAGACCGGGCGCCGTCTCGATGGCCTTGCGCACATAGGCGCGGCCACGCGCCACCGCGTCGTGCAGGTCCAGCCCCTGGGCCAGACCGCAGGCGATGCTGGAGGCCAGGGTGCAGCCGGTGCCGTGGGTCGAGCTGGTGTGGATGCGTTGCCCGGCAAAGGCAGTCAGCTTACCCGGCTCGGCCAGCACATCCACCAATTCATCACCCGCCATGTGCCCGCCCTTCAGCAGCACCGCCTGCGGCCCCAGCGCCAGCAGGTCGCGCGCCGCCTGTTCCATGGCGGGCAGATCGGGAATGGCCCGGCCCAACAGGGTCTCGGCCTCGGGAATGTTGGGGGTGATTATGGTGGCGCGGCGTACCAGCCGCTCGATCAGCGCCTGCGCCGCGTCATTGGCCAGCAGCGGCGCCCCGCCCTTGGCCACCATCACCGGGTCCACCACCAGCGGCACGTCCGGGGCGAAACGGGCGATGGCATCGGCCACGCAGTCGATGATGGCGACCGTCGCCAGCATGCCGGTCTTCAGGCAATCGGCACCGATATCGGTCAGCACCAGTTCCATCTGCTGGGCAATGAACTCGGTCGGCACCGCGTGCACGCCGAACACGCCTTGGGTGTTCTGGGCGGTCAGCGCGGTGATGGCGGTGGCGGCATAGCCGCTCAGCGCCGAAACCGCCTTGATGTCCGCCTGAATCCCGGCGCCGCCGCCGGAATCCGACCCGGCAATGATGAGAACGCGACCTTTCATGCCCAAGCCCCATCTTAAAAACGTCATGCCCGGACTTGATCCGGGCATCCACAGGGATGGCCGGGTCAAGCCCGGCCATGACGATGATAAGAGAGGAGAGCCTAAGCCGCCACGTCCTTGATGGTGGCGACGATGTCGTCCACCACCGATTCCACCAGCGGCTTGTCCTCGCCCTCGGCCATGACGCGGATCAGCGGTTCGGTGCCCGACTTGCGGATCAGCACACGGCCCGATCCCTTGAGGCGGTTCTCGCCCTCGGCGATGGCGTCCTTGACCTTGGACTGGGCCAGGGCGTCCTCGGGTTTGCCCGCCACGCGCACGTTCTTCAGCACCTGCGGGAAGGGATCGAACAGGTGCAGCACCTCGGACGCCGCCTTGCCCGAGTCGATAATGGCCGCCAGCACCTGCAACGCCGCCACCAGACCGTCGCCGGTGGTGGAATGGTCGGACAGGATGATGTGGCCCGATTGCTCGCCGCCGACATTGAAGCCGTCCTTGCGCATGCGCTCCAGCACATAACGGTCGCCGACGCCGGTGCGGTGCAGGTCGATGCCCTGGCCGGACAGGAACTTTTCCAGGCCCATGTTGGACATGACGGTGGCGACCACCGCGTTGCCCTTGAGCAGGCCAGAACGCTTCCAGCTGGCGCCGATCAGGCCCATGACCTGATCGCCGTCGATGATGGTGCCGTGTTCGTCGCACAGCACCACGCGGTCGGCGTCGCCGTCCAGCGCGATGCCCAGATGGGCGCCGTGCGCCACCACCTGGGTGCGCAACGCCTCGGTGTGCAGCGAGCCGCAATCCTTGTTGATGTTGAAGCCGTCGGGGGTGACGGCCACCGGCACCACCTCGGCGCCCAATTCCCACAGCACGGTGGGGGCAACCTTGTAGGCGGCGCCATTGGCGCAATCGACCACGATCTTCAGGCCGTCCAGGCGCAGGCCGCGCGGAAAGCTGCTCTTGGCGTATTCGATGTAGCGGCCGACGGCGTCGTCCAGGCGCTTGGCCTTGCCCAGATGGTCCGAGCCGACGCGGTAGCTGTCGAGGCCGTTGAACATCTTGTGTTCGATCTCGATCTCGTCCTCGTCCGACAGCTTGAAGCCGTCGGGGCCGAACAGCTTGATGCCGTTATCCTGGTAGGGATTATGCGAGGCGGAGATCATCACGCCCAGATCGGCGCGCAGCGAGCGGGTCAGCATGGCCACCGCCGGAGTGGGCAGCGGCCCCAACAGCACCACATCCATGCCCACGGCGATGAAGCCGGCGGTCAGCGCCGGTTCCAGCAGATAGCCCGACAGGCGGGTGTCCTTGCCGATCACCACCATGTGACGGTGGTTGCCGCGCGTGAAATGTGTACCCGCGGCCATGCCCAGCTTCAACGCCGTCTCGGCGGTCATGGGGTCCAGATTGGCGGTGCCACGGATGCCGTCGGTGCCGAAAAGCTTGCGCGTCATAAGAAGGCTCGATCCTGAAAGTCATTTTTCTGACAGGGGCATTGCATAACGCGACAGCCCCCTTCATGGGAAGGGGTTTGCCGGTAAAGCTTTGTTTCACTTTGCAACATTCGACCCGCTGTTGCACCATGGGCGATCCAGACTTTCGATAGTGGGCGCCCAGGCATGCTTCATACCTACGACCATTACCTGTTGGCGGCGCTGGCCCTGTTCGGCACGTTGGGCGCCTGCGCCGTCGGGCTGTGGCTGGGCCATTCCCGCTTCGCCCCGGCCATCCGGGCGTGGCGCGGATTGTCGCCGCCCTTCGTCAACGTCATCGGCGTGCTGTTCGCCCTGACCCTGGCCTTCCTGGCCAACGACACCTGGAACGCCCACGACCGCGCCACCAATGCCGTGTTCCAGGAAGCGGGCGCGCTGCGCAGCATCGAGGCGCTGTCGCGCCACCTGCCCGATCCCACCCGCGCCAAGGTGGATCAGGCGTTGCGGACCTATATCCGGCTGTCGGTCGAGGTGGAATGGCCGCGCCTGGCCGACCGCCATGGCAGCCCGGAAACATCCGAGGCGCTGGCTGTCCTGCTGGAGGTGCTGTCCGGTCCCGACGTCGCCCGCGCCTTGCACCCCACCAGCCACGCCCAGGTGCTGGAACAGGCGATCACCATCCGCACCGCCCGCGAGCAGCGCATGGCCCTCAGCCAGACCCACGTCAACCCGCTGAAATGGCTGGGCATGGCCTTTCTCGGGCTGGTCACCATGGTGTCCATTTCCATGGTCTACATCGACACGCCCAAGGCGGAATTGCTGGCGGTGCTGCTGTTCGCCATCGCCGCCGGCCCCACCGCCGCCATCGTGCTGGTGCAGGGCAATCCCTATCTGGAACCCAGCGCGGTGAAGCCGACGCCGTTGATGGAAGTGTTGCGGAGGTGATTGACAAGAACCTCGGGATGGGCGCAGCATGCCGCCCATGAATACGAAATTCGTCCCCCAGGCGCAGTATTGGTGGTGGTTCGCATAACCGGCGGCCGCACCTGTCTTCACGTCTGAAGCGAACACAAAAAGGCCGCCATGGGGAACCGGGCGGCTTTCGTATTTTTCCCCTCAGCGAGTCCGGTCCTCCCCCTGGCGGTCACACCAGGAGAGAGCATCATCATGATTTCGCGCTTCGCCCCGGCCCCCGGCCATTTCCTGACCCAAGGCGGCCTGACCGTGGACCGCGCCGTCGACACCCTGCCCGATGGCCCCGCCGCCATCGCCGATCTGGCCGCCAGCCTGGACAAGGGCCATGGCGTGCTGATGGTGTGCGATGTCACGGTGACCGGGCGCTACCGTCCGCGCGCCATCGGTTTCGACGCGCCGCCGCTGATGGTGGTTGCGCGCGGACGCAGCATCGAAATCGAGGCGCTGAACCGGCGCGGCGAGGTGTTATTGCCGCTGCTGGCCGGGCCGTTGGGCCTGGAACAGGTCTCGCCCGAGCTGCTGCGCGGCCATGTGGCCGACAGCGGCGAACCCGTCGACGAAATGCGCCGCACCCGCCGCTCCTCGGCGCTGGACGTGGTGCGCGCCCTGCGCGACCTGTTCGCCAGCGAGAATGATCATCACCTGGGACTGTACGGCGCCTTCGGCTACGATCTCGGCCAGCAGGTGGACCCGGTGCGGGTGCGCATGGGCCGCCCCGCCGACCAGCGCGACATGGTGCTGTACCTGCCCGACCGCCTGTTGCTGGCCGACCCCGAGGGCGGCCCGGCCCATGTCATCCGCTACGAATTCAGCAAGGGCTTCGCCACCACCTGCGGACGGCGGCGCGAGGCCAAGACCGCCCCGGTTCGGCGCGGCAACGGTGCCGAGGCCGACGATTCGCATGAACCGGGTTCCTATGCGGGGGTGGTGCGAACGGCCCTGGAGTATTTTAGGCGCGGCGATCTGTTCGAGGCGGTGCCGTCGCAGACCTTCGCCCGCCCCTGCACCCAGGCGCCCAGCGCGGTGTTCCAGCGCCTGCGGCGTCTGAACCCGGCGCCCTATGGCCTGTTGGCCAATCTGGGCGCGGGCGAGGTGCTGGTGTCGGCCAGCCCGGAAATGTTCGTGCGGGCCGAGGGTGACCGCATCGAGACCGCCCCCATCTCGGGCACGGCGGCGCGCGGCGGCGACGCGTTGGGCGACGCCGATGCCGTGCTGCGTCTGTTGTCCGATGCCAAGGAAACTGCCGAGCTGACCATGTGCACCGACGTGGACCGCAACGACAAGGCGCGCATCTGCGCGCCGGGCAGCGTGCGGGTGATCGGGCGGCGGCAGATCGAGATGTATTCGCGGCTGATCCACACCGTGGATCACGTCGAGGGCCGTCTGCGCCCCGGCATGGACGCGCTGGACGCCTTTCTGGCCCATGCCTGGGCGGTGACGGTGACCGGCGCGCCCAAGAAAGCCGCCATGCAATTCATCGAGGACCACGAGACCAGCCCGCGCCGGTGGTACGGCGGCGCCTTTGGCGCGGTGCTGGTGGATGGCGGACTGGATACCGGGCTGACGCTGCGCACCATCCGCCTGCAGGACGGCATCGCCGAGGTGCGGGCGGGCGCCACTTTGCTGATCGACAGCGATCCGGATTCCGAGGAACGGGAATGCGCGCTCAAGGCCTCGGCCCTGCTGGCGGCGTTGGACGACAAACCCGCAGCCCGTCCGCAGCCGCTGCCCGTGCTGCCCCATGCCGGGCGTCGGGTGCTGGTGGTGGATCACGAAGACAGCTTCGTCCACACCCTGGCGGATTACTTCCGCCAGTTCGGCGCCGAAACCCGCGTGGTGCGCCAACCCGCCGCCCGTGCCGCCCTGGCCGAGTTCGCCCCCGATCTGGTGGTGCTGTCGCCCGGACCGGGACGGCCCAAGGATTTCGTCCTGTCCGACACCATCGCCGCCGCGCTGGAACGGGGCGCGGCCATCTTCGGCATCTGCCTGGGTCTGCAAGGCATGGTCGAACATTTCGGCGGCGCCCTGAATCTGGGCACCCCTGCCCACGGCCAGCCCGCCCAGGTGCGAACCCACGGCGGCACCCTGTTCAACGGCCTGCCCGAAAGCTTCCGCGCCGGGCGCTACCACAGCCTGCACGCCGACCGCGCCACCCTGCCCGCCTGCCTGGAGATCACGGCGGATCTGGACGACGGCATGATCATGGCGGTGGAACACCGCACCCTGCCCCTGGCGGCGGTACAGTTCCACCCGGAATCCCTGCTGACGCTGGATGACGGCATCGGCCTGAAACTGATCGGCAACGTGCTGGAGCGGCTACGGCCGGAACGGACGCGGGCGGCGGCGTGAGGAGAGGCTTCACCCCGCCGCCTTCATCGCCTGCCACAACTTGACCGCCTGTACCGTCTCCGGGACATCGTGGACACGGATGATCTGGGCGCCCGCATCCAGGGCGGCCAGGTGCACGGCCAGGGTGCCGGGCAGGCGTTGGGTGGGGGGTTCATTGTTGCTGAGGGCGGCGATCATGCTTTTGCGGCTGGCGCCCAACAGGACGGGGCAGCCGAGGCCGTGATACAGCGCCAATGACGCCATCACCTGGGCATTGTGCGACGCGGTCTTGCCGAAGCCGATGCCGGGGTCGGTGGCGATGCGGGCGGCGGGGATTCCCGCCGCCTCGCAGGCGCGGATGCGGGCGGCCAGATAGTCATAGATATCCAGCGGTGCGCAGGCGTAAGCCGGATCGGCCTGCATGGTCTGCGGCTTGCCCTGCATGTGCATCAGACACAGGGCAGCACCGGTGCGGGCGGCGGCCTCCAGGCTGCCCTCGCCTTCCAGGGCGGTGACGTCGTTGATGATGCGGGCGCCTGCCGTCACCGCCGCCTCCATCACCGGGGCGTGACGGGTGTCGATGGACACCACGACGCCCTTTTGCGCCAGCGTGCGCACCACCGGCAGCACGCGGGCCAGTTCCTCGTCGATCAGCACCGGAGCGGCGCCGGGGCGGGTGGATTCGCCGCCCACATCCACGATATCAGCCCCCGCCGCCACCATGTCCAGGGCACTGGCGATGGCGGTTTGCGGGTCGAAATGCTTGCCGCCATCGGAAAAGCTGTCGGGGGTGGTGTTGACGATGCCCATGACCAAGGGCCGGTCCAGTTCCAGCCCGGCCCAGGGCTGACGGCGGGCACCGATGCGGCGGACCAGACGGCCCAGGTGTCGGGCCACCTCTTCGCCCTCGCCTTCCGACCATTCCACCAATTCCGCATAGGACGCGGTGGCGACCCAGGCGGTAGCACCGTCGCGCAGCACCACTGCCCCCATGGTGAAAGCCAGGGCACCGTCGCCGATGGGCCAGCCGTTGCCCGACACCACCGCCGCCGCCGCCACCTCGCCCGCCACGATCCCGGCGGGCAACAGATACAGACGGCCGTCCAACGGAGCAGCGGACCAATCGAGGCCACGCGGCAACCCGGCGGCACGGCGGAAGGCGGGGATGACGGTCATGATGCAGGCTCCGAAAACAAGACACCCTCCCCCGCCGCAAGGCGAGGGAGGGTGCCGGTAGACACTGGTTTACTGCCCCGGCTGCGGTGCCGGATCGTCGCCGACCGGACCCGAGGTCGGGACCGAGGAACGGCGCGGCGTGTCCGACGGCTTGACGTAACCGCCGTCCCGCACCAACGGCTCGCCCCGCAACAGGGTGTCGATGTCTTCGCGCGACAGGGTTTCGTATTCCAGCAGGCCACGGGTGATGGCCTCCAGTTGGTCCTTGTGCTCGGTCAGAATCTGGCGGGCCTTGCGCTCGCCATCCTCGACGAAGCGGCGGACCTCGTCATCGATGAGCATGGCGGTGTTGTCCGACATGTTCTTCTGCTGCGTCACCGAATGGCCCAGGAACACCTCTTCCTGGTTGTCGGTATAGCGCAGCGGGCCGAGCTTTTCCGAGAAGCCGAACTCGGTGACCATCTTCTTGGCCATGTTGGTGGCCTGCATGATGTCGTTGGAAGCGCCCGAGTTCAGGTGATCCTCGCCATAGATGATCTGCTCGGCGACGCGGCCGCCGAAGCAGACGGCGATACGGGCCTCGAAGAACTTCTTGGAATAGGACAGACGATCCCGTTCCGGCAGCGACATGGTCACACCCAGCGCGCGGCCGCGCGGGATGATGGTGACCTTATGCAGCGGGTCGGAATGCGGCATGTGCAGGTTGACCACGGCGTGACCGGCCTCGTGATAAGCGGTGGCCTCTTTCTCGGCCTCGTTCATCACCATGGACCGGCGCTCGGCGCCCATCATCACCTTGTCCTTGGCCGATTCGAACTCGGTCATGGTCACCACGCGCTTGCCCGCGCGGGCGGCCAGCAGGGCGGCCTCGTTGACCAGATTGGACAGATCGGCGCCTGAGAAACCGGGGGTACCGCGCGCGATGATCTTCGGCTCCACGTCGGGGGCCAGCGGCACCTTGCGCATATGAACCTTGAGGATCTTCTCGCGGCCCAGGATGTCCGGGTTCGGCACCACCACCTGCCGGTCGAAGCGGCCGGGACGCAGCAGCGCCGGGTCCAGCACGTCGGGACGGTTGGTGGCGGCGATCAGGATCACGCCTTCGTTGGATTCGAAGCCGTCCATCTCGACCAGCAACTGGTTGAGGGTCTGCTCGCGTTCATCGTTGCCGCCGCCCAGACCGGCACCGCGATGGCGGCCGACGGCGTCGATTTCGTCGATGAAGATGATGCAGGGCGCGTTCTTCTTACCCTGTTCGAACATGTCGCGCACGCGGCTGGCGCCGACACCCACGAACATTTCGACAAAGTCGGAACCCGAGATGGTGAAGAACGGCACGTTGGCTTCGCCAGCGATGGCGCGGGCCAGCAGGGTCTTACCGGTACCGGGCGGACCAACCAGCAGGCAGCCCTTGGGGATCTTGCCGCCCAGACGCTGGAACTTCTGCGGGTCCTTGAGGAACTCGACGATCTCTTCCAGTTCGCCCTTGGCCTCGTCGATGCCCGCCACGTCCTCGAAGGTGACGCGGCCGGTCTTCTCGGTCAGCAGGCGGGCGCGGGACTTGCCGAAGCCCATGGCCTTGCCGCCGCCCGACTGCATCTGGCGCATGAAGAAAATCCAGACGCCGATCAGCAGCAGCATGGGGAACCACGATACCAGCACACCCCACAGGGTGGGCTGGTCGTCGGCCGGGGGCACCGCCGACACGCGGACGCCGGTCTCGCGCAGCTTGGGCACGATATTGGCTTCGGGCGGCAGATAACTGCTGAACGGACGACCGTCGGCGAAATGGCCGGTAACGGTGTAGCCCTGGATGGTGACGTCGGCGACCTGCCCGCGATCCACTTCCGTCATGAAGTCGGAAAAAGCGGTCTGTCCGACGCCGCGCTGGGGCGAATTTGTCTGGAACAGGTTGAAGAGCATCACCAGCAACAGGGCGATGATGACCCACAGCGCCAGGTTCTTGCTGAAATTCAAGGTCAGGCCCTTCCTCGTTTGGCACGGCGGCGGCCAACCCGGCCGCTCACCGCCCCGAAATGCGGTTCCCTAGAGATAATGACGACCGCGCCCTAGACAAGGCGACGCCCGCCCGACGTCACCGCCGCCGAGGGCGCCGCGACGATCCATCGCGGCACCGATCCCACGGGTACCCCTCGGTTATAGCCGAGGTGGGGGACGGCGCAAAGGCCCTGTACGTCGTAAAAGGCGGGCAAAGTGGGCCGCACCGCCGCCGGAAGCGGCGCCAGCAGGCGGCGAACATCCGATGGCGCCCCGTTCCCCAGGGCGCCGACCCGCAAACCGGGCGGAATATGGGCGGCCACAGCCAGCCGGAAACGGCCATCCCACAGGAATTCCTGCCCTGGGACCAGAGCCAGCGGCGGCGCCATGCGCCCGGCCTCGCGGCAGAACAGCAGCAGCCCGCGCCACGGCGCCACCCGGCATCCGGCCAGGGTAGCGGCGGCGTCCAGCCCGTGCCGGAAACGGGTGAACAGCACCTCGGTCCGTTCCTCGCGCGGTGGATGCTCGGCGCCGCCCACGGCGCGCACCAGCCGGGCCAGCAGGCGCAGGCCAATCTCTTCGGGAATTCCGGCGAAGATGTGGGGCGCCGCCAGCGCATACCCGGCGTCGAAGAATTCAACCTTGCGCGCCGCCACTTCCGCCACCGCGCCATCCAGGGCCTCGGCGGCGCGGGCCATGCGCCGGGCGGTGGCGGCCAACCGCTCGGGCGCCAGTCCCTCGGTTGCCAATTCCGGCAGCCGGGCGCGCAGGCGGGCGCGGGCAAAAGCGGGATTGCGGTTGGACGGGTCCTCGATCCAGTCCTGCCCCGCCGCATTCAGCGTCGCCGCCAGCCGAGTACGTGGCACGGTCAGCAGCGGCCGCAGCAGACGCAGGGAAAAACGCTCGGCCACCGGTGCCATGGCCGCCAACCCATCCACCCCCGAGCCCCGCCCCAGGCGCAACAACAGGGTTTCCGCTTGATCGTCGCGGTGATGGGCCACCAGCAGGTGCAACACGCCGCGCACCGCGCACCATTGCTCCAGCAGGGCATAACGGGCCATCCGCGCCGCCGCCTGGATATCGGTGCCGGGCTTGGCCCCTTCCCAGACCAGAACGTGATGGTCCATGCCCCGCGCCACCAGCCATTGTCCGACCTGCGCCGCCTCGGCCGCCGAATCGGGGCGCAACTGGTGATCCACGGTCAGCGCCACCGCCCGCCCGCCCCGCGCCCGCGCCCATTCAGCGGCCAGCAGCGCCAGACACAGCGAATCGGCACCGCCAGACACCGCCACCGCCAGGTCTGGCCTGGCCTCGAACGGTTCCAGCGGCGCCATCAGAGCGGCGAATTCGGCGGCATTCAACGGAATGGTCATGGCGCAAACCAAAAGGCCCCTCTTTCGAGGGGCCTTGAACTCACTTGCAGTCGTATTTCTGCTTTTCGGCCTGGGCCGCCCGCTTGACCCGGTCGGGCATCTGCGGGTGGTCGGCGAACAGGATGGCGAAGGCGGTACAGGCTTCCTTCTTCTTGCCCAACTGGCCAAAGGAAGAACCGGCTTTGTAGATCATGTCCGGGGCCTTGGTGTGCTTGGGGAACTTCTTGTAGCCCTCCAGGAAGGTGGCGGCGGCGGTGCCGTAATCCTTCTTGGTATAGGCGATGTCACCCAGCCAGTATTGGGCATTTCCGGCCAAGGCATGGCTGGGGTTCTTGGCCAGGAAGTCCTGGAAGCCGCTTTCCGCCGCACCGTAATCGCCCGCCTGGGCCGAGGCATAGGCGGCATCGTACAGCGCCTGCGGGTCGGCGGGCTTGCCAGCCAGACCCTTCTTCATGTCCTTGTCGGTCATGCTGCCCAGGCTTTGCGGGCCCGAGGCCGGACCGGGCTGATCCGCGCCCTTGGGCGGGGTCAGGGTGACACGGTCGGAAGTGCCGCCAGCGGCGGGCAGCGACAGGCTTTGCTGTCCCTGCTGCGCGGCAGGAGCGGACGCGGCGGCACCGCCGCCAGCGGCCTGCAAATCCTTGAACCGCAGATCGATATCGGCCTGCAAGCGCTCAAGCTGCTTGGCGAGCTGGCTATTCTTGTACTGGGCTTCCTCGACCTTGCCGGTCAGCTGGCGGACCATCTCTTCCAGTTGGTCGACGCGCTCGTCCAGGCGGGTGGCGAGGCCGGGGGAAATGGGTTCGCCCGAAGTGGACCGGGTGGCGCTACCGCCGCCCAGGGCCGGAGAGGTGATGATGGTCGAACCGCCAGCGCCGCGCGCGGCCTGGGACTGCATGACCTGAAGGTCGCGTTCCAGCCGGTCCAGCCGGTCATAGATGCCGCGGCTGTCGTACTGGGCATGCGCGCCGCCGGCTCCAAGCGAAACCATCAGGGCAAGCGCGGGGATGAGGACGATGCGACGCACGGGAACCTCGTTCTTCGGGGCGGCAGGAAATCAGTGCCCAGGCATAGCATAAGCCTGGGGCGAAAATAAGACGCCCGCCGCTTCCGACAGCCCTAAGACCATCGGAAGGGCGGGCGCCTCATCACGTCCGTGAACGCTTCAGCAGATTACTTGCTGAGGACGGTCACGCCACGGCGGTTCTGCGACCAGGCAGCCTCGTTCGAACCGAGGGCAACCGGGCGCTCCTTGCCGTAGGAGATGGTCTTGACGCGAGCGGCCGGCAGGCCACCAGCGACCAGATACTCCTTGACCGCGTTGGCACGACGCTCGCCCAGGGCGAGGTTGTACTCACGGGTGCCGCGCTCGTCGGCATGGCCCTCAACGGTCAGGTTGTAGGTCGGGTACTTCTTCAGCCAGGCGACCTGCTTGTCCAGGGTAGCCTTAGCGTCAGCACGCACGCTGTACTTGTCGAAGTCGAAGAAGACACGATCGCCAACGTTGGCGATAAAGTCCTGCTCCGAACCCGGCACGATACCGGCGGGCTTGGTGACGGCGGGCTGGGCCGAAGCGCCAGTGGTGGCCTTCTCCTCGGGCGCCGATTCACAGGCGGCCAGCAGGGCGGCGGCAGCGAAAATGCTCAGAAAACGCAGCTTCATATTTGAGGACTCCCCCTCAATGGAACGCCGTAGGGAATGCAGATTGGACCTTTGGAGACGCCGCGCCGCCCCACTAGGAGGCGGCACGCCCTTCCTTGGACAACAGGAACTCAGGACCTGCCGTCTTTGGAAAAAATCTCAATCGGCGCGGACTATACTGCCATAGTTCTAGGGAATCAAGGGGGACCAAGCAGGATCCGAACCGTCCAAAGGTGTGACCACCTGACGCTCGTTAAAACCGGTCAGATCGATGGTGTACAGCTTGGACGCACCGCCCCGGCCACGCTCGTCGGACGGGCTTTCCTTCCAGAACGACAGCACACGGCCGTTGGGCGCCCAGGTCGGGCCTTCCACCAGCCAGCCCTGAGCCAGCAGACGCTCGTCGGACCCATCGGGACGCATGACACCAATGAAGAATTCGCCACCCTTCTGCTTGGTGAAGGCGATCAGATCGCCACGCGGCGACCACACCGGGGTGGTGTAGCGGCCATCGCCGAAGGTGATGCGGGCGACGTTGCCGCCGTCGGAATCCATGGTGTAGAGCTGGGGCGTGCCGCCACGGTCCGAGTTGAACACGATGCGGGTGCCGTCGGGCGCCATGGAGGGCGAGGTGTCGATGGCCGGATGATTGGTCAGCCGCCGCTTCTGGCGGGTGAGCAGGTTCATCTCGTAGATTTCGGTGTTGCCGTCCTGGGCCAGGCTCATCACCACCTTGTTGCCGTCCGGCGAGAAGCGCGGGGCGAAGGTCATGCCCGGGAAATCGCCCAACAGCTCGCGCCGCGCGGTGTCGATCTGCAGGATGTAAACGCGCGGCGTGCCCTTGTAATAGGACATGTAGGTGATCTCGCGCGCGGTCGGCGAGAAGCGCGGCGTCAGCACCAGTTCCTCACCCGAGGTCAGGAAGCGATGGTTCTCGCCGTCCTGGTCCATGATGGCCAGACGCTTGCGGCGATCGTTCTTCGGCCCCGATTCCGAGATGTAGACGATCTGGGTATCGAAATAGCCGTCTTCGCCGGTGACGCGCTTGTAGATGGCGTCGGCGATCAGGTGGGCGACACGGCGCCAGCCCTGGGGCGTGGCGGTGAAGGCCTGACCGACCATCTGCTGTTCGTTGAACACGTCCCACAGGCGGAACTCGACGCGCATGCGGCCGTCGGGGCCAACCTCGACCTTGCCGCTGACCAGCGCCTCGGCGTTGATCTGCTTCCAGTCGGCGAAGCGCGGACCGGCCTGCAACGCCGCCGCGGTCTGGATGTAGGCACGCTGGTCGATGGGCTTGAACAGGCCCGACCGTTCCAGGTCGGCGGCGACCACCTTGGCGATGTCGCGGCCCACCTGCCCTTCCTGCGGCGCCGAGCCGTAAAGTTCGGGAATAGCGATGGGCAGCGGCTTCATATAGCCCTTGGTGATGTCGATGCGGACACCCTGGGCAGAGGCCGGAACCGCCGCCAGGAATCCGGCAACGGCGACGGCCAGGGCGGCGGCCGCAAGGCGAAGGCGCGTGAGCATGGTCATCGTCCTAGGTCTTGGGTGGGTCGAGACGGAAACAACAGAATCAGAAGATCGGAGGGCCATCAGCGCCCCCCGAGCATCTGCTTGGGATTGAACACCAGCACAAAGTCCTTGAACTGGTTGTACTTGTCGCGCGGAATCGGCAGCGGGCTGGCGAGACGCACGGCGCGGCGGGCCGAGTCCGAAGCCGCCGTCCAGAACGAATCGGCCATCATCGGGCGATTGACGATCTGGGCGTCGGTCACGGTACCGTCGGGCTGCACCGTCACGCGGATTTCCACGATCAGGTTGGCGGCATCCTTGGCGCCCGCCGGAATGTTCCAGAACTTGGAGACATGCGCCCGGATGGCGTCCATCTCGGTCATGGAGATGGGCTCGTTCGGGTTATGCATGTCCGAGCCGCGCACGCTGGACGGCGCCGATTTGGTGCCCTGGTCGGTGGACGGCGTATTGGGCTTGGACTTTTCCGTCGCCTTCATCAGATCGTCGAGCGGATTGCTCGGTGTCGGCTTTCTCTTATCGACGGATTTCAGCAGGGAATCGAGATCGTTCTGAGGCTGCGGCTTGGGCGGCGGCTTCAGGTCGTTCAGCATCTTCTGGGTGTCGGGCTTGGGCTCGGGCTTCGGTTCCGGCTTGGGTTCCGGTTTCGGCTCGGGCTTGGGCTCGGGTTTCGGCACCGGCGGCGCCGGAGTCGGCTCGGGCGGCTTCGGCGGCGGCGGGGGTGGCGGCGGAGCGGGCTTTTGCGGCTCCGGCTTGGGTGGTTCGGGCTTGGGCTCGGGCGCCTTTGGCGGCTCGGGCTTGGCCTGTTCCGGCTGCGGCGCCTCGGCCTGCTTGGGCGGCGGGTTGGTCTTGGCGCCGATGGGCACCAGATCGACGACGAGCGGGGCCTCGATCTCCGGCGGCTTGTCCCAAAAGGCGGGCATGCCGAAAATCGCGAACAACGCGACCAGCACATGCATCACGCCGGAGAAGATAAAGCTCTCGCGCCTCATTTCCATGGGACCGACTCTAGCGAGCCCCCTTCTTGGCGGCGGCCTTGCCGCCCGCATCGCCCTGCCGCATCTCGGTGACCAGGGCCACCTTGGTGAAACCGGCACCACCCAGCGTCCCCATCACTTCCATGACGCGGCCGTAATCGATGGTCTTGTCGCCACGGATGAAGATGCGGGTGTCGGGCTTCTGCGCGGTGATGGCCTGGAGCTTCGGCACCAGTTCCTCCATGGTGACCTTGGTCTCCTGGATCCACACCTCGCCATGGGCGTCGACGGTCACGGAAATGGGCTGGTCGTCGCCCTTGACGGGGGCGGCGTCGGTCTTGGGCAAGTCCACCTGCACACCGGAGGTCAGCAGCGGCGCGGTGACCATGAAGATCACCAGCAGCACCAGCATGACGTCCACCAGCGGCGTGACGTTGATATCGGACACCGGGCGATGGCGCCCGCGCCCGCCTTTCTTGCCGATGGCGGCTCCCATCAGATTTTTTCCTCAAGCTGGCGCGACAGGATGGCGCCGAACTCGCCCGAGAAGTTTTCCAGCTTCTTGGCGTAGCGGTCGAGATCGTTGGAAATCTTGTTGTAGGCGATCACCGCCGGAATGGCGGCCACCAGACCGAGCGCGGTGGCGAACAGCGCCTCGGCGATGCCCGGCGCCACGACGGCCAGCGAGGTGTTCTTGGTGGCGGCGATGGACTGGAACGAGTTCATGATGCCCCACACCGTGCCGAACAGGCCGATGAACGGACCGGTGGAACCGACCGAGGCCAGCACGCCCAGGTGACGCTCCAGGATATCCATCTCGCGGCCCAGGGTCACATGCATGACGCGGTCGATGCGCTGCGGCAGGCTGACGCGGGCACTTTCCTTGTCGGCCAAACCCTTGGCGGCCGAGCGGCGCCATTCGCGCATGGCGGCGACGAAGATGGCGCTCATGGGGTCGATGGGGCGCGAACCGATGCGGTCGTACAATTCCTCCAGCGACCCGCCGGACCAGAACGATTCCTCGAACTGCTCGGCGCGCTGCCACAGGGCGCGCAGGCGCATGACCTTGTCGAAGATGATGGCCCAGCACCAGAACGAGGCGCCCAGCAGCGCGACCATCACGAATTTGACAATGATGTCGGCCCGCATGAACAGCGCCCACATGGACAAGTCGTGCTCGGCGGCCACCGAGCCGGCCAGCTGAACCGTCTGAACAGGATCCATGTCACACTCGCCTTTCGCTTACATAAGCTTGCAAAGAGTTTCTCAAGTCCGCAGGGATGCGCGCCGGACGGCCGTCCAGGCTGATGAACGCCAGTTTGACGTCCACGCGCACCAATTCAACGCGATCGTCCAGTCTGCGGATAATTTGCCGGATGTCCAGCGACGCGCCGCCCAGGGCGACGGGAACGCTTTCCACCTCCAGCAGATCGTCCAGCTTGGCCGAGCGCAGGAAATCGATGTTGGCCCGGCGCACGGCGAAGGCGAAGCCCTGCTGCGCCAGTTCCGATTGCTTCAGCCCCAGCTCGCGCACCATCTCGGTCCGCGCCCGTTCGGCGAAGTTCAGGTAATTGGAATGATAGACGATGCCGCCCGCGTCGGTGTCTTCCCAATAGACCCGGATCTGGTGGAGGTGAGAGGTCATTTCGTCCCTCCCCCGATGCCATCCGCACCAGAGCATTCCGTTTCCGTCATCGCCGGGCTCGACCCGGCGATCCACGTATTTCCGCCGGAACGCATCATCAAGCAATGGCTGATACGGCACCGCATGGATGCCCGGGTCAAGCCCGGGCATGACGACGGGAAAAAGAATGCCATCATTCCTCGCCCCCGTCCTGGGCCAGCAGGTCGAGCTGCACCAGCACCTCGCGCGGCGGATTGAGGCCGATATGCTTGAAGCCCGAGGCCGACAGCATGCGGCCGCGCGGCGTGCGCTGGATCAGGCCCTGTTGCAGCAGATAGGGCTCGATCACTTCTTCCAGGGTGTCGCGGCTTTCCGACAAAGCGGCGGCCAGGGTATCGACGCCCACCGGCCCGCCGCCGTAATGGTCGGCGATGCACGACAGATAGCGGCGGTCCATGGCGTCCAGGCCGATCTGGTCCACTTCAAGCCGTGTCAGGGCTGCGTCAGCCACGGCGCGGTCCACCGGCGACTTGCCCGCCACGGCGGCGAAATCGCGCACCCGGCGCAACAGGCGGCCGGAAACACGCGGCGTGCCGCGCGCCCGCCGCGCCACTTCGGCGGCGCCGTCGGGGGTGATGGCGAAGCCCAGCACGCGGGCAGCGCGCGAGACGATCAGTTCCAGCTCTTCCGGGGTATAGAATTGCATGCGGCAGGGAATGCCGAAGCGTTCACGCAAGGGCGTGGTCAACAGACCCGAGCGCGTGGTCGCCCCCACCAGGGTGAAGGGCGGCAGATCGATGCGGACGGAGCGGGCGGCCGGGCCCTCGCCGATGATCAGATCCAACTGGAAATCCTCCATCGCCGGATAGAGAACTTCTTCTATGGCAGGATTAAGGCGGTGGATTTCGTCGATGAACAGGACGTCGCGCGGCTCCAGATTGGTCAACAGCGCCGCCAGATCGCCCGCCTTGGCGATGACCGGCCCCGAGGTGGCGCGGAAGCCCACGCCCAATTCCTTGGCGACGATCTGCGCCAGCGTGGTCTTGCCCAGACCGGGAGGACCGTAGAACAGGGTGTGGTCCAGCGCCTCGCCGCGCGCCCGTGCGGCGGCGATGAAAATCTTGAGGTTCTCGCGCACCTGGAGCTGACCGGTGAAGTCGTCCAGGCATTGCGGCCGCAGATGGGTTTCCACATCCGCCGCGCTGCGTTCGCCCGACACCATGCGGTCCTGTTCGCTCATCGCGCCAGGTCCTTGCCCAACTGGCGCAGCGCCAGACGGATCAGGGTCGAGCTGTCGGCGCCGTCATTGTCGCGCGCCACCTTGCCCACCGCCTCGAACGCCTCAAGGCGGCGATAGCCCAGATTGACCAGGGCCGAGATGGCGTCTTCCATCACCCCGCCCGCCTCGGTCGGCATGGGGGCGGCACCGGCCACGGCGGCGGCCACGCCCTGCGGCGCGAAGCCGCCCAGGGCGATCTTGCCCGCCTTGTCCTTCAACTCGGTCAGGATGCGCACCGCCAGCTTGGGACCGACGCCGTTGGCGCGGTTCAAGGTCGCCTTGTCCTGCGCGGCGATGGTTTGCAGCAATTGTTCCGGCGTCGCCACCGACAGGATGGCAAGGCCGACCTTGGCGCCGACGCCCTGCACGGTGGTCAGCAGATTGAACCATTCCCGCTCGGCCACTTCCAGGAAGCCGTACAGGTGGATGTGGTCCTCGCGCACATGGGTCTCGATATGCAGCGCCGCCGCCTGCCCCACCGCCAGCCGACCCAGCGTCTTGGCCGAGCAGAACACCAGATAGCCGACACCGTTGACATCGATGATTGCGAAGTCATCGCCGACGCTATCGACCAGTCCCTTGAGCTTGGCGATCATGGGCGGAACTCCTGGCGGCAAGCACCCCCACCCCGGCCCTCCCCCATCAAGGGGGAGGGAGAAATAAGCCCTCCCCCCGTGCGGGGGAGGGTTGGGTGGGGGGGAAACACGGACACCATCACACCACCGCCCGCGCCAGACGGCGCGACGTGTTCAGGTGGTGGGAATGGCAGATAGCCACCGCCAGGGCGTCGGCGGCGTCGGGGCTTTTGACCAGACAACCGGGCAACAGGGTGCGGACCATCATGCCCACCTGTTCCTTGGCGGCGCGGCCGGTGCCGACCACCGCCTGCTTGACCGAGGCCGGGGCATATTCGCCGACCATCAGCCCCGCCAGTGCCGGAGCCAGCAGCACGGCGCCGCGCGCCTGCCCCAGCTTGAGCGTGCTTTCCGGGTTCTTGTTGACGAAGGTCTGCTCCACCGCCGCTTCCTCGGGCGCCCATTGGGCGATCACGTCGAGCACGCCACGGTGCAATTGCGCCAGCCGCTCGGCCAGGGTCAATTTGTCGTCGGACTTGATGATGCCGTCGGCCACATGGCGCAAGCGGCTGCCTTCAGCATCGACGATGCCCCAGCCGGTGATGCGCAGACCAGGGTCAAGACCGAGTACCCTCACCCCTTTCCCCCTTGTGCTCGTCATGGCCGGGCCTGACCCGGCCATCCACGCATGTTTCCGGACGGCAAGACGTGGATGCGCGGGTCAAGCCCGCGCATGACGCCGAAGTGGAGTTTCGATCAGCCCAGACGTTCCATCAGATCGTCGGGGATTTCGAAATTGGCATAGACGCGCTGGACGTCGTCGTTGTCTTCCAGGATATCCAGCAGCTTGAGCAGGGTCTTGGCCGCGCTCTCGTCGGTCACCGGCACGGTGGTCTGGGGGCGCCAGTCCAGGCGGGCGTGCTCGGGCGTGCCGAAAGCGGCTTCCAGGGCATCGCGCACCACGGCCAGATCGTCGGGGGCGCAGGTGATCTCGTGGCCCTCGTCATCGGATTCCACGTTGTCGGCACCGGCTTCCAGCGCCGCCTCGAACATGGCTTCGGCCGAGGCCGCCGCCGCCGGATAGCGGATGGCGCCGATGCGGTCGAACATGAACGACACCGAATTGCTTTCGCCCAGGGCGCCGCCGTTCTTGGAGAAGGCGGTGCGCACTTCCGGGGCGGTGCGGTTGCGGTTGTCGGTCAGCGCCTCGACGATGATCGCCACCGAGCCGGGGCCGTAGCCTTCGTAGCGCACTTCCTCGTAATTGGCCCCGTCCTCGCCACCGGCGCCGCGCTTGATGGCGCGGTCCATGGTGTCCTTGGGCATATTGGCGGCGCGGGCGGCCTGGATGGCGGCACGCAAGCGCGGGTTCATCGCCGGGTCGGGCTGGCCCGACTTGGCCGACACCGTCAATTCGCGGATCAGCTTGGTGAAGACCTTGGCGCGCTTGGCGTCCTGCGCACCCTTGCGGTGCATGATGTTCTTGAACTGGGAATGACCGGCCATAACTCGGGCGAATCCTGTTAAGAGAATGAAATGATTTGGCGCCGCCTATACCACATGTTGTGGGCACAGGGCTACGTCCGAAGCAGCCTTTCGCTGAATCGGCGCACTATGACAGTGATCGCGGTCAAGCGGAAGCGTCATGGGGCGCCGCCACAAGCGGCGCCCGTGCGCCCATTGAGGGCGCGGCCAAGCGGGCGGATGCCCGCGCCCGGCGAGGGCTAATCAAATCAACTTGGCCAGATTTCGGCAAGGCGAGGGCCGACGCGCAGGGCGGAAACCTTGACCGCCAAACCGGTCTTGTCGTCGGTTTCCACGAACACGCCACACAGCGTGCCGGGGCCGTCGGCGGGCGACAGGCGTTCGCCGGGAATCTTGCGCACGAATTTGTGGATGGCGGCATCCTTCTTCATGCCGATCACCGAATCGTAATCGCCGCACATGCCGGCATCGGTCTGGTAGGCGGTGCCGCCGTTGAGGATTTGCAGATCGGCGGTGGGGATGTGGGAATGACTGCCCACCAGCAGGCTGGCGCGGCCGTCCACCACATGGCCCAGGGCCATCTTCTCGCTGGAGGCCTCGGCGTGGACGTCGACGATGATGGCATCCGCCCCGCCCGCCCCCAGGCGCACGCGGGCCAGTTCCCGCTCGACCGCCGCGAAGGGATCGTCCAGCGGGTCCATGAACAGGCGGCCCATCACCTGAATGACCATGACCTTGCGGCCGCGCGGCAGGGAATAGATTCCGACACCCTTGCCCGGCGTGCCCGCCGGGTAATTGGCCGGGCGCAGCAAACGGGCATCGCCGTCGATATAGGGCATGATCTCGCGCTGGTCCCAGGAATGGTTGCCCAGCGTCACCACGTCGGCCCCGGCGCCGTAGAATTCCTCGCAAATCTTGGGAGTGATGCCGAAGCCGTGGGCGGCGTTCTCGCCATTGACCACCACGAAATCCAGCTTCAACCGTTCGCGGATGCCCGGCAGCTTCTCGCACACCACGTCACGGCCGGACCGGCCCACCACATCGCCAAGATACAGGAGTCTCATGCTTTCTCCGGCTCGATCAGTTCCCGTTCGGTGGCGATGGCGTCCAGGGGCTGGTCGTGGCCGTCGCGGGGGACGGCCGCCATCTCCTGGGCGGCAAAGGCCAACCCGATTGCTCTAACCTGGGCGTTTTCGCGCAAGCTTTCCAGTGTACGGTCATAATAACCGCCGCCATAACCCAGCCGCCAGCCCCCGCGGTCGAAGCCCAACAACGGCACCAGCAGCACATCGGGGCGCAGACGCGGCGCGGTTTCCGTCGGGTGGGCGGTGCCGTGCGGCCCGGCCTCCAGCGCATCGCCCTCGGCCCAAGCACGGAATTCCAGCGGCGCGGCGCGCGCCACCACCACCGGCAGCGCCAGACGGCAACCCACCCCGGCCAGCGCCGCCATCAGCGGGCGCGGATCGATTTCGTCGCCCAGCGGCCAGTACCCGGCAACCACCGCCCCGGCGGCCAATCCCAGACGCGGCGCGTGGGCGGCCAGAGCGTGGGCGGCAGCAGGATCGTGCGCAAGACGGCGCACCTGCGCCTGCCTGACGCGGGCGGCTTTTTTCCGGATGGTGGGGTCGCGGGTTTCGGTCATGGGAAGATCAAGCGGAGCGGCGCCACATTGGCCGTTGGCGTTGTAAGTCCTCCGTGGCCTGACTAGTCAGGTGGGCGCCATGTACCGGGACCACGGTCCCGGCAGGGACAGCTCCCAAGAGGTTCGATATCGCCCCAGGGACATTAGCTGCCTGACGCACCGCGCAGCAGACCGCTCCTGTTAAGAACCTAGGCCCTTTCCAGGCGATCCGCAATGCTCTCGATACGTTCGGCCAGGGACTCGATTCCGGCGGCCAGCGAGGCGTCGCCCTCGGCGGCGGCATCGACGGCACCGCTGGCGTTCTTCAACTGGTCGCGGCTTTCCGCCAGTTCGTCGGCCAACAGCAGGCCGATCATCAGCAACAGCCGGGTGTCGGGAACGTTGCCGATCTGTTTGAGCAAGCCCTGGGCGCGGTTGTCCAGCTCACGTCCCAGTTCGGTGACGCGGGCCACCTGGGAATCGTCGCAGGCGATTTCGTGCACGCGGCCATTGATGGTCAGGTTGACGACAGCCACGCTCAATCCTCCAGCAACACGCGCAAGCGGTCGATGGTGCTGTCCAGGCGCTGAGCCACCACGCGGGTGGTTTCCTCCATGGCCGTCTGGCGGTCGCGGGCGTCGCGCAATTCACCGGCCAGCAGCAGATCGCCGGCGCCAACGCGGGCGGCGGCGGATTCCAGGCGGTCGATGGCTGCGCCCAAGCGGTGCACCGCCTCGGCGGTGCGATTCAGCGTCGCCGTGCTATGATCCGACACGCGGGTTCCCCCGAAATTTCCTAAGTGGGGAGCGAGGTTAGGGACTCTTCCTTGAAGTGTCAACGCAAGCCCGCCTTGACAGCATCGAAGGGGCGGTTACGCTGGCCCCAGACCGCCCGGAGGACCCCCATATGCGCCGCCTGCCCGCCCTGATTGCCGCCCTGCTGCTGTCCACCGCCGCCATCGCGGCAGAGCCGGTGCAGACCAGCAAGGGGCAAAGCGTCTATGTGCCGGTCTATTCCCATATCTGGCACGGCAATCTGGATTCCAAGGGCAAACCGCAGACCCTGCTGCTGTCGTCCATGCTGTCCATCCGCAACACCGATCCGGCGCACGGCCTGACGGTGCGGTCAGTGCGCTATTACGACACGGCGGGCAAGATGATCCGCGAGTTCATGCCCGCCCCGGCCAAGCTTGACCCCATGGCCTCCACCGACGTGTTCGTCGAGCACAAGGACGACGTGGGCGGCACCGGCGCCAATTTCGTGGTGGAGTGGAGCGCCGAGCGCACCATTTCCGCGCCAGTGGTCGAGGTGGTGAACGCCTATTTCTTCGGCCCCCATTCCCTGGCCTTCACCAGCCCCGGCAAGGTGATCGCCGAAGAGGGCAAGTGATCCGCGTCGCCGGGCTGGACGACGCCCGCACCGCCCTGGCGAACACCCAAGGGCAAGCGGTGACGCTGATCAGCCCCCCCCTGGGTCAGCCCGGTCTGGGCTGGTGGCGCGAACTGGTGGGGGCGTTGCGGGCGGAATTCCCCGATCGGAATTTCGTGGCGGTGGCCGATTGCGGCCCGTCCGCCGGTCTGGCGCTGGCGGCATTGCGCGCCGGGCTGGGGCCGGTGGCGGCGGATGTGCCCGCCGAGGTATGGGACAAACTAAACGACATCGCCACCCAGGCGGGGACCTGGATGGCGAAGGGCGAAGACGCGGCCCCCTAGCCTGGGGCTTGCGGGGGGAGGAGTTCGGCGTGAGCGGGAGCCGCGTCTTCGGCTGCCGCCCCGCCGCCAGCGGGGATAAGACCGGCGGCGGGGTCGGATTTGGATTTACTGCTTGGGAGCGGCCTCGGGGGCGGCCTTCTCCATGGCCTTGTCGGCGGCGTGATCGGCCTTGTTGGCGTGTTTCTTGGCCTTGTGCTCCGCCTTCTCGGCCTTCTTTTCCGCCTTCTTCTCGGCCTTCTCGGCGGCCTTTTCCGGGGCCTTCTCGGTCACCGCCGGAGTCGCCGGGGTGGCCGGAACAGCCGGGGCCGCATTCTGGGCCAGCGCCGCGAACGGCAGCAGCGAGGCGGAAACGACGGCGGCGGCGAGGATACGGGTGACGCGCATGACAGAGCTTCCTTACCTGATGTTCTTTTCGCCTTCGGGGGAGGCCCCGTCGGTGAAATGGACTATCGCCCCGGCCCGTGGCGGGAATAGGGAGCGATTGTGATCATTTCGGGGCACGCAGGCGGCGCTTGCCAAACCGGGCGGGGCCGTGGCTATCTTGCCGCCAACCCAGAAACCCATCTGTTCAAGGGGAACGGCTATTTCCGCCTCCGATTCCTGCCGCCTGTACCTCATCACCCCGCCGGTCATCGAGAACCCGTATGAATGGGTGAAGACTTGGGAGGCCACCCTGGACGCCGGTGACATCGCCTGCGTCCAGATCCGCCTGAAGAATTTGGACGACGATTCCCTGGCCCGCGTGGTCGACGTGCTGCGTCCCCCGGCGCAGAAGCGCGGCATCGCCGTGCTGCTCAACGACCGCCCTGATCTGGCGTTCGAGACCGGCTGCGACGGCGTCCATATCGGCCAGGAAGACGGCACCTATGCCGAGGCGCGCAAGGCCATGGGCGACGGCATCGTCGGTGTCACCTGCCACGATTCCCGCCACCTGGCCATGGAGGCCGGGGAAAAGGGCGCCGATTACGTGGCCTTCGGCGCCTTCTTTCCCACCGACACCAAGGACGCCAAGGCCCACGCCGATACGGACTTGCTGAAATGGTGGGCCGAGCTGTTCACCGTGCCCAGCGTCGCCATCGGCGGCATCACCGTGGACAATTGTCGCCCGTTGATCGCGGCGGGCGCCGATTTCCTGGCGGTGTCGGGTGGCGTGTGGAACCACCCCGAAGGTCCCGAGGCGGCGGTGCGCGCCTTCGACCGTATCCTGCGCGGGGAGTGATCCCATGCGCCGTATCTGCGTCTTCTGCGGCTCCAGCATGGGCACCAGGCCCGCCTATGCCGAAGCAGCCCGCGCCATGGGCACCCTGATCGCCCGGCGCGGCCTGGGGCTGGTCTATGGCGGCGGCGAGGTCGGCCTGATGGGCATCGTCGCCAACGCCGCCCTGGCGGCGGGCGGCGAAGTCATCGGCGTCATCCCCGAGGCCTTGATGCGCATGGAAGTCGGCCACCCGCGCCTGACCGAATTGCATGTCGTCGCCACCATGCACGAGCGCAAGGCCATGATGGCCGAGCTGTCGGACGGCTTCATCGCCATGCCCGGCGGCATCGGCACCCTTGAGGAATTGTTCGAGATCTGGACCTGGGGCCAGTTGGGCATCCACCCCAAGCCGTTGGGCTTCCTGGACGTGGCCGGTTATTACCAAACCCTGCACACCTTCCTGGACCATATGGTCACCGAAGGCTTCGTCAAGGACCGCCACCGCGCCATGACGGCGGTGGAAACCGACCCAGCCGCCCTGCTCGACCGGCTGGCCGCCTATGTGCCGCCCAACGTGGTCAAAGTGGCCGGACGCGACACGCTCTGAGGCAAGAAAACGGGGGCGTCAAAAAAATGCATTTTCCTCGTTGACAGCCCCCGGCCGCCCTTTTATAAAGCGGCCTCCCAAGCGGAACGCCACGGCCCAGCGCCACGGCGGATCAGAGTAGATGGGCGATTAGCTCAGCGGTAGAGCACACCCTTCACACGGGTGGGGTCGCAGGTTCAATCCCTGCATCGCCCACCATCTACTCCAAAAACTTCCACTGATAAAATTCAGGCCATGCACTTTCGAGCGAGACCTCGCCCGGAAATCGTTGTCGTGTCTGGGGCACACCGTCCCTCGCCGTCAGAGAAACCGGAGGGACGCCGGGCGCCGTGATCCCTCACGAAGCCGCCAGCGCCCCACCCGTTCCCATTATTTGGTGCCGAACAGGCGGTCGCCCGCGTCGCCCAGACCCGGAACGATGTAATCGTTCTCGTTCAGGCGTTCGTCCACCGAAGCCACGTAAACGTGGACATTCGGGTGGTGGCTGAAGAACACCTCCAGACCCTCGGGGGCGGTGACCAGCGCCATCAGTTGGATATTTTCAACGGCGACGCCACGCTTGATCAGCGCATCGACCGCGTAGACCGCGCTGTAGCCGGTGGCCAGCATGGGGTCGGTCAGGATGAACAGGCGGCCTTCGGGCTCTGGCAGCTTGACCAGATATTCCACCGGGCGATGGGTCTCGTGGTCGCGGTACAGGCCCACATGGCCGACACGGGCCGACGGCAGCAAATCCAGCAGGCCATCGGCCATGCCGCCACCGGCACGCAGGATCGGCACCACCGCCAGCTTCTTGCCCGCGATGACCGGCGCCATGAACTTGGCCAGCGGGGTCTCCACCTCTTCCAGCGACAGCGGCAGATGGCGGGTGATCTCGTAGCCCATCAGCTGCGAAATCTCGCGCAGCAACTGCCGGAAGGTCTTGGTCGAGGTGTCCTTGTTGCGCATGTGGGTCAGCTTGTGCTGGATCAGCGGATGGTCCAGAACATGCAGATTGGGGAAGCGCTCTTGCAGAATCATGTCAGTCTTCCTTTTGGCGGAGCAACTGGTACAGCAGGATGGCGCCGAACGTCGCCGTGCCGATGCCGCCCAGGTTCAGCGGCCCCAGATTCACCACCAGATTGCCCGCACCGGCGGTCAGGGTGACGCCGACCGTGATCAGGTTGCGGGTGTTGGAGAAATCCACCCGGTTTTCCACCCAGATATGCCCGGCGGTGGCGGCGATCAGGCCGAACACCACCAGTTCCAGGCCGCCGATGACCGGACCGGGAATGGTCATGATCAGCGCGCCGAACTTGGGCGAGAACCCCAGCAGGATGGCGAACAGCGCCGCCACCACGAACAGCAGGGTCGAGAAGATGCGGGTCGCCGCCATCACGCCCATGTTCTCGGCATAGGTGGTGACGCCGGTGCCGCCGCCAAAGGCCGACACGATGGTCGCCAGACCGTCGCCCAGGAAGGCGCGGCCCATGAAGGGGTCAAGGTTACGGTCGCTCATGCCGCCGATGGCCTTGATGTGGCCCAGATTCTCGGCCACCAGGATGATGGCGACCGGGGCGATCATGGCGATGGCCGAGACATCGAAAACCGGCGAGACGAAATGCGGCAGGCCGATCCAGGCGGCAGCGGCCACCGCCGAGAAGTCGATGGGCTTGGCCATGCCCAACATATTGGCGCACACCAGATACAGCCCATAGCCGCCCAGGCCGCCCAGCAGGATGGGCAGGCGCCGGGCCGAGCCGGGGGCGCGCACCGCCACCAGCCCGATCATCAGCACCGTGGCCAGACCGATGAAGATGTCGAAGCCCGAGGTGCTGACCGCCTTGACCGCCAGCGGCGCCAGATTGAGGCCGATGGCCGCCACCACGGCGCCGGTGACCACCGGCGGCATCAGCTTTTCCACCCAGGCATACCCGGCGAACGACACGACCACGCCGATCAGCGCGTACAGCACACCGGCGCCGACGATGCCGCCCAACGCCAGCGGGATGTTCAGATTGGGACCGCTGCCGGAATAGCCGGTCACCGCCAGCACCACGGCGATGAAGGCGAAGCTGGAGCCCAGATAGCTGGGAACCCGGCCGCCGGTCAGGAAAAAGAAGATCAGCGTGCCGATGCCGGAAAAGAACACCGAGACGTTAGGATCAAAGCCCATGATGATCGGCGCCAAGGCGGTGGCGCCGAACATGGCGACCACATGCTGGATGCCCAGCAGGATGGTCTGGCCCCAGGGCAGGCGCTCGTCAGGAGCGACCATGCCCCCGGCCTTAAGTTCCCATTTCGGGAAATAGCCTTCTTTCATCGTGGACTCCCGGCCGGGTTGGGTGGGCAGTGCCGCCCCCGCGGACAAACAAATGACATATTGGCGGCAGGGTGCCTATTGCGTCCCCAATGTCAAGGCGACCGTGTTTTGGGGGCGAACATTCTGGAATGCGCAATCACCGCCGCAGCCAGACCGGAAGCCGTGGCTCAGCCCGTTCCCTCTTCGATGGCGGGCAGCGGCTCGAAGCCACGGGCGCGCAGGAATTCGCGCAAGGGGGCGCGGTATTTCTGGTTCAGGTCGCGTACCCACGGGCTAGCGGTTCCCGGCAGGGCATAGGCCTGGAACTCGTTGATCACCAGATCGTCGTTGCGGCTGTCGTACAGCGAGCCCAGCACCGCCCGAATCTGCGTCCGTTCCACGTCCGACAGACGTTCGTTCCAGAAGGCGGCGACGGCGGCACGATAGGCTGCATCCGAGAAATAGCGGGCGTGGTGCAATTCGTGGGCGATGGTCGGCATGTTGCCCCAGGCCGCCGCGATCACCGAGCGTGCCCCCAGTTTTCCGGTCAGTTGCGGCAGGGCGTCGAACAGGAAGGCCCGCTCGCGTCCGGCAGCGCTTTCCGTGTCGCCGCCCGGATTGCCGTCTGGATAGCGGCGCTCGCGATAGGCCACCAGATCGTCCACCCGGAAATCGATGCCCAGCAACGCCGACCGCCCGCCCATGCCGCGCGGCGCCTCTATGGCGGTGGCGGCGCCACGGAAGATATCGTTCATCATCATGCTGTGGGCGAACAGGCACAGCACCGCACCGGGGAACTCGGCCACGGGCGCGCATTCGTAGCGCCGCCAACCCTGTTCGCGGGTCCGTTCGCCCCATTGCCGGATCGACAGGGCGGAAATCTCCTGCGGCTCGGCATGCAGAACCATTTCGGCCATGGCCGGAGCAGCGGCGATCATCGCCACCAAGGCCACCAAACCGCCGCGCCAGCCGCTCACCGCCGCCCCCGCTGACCGATCAGCGCCCCCAACAGCATGATCCCGCCGCCCAGCAGGGCAATCGCCAATCCAGGACCGGCGGCCAGCGGCGCAAAGCCGCTCATGGTCGGGTCGAAGGCGAAGCTGAGCACACCATAAACGGCATAGGCCAGTCCCAGCAGGGCCACCACGCCGCCCGCCGTCACCACCGGATTGCCTGGGCGGCTGTTACCGCCGCCGCCCAGACGGGGCGGGTCGATCAGCAGGTTACCGATACCGATCACCGCACCGCCGCCCAGCAGGCCGAACACGGCGGGCTGACCGGCGGCGGCCACCTGCTCGAACGCCTGTTGCGCCAGCAGCATGACCACCCGCACCGCCGAGAACGTCACACCGCCCGCGATGGCGATCCCACCGATCCAGCGCAGCCAGCGGCCAATGCGTGCCAGAGACTCCATTCCCCTTCCCCCTTATCCGTACAGCGGCCATGCCAGCGGCAGCAGCAAGGTCCCCACCACCAGCACGATAATGGACAGCGGCAATCCCAAACGCCAGTAATCGCCGAAACGATAGCCGCCCGGCCCCATGACCAGGGTGTTGCACTGATGACCGATGGGCGTCAGGAAGTCGCTGGCGGCACCCAGCGCCACCGCCATCAGGAACGGATCGATATGAAAGCCCATGCGCTGGGCCATGCTGGCGGCCACCGGCCCCATCAACAGCACGGTGGCGGCATGGTGCAGGAACGGCGCCAGCAGCATGGACGCGGCCATGACCATGGCGATGGCACCCAGGGGCGGCATCTGCGACGCGGCGGCGGCCAGCCACCCGGCCATCAAATCCGAGGCGCCGGTGGCCTTCATGGCCTCGCTGACCGGGATCAGCGCCCCCAACAACAGGATGATCGGCCATTGGATGGAATCATAGGCTTCGCGCAACGACAGGCAGCCAGTCAACACCACCGCCACCGCCGCCATGAAAAAGGCCGGTCCCACCGGCACCACGCCGAACGCCACCAGCAACATGGTGACCGTCAGGATGACCACCGAGACCGGCGCCTTGCGGCCGCCGAAGCCGTGCTTGCGCTGGGCCAGCGGCAGCAGGCCCAGATCGTCCAGCACCTGCGCGCCGCTGTGCGGCGCCAGGGCGATCACCAGGACGTCGCCCGCCTGCATCTCGATCTGGCGCAGGCGGCCGACATAATCGCGCCCGGCACGGCGCACCGCCAGCAGCACCACGCCATGGCGGCGGCGCAGCATGGATTGAGCCGCCGTACGGCCGACCAGCGGCGAGTTGGGCATCACCACCACCTCGACCGGCTCGGCCAGGACCTCGCCGCCGCTCGCCAGAACCGGCTCCAGCGTGCTTGAATCGGTCAGCGGCTTGAGCGCCGCCGGGTCGCCCTCGATCACCAGCACATCGCCCGCCGACAGCACCCAATCCTGGCCCGGCACATAGCGGTGTCCACGATCGCGCACTACCGCCGCCACGGTCAGTTGCCCGCCCGAGAACAGTTGTTCGAGATCGCGCACGGTGCTGTCCACCAGGGCCGAGCCCTCGGGCACCCGCAATTCGGACAGGTAATCCTCGATGTGGAACCCGGCGCCGTGCCCGGCATGGGCGGCGCGGTCGCGCGGCAGGATGCGCCAGGCGAAGGCGATGAACACGATGCCACAGGCGGTCAGCGCCGCCCCCACCAGGGTAAAGTCGAACATGGAAAACGGCGTGCCGGTCAGATCGGCGCGCACCCGCGACACGATGATGTTGGGCGAGGTGCCGATCAGCGTCATGACGCCGCCCAGCAGCGAGGCGAAGGACAGCGGCATCAGCACCTGCGACGGCGTCAGCCCCGCCGGGCGCGCCAGACGCAGCGCCACCGGGATGAAGATCGCCAGGGCGCCCACATTCTTCATGAAGGCCGACAGCAGCGCCACCAGGGCGACCAGCGTGCCCACCAGCATGGACGGCGAGCGCAGCGCCGACAGCGGCGCCACCAGCTTTTCCACCAGCCCCGAGCGTTCGATGGCGGCACTGACCACCAGGGCGGCGGCCACCACCACCACCACCGGATCACTGAACCCGTGGAAAGCATGGTTGAACGGCACCAGCCCCAGCACCATGCCCGCGCACAGCGCCAGCATGGCGACCACGTCGTAACGCAGGCGGTCCCAGACGAACAGCGCGATGGTCGCCCCGAGAAGACAGAATGAGAGGATTTGCGGCGTGGTCATGAGTTCGTGATAGCCGCAGCGGCCCGCCCTGTCCAGCCGCGCGCGGCGCCGGGTGTTGGTTTCCCCCCATTTGTCATGTAGCATCCGCGCCGCGTTTCCGGCCGTTCAGGACCCTTTTTGCCCGTGAACATTCTTTTCATCACCGCCACCCGTATCGGCGACGCCGTCCTGTCCACCGGCCTGCTGGCCTATCTGCGAGACCGCTATCCCCAGGCGCGGTTTACCGTGGCCTGCGGCCCGGCCCCGGCGCCGCTGTTCGCCGCCTTGCCCGGCGTGGTCAAGGTCATCCCCATGGTCAAGCAACGCCGCGCCGGTCACTGGCTGCGGCTGTGGCGGCAGACGGTGACGACGCCGTGGTCGCTGGTGGTGGATCTGCGCGGCTCGGCCATGGGCTGGGTAGTGCCCGCCCTGCGCCGCAAGACCATCCGTTCCGATTGGAGCCCCCAGCACCGTCTGGCCCATCTGGCCCGGCTGTTCGGCCTGGAATCCACGCCGCCCCTGCCCCGCCTGCATGCGGGCGCCGAGGCCAAGGCCCGGGCGGAACAGCTGATCCCCGGCGGACGTCCGGTGCTGGCGGTCGGACCCAGCGCCAATTGGGGCGGCAAGCAATGGCCCGCCGACCGCTTCGCTGCCGCCGCAGCGGCGCTGACCGCGCCGGGGGCGGTGCTGGACGGCGCCGCCATCGCGGTATTCGGCGCCGCCAATGAACGCGCCGCCATCGATACCTTCGTCGCCGCCCTGCCGCCGCGCACCATCATCGACGTGGCGGGCAGCATCGACCTGCCCACCGCCTATGCCTGCCTGGAGCGGTGCAATTTCTATCTGGGCAATGATTCGGGATTGATGCACATGGCGGCGGCGGCGGGCATTCCCACCCTGGGCCTGTTCGGCCCCAGCTCGGAAATCCTGTACGGCCCCATGGGTCAGTGGTGCCGGGCGCTGCGCGGCCCGCGCAGCTTCGAGGACATCTGCCACGCCCCCGATTTCGACCACCGCAGCCAGAAATCGCTGATGGAGGATTTGCAGGTGGCCGCCGTCATCGACGCCGCCACCGAGCTGTATCACGCCGCCAAGGCGTGAGCGCTGCCGCTGACGAAGCCGGACAGCATTTCCAGCAGCCAGGGGCCGAATTCCAATTGGGTGCCGTCGCGGCGGGCGGCGCGCCAGCGGTCCAGGATTTGCCCCAGGGCGCCGTCAGTGGCGGCACGCCCGGCCAACAGGCGGGCGAAGCAGCGATTCAGCTCCACCAACTGATCGACACGGCGGCCACCAGCCAGCACCAGGGCGGCGGTGTTGCGCAGTGCCACCCCGTCCTCGGCCAGCGGCGCCTCGGGCGCCAGACCCTGGGTCACCCGCCACAGACGGTCATTGAAGGCCTGGGCGGCGGCCCGTTCGCCCTCGGTTTCGGCGGAATTCAATTCCAGCACGGCGACTTCCATCACCACCGCCAGCGCGATGTCGAGGCGAACCCCGTATTTCATCCAAGCCGCCATATCCGCCCCTCTGCCGGTCCAGTCATAGACCTTTGGTATTCCCGTCCTGTTACCAATGTGACGGAAAGCGACGGATTTCCCAATCACGCAGGGGGCGCAGATCCCAGGTCCTGAGGGATAAACCCCATTATCCTTAGGGTGGATACGGACCACTCGGAAGGGTAGCCCACCCGCGACTACCCCTCGCTATTCGAAGTGGGGCAAGGGCGGCGCCACCACGCCGTCCGGTAGCGGGCGGGAATCGTCGCCCAGAACGCGGTGCATCATCACCACGTCCACCCAGCGGCCGAATTTCAGGCCGACGCCGCGCAGCACGCCTTCCTGACGGAAACCCATGGCACGGTGCAGGGCGATAGAGGATTGATTGGCGGAATCGCCGATCACCGCGATCATGCGGCGGTATCCCATCTCGGTGCAGCGTTCGATCAACCCGCCCAGCAGGGCGCGGCCGACGCCGCGCCGCTGGACGAACGGCGCCACATAGATGGAATCCTCCAGCGTGTAGCGATAGGCGGAGCGCGGCCGCCACGGACCGGCATAGGTGTAGCCCACCACCTCGCCGTGATCCTCGGCCACCAGATAGGGCATGCCGCGGTCCAGGGTGGCGGCGCGGCGGCGGCACATCTCCTCGACGCTGGGCGGATTTTCCTCGAACGACGCGGCGGTGCGGGTGACATAAAAGGTATAGATGGACTGGACCTGGGCCATGTCGGCCTCGGTGGCGTCCCGCACCTGCACCGGTAACGGCGATTGCGACAAGGTCATGGGAAGGCGTGCTCCCTGCTCAGTTCCGCCAGTGCCCCCGCCACCGTGTCCAGATCGGCGGCCAGGTGGTCGAAGCCTGGCAATTTGGTGTGCCGGGCCTCGTCCATGTACAGAGCCCGGTTCAGTTCGATTTGCAGCGCGTGGCCGCCCCGGCGCGGCTGGCCATAATGGCGGGTGGTGAAGCCTCCGGCATAGGGGGTGTTGCGCACCACCCGGTAGCCCAGGGCGCGAAAACAATCCTCGGCCACCTGGGTGATCAGCGGCGCGCAGGACGCGCCGTAACAATCGCCCAGCACCACATCCACCCGCGACAGCCCCACGTCGCGGTCCATGGGGCCGCCGATGGACGGCATGGAATGACAATCCACCAGCAACGACCAGCCATAGGTCGAGCGCGCTTCCTCGATCAGCATGGACAGGCGGCGATGATAGGGGCGATAGAAATTGCCGATACGCCGCTCGATCTCGCTGACCGGCAGCTTGCCCGCATAGATGTCGGTGCCGGTCCCCACCACCTTGGCGATGGTGCCCAAACCGGCGGCGACGCGCGGGCTGCGGATATTGGCGGCGACCGGCAGCGGCCCCGAGAACATGCCGGGGTCCAGCTCGTAGGGCTCGCGGTTGGGATCGACGAAGGCGCGCGGGAAACGGGCGGCCAGCAGCGGCGCCCCGTGCCGCACCACCGACGCGAACAGTTCATCGACGAAGCTGTCCTCGGACCGGCGCAGGCCTTGCGGGTCAAGCTGCGACGCGGCCACGAAATCGGCCGGGTACTCGCGCCCGGAATGGGGCGAGGCGAATACCAACGGCACCGACCGTTCCGCAGGCTCCAGAACGGTCAGGACCGCGCTGTCGTCGAAAGCATGCGGCAAGCTGTCCATGGCGCTAGGTATTAGCAGGTTGCCGGGCCGCTGTCACATCGCTGCATACGCAGCCCCACCCTGCCTTTCGGCCAGGAAAAACTTTTTTCATTTTTTTGTCGGGAAGTGCTTGCCAAGCAAATCAAAGGCGGTTACAAGACCGCCCTCGACGCCGCCTAGCGGCACGGGCGGTTAGCTCAGCGGTAGAGCACTTCCTTGACATGGAAGGGGTCACAAGTTCGATCCTTGTACCGCCCACCATCGAAGGCCTCCTGGGAAACCTGGGGGCCTTCGGCCTTTTCAGCCCGTATGATCTCTTGCGTTAAACCTGACACACGCCGCTCCTGCGGCCATTGAGGCCGCGGCCGTGCCGCCCCGCAGGGGCAAACGACGCCCGGAGGGCTGCCCGAGCTTCGCGAGGGTGGGCTTCGCCCACAAGCGGCCGGATGGCCGCGCCCGGCGAGGGCCGTCCACCCCATCAATTCATTGACCGGTGGGTATTAAAGAACCGCCGCCAGCCACGGCACCAGCAGGGCGGCGACCACCGCCATCAGGCCCATGCCCAGCACGGCGAAGGCGGCGCATTGGCTGCCGAGCTGAAGGGCGCGCATGACGCCAAGGGCATGGCAGGTCAGGCCCAGCGCCAGCCCGGTGGCCGGTTCGGAATGGACGCGGCACAGCCGCAGCAGCGGCACCCCGAACAGCACGCCCGAGATGCCGGTGGCGAAGACGAAGAACACCGCCAGCGACGGACTGGTGCCCATCTGTTCGGCCAGGGCCAGGGCCACCGGGGTGGTGACGGCGCGGGGCAGGCTGGACAGCGCCATTTCGCGCCCGCCACCCAGGACCAGCATCAGGGCGGCGAAGGCGCCACAACTGAGCATGACGGCGCAGGCGGGCAGCACCGCCCGCATTCCGGCGCGCATCAGCACGGCGCGGTGACGGTACAGCGGCAGGGCCAGGGCGACGGTGGCCGGTCCCAGCATCATCTGGATCAGCGAGGCGCCGCGCAGGTACTCGCCATAGCTTTGCCCAACCGCCAGCAGGTACAGATTGACGGCGATGATGGAGAAGACCACCGGATTGGCCCAGGCGGCACCGCGCAGCCGCCGCTGCGCCGCCTCGCCCGCCAGGAAGGCCAGCACGGTAACCAGCACGGCGGCCAGGGGATGGTCGCGCAGATACAGAAGCGCGGTGTTCATGATTCCTCGCGGCGGTTCAGCACTTGGAAGGCCCAGCCCGCCGCCACCAGGGCAGCGGCGCCGCCGGCCACGATGACCACCAGCACCGGCACACCGGCCCGCGCCAGTGCCCCCAGATGCAGCGACACCCCCACCGCCGAGGGCACGAACACCAGCCCGATGCGGCGCAGGATGGCGGTCGCCACCTCGTCCACCGGGGTTTCGGCACGGCCGCGCAGGCACAGCCAGCCCAGCATCAGCAGCATTCCGGCCAGGGAACCGGGAAAGGGCACGCCCACCAGCCGCACCAATCCCTCCCCGGCCAGATAGAAGGCGACAAGAAGGACGGCGCCGCCCATCACACCACCGACAGGGCCATGGTCGGCGGCTGGTCCAGCAGGTCGGCGACCTGGGCCAGCACGCGCCGGGTTTCGGCCACATCGGCCAGGGCGCCCAGGCACAGGCGCACCGCCTGCGGCGCGCGCTCCCCCACGGCGAAGGCATCGGCGGCCGCCACCAACAGGCGGCGGGCGCGCAATTGGCCGACAAAATCGGCCCGCGTCCAGTCCTCGGGCAGGGTCAGCCACAGATGGAAGGCGTCGGGATCGGATTGGTAAGCACTGGACGGCAGCATCTCGGCGGCCACGCGCTGGCGCAGCCGGGCCTCGGCGCGGATGCCGTCGCGCACCTCGGCCGCCAGACCGGACATGATCCAGCGGGTCGCCACCGCCGCCGTCAACGGCGCAGCGGCCAGCGAGGTAGCCCGCAGCGCGCCGGTCAGGCGCAGGGCATGGCGGCGGTCGGGCGCCACCAGATAGCCGACGCGCAAGGCCGGGGACAGACATTTGGCCAGACCGGCCACATGATAGACCACGTCGGGGCCGTACGCCGCCAGCGGCGGCGGCCCGTCCTCGGGCAGCATGCCGTAGGCGTCGTCCTCGATGATCGCCACGCCGTGCTGACGGGCGATGTCGACAATCTCGGCCCGGCGTTCGGCGCTCAGGGTGATGGCGGTGGGATTGTGCAGGGTGGGATTGGTGTACAGCGCCTTGGGCGCATGTTGGCGGCAGGCCGCGCGGAAGGCATCGGGCAGCAGACCGTCACGGTCCATGGCGACGCCCACCAGCCGTATGCCCAATTGCCCGGCCAAGGCGCGCATGCCGGGATAGGTCAATTCCTCGGTCAAAATGGTGTCGCCCGCCGCCGCCAGCGAGGCGGTCAGCGCCAGCAGCGCCCCCTGGGCGCCGGGGCAAACCAGCAACCGGTCGGGGCTCAGGCCGGGCAGACGACCCGCCAGCCAGCGCAGACCGGCGGCGCGGTCCTCCTCGGTCCCGGCATTGTCGCCATAGCCCATCAGCCGCCGCTCGGGGAACGCCAGCAATTGCTCGGCCATATCCTGGCGCAGACGCGCCAGCAGAGCCGGATCGGCGGGCGGCGGCGGTGCATTCATGGCCATGTCGATGAACACGGTTTCCGCCACCTCGGCACGCGGAGGTTCTGACGTGCGCGATTGCACGAAGGTCCCCTGCCCGACCTTGCCGACCACCAGACCGCGCCGCTGGGCCTCGCCATAGGCCCGCGACACGGTGGTGAAATCCAGCCCCAATTGCTCGGCCAGCAACCGCAGTGGCGGCAGCTTGGCCCCCGCCGCCAGGGTGCCGCTGCGGACATCGTCGGCGATCGCGTCGGCGATGGCCTGATAGACGGGCTTGCCCGGTTCCAGTCGGGGCTGCCAGCCAGTCTCCATGCTCATCGCTCCTTGCATGATGGGTCCATACATATACCGATCAAGTATGGCAGCACCCGACCAGGGGCCGCAATCACCGTCCCCCCGGAATGAACATGGCGGAACGGTCGGCCACGGCGCCGCTGTGCAGATCGGTCAGACGGAAATCCACCGCCATCGAATCGGCGGGGACCGACCCGGCGGGGACCCGGACCGAGACACGGTAGGTGGTGACATCCCCCGCCGCCGCCGCCAGATCGACGCCGTCCTGGCCCTGAACCTCGACCATTGCGCCGGTCAGGCCCACCACCGACAATGCCACCTGGCGGGCCGCGCCTTCGCGGTTGATGACCTTGAGCGTGTAGTCGTTGCGCAAACCGCCATCGGACAGCGCCACCGCCACCGGGGCGCGGTCGTGCAGCACGTTCAAATCCAGCATGCGCCGCGACGCCCCGGCCACCGCCATGCCCGCCAGGGTCGCGGCGATGATCAGCACATAGGCCACCACACGCGGGCGGCGGTACCACACCTGAGCGGGACGGCGCTCGGCATCGTTGGCGGCGTGGGACAGCGGGCGCCAGCCGACCAGATCGAGCGGCAGGCCGAAGCGCGGCATCACCGTGTTGCAGGCATCCACGCACAGACCGCAGCCGATGCATTCCATCTGCATGCCGTCGCGGATGTCGATACCCACCGGGCAGACATGGACGCACAGCTTGCAATCGACGCAATGGCCGCGCCCGTCGAAGGACTGGCCCTGGCGGGCATGGCCCCGCCCCTCGCCGCGCACCGGGTCATAGGCGACGATGATCGAATCGTGGTCCAGCATGGCGCCCTGAAGGCGCGGCCACGGGCACATATAGATGCACACCTGTTCGCGCGCCCAACCCGCCAGGGTGTAGGTCATACCGGCGAAGAACAGCACGAAGCCGTAGAGCACGAAACCGGCCTGGCCGGTCAACAATTCGGCGGTGGCGGTGGGGGCATCGTTGAAGAAGCCCATGAAGGCGATGGCGGTCAGCAGCGACACCACCAGCCACAAGGCATGGGTGGTGGCGCGCTTGAACAGCTTGTCGGCGGTCCATTGCGACTTGTCCAGCTTCAGGCGGGCATTGCGGTCGCCCTCCACCTGACGCTCGATCCACACGAAGATGTCGGTCCACACCGTTTGCGGACAGGCGAAGCCGCACCACACGCGGCCGCGCAGGGCGGTGACCAGGAACAGACCGATCGAGGCGATCACCAGAATGCCGGTCAGAAAATAGAATTCCTGCGGCCAGATCACCACATCCAGGAAATAGGCGCGCATGCCGACGAAATCGAACAGCACCGCCTGATCCGGCTGGCCCGGCCCGCGATCCCAGCGCAGCCACGGCACCAACGCCAGCACCAGCAGCAGGCCGCGCACGATGGCGGTCTTCAGCGCGCGGTTGGGACCGGCCACCTTGCGCGGATGAATCCGGGGCGTCTCGGCATAAAGACTGGCTTCGGCAACCGCCGGACGCAGGGCGGAGGGGGATTGATCGGTCACGGAACACCTCGCAGCGCATGGAACACCCCTCGCCGGGCGCGAGGAATGCCAAACAATACGATCAATGTTCGCAAACAATCAAGCCGATTGTATGGATTATATTAGCACATGATGGACAAACACCCTAGGGTTCGTTGACATTCAGGATTCCCACGGACTCGAAAATCTGATTCAAACTCCTTTTCGGGAAGGAGGTTTGAATGAGCGGGGTCCGTTTGATCTTGAAGGATCACCAGTGGGAGCGGATGGAGC